>Ga0160465_100049_pt1 | contig 143879 bp, 125 predicted proteins | sample HID1971K_E11MG_FD_108209 | JGI IMG/M metagenome (GOLD analysis project Ga0160465, IMG submission 108209) | Enriched millipede-associated microbial communities from UW Madison campus, WI, USA - HID1971K_E11 MG | ecosystem: Host-associated > Arthropoda: Insects > Digestive system > Unclassified ...
CGGTTCGTGAGGACACGAACCGAGGCGCAACGGTTACGTAAATTATATACATACGCCATGGTTCGTGTCCCCACGAACCATTATTATCTATTTCAATTACTTTCAGTACGTATAGCCATTTACCAGTAATTGTTGGACTTTCAATTTCGGTTCGTGGGGACACGAACCGAGGCACAACGGTTACGTAAATTATATACATACGCCATGGTTCGTGTCCCCACGAACCATTAAATTATCTATTTCAATTACTTTCAATACGTATAGCCATTTACTAGTAATTGTTGGACTTTCAATTTCGGTTCGTGGGGACACGAACCGAGGCCTCAAGACTTACTTAACGACCTGTACCCATTTACCTGCCTCGGTTGCCGAAATATCATTATTATACATCGCTTCGCATTGTACCGCTGATAAATAATATTTTCCTAAATAGGAGGCATTCAACAATACTTTATAAACCAAACTTTCATTTTCCCTGATGTTAAAATAAGTGAAAACCCGATCATCCCGAATGTCCTGATAAGTGAATGGGGATGAGGCCAAAATGCTTTGATTATCATTAACACGGGTATTGATAATTTCCCATCCTGATGGAAAGATTTGTGTCAATGCCATTTGTTCATAATAACCCATTCTGCCAGGATTTTTAACAGTTACTTCAGCATAAAAATCTGTTCCTTGCTTTAATGTAGTTGGATCTAAAGGAGTTCCATTTAAGCGTTTGTAGGTAACATTCATATCCAGAACATCAGGTCGGTTTGGCAAGAAATTATTCTGACCAGCAACAGGCTGTCCTTCTAAAACCAAGCGAACAAACAATACATTATTTCCGCTGTTGGTAATTGATGCCGTGCTTCCCTTAAAGTTTACAGCTGTACTATTAATGTATTGTGCTGAGTTTACAGCAGCCGATTTTCCATCCAATACATATTGATATTGCAATTTATTTGACGATTGATTTGAGCCACAGAATTTTGCAATAGCCAATAAACTGTAAGCGGTTGTTTGGGTACTATACCAAGTATCCTCACCTAATTTTGCAGCCAAAGGTTGCAATAGACTGGCTGCTTTCGCTTTTTGACCCATTAAAGTTAGCGTTTCTAAAATCATGGCTCCATCGCGAACATCAGAGCCATAAGTTCCACCCAATTGGGTATATGGCTGGATGGAAGTATCCAATCCCTTAATCATGTTTTGTGCAACATCATTTTGTCCTGCCAGTTTATATGCGGCAGCCAAACGCCATTTTGCAGCTACGGATAGATATTGGAACGCTCTTAAACGGTTCATAGCAGCCATTTCAGGTTTTTTAGCCAATGCAAGCATATATAAACGATAAGCTTGAGATAAATCGCCACCATAGAAGTTATTGCTGTTTGGAGCCCAGTTTGCCGCTTTTGTTTTTTGGAAACGCAATAATTCATCCAATAAGCCAACAGGCAAAGTATAACCCGCATTTTGTGTCTCAACTAAGAAATGACCAGCATAGTTACTTCCCCATTCGTCAGAACTACCTTCGCCTGGCCAGTAGGATAAACCACCATCCGTAGTTTGGAAACCTTTGATCCTGTTTATTCCTGCTTTTATATTTGCCTCAGTTTTTGCTTTTTGTTGTTCATTCAGCGGGCTTAACCGATCTAAATATAATTGGGGAAAAATACCGGATGTAGTTTGTTCAATACATCCGTGAGGATATTGGATCAGGTAAGTCAATCTCTTACTCAAATTAATTGCTGGGATAGAGGAAACTTCCAATGCTCCAGAATTTGTTCCTGCCATCCCAATAGGCAAATAATTAACTGCCCATTTTTGGTGTGGCTGAACGGTTGCTGCAACAACGTTGGTTATATAAGGATTCGGATTTCTAATATCCATTTCAACATCGTATTCTGTTTTTTCTGCACCACTTTGTGCAATTACCTTAACTTTTGCAACACCAACTGTATTTGGCGCCTTAACTTCAAAATAAGCCATTTGCTCGCCGGTTTGTTTGTAATACAACTGTTGTTTGTTGCTTCCCTGAACAATTAAATTACTGGCTTGCAATTGTACCGAAACATTCTTCAAATTATTTTCTGTTGCGAAAACAGTAACCGGTAGGGTAAAAGTTTCTCCCGGACCAATTACCCTTGGCAAAGTAGCGAGTACCATTAAAGGCTTTTTAACCTGAACCGATTTTTCGGCAAAACCATAAGCTGCATCTTGTCCGGCAACAACCATTGCCCGGACAGCACCAATATATTGTGGCAATTTAAATTTATGCGTTTTGCTTTCGCCTTTGCCAATAGAATAAGGTCCCATAAATTTAACCACAGCTTTAAAACGGTTCGCTTTGGCTGGGTTTAGATTTTTGTTGATGCTGCCATCGCCACCAATGCTTAAAATACGTTCCAGGTTTCCGCCCCAGGCACCAAGCACATAATCAAATAAATCCCAGGTTTTAACACCTAAGCCTTCTCTGGCATAAAATGCGCCATGTGGATCTGGTGTTTTGAAACGGGTTAAATCCAATAAACCCTCATCAACCAAAGCAATGGTATAAGTCATGGCTTTACCGTTTTGTTCGGCAACTGTAATGGTATTTTCGGTTTCAGGCTTAATTTTATCTGCCATTTTAATGGTCGGTTTCAAAATGGTTTGCGGGTCTTCAACCGAAATTGGGATTGCTCCATACATTCTGATCGGTAAATCATTAACCGTTTGTGCATGTGGTTGCAACAGGGTAATGTTTGCAAAAATATTTGGAGCCATTTCTTTTTCGGCTTTGAACGTGAATTGGGTTTGTCCGGATTTTGTATTCACCCAGTACGTTTTTAAAACCCGGCTTCCATTTTCAATCGAGATTAAAGCTCTTCCATTTTTACCGGTTGGGATGGTCAAAGTAATTTCTTCTCCAACGGTAAATTTCTCCTTATTGGCTGTAAATGAAAGCATCGATGCCTCAGTAGGATTGTTACCTTGTTCACGTTGTGCCCAACCTGGCCAATCTATGTAAACTGATTTTCCGGTAACGTGTCCTCCATTCAAATCACGGACTAAAATCAGATAACGTCCCCATTCTGGTTCATCAACTCTTAAATTCCAGCTGCCTTTTCCGTTAGATAGGGTAACTTGTTTGCTTTCAATCAGTTTATTGTATTGATTTTGAGTGAAATTTGCGTAAGTATCCTGATTGTCCTGTTCCCACCACCAACGCCATTGTGTTTTGTATAATTCTACCTGTACGGTTTTGCTTCCGCCAAGTAATTTTCCATCTGTATTTACATTTACGATTTCAATCTTATGGTCTTGGCCTGTAACCAACATACCGCTTAAACGGTCGCCCTTTGGGGGTCGAACGCCCAAATAACTGCTATACACATGGTAAGGAATACTGAAATTATCAATACTGAAATTACCACCTGGTTCGAAAACTTTTGTAGTAAAGTTTGCCCTTAAAACTCCAGGTGCAGTATTGTTCTCATTTAAATTGGTATTGATCTGGGCAGTTCCATTCTGGTTCAAGGTTCCCTCAAAAATGGTTTTGACCTGTGATTGGAAATTCACTGTTGGATTATCAAAACTATAACCTTCAAAACCTTTAAACTTGGTCTCCGTAGTGTTTAGATTTACATCAACTTTGGCTTTTAAATTTTGTGCAACAGCACCGAAAAGCCATTTTGCCGATAGGGTAGCAGCTGATGTGCCAGAACTTAAATAAGTTTTATTGCCAATATTGAAATCAATTTTCAAGCGATTTGGCATCACCGTTTCAACTTTTAGGGTTTTGGTAAAAGTTGCTCCGCCAGCTTTCACTTTCGCCATCCAATTTCCGGTAGGTGAGGTGTTTTCAGTAGCCGTTTTAAAGGTGTAAAATCCGTTTAGAGGCTTGCCGTTAATCAATCTTTTATACAGCTGACCTTTCGGATTATAAAATTCCATCGTTACTGGATAGTTTGCCGGAAGTTTCTTCAATTTATCTTCTAAAACGAAAGAAACGAAAATACTATCACCTGGACGCCAAACGCCACGTTCACCATAAATAAAGCCCTTTAAACCACTTTGAACTACATCGCCACCAACATCAAAACGGCTTAAGGGTAATGAACTTCCATCATCTAATTTTAAATAACCTCGTTCTGAACCATTTTTGGCAATTAACAAAAACGGTTGTCTTTTCAGGTCGAATGAAGCAAAGCCATCACCATCCGTTTTTGCAGTATGGATAATTTGTTTTTGATAGTCCATCAATTCCAAACTTACTCCACTTAAAGGTTTGGCGGTTAACAAATCTGTGGCTACAATAAGCATACTGTTGTCATTACCTCTTTTTGCAACCAAACCAATATTCGATGCAATTAAATTGCGGCTTGCCCAGCGTTCGTTGGTATAGAACGATGGGGTACATGGATTGTCTTTATCACTCCAACGGTAATTTTGTGGATAATAGTTATTGTACCGTTGCCAGAAATCATCATCCTCATCAATTTTTTCGCCATAACCTTCCTCATCACCATAATAATTTTCTTCTTCACCGTCTCCAGCTTTTTCTTCATTTGCTTTACAATTGTAGGCATTGTATTCTTGTCTGAAAGCAATGGTAACCCGATACATAGCACCGGGTTCAGTACGAATCATCTTATCCAAATCTAAAGTAAAACGGTTCTTTTTATGGAGATTTAAGGCCTTATCTTCATCTAAACGGATGGTTTTTTGAAGAATGGGTTTGGCTACCCGGCGTAACTCATTACCATCTTTATAACTGTTTGCCTGGAAAAACTGAGGGATATTGTTTTCATAGATTTTAATCACCGTAACATCTACAGCTTTAAGGTTTATGGCCTCAAAAGGCAACACCAGTTTACCCGAATTGGGTAAAATTGTTCCTGCACCGGCTATGGTTACCGCTGGTAGTTTGTCTTCAAAAACGAGATTTGCTGTTTTACCGTTATCCAGTTTTTTCCCATTGATGTTTTCGATACCTGCATTTACATTTAAAGTATAATCGCCTTTTAATTCTTCGGCGGCATAAACTTTAACCTGGCTTGCATCAATGGTGTAACGTAGATCGCTTAAATTTCCAAGAGTAATCATACCTGTCAAATCCTGTCCAACGCCAATGGGTTCTGAAAATTGAACCAAGGCATAATCTTCTTCACCCTGGATGGCTTTCATATCCAAAATTTCAAACTTATTTAAGGCGGGAATACGGATTTCTTCTTCACCTTTCTGTTCAGCATCGATGGCATCACCATCCCAATTTAATTTTAAGGTTTGGTCTGTGGATTTTTTCCTGATGCTATCAATGGTGAATTTTGAAATATTTTTTGCGGGGTTATGTTGCCATTTGATGTGAAGTTTTTGGTCGAAATCCAGTTCTACTATTTTCTCAATAGCTTGTGTTTCTTCTGCGTCAGCGGTTAAAACTTCACCTGTCAGTTTCATGTAATCCAAGGAAGTATTGTTTTGGGAAACCAAACCATTGTGTGTAAGCATTGCACCAGGGGTAATCACCTTAAATTCAAAATCGAAATCTTCCAAGCCTTTTTCAGTAGCAGAAATCTCTGATAACTTAAAAGTCGCTTCATAAGTTTTTCCAGGTTTGAGGTTTTCATCGGGTCTGAATTCTACTGTTTGAGGGTCTATCCAATACGTTTTTCCAGATATGGAAGGAGAAAAATCAAAGAGCTCGCGTGAATCTGCTTTGCCCAGGTCCTGCATGCCTTGAGCAGCGTTTGCCAAATGAACACGGATAAAGCTTTTTTTAGAAATGGTTCCTGATGTGTATGCTTCAATGTATTTTGCGTAAGCCTGATTATCTTCATTCGTTTTCTTCTTTCTATTGAAAAAGATAAATGCAATAGCAGCTATTGAAACCGCAAGTACGGTTATAAAAATAAATTTCTTCTTGTTGGATGACTGATAGGTAGACGGTTTTTCCATATCTGGATTTTTGGTTAAAAATTTAAGGAAAAATACCGAAAAAACTTGGAAACTGTTTAAAAGTGAATAAACCATTTACAATTCGCTGGACTTGATTTATTATTCGTAAATTTTTTCTGTTCGTGAGGGCACTATAACTGTTTGGAAGAAATATTTGTTACTCGAAATGGATGGATAGAAACCCCTGTTCAGAAACCTTGGCACTATGCCCTGGGTCGTGCCTCCATCACAAGTGTTCGGAATATTTTATGGTGTTATTAAAAATGTAGGTAATATATTTAGGATACACTTAAATGCCCTATGTGTCTTATATGCTGAACAATAGAGACTCATTTTTTTACCCATAGAAGGAATATAAGTTCATATAAAATGTGCTTAGGTGGTAAAATCTAATAACATTTTAATCTTCCGAACAGCTGTGGTGTCTCCATGACCCAATTATAATAAACTAAAAATTTAAACAGTTTCTTACAAGAAATTCATTAAAAATTAAGAAATCAATTTGTTACTTAACATTGATTTAGATATGTTTATATTTATCAATCTTAAAAACAGTTATGACAAAAAAACTATTGATTTGTGGCAGTTTAATATTTTTTTCTTTTAATCTTTCCTTTGCTCAAAAGGCAACAGAAGTAGAAGAGGCGGTAAATAAATTAACCCAGTTAATGATAACACCAGATAGTCTGGCTTTGAACAAATTAATTTTAAACAATTTAAGTTATGGACATTCCAGTGGAAAGATTCAAACCAAACAGGAGTTTATGCATTCTTTGCTTTCTGGTGAATCTGATTTTGTTGACATCAATTTAACCGACCAAACTATAGTTGTACAAAATAAAACGGCCTTGGTTCGCCATACTTTGAGCGCTAAAACCAATGATAAGAATATTCCGGGCAATGTGAAATTGTATATCCTTTTGATTTGGGAAAAAGAAAAATCGGGCTGGAAATTGTTAGGAAGACAGGCGGTTAAAGTACCATAGTTTTGTCTTGAGTCATGAGTTCGGAGTCTTTAGTCTTGTGTGCAGAGCTGGCCAAAACGCTATACTTTGTAGTCTTTAGCTTATGACTATGCAAGTGGTTTTTGATTCCCAACTCCCAACTCCCAACTCCAAACCCCAAACTCATTTAATCATCACGCCCGGTTTATTTACCAATGGTATTCTGATCAGGTTGGTATCAATAATGCTTTCAGGAAGAAAGATGAATTTTTTGTCGTAAATGGTTTGGTCAATGTAATAGCTCAGCCAATATTCATTTGTTAATCCAAAAACTTCAGGGTCAATGGCCTCTACACCTGAGAAAGAATGCGCATTCATATCACCTATAAAATGTCTTAAAACAGATGTTTTAACAGGTTTTCCATCTTTTTCACCATAACCTTTTGAGCTGATTAAAACATTGGTTATGGGTTCATTTTTAAGGTTTACAAGATAAACTGTCCAGCTTTTTATTTCAGGCGTTTCGTTCATCAACACAACGGCCATTGCAATATCTTCAACTATGTTTTGTGGTAAATCTGCTTTCATAACCCCAAACCCCCAAAGGGGCTTTTTAATACGATTAACCGTTTAAATTGGTCAATTGTTAAACTATTGAAATAAGAAAAAATCTTGTCTTATCCCAAAATCCTATAAATCCTGATTATTTCTTCTTCACTGCTACTTTCTTCACTGCTGCTTTTTTAGCAGGCGCTTTCTTTTTTGCCTCGAAAGCATCCGGAACTTGAGCAACAATCATTTTCTTAACAACTTCTAAATCAATATCTGCCAATTCTTCTGGTGTATATTTCTGTTTTGTTGCTTCATTATTTCTAAGCTTAAGCATTTGTTTTCCGAAACGGATAAAAGGTCCCCAACGACCATTTTCAATGGAAATTTTCTCAGCATCCCAGGTTTTAATGTAGCGGTTTGCCTCTTTTTCTACTTTCTTGCCGATAAGGCTTTCAATATCTGCTTGTGATAAATTATCGTAATCGTAACCTTTTGCGGGAATATTGATGAATAAATCGTTCCATTTAATAAATGGTCCAAAACGGCCTTTGCCTTTGGTAACACCTAAGCCTTTATAATGAGCAATGGGCGCATCAGCATCCATTTTTTCGCGAATGATTTCTACTGCTCTATCATAAGTAACAGATAAGGGCTCTTCGTTTTTAGGTAATGAAATGAAACTTTCACCCCATTTAACGTAAGGTCCGAAACGACCAACGCCAATTACCACTTCCTTACCCTCAAAATCTTCCAGTTGAAACGGTAGCTTGAAAAGTTCCAGGGCTTCTGGTAATGAAATGGTACCAACAGACTGGTTTTTCATTAAGCTTGCATAACGAGGCTTTTCTTCATCATCCGTTTCACCAATTTGAACCAATGGGCCAAATTTACCAACCTTGGTATATACATTTTTGCCGGTTGCGGGGTCTAAGCCCAGCAAACGTTCACCTGTAGCACGTTCGGCATTTTCCAGAGTCGTTTCAACTTCGGTATGAAAAGGACTATAAAAAGAATGTAACATTTTGGTCCATTCCTGTAAGCCCTGGGCAATCTCATCAAATTCTTTTTCAACCTTAGCTGTGAAATTAAAATCTACAATGCCCTTAAAGTGCTCGACCAAAAAATCGTTTACAACTTCGCCTATATCAGTAGGGAAGAGCTTAGATTTTTCTGCCCCGGTTATTTCAGATTTAATTTCTTTTTTAATATTGCCATCAGATAAAATGATAGAAGTGAACTTACGTTTCTTACCCTCTCTGTCTTCTTTTACCACATAACCGCGATTTTGAACCGTTGAAATGGTAGGGGCATAAGTTGATGGACGGCCAATACCTAATTCTTCCAGTTTCTTAACTAAGCTGGCCTCGGTATATCTGGCAGGCGGACGAGAATAACGTTCTGTTGCCTGCATCTCTTTTAAGAATAATTCTTGTCCTTTGGCTAAAGGGGGAAGAATCGTGCTGTTTTCTTTATCTTCAGCTTCATCATCATCTGTTGATTCCAGGTAAACCTTAAGGAAACCATCAAATTTTAAAACTTCTCCTTCAGCAACTAAATACTCTTTTCTTGTAGACGCTGAGATTTGAGCCGTGGTTTTTTCAAACAAAGCCTCACTCATTTGCGATGCGATGGAACGTTTCCAGATTAAATCGTACAAACGTTTTTCTGAGGCATCGCCATCAACGGTATGACGATCAAAATAAGTAGGGCGGATGGCTTCGTGAGCTTCCTGGGCACCTGCAGATTTGGTTTTGTATTTTCTTGGTTGATGGTATTTGTCACCATAAGCCGATTTAATTTCGGCAGCAGCAGCATTTAAAGCGGTATCCGATAAATTTACCGAATCCGTTCTCATATAAGTAATTTTACCGGCTTCGTATAATCTTTGGGCAACCTGCATTGTTCTGGCAACAGAAAAACCTAATTTTCTAGAAGCCTCTTGCTGTAAAGTTGAGGTTGTAAAGGGGGCAGCAGGACTACGTTTTGCAGGTTTGGTTTCTAAACTGCTGATGTTAAATTTGGCATTTACACAATCCTGAAGAAATTTCTCCGCATCAGTTTCGCTCTCAAAACGTTGGGGTAACTCTGCTTTTACAATTTCTCTTCCTTTTCCGGTTGAAAATTGTGCTGTAATTTTATACGCAGCTGTTGCATTGAAATTATTGATTTCGCGTTCTCTATCTACTATCAAACGAACCGCAACCGATTGAACACGGCCTGCTGAAAGGGCGGGTTTTACCTTTTTCCATAAAACAGGAGAGAGCTCGAAACCTACTAATCTATCTAAAACGCGACGGGCTTGCTGAGCAAACACCAAATTATAATCTATTCCTCTCGGACTTTCAATTGCTTTTAAAATCGCAGGTTTCGTAATTTCATGAAATACGATACGTTTGGTTTTATCTGTTTTTAAACCTAATGTTTCGAATAGGTGCCAGGATATGGCTTCTCCTTCACGGTCTTCATCGGATGCTAGCCATACCATTTCGGCATCTTTAGCCAACTTCTTCAGTTCGGCTACAACATTCTTCTTATCGGAGGGTACTTCATAGGTTTGGGCAAAATTATTTTTAATATCAATACCCATATCGCCTTTCACCAAATCCCGAATATGGCCATAGCTGGATTTTACAAGAAAATCTTTACCAAGGTAGCCTTCGATAGTTTTGGCTTTTGCGGGTGACTCGACGATTAATAAATTTTTGGCCATGAAGTACGTTTTTCTGCAAATAAAGCTATAAATAAAGCATAAATCAAAACCTGACTAAAATTTAATGCATTTTTTTTAATTTATGTAAACAATCAACAATAAAGATATTGCCTTATTTTAAGTATAATTTACTGCCCGATTACATGACTGAAACTATTTGTGCCTATATTCGTTTATAAATAAAATAAAGATGATAAGTACAATTTTAATCCTATTAAACCTATTGGTGGCGCCACCAAAAAATGTGTACAGTTTTAGCTTTAAAACCATTGATGGTAAAGAAATTAAGCTGTCGAAATTTAAAGGCAAGAAAATCCTGATTGTAAATACAGCTTCTAAATGTGGTTATACCCCACAATATGAAGAGCTTGAAAAATTACACAAGCAGTACGGTAAGAAAATTGTTTTAATCGGTTTTCCTGCAGGTAATTTTGGCGGACAAGAATTCTCTACAAATGCCGAGATTAAAGAATTTTGTACTGGTAAATACAATGTTACTTTTTTACTGGCTGAGAAAAGTAGTGTAAAGGGAGATGATATTAGTCCGCTATTTAAGTATTTAACTACTCAACAGGGAACAGAAGAGCAGGGTGATATTAAGTGGAACTTTGAAAAATTTCTGATCAACGAAAAAGGAGAGTTGGTTCACCGTTTCCGTTCTAAAACAAAACCTTTAGACGAGGCGATTACTAAAAATCTTTAATAAAGGTGTGGGGTGTAAGGTATAGGGTTTAAGGTTATTAGTTCCTTGTTAATACCGGTTCTCATACATCTTTAACGAAGGTGTAGAGGTGTAAGGTATAGGGTTTAAGGCTTGAAAGCCTTAAACCCTATATTTTTATTAGTCTCTTTTCAATACCGATTTCCAAACTACAGCACTTAAAACAGCACCAACAATTGGCGCTACAATAAATAACCAAACTTGGCTTAAGGCTTCTCCGCCAGCAAATAGGGCAGGGCCGATACTACGTGCAGGGTTTACGGAAACACCTGTAACTTTAATTCCTACAATGTGGATCAATACCAACGATAAGCCTATCGCTAAACCAGCGAAACCGCCATTGGCATTTTGTCCGCTTGTTGAACCAAATATAACCAACAAGAAAATAAAGGTAAACACGGCTTCAGCTACAAATGCGGCAGTTAAATTGTACTCGCCTAAATAGCCTGTACCCCAGCCGTTTGAGCCTAAAGCCCAGGGGGTCATTTCAAAACCCGGATGGTTGCTTGCAATAACATACAATATACCTGCACCTACTATGGCACCAGCAATTTGTGAGATCACATAACCTACCAAATCTTGAACAGATAGTTTACCAGCCACAGCCATAGCTACAGAAATAGCAGGATTAATATGACAGCCTGAAATAGGTCCGATAGCATAAGCCATAGCGACTACCGATAACCCGAAGGCAAATGATATGCCCAGCAAACCAACGCCGGTAGTGCCATCGGCACCAGCAATTACGGCGCTTCCGCAGCCCATTAAAACCAATACTAAAGTGCCTAGAAATTCGGCGCTGAATTTTGAAAATTTACTTGTCTCCATATAATCTTATTTAAAAGTTAAAAAATGTGGGATTTAAATCAAAAGTAAAGGAAAAATTATAAAATCAAATAGTGGGTTTTAATTTAAATATATGATTTAATCGAAAAGTTTGTGATAAAAGAAAGGGGCTTAAATCCTTAAGCCCCAAATAAACCAAACAAGTATTTATGAAGTTTATGTATAACCATTGTAATTTGAAAATGTTTTAAAAAAAGAGATTAAAATAAAAATAACCTCTTTTTTTTAAAATGTTAATCTAAATCGTCCCGTTGATTTAATTCAAACAACTCAAAAATGAATAATTATTTTACCAAAAGCAATACTAGAAATTAAGTATTTTTTATGTTACAAAGAATATGTTTAAAAAAGATTAAGCCTTATTTTTGGTTAGGATTCGAGATCGAAATTATATTCTTCAGCTTGGGTTCTATTATGGCCAATATAGTAAACCTGGCTTTCTTCATGTCTGGAGGCAACAGTGACAAAAGTTTTGCCTGCTACTGCTTTAAACAATTTTTCTACCAATTGAGGATCATTATTGTCTTTTGATAAATGGCTCAATAACAGGTGACTCATATAATCCGGCCTATGATTTAAAAACAATTCCAGTGCCTGTGCATTGCTTAAATGTCCTTTTCCACTGGTGATTCTTCTTTTTAAAAAATAAGGATATCTACCGTTTTCCAGCATATCTGTATCATAATTTGCTTCTAGAAATGCAGCGTGGCAACTTTTAAAATGGCTAATTAAACGTTCACAAACCGAACCAATGTCGGTAAAAATACCGACTCTGAAATTATTATGTTCAACAGTAAAGCTATAAGGATCGGCTGCGTCATGAAATTTGGAAAAAGCCGATATCCTTAAATTACCTATGCAGACAGTTTGCATATGTTCTAAAGAGAAAACATTATGCTCATCCAAAGAGAGTTTACTGCTTTTTAAGGTGTCTGTACTAATGTAAACAGGTAATTTGTGTTTTTTTGCAAAAACAGTCAGGCCTTTTATATGATCGCTGTGTTCGTGGGAAATAAAAATCGCCTTTATTTTATGGATGGATAAACCAAGCCTGCTCATCCGTTTTTCTACTTCCTTGCAGGTTAAACCAACATCAACCAATATAGCTTCGTTGTCATTGCCAACATAGTAACAATTGCCGTTGCTGCCCGAATTGATTGATGTAAAGTATAATGCCATTGGTTCTGCAAGATAGGGCTTATGGAGGAAAATTGGCAAAAGAAATTAAGAGCCAATTCAAATTTTATTCAATTATAATGTTTATGCTCAATTTCTGTCACACTGAGCTTGTCGATTGCTTTTAATACATCAAAAATAAGGTCTTCGACAAGCTCAGACTGACATGCGAAATAATTTTCGTCAAAATTTAGACAGGCCCTAAGCTCTTACCCCATTATATTCGACCAAGCGAGAGAGTAGGGGTAAAAAAGCTTGTATCAGGTTAATTTCTTCAGCAGAAAAAATTTCTTCCAATGTTTTTGCCAACCATTCTTCCTTAATTTTTCGGGTTGCGATAATGTGCTTTTCTCCGAGTTTTGTTAAACCAATAAAAATTTTTCTTTTGTCTTCATTGCTCGGAAATCTTTCTACACATTTTGCATGGAACAGTCGGTTAATGATTTGGGAAATGGCCTGTTTGGAAACCCTTTCCATATCAGCCAACTCGGTCGATAGTAATTTGCCATGCTGTTCGAGCAAGGACATCGTTAGCAATTCTGCATTACTAAATTCAGAACTCACATGTTGTTTACGTAGCTGCCTGGTTAATCGGGTAACGGTACTTCTTAATTTGGCTGCTATTTCTTGAGTCTGGGAGGTCATGATAATGGTAAATTAACTTTACAAATATAATCTTAATTTGTCTTATATAGATAATCTAATTTTTGTTTAATGTTATTTTTGTGATTTTTATATGATAAAATCAACTGTTTTTAATCTTAAGGTTTAATTAAATATTTGTACTTTTGTAAAGTTACTTTACTATTTTTGAATATGACTATTTTTCGTTCGCTAAGGCATTATAATTATAGGTTGTTTTTTACTGGTCAGGCAATTTCTCTTGTTGGCACCTGGATGCAAAGGGTTGCGGTAAGCTGGTTGGTTTATCGCTTAACAGGGTCAGCTTTTTTATTGGGATTGATTACTTTCTTGAGCTTAATACCCTCTTTGGTTTTAGCGCCTTATGCGGGTAGTTATGTAGATAGACACAATAAATATAAGATACTCATCATTACCCAAATTATCCTAATGTTGCAGGCAGGGGCTTTGGCATTGATGATCTGGTTTAAAAACTACGATATTTTTTGGATTGCAGCACTTTCCTTAGTTCAAGGCTTGGTAAACGCTTTTGATGTAACTTCCAGGCAGTCGCTAATGGTGAATCTGGTAGAAGATAAAGAAGATTTACCAAATGCAATAGCACTAAACTCATCTGTGTTTAATGCGGCCAGATTAGTTGGGCCAGCTTTGGCAGGTGTTATATTGAGTACTTTAGGCGAGGATACCTGTTTTATGCTCAACTTTATAAGTTTTATTGCTGTACTGGTTTGTTTGATTATGATGAAATTAAATCTCACTGAACATAAAAAATCAACAGAAAATATATGGATGGATTTAAAGAAAGGCTACGATTATTTAAAAGCCTCGCCCGATTTAGCTTCTATGATATTGATGATGGCCGCATCCAGTTTACTCGTAATTCCTTTTACCACTTTATTACCTGTATTTGCAAAGGATATTTTTAATGGAACCGCTACCACTTTTGGTTGGTTTGAAAGTGCAGCGGGTTTAGGCGCGTTTTTCGGCGCAATTTATATGGCCACATTAAGAGCAGGAAAAAATCTGCAGAAAATTATTGTCTTCTCCGGATTGTTGCTCGCTATTTCTGTTGTGGCGCTCGCCATATCGCCATCTTTAATTTTGGCTCTAATATGTACAGGTTTAGCTGCCTTAGGTTTAATGGCACAAACATCATCCATAAATACCTATTTGCAAACTCATGCAGATGATCTGATGAGGGGCAGGACCTTAAGCTATTACATTATGGCTTACCAAGGTGTCTTGCCTGTTGGCAGTTTATTAATGGGCTATTTTGCACACCAATTTGGAACTCAAATTGTAGTGGCTTTTGAAGGTGTGGCAGGCTTGCTTATCGTTGCTGCATATATGTACAATGAAAAACATCGACAAGAACTAAAAGAAAATGCGATTTCTCTTAGTTAAAGATTAATGGATCGCCAATTTACAATCAACCATCATAAGATTGACTGATGATCACATTGTGTCCATAATTCATTACAAATTGCTCTATTCTGTAAATATTCCTGGTCAATTTCAATTACGTTTTGAAGACAATCTGATTGATCAAGAATTTTTAACAATTCTGGTGAATTTAAAAAAGTGGCGATTGTGTATAATGTGTATAATGATGCCCAATATTCTTTACAAATTCTTTTAATTCAGGGGGGTATGTTACTTTTTTTGTAATTTCCATTATATGATTTTGCTTGAAATCTCTTTATAAAGAATAATAATTTCAATCTTTTTGCAGAGATTTTTTAGTCGGAACTCATAAATCATGTCAAGTATGAAAAATAAATTCTCAATCGAAAAAATTGAGGAACCAATTGCCATTTTGGTTAATGCAAATTAATTTTGATGACATTATATGGGGATTTTATTATCTTTAAATAAAGAGAAATAGCTGCAACTATGAATTATAGCTCTTATGAGGATCAGACACTAATTGCTTTATTAAAAGAAGGTGATAAGGCTGCTTTTACCGAAATTTACAACCGGTATAAGCAACTGTTACAAAGCCACGCCTATAAAAAACTAGGGGATTTTGATGAGGTGAAAGATGTATTGCAGGATCTCTTTACACAGCTTTGGCAAAAACGTGCAGATATTCCTGAAACTACCAACCTTTCAGGGTATTTGTATATCGCGGTACGCAATAAGGTTTTTAATCTGCTCGCCCATCGAAATATTAACGACAATTACATACAATCCCTGCAGGAATTTGTTAGGGAAGAAAACTATGTGACCGATCTTCTTGTTAGGGAAAAGGAATTTCTGGCCATGATAAACCAAGAGATTGATGCACTCCCCCCGAAAATGCGTACAGTTTTTCGGTTTAGCCGTAATTCAGGTCTTTCCCATAAAGAGATTGCAAGTCAGTTGAATCTGTCTGAGCAAACGGTATCCAAACAGATCACAAATGCCCTGAAAATATTGAGGACTAAACTGGGAGCCCACTTTTTTATGTTTTTTGTATAAAATTATAAGACTGATATTCAGTTTGTTATGGTTATTTTTTGCTTTTAGATAAAACAATCTACCTGTTGGGACAGCAGTTAACTGTCTTGTGTTTATAAGGATACTTGATAAACACAATGAAAGAGATTGAAGCACAGCTACTTTTGAAAAAATACCTGGAGGGCACCTGTTCTGAGGCTGAAACAGCGATGCTCGAAACCTGGTATATTCAGCAAAAAGGAGCTGAGCTGCCTGAAATCCCAGAAGAACTTAAAGACAGACAACTTCAGGAAGTATGGGATAATTTGCCGATCCATAGAAGAACAATCCGGTTCAGAACCTGGGTGGCTACAGCAGCTGCCATACTTTTGTTAGTCAGTACCGCAACCTGGTTTTATATATCCAGAAAGGCAACTGCCAACCTCAATACTGATATTGCCAATCAAAAAGATATTATCCCAGGAAAAAATACCGCAAAGTTAATTTTAGCTGATGGAAAGGTTATTGTACTAAGTGATGCCAAGACCGGGGTAGTGATAGATGCCGCTAGACTGAGTTACAATGATGGCAGTCTGATAGGTAGTGAGGGGGAGACATCCGCATCTCGACCGAAGACATATATGACTGCTGCAACACCAAGAGGAGGTACTTACCAGGTGGTATTGCCTGATGGTAGCAAGGTGTGGTTAAACGCTGCATCCTCACTAAAATTTCCTTCAACATTCGCAAATGCTGCAGATCGTAAAGTTGAGTTAACAGGTGAGGCTTATTTTGAAGTTGCTAAAGATAAAATACATCCATTTATAGTATTAGCCAAGAATCAGCAGGTTAAGGTACTGGGTACACATTTTAATATCAACACCTATACAGATGAGCCTGAGGCTAAAACCACTTTATTGGAGGGAAGCATTAACATATTGAATTTAACATCTGACAATTCAAGCTTGCTTTTGCCAAACCAACAGGCCGTGATCAGTGGTTCATCTTTACAAGTTAAAACGATAGATGCCGAAACTGCTGTTGATTGGAAGAACGGTGATTTCATCTTTAAGGATGAAAGACTGGAAAGCATTATGCGCAAGGTGGCGAGATGGTATAACGTAGATGTGGTGTATGAAAATAATGCGCCGGAAAATGTAGTGCTCGGCGGAATGATTTCCCGCTCAAGAAACCTGTCAGCAGTATTGCGTTTAATTGAATCAACCGGAAAAGTACATTTTGAGATTCAGGGCAGAAAGCTTATTGTAACTAATTAACATAAAATAAATAATTTATCAACTTTTAAAACCAGAACTATGAACCAACTTTTACCAAAACCAAACTAGGGGTTAAAATCATGAGGTTATTCAAATAAAAAGCCGGATAGTGTTGGAAGCACTTCCGGCAAAAGGTTTGAGTAACCTTTCCTGGCCATAATAGCCAGGAATAGAATAATTGCATAGCGATTTAGCATCAACTCAAACCAATCAAAAATATGAAATTAAATGCTTTTAACCTAGGTATGCCTTTTAAGTGGCTGCCACTCAAACTACTGCTAATTATGAAAATGATCATAATTATAATGACAAGCTGTTTACTGCAAGTAAATGCATCAACTTTTGGCCAGTCTGTCACCTTGAAAGAAAAGAACATTCCATTAGAAGATGCTTTAAAAAAAATAAGATCACAGACTGGGTACGACTTTATATTTGACGCAACTTTATTGAGGGAGACACACCCTATCGTTATTGATCTTAAAAATTCGAGTCTTGAAGAATCGCTGATCCAGTGTTTATCGGGACAGAATTTAACATTTGAAATTAAGGACAAATCTGTCACCATTAAAAAGAAGTCTGCCATTAGCAATCTCGTTGATTATCTGAGTGCCATCGATGTCAGAGGTAAGGTTATTGATGAAAAAGGAAAGCCCTTAGCGGGGGCTGTGATTAGGGTAAAGGGAACCCCCAAACAAATTGCAACCAATTCCAATGGGGAGTTTACCTTACTCAATATTGATGAAAAATCGATTTTAATGATTTCTTATGTAGGTTATAAAACACAGGAAATCAAATTGAAAGCGAACCAGGTCATGCTGAGTATTGTGATGGAAGAGGCAGAAAATAAGATGAATGAGGTGGTAATCAATACAGGTATCTTTAAAAAGGTAGACAAAAGTTATACAGGATCTTCCATTACTGTTACCGCTAAGGAATTGCAGGAATTTGGAAACCGAAACCTGATCGTGTCTTTAAGAAATATAGATCCTTCATTTAATATTATTGAGAGCAATACGATGGGCTCGGACCCAAACCGTTTGCCCGATATACAGATCCGTGGAAATTCAAGCTTACCAAACGTAGATAACCTGGATAATCTTTCTGGCTTAAATACACCATTGATCATAATAAACGGTTTCCAGTCAACGCTGCAAAAGATGCTGGATATTAATGTAAATGAAGTAGAAACCGTGACCCTCCTGAAAGATGCGTCGGCGACAGCGATTTATGGTTCGCGCGGCTCTAACGGTGTAGTGGTGATCACCACAATGTTGCCTAAACCTGGTGCACTACAGGTGACCTATCGTGCAGATCTGAATATTGAAGCGGCAGACCTTACCGACTATCACTTGTTAGGTGCAAGAGAGAAACTGGAACTGGAAAAAAATGTAGGCTTGTATAATGATCTAACGGTAGAAAATGACCTTAAGCTAAAACGTTATTATAATTCTATATTAAATGATGTAAACAGGGGTGTAAATACAGATTGGTTGGGTGTACCCTTACGTACAGGAGTTGGCCAGCGACATAACTTTAGTCTCTCCGGTGGGGATTATACTTTCCGTTATTCGGCCTCGGCACAGGTAAACAATATCCAGGGAGTAATGAAAGGTTCAGAACGTAATACCTTTAACGGAAATATAAGCCTGGCCTATACCTATAGAAATGTAAAGTTCAGTAACCAGTTGATGATTACTGAGGGCAGATCGGCGGAATCTTCTTATGGATCTTTCAGCGATTATGTTAAACTGAACCCATATTGGAGAGTGTATGACGATCAGGGAAAAGTATTGAAATTTCTGGGCGATCCTGGTAATACGGATTACCAGTTAAGGTGGCAATCGTTGCCAACCAGTCCGCTGTACAATGCTACATTGAATGTTTTTGACAAGACAAAGACCTCACAGCTGACCAATAATTCTACTATTGAATGGACAATGCTGAAAGGTTTGCAGGTAAGGGCACAGTTGGGCCTGACCAAAGAGACCCAGCAAAAAGATAAGTTCAGGCCGGCAGACCATACCGCTTTTGCAACATATGCTTTAGCAGACCTTTTCAGGAGGGGAGATTATAATTACGGTATCTCCAATGGTTTTAGTTATGACGGGGCCCTGAACCTCCAGTATTCTACCATCATTCATGAAAAACATACACTATTTGCCGGTCTGGATTATAACATCCGTCAGAATCAAAATTCAGGATATACTTTCCTTGCGGAAGGTTTTGCCAATCCTAATATGGATTTTATCTCCATGGCATTGCAGTACGCCAAAGATCAGAAACCTGGTGGTACAGAAAGCCTGACAAGGGCAATGGGACTTACGGCAAATGTCAACTATATTTACGATAACCGTTATTTTGCTGATGCTTCCATACGTATGGATGGATCTTCACAATTCGGAAGAAATAACCAGATAGCCCCGTTCTGGTCTGTAGGTGCAGGCTGGAACCTGCATAATGAAGCATTTTTAAAAGACAATAAAGTAATAGAGCGGTTAAAACTGCGTGGGTCGGCTGGTATTACCGGATCTCAGAACTTCAGTGCTTACCAGGCTTTATCTACCTACCGTTATTATACGGATAATCGCTATTTTAACTGGATCGGGGCCTATTTATTAGGTATTGGCAATGAGGATTTAAGATGGCAGCAAGCCCTGAAGTATGACATCGGTTTTGATGCCGAGTTTTTAAAAGGACGCCTTAGGTTAACCGGTGATTATTATACTTCTACTACACGTGACCTACTCTCTTCCATCGACTTACCAGCTTCAAGTGGTTTCCCGAGTTATGTAGAGAATGTAGGTAAAATGGGTAACAAAGGCTTTGAATTAAGAGGTACTGGGATATTCATTAACCGAACGTCAAACAGGCTTTACTGGAGTGTTACCGTAGGAATTGCTCATAATCGGAACACGATATTGAAAACATCGCAGGCCTTAAAGGATGCGCAGCAGAGCAGACAATTGAAGGGTGGTGCCGTTCCGACTTCACTTTTTTTTGAAGGTTATTCCACCAGCACCATCTGGGTTGTTCCTTCTCTGGGTATAGATCCGAGCAACGGGAAAGAGGTTTATATGGACATTAATGGCAAACCGACCTATATCTGGAGTGGCAATGATCTGCGGGCTATGGGTAATTCTGAACCTGATTTCACAGGTAATTTCAGTACCATGGTCAGGTATAAGACTGTATCTCTGAATGCTTCATTTGGTTACCGTTTTGGCGGGCAAATGTATAACCAGACTTTAATCGATAAGGTAGAGAATGTAGATTTTAAATACAATGTAGATTCAAGGGTATATACAGATCGCTGGCAAGAGCCTGGAGATCAGGTAGGTTTTAAAGGATTATTGGTTACCAATGCTACCAACAAATCCTCACGCTTTGTGCAGGATGAACGTACCATAACCTGTCAGAATATCAATTTGCAATACAATTTAAAGTCTCCTTATCTCAAAAGAAACCTGAGGCTGAATAACCTCCTGGTTACTGCAAATGTAGCTGAGCCGTTCAGGTTCTCTACCATCAAACAGGAAAGGGGTACGGTTTATCCGTTTTCCAGACAGTTCTCTTTAAGTATTAGTGCAACATTTTAAAACATTTAAGATGAAAAATATTAAATATATCGCATTGGTCCTGCTGGTACTCATCAGTACCAGTTCATGCAAAAAATTTTTAGACGTAAACCCTAGAACCGAAACGGAAAAGGGTGTGCTTCTCGCCAGCGAATCAGGTTTTAAAGATGCGCTGACAGGGGTATATACCCAGATGGAAGAAGATCAGGCTTACGGAAAAGCCATGACCATGACAACTATGGAACACCTGGTGTCCAGTTGGGATGTAACCGCTAACAGCACAGAAGAGCAGCTGGGCGTATTTAATTATGGTGATGCGCGTGTAGAATTTGCCTTAGGAGGTATTTACAGCCAGCAATACAAGGTTATTGCCGGTATCAATTCCATTCTCGGACAAATAGATGCAAAAAAGGATGTTTTTAGTCCTGGAATGTACGAAATGATCAAAGGAGAATGTCTGGCACTGCGTGCCTATTGCCACTTTGATGTTCTGCGTTTGTTTGGCCCTGTACCAACAACACCAGGCGTTGGCAACCAGCTGCCTTATGTTCAGGTGGTTTCAAAAACTCCCAATGCTGCAATCAGTTATGAAGCCTTTAAAGCAGCACTTTTAAAAGACCTGGCCGATGCCGAGGCTTTACAAAAAGAGGTAGATCCTTTTACTAAATATAGTATATCTGATTTTAAGACTGGTGTTTATAAACCTGAAAATGATTTTGTAAACTACCGTTATCTAAGAATGAATTACTATGCGGTAAAAGCATTACAGGCTAGGGCTTATTTATGGTTTAATGATCAGCCAAAAGCTTATGAATGCGCAAAGGTATTGATAGATGCTAAAAATACAGATGACCAAGCTAAATTCAGGCTCGGTATTTCCAGCGATATGGCCGCCGGGGATTATGTGCTAACCCCGGAGCATATTTTTGGATTATATGATTTCAAAATGTATACAAAGTATAACCCTACAACTGGAATTGGAGTGTTAAAAAAGGGTAGTGATGGAGGAACGATTATCAAAACGCTGTTGTATGGTAATACCGGGACTGATATCCGTGAGGCAAATCTTTGGGAAACATTCGTGCAAAGTTCGGTAACTAGTTATATATTAAGAAAATACAAGGCCGTAGAAACACCCGTAAACCTGGCTACGGATTTTAAACAGATCCCGATGCTGCGGATAAGTGAAATGTACCTGATTGCGATTGAAACCGCAGCACCGGCTGAAGCGCAAAGCCTGTGGACTGCTTTTCGCTCGGCACGTAATCTAACCAGTACTACCTTACCAGCAGATCCCGCACTACGGCAGCTGGAAATAATAAAGGAATATCGAAAAGAATTTTATGGCGAAGGTCAGGCTTTCTTTGCTTATAAACGTGTAAATGCGACAAAAGCAAATATAATTTTTGTGCCATCAGGAGCAATAGTAGATTATATGCCGCCAAAACCTAAAACAGAAATTTAAACATCCAATTAATCCACAAGACATGAAGAATTTTAAATATATCCTCATCGCTTTAGTTTGTTTATGCACGCTATCCTGTAAAAAGCCGGATGATTTTCTTTATACCGACACTATCGCAAAGATACAGTTCGGGCCTGCTACACAATTGTTTTATCGTCCTGCCAGCGCTTTCAATGACAGCTTAAAACTAGAGTCTCTGGCCTCTCTAAACACAGCTATCTTAATTGATACAGTTTATTTTGACATTTATACTATGGGTCAGGTGTCAGATCAGGATAGGGCATTTGTATTGAAACAGGAACAGGTTGTTGGCGGGTATAATGCTGTGCCAGGGGTTCACTATAAGGCATTTACGGATGCGGATGTGGCCAAAAATTACGTCATCAAAGCAGGCCAGTCCCATAGTCGTATCCCCATAATTTTATTAAGAGATGTTAGTTTAAGAACAAATACTGCGGTATTAAAATTTAATATTGTTGCCAACGATAATTTTCAGCCTGGTGAGGAAAAACTAATATGGCGAAAAGTGATTTTTACAGACCGGCTTAGTAAGCCTAATGAATGGAATGCCCAGGCTGTATCGCTCTGGTATGGTAAATATAGTGAGGTTAAACATAGGCTTATGATTAGTAGTACAGGACAACTGTGGGACGATGCCTTTTTAATCTTGATCAGACAGGATAACCAGCTGCAGCAATATTGGATCAGTAAGGTAAAATCCGCAATTGCAACCTATAATAAGGCAAATCCAGGCAATCCTTTAAAAGATGAAGTTGGTGACCTGGTTGTACTCCCATAAATAAATTATAAAGAAGATGAAAACATTATATAAAATAGCACTTTTTATAGCCGTTTTTTCGGTTTGGTCGTGCAAAAAAGATAGAGGTAATTATGAGTACACCGACAAGGAGGTCATTTCTGTAAAAGGAATGGAAAGTACTTATAATATACTGGCCGGACTGAATATTACCATTGATCCTGAGGTTTCTTCTAACAAGGAAGGGGAACTGGAATATTTATGGGGTATATATGAAACCAATATAGGGGGGAGTTATGTCCCTGTTATGGATACGGTTAGCAGGACAAAAAAGCTTGATTATGTGGTTAACAGGACAGTAAAAGACTGGTTTTTGGTATTACGGGTAACCAACAAGAACACCGGCTATGCTAAGTATTTTAATAGTACAATCAAAGTAGGCTCTGAGTTCTCGCGCGGCTGGTATGTAATTAAAACTGAAGCCAACAAGACCGACTTAGACCTTTTTTTAACCCCGAAAAATATAACCCCCATTTCGAAAAGAGAAAATGTATTCAGTGTAATGAACGGGAAAAAATTGGATGGAAATGCCATGATACTCAAATTTTTTCATGATTATAAAGCGCTGAAAGACGGAGTATATAGCCCTGCCGGTACGCTAACAAGATCTCTTTTTTTACTTTCAGATAAAGAGGCCTCAGTAGTAGACATCAGTACCATGAAAGAGATACATGATGTGAATGGCCTGTTTTTTGAACCACCTGCTGTTAAGAGTCCTGGGTGTATAGGCAATGATATTCTTGCTTATTATATGGTCAATAATGGACAGCTTCATAGTATTACTTTCAATGGACCAACTTCAGGTATATTTGGAGGCAGGAAACTTAGGGGTTCTGATGATTTGCCTTACAATTTATCAAAATATCATTTAATGTTTCAGACATCAACAACGCCGATTTTCTTTGATGAAACGAGCAGTTCATTTTTCAGCGCATCAGACCGGAGTATTTATTTAACTGCTGTTACAGATGCTACAACCCCACCACCCACGCAGCTTTCAGCCAATAATAACAATAAAAAATTGCTGTACATGGGGGTTAAAACTCCGGCCCCTTCAACTGGTGTTGCCATCTTCCAGGATAAAACAACCCCTACTTTAAAAACACTGGCAACAATAACACCCAATCCAGCTGCTTTTAAAATAATTATTGAGACTTTAAACCCAACAGATAAAATCTATAATGGTTCCAATTTCGCCCTTTTGTATATGGATGAAAACCTGATCTATTTTTCTGTAGGTAATGAAATCTGGTCGCGCAACCTATCCAATAAATTTGAACAGCTTCAGTTTACAGTTCCTGTAGGTGAAACGGTAACCTTCATTCGTCACCGTAAATATGCCGGTACAACCACAGAGGCTCCTTACTCTTATAATTATGTCATGGTCGGTACAAAATCCGGCGACAGTTATAAAATAAGGATGTTCACTAAAGCTGCCGGTAACCTGGCCGCTACCCCGGCGTTTATACTGGAGGGCAAAGGTAGTCCTGCTGATGCGATGTATATCTCTCCATCGATAGTGACCAACAGTTATCCAAGCACTTACTAAAGAAATCCGCTTTGTTGCTTTTAATTATTGCAAGGCAACAAAGTCGATTATTTTCAGCTCAATGAGCTGATTTAATTACAAATTTAATCTTAAAAAAATGATAAAGACCAGATTGAAGTTATGCGTATGCCTTTTGGCCCTAACTTTTAGTGCCATGGCCCAAAACCGTAGAGAACGTGTAGAAATTACCGGGGTGTTAAAAATGAAAAGAAATGCAGCAGTAAAATTGTTTAAAGTGGTAGAAGGTAAAAATGTAGAAATCTCGAATACTATACCAGAGGAGAACGGTCGCAGATTTGGTTTCCTTTTCTATCCTGAATATGAGGGATTATATGTAATTGGTACGGGGCAAGCCCTAACGTATAATGAGAACTACAAATTCTACTTCAAGGGTGGAGAAAAACTGTCTTTATCCCTTCTTGACAGCACCTATGTGCTTAACGGCAAATTAAATTCTAAAGAAAACATTGTGCTAACGCAGTGGCATAATCAGATTGCTTCCCTGGAAGATAAATCCGTAAACTTCGGGAAACGCAACAGTACTTTCGTTGATTTCTTTCCCTTGCTGGAAGAGCAGAACAGGAAATCAAAGACTTTCTTAAACGGCAAAGCTACAGGAAATACAAAGTTTGACCGAAGCATGAAAGATTATATGGACTGGGATCTGGCCGGCTATGCGGCAAATTTTATGGTTACCCCACGTACTGCATATCCTTCTGTTGAAGAGTACAGCCCTTTCTATAGCACGCTTAAACCTGAGGATTTTGCGAGCAGTACTGCTGCCGTTTATTCCAATCCTTATGGTGCAAAAATTTTATCTGCATTAATAAGTTTAAAAACGAGGCAGCAGGCAGTGAAATCTAAGTCGGGTTTAGAAATGGTAAGAAATACCCTGGCCTTTTTACCTAATGATACTTTAAAGGGCGACTTTGTTTTGGAGGTGGCATCACACCTTTCAAAGTATGAGGATTACAAAGTTCTGATGGGGGTAAATGGTAAATACATACTCACCAACAGCCAGAAAAAGAAAGACAAGGAGATCTTGTCCCCTTTGCTGACTTTAAAAACAGGCGACCCAGCTTTCAACTTCTCTTATCCGGATAAGGATGGTAAAACCGTTACCATGGCCGATTTAAAGGGTAAAGTAGTATTGGTAGATGTTTGGGCTACCTGGTGCGAACCGTGCAGGGCAGAGATTCCCCATTTAAAAAAGCTGGAAGAAGAAATGAAAGGTAAAGATGTAGCATTTGTGAGCATTTCCATCGATTATCGAAAAGACAAAGAAAAATGGCTTCAGATGATTAAAGATGAGAAACTGGGAGGAATACAGCTTTTCGCATCAGCAGAGGGCGATCTTAGTAAATATTACAAGATTACCGGTATTCCCCGGTTTATGGTTTTTGATAAAGAAGGGAAAATTGTAGCACTTGATTCGCCGCAACCTTCGCAGCCTGCACTTAAAGCATTGCTGGAAAAAACGCTGGCCAATTAATGTGTTTGATAATCATATAATTATTCTGGAATCTAGTGTTATATATGAGAAATATAGAAATGAGGTAAAAGAAAATGCGATTTCTTTAAATTAAGCTCGGTGAACAACCAATTTGCAATCAACCATTACTTTTTGATAATCCTGGATTTCAATTTCTTTGTTGATTAATTGCAGCAGTAATTTAATGGCATTTTCTCCGACAGATTCAGGATTTTCTTCAATAGAGGCCACAGGAGGGGAGTCTAAATAACTGATAAAAGGTGTGTTTCCAAAACCTATACACTCAATTTCGTTAAATTTAGGATGGTTTATTGACTTCAGATATTTTATGGCATCGAATAAAATCGGTTCCTTAAATGCGACTAATGCGGTTGGCCTATTTTCAGAATCCGAGAATAAATACTGAATCGCTGAAACCGTATTTTCCTTATCAAAATCTGTATAAGCAACCAATTCTGCTGAAAAAGGAACATCATTATCTTTTAATGCATGGATATAGCCATTAAAACGATCGTGTGTGAAATTAATCATCTTTGGGCCACCCAGGTAAGCGATTTTTTTATGTCCTCTATCAATTAGAAATTTTGTGGCCTGATAACAGCCTTGAAAAGTATTACCCAAAACCTTATGACAATTCAGATTAAAACTTGGGTTTCGGGTATAATAAACCACAGGAACACCTATGTTTTCGAATTGATCGATATGGGCAAAATCCTGTGTATTTTTAGAAATGGCAACTATTAAACCATCAACCCGGCTTCTCAATAGCATATTTGCCAATTGTATCTCTTTTTCAAGCTCATCGTGAGATTGACTGATGATCACATTATATCCATGTTTCATGGCAAATTGCTCTACTCTGTAAATACTCCTGGTAAAAAAATGATCCAAAAGATTTGGTAAGATTATACCAATAATCCTGGATTTTTTTTCCTTTAAATTGATGGCGGATTTGTTTGGGGTAAAGTGTAAATCGCGAGCCATTTCCTGAACCCGTTTCTTGGTATATTCATTTATAGTTGGATAATTATTTAAGGCTTTGGATACTGTTGATACTGACATTTTTAGCTTTTCAGCCATGAATTTTAGTGTAACAGGGGTATTATTCATCATCTTTATCGATCTCTATGCATAGATAAGAAAAAAAATGGAATTATTTCAAACGTTTGAAATGTGGTTTTAACGTGTTTTAGATCATTTTAAACGATTTTAAAACCCTTTTGTCTGTTCTGCTTTCCTAAATTCGTTACCATTAATCCCAACTAACCAAATGAACATGACTAAATCCTTACCTAAAATCTTTAACAATAAAGAGCAACTCTTAAATGACTTGGCTCCTGATACTGAAACAGCCCATTTTTTTATTATCGGAACGTTGTTTTGTAAAGATAACATCGTACAATTTTAAAAGAGATAAAATTTTAAATCTGAGATGGAACATCGAATGGTTTAGAAACCTTTATTCCGAATATAAATTGGATTATATTTTAGGACTATCCATTCAAAAATATGTATTCAACATTTATTATATATTAAATTTTAACCAAATCATATTATAAACAATTATGGATAGACTTTACATTCTGCAAAGGATTTTGCCATTTTTTAAATTTGAGTGTATTCAAAAGGCAAAAAACCTTTATTTATTAGCTTTCCTTTCTCTTTTATCTTATTCTTTTGCATTTGCGCAAACAACTGTAACGGGAACTGTAAAAGATAACAAAGGAATAACCCTGCCAGGTGTGAGTATTAGAGTTAAGGGTACTCAAACTGGTGCTGTTACAGATGATAATGGTAGATATTCTCTTAAAGTAGCTAATACAAATGCAACTTTGGTTTTTATCTATATCGGTTTTGGAACAAAAGAAATCGAATTAAATGGTAAAACCACACTGAATGTAGTTCTGGAAGATGATTCGCAAGGATTGGACGAGGTGGTGGTGGTGGGTTATGGTGCTCAGAAGAAATCTACTTTAACAGGTGCAGTATCGCAAATAGGCACTGAAGAGATTATGAAGTCGCCTACTCCAAACCCAACCAATAGTTTAATAGGTAAATTACCTGGTTTATTAGCGGTACAAACCAGCGGGCAACCAGGCGCCGATGCTGCACAGTTAAAGGTAAGGGGTGTAGCTACTTATGGGGTTAACAATGCTGCTATTGTTGTGGTTGATGGGATTGAGCGTCCAAGCTTTGCAGATGTAGATCCAAATGAAATAGAAAGCGTATCGGTTTTAAAAGATGCGGCATCAACCGCTATTTACGGTATCAGAGGTGCCAATGGTATAATCGTAATTACAACCAAGGCCGGGAAAATTGGTAAACCAAAGGTTACCTATACGGGTAATTATGCTCTGCAAACCTATACAGGTCTGGCAGTAGGGCTTGGCGCTTATGATAGTGCCATATTGTTAAACCAATCATTAAAAAATGATGGTAAGGATCCTTATTTTACAGATAACGACATACAGAAATTTGCCGATGGCTCTGACCCGCTTGGACATCCTGATGTGCGCTGGTTTGATTACCTGACCAGAAAGTTCTATTCGCAAACACAGCACAACATCAATATCAATGGCGGAACCAAAGTTGCCAAGTATTTTGTTTCAGCAGGTTATGCTTTTCAGGATGGGATCTTCAAAAAATTCGATTCGCCTTATGGTATTAACACAGTGCCAAATTACAATCGGTATAACTTCCGTTCTAACGTAGATTTAACATTGAATAAAGATTTTACCATAGGCATTAAGTTAGGTGGCCGTTTTTCTGACCGTTATCAGCCTGCCGGATTATTATCAACTTCAGCTTTCTCTTATGATACCATAGAGGGTATGATTTCCCGTATTCTGCAGGTACCCGCTTATGCGTACCCGGTCACGCTTCCTGATGGAAGAATTACGGCAAATCCAAATATAGGTACAAACATTTGGAATCCTTATGCGGTATTAACCCGTTTTGGTACACGTAATGATAATATAAATACCATAGAAAGTACTTTCAATATCAATTATAAATTAGGATTTATTACCAAGGGTTTATCTTTTAAAACCAACTTTGGTTACGATTCTTATTACAGTAACGTAGAAAGAAGAAATGCCAACTGGGCTGCCTATGTATATAATGCGGCAACAGGAACTGCAACGCTTTCTACCGATACCCGTAATCGTGACGAACCTTTAGGTGGTGTGCAAGATGGTGGTGTAACCTCTGGAAGCACCAATATGAACTTGCAAACAGGTTTTTATTACGATAGAAGTTTTGGTAAGCACAACATATCAGCCCTAACTTTAGGAACCCGACAGTTAATACGTTCTGGTGGTGGTTCAACTTTTACAGCTCCTCCAAAAGCATCTCAAGGTATTGTTGGACGTGTTACCTATAATTATGAAGAACGTTATTTTGCCGAATTTAATGCAGCTTATAATGGTTCTGAAAATTTTGCTCCGGGCTTAAGGTATGGTTTCTTTCCTGCGGTATCTGCCGGTTGGACTTTAACCAACGAACATTTCTGGAAAAAGAATGATATTTTAACTTACCTGAAATTAAGAGGTAGTTATGGCTTGGTGGGTAATGATGGTGTTTCCAATTCGCGTTTCCTATTTTTAACTAGTTATTCGTCCAATACCTCTGCTCCATTTGGTAACCCACTATCTATAACCAATTATCCTACAGTTTGGATTGCTGATCCCCAATTTGGCGGTAGTACAAATGCCTTGGGTAACGATCAGCTTACTTGGGAAAAAGGTACAAAACGAAATATTGGTTTAGAAACCCGTTTTTTTAAAGATGCCTTAAAATTAAATGTTGATGTTTTTGACGAAACACGTAGAGATATTTTAACGCCAACTTTGAGTGGTTCAGCACTTTTTGGCCATACTTACCCGAATTTGAACAAAGGAATTGTTTACAATAAAGGATATGAGGTAGAGCTAGACTATCAAAAGCAGATTGCTGCGACAACTTTTGGTCTTAATGCCCAGCTGAGCTATTCTAAAAATAAAATAGTTGAAAATGATGAACCTGATGGTATGCCAGTTGCTTCGATAAGAAAAGGAACAAGTGTTGGGCAGTTTTTTGGCTATGTAACAGATGGTTTTTATCAATCGGTTGATGATATTGCTGCTTCACCAAAGCAATCGGGTTTTATTCCAGTTCCGGGCGATTTAAAATTTAAAGATTTGGATGGAGATGGTCTTATAACCACACTGGATCAACAAGCTATTGGTTACACCAATAACCCGGAATATGTTTACAGTTTTACTCCACGTGCAAGTTATCATGGCTTTTCACTTTCTGTACAATTTCAAGGAGTTGCCCATGTGAGTTCGAATGTAATTTTAACCGAGCAAAACAATGGTCAACAAATGTACCCGTTTATGCTTGATGCATGGACACCGGAAAACGCTGCGACCGCAACCTGGCCTGCCTTACACTCCAGAGGGACATCATCATTAAATTATTCATTAAACGATTTTACTTTACAAAATTCGGCATATCTGAAAATTAGAAATGTAGAAATTGCCTATACCATACCTAAACACTGGGCCGAAGCTTTAAAACTAAGCAATGTTAGATTTTATTTGCAAGGACAAAATTTATACACTTGGACAAAATACAGGATGTATGTAGACCCTGAAAACGTAAATACGGTGAATACCGCTTTCCCTTTGCAAGCGCTTTATCCTACCTCCAAAGTCTTCAATTTTGGTTTAAATGTTAATTTTTAAAAGATGAAAAATTATAAAATATTTACAGCAATTCTTTTGTTAACGCTGTTTTCCGTATCCTGCAAAAAAGATTTCCTGGAAAGAACCCCAGGTGTTGCTTTAAGTGAAGACCAGATTTTTGCTGACCCGGCGCAGGCAGCAAGGTTTGCAGATAATGCCTACAATTTTGTTATTACCAAATATGTGCGTTTTAACGATCATCGGGGTTGTACTGCCCAAGCTTCAGATGAAGCCGTATCAGGTAACTCTGAGGGCTCTGTTACCTCTTTAAACCGTGGTTTATATCACGAACATTCTACAGGCCCATCATTAAATGATATTTATGGGGTTTGGAAGTTGATGTATGCAGGTATAGCAATTGAAAATAAGATGTTGGTCCGCATTGCTGATGTTCCACCTGCGCCTCCGGCAACAGTTCCGATTTTCGATCCGGTTAGAGTAGAAGGCGAGATGCGCTTTTTACGTGCTTTATCTTATTTCGAACTTGCCAAAAGATTCGGAGGGGTTCCAATTATGGATAAGGTATATGATGTAAATGATGAACTTAATCTTCCTAGAAGCTCATTCGATGATGTAACAAAATTTATTCTTGCTGATTTGGATATTGCCATTACCAAATTAGGAAACGATGCCGATTATACTGCATCGATGTACGGAAGGCCAACAATAGGTGCTGCACAAGCATTAAAGGCCCGTGTGCTTTTATATGCAGCAAGTCCATTAAATAATCCATCGGGAGATAAAGTAAAATGGCAAGCTGCTGCTGATGCAGCAACGGTTTTAATGGATGGCAGATATGCTCTACAGGCAACCTATGGTGATTTATTGAATGTGCCTTCATCGCCAGAATATATCATGATCAGGATTAAGGGTAACACGCCACTTGCGGGAGAGATGATGCAGGATTTCGCAATGTCCCCAGGTTCTGGTGGAGCGCAAGGACAAATGAATCCTACACAAAACCATGTAGATATGTACGAAATGGCGAATGGAAAGGCAATTACCGACCCAACTTCAGGTTATGATCCTCAAAAGCCCTATACAAACCGTGAGCCTCGTTTTTATAACAATATTATTTATAATGATTTGGATTGGCAGGGTAGAAAAATACAGATGTGGTCTTCTCCTGCTGGTGCTTTGGATTATAATACAACGATTACTTATACGGCTACCCGTTATTACTGCAAAAAATACTGGCCAGAAGTGTACAGAACCGTTGGCGGTAGCACAACCTTACTGAACTACATCTATTTCCGTTATGCAGAAGTCTTATTGAATTATGCCGAAGCACAAAACGAAGCTGTTGGACCTGATGCGAGTGTTTATGCGCAATTAGTTGCCATTCGTAAACGAGCAGGTATATTGCCAGGTGCCAATAATCTTTACGGATTAAAAGCAGGGATGACTCAAGATGAAATGCGCCAGGTAATTAGGCACGAACGGGCAATCGAACTGGCTTTCGAAGATCACCGCTGGTACGATATTATGCGCTGGAAAATCGGAACAACAACAATTGCGGTACCTATGAAAGGTATGGATGTAATTAAAAATGCAAATGGAACTTTCAAATACACGCCATTTGTGTTAAGCCAAAATTTCCAAAAAACCTGGGCCGAAAAACAAAGCCTATATCCGATACCCAGAACAGAAATTTATAAAAGTAGGGGAGTATTGGTACAAAATCCTGGTTGGGAATAGCATTTAATTAATAACGCTAAAAAGATTTATTCAATATGAAATTATTCAAATCAAAATATATTGTTTGTCTGCTATTTTTATGGGCGGGCATGCTAAATGTTTATGGACAAACGCCTGATGAACAGTTAACGGTAAAAGGAACGGTTATAGACCAGGATAAACATCCTTTACCAGGTGTAGTGATATCTGTACAAGAAGATAAGACCAATAAATCAGTAACTACTGGTGCCGATGGTAGTTTTAGTATAGAAACCAATACCAGCGATGTACTTGTTTTCAAATTTGTAGGTTATGGAATGGTATTGAAACCTGCAACGGAGGCAAATAATGCACAAGTCATGTTAACAAAATCATCAATTGATGCTGGCGATGCCGATGATGTTTACATCCCTTTTGGAATAAGGAAAAAAAGAGAGCTTACTGCTTCAATTAGTACAGTAAGTTCTGATAACCTTCCTCAAATCCCTTCCTCATCGTTAAACAATGTATTTATAGGTCGTTTGCCAGGTTTGGCAATTTATCCTAGCGGCTCTCAGCAACCTGGATATGATATTTCCAGTTTTATGGTGCGTGGACGTTCTTCTTATAACAGTAACCAGGAACCATTGGTTTTGGTAGATGGAATAGAACGTGATTTTGATGCAATGGATTTAGGTGAGATAGAAAGCGTAAGCGTTTTAAAAGATGCAGCAACTTTAGCTTGGTATGGCATGTATGCGGCCAACGGCGTAATTTATGTTAAAACCAAGCGTGGCAGTGCAACATCAACCAATGTAACTTTTGATGCGCAGGCAGGCTTGCAGGCACCCTTACAAGTTGCCCGCCCATTAGATTCTTATGCCTATGCCACTTTATACAACGAAGCGGCCGTGAATAGTGGAGGTAGTCCAGTTTATGGAGCTACCGCATTGCAGGCTTATCAGGATGGTTCAGACCCGATTAAGTATCCGAACAATAATTTTGTTAGGGATTTTACGAAAAGGGTAGCGCCAACGCAACGTTATGTAGCAACTGTAACGGGTGGTAATGCATTTATTAAATATTATACCTTGTTAAGCGCCTATCAACAAGGTGGCTTTTACAAAGGGGGCCATAACGACACTTATAATGCCAATACGAATTTTACGAGATATAACCTAAGAACAAACCTTGATCTGCATGTAAACAAAAACTTGGATGTAGCTTTGGATATTGGTGGTAGAATAACCAATTTAACTTTCCCTAATGCAGGTACAGGTGGTTTTTTAAGTGCAGTTTATTCTACACCTCCAAATGCATTTCCAATTATTAATCCAGACGGTTCTTATGGTGGTACTTCTATTTTTACTTCGAGTAACCCTAAAGCAATGATCGAATCGGGGGGCGCAAGTACCGATTTGATGCGGAACATGATTGCGACCATCAGCGCCAGACAAAAAATGGATGGTATATTAAAAGGATTAGCTGCCGAAGTGTATTATGCTTATGATATTGCAGGTTTATATCGTTCTGGTTTTAACCAAGGTTACTCTACTTCAGAGCTAAAAGCTGATGGTATTAATTATACTACTTATGGCACAGCATCTAAAGTTGATTATGCATCAAATGCATTTTCTGGTAATTTAAGGAAAAGTGAGTTTTGGGCGGGTTTTGATTACGATAGAACATTTGGTAAACATGATTTTAAATTTACTACACGTGTTTCGCGTCAAAATTATTCGCAGTTTGGAAATTTAGATGTTAGACGTGAAGGTTGGTCTAACCGATTATCGTATAACTATAACCAACGCTATTTTGTTGATTTGACTGGTGCTTATTCCGGATCGGAAAACTTTGCACCTGCCGAGAGATATGGTTTTTTTCCGGCAGTTTCTGCAGGATGGATCATCTCAGACGAAAATTTCATGAAAGGCTCAACAGATTTTCTTGATTTCTTAAAGATCAGGGGATCTTATGGATTGGTAGGAAATGATGCATTGGGAGGCTCATTTAGAAGATTTGCTTTCAATGATTTTTATAGTAGGAGTACAACAGGTTACACTTTTGGTACTGGTTATACAGGTGTGGGAGGTACTGGACAGCTGGCGGCAGCCAACCCATATTTAACCTGGGAGAAAGCTTATAAGTCAAGCTTAGGTTTCGAGGCCAAATTGTTTAAGCAATCATTATCTGTTAGTGCCGATTATTTTTATGAAGATAGAAAAGATCTTGCTACAAACTCACAGTTACCAAGCCTGTTAGGTCAATCCTTAGTATTTGTTAATGAGGGCGAAGCTTCGTATAGAGGCTTTGAAACGGGCATCAATTTCGGCAAAAAATTGGGCGAGGTAGATCTGAATGTTTTTGGCAATTTTACTTACAATACCAGCAAAATTCTGGCTATAAATGAAGCTGCTAACTTGCCCGAGTACCAGAAAGCTTTAGGACATCCGATTTCGAGTGTAATTGCACCTTCTGCAACAGCATCTACAACAGCAGGCTATATCAGCAGTATGTTAATTTCTGATGGTATATTTCAAAGCCAGGCACAGATTGATACTTCGCCAACACAAATACTATCAAAAGACGTAAAACCCGGTGATATCAAATATGTAGATCAGAATAGTGATGGTGTTATTAATGATCTCGATCGTGTAAGAACAGATTTCAACTTTGTACCTAAAGCTTATTTTGGCTTTGGTGCCTCGGTGGGTCTTAAGAACTTCGATATGAATTTCTTATTTCAGGGAACAAGTGGCCGCTCAATTTACATCCAGCAACTGGTTAATGCCGGAACAACCAATAACGGATATTTAAATCAATTTAGTGTAGACAGATGGATGCCTGACAATCCCAATGCTCCTTTCCCAAGATTACTTTTATCTGATCGTGGTAATAATACCGCCAATTCAGATTTCTGGATTCGTTCAGGTGATTATATAAGATTGAAAAATATAGAAATTGGTTATTCTTTACCAGGTTCGTTTGTCAAAAGGTTAAAATTAAGACAGTTGAGGTTTTATGTGGGTGGTTTAAACCTGTTAACGTTTGATAAGCTGGGCGATTTACCTATTGATCCGGAATTACCCGAATCAGGATACAATTCAGCCATAGGTGGTACCACATCTGCATCGTATCCGTATATGAAAATTTATTCTTTTGGTTTGAATTTGAAATTTTAATACACAAAGACAATGAGAAAAAATATATTCTATCTGTTCCTTGCCAGTGTGATCATTTCCACGGCTGGATGTAAAAAAGATGGCTTTCTTCAGGATGGTTCATTTAGTGGAACCAATGATATTACCGAAGCCCAGCTTTGGGCAAATCCCGATTATTCCAGAAACTTTTTAAATAATGTATACTCCGTGATAACAGACCGTTATAATAGTTTGGATGGAGATGGTGCTTTATTGGCTTCAGGATCTGACGAGGCTGTAAACTCTAACCTAAACTCATCAATAAACATTTTAAACAATGGCACCTGGAGCCCGGTAAGAACATTTGATGATGTTTATGCTGCCATGTACACGGGTATCCGTAAAGCTAATATGTTTTTGGAAAAGGTTGATGGCAGTGCGATAATACCTCTTGATGAGACAAATCCGGCAAATATACCTGCCAATCAAACTTTGGCATCACAAATAGACCGTTTAAAAGGGCAGGCATTCTTTTTAAGAGCCTTTTTTGAGTTCGAATTGGTTAAACGCTATGGGAGTATGGCTTTGGTACCTCATACCCTTACCGTGAACGATAATTTAGATTTGCCAAGAAACAGTTTCGATGAATGTGTTAAACAGATTTCATTAGATTGCGATTCTGCAATTGCCAGATTGCCATTATCGCCAACAGAGTGGAATACAGCTAATCGAGGTAGAGCAACACAAACTGCTGCTATGGCACTTAAGGCAAGATTACTATTGTATGCAGCAAGTCCCCAATATAATCCCACTAATGATCTTTCGAAATGGCAAGCCGCAGCAGATGCAGCTAAGAGAGTTATGGATACAGGTAAACACAGTATTTACAGCTCTTATCCAAATATTTGGTTGTGGAATGTAGGTGCATTTAATTCAGAAACTATTTTTGCAACAGCAACTCTGAATACAGTTTCTATTGAGGCAAATAATGCGCCTATAAGTTATGATGCGGCAAATGGTCGTACCAATCCTACACAGGAACTGGTAGATGCCTTTGAAATGAAAACTACAGGCAAGCCCATTACAGATGCGACTTCTGGCTATAATACTGCAGCACCATATACAAATCGAGATCCAAGATTGGGATTTGCAATTTTATTTAACAGTGCCTCTGTACAACCTGCGGTAGCTGCTACTAACTTTAAATCAAAACCAGTTGAGACTTTTGTAGGTGGTAAAGATGGTTTGGGCTTAAATGTTAACGCAACGAAAACGGGTTATTATATGCGTAAATACTTAAGTGAAAGTGCATCTTGGGCTGGTACAACAACCAACATCCGTAGACCTTGGATTTTCTTTAGATATGCTGAAGTATTATTAAACTATGCTGAAGCTTTAAATGAGGCTCAGGGAATAGCCGCTATGCCACAAATACTTGCTGCAGTAAATCTTGTTCGTGCAAGAACAGGTGTTGCAATGCCTGCATTACAAACAACAAATCCAGCAGGAAACGGTTATGTGGCACCTACCCAAGTCGAATTACGTAAAAGAATCCGAAACGAGCGTAGGGTAGAATTGTGTTTTGAGGAGCACCGGTTTTATGATGTTCGTCGATGGAAAGAGGGAGAAGCTACATTCAATAAACCAGTAACTGGCATGAGAATAACAATGATAACTCCAACTACTTTCACTTACACGCCTTTTACTGTCGAAAACAGGAAATTTACGGCTAAGAATTATTTGTATCCAATATCCCAAAATGAACTTAACAAAGCCCCTAGTTTAGGACAAAACCCTGGTTACTAATTATAAACCTAAACTTTGCCCAAATTTAGGCGGTCTGTGGAAACACTGACCGTTAAAATTTAATTGTTAGTTTTAGAACTTCAATTCATTCACATTAAAAAATATGTTATGTTAAAATCGACCTTTAGAATGCTTTTAATCTGCTTTTCGCTTTTTACATCAATCAGTTATGCTCAGGTTGGCTCTATACAAAATATCCAATCTCGAAAAATTCAAAGCCTAAACGGCAAGTGGAACTATATCATAGATCCTTACGAGAACGGTTATTATGATTACAGACATGATCCTTATGATCAATCCAAAACCGGAAGCGGCGGCTTTTTTGATGATAAAGTTCAGAAGGATAAAACCGAACTGATCGAGTATAACTTTGATCTTTCTCCTCAAATGAATGTGCCCGGAGATTGGAATTCTCAATCAGAAAAACTGGAACTTTATGAAGGAACGGTTTGGTTGCGCAGAAAGTTTAATGCCCAACCGCAAAAAGATAAACGATATTTTGTTTATTTCGGTGCTGTAAATTATGAAGCTCACGTTTATCTCAATGGGAAAAAATTAGGTGTACATAAGGGAGGTTTCACTCCATTTCAATTTGAAGTTACCGACAAGTTAAAGGCAGGTGAAAACTCTTTGGTGGTTAAGGCTGATAATACAAGAAAACAAGATGAAATACCTACTGTAAATACCGATTGGTGGAATTATGGAGGAATTACACGTGATGTTTTTTTAGCGGAAATGCCCGAACACTTCATCGATGATTATAAACTTCAGTTAAGCAAAGGAAACAAGAACCTGATTAATTTTTCCTTAAAACTGGCAGATGCTTTTGCAGGGCAAGAAATTACCCTTAGCATACCAGAATTAAAACTCGAAAAAAAATATAAAACTGATGTAGAAGGAAAAATTGCTGACGAATTTATTTGGAACAACCTTAAACTTTGGTCGCCAGAAAACCCTAAACTTTATTCAGTAAAAATTAAAACGACTAAAGAAGATATCAATGATAAAATAGGTTTTAGAACAATCGAAACACAAGGAGATAATATTCTTTTAAATGGAAAATCTATTTTTTTAAGAGGAATTTCCCTGCATGATGAAAACCCGCTTCTGGCAGGTCGATTGCGTTCGGAAGGGGATATGCGTATGATGTTGCAATGGGCAAAAGATATGAATTGTAATTATGTCCGCTTGGCACATTATCCCCATAATGAAGAAATGGTTCGTTTGGCTGATGAAATGGGCTTATTGGTATGGGCAGAAGTTCCGGTATATTGGACAATTAGCTGGCAGAATCCGGCAACCTATGCAAATGCAAAACAGCAGCTAAACGATTTAATGGTTAGAGATAAAAACAGGGCAAGTGTTATTGTTTGGTCTATCGGAAATGAAACCCCTTTGAGCGATCCCCGCTTAAGCTTTATGAGCAATTTAGCTGAAACGGCTCGCTCCCTTGATGATACGCGTTTGGTTGCTGCGGCTTTAGAAGTTCATCGCGAAGGAAATACCATTATTTTAAACGATCCATTAGGTGAAAAGATAGATTTAGTAAGCTTTAATGAATATGTAGGTTGGTACTGGGGTGGAACTCCATCTGAAATTACAAAATACAATTTTGATATAAAATACAATAAACCTGTTGTAATTACAGAGTTTGGAGGCGATGCTTTGGCTGGTTTTCATGCAGATGAAAATACCCGTTGGAGTGAAGAATACCAGGAAGCACTTTATAAAAATCAAATTACACTGTTGAGCAAAATTGGCGCTTTACGTGGAATGACACCATGGATATTAACCGATTTCAGGTCGCCAAGAAGACAACATCCGGTTTATCAAAACTTTTGGAATCGTAAAGGTTTGATTAGCGAAACCGGGAAGAAAAAGAAAGCTTTTTATGTTTTGAAAAACTTTTACGACCAAATGCAGACAAAATATAAATAAGATGATTAAAAGGCAAAAATTAAGATTTGTAGTAAAATTTATCCTTGCGATATCGTTGTTGTCAATCTCTTGTGCAAAATATAAGAGCATAAGTATTGAGCCCTTGCCAATTGAGCTAGTTGAAAATACTTTGCAAAAAAATATGCCTTTTCCAATGGGTGCTTCAATAAGTGTAAACTTAATAAAAAACAATGCGAGCTATCGTAATCTGGTAATTAAAGAGTTTAATAGTATCACTGTGGAAAATGCAATGAAAATAGCAACAATCCATCCATCAAAAGATAGCTATAACTTTGCAGCTGCCGATTATTTGGTAGACTTTGCTACAACAAATGATAAAAGAGTACACGGGCATACATTGAACTGGTATAAATCATTGCCAGATTGGGTGAAGAACTTTCAAGGCACAACTGCTGATTGGGAAAATTTATTGAAGACCCATATTCAAATGGTTGTTGGCCACTTTAAAGGAAAAGTAGTTTCTTGGGACGTGGTAAATGAGGCAATAAATGAAGATGGTACCTTACGCAACAGCATCTGGTTGCAAAAATTAGGACCTGATTATATTGGAAGGGCGTTTCAATATGCGCATGAGGCAGATCCTGATGCATTACTTTTTTACAATGATTATGGTAATGAATATAGCGCAACAAAACGCAGGGCAATTTTGAATTTGGTTACTAGTTTAAAAAGTAAAGGTATCCCTATAGATGGTATTGGTTTGCAGATGCATACACGTGTTACACAAACTGATGCCAATTTGATTACGGCCATATCCACAGCTGCTGCTACTGGATTAAAAGTCCATATATCAGAACTAGATATAGCATTAAATCCGGATAATCTTCAAACTCTGGTTTATAGTACCACATTAGGCGAACAGCAAGCAGCAAAATATAAAGCAATAGTGAAAGCCTATAATGCAATTCCAAAAAACCAACAATTTGGTATTACAACCTGGAATGTTACCGATGCCGATAGCTGGATTCCATCAAATTATAAACGACCAGATTGGCCTATGCTTTTCGATGCCCAATATCAGCGTAAGGCAGCATATCAAGGAATTTTAGATGGAATAAAATAGAGAAAATGTCTAAAAATGAAAAGATATCTGCCATTTGCCTTAATATTTGCCTTATCTTTTTCTTCTGTTTTGGCGCAGGATAAAAAAATAGAGAAGAAAGTCGATTCAGTTTTAAAATTGATGACCTTAGAGGAGAAAATTGGTCAACTGAACCAATACACAGGAGATAGAGATGCAACGGGTTCAATTACCAATAATCCAAATAAGTTAAAAGATATCAGGGATGGTAAGTTGGGCTCGATGTTGAATGTTCGTGGTGCGAAAGAGAGCTTAAGGATTTTTAAAAAGTAATGCTGAAACCTGGGGAAAGTAAAACCATCACATTAAATATTGATAAAGAAAAACTTTTTTTTATAACCAAAAGTTGATGATTGGCACAGCATCAAACAACATCAGGTTAGAAAAAGATTTTACATTGATGAAATGATAAGAAGAATATTAAAGTGCTGTCTGCTGCTTCGGTTCATGTCCCCACGAAACGATAGCTGAAGCGGCTTGTAAGGCACGATCGTGAAAAGAAATGAATTAGTGAAATGGTTCGTGAGGACACGAACCACGGCTTGTGAAAAATATTTTACTTACAGTTGGTGTTATCACCACTTGTATAAAAAGTGCCATTGTGGAGCATATAAGTGGTAGGGTGATAACATCAACCAGAGGAGAAATTAGGATTAGCTAGGCTACCTCGGTTCGTGTCTTCACGAAATGACAGGTAAAATAGCTTGTAGGACACAAATCATGGAAGTAAATGGGCTCCGAATCATGGCTTGGTTATTATTTGTGTTTCCATAGCAAAAAAAAATAAAAATGTTGAGACCAAAATCAATTTTATTATTCCTTTTCACATCCTTTTGGGTGATGAGCGGCCTTGCACAGGATGCTGGGAGAAAAACCATCAGTTTAAATGATCAATGGGAATTTCATAAAGAAAATGGACCAACAGAAAAGGTTAATCTTCCACATACTTGGAATGATCAAGATGTTTTGGATGATGAGCCGGGCTACTACCGGGGATTGGGAGTTTACAAGCGAAAATTACAACTTGATGAATCTGCAAAAGGCAAAGACATATTTTTGGTTTTCAATGGCGTGGCACAGGAAGCGGAGGTTTTGGTTAATGGAAAAAACGCTGGAAAACATATTGGAAGCTATACCCGTTTCATTGTTCCGATCGCCAGTTTTTTAAACTATAAAGATGATGTGATCGAAGTTAGGGCTAACAATTGTTTCAATGAAGATATTCCACCATTAACCGCCGACTTTACATTCTTTGGTGGCATGTATCGTAATGTTTCCCTATTGATTGCTAATCCAGTTCATTTCTCTCAAAAGGAAAATGGAAGTTCAGGAGTTTTTATCACTACACCTCAGGTTTCGGCAGGATCAGCTAGTGTTCAGGTAAAAAGTTTAATTGAAAATTCATCAGCAGAAGCAAAGAAAGTACAGATTTATACAACAGTATTTGATGCTAAAGGAACAACAATTGCATCACAAACTTCTAACCTTAACCTGCTTTCAGGCGAAAATAAAACTGTAATCCAGAATTTAAAATCGATTAAACAACCTCTATTGTGGTCACCAGAAAACCCATATCTATACCGTGCGGTTACTAAGATTATCGATGTAAAAACAAAAGCGGTCATGGATCAGCTTTCTAACCCTTTAGGTTTTCGTTGGTTTAAATTCGATGCAGATAAGGGATTTTTCTTAAACGATAAACCTTTGAAATTAATAGGTGCCAGCCGCCATCAGGATTACGAAGGTTTGGGAAATGCTACGCCCGATGCCTTACAGATTAGGGATGTAGAGCTGCTCAAAAATATGGGCGGCAACTTTTTAAGGGTCGCGCATTACCCACAAGATCCATTGGTTTTGGAAGCTTGCGATCGCTTGGGTATTTTGGCATCGGTAGAAATTCCGGTTGTAAATACGATTACCGAGTCAGAGGCTTTTACAACAAATTGCCTGAACATGCAGAGGGAGATGATCAAACAAAACTTCAATCACCCAAGCATTATTATTTGGGCTTACATGAATGAGATCTTGTTGCGACCTAAGTTTTATAATGATAAACCACGTCAGCAAATTTATTACGACCATGTTCGGGAGTTGGCCCAAAAATTGGATGATCTAACCAGAAAAGAAGACCCATCACGATATACCCTTTTGGTTAATCATGGTGCTTTCGATATTTACAATAAGGTTGGATTAACCAAAATCCCGATGATTGTAGGTTGGAATTTGTATTCAGGTTGGTATGGGGGTATTCCTGCCGATTTCGGAAAATTTTTAGATCGCCATCACCAGGAATTGGCTGATAAGCCGATGTTGGTTACCGAATATGGGGCAGATGCCGATCCTCGAATCCGTTCTTTTTCGCCTGTTCGTTTTGATAAAAGTGTAGAATATGCCATTCAGTTTCATCAGATTTATTTGGATGCAATGTTGAACCGGGCTTTCGTGAGTGGTGGAATGGCTTGGAATTTGGCTGATTTTAATTCGGAAAGCCGGGAAGAAACCATGCCGCATATCAACAATAAAGGTTTGTTAACGATCGGTCGTCAGCCGAAAGACACTTATTTTCTTTACCAAGCCTATCTAACCAATAAACCTTATTTGAAAATTACTTCTGCCCAATGGAAAGATAGGACAGGGATTGCAGATTCTGCATCTTCAGTAAGTACACAACCTTTTCAGGTCGCTACAAATCTTAAATCGGCCGAGTTGTTTTTAAATGGCAAAAGCTTGGGTACTAAAGAAACGGTAGACCATATTTGCAATTGGCAGGTTCCTTTTGTGGATGGCTTAAATCAATTGAGGGTTGTTTCTGGCAATAACAGCGATCAAGCCAATATCAATTTCCAATTACAACCATTCCATTTTACAGCCAGCGATATTCCGTTTAAGGATATGAATGTACTTTTGGGTTCGAAACGTTTTTACATCGATGAAAAAGAACATCAGCTTTGGATGCCCGATCAGCCCTATAAAAAAGGTACTTGGGGTTGGATTGGAGGCGAACCATACAAAGGCACCAACAATCGGATTACCTATGGCAGTGATAAAAATATCTTGGGTACCGATCACGATCCCATCTATCAAACACAACAAGTGGGTATAAAGCAGTTCAAATTTGATGTTCCAGATGAAGAATATGAACTTTCCCTATATTTTGCCGAATTGGTTGGAGGAGCTGCAAAAGAAGCCTTAGCTTATAATTTGGATAATAACCACAAAAAGGAAATAGAGGAACAGCGCATTTTTGATGTAATTATAAATGGGATGCCATTTTTAAGCAAGTTAAATCTCGCTACAGATTTCGGTTATACCACTGCTGTAAGGAAAAAAACAAGAATAACGGTTCAAAATGGAAAAGGCATCACTATAGATTTTAATGCAATTGAAGGCAAAGCTGTTTTAAACGCAATACAATTAAGAAAGGTTTATTAAGCACCATCGTCATAGCAAAGAAATAAACATCTAAATACTAAATACCATTATAGATAAGAAACTAAAATAATGCTAAAGAACATCAAGTACGTATTTTTATTCAGTATGCTGTTTACGAGTCAGTTATTGTTTGCACAACAATCTACTCGCCTAAACAACAACTGGGAATTTTTAAAGCAAGATTTAGGTGGGGTTTGGGAGGTTGTTCGGCCTGTTGGAGAGGGTAATCCAGAGGCTGTTCCACTGTGGCAGAAAATAAGTTTGCCCCATTGTGTTAATGCTACAGATGCTGTAGATCCCGATGTAAATTACTATCAGGGACCATCTTGGTATCGTAATCAGCTTGCCATCGATAATCCATATAAAACCGGAAGAACGTTATTGCATTTTGAGGGCGCCGGACAAAAAACCGAGGTATATGTGTACAGTACAAAAGTGGCTTCACATATAGGCGGTTATGATGAATGGACAGTTGACATTACTGATGCGGTTGCAGCATTCCAGAAAACAGACGTTTATCAGAAACAATTCAAGGGAAAGGTTCCAATATCAATCCGAACTGATAATTCAAGAGATTTGGAAATGATTCCATCCAATCTTTCCGACTTTAATGTTTATGGTGGAATTTATCGCTATTTAAACCTGGTTTATACACCATCACTTTCGATAGATAAAATGTTTGCCAAGGCTGAAGTTGATGCCACAGGTAAACTTGGGAAGCTAAATGTTAAAGCCAGATTTTATAATCCCACCGGGGTAAATGATGCCACTGTTCAGCTGAAACTTATTGATCCTAATGGGAAAATCGTTTCTAAAACAGAGAAAAAACTGAATGATCTGTCTACTGATGCTGCATTATGGAACTTAGAACTTAAAAATCCTCAATTATGGACAACCGATAAGCCCATTCAATATCGTTTGCAATACGAAATTATTTCATCAGCAGGAAATTATAAAGGCGAAGAGAAAATCGGTTTCCGGAATATAGAGTTTGTAGAGAAAGGGCCATTTAAGCTAAATAGTAAACGTTTGCTTCTTCGAGGAACACACCGCCACGAAGATCATGCAGGTGTGGGTTCTGCTATGACAGAAGATATGATCCGCCAGGAAATGCAGATGATGAAAGATATGGGCGTAAATTTCATCCGCTTGGGTCATTATCAGCAATCGCGTATTGTTTTAAATCTTTGCGATAGTTTGGGTATTTTGGTTTGGGAAGAAATTCCCTGGTGCAGAGGTGGTTTAGGTGGCGATGTTTATAAGCAACAAGCTAAAAGAATGCTCCAGAATATGATTGAGCAGCATTACAACCATCCATCGGTTATCATTTGGGGTTTGGGCAATGAGAACGATTGGCCTGGAGATTTTCCTGAATTCGATAAGGAAAAAATCAGAACGTTTATGAAAGAGCTGAATAATCTTTCTCATAAACTGGACGCATCTCGTTATACAGCCATCAGACGTTGCGATTTTTGCAGTGATATTGTAGATGTGTATTCGCCATCTATCTGGGCAGGTTGGTATCGTGGTGCTTATACCGATTACAAAAAAGTATCAGAAGATGAATTTGCAAAGGTTAAACGCTTTTTACATGTAGAATGGGGAGGAGATAGCCATGCATTACGTCATTCCGAAAATCCCGATAAAGCCTTAAGTAAGATTAAAACAGGTGGCAGTGCCGATGAAAGAGCTGGAGATGCTTCGCTATATGGCGGAGCAGCACGGATTTCTAAAGATGGCGATTGGAGTGAATCGTATATAGCAAATTTAATCGATTGGCATTTGAAAGAGCAGGAAACCATGCCTTGGTTAAGTGGTACAGCTTATTGGCCTTTTAAAGACTTCTCTACAGCCATTAGGCCAGACAATCCTGTGCCTTACATGAACCAGAAAGGTGTTGTAGAAAGAGATCTTACAAAGAAAGAGGCTTATTATGTTTTTCAATCCTATTGGACGGAAAAGCCTATGGTTCACATCTACGGACATACCTGGCCTATACGTTGGGGAGATGAAGGAGAAGAGAAGATGGTTAAGGTTTATTCAAACTGCACAGATGCAGAAATTTTCCTGAATGGCAAAAGCTTTGGTACCAAGAAAAGAAATAGCCAGGATTACCCAGCAGCAGGCTTGCGTTGGAATCTTCCTTTTGTGAAAGGTGAAAACGTGGTTAAGGTTATTGCCAAAAGGGGTAAGGAAACCGTAACAGATGAAATTAATTTTGTTTATCAAACCGATAAATGGGGCAAGCCTGCAAAAATGGTTTTGAAGAAGATCGATCAACAGGATGATGTAGCTACAGTTGAAGTTAAGCTTTATGACAACAAAAACGTGCAATGCCTTGATGCCATAAACTGGATAAATTTTGGTTTAACTGGAGATGGTAAACTGATTGATAACCAGGGTACTTCTTCAGGATCCAGAAAAGTTCAGGCTTACAACGGCAGGGCAATGATCAAAGTAAAATTAAATAAGGGCAAAAGTGTAGTCTCAGTCCTTTCAGATGGATTATCTACCGTATTTACAGAATTATAAAGTCATGAAACCATCATGAGCAAACGCTCACAGACAGCTATGAACCGAGCTTGCCCCAAAGGGGTTCCTTTGGAACGAGCTCATGAGCACCAATAAAACAATAAAAACTAGTGAATAATATGCTCATGATAGCTTCATTACCGATAAAGACAAATTATATCCCAATGAAAAAAATGAATTCGATTGTATTATTGGTCCTTTTCTATCTATCGGGAACGGCATTTTCTAATCAAAGATCAATGGAAGAAAAACCTGCGATCGACATGAAAAAACAGGCTGAAATCTTATTGAAGAAACAGATTTTGGCAGATGCAGCTTGGGCGATGCAACAAAAACCGATAACGGTTACCGCATCATCATCACCCAGAAGTGCAGGCGGTAAACACGATTTCTTTTCGGAGGCCGATTACTTTTGGCCTGACCCCCAAAATCCCAACGGGCCTTACATCAATAGAGATGGCCTGACCAACCCAGATAACTTTGTTGAGCATCGCAAGGCAATGATCCGTTTCAGCAAGGTAATTGGAGCTTTGGCATCGGCTTATAAGATTACAGGCGATGAAAAGTATGTTAAACAAGCAATAAAACATTTCAGGGCTTGGTTTATCGATTCAGAAACTTTAATGAACCCAAATCTACTTTTCGCCCAGGCCGTGAAAGGGAAATTTACGGGCCGCAATTATGGTATTATCGATACCATTCATTTAATGGAAGTTGCCCGGGGTGCTTTGGTGATGGAAAAAGCTAATGCCTTTGATAAAGCAAGCCTTGCAGGGGTAAAAAAATGGTTTGCAGATTATATTTTATGGTTAAACACATCAAAACCTGGCATACAAGAAAAAACAGTTAAAAATAATCACGCTACCTGTTGGGCCATGCAGGTGGCCTCTTTCGCAAAGCTTTGCAAGGACGAAAAGATGTTGGATTCTTTACGCACAAGCTATAAAACCATTTTGTTGCCCAACCAAATGGCAGTAAATGGCAGTTTTCCATTGGAATTAGAAAGAACAAAACCATATGGTTATTCCATCTTTAATCTGGATGCGATGACCATGCTTTGCCAAATCCTATCTACGCCAAAAGATAACCTTTGGAATTTTGAAACAGCAGATGGTAAATCAATCAAAAAAGGAATAACTTATTTATATCCTTTCATTGCCGATAAAAGCAAATGGACATTAAAGCCAGATGTAATGTATTGGAACAATTGGCCTGTTGCACAGCCTTTCCTGTTATTTGGAGCAGTTAAATGCCATAAAAATGATTGGTTTACAACTTGGAAAAAACTTGATCACAATCCACAGGTTGAAGAAGTAATTCGTAATTTACCGATCCGTAATCCCTTAATCTGGTTATAATAAATGATATTCAAGTTACTACTAAGCATGAACGTTTCTCCGGGCAGGGCAAAAGGCAATCTGACGACTTTGCTCTGGCTTAAAAGATATTTCTATTGCTTTAAGATTGCTTTATGCCTCGCAATGATGATAATCACCCGTTCGGCCTTCGCTCAGCAATGGGAATCGAAATTTGTCAAAATCCAAAAAGATGGTCATTTGCTCTATGTTCCAGACGAACAAGGTAATATCATACCTGATTTTAGTAGAGTAGGTTATCATCAGAATTCTAAAGAAATACCTAAGGTAGATGTGGTTGCAACCCTTTCTGCTACAGGCGATAATGATCAACAAAAAATACAGCAGGCAATTGATGATCTGTCTAAAAAGCAAACAAATGCAAATGGTATTCGTGGAGCAATTTTATTGAAAAAGGGGACTTACAAAATTCCTGGAAGTTTGAGCATCAATGTTGGAGGAATTGTTTTAAGAGGTGAGGGAGATGAAACCAAACTCATTGCAACAGGCAGGGGAAAAAGAAAAACAATTATGGTCTCAGGAAAAGGAAAAGCAAATGAAATAGCGAGTTCAAGAATTAAGATAGCTGATCATTATGTTCCTGTCGGAGCCAAAAGTTTTAAAATCGCATCAACAAATGGATTAAAGGCAGGCGACAAAATTATGGTTTATCGACCTGGAACCAGCAATTGGATCCGGGATTTAAAAATGGATCAGATTGAGCCTGGAACCGGAACAGAGCAATGGAAGGCTGAAGATTATAACCTGGAATTTGAGCGTGTGGTTACAGCAATACATGGAAATCAAATTTCAATTGATAACCCTGTTGTTATGGCAATGGAAGATCAATATGGTGGGGGAGAAATTTACAAGTATACTTTCGATGGAAGAATTGCTGAGGTTGGTATCGAAGATATGCTTCTGGAATCTGAGTATGATGGTGATACAGATGAAGAACATGGTTGGGATGCCATTTCATTTAATAAAATTGAAAATAGCTGGATAACTGGCGTTACCAGTCGATATTTTGGTTATTCATGCGTAAATCTTGGACACGACAGTAAGCAGGTTACGGTTAAGGATAGCAAATGCCTTGCACCAAAATCTCAGATTATTGGAGGCCGACGGTATTCTTTCAATAATGATGGTCAGTTGAATCTTTTTATGAACTGTTATTCATCAGAAGGCAGGCACGATTATGTTACAGGCGCAAAAGTTTGTGGCCCAAATGTATTCTATAATTGCAAATCGGAAAATGCAAAAGCCGATATCGGGCCCCATCACCGTTGGGCAATGGGCACATTATACGATAATATTGTAACCGATGGCGAAATTAATATTCAGGACAGGGGAAACTGGGGAACAGGACATGGTTGGTCTGGCGTAAATCAGGTTTTATGGAATTGTACAGCCGCAAAAGCTGCTATTCAAAACCCTTATGTAAGTGGCAAAAACTATGCGATCGGATTAAAGGCACAGAAATATGATGGTCGTTTAAAGGGAAGGCCAGACGGTATTTGGGAAAATCAGAATAAGGAGGGTTTAAAGCCATCATCATTATATTTAAAACAGGTAGAAGAAAGCAAAAAGTAATATGAATTTAAAAATTAAGATCACAGGCTTAATGCTATTGTCTTTCAGTATAGTAAAGGCACAGAAAGTTAATGTTTCAAAGGCATTTGCCTCTGCAGAAAAACAAACTGAAATTCTCGTAAAAAACGTCGATTCAGCCAGGAAAATAAAGCCAAACCTGGTTTCGCCAAGAACAGTTGAAAAGGGTGAATTTAAAATGGTGGTCTCTAAAGATTGGACAAGCGGTTTTTTCCCTGCCGAACTCTGGTACTTCTATCAATATACAAAAGATAAGAAATGGCTGGAATTGGCAAAAAAATATACCGAAGACATCAAAAAAGAGCAATTTAATAGAGGAACCCACGATTTAGGCTTTATGGTTTATTGTCCTTTTGGCAATGGATATCGTTTAACAAAGGATACAGCATATCGTTCAGTCATTATCCAGGCGGCTAAATCACTTTCTACAAGGTTTAATGCAACTGCTGGTGTTTTAAAATCCTGGGATCACAATAACGATAAATGGAAATACCCAGTGATTATTGATAACATGATGAATCTGGAATTGCTTTTCGAAGCCACAAAATTGACTGGCGATTCATCGTTCTATAAAATAGCGATTTCCCATGCAAATACAACCATAAAAAATCATTTCAGATTAGATTTTAGTTCCTATCATGTAGTGGATTATGATACGCAAACAGGCAAGGTTTTGAAAAAAGAAACCGCTCAGGGTTATGCCAATGAATCGGCTTGGGCAAGGGGACAAGCCTGGGCATTATACGGTTATACGATGTGTTTTCGGGAAACAAAAAATAAATCATATTTAGCTCATGCTGATGGAATTGCGAATTTTATTTTAAGTAATAAAATAACTCCAGCAGATGGTGTTCCATATTGGGACTATAATGACCCGCAGATTCCAAATGCATCAAGAGATGCCTCTGCTGCTGCAATTATGGCTTCTGCACTTTACGAATTGGCTAGGTACAGTGTAAACGGGAAAAAATATAAAGCCGCTGCCGATAAGATTTTATCCTCACTAAGCACAAAATACACAAGCAAATCAGGCGAAAACTATGGTTTCATTTTAGAACATAGCACAGGCCACAGACCTGCAAAATCTGAAATAGATGTTCCGATCAATTATGCCGATTATTATTATTTAGAAGCTTTGCTAAGAAATAAAAAATAAGATCATGAAAAGCTATAAGCTGTTTATTCTTGCAACCTGCTTAATCAGATCAATAAAACTTTAAAATAAATTAGAGCCTGTTTAAATTTTATTCAATTATAATACTTATGCTCAATTTCTGTCACACTGAGCTTGTCGATTGCTTTTAATACATCAAAAATAAGGTCTTCGACAAGCTCAGACTGACATACGAAATAACTTTCGTCAAAATTTAAACAGGCGCTTAGCATTAAAAAATTAATTATTTAAAAAATAAGGCATACAAAGTCATTTTTATGGATATTCGGCTTATAAAATAATAATGCCATTTTGGGCTTTATAGCATAATTAATAATAAGAGCAAAAGACATGAAACAAAAACTTAGTATTCTCTTGATTTTGGCTACTGCATATAATGCATCTGCACAAAATAAGAAAATGGTTAAAACAGTTGCGAAAACTGTACAAGCCTATACCACAGCCAATAAAAAAGTAACAGTTTATACAACGGCACAAAACTCTGATTATCGTTTAAGCAAGACAGAAACTTTAAGCTTTACGGAGAACAAGCAACCTTTCGAAACCGAACCCTGTGTATTTATAGATCCAAGCATTAAATATCAAAGCCTGGTTGGTATTGGAGGTGCTTTAACTGATGCATCAGCAGAGACTTTTGCCAAACTTTCAAAGAAAAATCAGCAAGAATTATTAACCGCTTATTATAATCCGGATAAGGGAATTGGTTATACCCTGGCTCGTACAAACATTGCCAGTTGCGATTTCTCTAGTGGAAGTTATACTTATGTTCAGGATAACGATAAAGATTTAAAAACCTTTAGTGTTGCACACGATGAAACCTTTAAAATTCCGCTGATTAAACAAGCCACGAGGGCAGCAGGAGGTAAATTGCCTTTGTATGTTAGCCCTTGGTCGCCACCAGCCTGGATGAAAGATAATAACAGCTTAGTTCAAGGTGGGCATCTATTGCCTGAATATCGTCAAAGTTGGGCAAACCACTATGTGAAATTTATTAAAACTTATGAAGCTAAAGGCATTCCGGTTTGGGGTTTGAGCGTTCAAAACGAGCCAATGGCTAAACAAAAATGGGAATCCTGTGTGTTTACTGCTGAAGAAGAACGCGATTTTATTAAGAATTTCTTAGGCCCAACTTTACAAAAAGAAGGATTGTCATCTAAAAAATTAATTGCCTGGGATCATAATCGGGATCAGATTTTCCAGAGAGCAAGCACCATTTTAAATGATAAAGATGCAGCAAAATATGTTTGGGGAATCGGTTTTCATTGGTACGAAACCTGGACAGGTAGTGGCATGCAGTTCGCTAATGTTAAGCAGGTACATGAGGCCTATCCGGATAAAGCCCTGATTTTTACAGAAGGTTGTAAAGAAAAATATGATGTAAATAAATTGGACGATTGGACTTTAGGCGAGCGTTATGGTTACTCCATGATTAACGATTTTAATAGCGGAACAGCCGCCTGGACGGATTGGAATATTCTTTTGGATGAAAAAGGAGGGCCAAACCATGTTGGCAATTTCTGTTTTGCACCAGTTCATGCCGATACCAAAAATGATAAATTAATCTATACCAATGCATATTATTACCTGGGACACTTTTCAAAATTTATTCGTCCGGGAGCAAAAAGAATAGGATCGGCATCAAGTCGGGATAAACTCCAAACCACAGCTTTCTTAAATGCTGATGGCAAATTGGTGGTTGTGGTGATGAATCAATCAGATGAACAATTAAAATACAGTTTATGGATTAAAGGGCAAGCGGCTACAACAACCAGTTTAGCTCATTCTATAAGCACATTGGTAGTTGAATAAAATCAAAATAAAAAATAAATAAATGATCAAAAAAGTGGAAAGTCTTTTTTCCTTAAAGGATAAAGTTGTAGTTGTAACAGGAGCCACAGGCGTTTTAGGCGAGGCTTTTATTAATGGATTATGTGCTGCAGATGCAACAATCGTTGTAATTGGCAGAAATGAAGATGTAGCAAAACAAAGGGCAGAAGAAGCTAGGAATGCAGGTTGCAAAGCGATGTATATTATTGCTGATGTGCTTAACGAACAAAATCTAATTGATGCAAAGTATCAGATCATCAAAGAATTTGGTCGGATTGATGCATTGGTTAATGCAGCAGGAGGAAATGTAGCAGAAGCTGTAGTGCAACCTGGAAGCGATGTTTTTGATTTAAATATTTCTGCATTGAAACAGGCATTCGATCTGAATCTTTTTGGAACGATTATCCCTACACAAATTTTCGGTAAAGAAATTGCCAAAAATGGAGGCAGTATTGTAAACATTTCATCGGTTTCAGCAACGCAGGCCCTTACACGTGTGTTGGGTTATTCATTGGCCAAAGCTTCTATTGATAGCTATACCAAATGGATGGCAGTAGAATTGGCAAACCGTTATCAGGATCAGGTTAGGATGAATGCGATTGTGCCTGGCTTTTTCATCACCAACCAAAACAGGGCTTTATTAACCAATGAAGACGGCTCTTTAACTGCTAGAGGACAAGCCATTATCTCCAAAACACCTTTTAAACGTTTTGGAGATCCCGAAGAATTAATTGGCGCCTTGATTTATTTATTGAGCGATGCCTCTAAATTTGTAAATGGCGAAAATATTACGGTTGATGGCGGATTTTGTGCCTTTTCTGGGGTGTAATTAAGTTAAGAAAGCCACGGACACAGAAGCAATTTTATCACTTGTTATAAAGGATTTTAGCCACACTGATGTACACAGATAGGCACAGATTAGTTTATTAAACGAATAAGATCTGTGTTTATCCTTTTTATCTGTGGTTAATAAACAGAAATATGGTAATACAATGAAATACAAAAAATTAGAGCAAACCTGGCGTTGGTATGGGCCAAATGATCCGGTATCCCTACAAGATGTTAAACAAGCTGGTGCAACAGGAATTGTTACGGCATTGCACCACATTCCACATGGCGAAGTTTGGCCTTTGGAAGATATTCAGGAAAGAAAATCAATTATTGAAGCTGCAGGATTAACCTGGTCGGTAGTGGAGAGTGTTCCGGTACACGAAGCCATAAAAACCCGCAGGGCAGATGCAGATCAATATATTGAAAATTACAAAACCTCCTTACGCAATTTATCCAAATGTGGAATTAAGATCGTATGCTACAATTTTATGCCGGTATTGGATTGGACTCGTACAGCTTTGGATTTGGAAATGACCGATGGCTCGAAAGCGCTGTATTTCAATTGGATCGATCTGGCTGTTTTCGATTTGTACATCTTAAAAAGAGCAGGAGCAGAGGCCGATTATTCAGCATCGATTTTGCAAAGGGCAAAAGATAAGTTCTCCACCTTAAATCAGCAACAGTTGGATGATTTGAGAATTAATGTGCTTATGGGCATTCCGAATGAGAAAGAAATTGAACTCGAAACTTTGCGCAACAGCATTGATGAATATAAGGCTATAGGAACACAAGGTTTAAAAGAAAACTTAAAGTATTTCTTATCCTCTATTGCTGATGTTTGTACCGAAGAAGGCATTAAAATGACCATTCATCCTGATGATCCGCCTTATGCGATTTTGGGCTTACCCAGGATAGCAAGTACACTGGATGATTTCAATTACATTATCAAAGAAGTTGATCAGGCTTTTAATGGCGTTTGTTTTTGTACTGGCTCCTTAGGTGCGGGAATGAGTAACAATGCCCTGGAAATTTTCAACGCTGTTAAAGAAAGGGTGTATTTTGCCCATTTACGTAATGTAAGCAAAGATGAAGACGGCAGTTTTTACGAGGCAGATCATTTAGGAGGTGATGTAAATATGTACGACATCATGAAGGCTTTATCAGAAGAGAATGCCTTAAGGGATAAATCAATCCCTTTCCGTCCAGACCATGGACACCAAATGCTTGATGATCTGGCTAAACAAACCAATCCGGGTTATTCCGCAATTGGTCGATTAAGAGGATTGGCAGAGCTTCGAGGTTTGGAAGTTGGCGTTACCGGAAATTATTAACAATAGAAACCTGCTTAAAACTGAGCAAGTTTTTGCTTCTTAGAAGCTCATTTTTCAAAAATCCATAGCCAGGCCTCGCCATTGTTTCAAATAATTCACTAATATTGAGAGTCTGTTTAAATTTTGACGAAAATTATTTCGTATGTCAGTCTGAGCTTGTCGAAGACCTTATTTTTGATGTATTAAAAGCAATCAACAAGCTCAGTGTGATAGAAATTGAGCATAAGTATTAAAATTGAATAAAATTTAAACAGGCTCTGAGTAGGCTTTTTGAGGTCATATTGATAACTCTAGAAATTTAATACAATGAAGAGAAAAGAATTTATTCAGTCAGGTGCTATGATGGCAGGGCTTTCTATGCTCCCTGAGATCCTTTCAGGGAAGGAATTACCTGCAAAGAGATCTATCCGTTTTGCTTTTATTTCGGACATTCATGTAAAGCCGGGACTTGTACCTGAAACGGGAATGGCAAAAGCCTTGCAGCACATTCAAAATCTAAAACCGAAAGTAGATTTTATAGTAAATGGTGGAGATTCAATTATGGATGCATTAGCCGCAACAAAAGAATCAACACAAACCCAATGGGAGCTTTTTCATAAGATCATGAAAAAAGAAAACAGCTTGCCTGTTTATCCCTGTATTGGTAATCATGATATTTATGGCTGGTTTAATAAAACGCCTGATACTTCCGATCCGCTTTATGGAAAGAAATCGGCTGTAAAAGAATTGCAGATGTCTGATCGATATTATCATTTCAAAAAAGGTAAATGGGATTTTATAGTTTTAGACAGTACACAGCAGAATCCTGCGGGAGGTTATATTGCCAAAGTTGATGAAGAGCAATTTGAATGGCTAAAAAATAAGCTTGCTGAAATTCCTTCAGATCGCTTTATCTGCATCATTTCTCACATCCCGATATTATCCATTTGTGCAGGGTTATTCTTTAATAAAACGGAAGTAAACGGGGATCTGATGATTAAGCGCAACCTGATGCATACTGATTTTTTTGCACTCAAAACATTATTTAATCAGTATCCCAATATTAAAACCTGTTTGAGTGGCCATATACATCTGCAGGATGAGATTCAATACCATAATGTAAGTTATTATTGCAATGGTGCAATTTGTGGTAACTGGTGGAATGGCGCATTTCAAGAGTTTGAACCTGCATATGCTGTATTTGAATTATCCGATGACGGAACGTGTAGGAGAGAGATGATCTCGTATTCTTAATGTTTCTGTTCTGGAAACATAAGCAGAATTGAAGAAACTACTTACGGTCGCCTCGTTTCGTGTCTTCCGATATCAATAATCGTATCAAATAAATTTTGCTGCGGTGATAACATCATAACTGTTGGGAAGAAATGTTAGAGCCTGTTTAAATTTTGACGAAAATTATTTCGTATGTCAGTCTGAGCTTGTCGAAGACCTTATTTTTGGTGTATTAAAAGCAATCGATAAGCTTAGTGTGACAGAAATTGTTATAATTGAATAAAATTTAAACAGGCTTCTTAGCTGTTTAAAAAGGTCTTATACGGATATCGCTTTCTTATCTGGTTTATAAAAGGGCAAAAGCCACATTTTCCACCATATAAGAAATATAAGTTCATATAAAATTTATAAGGTTTTGAAATTTGAAGTGTCAGATGGAAACATCTGAAATATGCATAAAAAATAAATAAAATGATGTTTTTTCATCTTCCCAACACTTGAGGCTGTCTCAAAAAGCAAAACGATAATTCGATAACAGAATTAAATTTGGCGACTTAAGCCTCACTCTGTTATAGTTGGTGGTTTTTCTGCCGTCTTTACATCTCTCTCCTGCAGGAGAGGGAAAGCAGGGGTTGTGCTTTTAACCCAAACGCTCATAGGGTGAGGCTAAAAAACAAGTTTCGAAATTTAATTTGGTGATCAAATTTAAAAATCGACTTTTGAGACAGCCGAATTTCTATTGGGATAGTTATCTATGGTATAACCTTATTGAGTCTGAATTCATCAAAGAGCCTAAAAAACATCTCTTCAGTATCTACGAATTCGTGGAAGCCCATTCTTCTTGCTTTCGATCCATCAGCGAAAAAATCATAGTCCCAAGAGAATACAAAATCGCCAAATGCCCATGAAGACAATTGCTCGTAATGATGTTCGATGAGTTGGTTTTTTTGTTGGATTTTTCTCCATAGATCAGCCTTGTCCGACATTACGGTCTGTAGTTGCATCTGAAGCGGTGGGGCAACTTCAAGTTCAAAGTAAGCTGCGATCTTAGGCCAAAGCTCGTTCCATCGGAACAAATCGCCATTGTTGATGTTCAAGGCTTGGTTGGCTGATTTAGGGTTGGTAGCCGTCCATATCGTTGCCTTTGCCAACAGACCAGCATCAGTCATTTCCATCAGTTTATCATAAGCACGAGGTTTTCCCGGAAAACGGAGCGGGATGCCAAGTTCTTTGGAAATCGATGCATAAACAGCAATTACCAATGCCAGGTTCATTGGGTTTTCCAGTGCTGTTCCACCAACTACAGAAGGCCTAATGGCCGACCAAGTCCAACTCTTGCCCTGTTGGCGCTTTTCCAGGAAATCCTGTTGGTTAATATTAAATTCTGGGGGCATATGACCGGCATCACTTTCCCTTGCCGGTGTTTTAAAGGGGCCAAGATGTGCTCCATATACTTTGTAGCCCTGCATCAGGCTAATGTGCTGGAGATTGGGGGCTACGGGCTCAATTGCGTTGACAACGTTTTCGAGCATTTGCATATTGGGCTTAACCAGTTCTGCCCAGCTATTCCTTTCCTGGTAGGCAGCATAGAAAATATGGGTGATATTGCTTAAATGTTTCAACTGCTTTTGGCAATTAACCTCATCCAACAGATCAACAGCTATATATTTTAGATTTTTAGAATCTATTCCGCCTCGACGGGATAGTCCAACAATATTCCAGTCCTTGAGGCTAAGCAGATGGCTGATCAGATTGCTACCAATAACGCCGTTTGCACCGACAATGAGTGCTGTATTTATTTTATTGTTTTCCATAGGATATTAGATTAAACAGCAATTATCTGCTGTTGTTTAATGAGGTAAAGTACCGCATAAACCAAACAGCATAACCAGTAAAAAACCGCTAACTTTTTGTAATTTTCCGATATGAAAAGATATCGTCAGCTTGAACCTGTTTTAATCTCTAGTTTCGAGACCGCTGAATGGAAGCATCCTATTCATAACCACAATCACTTTGAACTGATTTATATCAAAAAGGGGAAAGGTATACATCACATTAACAAGGAAATATTGGCTTACTGTAGTGGCGATATTTTCCTGCTTGGTCCGGAGGAGGAACACTATTTTGAAATTGAGGAATCTACCCATTTTATCTACCTCAAGTTCAGTGAACGTTACCTGGTCCAAGAGTATTTAGGGGATGAAAAAGGGGTTTCTGAGATGAAATACCTGATCAATTGTCGGGAGCTAAGGCTATCGAAGTTCGAACTGGTTTTAGCTGATCTGGATTTGATCGATAAGCTCTTCGATCTGATTCTTGGTTTGAACGTTGCTCCGCAGTTAAATGAACAGCTTATTCGTTTGCAGGTTAGGGCACTGGGCAAAATCTTAAGGCGAAACCTACCTAAGATGGTTACTGGCGATCCAGCGGATCGAAACATGACCGCTATTTTTGAATATATTCATGAGCATATTTATCTGCCGGATAAGCTCAGGGCGGTTGTGATGGCAGATCATTTTAACATTTCCACAGATTATATAGGCCCTTATTTTAAAAGAAATGCAGGTATAACCCTGCGAAACTATATCAGGGATTACCGCATTAGTCTGATTTCCAAACGAATGAAAAACGGTAAACATACACTCAAACAGATAGCAGCCGAATTCGGTCTGACAGATGAAAGCCATTTAAAGAAGATATTATCTGGTAAATGATCAGTTAATATAAATTGATGTCAAATAAAAAGGGAAACAATTTTTTGTTTCCCTCTTAAATATCAATACACCATCTTATTTATTGAATAGGAATGGCATAAAAGTATCTTTCCCAATTACTAGCATCAAAAACGTTTACCCAATATGCATTACCTCCAGTACTTCTGGTTGTAGTTGTTCCATTTTGTTCTTGATTTGCCCATAAATAATATGTTTTATTACCTGCTGTAGCATTGTTAACAGCACAGTTTCCCGATACAAAAGTTTTGGTCATCCCTCTTCCTACACATCCTCCAGCCCCTCTGTTTCCTGTATAGGCAGAAATTAAATCTGCTGTAGTGGCTCCACTACCTGTGGTAACGTCCGATAAGAAAAGTGTACACCACAAAGATCCATCAGAATTAATAACCCCACTTACTATTCCTCCGGTAGTACCAAAAGAAACCATCCATTTTCCAGGAGGCAGTGTAATCGAACCACCTGTATACAAACTCACGTTAAATGAAGCGCCATAACCGGTAAAATCCTGGGATGAAGCCGGTAAAGCTCCTGGAATAGCTTTTAGCGCGGAATAGGTCCAGGACGTATTTCCATTGGCATCAGAAGTGAGCACTTTACCTGCAGCCTGCGATCCATCTGTAATTTGTAATGCAGAAACAGGCGTTGCTGCAGTTCCTGCGGTATTGGTAAGTTTAACCATAGAAGGGGCGGTACCTGTAAAAGTGAGTGTGTTTGCGCCCTGGGTTACAATTCTATTGCTCGTCAAAGAACCGTTTGCGGTATAAATAGTTGGAATACCTGACATTGGAAATGATTTTACTATTCCTGTACCATCGGCTACCAAAACTTTATCTGTCACAGTACCAGTAATGGCATTCACATCCCTAATCCTAACATTCCCGGTTCCTACATCCAAACGCTCGGTTGGCGTAATGGTGCCAATACCGGTATTGGTTTGAGCTGATGTAACATTTGCAATTGACGCAATCGCCATTGTAGCAATCACAACATAATATAAATTTGATAATCGTTTTCTTTTCATCTTTTTTGTTAAAATTTATAATATCATTGTTTTTTATCTTTCAATAATCAGTATTGTTATGAATGATGCATATGTTGCACAATCCATTTCCTAATTGTGAGTTAACCAGTTTTTACACCAGTAGTTTCAATACGATAATGGGTAGCTTTAATTTGTAAAGCTTGTTGGGGATGTAGTATAAAATACTGTTTTTATATTCTGTCGAAATACAAATAGCTGAGTATTTATGAAATAAAAAAAGGTATAATAGGGAGATAAATCTCAGATGTGATCAGTAGAGTCGCACATCCAGAAATTACAATGCAAACATAGTAAACGAATGTAAAATTCTTGATACAAATATTTGAAAATATATACGCATATTTACTCATGCGTATGTAAGTATTTGTTTTTAAGTTGTTTGTGGTGTTGTTCTGATTTTAAAAACGCGGGATTAAAGATGGCTCATCCAGATATTAATATGATGATTAGAAGGGATACCTAATTTTTTCCTTATTCTATATTTTCTTCCTTCTACAGTTCTAACAGAAACTTTGGAGTAACGTGCAATTTCCTTGGTATTGAAATTTAATTTAAGGAGAATACAAAATTCAATTTCTGCTGCAACCAAATTAGGTGCTATGTTAAATAGTTTTTTACTAAACTCAGGGTCAAATTCATTGTATTTGGCTATGAAAGCGGGATCATTATTTACTCCCATTTGGACGATCTCTTTTAATTCTTCCGTTTTTGAAACCGGCCGATGATTATCATCATTCAGTTCTATTCTTTTGATTAGTTCATCAACCTTTTCTGTACTGAGTTGTAGTTTTTTTTTGAATCTGTAACGGAAAAAAAATATGGCGCATACAGCTATGATAAGTAAAAAGCCTATTATGAGTATAGTTCTAAGATTTTTGCTTCTATTCTCTACCAATTGTTGTTCCTTGTACTTAACAATATAATCAAGTCGGGTTTTTACAGCGTCTTTTTCAACCTTGGCCAAACTATCAATCAATTCAATGCTTCTTTCAAGATATTGTTGCGTTTTTACTTTTTCATTTAAGGCAATATAAACTTTTGACAATCCTAGATATGCATTCTTCAACGGAATTGAGATCTTTAATTCAGTAAAAATAGTTATGGCCTTTTTATAATTAATTTCTGATTTGGAATATTTTTTCTCCTGGAAATAAAGATCGCCCAAAACTTTGAATGCATTTGCCTTAGCAATATCTTCCTGATATTCATCGCCCAAAATCACAGCCTTATTTAAATAAAATTTAGCTGAATCATATTGTTTAACAAGAAAAAAATTGTACCCTACATTATATGTGGGCAATGCCATAACATTAGAAAAATTGCTTTTCTTTATGATCCCGCCATATTCAAAATAACTTTTTTTGCTGTAGATCATTTTTGTTTTTAGATCGCCTCCTGAAAGCCCGGTATTTTCAGATAAAGCAGCGTAAATATTTGCTAATCGGTAATGCCTTTGATCTACATCAGCGATCGTTTTGGCAATAGGGATAGCACTAAGTAGTGTTTCTTTACCTTCTTCATAGAAACCCAAATTGGTATAACTCATTCCTTTTAGTGCGGAGAGAAGAGCAAGATACCGAGGGTTATTTAATTTTGTGGCCGCACTTTCGGCTTCCACCGCATATTTAAAAGCCTTGTCATAATGCCTGATATTAGCGTATTTTACAGCGCGGCTCAAAAGTGCCCTAACCATTCCCTCCTGATAGTTTATCGCCTTTGATGCATGATAGGCATTAACAGCTATTTTAACACCTTGATCCAGATTATCTATATGATTTACATTATCAAGTAGGCTATCAATTTGTTTTTTACTGTATTGAGCATAGCTTTGAGTTCCTATTAAAATTAATAAGCTAAGTAATAATTTTCTAATAAGACACTTCATATATTTTGGAAATGATAATTAACCCAGGTTGTTCCACTTACGGTTGGTGTTGTCACCAATCGTATTAAATAAATTTTGGTACGGGATAACATCTACCAAAAGGAGAGGTTGTTTTTAGTGTGTTGATTTTTACTGTTATGTGTAAATTTTTTAATCATTTTATTCTCTTTTTTTAATCGCACAACATGTAATGTCATTATTTTATCTTCGAATAATTAGGATTGTCATGAGTGATGCGTAATTCATTTTCCTAATATAGTTTTAACCAGTTTCTCCGAAATGAACATGACAGCCTATGTGTAAGGTTGGGTGGGAATGTAGTTAAAACATTAGGGGATGAATCTCAAATGTGTATTGATCAAGAGATCACACACATTTAAAAGTTATAAATGCGAACCTAAAAAATAAATATAAAATTACCGGGATAAATCTCTACTCAATATCTACTTTCATTACTGTAAATAGTTGTATATGAAGTGTTTGTGTGATGGCTGGATTTAGGGAGTTTAGAATTAAAGGCGACTCATCCAAATATTAATAGGACGATTAACACTTTATATGAACAAAATAATTTATAATCGCATCAAGCCGGTATTAGCTGAAAAGAGAAAAACAAATAAAGATTTGGATGATGCTTTAAAAATTAGCACCCGAAATAGTTTTGGTTGCTGTACCAATTCAGCAAATCCTCAATTAAAAGATTATCCTGTGGTTTGGTGTTGTCACCAACCACAATTATTTGAGGCTGTATTTTAGGTGGTGCGGTGTATAACACCGCACCACAAGAAAAATGTTTAGATTTTGTTGTTATGTTTTGAGCAGGTTAAGTGTATTGGTAAAGGGAAATTGTATATGATGAGGGGAGATGCTTCGCACTGACAACGAACCAAAACGCAAAATATTTTTATGAGGATAAAATTTTTATGTTATTGTTTTTACAAACACTAATAATGTTTGTATATTCAAATTAAAATATAAACTATAACTATAAACTATGAGGAAACTTATTACTAAAATGTTTGGTCAGGGTTCTGGTATTTGGGCAGACTTGCCAATTTTAATTAAATTATTTTGTGTTTATTTTTTTATATCCGGCATTATTGTAAGTTTATTAAGCGTTTACCAACTGTTTGATGGGGATATTAAAATTAGTATTTATGGATTAGATAGTACTACTCCAAGCTCAATTGTTGGCACCATTGTACTTTTAATTTATATAACTAAATTTTATATATCAATTGGATTTTATAAAGGTTTAACATGGATATACAAAATAGCCTTAGTAGATTGTATTTTTGGAATTGCCATTTGCATGTTTGTTTTGCTTGAACCTATTTTTTTAGAAAAGCTCATTGTCCCAAATAAAATAACTTTCGAATTATTTTTCTTATTTCCCTATTTTGGATTTCTGTTGTACAGACTATTAAAGAGAGGAGAGGTGATTCGTCCTGATTATTTATAATAGCTATTCTGATTTGTGAATTGAAGATGTTCAGTTTTAACTTATGTTGGTTTGTTATTAGCATATGCATACAGCAGAAATTAAAGTATTATCAGACTTTACAATCTGAAGAAATCGATTTTGAAATTTCATTGCCTGATGGGGTGGCGGGAAGTGCCAGGATGTGGAATACTTCTACCGAAAATTCAGATGTCTTTCGCTAGTTTTGCAGCGCTGAAATTCACCAATGTTCAAACTCATTTTCAATACCTATAAAATATCATTTAGCGGTTTAAGTCGCGAAACCTGGCTACTGAGCATTGTAATGATGTTAAATAGATGTGGAAGTATGGCGGTTCCTTTTATGGGCTTATATGTTACCCAAAGTTTACACCGTTCGGAAATGGAGGCCGGTTTGATCATCACATTATTTGGTATTGGATCAATTTTAGGCTCTGCAACGGGCGGAAAATTGACCGATATTATTGGTTTCAGGCCGGTACAGATATTATCATCCATTATTGGTGGTGCATTATTTATTCTCTTTTCAACCATAAGTCATTTTTCGACCCTTTGCATTTTGGCCGTTGTAATTAGTTTTTTTTCCGAAGCTTTTAGGCCAGCAAACTTTACCGCTGTTGCCCATTATGCAAAAGAAGGAACTATAACCCGTTCTTACTCCTTAAACAGGTTAATGACCAACATTGGTTGGTCAGCCGGTATTAGCATGGCGGGCTTAATCGCATCTATAAATTACAAATTGTTGTTTATTGTTGAAGGTGGGGTAAGCATTATGGTTGGTCTTTCGATCTTGTTCTTGTTGCCAAAAGTGAAAGGCTTTATCAAACAAACAAAAGAGATCAGGAATAAGCTGGTTATTGTTAAGCCCTGGCAAGATCTCTTCTATGTTAAATTCATTCTGCTCAGCACAATCTTTATTACCTGCGCATTTTTAATGTTTAGGGTTGTTCCTGTATTTTTTAAGGAACAATGGCACATAAACGAGTTTGCTATCGGAATCATCATTGGCCTAAATGGAGGTATAATAGCGCTTTTCGAAATGATTATGATCAATAAGATAGAAAAAAAGAGGTCGCCTATGTTTTTCATCATTATTGGTGCTATTTTCTTCGCCATCTCTTATCTTCTTTTGAGCATTCCATTGGTTTTCCATGTGGGGATGGCGATACTTACCATAGTTGTTTTTACCATAGGTGAAATGTTTGTACTTCCTTTTATCAATACTGTGGTCATCAGTAGAAGCAACGAATACAACAGAGGTCTTTATGCCGCTGGTTATACCTTAAGTTGGTCATTTGCACAAGTTGTTGGACCTTTGTCTGGATTTTTTATTGCCAAACAATTGGGATATAATTGGCTTTGGCTCGGCCTTGCTTTTATGCTGTTTTTATGTGCTTACGGATTTAATTTGCTGAGCAAAAAGTATTCCGATCCCATTTTAGAAACCGATCCAGGTATAAACAAGAACAGCCTTGTAGATTAGAGCTTAAAATCACCCGGCAAAAAAAATAAATAATTGAATAAAAAGGCATCACAGCCGAACATTTAATGCCGCTTTTGAATATAAATAAAATCTACTATCAACACCAGTCAAAAATCATCTTATTCCTGCTGGCAGCTTTGCAATTAATTCTTCAATGGGGGTTAATATCTCTTTTTCATAATCGGACACCAGCTTTTGCGAAGCCTTACCTCCTCCAAATGTAGGGCTTATTTTATAGTTCTTCAGAAACTGTTTCTTTTTGATGCCCATAGCGTAGTACCAATCACTTGTATCAGCATTTGTAAAGATAACCACCTCGTCTAATTGCATAATTTGTTTCCTACCGAATGGTGGATTTTCTTTATAAACAGCATTAGCATAACGATTAAATTCATATCTTACCTTTAGCCGGAAAATATAGTCTATCCATCCTTGAATAATAAAGTAAATGATTATGCCAATACATAGTATCCTTCCGCCTTCTCCCAACTGTTTGTAGAACATGGCCAAAACAACTGCTGTTACCACAACTGTTATCACAAACCAAACCAGGCTGGAGCTTAATCCTCCGTTAGGCTGAAGTGAGATACTTGCAGCGCTTATCTCTACCTTTAATTTATCTTTTATATTCATTACCCAATATTTCGTCAATGTCGTTGAGTATGTTTTGTATTGGTTTGGTAAAGAAATTTTGGACAAGCATCGTTTTTTTGTCCTTGCCGTTTTTCGTATAGTTGGCAAGTAAGCTCACGTTGATGGTGATCAGCCCCATTTGCTTTATCTTATGGATGGTAAATCCTTGCAAATCGGCAAGAGCTAAGATCTTCTCGGTACGTAGGAATCCTATTTTGACACGTATTTCTTGCTTGTCTAAATCAATAATTAGAAAACTTGCGGAGTAGGATAATATCAGCAGCGCTAGAAGACCGAGCATCCACCATTTGAATGATTCTTCGGGCATTTTTACAAATCCCAGAATGGTCAGCAAAAGGATAAATCCGCAAAGAAGAACGATCATCCCGAATTGCCTTTTCAGTTTGTACACATTTTCTATTTGTAAGAAATTTTTATACTGCTGCATAGTCTTTATCTTTTTGGGTGTTCGATAATATGTTGTGTTAAATTTTTTTAGTTTTTGGTACCTACATATTGAATCCCGGCAAAAATTCCTTTACCGTTTACCTTCACTCCATTTTTGTTCATTTCAACACCAGCTCCTTTAATCTGTCCGTTACTACCAATGTTTACACCTCCAGCCTTAATGCCTCCTTTGCCTACAGAAACCGGATTGTCGTAGTCGGATTGGCTAATGCCAAAACAATTCTGCTTGTTGTTGAGCGAAATGCTGAGCTGATCCTCTTCATTATCAAAGTTTATACAACCTATTGCAATTTCATAGTCTCCGACTTTTTGCTTCGGAACGCTATATAACATCCTGTCTTCCGTTCTTGTATGCAATACAGCATAAAATTTCTGATTAGATATAAGACCCGATACCCAGATTTTTTTACTTAATTGTGGGTCTTTGGTTATGGACACATCTTTTCCGCTATTCCTGTATTGGTTAGGTGCAGTCAATGCTTTTTGTTCATAAGAACCTAAAATTGACTGTGCAAATACTGAATTTGTTATCAGCAGCATTAAAATTAAAATTGATTTTTTCATTTTTTATGGTTTAAATATTTGATCCAGTTCGTTGGATAGTTCTTGCATCCTCCTTTTTCCGAAAGCGCTTCCCATTACATGTTTGCCTTCCTTACCATTATCATCCATGATTTTTATATACAGATATGCCCCAAGGGGTATTCTTGCCATCTCGATCGTTTGTAGTTCGAAACCCTGTATTTGGTTAAAATAAAACCTGTCCTGATACAGACCCCTTCCTGGCACATCTACCTGAAGCATTTTATCATCAGGATAGACTCTAATTTTTGAAGGTTTTAGCAACAGGAAAAAGATAAATAAAACAGCAATGATGATAATCGTTATTCCAGTCTTAGTATGTCCGCTGTATTGCAGAATTGCCAGTCCGATCAGCAGCCAGATACAAAGTATCAGGTGATGAAATGAGAAAAACTGTTTAATTTTATAAGCGTTTCCCTCGGGTATAAGGCATCGGAATGCTTTCATGTTTTAGATTTCTAATTGTTGGTACACGATTGGAAGCACTTCTTTTTCAAATACAAAAGCTCTTTTTTGCTGGTTCAGGAAAGGGCTGATCTGATAGGCTTTTCCGTAAGGATTTTGTTTATCGGCAATGGCAAAAAAAACATTTCCGTTGAAGGTATTGTGAACAACCTCAGCTTCATTTTTTTGCAGAATATTCCTTTTGTAGAATTTTCCTAAACGGAAGATAATCGGTGCTTCTTTACTTGGCGAAATAATGATCTGCCACTTTGCAATTGTTACTTTGTATGTAAAGGCTGGTAAACCCAAACAAAGCGCTATAGCCAGGGGCAACTGCCAGAAATCGCTAAAGCGTATAAAGAGAAAAAGCCCCAACAATAAAAATAATATTCCGGTGATCAGGATTCTGTTTGCCGTTTTGACATACGCACGGTTGGGTGTAAGTACCAGATCTCCGTTGAGCCAGTACATCATTTGTTCTTTCATCTTCTGCCCATTATTTTTTCTGTTTCCAGTAAAAGCTGTTCTGTATGTTTGGTGTTCATAAAGCTTTGTCCTAAAAGGATATATTCAGGTTTACCCTCTCTTTCCGTTAAAGCCAGTGCGGATGATATCAATACCAAAACATAAATCTTATTGCTGATATTAAAGCTTTGAACATCTGTAAGTTTAATGGTTTGTGTTCCAGCCAGCAGGCTTGGTTTTTGGATCATGATACCATTGTTCATATCTATCTGTAAGCTATTGAACATACGATTGATAAACCCAAGCCCGAATGAACTTGTGATCCCGGTTACTATATACCCTTCAATAGAAGGTGTTGCTATGAGAAACCAGCCTCCTATGGCAAACAAAATGGTCGAAAATAACAGGTATTGTAGTTTCCGGTCTGCTCTTTTGTAAACTTTCGGGCTTATTTCCTGATAATACTTATACTGATTCATCACGATTGTATTATATACTATTTTACCTGTTCCTGTTGTACAATGTCAAGCCTGCTACCAGCAAAATGCCGGCAACAATGATCAGCGGCCAAATGCCATAAGAAAACATCCAGGCGGTTTCTCTAGCAGGTCCAATTTTCATTATAAAAGCCAGACAACATCCGATGATAATGAGGATTACTCCGATTGTTTTTTTCATTTTTTTAAATTATATATAGAAACTGTTTAAATTTCGATTAAAATTTTACTTGTCAGTCTGAGTTTATCGAAGACCTTCACAAAAATGTTTCGACAGGCTCAACAATAGTAGTAGCAATTATTGATGTGAAATTTAAGCAGTCTCATAGAATTTGATAAATCTTTTTCTCATGTTAAAAATCATCTTTTATAGTAAGTGATATTTTTCCATTTGATTGTTCCGAATCATTTATATAAAACCTTTTCTTTTTCCATTATTCAGGTCTTACATTTATATTTTATCACAGTTGTTTTTTACCCGATGAAAGCAAACTTTCCTTCAAACATTTTCCCGATCAATGGCAACGGCTTTTCCACTTCATTGGCTGCGTTGATGATACCGATGATTAATATCACAAGAAAAACCAAACCTGCCAACCCTAAAAAGGATAAAGAAGGCACGATACTGATCAAAATGGTTAATGCAATGTTAAAGATGATGCTCACGATCATTAGCCCAAACGATTGTTTCAGGTGATATTTTAAAAGACTGTCTGCATTTTCTTTGCCGCTAAAATAGGCAACTAACCATCCGATAAGCGTAATGTACGATACGATTGAAAGTGTTTTGTTGTTCATAATACTAAAAATGTTTTAGGGTTATTGTTTGTAAAAAATGATGAAACAAAAATGCATGGCCATCTTCCATAATCCTATTTTTTTGCGACTACAGAACTCTTACAGCTTCAAAATCGAAATACTACAAAATGTCTACAGGTAATATAACTTATTGATATAGAATATCTTGTGTATTCTATGTTATGGCGAATAATCAGTGTTGTCTTTTTTTTATGACTACAGATTTCTGTAGATTTGAACATGAAAAAACTCCTTCAACTTATCTTTTTCATTCTTTTATCGATCAGTATCCAGGCGCAGCAACGTTTTGCAGATAGTTTACAACATATTTTAAGTACAAATCCGGCACCCGAACAAGCAATAGCCATTCAACAACAACTGGCAGACTGGTATCGTTCCGGCGAACATTATCCCGAAGCTATACAGATGGCGGAACTCAGTCTGAAAAACAGTAAAAAAATTTCAGCAAATAATCTGGGCACTGCAAAAGCCTATTGGATATTGTCAAACATTTATACCAATACAGAAGATTTCGAAAAATCAAAAGAATATATTGATAAGGCATACCTATCAGCGAAAAAACAAGAAAATACCTTAGCACTGGCATATGCCTATTATGCTTCTGCTATGCTCCACAGCACTCTTTTTGACCCTGAGGGTACCTTAAAATATCTTCAGTTGGCACTCTCCAATATTCCCGATCAAGAAAAGGAAGCATTGCTTACAGCCCGTATTTATTACCTGCTCTATGGCATTTATACCGAATGGAATGATGAACAAAAGTCTTTGGCATATATTCGTAAAGCATTATCATTTGCCAAAAAGTCTTCCAATAAAAATATGCTGGCAAATGCCTATTCGGCCATATCAGTAGTGTATGCCTTCCGTTATGAGGGCACACAACAAAAAAAATATTTGGACAGCATTATGCAACCGCTCGATGAGGCAATAAACCTGTTCCATCAATATCCGGGACAGGTAATGAATAATACTTATGCCCATTGCCTGAACAACAGGGCCAGTTATTATCTGAAATATTACGATGCCGGTAATCCTGTTATTAAACAGAAAATACGCGATAATATAAAAGAAGCGTTGCGCGCAACACCCTCAAGCAACGATGAGGCAATTGCCAGCGGTTACGGGATGCTGAGCGAATTAAGCATGATGGAAAATGACCTGAAGGCTGCTGAAAGTTATCTTAAAACGGCCTACGAACAGATGCTGAAGAAGAAAAAACCTTACTACCATACCCTTATCAATGTGTTGAATTCTTTAGTGAGCCTCAACACAAAAAAAGGAGATTATGAAAAGGCTTTCGGGTATCAGCAAAAAATAACGGAATATAGTAACCTGCTTTTTAACGAACAATCAGCAGCTGTTACTAAAAGGCTGGAGGCACAATTTGAATTCAGCAAAAAAGAACAGGAAATAGAATCGCTACAGGAAAAAGCAGCCAGCCAGAAAAAACAGAAATATCTTTTGATAGCTTTAATAAGCATTGGTGGGATCGGTGCTGTTTTTATGTTCCGTTCCTACCATTTCAACCTCAGGTATTCTTTAGCTAGGGAGAAACAACTTACCGCCGAAAAGAAGGAGGCCGCCATACAGGTGAAATATGAAAAGGAAGAACAGGCACGCCTAATAGCTGAACAGGAATTACTGGCATTGCGGCAACAAAAACTGCAGAACGAGGTAATGGCGAATCAATTGCATCTGCAACATAAAAACAATGTGCTGTTGCAGCTCAAAGAAAAACTCTCCAACCAGGAGACTGTAAACATTCAGCAGATATTAAGGGAAGAAACGCTCACCGATAATAATTTTGAAAAAGCAAAATTCCATATCCAGGAAATGCATCCCGATTTTTTCAACAACCTGAACAAACGGGCGAAACAAAAATTAACGTCTTTAGATCTTAAATACAGCGCCTATCTTTATCTTGGAATGGATACCAAGCAAATTGCCAACCTTTTAAATGTAGAACCTAAAAGTGTGAGGATGACCAAATACCGCCTGAAACAAAAATTTGAACTGGATGCTGAAAGAGACCTGGTGAATTATATTAAGGAAATAGGATAGGGGATTTGTATCCTATAATCACTTGAAAATGAAAGAAAAGGGTACTTTAATATACAAAAAAGCGGGTCTTCTAAATGAAGACCCGCTTAGCGGAGAGGTAGGTGGCTCAGTCGAACCTTTAATACCCTTTTTAAGTCTTGTTGATGATATTCGGGTTGAGGTTAAACTAGCTGAAAATCAAGTGAATATAGTGAGTAAAGATCAGAAAGCTGATCGCCTTCGCCCTGATGGGCATTGTGGCTTTGGGGATTGGTTAGGTATCAAAATGTTGCAACCCTGCAGGCCCACGTCTGTAAAATCTGCGCCGGTTGATGGAATAGTTAATGATGATTCCAAGGATGATTAATATAGCGCCTATAAAGTAGTACAAAATTCGACTCCTTTCTAATGAGCTTGTTATACAGCAATTTATCTGCCAGTAAGCGCATCCGATTTGTAAAATTTTCAGGAAGAATTTTGATGGTCTTTACAAAAAACAACGCCGACAGCCTCACTTGCCGACGTTGAATAAATAAGGCTTTTACACCTACAGCAACAGGCCCACTCTTAAAGCAAACCCGTAATAACGATCCTTGATTACCGCGTCTTCATCATGTTTGATAACCTGGTCATTGTAACCTAAGCTACCTGTCATGCCCATTTTTGGCGAAATCTTGAATTTATATCCTATACCGAGATTGTACATAGGCCCTTTACTAAAATGATCAGCGATTTTGATTGAACCTCCTGCATCACCATAGGCAAAGAAAGTATTCTCCTGGTTTTTGAAATAGTAACGGGCATCGAGAAATAACAGAAACATATTATTGTTGGCCGAATTCTCCGTGTGGGTATAGTTTTCCAAACCAATCCCGGCACCTACAGAAATTTTTTCTGTAAGAAACAATCCATTAATGTTTCTCAAACTGAAAGAATATGCGCCATCTGTTCCACCTCCATATTTATCGGGGGTAATCTCTATCATAGAAGTATTGTTTCCTGTGTAAAACCCGAATTCAGTAAGGTTGAAATATCCTTTTTCCTGCAATGTTTGTGCATTAGCCAGGCTTGAAATACACAACACACAGGCAAATAATATCAGTAGGTTTTTCATATTAGTCTTTCATTTTAAAGTTTATCCTTACGGCTCTCCAGGCATTGTTGAATTTAACTGCTCCAACAATAGTTCCAGCCTGTACATCGTATGATTTTGCTAATTGATCAGTTAACAGTGATTTTGCAATCTGTCCCACATTTAAGGCCATATTGTTGACATTTGTTGATAGTGTAATAGGCACAGATGTTAAATCAAGCGGTATATCGATTATATCCGTATTATATACTTTCACCTCATACGGAGACACAATAGAGTGAATTTTATAATCACCTGAAAGAAATTCGGTTTTTGATACAGGTGATTGATACGATTTGGGCATATTTTCCATATCGTTGATAGACAAGTATTTTACTCCACCATTTCCATTCAGCGGATACACCGGAAATTTGAAATTATCGGGATCTGGATTCATCAGGGTAACACTATTAGTTGCAGGTGCAGATTTTCGTAATGCCTTTTTGAGTTCATTCCAGCCCAGATCTATGGCAAACTTAAATTTGCTGGATGGAATGTTGACATCACCATCATATTTGAAAGGAACAAACCCGCCTGGAATAGAAATCGTAAACATTTCATTATTGCCACGTTTCATATACCAGCCATACATATTGTATCTTTTGGCATATTGGTCATTGCTTCCGAACATTGGCACTCCATAAAATGGGTTTTCTGTCGGGTTTATTAGGTATGGTTGACCAATAGAAGGTGCAAAATCATTATTCGGCAATCCGATTTTATCCACCCCGGTCGGAGCAGTATATATGATATAGTCCCAACCTGCCCTGATCTCTTGCGCATCAGTCTTATTCCACCACAGCCAACCCTTTTTCTGACATTTGACTTTTATGCCAATGGTTTTTATAATAGCATAATTTCTGTTATAGATCAATGCGCTGATCCTATAGTCATTATTAAAGTAGTTATAGCGTGTTGAGTTGTCAAAAATCGTCTGGGCAATTCCAGCGAATCCCTTCTTAAACTCAATGGGATATTCCTTCATATTCAGGTAGGCAGGATCACCAGCGGGTGGATTTCCAATGCTTACAGTATTTAAAAAGTTGCTCTGTTGGTTTTCAATTGGTAGACTTGGAGCTGGTGGAGTGGTCGGTGGCGGGTTGTTATTCGTTGAATTAAGACCTGGAAAGAGCAAGGGATCTAATACCGCATCCGATGGGAATATAGTAACCTCGGGTTCTGGCCCACTATCGTCTATAAAAGAGTCCACAAAGAATACATTGTTATTAAGTTTCCGAACATCATCATATTCAGTAGCCTGAACCTGGATACCGTCCATAAGAATCGGAACAACCTCATCTTCCAGCCTTAATGTATAATCGTTTTGCAGGGCTATATCTGCAAATACAGTATTAAGCGCATCTATATTAGTTGCATCAGTAAAAAAAGTTCCATAAGGAGTAACTTTATAAATGATATTGTTTACCTGAATCTCTCCTTCAACATTTAGCAGTGCTTGAAAAGATTGATCATCTACAAGTTCTGTGAGTACATTATCATAGGTCGGTGTTTGTTCCATTGGCCCATCTCCCCCGGTATTGCTCGTAATTTTGAGATTGCCGCCAAGAGAAGCCTGAAGTGCCGCTTTCCGGGTCATCATTAAAGGTGAGCTACTTTTTATTGATAATGCGGTTTGGCTAAGTTTTGCCGGGTCATGACTTAAAAGCGATTCAAATTCCGGGAAACGGGACTTAATTTCAGTCGATATTACTTTTTTGTCTGATTGTCTAGCCTGTTTGTACAAGTCATCAAAAGCAGATTTAGAGAGCTTTAGTCTGCTGTTTGAAACCATTGCAGACTCGGTTGATGAACCATTTTCTTTTTTACAGCCCTGAATAGTCAGCCCCATTACGGCCGAAAACAGGACAATCCCGATAAACAGGTTTGTTTTGTTTTTTTTCATTGTCGAATCGTTAATTAGAAGTTGTACTATAAAGCGCTGTACTTCATATAGTGATTACAACAATGGGGAACTTTAATACTGGGCCAAAATGCAAAATGGAAAGGGAAAGGGTAATTTTTTTACACCAACCTCTTATTTCTTTACACGAAATCTGTAAAATAAAGTAAAAAGAAACTTTTTTCAGCAATGTCATTGTACTTCAAGTGGTTTACCAAATGGTAAACGCATCTATCTAAATACGACTATAATTTGAGCGATGACCAAAGCTGTTTACCCAGGTAAATTATCTAGACTTTAAGCTCAACAATTTTTTCACATCATTCCGGATTTCCTGCAAAACAATATTCTCAGGATTTACTGCTTCAGGCACAGTATCACTGAGGTAGCCTTTGAACAACCAGATTTCCAGGATGGAAGATGCAGGTAAGCTATACGGTGCATAGGCTGTATTAAACCACGATAGCAGCAGGACGCGGTTATTACCGCATGGAGAGGGAAGGTGATCGAAGAATCTGGTGTTTATACTGTAGATGTATACTACATGGAAAAGGTAGGCATCAAATCAAGGACAGGGAGGCATAGTAGCATATTAATCATCAATTGTTGAATTTGGGTTAGTACTACAGTTACCCTTGTCAGCAGCTGCCCTGCTATCTGTTAAAAGGAGTTTTGTTTAAGTTCGTCAATGATGATAAAAGCCTCAAAACGAATATCTGTAAGAAAGTATTTAACCTTATTGTCCTTAATTGTTTTGCCATCAATTTTCCAACGCAGTCGCCAATCATGATGCCCGGGGTGAATAACTGGCTTTGATAATTTTCTTGTTCCTTCAATAAAGTCTAAGTTCCTAACTCATTAATAATGAGCAAAAAGGCTTATTGATATATGAAAAAAAAGGGATAATCTTTCGATTATCCCTTCAAGCGGAGAGTGAGGGATTCGAACCCCCGGAGCTATTACACTCAACAGTTTTCAAGACTGCCGCAATCGACCACTCTGCCAACTCTCCGGCGCAAAAGTACAAACTCCGGCTTAATCTGCAAACTGTGATGAAATTTTTTTTGTATAAAGTTGATAATTGCTTAACACAGAGGAAGAAAAATTTTATTTCTTCTGTATATTATCTTCAATTCGGGCTGTTTTTTTGAACAGATTGTAAGTAGGACGTATAATTTTAACGCTTCTTTTGCTTACATCAACGCTCGCGTTAAGTTCAAAACCGATTAATAAGATCAACGAATTTAAATAAAGCCAAATCATAACCACAATTAAGGTTCCGATAGAACCATAAACTTTGTTATAAGATCCGAAGTTGTTGATATAGAAAGAAAATCCCCAGATGGTTAAAAAAGCCAGGATGGTGGCTAACCAGGAACCAGCGCTAAAAAGTTTCCATTTTTTTGCATGCGATGGACCATATCGATATAAAATGGAAATGGTAATGAAATATAAGATGGCCAATAATGCCCATCTAGTAAATTGTATGGCATAAACGGCAAGGCTATCTTTTATATGCAGTTCATTTTTAATATAGGTAAGTAAGATTTCGCCTAATGCCATCGCGCTAATGCAAATGATTATGGAGAAACAGATTACTGTGGTTAATACCAATGCAATGAAGCGTTGCTTTAACCAGCTGCGGGTTTCAATGATCAATGATGATTTGTTAAAAGCTTTCATCAGATTTTTAACACCATTTGTAGCAAAGAAAATAGCCGATACAAAACCGAAAGAAAGCAAGCGACTGTTTTGTTTCTTAATGATGTCTTTTAAGGTGGCTTCAAAAGCATCAAAAGCATTGTGTGGCAATACCAGTTCAATTAAACTTAGTAATTGATCCTGGAAACCCTTAACCGGTATAAATGGAATTAAGGTAAACAGGAAGATGATACCCGGAAAAATAGCCAGCATAAAGCTGTAGGCCAGGGAGGAAGATTTATTTACTAAAGAATCTTTCTTAATCTCTTTAAAAAAGAAAGTGGCTACTGTATAAAGAGGTAAGGGACTGAAACCCGGCAAAACACAAACCTTTGTCCATTCGATAAATTTAGAATAGAACTTAAGTTTTAACAATTGCCTGTGTAACCATTCCATTGCAGATACTAATTAAAAAATACCGATAGCTTTTCCATAAAATTTTCAGGAGGATTTGTAGGCTTGTTCTTCTTCATATCCACAAAAACAAGTGTTGTAGTACCAAGGTTTATTAATTCTTCCTTTTCGTTGTATAGTTCGTATTCGAAAAAAATCCGGATACCGGGTAAGGTTTTAATAATCGTTTTTACTGTAATCTCTTCATCGTAAAATGCAGGTTTGATGTATTTACAGGTTAATTCTAAAACCGGCATCATAATTCCATTCGCTTCCATAGAGCTGTACGTCATACCCAGGCTCCGGAGCATTTCTACACGACCAACTTCATAGTACTGTGCATAATTTCCATAATACATGTAGCCCATTTGGTCGGTTTCGCCATACCGTACCCTGATTTTTGTGCTGTGACTATACATTATTTGAAAATATTTCTCTTGTTTAAAGCCTCGCGGTATTTTTTGGCATTAATCTCGTGTTGTTCTTTAGTTGTGGCGAAATTGTGGTAACCGGAAAAATCTTCTTTAGCACACATATAAATATAGCTGTTTTGATCGCGGTTTAAAACAGCATCAATCGCATTAATACTAGGCATCATGATGGGGCCAGGGGGCAAGCCTGCGTATTTGTAGGTATTGTATAAAGATTGTACCTGCAACAATTTATTGGTAACTCTTTTTACGGTAAAATCATTGTTGGCAAAAATTACGGTTGGATCGGCCTGCAATAAAATGCCCTTGTTCAATCTATTTAAATACAAACCTGCTATAATCGGCATTTCTTTATCGTAAAGTGCTTCAGCATCTACAATTGAGGCTAAAGTATAAACCTGGGCCGGGTTTAAGTTTAGACTTGCTGCTTTTTGTTTACGATCGGCATTCCAAAATTTTTCATATTCCTTATGCATACGTTCCAGGAAATCAGCAGGCGAAACATTCCAATACATTTCATAAGTATTCGGGATAAATATGGTATAAATGTTATCCTGGTTAAAGCCATATTTGCTAATCAAGGCTGCTGAATCCAAAACACGGATAAAACTTAAAGAATCTGGTTCTAAGTTGTTGGACAGATAAGCTGCAAAATTTTCTTTTTTACGGATGCCTTGAAACTTCAATTTTACAGGGTCCTGGTTTCCCGCTTTAATCATATTGATCAAAGTACGGTTGGTCATTCCTTTTTTCAGGCGATAACGTCCAGGCTCAATATTAGCTGCCAGGTTCATTTTATCAGCAGCGGCTTCGAAAGCGGAAATGCTTTTTAACATGTCCTTTTTCTTTAACTCATCCATAAGTGAATTAAAATCGCTACCGGTTTTGATGTATAAATATTTTTGGTTTTCGGTAACGTTAGGCGCAAAGTAAATTTTGTATAGATTCAGGGCAAAATATCCGGCAATCAAAATAATTACAAGAGCGATGGCGATTGCGGCTTTTTTGCCAGCACTCATATTCTTTTTTTCTACTTCAGTCATTCGTATTTATAGTTGTTTTGTTAGTTTTTATTAACCAGTAGATGGGGTTAAAACGATGTTTTTTGTTTTAATTAATTAAATACCAATAATTTAATTTGCGTTGTTCGCGAATGAATCCCCTGGGTTAATAGTTGCTTGTTAGATTTTATGTTTGTTTTATTGTTGTTTGTTAGATAAAGTAATATTGATTTGTGTGCCGATAGATACTTTTGTTAAAGAATCAGTAGGCATTGGATCTTGCTTGGTAATAATAGCATTGGCACTATCTGTAATTTCTCCTTCATACAGGATTGTTCCTAAGCTCAACATGGATCCTTTCAGACTAAATTTGGCTTCATCAATACTTAATCCCAATAATTGCGGAATATCCACTTCTTCACTTCCACGTCCGTCGCCTAAAACCAGGTCAATTCTCGATCCGACAGGAATAATTTGATCAGTCCTGATGGGTTGTCCACCAAATAAAGCTTCTAAAACTACATCCTTACTTACATCGGGTTTATAAGTGGTATCGCCAAGTTTGAGTCTTGAACTCTCTATCATCGCCTGTGCTTCCCTTAATGTTTTAAACCCGATATCCGGAAATTTAGTATTGGGTATTTTACCTGCATTTATGGTTAAATAAATTCTACGATTATCTTTTACAAAAGTATTCGCATCGGGGTCCTGATCAATAACAAGACCTGGGGGCTGATCCATAATAAAAACCGAATCTACCTCATATTTTAGATTTGCTGCTTCTAATTTCTGTACAGCCTGCTCGAAAGATAAACCTTTAACCAATGGCACATTTAGCCCTTCGCCATGTTTGGTATAATATCTTAAACTGAAAAAGGCGGTGAGTAGAAGTGCAAATACCGTGAAAACAGCTGCTAATAGGTTGTTTATGAATGATTTGGTTTTTAAATAATCTATAAATTTAGACATGAATCTTAAATTCTGGTGTTAAGCATACAACTCAAATGTAGCTGAAAAAAATATTTTATCCGTATTAATTTAATTATTGGATGAGTAATTGTTGAATTATTGAATGTTTTAGCGATTTATAATTCTCTTCCCCAAAATTAAACTTTGCACAAAGATATTTATATTTTTGAGGATATATTTATACTTCAATTCTATTTATAACTAAGGATTTTCAACATGAAGAAAACGATTGCTTTATTAACAGGCGGTACTACAGGCGAATGGGTTGTTTCGGTAAAAAGCGCAGCAACTATTGGACAAAATATTGATGCTGATCTGTATGATGTTTACAAGATCATGCTTAATGATAAGGGCTGGTTTTACGAACCTGCCGATTCTGTTAAAATAGAGGTAGACAAAAACGATTTTTCTTTAACGCTTGAAGGCCGTAAGATTAAGTTTGATGGTGTTTTTATTGCCATTCATGGTTCGCCCGGAGAGGATGGAAAACTTCAGGGCTATTTCGATATGCTGAATATTCCCTACACCACCTGCGATGCCTTAACCTCATCCATAACCATGAATAAAGGTTATACCAAAGCCATTGTAAACGGAATTGAAAATTTAAATGTAGCTAAATCTGTTCAGATCTTTAAAGGCGGAAATTATAATGTAAACCAGATTAAGGGGGATTTGAAGCTTCCTTATTTTGTAAAACCAAACAGTGGTGGAAGCAGTATTGGTATGAGTAAGGTTAAACATCCTGATGATTTGGAACCAGCGCTGGAAAAAGCATTTAAGGAAGATGATCAGATTCTGATTGAAGAGTTTGTTAGTGGAAGGGAGTTTTCAATTGGTGTTTTTGGCTCTGCTGGAAACATTATTGTTTTGCCAACTACAGAGGTTATCCCGGCAAACGAATTTTTCGATTTTGAAGCTAAGTATACTCCGGGAGCAACGGAAGAAATTACCCCGGGACGCATGAGCGAAGAAGAACTGGTTAGGGTACAACAGATTGTAACAGATGTTTATAAAAAATTGAATTGCAGAGGTGTAGTGAGAATTGATTACTTTCTGGAGCACGAAACCGGTAAGTTTTATTTTATCGAGATCAATACCATTCCTGGTCAAACCGCAACCAGTTTTATTCCACAACAAGTAGCCGCAATGGGTTTAACACTTAAAGAATTTTATACTCGTTTAATGAAAGAGACTTTGGGGTAATTTATATATGTCGCATTTTGCACATGTCACATTTTACACATGTCACATTGAGCTTGTCGAAATGCTAAACCAATATTCTTCGACAAGCTAAGAATGACAAAAATCATGATATGGATATTCAACAACTTGTAGATAAAGGTTTTCCTGTTAAAGAATATCCAAAGGATGCCATCATCTATGAGCCGGGAATGCGGCCTAGAAATGTTTATTTTATCCAATCGGGCGAAATCAGGATGGTTACCGTAAGTGATGAGGGCAAGGAATTTATTCAGGGCGTTTTTAAAACCGGGCAGTATTTTGGAGAACCTGCTTTATTAGTAAATAGACCTTATTTGGCTTATACTATAGCCAACAAAAAATCGCAAATCATCCCGGTAGCCAAAGCTGATTTCTTTAATCTTCTTAAAGATGATGCTGATTTCAGTATGGATTTAATTCAGGTTTTAAGCAACAGGCTTTTTTATAAATCAATGATGCTGGAAGAGCTGGCAAATGAAAAAGCTGAGCATCGTTTATTGACCATTATAAATTATTTGATGGAAGATATTTCTTCCGGTGATATTTTAAAAGTAACCCGACAGGAACTGGCAGACATGACCGGGCTCCGTGTTGAAACGGTTATCAGAGGCATTAAATTATTAACTGATAAAAGATTGATACAGCTTAAAAAAGGAAAAATCATTAAGTCTTAATGTCTAAGAGCCTGTTTAAGTTTTGACAAAAATTATTTCGTATGTCAGTCTGAGCTTGTCGAAGACCTTATTTTTGATGTATTAAAAGCAATCGACAAGTTCAGTGTGACAGAAATTGAGCATAAGTATTATAATTGAATAAAATTTAAACAAGCTCTAAGTCCCGATAAATTTACATGAAAATAATATTAGAGGCTTGTTTTGCAAATATGATGCAGGTCATAATTTAACCATTTTGTATGGTTTAAATTTGTGGCATCAAAACAAGAATTATGGCAGAGCTATCTAAATTTCAAGTTGTATTACAAGGCAAATGTCCACGTTGCCATAAGGGTGATATTTTTACAGGTAATGCTTACGCTTTCAGATTGCAAAAAACGAATATCAATTGCTCGCATTGCAATTTAAAATTTGAACGCGAGCCTGGCTTTTTCTATGTGGCGATGTTTGTGAGTTACGCCATGAATGTAGCCGAAATTATTACGATAGGAGTAGCCTCATACATCTTGGGATTGCCACTTATATATGAAAACCTTTGGTATTATGTTAGCTTAATTCTATTGGGTGTTCTGTTACTTTCTCCTATAAACTATCGATATTCAAGGGTTATCTTACTGCATTATTTAACCCCGGGTTTAAGCTATATACCAGGTAGTGGAAATAAATAATTAAAGATTTTTCACGACATTTATCTAATGAATTTTTTGGATTGGATAAAGCAGCCCTGGCCCTGGTATGTCGCAGGCCCCTTAATTGGATTAATTGTTCCGGCACTATTGCTTTTAGGAAATAAACCTTTTGGTATTTCTTCCAATTTAAGACACATCTGTGCAGCATGTGTTCCGGCTAAAATTCCATTTTTTCAATACGACTGGAAAAAGGAAGCGTGGAATTTATGTTTTGCCCTGGGCATATTTTTAGGCGCTGGTTTAACTACAATTTTCTTTAGTAATCCGAATGATATAATGCTCAATCCAAAATTGGTTCAGGATTTATCAGGTTATGGTATCCATGATTTTAAAAACCTGGTTCCTGTTGAATTGATAAACTGGACTACTTTATTGAGTTTGAAAGGATTTTTTTTAATCGTTGTTGGCGGATTCCTGGTCGGTTTTGGAACCCGGTACGCAGGAGGGTGTACAAGTGGCCATGCCATTATGGGTATTTCAACATTACAATGGCCATCATTAATCGCGACAATTTGTTTTATGGCCGGAGGCTTTTTTACGGCTAATCTAATCCTGCCTTTAATACTGAAGTTATCATGAAATTGTTCTCCAATATAAAATACATTTTAGTCGGTATGCTTTTCGGACTCGTGTTTGTTAAAGCCGAAATCATCAGCTGGTTCCGTATCCAGGAAATGTTCAGGTTACAGTCGTTTCATATGTACGGCATTATTGGAAGTGCGATTTTGGTCGCGATGATTTCTGTGTTGATCATTAAACGATTTAAAATCAAAACCATTAATGGTGATGAGATCATTATTCAACCGAAACAATTTAATAAAGGACAAATTTTTGGTGGATTAATTTTTGGAATAGGCTGGGCCATTACCGGAGCTTGTCCCGGACCCTTATTTGCCCAGATTGGAACAGGAGCTTCAGTAGTCATCGTAACTTTGCTCAGTGCTATCTTTGGAACCTGGGTGTATGGTAAGTTTAAAGATTTCTTTCCACAATAAAAGAGCAAACCAATTAATTTGGTTTACTCTTTTACGTTTTAATTATTACTTTTTCATGGGATGTTGAACATATTCTGACCAGACAGCTACTTTATTATTCTTAATTTTTATATCATTATATACACTCATGGTATCTATTTTGCCATCTTTCAGTGTTGAGATTTGATCGTACCATAAACTTACCCACTCTTCAGTTTTATCTTTGCTAATAACCGATTCCATATCATCCATATTAATTTTTATGCTCTTGTACTTATCCATTTCATGTTGTGCCTCTTTAATGAATTGGTTTTTAGTTCCTTTAAATTTATAACCATCAACATGAAGCCAGATACTATCTGCTACAAACTTTTGTAGAGTAGTTGTATCCAGGTTTTCGAAAGCTTTAAGCGCATTTAATGCAACTTGAAGATTATTAGGATCAAGATTCATTTTCCAATCATAAGATTTTTTTAAAGTATAAGCATACTTTGTGGTATCTGTCATTGTCGAATTGGAACTTGTACCATCTTTACTTTGACATGCAGCGAAAAGCAAAGAAATTAAAATTAGGGATGAGAATGATTTCATAATTTTAGGGTTTTGATTTAATTTGGACAATTAAATATACCCTGAATTGGCTGTAAATTAAAGTGGAGCTAACTTATTGTAACCCTTTTCTAAATCTATAAAAACAAAAAAAAGGAATAATTTAGATGCTTAATGGGTTAAAAATGACCTTTTTATAAGTTGTAAGTCGATATTTTCCATTTTTTTGATTTTTCTGCACTTTGGTTTTTGTGAAACAAGTTGTAAACCCAATGTATAAAATAAGTAATTAGCTGAAAATAGGTAGGGGTCGGGGATTCTTTTCCATTTTTAATTCTTAGCTCGCATTCACTCATATTCCATCACACAAGACTAAGGACAGATGAAGTGTAATTAAGAATAGACGGTTTTTCAATGATCTATAAGGTCTTTTTGTCATTCTGAATGCAATGAAGAATCTCATAAATGTTTAGTTTACAGGGACGCTTAGTTCCTCTGCATGACAAATTCCAGGTCTCGGTTCGTATCCTCACGAAACGAAAATAAGAACCTACCTTAATTAATCAATTTGTCGATTTAAACAATTAACCAATTTCTTGACTTTTTCTACTGAAGTTAATTCATACTGATACTCATCTTCAATGCTGCCCATTTTGGTTTCGGTATTGCGATATTCCATTTTGCTCGGAACAAATTCTTTAGCTGATGCATGAAATTCAGTAGCGCCAGTCTTGGCAATTAACTCCAGGATATTATGCTCATTAATTCCCGCACCAGGCATAATGGTTATTCTGCCATTTGCTTGTTTTACTAGCTTTGATAATATTTCTGCACCCTGAATTGCAGAAGAGGAGCCCCCTGAGGAAAGTACCCGGACAATACCCAAATCAATCAGATCTTCCAGAGCTTTTTCCATGTTATTGCTCATATCGAAAGCTCTGTGAAAAGCAACCGGCATAGGTTTTGCGAGCTCAATTAATGTGGCACATCTGACTTTGTCGATGCTTCCGTCTGCTTTAAGTATTCCAATTACTACGCCGTCACAATTTAATGATTTACAGGTATTTATGTCTTCTTTTATTAAGTCAAATTCAATGTCTGTATATAGAAAATCGCCCCCCCTGGGACGAATAATTGGCCAAATTTCAATTTTTAATTTTCTTTTGGATAAAGCAATCTGGGCGTAACTTGGAGTAGTTCCTCCTTCAGCTAAATTATCACATAATTCTACACGTTTGGCCCCGCCATTCTGAGCAGCAAAGGCAGATTCAAAAGAGTTTGCACAAACTTCTAAAATCCCAACTCCTAAATCTCCTAAATGGGACTTTGCATTTCTACCAGTTAACCCCAAATCTCTAAAAAGGTTTTCCTGTTCATGTGATAAATCATTTTGCATATTCTATTTTTTATACTTCTCGTTTTAAAAGTCCCTTTAGGGGTTTGGGGTTACAGGCCCTAAAACTTTCCAACCCAGGTCAGATTTATAAGTATTTAATTTTTGAATGGATTTTCCTCCATCGGGATACCAGCAAACTTCAGTAATGACCCAATGTGTATCATCAATTTTTTTGCGCTTTGGAAATGCATTTCGTATAGCAGTAAAATCGGGAAAACCATTTTCCTCAATATTATTAACGAAAGAGAGTTTAAGGACTTCGGCTGTTTCATTAATGATATCTTCATCTAATTCCATTTCTATATCCGAAAGCATAGTTTTTGCTTCTTCATAAAAATCTTTACAGGCTATTGCGGCACCCATATCTTTATGATTATAGGCATGCTCCAAAGATAAAATCGCACCTTCCGGGGTTTCGAAATCGGCTTTGAAATAATCAACACCTTCATCAATAAACAAACCAATATTGTCGTCGAACTTAGATTTATCTTTATCCGGAATATCTTCTCTAATGGCCCTAATGGTATATCCACCTATTAATTTGCCATTTTCAATAATCATCCAGTCAGATATTAACTTTCTGTCAATACCAATTTTCTGATCAAGTTTTACGGTTTTAACATCTACAGGCTCATTTCCTACAATGCCGTATAAATTGCCTTCATCATCAAAATGAGGGTCAGTTAGCCAAATGTGTTCACCATTATGGGCATCAATTACAATTTTAACTTTAACAGAAAAGTAAACCTGGTGGGGTTGAGGGTTTTTTAAGCTTTCTTCAAAATACCAGAGCGTTAAATTGGCTTTTTCAATCGCCCAATTCATGAGCTCATCTTCATTAGGTATATAAACCATATCTGGTTCACCTTTACGTTCCGCTACGTTTTTTTTGCCGAAAATTTTAGATAATAATCCCATTTAAGTAAGATTTTAAAAGCATTAATAATAGCTTTTTCCTTTGATTAAAAGGTCTTGCTTCTCGGTATTGCAAACCGCGTAACTAAAACCCTTTTGTATGGCATAGGCTCCGTATTCTCCTTGTTTATTTATCGCTAAAAAACCAACCTGTATGTTTTTTGCTGTCTCCGGTTTCTTTTTGATAATTCGAAGTACAGCCTCTTTACAAGCAGCCTCAGGCGTATAACCCTGTCGCATCAATTCAACAACTAAAAACGAGCCAACATTTCTAACCACTTCTTCTCCAACACCGGTTGATGTTGCCCCGCCAACCTCATTATCAACAAATAAACCTGCGCCAATGATCGGACTGTCGCCTATTCGTCCATGTAATTTATAAGCCATTCCGCTGGTTGTACACGCTCCGGAAATGTTTCCTTTGGCATCAATCGCCAGCATTCCAATCGTATCGTGATTGTATTGATTTCCGGGTAATTTTTGTGGAGCAGCTTTGTGATACAATTTATTTTCTATATTCATTACTGGCTCATATTTAGCTGTTTTTAACCATTCTTTCCAGGCTTTTTCGCTCGCAGGTGTAAGCAGATTTTCTTTTTTGAATCCTTGTTCCAAAGCAAACTCAAGCGCACCATCTCCGGCTAACATAACATGAGGTGTTTTTTCCATTACTTTCCGGGCTACGGAAATGGGATGTTTAATATGCTCAAGAGCCAAAACTGCTCCGCAATTGCCCAATTCATCCATGATACAGGCATCAAGGGTTACGCGGCCGTCTCTATCAGGTAAACCACCATAGCCAACAGATTGATTTTTTTCATCAGCCTCTGGTACCCAAACACCTTGTTCTACAGCATCTAAAGCCCGTCCGCCAGAAGATAAAACTTTCCATGCATCAGCGTTTGCCGCAATGCCAAAATCCCAGGTAGAAATTACAATTGGAAAATTTTTAACGGCTGAAGTTTTAGCAGGAATCACTTCAGCTATACTCTTTTTATCAATGGCCAATAAGCCAATCGAAAGGGCAGAGGCTTTAATAAATTTACGACGATTAAACATAATTATGTGTTGGGAAACAGTAAATGGATTATTGGTATGCTAAATAAAATTATTCCTAATATAAAAATGGTACTTAGAGTGTGCACAAACCTATTATTCAATTTCAGATAAATAAATTGTTCAATGGTTCTGCCAATCCAAAATACGAGCATTCCGATATGGATAAAAATTCCAAGTTTAGAACGCAAAATCTGCTCATCAAAAACAAAATACATAATTCCTGTAAATAAAAAGAAATAAATGAGCCTGTTATTCAGGATTTGAGTTATGGCTTTGTTTGCTGCGGATAAATTTTGTAAATCTTTTTTCCAGTTGAATATTTTTGGAAAGTATAAATGAAAAACAGCGAAAGCAATTTGATAAAATCCACAGAGGATAAAAATTGCTTTCATATTTGTTTAATTAATTATCTTAAAATCATCAGCATCTCTAAGAAAAGGAAATTGACGCCGTGTTTTAACCAGTTCTTCATAATTAATACTGAAAGTGTACAAATCTTCATCCTCCGGCTTATAATAAACCGTACTTCCATATGGGTCTATGCACATGGAGTGGCCACTATGATAAACTTGGTTACCATCATGTCCAACGCGGTTTACTGCGATAACATAACATTGATTTTCTATCGCCCGGGCAGGAATTAAAGCTCTCCAATGCCCTGAACGTTTATCGGGCCAACTGGCTACCAACAGCAAAATATCATATTCTTCGTTTACATTACGTAACCAAACCGGAAAACGTAAATCGTAACAAGTGGCCAATCTAATTTTCCAGCCTTTAAGTTCAACAATTAATTTATTCTTTCCTGGGGTAAAACTTTTATCTTCCTCACCAAGACCAAATAAATGGCGTTTATCATAATATTGATATTTGCCATTTGGCTCCATCCAAATTAAGCGATTAAAATATTGATCCTTTTCTTTAATGATTAAACTACCGGTAACCACACAGTTGTATTGATGCGCCATTTTTTGCATCCATTGCATGGTAAATCCATCCATTTCTTCGGCTAAAGCCTCCGAGTTCATGCTGAACCCGCTATTGAACATTTCAGGTAAAATAATTAAATCTGTTTTTTCTCTAACACCCATTGATAATCTGAGGGCTAGATTTAAGAGGTTTTTCTCAATGTTTTCCCAAAAGAGATAAGCCTGAAAAACAGTTACTTTCAGATTCTCTATTTGGGTGTAAACGGGTGTGTCCATATGTTTGTTGATTTGGGATGTTTAAACATTTTTTAATTTTTCTGCAGCTAAAGAGAGTGTTGAATTTTCTTTTGCAAAACAAAAACGGATAATTTTGTGGTCAGTAGCTTTTTGATAGAATGCCGAAACAGGGATGGTGGCAACTCCAAATTCTTTTAACAGCCTGATGCAGAAGTCCATATCTTTCTCATTGCTGATATTGCTATAGCTGGCACATAGAAAGTAAGAACCGTTACAAGGTAAAAATTTAAAGCGACTATCCGTTAAAAGTGCTTTAAAGTAATCGCGCTTTTCTTGGAAAAAAGAAGCAATTCCAGCATAATTGTTAGGTTCCTTAATGTAATCGGCGATAGCTTGTTGCATTGGACTATTAACGCTGAAAACATTAAATTGGTGTACCTTCCTAAATTCTTTGCTCAGCTTTTCTGGGGCAAGGCAATAGCCCAGTTTCCATCCGGTGGCGTGTAAAAGTTTACCGAATGATGCAACAACAAAACTTCTTTCATGCAATTCGGGATATAGCATAACACTTTCGTGTTTCTGCCCATCAAAAATTACATGCTCATACACTTCGTCGCTTAAAATCAGGATATCGGTACCCCGGATCAGTTTAATTAAAGCCTGCATATCCGCAGAGCTTAAAATACTTCCAGTGGGATTTTGCGGAGAGTTTAAAATAATCATCCGCGTATTTGCGGTAAATAATTTTTTAACAATATCCCAATCGATGGCATAATCCGGTGGTGCAAGCTCATAAGTCTTAACAAGGCCGCCAAAAAGTTTTATGGTAGGCGCATAGCTATCATAGGCAGGTTCGAAAATGATAACTTCATCACCAGGATTGATAATAGCTGCTAAAGCCGTGAAAATTGCTTGTGTTCCACCTGCGGTAATTGTAATTTCTGTCTCAGGATTGTATTTTACCTGGTATAGTTGCTCTACTTTTTCTGCGATATTTTCTTTTAAAATTGTTGATCCAGGCATCGGAGCATACTGATTAAAGCCATCTTTCATCGCTTTATCTACCAACTCAATAAGCTTGGGATCGCAGGTGTAATCAGGAAAACCTTGTGATAGGTTTATGGCATTATATTCTGTAGCAAGTTTAGACATCACCGAGAAAATGGTTGTACCAACGCCCGGAAGTTTTGATTGTATATTCAGCATCTTGTTAGCGAAAATAGGAAAAAGAATATTAAGGTAAAAGGTATAGGGTGGAAGGCTTAAGGTAAAAACTACAATATAAAAAATAAATAGTTACAGGGGCACTGAAGACACAGAAAATTTACGATTTGAAATTTATATGTTTTTATGGCAAAAAATCTTCATCCCCTTGTATCATTTCAAATATATTTTGTTTTTATTTATAATTAATCCAAATAAAGCTTTTTCTTTGCAAAGAAATTTTAAAAATATTTATTCATTTTATGAAGTTTAAACATTTAGTTGCCGTTGGCCTGATGGTTATAATAGCCTCAGCTTTTGTAAGCCCAAAAAAAAGCTTTCGAACATTCGTATCTAATTATGAAAATGTATTAGGCACATCATTAGAATTAAAATTTAAAGCTGCAAATCAGGCTGATGCTGATGTTGCTGAAAATAATGCTTTGAATGAAATTGATAGGCTGGATAATGTACTGAGCGCTTATAAAGCAACAAGTGAGTTTAGCAAATGGATGAAAAACGGTCAACAAACCACTAAAATTTCTTCCGAATTGTTTGAAGTTTTACAGCAGTTTGAAGATTATAAAGGGCTGACCAATGGTGCTTTAGATGCCTCAGCAGAGGTGATTGGTAAAGTTTGGAAAAAAGCTGCTGCAGAAAACCGTTTGCCTTCTTCTACGGAATTGCAAGCTGCTGTAAATACAGTGAAACAAAAGCATTATATTTTAGATGAAAAAAATCAAACCGTAACCCGTTTGGACGATGCGCCTCTGGCATTAAACTCTTTTGCTAAAAGCTATATCATAAATAAAGCAGCAGAAAAAGCCATCCATACAACAGGTATTGAAAGTGTTACTGTAAATATTGGGGGTGATATGGTGATTAAAGGTACCCAACCCGAAAACATTGAGATCGCCAATCCTAAAGCGGATGCTGAAAATGCAGTTGCGCTAACTACGCTAAAAGTTTCGAATATGGCTATTGCAACCAGTGGAAATTACCGCAGGGGTTTTAGTGTGAATGGCAAATGGTATTCCCATATTGTTGATCCACGTACAGGAAAACCTGTTTCCGAAATCATCAGTGCTACTGTAATTGCTCCCAATGCAAGCGAGGCTGGCGCTTTAGCTACCTCATTCAATATTTTATCCCTTAATGAAATCGAGAAATTAGCTTCGACCAGGAACAATGTTGAATATTTACTGGTTACAAAAAATGGTGATGAAATTAAAAGTAAGGGCTGGTCGAAATATGAGCTTAAAATTGAAAAACCATTAATAACGACTGTTAATAATAAAGCAGATAAACTTTGGAATACTAAATATGAATTGATTGTAAATCTTGAAATTGCTCAAATCGAAGGAACAAGGATTCGCCGCCCCTTTATTGCAGTTTGGGTAGAAGATGCAGCTAAAACACCTGTTCGTAACCTTGCCATCTGGTATAACAAACCACGCTGGTTGCCTGATTTAAAAGCATGGACTCGCTCCAATGGAGATGAATTTAAAAAAGGAGCAGAGGGCAAATTAAGCTCTACAAGCAGTGCGACCCGTGGTCCTGGTAAATATAGCTTGGCTTGGGATGGTAAAGATGATAAGGGAAACCTGGTAAAAGCAGGTACTTATACTGTTTATATCGAAGTAGCCCGTGAACATGGAACGTACCAAATCCTTTCTCAAACCATGAAATTTAATGGTTCGGCAAAGAAAATTGAATTAAAACCCAATACAGAATTAGCATCAGCATCTCTTGACTACAGAAAACTCACAGGCCCAAAAAAGTAATGTAATTGCTGCTCCTATAGGTTTAGGCAAAAAGCATAATAAAAAAGATAACGGAAAAGGTAAAGGCAAAAAACGATTGGCTGGTTTATCCCGTTGGTTGCATATTTATTTATCTATGGTCAGTTTTACCATTTTACTGTTTTTTGCAGTTTCAGGTTTAACTTTAAATCATGCAGATTGGTTCACTTCTGGTAAAGAAGTGGTAACCAAAGATTCAGGAAATGTTAACGTTAAATGGGTAAATCAGCCAGACACCACAAAGATTAATAAATTGCAACTGGTAGAATATTTTAGAAATAAGCACCAGGTTAAGGGAGCGCTAAGCGATTTCAGAATTGATGATCGGGAATGTAGTTTAACTTTCAATGGCCCAGGTTATATTGCCGATTCTTTTGTTGACCGTGAAAGTGGAAAATATGAATTAACGATTACACGATTAGGAACAGTTGCGATAATAAATGATTTGCATAAAGGACGCGATTCAGGCAAGGCATGGTCATGGATCATTGATATTTCAGCAGTGCTGATGACATTGGTTTCCATTTCAGGGATTATCTTAATCTGTTTTATCAAAAAGAAAAGAACCAGTGGATTTATAATCGCAATAGTTGGAACAATGATCTGCTATCTGATTTACAGATTGTTTGTGCCTTAAATCGAAAGCTGTTATTCTGAACACGGTGAAGAATCTATAAATATCATACCTCTTTACTTAACCATATAAGAAAATAAGTTTTATTTGTCTTAAATGCTCTTATGATTCTTATATGGTTCAAAAAAATGTATTTGTAGTGTTAAATGCTTCCATCTGATACACAGGAAAAAACTAGTGTGCTGTAATGGTAACAGCAACAGGAATTCCCGCTTCAGTTTTAATAAACTGTCTTCCAATAAGCAAACAAAATAAGGCTATAAATGCTGCTGCTGTCATAACTAATGGCATAGGTATAACAGAATGTTCGCTAAACAAACTGATCATTACAGATGCCAGTGCGCCCAATCCCATTTGTAAAGCGCCCATTAAAGCCGATGCACTACCTGCGTTTTTGCTGAATGGAGCCAAAGATAAAGCGGCCGCATTTGGATTGATTAATCCCAAGCAACATAAAAATAACGCAATAAACGCAATAGTTGAATATAAGTCCAACCAATCATTTATGGCAAAAATCAAAAAGATCAGACTAAAAATACATTGAGCAATCAAGGCCCAGGTTACGATTTTATTGCTGCTGAACCATTTCAATATCAGGCTATTTACCTGGCTTGATCCAATGAACGAAACAGATAACAGCGCGAAAATCCAGCCATAACCTGTTTTGCTGACTTCATAGATTTTCATAAATACTGTCGGCGATGAAGATACATAGGCAAACAATCCGGAAAAAGTGATCGAACTGATTAAGGCATAGGTATAAAACTGAGGTTCTTTTAAAACCAGCGAAAAATTAGTTAAGATTGGTTTGGGTTTAAGCGAATAATTGGGGTCGGCTTTATAGCTTTCAGGCAATTTGAAAACCGATGCCAACAACATCAACAAGGCCATAAAACCTAAAAACACAAATACATACTTCCAGCCTAAAGCCGAAATTAAGTATCCTCCGGCAGTGGGAGCAAGCATTGGCGAAACAGCAATAACCAACATTAACGAGGCGAAAATTTTTGGACTTTCTTCCACTGTAAATAAATCGCGAACCATTGCAACAGAGGCCACAGCAGTAGCACAACTGCCAATTGCCTGTACAAATCGCAACACAATCAACTGATTAATATCGGTTACAGCTAAGCAACCTAATGAAGCAATAATGTATAGCGTTAAACCAAAATACAAAGGTTTCTTGCGACCATATTTATCCAATAATGGACCATATAATAATTGACCGGCGGAAATACCAATGAAAAAGCTTGATAAAGAGAGTGAAACAGTAGATTCTGTGCTATGTAAATCTTTGGCAATATCAATAAAGCCAGGCAAATACATATCAATAGAAAATGGGCCTAAAGCCGCTAGGGAGCCTAAAATTAAAATGAGATAGAAGTGTTGTTTTTTAGCCATATTGATCCTGTTTTTCTGAGCGCAAAGATTGCTAGATTTAATTTCTTAACCTTATTTTTAAGGTCGGATGTTTGTAAAAATCAATCTATACAATAAACTCCTGGTAAGATTTTTTGCCACGGAAACACTGAATCATAGAATATTCATTTCTTGTTAATTTGTGTTTCTGTGGCTAATATTTTTCCTAAAAATCTGTAAACAGAAGCAATTAATTGGCAATTCATTTTAGTTTTATACCTAACTACAAAGAACAGGGAGAAAAAGCATAGAAAACAACAGAGAATTAACTTTATATTTCTCTGTGAAAAACTCTATGCGCTCTGTGGTTAATTGGCAATTTATCTTTAGTTTTATACCCTATGACTTTTAAAACAAAAGAAAGCCGTTTACTGCTTGTTCTGGGTAGTTTTTTTGTAGCCAATGCTATATTATCAGAATTTATTGGAGTTAAATTATTTAGTGTAGAGGCCACTTTAGGTATCAAACAATTTGACATTAATTTACTGGGTGTACCGCATCTATCCTTTCATATGTCTGCTGGTGTGCTTACCTGGCCAATCATTTTTATCATGACAGACATTATAAACGAATATTTCGGGGTGAAACAAGTTCGTTTTCTTTCTATTTTAACTTCGCTTTTAATCGCTTTCGCATTCTTCGTGGTTTGGGGCGCAATGGGTTTAAGCCCTTCAGATTTTTGGGTACATCAAAAAATTAATGGGCAGGACTTGAATATGAATAATGCCTTTGCAGCTATATTTGGACAAGGTATGTGGATTATTGTTGGTTCCATCACCGCCTTTATAATTGGTCAACTCGCAGATGTGCTGATCTTTCATAAAATCAAGAAAATTACTGGTGAAAAAGCTTTATGGTTACGCGCTACAGGTTCAACTTTGGTTTCGCAACTGATTGATAGTTTTGTTGTTATCTTTATTGCATTTTATCTCAATCCTCAATATCATTACAGCTGGCAAATGGTTGCAGCAATTGGTCTGGTTAATTATACGTATAAATTTATTGTCGCAATTTTAATGACACCAATTTTGTATGTGGTACATGGGATTATTGATGGCTATTTAGGCAAAGATCTTGCTCATAAGCTGATAAAAATGGCAGGAAGAGGTTAATGATGACTTATTGAAAGTCATAAGGGAAGTTTTTTCGCTCAAAAAAGTAAGTTTAACGTTTATGTTAAGCTAAAATTGCCTTGATTTATTAAAATTAAAGTGCTGATATTTAATTGTTTATATTTATTTATTTGAAAAAGGATGGTGTTTGATGCGATTTAATGCTTAACAATTATCTTTTTTTAAAAAAATATATATATTTGTTCTTACCCTTTCGAGGGTATGTTTTTCATAGGTAGATGTAGGGTCAGAAACTTGTTTCTGGCCCTTTTTTATTTTTATCTATTTAGAAAGCCTATTTTTGTTTTATGATGAAAAAAAAAGTGATTGTTGCGATTACCGGGGCAAGCGGTTCAATCTATGCTAAAGTTTTGCTTGATCAATTGTTGAAACTTCAGGATCAGACTGAGGCAATAGGTGTAGTAATGAGCGATAATGCCAAAGAGGTTTGGCAGTTTGAACTTGGTAATCAAAATTATAACGATTATAATTTCACTTTTTATAACAAAAATGATTTCAATGCACCTTTTGCCTCTGGTTCGGCTAAGTATGATACAATGATTATTGTACCATGCTCGATGGGAACTCTGGGCCGTATCGCACATGGAATTTCCAACGATCTGATTTCAAGAGCTGCGGATGTTATTTTGAAAGAACGAAGAAGACTTATTGCTGTTGTTAGAGATACGCCGTTCAGTTTAATTCACATCAATAACATGAAAACCGTAACCGAAGCCGGTGGTATTATTTGCCCGGCAAATCCATCATTCTACAGTTTACCAAAAACAATAGAAGAAGTTGCGGGAACCGTAGTGAGCCGAGTATTGGATTTGGCAGGCTTTGAACAAGAAAGTTATCGCTGGCAGGAGTGAGTTTTGAGTTGGGAGTTTGGAGTTTTGAGTTGGGAGTTTGGACAAAGCCCTATGCTCCACGCTCTAAGCTCCACTACCCCATGCTCTCAACTCCAAACTAATTTCTTATCTTTGCAGGCTCCATGAAAAAGGTCGCATTTTATACATTAGGTTGTAAATTAAATTTCTCCGAAACTTCTACCATTGGTCGTTTATTTACTGACGCGGGTTATGCTGTGGTAGAATTTCAGGATCAAGCCGATGTATATGTGATCAATACCTGTTCGGTTACTGATCATGCCGATAAAAAATGCCGTAAAGTTGTTAAAGAAGCTTTAAAGCACTCGCCAAATGCATACATTACGATTGTTGGTTGTTATGCGCAGTTAAAACCCCAGGAAATTGCCGAAATTGAAGGCGTGGATATGGTCTTGGGCGCTGCAGAAAAATTCAGGATTGTAGAATATATTTCTGATTTAACCAAACAACCTAAAGCTATTGTACACCAGCAAAATATAGAAAAGGTAAATCATAATTTCATTGCATCTTACTCCATTGGTGATAGAACGCGTACTTTCTTGAAAGTTCAGGATGGTTGCGATTACCCATGTACTTATTGTACCATTCCATTGGCTCGTGGAGCCAGTCGTAGCGATACCATTGAAAATGTAGTTAACCGGGCTAAAATGATTGCCGAAAGTGGTGTTAAGGAAATCGTTTTAACAGGCGTTAATCTTGGTGATTTTGGTATTCGTAATGGAGAAAGGGAAGATAAATTTTTCGATTTGGTTAAAGCTTTGGATGAAGTAGAAGGGATAGAGAGAATTCGTATTTCCTCAATCGAACCTAATCTTTTGAGTAACGAAATCATAGAATTTGTAGCCACTTCAAAACGTTTTGTTCCACATTTTCATATTCCCTTACAATCCGGTTCTGATAAGATTTTAGGCTTAATGCGTCGTCGCTATCGCCGCGATTTATATGTAGAGCGTGTTGCCAAAATTAAGGAGGTAATGCCTCATTGCTGTATTGGTGTTGATGTTATTGTTGGTTTTCCTGGCGAAACAAAAGAAGATTTTCTGGATACTTATCAATTCCTAAATCAGCTTGATATTTCTTATTTACATGTTTTCACTTATTCCGAACGCGAATTAACGGTTGCGGCTGAAATGAAAGGTGTAGTTGCTGGGAGCGAACGTAATGAGCGTAGCAAAATGCTGCACATCTTATCCGATAAAAAACGCAGAGCATTTTATGAATCGCAAATAGGCAGTAATGCCGAAGTGCTTTTCGAGGCTGATCAAAAATCTGGTTTTATGCATGGCTTTACCAAAAACTATGTTAAAGTTCGGGCTAAATACGACCCTGTAATGGTTAATGAGTTAAAGGCAGTTAAGCTTTTAGAAATCACTGCCGATGGAGAAGTAGAGGTGACAGAATTGGAAACCGTTTATACCCTTAATATTTAGTCGTAAGTCTAGAGTCAAAAGTCTGTAGAGATGGTTTGACTATTGCCTTAACTTTCCTATTAATTTGATTCTGTATGAGCAATTCTCAAGAAATACAACCTTGGGCTTAACAAATAGATTTTTCGCTTTAATCTTTGGTCTTTAGGCTTTCAGCTTTCTTTCCTATCTTCGCAACAAATTATTTGTATGTTTCCAACCGTTTCACATTTCCTAGAATACTTATTCGGAATTAATTTACCCTTGCCTTTTAACACTTTTGGTGTTTTTGTGGCCCTTGCTTTTGTTGCGGGATATTGGGCGTTTACTCAAGAATTAAAACGTAAAGAGGCTTTAGGTATTCTACATCCTGTAAAAAAGACAATTATTGTAGGAAAACCAGCAACCGTATCAGAATTGATTTTGAATGGTCTTTTCGGATTTATTATCGGATATAAATTGGTTTACGCATTGGTAAATTATAAACTGTTTGTTAACGATGCTCAAGCCGTTTTAATGTCGACGAAAGGAAATATAATAGGCGGACTATTCTTTGCTGGCTTGTTCGCTTATTGGGATTATAAAGAAAAGGATAAAAACAAATTACCAAAACCAAAGGAAGATCAAATTACTGTACATCCTTATCAATTGATGAGCAGTATTGTAGTTTGGGCTGCAATTTGGGGATTTTTAGGCGCTAAATTGTTCGATAATTTAGAATATTGGGATGATTTTGTTCAACATCCTATTGAAAGACTTTTATCTTTTAGTGGTTTAACCTTTTATGGTGGCTTAATTTGCGGTGGTGCTGCAGTTTTATATATCGCCAGGAAAAATGGAATTAAACCGCTGCATATGCTTGATGTAGGCGGACCAGGTATGATGCTGGCTTATGCTGTTGGCCGCATTGGTTGTCACCTTGCAGGAGATGGTGACTGGGGTATTGTAAATGCTCATCCAAAACCATTTTCTTGGTTGCCCGATTGGCTTTGGTCTTATAAATTTCCAAATAATGTGGTAGGTGAGGGTGTTCCGATTCCGGGATGTACAGGCAAATTTTGTAATGAATTGGCTCAAGGCGTTTATCCAACCCCAATTTATGAGGTAATTGTATGTTTATTACTTTTCGCCTTTCTTTGGAAAATAAGGGATAAAATTAAAGCACCTGGTTTAATGTTTGGGATCTATATGATATTGAATGGTATAGAACGTTTTTGTGTCGAGCTTATTCGAGTAAATTCAAAATATCATGTTTTCGGTTTATCATTTACCCAAGCCGAAATGATTTCTACATTTTTAGTCCTTGGTGGTATTATGCTTTGTGCCTATTCATTAAGAAATAAAAACGAATTGGTTTAGGAAACCTTCCTTTCCTTTATTCAAAGCCATTCTGATTAAATATTTAATTATGAATTACGAACTACTCTGCAATAAGGTTATCTCAATTGTAAAGCTTACAGGAAATTTCATTCGTAAGGAAGCTATGCAGTTTGATGCCGATAAAATAGAATATAAGGGTTTAAATGATCTGGTTTCGTATGTTGATAAAACAGCAGAAGAGAAATTGGTTCGAAACCTAGAAAAACTTATTCCGGACGCTGGCTTTCTTACGGAAGAAAAAACGATTAACAAAACCGGAAAAACCTATACCTGGATTATAGATCCGCTGGATGGGACAACCAATTTTATTCATGGGATTCCCACCTATGGAATTAGTATTGCCCTTTATGAAGAAAATCAAGCCGTAATTGGCGTAGTTTATGAACTAAATAGGGGAGAAATGTTTTATTCTTACAAGGGCGGTCCAGCTTTTTTGAACAAGAAGGAAATAAAAGTTTCTATTAATCCTGATCTAAAATCGAGTTTATTGGCGACGGGTTTTCCATATTATCAGTTTGATAAACAGCCTCGATATATGGAATTGTTGACCGAAATGATGCAGAAAAGCCACGGTGTTCGTCGCATTGGTTCTGCTGCTACCGATTTAATATATGTAGCTTGTGGGCGATTCGATGCCTATTTTGAATATAATATTCAGCCTTGGGATATTGCTGCCGGATGTTTTATTGTGCAGCAGGCAGGAGGCGAAGTTTTTGATTTTTCTGGCGGTAACGATTTTCTGAATAAACGAGAAGTTCTGGCAACCAATGGAAAGTTAAGCAATGAAATGTTGGGGGCGATTAAGAAGTATTTTGGATAATAATCCCACCGTCATGCTGAATTTATTTCAGCATCTATTTCCTAATGTTTTATATAGCTTACTATAAGATTCTTCATTGCATTCAGAATGAACAAAGAGTTTTTCCTGTTTGTTAACCGCATCTAGGAACAAAGTGTGCCAAGAAATAAGCTCAGAAATCCTTAAATATCTTAGGTCGTCAAATAATTTAATAAAAAAGCTCCGGATTTTCGGAGCCTTTTAGATATATATTATGAAAAATGTTCAATTATACAGCCTCAGAAACTACTTCAGTAACTTCGGGAACCATTCTTTGTAATAAATTTTGAATGCCGGATTTAAGTGTAATGGTAGAGGATGGGCAACCACTGCAAGAACCACGTAGTTCAACGGTTACAACACCTTCATCAAAAGATTTGTACGTAATGGCGCCACCATCTTGCTCAACCGCAGGGCGAACGTAATCATGCAAGATTTGCTGAATTTTAATTTCAGTTTCCGAACCTTCAAAAGCCGGGGCTTCATCAGCATTCGCTTCTTTAATTTTAAGTTCTGATTCTACCGCACCTTTAACAAATTCTTTTAAAATAGCCTCAATATCAGCCCATTCCGCATCATCCGTTTTGGTGATGGTTACAAAGTTGCTGGCAAAAAACACACCAGAAACAAAGTTAAACTTGAATAACTCTTTGGCGAAAGGAGAATGTTCCGCACTTTCTTTGGTCGCAAAATCCTCACTGCCATTGATTAACAGCTTATTTACCATGAATTTCATGGTTGCCGGATTCGGAGTTAGTTCTGTATATACGTTAATCGTCATGTCTTAATCAATTTGAATATGCAAAATTAACAATTACTCCTAAATAAAGGTTTGGTATGCTGTCTGTTTAGCGTCAATTTAATTAAAAGGAATTCCTTACGAGCTCCGCCAGATTTTTGCCATGAAAGCCCAGCATGCCACAAGAAAAAATGAATTCCGTGTTAATCTGGGTTTCCGTGGCTAATATTAAGATTGAATTAAAAAATACCTGTATAATTAAATGGCGTAATCGTTCTTAATTGAACCTTGATATCTTCAGATACCGCTAAGCTTTCAATGAAATCGGCGATACTCGAGGCGTTTATTTTTGAATTCGTTCTGGTTAATTCCTTTAAAGCTTCATAGGGGTTAGGGTAGTTTTCCCTGCGAAGAACCGTTTGAATGGCTTCGGCAACAACTGCCCAGTTATCATCTAGATCGGTATGTAAAGCCGTTTCATTTAATAAGATTTTGTTTAATCCACGTAGAGTTGATTGAATTGCAATAAGTGTATGCGCCAAAGGAACCCCAACATTTCTTAAAACAGTGGAGTCTGTTAAATCTCTTTGTAATCGGGAAATCGGTAATTTAGCTGCAAAAAACTCAAATAAAGCATTTGCAATTCCGGCATTTCCCTCGGCGTTCTCAAAGTCAATAGGATTTACTTTATGAGGCATTGCCGAAGAACCAATCTCGCCAGCTTTAATCTTTTGCTTGAAATAATTTTTAGAAATATATGTCCAGATGTCTCGGTCCAGGTCGATAATGATGTTATTAATGCGTTTTAATGCATCGCATTGAGCGGCAAACTGGTCGTAATGTTCAATTTGTGTAGTATGCTGGGCTCTGGTTAAGCCTAAAGTGTCATTTACAAACTGATTAGAGAAATTAACCCAGTTAATTTTGGGGTATGCAATGTGATGGGCATTGAAATTTCCGGTAGCACCACCAAATTTTGCACTATTTGGAATCGCTTTTAAAGTATTAAGCTGGATATTTAACCGCTCTGCAAAAACCAAAAACTCTTTACCCAATTTGGTAGGAGAGGCTGGCTGTCCATGGGTATGTGCGAGCATCGGAATGTCTTTCCATTCGATAGCTAAAGCATTGATTTTTTCTATTAAGGATGAAATGGCAGGATAATAACTGTCATTTAGAGCCAACTTAATTGAATAAGGAATAGCAGTATTGTTAATGTCTTGAGAGGTTAATCCAAAATGAATAAACTCTTTATAATCTTGAAGAGATAGGGTGTCGAATTTATTTTTAATGAAATATTCTACAGCCTTAACATCATGATTGGTAATCTTTTCAGTTTCCTTTATCTCAAGGGCATCGGTTTCTGAAAAGTTTTGATGGATTTTTCGCAATTCAGCATAAAGATTTTTGTCAAAATTTTCTAAGCCAGGCAGGTTGATTTCACAAAGCGCGATAAAGTATTCAATTTCAACAAAAACACGATATTTTATTAATGCTTCTTCTGAAAAGTAAGCGGCTAAACTTTCTGTTGTTTTTCTGTAACGACCATCAACTGGTGAAATGGCTTGTAGTGAGGTTAAATTCATTATGCGAATATATTTGGCCGCAAATTTACTACAATTGATGGATTTTAAGGATTTAGTTGTAAAGAAATGATGTAAAAACAAAAAAAAAGCTTCAGGATTCCTGAAGCCTTTTTGTATAAGTAATAATGTTAAACTAGTGTTTAGTTTCTTCAGTTTTAGTAGTGGTTTTAACTGTAGTATCTTTCACAGTAGAATCTTTAACTGTAGTATCAACATTAGTAGTATCACTAATGATAGTAGAAGAATCAGTTAGAGTAGTATCTGAACCATCTGCTTTTTTTTCTGATTGACAAGCAACAACAGATAAAGAAAGCGCTAGAGCTAAAAAGCCTAATTTGAATGCATTTTTCATTTTGATATTTGTTTTAAGTAAGTAATTACAACTTAATACCCAAAATGTGAAAAGGTAACCCGATAAAAATTTTTAATATAAAAAAAGGCTTCAGGAAAACCCAAAGCCTTTTTGTATAAAGATTAAGTTAGACTAGTGCTTAACTTCTTTAGCAGCTGAATCAACTTTAGCAGCAGCTGAATCAACTTTAGCAGCAGCCGAATCAACAGTTGCAGCAGCTGAATCAACAACTGAAGTAGCTGAATCTACTGAAGCTGAATCAGTACCTGTAGATTTTGTTTCAGAGTTACAAGCAACAACTGATAAAGATAAAGCTAAAGCTAAAAAGCCTAATTTGAATGCATTTTTCATTTTTTGATTTTTTTTAGTTTTTTAAAGTAATTAATTTACCGTTTAATACCGCAAAGGTAAAAAGGTAACCCAACTATTTTTAAAAAAATAAAAATATTTTTTTTCGGTCTATTTGGGTTACCGTTTCAAATGGAATTGTATTAAGTAATCAATAGTGGCTATAAATATTTTTTTGTCTAATATTGGGTTACTATTTATAGAAAAAAGTATTAATTGGTGAATAACAGTTTAAAGAGTTCAGTTCCAACAGATAGGGAAGTTATTTTAGGGATTCTAAATAACTCAGAAGATACACTTAATAAGTTATATAAGGCATACTTTGCGATGGTTTTGCAATTTATCCTTAATAATAATGGTAATGAAGATGATGCAAAAGATGTTTATCAGGAAACCATAATTATTTTATATAATAAAATTAAGGAAGGAGATTTTGAATTAAGCAGCAAGCTTAAAACATATATATATTCGGTATCTCGGCGCATTTGGTTAAAAAAATTAACTCAAAATAGTAAAAAGGCTGGTAACATTACCGATTATGAAGATGTGTTGGCTGTTGAAGAAGATGTGGAGCAGCATGAAGAAAAGGATTTGCAATTTGTGAAAATGCAATCGGCGCTTGATCATCTTGGAGAACCTTGCAAAACGATTATTCAGGATTTTTATATCCATAATTTATCCATGCAGGATATTTGTGAAAAGTTTGGTTATACCAATACGGATAATGCAAAAACACAAAAATATAAATGTCTGCAAAGGCTAAAGAAAATATTTTTTCAACCATAATAATTGAAATGAGAAACGATTTAGAGTTAGATGCAATTATTGAAGATTATCTATTAGGTAAACTTAATCCACAGGAAGCTGAGGCTTTTGAACAGTTGCGCCGAAATGATGCTATTGTAGATCATAAAGTAGTTTCGCATAAGTTTTTCTTACAATCTGTGGCAAATTTTGCCGAACAATTGCGTTTAAAAGAACAATTAAACAATATTCATGCGGAAATTGATGTAGAAGGATTGGCAACAACACTAGGGCCTCATCCATCGCGTATTGTGCAATTGTGGCGCAAACATAAATCGGCTATTGCTGTCGCTGCTTCTTTTGTAGTTTTATGTATGGTTTCCATTTATTCTATACAGCATAATAGCAGACAGGAAGCTCATTACCAGCAAATGAGTAGCGAACTTTCTAAAGTGAAAAGATCGCAGAATAATTTAGTTTTGGATATAAAATCAAATTCCAAAATTAACCCTCCTAAAAATTTAAACCCTGGAAGTTTCGGTGGCACTGGCTTTGCCATTTCATCTAATGGTTATATACTAACTAATTTGCATGTAATTAAAGATGCGGATTCAGTATACATTCAAAATAATGAAGGCGAATCTTTCAAAGTTAAAGTGGTGCATCGGGATACGGAGTATGATATGGCGATTTTAAAGATTACCGATGAAGATTTTAAAGGACTATCATCCTTGCCTTATACGATTAAGAAAAGTGGTACAGGTATTGGCGAAAACGTATATACATTAGGTTATCCTAAAGATGATGCTGTATTGGGCGAAGGGTATGTAAGTTCTAAAAATGGTTTTGTCGGGGATACTACTCAATATCAGGTTGCTATTCCTGTTAATCCGGGGAATAGTGGAGGACCACTTTTAGATAATAATGGAAACCTTGTCGGTATCATTAGTGGAAAAGAAAGTAATGCTGATGGTGCAGCTTTTGCAATAAAATCTAAATATATTTTAGAGGCGATGAGGGCTATTCCTCAAGATTCATTAGGTAAAAATAAAAAACTTGCAGTTAACAAGAAAAGTTTATTGTCTGGTTTAAAACGTACCAAACAGATTGAAAAATTGCAGGATTATGTTTTTATGATTAAAGTTTATAATTAATTACTCCCAAATAAATTAATATTCTTAAAACCCTGTTGGCTATAACCTTCAGGGTTTTTTGCTATAAATGTAATCTGTAAGTCTTAAAATAATATAAAATCTATGTATTTAGTATAGTATTGTTTAGATTTGTTTTAAACAATCTTAATTAAATAATCAATATTATGAGTATAAGAATAGGCGATATCGCACCGAATTTTCAGGCCATTACCTCTACTGGAGAAATAGATTTTTATGAATATTTAGGCGACAGCTGGGGAGTTTTGTTTTCGCACCCTGCAGATTATACACCAGTTTGTACTACGGAATTGGGCAGAACAGCAGCTCTGAAAGATGAATTTGAAAAACGTAATGTAAAGGTTCTGGCCTTAAGTGTAGATTCTGCCGAATCGCATAAAGGCTGGATTAACGATATTAACGAAACTCAAAATACAGTAGTTGAGTTTCCGATCATTGCGGATCCGGAAAGGAAAGTATCTGATCTTTATGATATGATTCATCCCAATGCCTCAGAAACATTGACAGTAAGATCTTTATTTGTTATTGGCCCTGATAAAAAAGTAAAACTGATGATTACCTATCCTGCATCAACCGGAAGAAATTTCAATGAGGTAATCCGGGTTATTGACTCTTTACAACTTACCGCAAATTATAGTGTGGCTACTCCTGTAGATTGGAAAGATGGTGAAGATGTAATTGTAATGAATAGTATTAAAACAGAGGATATTCCAGCAAAATTTCCAAAAGGACATAAGATAATTAAACCATATTTACGTACAACACCCCAACCCAATAAGTAATTGTCGAAATAATTTGATTTAACGCAACACTTTTATTGTATAACTTATAAGAAGCATTGTATTATATCTATTAATTATTATATTTGATAGTTTTGTTTCAATATTAACGCTCAATCTGATTGTTTAATAATTTAATTTTCAGTTGGTCGAACGGAAATGCTGTTCAAAGCACAAGTGTTTATTTTTTTTATAACAATTTTTTATTTTTTTTATGAAAACCGGAAAAGTTAAGTGGTTTAATACCCAAAAAGGTTTTGGATTTATTGTTTACGAAGACAATAAAGACTTATTTGTACATTTTAAGGATGTTTTAGGCGGAATTGACAGTCTAAAAGAAAACGATGAAGTTGAATTTGAAGTAGCAGAAGGCAGAAAAGGTTTACAAGCAGTAAACGTAAAAAAAGCTTAAGCGATACCTATAATTAATTATCATCATCCCTATTGCCAAGCCTTCCGGACGTTGTTCGGAAGGCTTTTACATTAAGAGCCTGTTTAAATTTCTTATTTAAAAATACACGTCATGTTGAATTTATTTCAGCATCTCTCTAAATTAAACCCTAATCCCGATTCATCCAGAAAGGGTGATGATAAAATAAAATGGGACGAAATTTAAACGGGTTCTAATAATATTGAATAACTTTTGCTTTCAGGATCACATTTCCAATATGAGTCACCTTAGTGAAAATTAAAAACCGATCTTTATCTGGCTTAATCTTATATTTCTTAATTAAATTTTCCGGTTTATCCGGGTAATTTCTTACAATAACGTTTCCAATTAAATTCAGGTTTTTCTTTAAATCTTTCGCAGATAATATTTCTTCAATTTCAAAAATTCTTCCCGGAAACTCAGGTTTTAAAACAGGAGCGATATAAAGTTGTGACTGGGGATGCAGTTTTAGCAAATGATATCTACTGGCTATTAGATTGAAAGCACCGGATTTAAGTAATGCGGTATCAGGTTCATATAAATAATCGTTTAAAGAGAATTCTTTGGCATACTCAACCGGAACATCAGCCTCTGATTTAGAAAAAGCAAAACTTTTCTGTGTATCGTTTAAGGTTACGGCTATGATCTTCGTTTCGCCTTTAAAATTTTCATCTATTATCCACAAAATCTCCTTGCATTCATTTTTTACACTAACAATGTGAATTTCACTTACATTTTTTAATTCGAGTAAACCTGCTGTTAAATCTAAAAGGGGGGCAGTTTTTATTATGATTCGATCTGCTTTTGACAATAATAAATCCAGATTACCCACTACATCCGGAGTACAATCTTTAAGCATAAAAACTTTTCCTTTTTCTGCTCTTCTGGCCGGATCAATATAAATCGCATCTAATTTTAATGGGGTATTTCGGATCATCTCAATCCCATCTTCGGCCTTAAAATTTATGTTTTTTACACCTAAAGCTTTTGCATTATGTTCTGCAATTTGAGATAACTCCTGGTTGATCTCATAATGTGTAACCTGATTAATTTGTTTGGCAAAATAGAAGCTATCTACCCCAAAGCCACCGGTTAAATCAATCAGACTTTTCCCACTAACTAATTTTGATTTGTAATTCGCCGTAATTTCTGATGAAGTTTGTTCTATAGATAACGCTGTCGGATAATAAATGTTCTCCGAGTTAAACCAGGTAGGTAGCTTCTTTTCTGATTTTTTTTTAGCGGTAATTTGCACTGCAAGTTCGGCTGAACTAATATTGTTGAAGGGACTTTTAGCTAAGGCAATTTGATTAACATCAGCATTTAAGTTTGCATTGATGTAATCTTGTACTGCTTTATCTAAAATGTTTTTGTTCATTTTTAATTATATTATTGTAAGGTACAAAGCAATAAAGCCTACCAAAAGATGTCAGTCTGAGCCTGTCGAAGACCTTTTTGATGTTCTAGAACAAATGGAAATATTTGTCCTTCGACAAGCTCAGGATGACAGTGTTTTATTTGTTCACTCCTTAGTTAAGTGTTGGGTCTTATTCCTCATCACCATTTGGCAGGTATGGCGACTCTTTACTTCAAGCAAAATATCTTTATTTACAGTTACCCTGTCAATAGTTTGTTGATTATAGTAACGGATAGTAACCAATTCTAATCCTCTGTTGTATTTTATCGTAAATTCATTGGAAAGCTCCTGAATCAATTTTTCAATTTTATCTGAATGATCATCTACACTAACTGAAAAGCTAACAGCAGAATTAAGCATGGTGTTGATCTTAATCTGGTGATTATGGAAAAGTTCAAAGATTTTGCTGAGGTTTTCTTCGATAATAAAGGAATAATCTTTTGGAAGAATTGAAATTAGAGCTTGGTTAACCTTAAAAATAAAGGATGGAACAGGCAAGGGATTATTTTCTTTGGTTATGGCAGTTCCTGTACCTTCGGGTTGAATAAATGAACGTACAAATAAAGGGATGCCCTTGTTTTGTAAAGGCTTAATGGTTTTAGGGTGAATAACCGTAGCACCATAATAAGTCAATTCTATCGCATCATGATAAGAAAGTTGGGGGATTTTTTCTGTTTCATCAAACCATTTCGGATCTGCATTTAAAACACCAGGAACATCTTTCCAAATGGTTAATGCAGCTGCATTTAAACAAGAAGCAAATATGGCAGCAGAGTAATCTGACCCTTCACGACCTAAAGTTGTTGTATAGTTTTCACTTGTTCCACCAATAAAGCCTTGGGTAACAATGATATTTTCAGCCAATAGAGGCAACAAATCCTTTTGAATGATCTGATTGGTTTTTGCCCAATCTACTTTTCCTTCCCGGTAAGTGTTATCTGTTTGAATGTAATTCCGGGCATCAGCCCAAAGTGTTTTATTCCCGGTTTCATTTAACCAGGCGGCAACAATTTTAGTGGAAACAACCTCACCAATAGAAACAATCTGATCATAAATGTAATCATGATTATGATCAGGCTCATCTTCAATCAGCCAATCAATTTCTACAAAAGTATTGGCAACATCGTTATAAACCGCATTCGATTTACCCTCGAATAACGCTTCGATTATATTAAAATGAAAGTGTTTTATTTCCTCGAAAATCGCAAGGGTATCATTACTGCGCATTAAATAGGCATAGGTAAGTTCTTCAAGCTTATCCGTTATTTTGCCCATCGCAGAGATTACAATAAGCAATTCGCCTTTTTTATAATCACGAACAATATTGGCCAGATTTTTTACCCCATCTGCATCTTTAACCGAAGCTCCACCAAACTTAAAAATATCCATATTAAAATGCCTTAACTTGTTCTTTAGAAAAAGCAGCATTTAACCAGCCACTTTCTAAATGTGCTTTATATTTATTGTAAAAATTGATGGCAGGTTCGTTCCAATCCAATACTTGCCAAACCATGCCGTTATAATTCCCATTTTTAGCTTCTTCAATTACTTTTTCAAAAAGTATTTTTCCGATTCCTTTTCCACGAAATTCTTCCGTTACGATAAAATCTTCAAGGTATAACCTGCAACCTTTCCAGGTAGAATAGCGAGTATAAAATAGTGCAAAACCAACAATTGTTTCATCGATTTCTGCAACATAGGCTTTCCATACAGGGTTATTTCCAAAACCTGCATCAACAAAGTGATCTAAGTTGACCGTAACTTCTTCAGGGGCACGTTCATAAACAGCTAATTCGTTAATTAGTTCTAATATTCTTGTACAATCTTCAGCAATTGCTAATCTTATATTTAAATTCATTGGTTTTAGTAATTTACGTCACTCTGAACTTGTTTCAGAGTCTTTTTATAAAGAGCATGCTGGTCCGAATAATCAGAACGGCACGAATTGGTGATCTAATTTGCTGAAATATCAGCCTTAAAATGTTTAATGATTCTTTTTCCAAAAATACTGCTTCCTATGCGAACCATCGTACTTCCTTCTTCGATAGCGATTTTGTAATCGGCACTCATTCCTGTTGATATTTCTTTAAAAGCATCATCTTTACGAAAGAAACTCAGCTTCAAGCCATCAAAAAATACTTTTAGCTCGTTAAATTCCACAGCAATCTGCTTTTCATTTTTGGTGTTTGTTGCAATTCCCATTAAGCCAACGATTCGGATATTTTTCATTTGGGTATATTCCTCAGCACGTAAAAGCTCGATCACCTCATCAAAACCCAAACCAAATTTGGTGTCTTCATCGGCAATGTAAACCTGCAATAAACAATCTATTATACGGTTGTTTTTTGCAGCTTGTTTATTTATTTCCTGAAGCAATTTTAGGCTGTCAACACCGTGGATCAGCTTTACAAAAGGAGCAATGTATTTTACCTTGTTTGTTTGTAAATGCCCAATCAGATGCCATTCAATATCGGCAGGAAGTTGAGCTTGTTTGTCAACCATTTCCTGAACAAGATTTTCGCCAAAAATACGCTGACCAGCATGGTAAGCCTCTAAAATTGACTCGATGGGTTGAGTTTTGGAAACCGCAATCAGTGTTACTCCATCAGATTCAACTTCGCTTTTATATTGTTTAAGATTATCAGCTATGCTCATTTATAACTATTTTTGGGTAAAATTAATAACCTTGCCGCAATTTGGGCAGAAAAATAATATTTAAATTAAACATGAGAAGATTAATATGGGTTTTAGTGATAGGGATTTTAGGGACGGGTTGTAAATCAGACATTCCGGAAGATGTGATTAAACCCGATAAAATGCAGGAGGTTTTATACGATATTCATGTTGTTGATGGCTATATTTCTACAATTTACATACAAGATTCTGCCAGAAAAGTAGCAGCAGCTTATTATAAAGGCATTTACAAGAAATTCGGTACCGATTCTGCTCAATATGCCAAAAGCATGGAATATTATTATAAAAACCCGGAAGATTTAGAGAAAATGTATAAAAATATTTCTAAAAGACTGGATCAGCAAAAAGTTATGATGCAAAAGGCAGACTCGCTAAACATGGTAAAGAAAAGAAAAGCAGATTCCATAAAAAATTCGATAAAATCAAAGCCGGTATTAAAGAAGGCAGATTCCTTGAAGATTTCGAGAAAAAGAAAGCTAATCATGCAAAAAACGCAACCGTTAAATAAATTGAAATCTGCCCCTATAGTACAATAATATGTTATATCCTGAAAATTGTTTAGAGCGTTTAGGTTTTGTTGAGATCAGGCAGTTGATCAGTAAACATTGCTTAAGCCCGATGGGCCAGGCAATGGTGCAAAAGATGCAGGTGATGAATCGTTTTGACCAAATCGATAAATTTTTGCGCCAAACCAATGAGTTTAAAAGTATTCTCCAAAACCAGGAACCACTTCAAATCAATGCCTTTTTTGATATCAAATCATTGGTCGATAAAATCAGAGTGGAAGGCACTTTTCTTTTAGAAGAAGAATGGTTCCAGGTTTATATATCGCTGCAAACTGTTTTTTCTGTTTTAAGATTTTTTGAAGAAAGGGCAGAGGTTTACCCAACACTCGAAGCTTTGTTTGAACATTTGCCAATCGAAAAAAATATCCTTAGAAAAATAGAGACGGTGATTGATGCGAAAGGTAAAATAAAACCAAATGCATCCAAAGAGTTGCAGGAAATTACATCAGCCATAGCCAAAACGGAACAGGATGTTCGCAAGCGGATGGATGCTATTTATAAGCAGGCCATTGCCAACAATTGGGTTGCCGATGGCAGTTTGACCATTCGTGATGGCAGGATGTGCATTCCTGTTTTGGTAGAAAACAAACGCAAGCTTAAAGGTTTTGTTCATGATGAATCGGCGACTGGGCAAACCGTTTATATAGAACCCGAAGAGGTTTTTACATTGAACAATAAACTCAGAGATTTAGAATTTGATAAACGTCGTGAGATTATTAAAATCTTAATTGCCTTAACAGATGATCTTAGACCATATTCGCCATTGCTTTTATCTTACCATGGTTTCCTAACCAAACTGGATTTTGTACGTGCAAAGGCTTTATTTGCTTTGGATATTGAAGCCGAAATGCCAGGTTTGTTAAAAGAGCCTAAAACTAAGTTGATTAATGCAAGACATCCGCTGTTGATGCTTTCTTTTGCGACCGAAAAGAAAACCGTTACGCCATTAAATATTCATATTGATGCCGAAACCCGAATAGTTTTAGTATCAGGACCAAATGCTGGTGGTAAATCGGTTTGTATGAAAACAGTTGGACTCTTACAGATCATGCTGCAAACGGGTTTATTGATTCCTGTGGATGCCAATAGCGAGATTGGGATTTTTGAAAATATTTTTGCTGATATTGGTGATGATCAGTCTATTGAAAGTGATTTAAGTACCTACAGTGCCCATTTAAAAAAGATGCGGTATTTTGTAGAGCAGGCATCTCCAAAAACAATGGTTTTAATCGATGAATTTGGTACAGGAACCGATCCACAGTTTGGAGGGCCAATGGCTGAGGCAGTTTTAGAGGTATTGAACAACAAAAAAGCCAGGGGCGTTATTACCACACACTATTCCAATTTAAAACTTTTTGCAGGAAATACACCCGGATTAGAAAATGCATCCATGCTTTTCGATAATGCTAAAATGCAACCACTCTACATTTTAGAAATGGGTAAACCGGGAAGTTCTTATGCTTTTGAAATCGCACAAAATATAGGTCTACCCACAGAAGTTATTCAATTGGCAAAGGAAAAAACCGGCTCGAATCAAAACCGTGTAGATACCATGCTGGTTGATCTGGAGCGAGAAAAGAAAAATGTTTACGATGCAAAACTGAACTTGGCTAACCAGCAAAATAAGGCTAAGAATCTGGTGGCTGAAAATGAAAAACTGAAAACATTTTTAGAAGAAAATAAAAGGGTTTTGATTAAGGAAGCCAAGCAGGAAGCGCAAAATATTATTAAGAATGCCAATAAACTTGTAGAAAATACCATTGCAGAAATAAAAGAAAAACAAGCGGATAAAGTAGCTACGAAACAACTGCGCCAAAATCTGCAAAGGGAATTGATTAATAATCAAGTTCCAAAAGAGAAACCAAAGCCACAGCAAGTTGTAGTTGGAGGAGAAATAGAAGTGGGTGATTGGGTGAAATTTACGGATACCGAAACCACCGGACAAGTTTTAGAAATCAATCGTAACGAATTGGTTTTAGCCATTGGCGATCTACGTTCCAATGTTAAAAAGAACCGGGTTCAGAAAATCAGCAATAAGGAAGCCAAGAAAGTAATTCAAAGTAATAGCAGTTCTTTTGCTGGACGAATGAATGAAGCAGTATCTAATTTTAAGGCAGAACTTGATTTACGTGGAATGCGGACCGAAGATGCTTTATTTGAAGTTGAAAAATATTTGGATAAAGCCATTATGCTTGGCTTTCCATCCATTAAACTGATTCATGGAAAAGGAGATGGAATACTTCGGAAAATGATTAGAGAATACCTGAGAAAATATAGTCAGGTGAATAGAATGGAAGATGAACATGCAGATAGAGGAGGAGATGGAATTACTTATGTTTACTTAAGTTGATGGGTTGTCATTCTGAACAGTTAAAGAATTCCGTAAAGGGTTTAATTTATAGATATCCTTCGTTCCTCAGAGATGACAAAGGATTTTTTAAAATACTTGTCATTCTGAATGCAATGAAGAATCTTATAAGTAGGTTAGCTAAAGAGATTCTTTTTTACTCAAGTGGACAATATAAGAACGTTGTCGGATGGTAACATCTGATAACACTTTACATCACTTATTCCAGCACCTTTTTACTTAAAAGAACCTGATCCGGAAAATCGGGACAGGGTGACGACGCCATAGCTATAAAAATTTAAAACCAAAGCTAGTCTGGTGGTGTTATTTCTAAAACGTTAAGATATGAAGGTGGTGTTGTTGTGCTTATTTGTGTTACTATTTAATACAAATTGCAGAAAGAATAATAATAGTGGTGAAACGGGCAATTTGCCCGATGTGGATCTGAAAGCTAAAGTTGTTGCATCAGGTTTGAGTTTACCCTGGGAAATCGTATATGGACCAGATAATCTGATTTGGTTTACCGAAAAATCAGGCAAAATAAGTCGACTTAACCCCAGTTCTGGTCAAATAACACCTTTGCTTACCATTTCTGAGGTTCGAGTGAATGGCGAGGGCGGTTTATTGGGTATGGTTCTGCATCCTGATTTTACAGCGAATCCATATGTATATGTGGTTTACGATTATGGTAGTACTTACCGGGAGAAAGTTGTCCGATTTACTTATTCTGGCGGAAGTTTGGGTAGTCCACAAACTTTAATCGACCAAATTCCAGCATCATCCATCCATAATGGTTCTCGTTTATTGATTAGTGGGGGCAAACTATTTATAAGCACCGGGGATGCATCCAATACTTCAACCCCTCAAAATGTAAATTCAGTTTCAGGGAAAATACTAAGGATTAATCTAGATGGCAGCATTCCCGCAGATAACCCATATCCAAATAATCCGGTATGGTCTTTCGGACATCGAAATCCTCAGGGTCTGGTTCAGGTCGGAAATAAAATATTTTCGGCAGAACATGGTCCGGATTCTGATGATGAAGTTAATATCATTGAAAAGGGAAGAAACTATGGTTGGCCAAATGTGGAAGGATTTTGCAATGAAAGTGGGGAGCAAACTTTTTGTTCTACTAATAATGTAGTAGAGCCCTTAATTAATTGGACACCAACCATTGCCCCAAGTGGCTTGGCATTTTACAATGCGGATTATATTCCCCAATTTAAAAATTCCTTATTGCTCGCTGTGTTGAAGGGAACCAAGTTGATGCAATTAAAATTAGATGATGCCCAAACTAAAATCGTTGGAACAAAAGATTTTTATGTAAATGATTATGGAAGAATAAGGGCAATTTGTCAATCGCCGGAGGGGAAGATCTATTTTTGTACCAGTAATGGGAGCGATGATAAAATTGTAGAAATTTCTAAATAGAATCTTATTTCTTCCTGCCAGGGCATTTTTTGCAGCGTTTGCCTTCTTTATATTTCTTGCAGCACTTTTTATGCTCAGCTGTGCAACTGAATATAAAACCCATTCCTTTTTGGAATTCGGGATCTGTTGGCAGTATAAAATTATTATCTTCTCTCTCGTAAATCATTACGGCACAAAGATAAGTGTTATTTAGATTAATTCCAATTAATAAAATATTATTTCGGGATAGGTAAGCTATCTCTACAACATTTGCCTGGTTTCGCTCAAAAAATAAGCGATAAACATTTTCATAATTTAAATTTAAACAGGCTCTAAGTTTTAAAGGCAATTTGTAATTTAGCGAACTAACCAAAAAATTCATAAAATGATAAACAAAGTTGTATCGGGTGCTGAAGAAGCAATCAAAGATATACCCGATGGTGCGACCTTAATGTTAGGTGGTTTTGGCCTTTGTGGCATCCCGGAGAATTGTATAAATGCTTTGGTTGATAAGAAAGTAAAAAACCTGACCTGTATCTCTAATAATGCCGGTGTTGATGATTTTGGTATCGGACTGATGCTAAAACAGCGACAGGTAAAGAAAATGATCTCATCGTATGTTGGTGAAAACGTAGAATTCGAAAGACAATTACTGAGCGGAGAATTGGAGGTGGACCTAATTCCACAGGGCACCCTGGCTACCCGTTGTTTAGCTGCTGGTTATGGGATGCCCGCAATTTTTACACCTGCAGGCGTTGGTACCGAAGTTGCAGAGGGTAAAGAAGTTCGAAATTTTAATGGTAAGGATTATTTGATGGAATACGCTTTTGATGCCGATTTCGCTATTGTAAAAGCCTGGAAAGGTGATACGGCTGGCAATCTGATTTTCCGATCAACCAGCAGAAATTTTAATCCAATAATGGCAATGGCAGGGAAAATCACCATTGCAGAAGTGGAGGAATTGGTTGATGCCGGCGAATTGGATCCGGATTATATCCACACTCCGGGGATATACGTTCATCGGATTTTTAAAGGAAAAAATTACGAGAAAAGGATAGAACAACGCACGGTGAGGAAGGCTCAGTAGTCGGGAGTTGGGAGTCTGAAGTTGGGAGTCGGGAGTCCAGATTCGGAAGGCGATTGCTAATTCACTCATTCTCTAATTCAAAATTCAATCATTAATTTCAGTCATTCTCTAATTCAAAATTCAATCATTAATTTAAGATGTCATTTTCAAAAGAAGAAATCGCACAGCGCATTGCTAAAGAAATAAAAGATGGTTATTACGTTAACCTGGGTATCGGAATACCGACATTAGTTGCCAATTATATTCCAAAGGGAATTAATGTTGTTCTGCAATCAGAAAATGGATTATTGGGTATGGGGCCTTTTCCTTTTGAGGGAGAAGAAGATGCGGATTTAATTAACGCAGGGAAACAAACCATTACCACCTTGCCGGGTTCATCAATTTTTGATTCAGCGATGAGTTTTGGAATGATCAGGGCGCAAAAAGTTGATTTGACCATCTTAGGTGCCATGGAGGTTTCTGAAAATGGGGATATTGCCAACTGGAAAATTCCGGGTAAAATGGTTAAAGGAATGGGAGGGGCAATGGATTTAGTTGCATCAGCCAAAAATATAATTGTGGCTATGCAGCATGTAAATAAAGCAGGAGAAAGTAAGTTGTTACCAACATGTACATTGCCATTAACTGGTGTGAAATGTATTAAGAAAATTGTTACCGAGTTGGCTGTATTGGATGTTCTGCCTGAAGGTGGTTTTAAACTTTTGGAACGGGCACCTGGAGTAAGTATAGAATTTATACAGCAATCTACTGCTGGAAAATTGATCGTTGAGGGCGAAATTCCAGAGATGAGGCTGGATTAAATTTATGCATCATTCTGGGTTTATTTTTAGGACGGTGCAACAGTTTAAAAACAAAAAAGGGATGGTTTAATAAACCATCCCTTTTTTATTATAAATCTACTAAAATCCTATTTCTCAAATCGACCGATATTTCTTCGGTTATTGCAATAATTTCATCGGGCTCATTGGTGTTGTTGATTACAATTTTATGGCAGGTTTCCTTATAGGGTAATAAATAATCTTTATAGGCAGGCAAAACATGATTATGCCATTTGTATAATACATCTTCTTCAGGATAGCCGCGTTCTAAACCATCTCGTTTTACACGTCTTTCTAATGCAATCTGCTCATCAGCATCAATAAATATCTGGTGATCCAATAACGCTGCAATTTCTTTGAAATGAAGAATGAAAAGTCCCTCGACAATAATAATCGGGGCAGATTTTATCTCTAAAATCTTAACCACGGCTAAAGGATTATTAAAATTATACTCTTTTTTGTAAACCACTTCACCACTTAAAAGCTGTTTAATGTCCCTCAAAAACTGTTCGCTATCAATTGTAGAAGGAAGATCGAAATTATACAGCTTATTTTCTTCCTGCGTCATTTCTCCTGCCGGAATGTAATAATCATCCTGAGAAACCAAAGTAACCTCATCCTGTTTAAAATGATGAAGAAAGCAGTTTAAGAAAAATGTTTTACCCGATCCGCTACCACCGGCAATACCAATTATAAATGGCTTTTTATTCAAACTCATGGAGCGCTGCTATACGTTAAATTGCAAAAAAATCTTTTGTCTAAAGCACCTAATGAATCAGCTACAGCTTTAGTCATTACAATTATAATATCTTTTGTGGATTCGTTCTCTGTAAATTTACCAACAACTTTTGCAAATGTTGTTCTGTTTGTCATGGGGTTGGTAATCTTTATTACCTTGCCTATAGGGGCAGTTCTATGTAATACAAGCATTTTAGAGGCATCAAGATCTGCATCGGCAATCCAAACTGCAGTTCCTTTTTCTTCTACCTGGCTTAAGCCATAAACGCTTGGATCGCGACGGAGTTTAGGATCCTTTATAATTGTGCTGTCTGGATTTTCCTCCTGCTCTTCTTTAGAAAGATCGTTTACCGATTTTGGTTCAGGCGGTTTTGGAATTACCAGTTTCTGACCAACAGAAATCAGGTTGTCATTAAGTTTATTAGCATTTCTAATCTGATAAGCCGTTAAACTGTATTTTCTGGCTATGCTGAAGATGGTTTCACCATTCGCAACGGTATGAACAAAACCCTCTTCTTTTTTTGTAGCTGGAGCCTCTTTTACAGGTTGAGCTTGTTTTTCTTTTGGAGTTTGAACATCAACAATAATACCTGAAGGAATTTTCAGAACTTGCCCTATTGTCAGAATATTATCCGCTAAGTTATTATCCTTTCTAATCTGATAGGCTGTAATTCCATATTTTTTAGCGATCGTAAAAATGGTTTCATTCCTTAATACGGTATGTGAACCTGTGGTATCTCCGGGCCTGCTTTCCTGGGCAGGTTTTTCATCCGTTACGTTTACAGTTTTATTGTCATCTATGTTCTTCGTTGCAGGGATTTTTAATCTTTGCCCAATATGGAGATTATACCCCGAAAGGTTATTGGCTTTTTTGATTTCTCCTATTGTTGTTCCATATTGATCTGCAATCTTGCCTAAAAACTCTTTCCGCTGAACAACATGTTCAATCATCGTCGGGTTATCTGCTGTTTGGTTGTCAGCAGGTTGAGATTCAATGTTTCTTTTTGTTGAAGAGCTCTGTGTAGGTTCAGCAGTTTGGGCCGGAACATTGTTTTTAACAGGTATTTTTAAAAGCTGCCCAATACTTAAATTACTGCCTGATAAATTATTTAATGCTTTTATTTCGTTTATGGTTGTGCCATGTTTTTCTGCAAGCAGATTTAAATTGTCCTTTGGCTTAACAGTATATTCAATAACATTGGTCTGATTTGAAGAAACAGGGGCCGAAGAACTGGGTACGGAAGTAAAAGGAATATTGGTTGGAACTTTAATAATTACACCAACCTGTAGATACTTATTATCATTATAAGCCATAATATCTTTTGGAGATACATTGTATCGTCTCCCAATAGAATAATAAGAGTCTTTGGCTACAGTTTGATGAATGATTAGTTTTTTGCCTTTATTGTTCTCTACACCTATAGAGTCTATTACTGCATTTGCCTTTGCATTTGCTATGTTTAAAGCAAATAGAAGAACGGCAGGTAAATATATTTTATGCATTTATTTTATATAAATTTCTTAACAAGGGAAACAATTATACGAATTATTATTAACCATCAAAATGTAAGGCGCTTGCCTTTTAGTAAAAATAAAAATGGATCAGATCTATTGAAATTCGTACTCTGTTCATAAACAAATACTTGCAATGTTAGGTTTTGTATAGTTATAGTTAATAAACGAACATATAAATAAGGTATTGTTTAAAATAAAATTTAGGTTAAAACTTTTGTGCTTTTGAGTTGTTAGTTGGGCATAAACCTTAAAAAAATTGATAAAGATGGATGTTAAAGAAATAAGCTTAAATGAAACGGAAGTTAAACCTGTAGTAGACCTTTTAAATGACTACCTGGCTAATTATCATGTTCATTACCAAAAATTAAGAGGATGCCACTGGAATGTTAAAGGTCAGAATTTTTTTACTTTACATGTAAAATTTGAAGAACTTTATACCAATGCTCAATTGACTATTGATGAGATTGCTGAGCGTGTTTTAACCTTAGGTAAACCGCCGCATAGCCGGTTTGCAGATTATATTAAGGAATCTCAAATTAAGGAAATTAATACCATCGGTATGAAAGATATGGATATGGTGGATGCCATATTGGATGATATGTCGACCTTAATCGAAATAGAAAGAGAATTGCTGGAAGAAACAGACAGAGCAGGGGATGACGGATCGAATGATATGGTAAACCGTTTCATGCAGTTTAAAGAAAAAAATACCTGGATGTTGCGTTCTTTCGCTGGTAAGAAATAATAATAAGAGTTACTAACTTTTTAAAAGTTAGTAACTCTAGAAACTCTATGCCGTATATTTGCCACATGGCATACAAAAGTTTGGCAGAATGTATAACTGATCTGGAACAACATGGTCATTTAATCAGAATAAAAGAAGAAGTAGACCCTTACCTGGAAATGGCGGCCATCCATTTAAGGGTTTATGAAAATAATGGACCGGCATTGTTATTTGAAAAGGTTAAGGGTAGTCCCTTTCCCGCGGTTTCAAATTTGTTCGGAACATTGGAAAGATCAAAGTTTATTTTTAGAGATACCTTGCCAAAAGTGCAGCAATTGGTTTCCTTACGATCCGATCCCATAAAGGCACTAAAAAATCCTTTTAAATATGCGGGTTCCGCAATGTCTGCCTTATCTGCTCTGCCATTAAAAACACCATCAGCTAAGCATAAATTCTTAAAAACAAGCATAAGCAAGCTGCCTCAAATCGTTAATTGGCCAATGGACGGTGGTCCTTTTATTACCATGCCTCAAGTATATACAGAGGATGTAGATAAGCCCGGAATTTTAAATGCAAACCTGGGTATGTACAGAATCCAGTTGGGAGGAAACGATTATATTCAGAACCAGGAAATCGGACTGCATTATCAGATACACAGGGGGATAGGTGTTCATCAAGCTAAAGCAAATGCATTGGGCATGCCACTAAAAGTAAGTATTTTCGTTGGCGGACCGCCATCACACCCCTTAGCTGCGGTTATGCCCTTACCAGAAGGCTTATCTGAAATGACTTTCGCAGGTGCTTTAGGCAACAGAAGATTTAGATACTTTTATGATGATGAAGGTTTTTGCATATCTGCTGATGCTGATTTTATCATTACAGGAACGGTTTATCCAGGAGAAAATAAACCTGAAGGCCCCTTTGGTGATCACTTAGGCTATTACAGTCTTATACATCCTTTTCCCTTAATGAAAGTGCACAATGTTTATCATAAAAAAGATGCGATATGGTCTTTCACGGTTGTTGGCCGACCACCACAGGAAGATACCAGTTTTGGGGCATTGATTCATGAAATTACGGGTTCTGCAATTCCTCAGGAAATACATGGTTTAAAAGAAGTTCATGCTGTTGATGCCGCGGGTGTACATCCATTACTTTTTGCCATTGGTTCAGAACGTTATACGCCTTATCTAAAAGAAAGAAAACCCCAGGAGATTTTAACCATTGCCAATCATATTTTGGGTAAGAACCAATTAAGTCTGGCTAAATATCTTTTCATTGCAGCTAAAGAGGATGATCCAAATTTAGATACACATCATATTGGGGAATTTTTGCAACATATTTTAGAACGTTTGGATTTAACACGAGATGTACACTTTTATACCAATACCACGATTGATACCTTAGATTATAGTGGTGATGGATTAAATAGTGGCTCAAAAGTGGTGATTGCTGCGGCTGGAGATAAAAAACGGGAACTGTGGAATTATATTCCCGATGGTTTTAGCTTACCTGGTGGATTTGGTAAAGCAAAAGTAGCCGTTCCGGGTATTCTGGCATTGGAGGCCACCAATTATCAAAATGCTGAAAAAACGGCTGTAGAAATCGCATTATTAAACAGGTCATTAATGGATCAGGATCTTTCCGGTTTACCACTAATTGTGTTGTGTGATGATTCCGGATTCACATCTGAAAATATCAATAACCTGGTTTGGGTAACTTTCACCAGAAGTAACCCGGCGGCAGATATTTATGGCATTAATGATTTTACCATTAATAAGCATTGGGGCTGTAAAGGTTCCATGATCATTGATGCCAGGAAAAAGCCCCATCATGCGCCAGAATTGATCAAGGATACTGAAGTAGAAAAGAAGATTGACCGCTTAATGGAGCAGGGAGGAAGCCTCTATAAAATAATTTAAATCAATAATTAAATCGCATTCAACAAAAAAGGGCCTTAAACATTAAGTTTAAAGCCCTTTTTTGTTACAAAGGATTATTTTAAAATCTAACCCCAAAAGTTAAGAATACATTATTTCTATTGTTTTTTATATCTGCAACAGGCTCTGAATAGTCACTTAATTCGTAAGGACTGGAGCTAAAATTTGTTTGACTATTTTGATATGTTAAGTCAAAATAATAGTTACTAACGCGATAACCTAAGCCACCGGTGTAATATTGAGTTTGATAAAATGAATTATCTCCATCTTTAACTCCGTTTCCATTTACACCATAGCCGGCTCTCAGGCTCAAGGCATCATTTACTTTGAATTCGGCACCCATTCTATAATTTATGGCTTCTTTATAATCATTTTTGATGAAAGCATTGGTACTGTTAATAGTAGAAATATCAGATCCATCATCAGCGGAAAAACGCATGGAAGAATAATCTATATAATCCACATCAGCAGAAATTAAGGCTTTGCCACCAAATACATAACTTGCTCCGGCAGATGCTTTAAGAGGAGTACGTAAATTATAAGTAAAGGTATAATCTCTGCTTGAATTGTTTGAATTAAATCCCGAAAGTGAGCTGTTTACGGTTTCACTGGTATAATCCTCAACATTCATCCAGGTTGGCGTTTGGAAGTTTAGGCCAATACGAAATTCATTAACCGGCCTGAAAATCATTCCGATTTTTAAATTAATTCCAGATCCCTTGGTTTCCTGGTTTCTGAAATGGGTTAAGCCATAATCTTCATTGCCTTCATATTGTTGTGTACCTTCATCAAAATTGTTTAGTATTCCTGATTCTGTAAAACTGGCATCACTAATGTATCTTACATTTACAAAACTTGCTGTTGCACCTATATATAATTTATTGGAAAAATTTAAAGCCCCGGCAACATTAACTTCAGAAGTAGAGCCTAACCTGGATTCAGCCCAATCCTGGTTAAAACTGGTAGTTCCGTATGGCTCGGCAGAAAATACATTAGGATAATTGGGTGCATTATTATTGATCAGTAAACTATTGTACGCATCACCGGCAATAGTATTATCCACTCCATAATCATTGGCCTGTTCTGCATAGGCATCTCTTATAGAACTGTTGGTATTGGTTCCGCTGTAATGAATGTTGTTAAAAAAATCGTTATTTCTGTTATAACTTAAACCAAAAACAGCACTTAACAAACCTTTATTTACATCTGAGCCTTTAGCTTTAAAAGTGGGACTATAAAACACCACTCCGATGTTGTTCAGGTTGATTTGATTTTTATCTGATTTGGTTTCAGTACCAAGAAATGCATTTTTATTAGATACAGCATTAAATTCGGGTGTTATACTAAATTCAGATTTGGTAAACATTCCAAGCCCTGCCGGATTGGAACTGATGGATCCAATATCACCACCAACTCCAATTTGCGCATTTCCCATAGCTTTAAATCTGGCTGTACTACCATAATTCATTTGGGAAAACCGGAACGCATCCGGTGCATAACTCTGGGCGTATATTGTCCCTGTAGTAGCTACCGTAGCTACTAATGAAGCTAAAATATATTTTTTCATTTTATGTGTTTGATAATCAATTAACCTCTTCCTGCTCTTGATGGTCTTGAGCCGCCACCTGATGAACCACCACTATTGTTGCCATTGTTTGATGGCGGAGGCGTATAGGTTGGCCTGCTTTCTGTTCTCTGTGGCTGTTGAGGGGTATAGTTTTCATTTCTGGTAGGTCTGCTTTCCGTTCTTTGTGGTTGAGTACCACCTGATTGTTGGGTTCTTGAAGGTCTGCTCATTACATTTCCATTCGGACTATAACCCCGGTTTGTAATTCCGCCATTCTGATTGATATTTCCCGATCTGCTTGGTCTACCATAATTTGGCGTATTTGTGCCGCCGTTTGACCTTGGTCTGCCAGTATCATTGCTGCCAGGTCTTGGTTTATTGTTGCGATAGGTATACACTCCGCCACCATAATAGCCGCCACCACCATAATATCCACCGCCCCAACCAAAGCGGTCATAATAGGAGTAAGGTCCCCAAGAGTTCCAGCCATAATAAGGGCTGTTCCACATACTACCATAATTATAAGGATTGTTCCAAATACTGCCATAATAGCCACCGCCCCAGTTTAAGCCATAACCATTATACCAGCCTAAGCCATAACCTAAATAGTTGTTGTTATAATAATAATTATCATAATATGGATCGTAATAACCTCTCCAGCTGTATCCATTGTAAAAACGGTTTATTCTTGAAGAATAATCCATATCATAATAGGGATTACTTGTGCCGTAATATTCATCACCCTGATCGGTTTGTGCTTGCTGTTGTACAGGAGCTCTGTATTCAACCTCTTTAGCTTTCGCTACGCTGTTGTACACATCATCCGTGCTTGTGGTTTGAGCCAATTTTGATGTGGAGCATGATGTTGCCAGGCCAATAGCGGCAATACATGCAAGGGGTAATAATTTAATTGGTTTCATGGTTTATATATTTAAGTTGTGTGTGTCAGTAAGTAATAAAAATGGTATTTAAAAATTATGCTCATAATACATAATTGTTTGTAGGCATAAATTTATAAATTTGCGGCTTAACTTCACACTTATTAACATACAAATTACGTTCCAAATACAATTTATGAGCAAAGAAATTACAAACAGAGATGCAGATTATTCACAATGGTATAATGATATCGTAATAAAGGCCGATTTGGCAGAACATTCTGCTGTTCGGGGTTGTATGGTGATTAAGCCGAATGGTTATGCCATATGGGAAAAAATGCAGGCTGTATTAGATAAAATGTTTAAGGATACAGGCCATAGCAATGCTTATTTTCCGTTGTTTATTCCTAAGTCATTTTTTTCTAAGGAAGCTTCTCATGTTGAGGGCTTTGCAACTGAATGTGCCGTGGTTACGCATTATCGTTTAAAAAATGATGGAAATGGTAATATAGTTGTGGATGAAACAGCAAAATTAGAGGAAGAATTAATCGTTCGTCCAACTTCCGAAACCATTATCTGGAACACTTATAAAGGTTGGATTCAATCCTATCGTGATTTGCCGATATTAATCAATCAATGGGCAAATGTTGTAAGGTGGGAAATGCGTACCCGTTTATTTTTACGCACTGCCGAATTTTTGTGGCAGGAGGGCCACACGGCACATGCTACTGCCGAGGAAGCGATTGAAGAAACAGAACGCATGTTACATATCTATGCAGATTTTGCCGAAAATTGGCTGGCGGTTCCGGTTATCAGAGGGCGCAAATCTCCTAATGAAAGATTCGCAGGTGCTTTGGATACCTATTGTATAGAAGCTTTAATGCAGGACGGAAAAGCACTTCAAGCTGGAACATCGCACTTTTTAGGACAAAATTTCGCTAAGGCTTTTGATGTTAAATTTACAGGTAAGGATGGTAAGCTGGATCATGTTTGGGCAACATCATGGGGCGTATCAACCCGCTTAATGGGTGCTCTAATTATGGCACATAGTGATGATTCAGGTCTTATTATCCCACCAAAATTAGCTCCAACACAGGTAGTGATCGTTCCCATCTACAAAAATGATGAAGATTTATCAAAGATAACTGCTTATGTAAACGAACTGACCCTGAGTTTAAAAGGCTTGGGCATTTCAGTAAAATATGATGATCGGGATACACAGCGCCCCGGGTTTAAATTTGCTGATTATGAATTAAAAGGTGTTCCTGTTCGCATTGCGATTGGTGGCCGGGATATGGAAAATAAAACAGTAGAAGTTGCACGCAGGGATACTAAAACTAAACAAACGGTATCTCAGGATGGATTGAGTATCTATATTCTGGACTTGCTGGAAAATATTCAAACCAGTATGTTTAATAAAGCATTAGCATACAGAGATGAGCACATTACAGAAACCAATAGTTACGAGGAGTTTAAACAACTGCTTGATGGTAAGGGAGGCTTTATTTCTGCCCATTGGGATGGAACACCTGAAACAGAACAAAAAATCAAAGAAGAAACAAAAGCCACCATTCGTTGTATTCCTTTAGATAATAAACTGGAAGATGGTGTTTGTATTTATTCTGGTAAACCATCTACTCAAAGAGTGTTATTTGCAAGAGCATATTAATTTAGTCTTGAGTCCTTAGTTCGGAGTCTTGAGTCTTAAATCTTAATAAAAATGAAATTCGTCACAAAAATTTAGTCTGGAATCTCTAATTCTGAGTCTTGAGTCTCAAAGCTAGTGTCTCACATCTCAAACCTTAAAAAAATGAAATTCGCCACAAAAGCCATACATGCAGGCCAGGAGCCTGATCCAACAACCGGTGCTGTAATGACACCCATTTATCAAACCTCTACTTATTGGCAAAAGTCGCCGGGTGATAATAAAGGTTATGAATATTCAAGGGGTACAAATCCAACACGCAAGGCATTGGAAGATTGTCTTGCTGCTTTGGAAAATGCAAAATACGGACTTGCTTTCTCGAGTGGAATGGGGGCAACAGATGCGGTATTGAAACTTCTTCAACCAGGAGATGAAGTCATTACAGGGAATGATTTGTATGGCGGTTCTTACCGGATTTTTACCAAGATTTTTGCGAAGTACGGCATCAGGTTTCATTTTCTTGATTTGTCTAAACCAGAAAATATATTGCCCTATATTAATGAAAAAACCAAGCTTATCTGGATAGAAACGCCTACCAATCCAACTATGCAGATTATTGATATAGAGGGTGTAGCAAAAATATCAAAAGAGAAAAATCTCATTCTGGCTGTTGATAATACCTTTGCATCGCCATATTTGCAAAATCCAATCGATTTAGGCGCTGATATTGTTATGCATTCTGTAACCAAGTATATTGGCGGTCACTCTGATGTGGTTATGGGTGCTTTGGTTACCAATGATGAAAAGCTTTACAAGGAGCTGTGGTTTGTTTATAATGCTTGTGGTGCTACTCCCGGACCTCAGGATGCTTTCCTGGTTTTAAGAGGGATTAAAACGCTTCATTTACGTATGAAAGCACATTGCGAAAACGGAGAACGCATAGCTCAATATTTAAAAAATCATCCAAGGGTTGATAAGATTTACTGGCCGGGCTTTGAAGATCATCCAAATCATGATGTCGCAAAAAAACAAATGCGTGGTTTTGGAGGCATGATCTCAATTACTTTAAAAGGGGCAGACTTACAAGAAACTTTCCGTATATCTTCTGGTTTTAAAGTATTTACTTTGGCCGAATCTTTAGGTGGTGTTGAATCTTTAATCAATCATCCGGCTACAATGACTCATGGCTCAATTCCAAAAGAAGAGCGGGAAAAAGTTGGTGTAACCGATAACTTATTGCGTTTAAGCGTGGGCATAGAAGATATAGATGATTTATTGGAAGATTTGGAAAATGCTTTGAAGTAAGAAAGGTTAGTGAAAGGTAGTCATCCGATGAATATAGACACATAGCATATATCATGGTATGATTATTTAGAAACGATTTAAAAATGAATAAATAGTTTTACAATTTCTGAGGTACGTGGAGACACGTACCTCGGCTTTTTGCCTTGAATCGCATCTCCAAGACCCAATGTAATTAAACTAAAAAAATTAAACAGTTTCTTAATATCGGATAGATTTCAAAAATGGATTTTTTAGAACTTCGGAATTTTCTCGATCAAAAGGTTGAACAATATAACCAGCCAAACTTCATTGTAAATGATCCGATCTGCATTCCGCATTTATTCCAGAAAAAACAAGATATAGAAATTGCAGGATTTTTTGCTGCCATTTTAGCCTGGGGGCAACGAAAAACCATTATTAATAAATGTAAAGAACTACTTGAGCGGATGGATTATTCGCCCCACGATTTTGTTCTTAACCATACCGATGATGATTTGAAGCATCTGCTAAATTTTAAGCACAGAACTTTTAATGATACAGATTTGCTTTACTTTATTTCATTTTTTAAATTTCATTACGCACAATTTGATAGTTTAGAGAAAGCTTTTGTTCCTAAACAAGATGTTTTCCTATCCGATTATATGGAAATTAATTCCGGCGAAAATCAAATTGAATATTTTTCAGACGTTTGTATGTCTGGTCAATTGAATTTTAACATCGAGCAGGCTTTAAACCATTTTCGCAATTACTTCTTTTCTTTAGAGGATTTCCCTCACCGTACTAAAAAGCACATTTCATCACCAAAACAAAAATCAACCTGTAAACGCCTGAATATGTTTTTAAGATGGATGGTTAGGCAGGATAGTAGAGGCGTTGATTTTGGGATATGGAATACTTTAAAGCCCGGAAATTTGATTTGCCCCTGCGATGTACATGTAGATCGGGTCGGGCGTTTATTGGGGCTGATTACCCGTAAACAAACAGATTGGCTTACAGCAGTTGAATTAACTGAAAATTTAAGGCAATTTGATCCAAATGATCCGGTTAAGTATGATTTTGCCCTTTTCGGTTTGGGTGTCGAGAAAATCCTGTAAGAAGGGGTTAAAAATGAGAAAATTCAAAAAAAGCTTCTTTTTTTGAATCTATCTTCATATACTTACATTGTAATTCTACAAAGTCAATAGAATTGCCAATTATCCCTATAATTAAATTTCAATGATTGCAGTCGATTTGTCTGGTAAAGATAAATGGAAAAGGTATAATAATTCCTCTCCATTGATTTCAATATTCAAAAAATTTCATCCCTTAAATGATGAAATTGAACGGTGGATAAATCAATACACCTTTCCTATCAATTATAAAAAAAATAAGTTTCTGATTTCTCCTCTGGATCGTAATAAATATTTATTTCTTATTCTGAAAGGAGTAGTAAGGGGGTATATTAAAGACGGAAAGACTGAAATTACAACCTGGATCTGCAAGGAAGATGAGATTGTGGGTACTATACGGAATTTGTGGCTGAAGGGGGATTCTGAAGAGTATTTGCAGGCATTGGAAGATGTAGAGCTAATTGCTATTCCACACATGCTATCCGAATATTTGTACGAAAACTTTGCTGAGGCTAATATAGTGGGTAGAAAAATGATGGAACTCTGCTATAGGTCGGCTGAAGAAAGGGCTTTCCTTTGTAGGATATCATCAGCTGAAAGAAGATATAAGCGTTTTCTGAAGTCATTTCCTGATTTGATAAACAGGGTTTCTTTAAAATATATCGCCTCATTTTTAGCCATCCGTTTAGAAACTTTAAGCCGCATACGGACGAAAATATAAAAAGGATCATTTTTTTAAAATTCTACTTTGCTTAATCTTATAAATTGTATGTGTGCTGGGATGGTTAAAGATTATTTTTAAAATATACTTGTATTTATTGACTTATTAAGTATACAAATTATGTATTCTATTTTATGTGCTAAATAGTATTTATGATACCGTTTTTGGTTATTAATGTTCAAAAATAAAACTAAAATTGTTGTGTATTCAAATAAAATAATATATTTTTACCAACGTTCAAAAACATAAGTTTTAATAATTAGTTTTGTTCATTGCATATTTAAGCAAGAAAAATATGTAAAACGCATACTCTAGATAGGGCATAGAGGACACCTAATTAAAGCTTTTTGATGTAAAACTAGATTATGAGATCTTTAAAGTAAAAAAAGATAAAAAAGTATATAATTAAGAGGAATAAAACTACATTAATGTATAATAAGTTAAATTTTAAGCAAATCGCAAAACATTGAAAAACAAATGAAAACGAAAAATACTGTCAGTACTTTTACCGTACTTATTGCAGATGATCATGAAATTATTTGCCGGGGTTTAAAGAGTTTAATTTCTGATTTCTGGACAGGGGTTGAAATTATTCACGCACCAACATTGGAGCGGGCTTTGATTGAAACAGAGAAATTACCAAATTTAATTATTATAGATGTTAATTTACCAGGCGGTAATAATCTAAAGGTAATAGACCAGATTAAACAGGTTCAGCCAAATGCAAAAATCTTAGTGTTTTCATCATTAAATGAGAATATATATGCTGTTCCATATCTAAAATCAGGAGCTTCAGGTTATCTTGCCAAAAATGCGGAAGAATCAGAAATTGTTACCGCGATAACCACTATTTTGGCTGGCAGCCGTTATTCAAGCAGAAGTGTTAAAGAAAATATGTTTAACAGCATACTTGGAAACGATGCCGATAATCCTTTTATTAAACTTTCAGGAAGAGAATTGGAAGTTGCAGAGTTATTGATAAAAGGGGTAGGTGTTTTAGAAATTTCGAATCAGTTAGACCTGCAAATGGGTACGGTAAGTACTTATAAGTTAAGACTTTTTCAAAAATTGAAAATCAAAAGCATTATTGAGCTTGCTGAGAAGATGAGCATCTACGAAAGATAATATAAAAAGATAATATAAAGAGTGCTCTCCTCTTTTTATCCGATCAACTTTCATCAGTACTGATGAGTTACGGATTCCGGTTTGTGTTTGTTGTACCAATTCCATACTCATCTCCAGATTCATTTGGAGTGGTTCCGGCCTGACCATATTTATCAGAAGTACCTTTTCCATTTTGATCAAAAGAAGCTTTTTCTTTTGATGTTCCGGAAGATTTGGCTTTAGACTGGCCTTTCTTTAATGGTTTGGTGTGTTTTTTAGTTTTCATCAATACATATTATTTAATGGTTATCTATTTTTAGATCGTAATTCTCCCCCCGGTAACCGGTAATGTTGCTCCGGAAATATAACTTGCATCATCAGAAGCTAAAAATACATAGGCAGGGGCTACTTCAACAGGTTGACCTGGTCGGCCCATAGGTGTATTTTTACCGAAATTTTCAGGGTCGGGCATAGTTGAAGGAATGAGTGGAGTCCCATATTGGTCCTGGTGCTACGGCATTTACACGAATTCCTTTACCAGCTTCTAACAAAATCTGGCTTGAATTGGCAGTGAAAAAACATTCCTTTTAAAAAATAGTTTTGATTAAAACGAATGGATAATAAGACTATAATCAACTCTATCAATAGATCTGTAAAATGTTGGATAATTTATTTATTGTCCTAATAAAAAGCATTCAAATTCCTTTATCCTAACTTTGCTGGTATACAAGTATTAGTATTTTTGAAACTTATATTATAAGTGTATTTTTAGTGTTATGATTCATTTTAAAGCAGAAATAGAACGTTTTGATCATATGGCTGAGAAAACCGGATGGAGTTACGTTTTTATTCCGAATAATTTGGCCAATCAGATTAAAGCTGGTTGTAAAAGGAGTTTTAGAGTGAAAGGCAAGATAGACCAGGTTGAAGTTTTGGGTATGGCAACACTGCCTATGGGAGAAGGTGATTTTATTATTGCCCTAAGAGGTGAATTGCGTAAGAAGTTGAAGAAAGAAGTAGGGGCAAGTGTTGAACTTTATTTAGAAGAGGATAAGGATTTTAAGATCGAAATACCTGAAGATCTCGAAATTTGCTTACTTGAAGAAGAACACTTGATGGATAATTTTTTAAAGCAGACCAAATCTCATCAAAACTATTATATCAATTGGATAAACCAGGCTAAAACGGAAGCAACACGAACAAAACGAATTGTTATGACGGTTAACGCTATGGATAAAGAGATGGATTTTGGACAGATGATGAGAGCGGGTAAGTTATGAGTTTGGAGTTATGAGTTTGGACATACTCCCAGCTCTCAACTCCCAGCTATTTTTTATAGTTCCTAAACCAACTGTTAACTTTCATTTGGATTACGCCCAGAAAAGCTTCCCGGAATATACGGGTACTCATTTTTGATGTGCCTTCAGTTCTGTCGGTAAAAATAATAGGTACTTCAACCACTTTAAAGCCATATTTAATGGCTGTAAATTTCATTTCAATTTGAAAGGCATAGCCCACAAATTTAATTTTATCCAATGGAATGGTTTCCAGTACAATCCGGCGATAACATTTGAAACCTGCCGTGGCATCCTGAATATCTATCCGGGTAATGATACGAACATACATGGATGCGAAGTACGACATTAAAACCCTGCCCATTGGCCAGTTTACAACATTTACACCTTTAACATACCGGGATCCGATGGCCAGATCGGCACCATTTATTCCTGCCTGTCCGCTTGGCAGACAAGCCTCTCGCAGACGGCTCAAATCATCAGGGTTATGGGAGAAATCTGCATCCATTTCAAAAATGTAAGCATAATTTCTTTGTAAGGCCCATTTAAAACCATAAATGTAAGCCGTGCCTAAACCTTGCTTGCCCGGGCGTTCCTCAATAAATAAATGCCCTGGATATTCTCCCTGAAGAGATTTAACAATATCTGCAGTACCATCAGGAGATCCATCATCTATTATTAAAACATGAAAGGGTTGTGTTAAAGAAAATACCTTACGGATAATCTTTTCTATGTTTTCCTTTTCGTTATAAGTTGGAATGATGACTAAACTATCGGACACTTTATGTTTGTGATTTTTAAGTAATGGTACTTTTGCTTAAAGCTTTAGTCTTTAGTCTTTAGTCTTTAGTCTTTAGTCTTTAGTCTTTAGTCTTTAGTCTTTAGTCTTTAAGCTTTAAAAGGCGAAAGTAAATATTAAATATGAAAAACCTGTAACCAGATATTGAAATGGGCTAAATCTGTTATAAGTGTTTACCTGATGTTTCCCATCCACTTTCTAAGCAGGGGTACAATACAAAGTAACAAAATGCCTATGCAGCCGGAGTATGCCGCTATTTTATATAAAATATCTGCATAATAGGGTAAGGACAATGCCGGATCATTTGCTTTTGCGATATTTTTAGGAACACTCATCAGGGAGCCGATTTTGCCAGCTAAAAACTCTCCTATGGCACTCGCAAAGAACCATATTCCCATTACCATACCCACAATATTTTTGGGAGATAATTTGGTAACCATGGAGAGCCCGACAGGGGAAAGACACATTTCGCCACAAATAATAAAAAAGTATCCTGCTATAAATGAAGCCAGAGAGATTAAACCCGTAGTTAAGTTGGCCATACACGCCAAATAAAATACAAAGAAACCCAGTCCGATAAATATAAAGGAAAATGCAAATTTTAAGGGAGTAGAGGGTTCCTTTCCTCTTTTATTTAACCATGGCCAGAGCCATGCAAAACAAAAACTTAGTATTACAACCCATGCAGGAGGCAAAAAGTTATTAACTGAAAGTGCGGGCAATTCTATTCCTAAAATTTTCATATCCACATTCCGCATTGCGAAAAGATTTAATGATCCCGCATTTTGCTCATAAAAAGACCAGAAAAGGGTAGAGAATATGATTAGAATTAAAGCGGATAATAACTTGAACCTGGCAGAATGATCCAGTTTAAAAGCAATGAATATTAAATAACCAACAGAAAGTACTGCAAGTACCAACATGATGACATCCATTGTTTTATAATAATTGAACAAGGTTACCACTATTGGAAGCACCATTAAGGTTGCAATGTAAATGATATGCTCTACAGTAATAAAACTTAATACTTTTTTATTGAGATCGTTTGTTAAGGGCAAGCCTTTTTCTTTAAGAGAATTTTTACCTAAGCAGAAAACAACGAGACCAAGAATCATAAAAATCCCCGCCAGTCCAAAACCATAATGCCAATTGATTTTTTGTCCGACATAACCACAAAGCAAACCGCCTAATGCGGCACCAACATTTATGCCCATATAAAAAATAGAAAAAGCGCTATCTTTTCTTGGATCGTTGTTGTCGTACAAAGTCCCTACTAAACTTGAAATATTTGGTTTAAAAAAGCCATTGCCGCAAATAATGAATGCCATCCCATAAAAAAAGCTCCAATCTTCCGGAATAGCCAGTACCAAATGGCCTATGGTCATTAATATTCCACCAAAAATAATGGCTCTGCGATAGCCCAAAAACCTATCCGCAAGCATACCCCCGAACATGGGCATGGTATAAACCAATGCAGCATAAGCACCTAAAATCGCATAACCTTTGGGTTCATCAAATTTTAATTGAGTAACCATATAGGCTAGTAAAAGGGCTTTCATTCCATAAAATGAAAAACGTTCCCACATTTCTGTGAAGAAAAGCAGATATAACTGCTTGGGATGTCTCGTTTCTGGAATATCGGCTATAGCTGATTCGGTTAAATCCATATTCGGGTTGCTTTCAGGGAATGATAAAATAGTTATTTAACGCCGTGCATTAATCTTTTGATAATCGGAGTAAGGAGCATAATAAATATACCTAATCCTACTGGTATCAATGTAAAGATCAGGAAGAATGTAGACATGGAGTACTGAGCTGTAATTTTATCAATCATACCGCCCATAGTACCTGCAATTTTATTTCCGATCGCAATAGCTAAATACCAAATTCCGAACATGATTCCAATCATACGTCCCGGAACTAATTTAGAAACATAAGATAATCCAACAGGGGAGATGAATAATTCTCCCATAGTATGGAAGAAATAAGCTAAAATAAGCCAAATCATACTTACTGATGCTACTTTTGCGCCTGGAGGAATAGAGCTGGAGCCATAAGCCAGGGCGGCAAAACCAATACCTAATAAAATCATACCCAAGCCGTTTTTAACTGTAGCAGTAGGGTTGTATTTGCTTTCCCAGATTTTAGAAACCAGTGGGGCAAAAGATATAATGAATAAGGAGTTTAATACACCAAACCAGGTTGCCGGAACTTCGGCTTTAACATCGTTGTATTGGTTTTTAAGCATATAGATTACAATAATCCATATAAATGCGAAGCCGACAGCCAGAATGATGTTGCCTAAAGCAAATCTGCCAAAGGTTTTTCTAAACAAGCTGAACAACACGTAAGTAATAATGGTTAAAGGAATAATCGTAATTAATGTGTTGGCAATATTGAAAACAATTTTTGCATTTCCTTCCAATAATCTGGTGGTATAATCTTTTGCAAAAATGGTCATAGAGCCACCCGCCTGCTCAAATGCTGCCCAGAAAAATATGGTAATAAACGCCAATACGATAACCACAATCATTTTATCGCGAAGTTTTGATGTGTATTGTGCAATTCTTTTTATCAGGATAAAAATGAATAAACCAAGTGCTATTATAATTGCGAAATTATCGCCAGTTAGCTTTCCTACATTAAAATTAAAAACAGTTGATCCTGTTATTTTAGATACCGGGTCATTGATAATCCAGACTAATCCGATCGTAGAAATCAGAATGATCAGGATAATATCGAATGATGAAAAAGGGTTCTTTTTGGCTTCAGCCGGATCAGCGTCTTCATCAACAACTTCTTTATCTTTAACAGGTTTTAAGCCTATAGAGCCAAATATATTTTTAGTAAAATAGAATTGCAGCATGCCTATGAACATGAAAATACCTGCTAAACCGAAGCCGTAACTCCAGCCCCAATCAGGGCTTTCACCAATATAACCGCATAATAACATCCCTAAAAAGGCTCCGGAGTTAACACCCATATAGAAAATGGTGTAGGCACCATCTTTTTTCTCAGGGTGTTTTTTATACATGTGAGATAAGATCGAGGTCATGTTTGGTTTGAAAAAACCATTACCGGTTACTAACAGGCATAAACCCAGATACATAAAAATTGGATTAAACTCGAAAGCCATCGATAGATGGCCTAATGTCATTAAAAAGGCTCCAACAATAACAGCCCAACGATATCCAATAAACCTATCTGCAATATACCCACCTAAAATTGGTGTTAAATAAGCCAGAGAGGTATATGAACCATAGATTGCCAGCGCATGTTCTCTTGGCCAACCCCAACCTGGATTATTGCTTAAAATAGAGGAAGTTAAAAATAACACGAGTAAGGCCCGCATACCATAATAAGAAAATCTTTCCCACATTTCGGTAAAGAAAAGCACAAAAAGACCGGATGGATGGCCCAATACTTTACTGCTAAAGAAATCGTCTTTTATTTCTTCTTTAGTTTCAATCGTTGTTTGCATAAAATAATTGTTGGTTTCAGTTTATGAATTCAGAATTTGTGTATTGTTTAAGTTAGTTTAGCAGGGCGCAATATAGGCAGCAGATGTTAAACTCACAAATTTTTAACTCTATCAGCAAAGTAATGAAGGGGTTATAGTTAGGTGGCCAGTTAAAATTTTCTAATGGGTTTCAGCTTTTTTTGAGGATCGGCATACAGTTCGTCGCTGGCATTGGGATCATTTTTCAAGTCCAGGTTTTCCTGTAATTTTAACCTTCCGGCAATGATTTTGAATCCGTTAAGACTACCATCCGAACCATAATATTCAAAATTGCCAACCATTTCAGGATCTATAGGAGCGAGGTGATCAAATACGATAATGCCGGCCTTTAGATCTGTTTTCAGCGTCATCGCATTCGATTTTCTATATTCAAAAATCATTCTGTTTTTGCCTTTTAATTCTTTGCCATCAAAAACCGGGGCACCGAAAGTTAAATTATCCTTATCAAAAGAAAGGATCTCAATCACCTTTTTGGTTGTAGTTAACGTATTGCCTTTCCATCCTAAAAGGATATAATAAGGCAACCGACCGGATAATTTTATAGGAATAATTTCATAATACCTTGCGCCAAACCACTTTTGATTATTGGTAATGGCATTAGGATCGGTTATATTTTCCGTTTGATCAATGAGCGGATACAACTTTAACGGGCCATTATTTGTATTCATTTGGATTGCTCCATAATAACGATAAGTGCCATTTCCCAGTTGAACGTACCAGCTCAGAATCCTAAATACCTGGTCTGATGATTTAATTACGGAAACATTTTTTAAGGAATCGAATGGGTAGTTAAAGGAATTTGTTGTTTTCAGGGCTTCAACCAAAGTTTTTACGAAGCGACCGTTTTCGGCTAATTTTTTCTCATCATTTTCTGAACTGATTACCGCAGTCGATATTTTGATCAGACTATCCTGAAAAACATCCAGTTTATTTGATGTTTGTTGTGCCCTTAAATTAAAGCTTGCTAATCCAATTAATGCTAGAATATAGAATTTTATGTTTCTCATTTTTATGGTTACTGTGGAACCGGATCTGGGCGAGTTTCTGGCGATCTCTTTTTTAACAAGTGTCAGTTACCATCTGACACTATAATAGTATATCTGACACCCCAACATATTATATTTTTTCTATGACCAATGCGCTTGCGCCGCCACCTCCGTTGCAAATTCCGGCGACACCGATTTTGCCATCGTTTTGTTCCAATACAGATAATAAAGTGACTACAATCCTTGCGCCTGATGCTCCAAGTGGATGCCCTAAAGAAACTGCTCCACCATTAACGTTTACCTGGCCTTCTTTTAAGTTCAGTTTTTGGTTGTTGGCGATAGAAACTACTGAAAAGGCTTCGTTAATCTCAAAGAAATCCACCTCCTTAATGTCTATATTTGCTTTCTGTAAAGCTAGAGGGATGGCTTTGGATGGGGCGGTGGTAAACCATTCTGGCGCTTGTTGTGCGTCAGCATAACTTAAAATTTTTGCTAAGGGTTTAATACCTAATTCTTTTGCTTTTTCTGCACTCATTAAAACCAATGCAGCAGCACCATCGTTTAAGGTTGATGCATTTGCGGCGGTTACCGTTCCATCTTTTTTAAACACAGGCTTTAAGCCGGCTATTTTATCAAACTTCACAGTAGCGGGTTCTTCGTCGGTATCTACCAGGGTTGTTTCTCCCTTACGGTCTTTTATTTCAACAGCTATAATTTCTTTGGTAAATTTGCCAGTGGCTTGGGCTGCCTGGGATCTTTTGTAAGATTCGGTGGCAAAATTATCCTGCTGTTCACGGCTTATATTACATTCTGCAGCACAAAGTTCGGCAGCCGAACCCATGTGGTAATCATTATAAACATCCCAAAGGCCATCTTTTACTAAGCCATCGGTAATTTGGTTATGACCCAGGCGATAACCATTCCTGGCTTTATCTAAATAATATGGAACATTGCTCATGCTTTCCATTCCACCAGCCACGATAATGTCGTTTTGGCCAATGGCGATGCTTTGAGCAGCAAGCATGATTGCTTTTGTACCGGAAGCGCATACTTTATTTATTGTTGTGGCGGGTAAATCTGGTAAGCCGGCAAATTTTGCAGCTTGTGTTGCCGGTGCTTGTCCCAGGTTGGCCGACAGCACATTGCCCATGTAAACTTCCTGAATTTGTTCTGGTTTTAAGCCAGCTTTTTCTATAGCGGCTTTAATGGCAAAACCACCCAGTTGAGTAGCGGAAAATTGGGCTAATGAGCCTCCAAAACTTCCAATAGGTGTTCTTACAGCTGATATGATAACAACTTCTTTCATGAAACTATTTTTTTATGAACTTTGGTTAGGCTGCTAAGTTATGCATTTTAATATTGCATTAACGTAGAATATTGCATTTTAGCATACGTAGGATAGGAAGAGTTGTTAGCCACAGATCAACAAAGAAAAATGCAGGTGTTTTTGCTTATCTGTGGCTAATTTATTGTTCTTTTGATTTAACCTTTTTTCTTGATTTTATTGCCTGGTTAAGCAGAAATTCAATTTGTCCATTGGTGCTCCTAAACTCATCAGCAGCCCAGATTTCAACTTCTTTTAACAGGGTCAGACTAATCCTTAATACAAAAGCTTTTTTATCTTTCTCAGCCATCCTAATTTATTTGCTTGTATATTGTATCTTGTTTTTAAGTTAATGAGGAATAATTCCAGTTCATCAATTTTATTGCTGCTAAACAACAATTTTTTGCCGTTGATAAATTCAATCTGGAATTCTTTTGATTGATCGTTAGTAATAAGCTTGTCTATGTATAAAGTGTTCCGGTATTTACGACCGGCTGAACATGCCTGTCGCCACAAAGTACAACCAATAAATTGCTCACCATAGCGGCTTTTCGTTCTTCATCAAGTTCTACAATTCCTTTTTGGGATAACTTTGCAAGTGCCATTTCTACCATGCCAACTGCACCTTCCACAATCAGTTTACGGGCTGCAATAACTGCTGTAGCTTGTTGCCGTTGTAACATAGCGCTGGCGATTTCCGGTGCATAAGCCAGGTGAGAAATTCTGGCTTCCAAAACTTCAATGCCTGCCCTTGATAAACGTTCATTCAATTCATTCTCCAAAAGTTCGCTCACCTTTTCGGCTCCGTCCTTTAGGGTGATGCTGCTTTCTTCGCCCTCCGCATGATCGTAAGGGAAAATATTGGCCAAATGCCTAACAGCAGCCTCACTCTGGATGTTTACGTATTGCATATAATTCTCTACAGAGAAAATCGCCTTTGCGGTTTCGTTAACTTTCCAGACTACAACCGCGGCAATTTCAATCGGATTACCCAATTTATCATTCACTTTTAATTGTTGTCCATTCAGGTTGTTCGCTCTTAAAGAAACTTTTCTTTTGGTGGTTAAAGGATTTACCCAAAAAAAGCCATCTGTTTTTACAGTGCCAACGTATTTTCCGAAAAGGGTCAGGACCTTGGATTCGTTCGGATTATTGATGATTAATCCCGGTAAAACGAGGGCAAAATCAAAAACCAGCAAACAGCCACCCCAAATAAAGCTTTCTGTTATGAAACAAAAAACTGCGGTAGCTAAAAGTGCTAAAAATAACGCGAATGTTAAATACCCGGATGGCGGGCTGATAATTTTTTCCTGATACATAATGATATTAATTTGATATCATAAAGTAAAATATAATTTCTGGTAATTGCAAACAAAATGAGGAAAATGTATATTAGAGAAAAATGTTATTTTTGACAGCATTATAACTATACTGCTTTGGCTAAAATCAAGAAAAATACGCACAAGATCCTTTATCGCAAATACTCATCGAACTTTAAATATTTGATGATGGTGTTTACGGTTTTTATTATTACGCTTTTCCTGCCGAAACAGCCACGTTTTCGTTATGAGTTCGAAAAAGGTAAGGTGTGGATGAATAAGGATCTGATATCTCCTTTTAGCTTTGCGATCTTAAAAACCAATCCACAGGTAAACATTGACAAGAAAAATGCATTAAAAGATGTTTTACCTGTATACCAGTTGGATCAGGACATTACCGAGAATGCCCTGGAAGGATTTTTAAATGAGTTCGATATTAAATGGCACGCTACCCAATTGGATGAAAAAGATAAGATTTTGTACAAAAATGCTGCTTATACGCTTTTGCAAGACATTTATCAAAAAGGAATTATTGGTTTAAATGTAAAACACCAGACAGCCAATAAAAACTACGATTTCTCTTTATTGAATCATAATATTTCAACACAAAAAAATACACAGGACGTTTTCACTGCAGAAACGGCACTCCAATATTTCAGGGAAAACTTTAATGCGCCCAATCAGGTCATGAGTGATCTGATTGCCAATCTGGCAGAAAATCATATTACGCCAAACCTGGTTTTTAATGAGCGTTTAACGCAAATTATACAAGAAAATACCGTTAGCAATGTGTCTACCACAAAAGGAATGGTACAAAAAGGAGAGCTTATTGTTTCCAAAAATGATTTGGTAGATGAAGAGATTTACCAAAAGCTCGAATCCTATAAGACAACTTACGAAGCACAAACCAAAACCATAGGCAGCAGAGTGCTCGTTTATTTAGGACAGGTTGTATTGGTTGGTTTTATCATTACGATACTAATGTCTTTTCTTTTTCTTTTTCGCAAAGATATTTTTGCCGATAACCGACAGCTTTCGCTCATATTAATTGTAACCACCGGAATGTTACTGGCACTTACCTGGTTATTGAAAATGAATATAGCAAGTTTATATTATATTCCATTTTGTGTGGTGCCCATTATCATCAGGATTCTCTTTGATACCCGACTGGCGCTTTATCTGCACATGTTGGTGATCCTGATTGCCGGATTTTTCGTGGCCAATAGTTTTGAGTTCGTGTTCTACCAGGTTACTGCTGGTATGGTGGCCATCTTTAGCATCAAGAATTTTGTGAAAAGGGAACGCTTTCTGGTTTCGGCGCTTTTTATTTTACTGGCATACTTTGTTTCTTTTGTGGGTATCGCCTTACTGCGTGAGGGATCATTCAGGGAAATAGAATGGATTAACTTTTTACCTTTTGTTTTCAGTGTTTTATTATCCTTACTGGCTTATCCATTAATTTATCTGTTTGAGCGTGTTTTTGGTATCACTTCTGATGTTGCATTGATTGAATTGACCAATACGAATAATAAATTACTCAGAGAGCTCGCATTTAAGGCTCCCGGAACATTTCAACACTCTTTACAGGTTGCAAATCTGGCAGAGGCCGCTATTTTTAAAATAGGAGGGAACTCTGTATTGGTTAGGGCAGGTGCATTGTATCATGATATTGGTAAGATGGATAATCCTCAATATTTCATCGAGAATCAGAATACTGCAGTAAGTCCGCATGATAAACTGCCTTATGAACAGAGCGCTCAGATTATTATTCAGCATGTGCATAAAGGCATTGAAGTTTTAAGAAAGAATCAAATGCCAGAGGCCATTATTGATTTTGTCAGGACCCATCATGGCAATACCCGGGTAGATTATTTTTATCAGTCTTTTCTTAAAAACTCTCCTGAAAAATTTGTTGACGAAAACATTTTCCGTTACCCCGGACCAATACCTTTTAGCAAAGAAACCGGTGTATTAATGCTGGCAGATTCGGTAGAAGCGGCCTCAAGGAGTCTGAAAAATCCGGATGCTCAGAATATAAATGACCTGGTTGAACGTATAATTAACTATAAACTGGAGCAAAATCAGCTTGATAATTGCGATTTAACATTAAAAGATATTGAGACTATCAAATTGATTTTCAAGACGATGCTGATGAGTATCTATCATGTTCGAATAGATTATCAACAACTATCGTAATTTTTTTTTGAAGAATAGGTTGTTTTACTATATTTGCAAACCCAAAAACAAAGTCGGTAGGACAGGTTTGAGGGAATAGGTGAGGTGCCTGAGAGGCCGAAAGGAACAGTTTGTCCCAAAGGGACTCCTTCGGAGCTAAACTTTAAACGAATGTTGATATATTATACTTATATCCTTAAAAGTTTAAAAGATAACAGGCACTATTATGGAAGTTGTGAAGACTTAGAAAAGCGATTGTTAATGCACAATTCTGGGAAAGTCAGATCAACTAAAAGTAGAACACCTTTTGTTGTTCATTATCTTGAAGAACATTCTTTAAGAGCTGAAGCACAAAAAAGAGAATATTATTTTAAGTCAATCGATGGATATAGATGGCTAAAAGAAAATAAGATAATTTGAAATACGGTGAGGTGCCTGAGAGGCCGAAAGGAACAGTTTGCTAAACTGTCGTACTGGTAACGGTACCGCGGGTTCGAATCCCGCCCTCACCGCAAAATAAATTGGCAGAAATAAATGGATTTATCATTTTAAAACCGTTACTTTGCCAACCCTTCGAAAGGGGGGTAATCAGATACCAAGTTCGGGGTGTAGCGTAGCCCGGTATCGCGCCACATTTGGGATGTGGAGGTCGTAGGTTCGAATCCTGCCACCCCGACAACATAGATGTCAAATTCTATCAAAAACCCTCTAAATATTACAATTTAGAGGGTTTTTTCGTTTTTATCAAATCAATTTAGGGCATAATATATCAAGGAATTTATGCCCTATTCTACACCCTGATATTTTCTTGTACTATTGTTCTTTGTTAATATGTAATAATCTGTTTATCAGTTTATTAGTGATATTTTAATACGTTTTGTGGCCTTTTGTATCTTCATTCAAAGGAAATAGAAAAAGGGCATAAAATGAGGAGGACAACATGAAGACCCAAAACACTTTTAGCATTTCCTTTTTCCTCAAAAAAGACAAGGACAAAGTAAAACAAGGTTGTGCACCATTGTTTGCACGGATTACTGTAAATGGAGATAGTAAAGACCTTTCTACCAAACGTATGGTTAAGATTTCAGCTTGGAACCAAAAGGGGCAAAAGCTTTCTGGAAAGGAAGAAGAAGATATTGCCGTGAGAGAAAAAATCAGGCAATTAACCAACGATATAAATTGCGCCTACGATGAACTGAGGCATCAAAAACAAATTGTAACTGCCGAAACTATTAAAGCAAAGACAGAGGGGCAGGTTGAACAACCTAAAACCCTAACGTTTCTAATGAACTACCACAACGTAGAACTAAAACAGTTAATAGAAGAAGGAACCATGAAGAACTATCTAACTACAGCTAAGTTCATGCAAGAGTTTTTAATTAAAAAGAAACATAAAAAAGACATCTACCTTTCCCAACTTGATAATATATTCATTACGGACTTTGGCTTATATCTGTTAAACAGAAAGCCAGATAAAGGGCAAAAACCATGTACCAATAATACATTAATGAAGCACATGGAAAGGTTAAAAAAAATGATTGGGATTGCCAAAAAGAACAAATGGATAACCAATAATCCTTTCGAGCATTTCGAGCGTAAGATTATACCCAAAGACCGGGGCTGTCTTGACAATGTTCAATTGGAACGTTTAAGAAATGTAAGACTTACCAAACGTGGGCATATTATTGTCAGGGATATGTTCTTATTTAGTTGTTTGACTGGATTGGCCTATTGTGATATTATACGTTTGAGCAGCGAGCACATTATAAAGGATGCTGATGGAGAATATTGGCTTGAAATGTACAGGAGAAAAACAAAGAACTTTACGGAACGCAAATTCCATGTTTTATTATTGCCTGAAGCCTTGGAACTCATTGAAAAATATAGAAATGAACCCGTTTCAATACAGAAAGGTACAATCTTTCCTTATTACTCAAACCTGACTACAAACCGCTATCTTAAAATAATAACAAAAGAAGCAAAAATCAAAAAACCGGTTACATTTCACTGGGCAAGGCATACATTTGCTACAACTATAACGCTTGAAAATGGTGTTTCTATGGAAACTGTTTCACATATGCTTGGGCACGCAAGTATAAGAACTACGCAGATTTACTCTATAGTCAAAAAGAAAAAAGTTTTCAATGATATGAGTGCTCTAAGAGAGAGGGTAAGACAACCGATATTAAAGGCCGTTTAGTTGTGGATATTATTTAAGAATCAACTTTATTTTTGGGTACTACCCAACAAGTACCCAATTTAACTCTCTAAAGATTACAAATTTTGCCATAACAAAAGAAAACATTATGGCAGAATTTGATTTAATCACAAAAAACGATCTGGAAAAATTTAAAATTGAACTTTTTGCAGAACTAAAAAGACCCTCATATAAACTAAATAAAAAAGAGGAAAAAAAAGAATGGCTTAAAAGCTTTGAAGTAAGGGAAATCCTGAATATTTCAGCAGGTACTCTTGCAACACTTAGGCGCAATAAAACGTTGCCATTCTCTAAAATAGGTGGTTTGCTTTACTACAGGCATGACGACATTCTAAAACTGTTAGAGGGAAGGACTAATTAAGAAAGGCATGGTTATGAAAACTAAAATAATACTGGCCCGAAAAAAAACAAAGAAATACAATGGGGAACCCATTGTAAAAATCAAGCGCATCCGAACAGAGCCACGCCAACGCATCCGACAGTTGTTGAGGTCATTTATACCCCTCATAAAAGCAGAAAGCACAGTCAACCACAATCAAAAAATCATTTAAGAAACGAAGTTCATTAGCACTGTTCTTTGGGTTAAGTGCAAACACCCCTGTGTTTAGCAAAGATGTATTTCCGTATACGGAAATATCTTTGCCCGGCTTGAGCCGGGGGACTTCACTCGGAACTCGTGAAGTCTTGGAACTTCTTAAAAGTGCTCTTATGTCAAGAAAAAAAGCCAAAGATCAGGACAGCATATTAAGCCAGCCCATCATCATCAGGGTAACCGAAACCATCTTCAACCGTCTAGAAGAAATCCGCAAGGACAGCGACCACAAGACCATCGGTGAAGTTGCCCGAAAGATACTATCCAACCGCAAGATCAAGCTCTTTTATCAGGACATCTCCATGAACGCCCCTATGGAAGAAATGGCACTCATCCGCAAAGAACTTAAAGCCATAGGTATCAATATCAATCAAATTACCAGAAGCTTCAACCAGGACAAGGCAGAGGCCCACCGGGCATTCTACGTTATGAAAGTTGCAGACCTGTACAAAAACGTGGATGAAAAGGTAGAAAGGCTACTGGTCATCATCTCCCAACTGGCAGAAAAATGGTTGCAAAAATCGTGATCGGCAAGAGTATCCGGGGCATCCTGCATTATAACGAAAACAAGGTTGCAGCAGGAGAGGCGCAACTGATCCTGGCCAGTGGTTTTGCAGGCGAGATCGAACAGATGGACTTTCAGCAGAAACTGCAAAGGTTTCGCCACTTGACCCAGCTCAAACCCAGCGTAAAGACCAACGCCCTGCACATCAGTCTCAACTTTGATGCGAGCGAGAAAATCGACAATACCAAAATGCAGCAGATCGCCCTAAGCTATATGGAGCGTATCGGTTTTGGCGAACAGCCCTTTCTGGTGTACAGGCATAACGATGCAGCGCACCAGCACATCCACATTGCCACCACAAGCATCCGGCGCAACGGAGAACCGATCAACCTGCATAACATTGGCAGGGAGATGTCTGAACCCGCAAGGAAATCCATAGAAAAAGAGTTTAACCTGGTTATTGCCGAAAGCAAACAATCCAGACAGGAACCGGGCATCAAACCTGCCGATCCCGAAAAGGTAAAATACGGTCGCTTACCGACAAAAAGAGCGATCAGCAATGTGGTGACCGGCTGTAATGAACAGCTATAAATTCACTTCAATCGCAGAATATAACGCCATACTGAAAACATTCAACGTCACCGCAGACCGGGGCAATGAAGAAAGCGAGATGTTCCGGAAAAAAGGGCTGCTCTATTCTATGCTGGATCAACAGGGCAACAAGATCGGCGTACCGATAAAAGCCAGCGCATTCTATAGCAAGCCTACCTTGCACAACCTGGAAAAGAAGTTTGAGCAGAACCTCGAAAAGCGCAAACCCTATAAACAGGAGCTGATCACCCGCATTGAACAGGTACTGTCCAGGTATGAAAGACTGACCCAAGCGACACTGATCGCCGAATTGCGGAAACAGGGCATCAGCCTCACCTTACGACAGAACGGACAGGGTTTCGTTTACGGGGCAACCTTTGTCGACCATCGTAACAAGACGGTCTTTAACGGCAGTGACCTGGGCAAGGCTTACAGTGCCAAGGCCCTCACAGATCGTATGGACACGACCGATAAGGTAAAGACCTACCTAAAAGCCCAACAGCCGCAAAAGAGCTACCTGAAACACCAAGGCCAGCAGCCTTCAAAAACCTATCTGGAACCAAAGGCAGCTACCAGCTATCTGGGCGACCTGCTTGGCAGACCACAAACAGAAGCCATACCAAGCCTTGCCCGAAAAAAGAAGAAAAGAAAAAAATCAATAACCCGATAAATCCATTCACATGAACACAGGAGAAGACATTCAGGGACTGAGAAAGATCATCGATTTTACTCGTCTCATCAGCTTATTTATATTGAGCATCCATTTTTATCTATGTTGCTACGCCGCCTTTAAATACTGGGGCTGGACAGCAGTGGTCGTTGACAAACTGATCGCCAATATCGCAAGGACGGGGCTGTTCGACAGCCTGCTCAAACCCAAACTGGCCTGCCTGCTCTGCTTGGTCATTTCCCTGGTCGGGGTCAAGGGCAAAAAGGACGAAAAGATTAGAAAAAGTGCGATTGTTGTCTACCTGATAACGGGACTGCTCTTCTATTTTATCAGCGCCTTGTGTTTTTACCTGGATACCAGGCTGGTGGTCATCGCCATACTGTATATGGGATTGACCGCTATCGGTTATATGCTTATCCTTACCGGTGGAGGCTTATTGTCGAGACTGATCAAAGACAAACTGAAAAAGGATATATTCAACACCGAAAATGAGACTTTTCCGCAGGAAGAACGCTTATTGGAAAACGAATATTCCATCAACCTGCCTGCCAAATACCATTTAAAAGATAAGGTAAGGGACAGCTGGATCAATTTCATCAACCCCTTTCGGGGGATGCTGGTGGCTGGAACTCCAGGAGCGGGCAAGTCTTATTTCGTGATCCGCCACATCATCGACCAGCACCTCAAAAAGGGTTTTTCGATGTTTCTGTATGATTTCAAGTTTGATGACCTGAGCAGGATCGCCTATAACAAGCTGCTGAAATATCAGAAGAACTACAAGGTAAAGCCTAAATTCTATGTGATCAATTTTGATGACCTGAACCGTACACACAGGTGCAATCCGCTCGATCCTGAAAGTATGGAGGACATTACCGATGCGACCGAGGCGAGCCGCACCATCATGATGGGACTGAACCGGGACTGGATCAAGAAGCAGGGGGATTTCTTCGTGGAAAGTCCGATCAACTTTTTAACGGCGATC
>Ga0160465_100054_pt1 | contig 130977 bp, 117 predicted proteins | sample HID1971K_E11MG_FD_108209 | JGI IMG/M metagenome (GOLD analysis project Ga0160465, IMG submission 108209) | Enriched millipede-associated microbial communities from UW Madison campus, WI, USA - HID1971K_E11 MG | ecosystem: Host-associated > Arthropoda: Insects > Digestive system > Unclassified ...
GAGATTGTTTTTCAAGAAGATGTCCAGACATCTTTTTATCGAAAGCGATTACAAAATCATCCAATTCTAGGAAATGATTTATTATCTTTAGTTCATTAATAATCATGGCATTGAGATTAGTGTACAACTAAAATTTGTCAATGTCATGGTTATTTTATAACCTTTTTTATCAATATGTGTTGATAATCAATTGATTAAACCCATAACTCACGTTAATTAAGTAAATCGTTCTAAAAAAGCCTGTCATTGCGAGGCACGAAGTTCAAGGAATCCCTTTGGGGCAATCTCCCTTTTTACGAAAGCAAAACATAAATGAGGCAAGCTCAATTAAAGGCAGTGTCTATGAACAGGGGATTGCTTCGGAAGCTGCGCAACCTCGTAAAGACGAAACCACCACGTCATTTCGAGGAATGAAAGACAACGGAACATAGCGAGCTCATAAATACCATTAAAAACAATAAAAAACAGATGAATAATCTTAAGGTGGTATAAGGGACAATATGGCAAAATGAAGCTTATTTTGTTCTCTTAATGAGGTTTAATCAAAAAATTTCGGCCTTAAATTTCTGGTAATCAATAAATAAAACCCAAAATTTACATTAAACAAGAAGTGCAAACAGTTTCAATAGGAATTAAAAAAGGTGCCCTGTCCGAGCACCTTTTGATTTTGATTGTTAATTAATAACCTGGGTTTTGGGTTAAATTGGGGTTATTTTTTATTTCAGAGGTAGGTATAGGAAATAATAAATTTTTTGTTTGTAATGGCTGATTTACACTTTTGTTAACATGTCCCACAAAATCATCAAAGCTGTTGCTGCTTTCATTGTAAGCCTTACGCAAACGTAACATATCAAACCAGGTAATGCCTTCGTAACATAGCTCGTGCCAGCGTTCTCTCCATACAGCCTCTTCAAATTGTGTTTGTCCCAAGCCGGAAAGTACTGGAAGTTTTGCCCTGATTCTTATCGCATTTACAGCTGTATATGCTGCAACATTTGGAGCGCCATCAGCCCTATTTTGGGCTTCCGCATAGGTTAACAAAACTTCGGCATAACGAATTTGGGGAATATTCAAATCACTACGGCTGGTTCCTTGTACGCCTAATGTTCCATTTGCGATTACATCAAAATGTTTAAAAATATAAGGTTTACCTCTGTTTATCAATGGAAGTTTAAACCCATCGGTGTAATAATCAGTAAAGAAATAACCCTCTCTGTTCTTTGCCCTTAAATCGCCAGCTTCATAAGATGCATAAAAATCAGCCGTCGGTATAGACGTTCCTATACCATCAATTTTAGAAACAAGCGGCTGGTGCAGTGGAAGATAGGAAGATTGTAAAGGATTACCTGCGCCTGCTGCATCATTGTATTGGATGCCGAAGATATGCTCCACTTTATTGTCATTTTTAGCATCATGAAGTTCGGCGTAAGTACCAAAAAGACCAATGGATCCTGAATTCCCGCTGGCATAATCAATCACTTCTTTTGCTTTATCTGCAGCTAATTTATAGTATGCCGCGCCTTTATTAAGAGGCTGACCTGCCATTGTTAAATAAACTTTTGCCAATTGAGATTTAATTGCAGCCGTAGAAACCCTGCCGCTCGCATCCATAAAAGGCAAACCTGCAGCCTCCGCAGAAGTTAAATCGTCTACAATTTGTTTATAAACTTGTTCCTGAGGTACTCTTGAAGGGGAAAAGTCGGGATCATTTGGACTATTTACCGGTTTTACAATCAGAGGCACATCGCCCCAAAGACGCACCAGGTAAAAATATGCCCATGCCCTTAAAAATGAGGCTTCACCTAAAATTCTCTTCTTTTGGGCTTCATCCATCGGGCTAATGCCGGGCACCTGCGCCAGTACCAGGTTGGCCTGCGCGATAACCTTATACCAACCATTCCAATTTTGATTGATATGCAGATTTGTTCCGTCATAAATCAGGGAATAAAGATTATTCAAATCAGAGTTCTGCGCTGTTTCTGTAGTTTGTATGCCGGTTGGCGCATCTAACATCTGAAAATTCTTTGAAAATATACCTGCATCGTTTCCAATAAACCTGATCTCCGAATAAACAGCGGCAATACCTGCCTCTGCATGCTCAGGTAAAGTATAAAAACTACCTGGTGAGAGGTTTGTCGGGTCTTTTTCCTCTAAAAATTTTTTACATCCTGTATTACCCAGTATTGCCCCGCTCAGAAGCAATAATGCAGCGATGTTTTTTATATTTATTTTCATTTTAATATCCTTTTTTGGTTAATTAATATTATAATCCAATGTTTAAGCCCAACATGAAAGTAGTTGGTTTTGGATAGTCATAAAACGTTTGCCCTTGTGCAAACGCATTGTTGCCATAAGTCGTTACTTCTGGATCGTTACCTGTGTATTTGGTTGCCAGGAAAAAATTCTGAACAGAGGTATAGATTCTCAATTTGCTTAGGTGTAGCTTTTCTACAATGGATTGGTTAAATGTATAACCGAGCAAAAGGTTCTTTCCACGAATGAAAGAACCATCTTCCAACCACTGGGTATCTACATTGGTTACATAACCGGCGCCCTGATCTCTGATGGCTGCTATGGGTGTATTTTGATTTTGAGGCGTCCAGGCATTTAACACACTTGCAAAACTGTTGGCCTGCACTTGTCTGTCTTCGCCTGCGTGATGGGTCATATTTAACACATCGTTACCATAAGAGTATTGAAGCTCTAGAATTAAATCAAGATTTTTGTAACGGAATGAGTTTGAGAATGAACCCCAACCTTTTGGACTTCCATTCCCTATAATCTGACGATCGGCATCTGTAATAGCATAGTCTCCATTTACATCTAAATATTTAACATCACCAGGCAGCAATGTTTTTCCGCCTCTATAACTTACATATTTGGCGGCTTCAGCTCTTTCGGCTTCGTTCCAGGTTCCTAAACGAACTAATCCCCAGAATGAACCCACGGGTTCGCCAACGCGGATAATACCAGTTTGATTTGTAAAGTTCGGGTTTCCTACACCAAAAATATCATCTGGAGTAGCTAAAGAAAGTACTTTATTTCTATTTAAGGAGATGTTGAAGCTGGTTTTCCAGGTAAAATCTTTACTTTCAATATTGATGGTATTGATACCCAGGTCTAAACCTTTATTTTCCATGGAACCGATATTCTTTCTGATTACCGAATACCCTGATGTACGCGGAACCGGGGCATCCAATAACATATTGCTGGTCTTTCTGTAGTAAACATCGGCTTCTAAATTAATGCGGTTTTTAAATAAACCCAATTCCAGACCTGCATCAAACTGTGCTGTTTTTTCCCACACCAAATCCGGGTTTGCCAATCTGTTAATTCCTATTCCTGTAATTTTACTATCGTTAATAATGGCAAAATTATTCGCTAATGTTGCCAAAGATTGATAGGCAGGAAGTTCTGAATTACCACTTAAACCATAACTGGTACGTAATTTCAGATTAGAAATGGTTTTATTCTCTTTAAGGAAATCTTCATCAGAAACTTTCCAGGCCAAAGCCGCAGATGGGAAAAAAGCGAATTTGTGATTATCACCAAATTTAGAAGAACCATCAGCCCTGCCGGTAAAAGTAACCAGATACTTATCTTTATAACTATAGTTTAACCTTCCAAAATAAGAGTTAAAAGCAGACCTATTCCGAAGAGAAGTTACACTTATGGATTTACTGCCTGCACCCATATTATTGTTTTCAAAGAAATCGGTTACAAAATTTTCTGAATGAGCCGTATTCCTGAAAAAATTTGTTGCCTGCCATGAAATTCCCAGTAAAGCATTTATGGAATGTACTTCGGCAAAACGTTTATTATAGGTTAAGTAATTTTCTAAAGACCAGAATGTTTCTCTGTCGTTAGTGATATTTGCTGTTCCATTTTGTCCATCAGATATGCCATACAATAGCTTGGCATTATACTCATTAATGTTCCGGCTTACAATATTGGCACCTAACTGGGTTCGGAATTCTAAATCTTTGGTAAAGGTTATATTGGAATATATACTTCCTAAAGCGGTTTGGCTAATCATACCATACCTTTGATCGGTCAGGATATGAACCGGGTTAGAACCGCCCTCTGCCCAGGGTATAAGTTTATTATCCCCCCAGGTTCCATCTGCCAGCTTTATCGGGAGAAATGGGAATGCTTCCGTAATCATACGAACAGAATTTAAACCTCCTGTTCCCTGATCTACAATATTTTCATTTTGATTATTATAGCTTAAATTACCTCCAACTTTTAACCAGGGCTTAATCTTAGTATCGGCATTCAATCTTCCGGAGTAGCGTTTTAAATAGGAGTTTAATAAAAGGCCTTCATCATCCCGGTAACCCGCAAAAACACCATAAGTAGTATTTTCGTTGCCTCCAACAAAACCCAATTGATGGTTTTGAGATAATTTGTTTTGTGTAGATTCTTTTAGCCAATCGGTATTGTATAAAGGATCACCATTGCTGTTAAAAAATTGGGGCAATGCAATTCTTGCGGCTTTTGGCACAGGCGTTGAGGCATAATTTCCTGCAGCCCAGCCAGCCGGATCATAAACCTTAATATTTTCGTAAGCCAGGTCTTGTACTTTTACATATTCCGCTGCATCCAACATTTCAACGTGACGGGGCCCTATGGTGTTTATTCCAAAATCTGCATCATACGTAATCCTTTGTGCATTGGCATTACCTTTTTTCGTTGTGATCAGAATAACGCCATTAGCTCCCCTGGCTCCATAAATTGCGGTAGAAGATGCATCTTTTAATACCTCTACCGAAGCAATATCACTTGGATTGATATAGTCAATCGCATTACTGTTTTGAGTTTGTGAACCAACCGGTAAAGCCACTCCATCTACTACATACAGTGGATTATTACTGGTGTTGATGGAACTAAAACCTCTGATTTTAATATTGGTTTGCCCACCCGGACGACCTGAGTTTGTATTCACCTGCACACCCGAGATTCTTCCGGCTAAAGCCTGATTTAGAGATGCAGCTGGTCGTTCCTGTAATTCTGTAGCTTTTACTACGCCAACAGATCCGGTAAGGTCTGTTTTTTTAACCGCACCGTAACCAATAACCACAACTTCATCCAGTTTATTCGCCTCGGCTGGCGACATTTTAATGGTCATTGAATTCTGGTCAGCTACCTTAACATCCCGATTCTCATATCCAACATAAGAAAAACGAATAATATCATTCTGATTCGCTTCAATGCTAAATTTTCCAGATTCATCCGTAACGGTAGCCTTACCGCTTGTTTGGTTTTTAACCCCTACGCCTGGTATTGGATTATTTTTTTCATCCAATACTGTTCCTGTAAAGTTCTTTTTTGCCTGAACCTGCTGTAACAGCATATTGTCTTTCAAAAATCCTCCGGATTCTTCCCGATCCGAATTCATTGAAAACGCAGGGCTATTGAGCAGAAACAGCATCGAAAGCCCTGAGATTTTTAGTAGATTAATGTTCATTGGGTTTTGTTTAGTTAAAGATTAATTGATTTAGGTTTTATATTTATTAAAACGTTTTACTAATTGTCTAAAAAAGAGCCAGATGCCAGCTTTTTATTTGAATTAGGTGGAGAAGGTTTTAAGAATATAGTAGCAAAATTTGATCTGGATTGAATTGACAGCGCTGTTAATTGTTCCATGAAACGGAAAAGGATCCAAATAGATACAATAGAATAAAAAATATTAAACAAATCGCACATAAAATTATATTTGGTCAAGTAAATCGTTTTACTAATTCAATAGTACAAATTAATAATTATAATAAAACGATTTAGAAGTAATAATTTTATTACCCAAACAATCTTAATAAGCTGAAACCTGATTAATTATATTATTTTATTTCAACCTGAGTTGGAATAGGTATTTGGTTATAAAAGCTATTTATCATTCATTTTGGAAGTCCAAAAACGGCATCTTATAATGTACGAACCTCGTTTAATTAAGACCTATAAGATTTTTAAAACCTTATAAGTCTGTATAGTTAAGCGAACATCGAAATTGTCCCAATTTGAGGTTTTACAGGAGGGCATTTTGGGGAAACTGTAAAAAAGTTACTAACTCTAATAGGTATATCAGATAGAAGAGTTAGTAACTTTAGATCGTTTATTTCAGGAACCTAATAATCTGGATTCGATTAATAATAGGCTTTATTAGTCCTGACGAATTGAAGCAATATAAATTAAGGACTTTATTAATTCCTGATAATTAATTTTGCGGGGATAATTACCTGTTGGCTAGGCAGTTTTGCTTTCGAAGACAATTGATTTAATATCAATTTAATAACCGTTTCGGCTATTTCCTCAAGTGGTTGCTGCACTGCAGAAATGCCTGGTGTATGCAACTCAAAAGCTTCGTGATCATCGTAAGCAATTACCGCAAGATCATCTCCTATTTTTTTACCTATATATTTTAAAGCTTTCAACCCACTTATGGCTAAGTAATTGGTTGCAAAGAGTACGGCATCTATTTCTTTAGATTCGAATAAAGCTTTTATTTGATTAATCGTTTCGGTTTCATCCTGATGAAAAGGTATTTTCAAAACCAGCTCTTCATTATAAGGCAGTCCATAATCTTCCAATGCCTTTTTATAGCCTTCAAAACGTTCGGTAATTTGCTGAACATTAATATCGATTGTAACCAGGGCAATATTTTTTTTCTCCTGCTTAACAAAGCTTTCAATAGATTGATAGGAGGCGCTGAAATGATTGGCACCAACATAGTTTGTATTGGTATCGGGCAAATTTCTATCAAAAAAGATAATGGGCTTGTTATCATTCAATAACATCTGAATATCTTCTTCAATACCTTTCATCGGAGAGATAATGTATGCATCAACTTTACGTGATTTGAACATATTAATAAGTTCCTTCGCTTTTTCAACACTATTCTCAGTACTGGAATAAATAATTTTATACCCTTTTTTATATGCCTTATCTTCGATTAACCTGGCTATTCTCGCAAAAAAAGAGTTGGAAATATCTTCAACGATTAAACCTATGATATTCGAATTTCCTGTTCTTAAACTGCGGGCAATTTGATTCGGTTTATAACCGCTTTCTTCAATAATTTTTTGAACTTTTTTAATTACGGTCTCGCTGATCGATTTATCCTTGGCCTTTCCATTAATGATAAAAGAAACGGTAGTGATGGAAACGTTCGCTTTAGTAGCAATATCTTTTATAGAGAGGGCTTTCATTTCTTCTGTTATGGGTTAGTCTTTTAGGATTTAAACCCAAAACTAATTTAAAAAAATGGGATTTTTAATATTTATGCAAGTTCAAAGCCATAGGATTACCCTAAAACCGGAATAAAAAGATAAAATATTATCATTTTATGAAACTGTAGATCAATCTGGCCGTTTTTTCTGAGGCACCTGGTGTTCCCATCAAATTTAACAGCTCGTCATAATGGCTCAACATGGCCGCTCTGCCTGCCCCATCCAAAATAAAACTTAATTCTTTATTTATCTTTTGAGTATTGCAATCTTCCTGGATAAGCTCGGTAACAATCTTTTTATTTACGATAAGATTAACCAACGAGATAAATTTAATCTTTACCAGCATTCTGGCGATTGCGATAGAAATTGCTCCTCCCTTATAAACCACAACCTGTGGAATTTTAAACAAAGCGGTTTCTAAAGTGGCCGTACCAGATGCCACTATTGCTGCATGAGCATGATGCAATAAATTATACGTGTTATTGAATAAAAGATGAGCACTTTTCGAACCTGTAAATTGATGGTAATACTCCTCATTAAAGGTGGGTGCAGCAGCAATGGCAAAAGTATAATCCGGATATTCATCCCTGATGCTTAGCATTACTGGCAGCAATCGCTCTATTTCCTGCTTCCTGCTTCCAGGCAATAAGGCTATAATCTTTTCATCACCCAGGTTATTTTTTGCCCTGAAATTTTGATCAGGACTGAATTGTGCAATTTCATCCAACAATGGGTTACCAACATAATCCACTTTCATCCCCCAATCTGCATAAAAACTGACCTCAAAAGGCAAAATGCAGAACATTTTATCGACTACTTTTTTTATTTTCAGAACTCTTTTTTGATTCCAGGCCCAAACTTTTGGAGAAATATAATAGCAAACCTTAATATTATTTTTCTTAGCAAATTCTGCTATTTTGAGGTTAAAGCCTGGGAAATCAATCAAAACCAACACATCTGGCTTCCAGGCTAAAATATCTTCTTTACAGGTTTTAAGATTTTTAAAAATGGTTCTCAAATTCAAAACAACCTCAGTAAAGCCCATAAAAGCCATATCTGCATAATGCTTCACCAACTCGCCACCTTCAGCCTGCATTTTATCGCCACCAAAATACCTGAAAACAGCATGGCTATCTTCCGCTTTTAGGGCTTTCATTAAATTGGCACCATGTAAATCGCCTGATGCCTCTCCGGCTACGAGGTAGTATTTCATTTGAGTAATATAAAGTATTTAGTATAAAGACTTAAGTATTAAGATTTAACCTTATACCAGTCCTGCTTAAAAAGTATCAAGTATTAAGATTTAACCATACGCCTTATACCTTACGCCTTAAACCTGCTTTAAAAAACTTTATAAAAGAAAAACGCAAAAGCACATAAAAATGTAGCAGCAAGTATTCCTCTGCCAATGTTTTCTTTATTGTATTTAAAAAAATATTGCATGGTATAAGCGTTTATGGCTATACCTCCAATGTATAACAAATCGGCCTTGGCCAGATAAAACACATGATGGATCAGGTACCAGGCAATTGAACAAAAAATAGCGGGTGTAATCAATCCTATTCCTAATCCGACCCAAACAGAATTATTTAATTTTCCTAATTTATCATTCATTTATACAGGAAGATTTAGCCTAAATTTAATCCATCAGGAGCCGAAATTTTATGTTTAGCAGAAACTGTTTCCATTTCTCCCTTATCAACAAAATCCCAACCGTTCAGCATTTGAATGGCATGATGTGCAGTTAAATCGAACTGAACAGGAACAACAGAAACATAGTTATGTTCCAATGCCCAAACATCCGTATCTTCTCCCTTATCAAAGTTTTGGAAAACACCAGTTAACCAATAATAAGGTCGTTTGTAAGGATCTACCCTTTCTTCAAATTCCTCAGCCCATTTCGCATTGGCTTGGCGACAGATTTTGATTCCTTTTATATCTTCTCCATTTGGAAAGTTTACATTTAGCAAGGTCCCTTCGGGCAAACCATGTTCTAAAACCTGTTCACAAATGCTTTTTATATATTTTTTTGTGTGACTGAAATCTGCATCCGCAGCAAAATCATCTAAAGAAAAACCAATTGATGGTATCTTCTCAATCGCACCTTCAACAGCAGCAGACATGGTTCCGGAATAAATTACATTGATGGAATTGTTTAATCCATGGTTAATCCCCGACACGCATAAATCCGGCTTTTTGCCTTTAAAGATTTTATTTACGGCAAGCTTAACACAATCTACAGGTGTACCACTGCATTTGTACATCTCAACGCCTTCATAAAGATCAACCTTATCGAAACGAATAGGTTTTCCAATCGTTATGGCATGCCCCATTCCACTTTGTGGACTATCGGGTGCAACCACAACCACATTCCCTAATTCCTGCATCACTTCCATCAGGTTTTTAATACCTGTTGCGGTTATTCCATCATCATTTACAACTAAAATATTGGGTTTTGCACTTTGCTTTGTCATGCTGGTAAAAATACAGATTATAAAATTTAAGGCGTAATAAACCTCATATTTTTATATGTCATCTTCATTATTTCGTCTTTTTATTATGAATTATAGAAAGCATTTCGTTCCATAAAAGAAAGCATATATATTTGGATAAATAACTTATTAAAAATGAACGCTGTATTTGGAAAACATCCTTAACCTCCAAATATTAAACTCATTGTCATAAATCAAAATCAATTCAATGAAATTCAAACTAATTACTTTAGCTTGTTTTCTGGTTATAGGTTCTTTTGCAAAAGCGCAAATTACCTACCAATGGAAAACAGGAACATCTGCTGGCTATACGTATAAATATGTAACCAACGATCCAACGAAAACCCGTTTTTATACCCTAAAAAATGGGCTAACTGTAATTTTATCACAGAATAACAAGGAACCAAATATTGTGTATAAAATGGCCGTACGAGCCGGAAGCAATACAGATCCGAGGACGAATACCGGTTTGGCGCACTATCTGGAGCACTTGTTATTTAAAGGAACGGATAAGTTCGGAACAATGGATTATGCTAAAGAAAAACCTTATTTAGATAAGATTGAGGCGCTTTATGAAACCTACAACAAAACCACAGACCCGGCAAAACGTAAAGAAGTTTACAAAGAGATCGACAAAGTTTCGGGTGAAGCATCTAACTATTCGATCGCCAATGAATACGATAAAATGATGAAATCTATTGGTAGCGGTTCTACGAATGCACATACATCAGTAGAAGAAACTGTGTACGAAGAAGACCTTCCATCAAACGCCATAGATAAATTTTTAGCTGTACAGGCAGAACGTTTTCGCAGTCCTGTTTTCCGTATTTTTCATACTGAGCTTGAAGCCGTTTATGAGGAAAAAAATATCGGTATGGATAATGATGCCCGTAAAATGTACGAAAAAATGCTTTATGCTTTGTTCCCTACACACAACTACGGACAACAAACAACCATTGGTACCATTGAGCATTTAAAAAATCCTTCATTGGTTGAGATCAGAAAATATTACAACAAATATTATGTGCCCAATAATATGGCATTAATCATGTCTGGCGATATCAATTATGACGATCTGATCAAAAAAATTGATAAGAATTTTGCTTATATGGTTTCAAAACCTTTTGCACTTTACAATCCGGCTCCGGAAAAACCATTAACTCAAGTCCAAAAAGTTGATATTTACGGCCCGAGTGCAGAAAACCTGTATGTAGTTTATCGTGGTTTTGCCCAAAACACCCATCAAAGTTTATTGCTAGATCTGATTGGTAGCATTCTATCTAATGGCAAAGCGGGTTTATTGGATATTAACCTAAACAAGCAACAAAAAGTTTTACGTTCAGGCGCTGGTTACAATCAAATGAAAGACTATGGTATCTTCATTTTATCGGCTTCTCCAAAAGCCGGACAAAGCCTTGAAGATGCTCAGAAATTATTGCTGGAGCAGGTAGAATTGCTTAAAAAAGGTGAATTTGATGAAAGCTTAATCAAAGCAACTGTTGCTAACATTAAATTGGCCGAGCTGCAAGCTTTTGACAATAACGATGTTCGTGCAGATGCGACCATGAATGCATTTATTCAAAACCGTGGTTCAGAATGGGACAAAACCTTATCATCTACCGATGCCATGGGAAAAATCACCAAAAAAGAAATTGTAGATTTTGCCAATAAATTTTTCATTAACAATTATGTTTCGATCTTAAAACACAAAGGCGAGGATAAAAGCATTATTAAGGTAGAAAAACCTACCATTACAGCGGTTAAAACCAACACTAATGAGGTTTCTCCATTTACCAAAAACATTATTGCCACTCCTGTTAAACCCATTTCGCCTAAGTTTTTAGATTATACCAAAGATCTTACTTTTGGTAAAGCGGGTATTGCTGATGTAATTTCAATTCAGAATACTGAAAACGGTATTTTCAGAATGTCGTACTACTTTGACATGGGTTCTTATAGTGACAAATTACTTCCTTATGCCGCACAGTATTTAACTTTCTTAAGCACAGACAAATACTCGGCAGAAGATATCAGCAAAGCATTTTACAACATTGCTTGCAGCTATAGCATAAATGTTGGTTCTGACGTAACAACAGTTTCTATTACCGGGTTACAAGAAAATTTTGATCAAGCTGTAGCGCTTGTTGAAGAGGTTTTACTGAATTGTAAATCCAATGAAAAAGCCTTAGAAGATTTAAAAGGTCGCCTTTTAAAAGCAAGGGATAATGCGAAACTGAACAAAGCATCCATTCTTAGCGGTTTAACAAGTTATGCTCAATATGGTGCAGTTAATCCATTTAATTATGGCTTAACCAACGATGAAATTAAAAACATGAAATCAGCGGATTTAATTAACATCCTGCATAACCTAACCAAGTATAAACACCGCATTACTTATTATGGTCCTAAAACCTTAACTGCGTTTTCTACAGATATCACTAAAATTCATGCATTACCAAAAGAATTTAGTCCAATTGCTCCGTTAAAGAAATTTATTTATGCCGGTACGGATGCCAATAAAGTTTATTTTGCTGATTATGATATGGTTCAGGCAGAAATCCGCTGGGTGCGTAACGCAGGCCCTTATGATCCGGCAAACGCAGCCAAAATTGGTCTTTTTAACAATTATTTTGGTGGTGGTATGGGTTCTGTTGTATTTCAAACGATCCGCGAATCTAAAGCCCTGGCCTATTCTACTTTTGCGATTTATTCATCACCAAACAGTAAGGAAAAAGAAAATACTATTGTTGCTTATATAGGTACACAGGCCGATAAAATGAATGAAGCTGTTGCTGGCATGAATGAATTATTAACCACTTTACCCGAGTCTGATAAATCTTTCGCTCTATCCAAAAGCAATTCATTAAATGGATTGGAAACTTCACGCATTACCAAGGATGGCATTATCTCCTCATATTTGGCTGATAAAAAGTTAGGTTTCGAACACGATTCCAGAATTGATGAATATGCAAACCTAAAACCCTTAACTTTTGCGGATGTAAAATCGTTCCATCAAAATAATCTTTCCGGAAAGCCTTACATTTATTGTGTCCTGGCATCAGAAAAGAAAATTAATACGGCAGATTTAGAAAAATTTGGTCCGGTAACCAAACTAAGTTTAGAGCAGATTTTTGGATACTAAATAAGGTGAAAGGTATAAAGGCGAAAGGTTTAAGGTAAAACCCAAAGCTGAAAGAAAAAGCGGTTTAAAAAACACAGTCATCCGATGAATATCTGCATTTTGCCATTATTCATCGGATGACTAAATCAAAAAAAAAGCGATTTCCGTTTCCGAAAATCGCTTTTTTGTGGTACAATTTTTTTTAGAAAAACAATAGGCGGTCGTCATTGCTGATCATTTTGAATAATGGGTTTACAAAACAAAAAATAACATTACCCATGCTGTACCATTAAAACCTCAACTAAGGTTTATGTTTCCACGAACCATAAACAAAAAAAGCATTGCCTTCTGACAATGCTTCCCTTTTTTATTTGAGGCATCAGATGCAGAAACCTATTTCATTTTATAATCTATCACAATGCCATTCGCCATTAACTTATTATTTACTTTAGTAATTTCACTCCCAGTAGGCATTTCAACTATTAAAACAGATGTATTGTTGCCAATCATCACTTTACTTTTTGCCGAAACACTCCTGACTATAAATTTTTGTGCAATTGCATCATACAGATCGACTTTTTTATTCCCCCTAACTTTATAATTCAGGGTTTTATTTTGGTCATACGGATTGTACAAAAGATATGTAGGGTAGGCTTTATCTTTATAAAAATCTGTGGCTAAAACATCCAACTTTAAAATTCCTTCAACATTGGTTTTCTCTACAATGGCTCCGAAAATTCCTACATGTCCACTACCATAAACGCTAAATTGAGAAACATCAGGATTTTGTCCTGGCACCCATTTCGGCCCATCTCCTTGAGCAACTGGCGCTTTTTTATCCATATAAACCGTATCAAAAGTAGAACCTTTCGCAAAACCCTCATAAGCGATAACTCCTTTCGTAACATTTGCAAAACCAGGGATGGTCTGGTGTTCTGTTGGAACATATTGCGGGTAGAATAAGCGTGATGCATTCACCGCATTCAGCATCCATTTCCCTATGGCATCTGCATAAGCTGGTTCATAACGAACAGTTGGAACCAATGGCCAGGCCGCATCAAAAGTATTCATCAAAAACCCATATCCACCATGATCAACCGTACTTCCTACCACTCCGGAGATGTCGTATCCATTCCATTTCCCGGTTAAAACACCCCAACCCTCACGACAAACCGCTGTTCCGTCGAATGTCCAAGCCAGAAGTTTTTGCACATCAAAATTAGTTTCCTGTTCCACGTTCATCCTGGCAGCTAAATAAGCACCAAAAGGCATCAACAATTCATACGTAGGGTTTATGGTATTTTTTTCTAAAGCAGTCATTGCACTAATTGCCCCTTGCAGGTAACGTTTATCGCCAAATTTCTTGTAGGCTGAATATAAAACCCAGGCATGGCCGGCAGCAGCGTCTTGTTGTGCACAGATCTGATTTTTCATCGGTTTCATTTGGGCATAATCGAAATACGAATAATTGTAATCGCCCTTTAAAATCGAATCGGCTTTATAAAATTTTTCGGCAATGCTTTTAGCAATCCAATCAAAATCTTTCTCATTTGGATATTGTTCATAAATGGCATAAAACAGAACATTCGGATAAACATCATACCACCAATCTCTACCATAACCACCTCCTAAAAGTGCAACTTCCGGAGCAGTATTGTTCATCATGATGTTCCATTTCGTATCCCGGTTGAAATAATTTTTCAGCATCGCCGCGTAATTCATTCCATTTTGCTTACTCTTATCAATACCGATTAAGCTTGCACCCATTACCGCTCCCATATTGGCCAATGCCTCATGAAACATGCCTTTATTGTGTTGCTTACCCTGCCTTACATCACCAACGGCAGTATAAATTCCCATTACCGGCTGATCGAAATTCTTGTTGGTACTGTCCATCCAAACCATTGGCCAGTAATCGCCTTTGGCTTTAAAATCATAAATGGTTTTATCAAAATTTTGAGCCATCAATTTCCAGTCTATAATTTTTAATGGCTGAGGCAGGTTTGCCATTTCCTCTACCCTACTCAATTTTTGCTGTTTAATTTGTGCCTGAGTAAAGTTAAAAATGATGGAGAAAATCAGCGTTATTCCGATTTTAAAAATTTGTTTCATCTGTCTTATTTTAAAGATATAGCATATAATTTAAGGCGCAATTACTCCTGGTTCTTCATTGCTTAATATTGGTGCTTTTTGCATATTTTCGATTTTACCTTGTTTAATAATTCCTTTGGCAACCCAATAGGATGCAAGTTGTAAAATAGCCACAATGATGATGGCATAACGTAAAGCAATCTCAACGGAAAAACAATAAGCTAAAATTAAAAATGTGCCAGCACCAGTTAAACGGCCTATATATAAACCTGCTTCATGATTTAAAATATAGGCAAACTCGCTACGTTTTTCTTTTTTGGTCAAAATATCGATTACACTGAACTGGATTGGAAAATAAGCCAAATCCAGCAATGGTTTTGCCAGTAAAAGGAACAGCATAAATAAAATCACGCCCATGCTACTGTACAAAATTCCATTGATTACGGCAGCTATTGCAAAAAGCAATAATCCAGCTCCAAAAACATACAATCTATGTTTCGGAGAAGTATTTCTTCCGATAATGTACATGGCCACCGCAGCAATTATAGCTCCGATAGATTGCGCTGTACCTAAAGCACCTTCCTTGCCAACTAAAAGCATAATGAGCATGGCTGGAGCTGTAACTAAAAAGCCTTGAACCAAGCCCTTTAAAGTTGCCAATCTTAATAATTTATACCAATAAGGGTCAAATTTAAAATAAACGAATTTCTTTTCTGTTGGATTAACAAAATCCCCTCTAAAACACATTATAGATGCCAATACGGTAACTACAAAAACCAATCCTGTTACAATTTTATAAGCTAAATGTGCATTCCCACCTACAGCATTAAACTCAATAAACCATCCGATTAATACTGGAATAACCACTGCAATTATCGTGTAGAAAAAGGTTTCTAATCCATAATAATAATTTCTGTTCTCATCATTGGTAATGGCTAATGCCAGGAAATCTCTATTCGCCCAATAAAAACCAAATGACATACCCATAATCAAACCAGCGACACCAATTCCGGTATTATCAAGTGTGGTTAAGGACATCATCACCATCATGGAAACACCACTTAACATCATCCCCAAAGAGTATAATGTTTTGATTGAAAATTTACTCAACAGATACCCATTGAGGAAAAAAGTAATCGGAATACCTGTGTAAATAGTCAATTGATAAATGACCACTTTCACCGGATCATTGGAGCTACGCATAACGTAAGCGGCCACAAAAATATCGATAACCGGAAGTACAATGCTATAAATTAGATTGGTTAGTGTAAGTACCCTGAAATTGTACGATTGATTCTTGAAATGTGCAATTTCTGTTTTGAGTTTATTCAGCATGATTATATTTTAAAGAGGATAAAATATCTTGAATGGAAAATTTAGCGCCGCAAACAAATTCATCTGCCGCACCATAATAAATGGTTAATTCGTTGCCATTAATGGTATGCCCATTGGTAAAAACCACCTGACCGAAAAAGCCGCATAATTCGTATTCGGCAATGGGTTTCATAATGGGTGTTTCACTTTGTGCAATCACTTTTGATGGATCATTTAAATCCATTAAAAAGGCACCTAAACAATATTGATGTTCCGCATTTGCGCCATGATAAATTTCCAACCAACCCTTTTCGGTTTTAATTGGAGCCGCTCCTGCACCAACACGTTTGCTGTCCCAACTATTTTTGCGAGTCTTGATGATGCATTTATGATTTCCCCAATGGATGCCATCGGGCGATTCTGCCAACCAAATGTAATTACCCCCCAGATCAACACTGCTTGGACGATGAAGCGTGTAAAATTTACCATTGATTTTCTCTTCGAAAACTGCACAATCTTTATTGTGTGGTGGAATAATCATTCCATGTTTTTCGAAGATTTTCCAATCTTTTGTGCTGCGCATTCCAACACCTACACCGTGTTCGGAAACCGCTGTAAAGGTTAAATAATAAGTCCCATCGATTAAAGCGACACGGCAATCTTCAATCCCAAAGGCCTCATCCGGACCTTCGCCTTGCAATAAGGAATAACCTTCTGGCTGATAAAAGTTAATTCCATCATCACTGCAAACCAATCGCAGATGTGAAAGTGTGGTTAAATAATCGGCACCTTTATAATTGATTACACGTGGATCATCTGCAATTAAATCCGGGTCGTTTTCTTTTATCTCGATAATCTCTATTCCATCTCCTTTTAAAACGGGAAAAGAAATTATACCATCTTTTTGTTTTGGCCGCTCGGCTACCCGGATAAGTAACCACGTTTTATTTTGAAAAGTAAAAACACCTGGATTTAATAAACAGGCTATCTCCAGTCCTGGTCTGCTTGGCACTAAATCTTTTGGAGATAATATAGGGTTCTGAGAAAATCTTTTTGCGCTATCTGTCATAATATTTGGGGAATAGGAATTTACAACCACAATAATTGGTGGAAATAGATGAAATAAGATATATTAGGTATAAACCAGATTTTAGCAAACTGGTTTATACTTTTACTTTTAGTTAGTAACCTGGGTTTTGTTTTAAGGTTCCTGCTGATGCATCAACCTCCCCTTGTGGCAAAGGGTACAAATAATGCTTATCCTGAAAGTTTTTACCTTTTGAAGCCATTACCGATTTAGCCAATTTCCATCTTTTAAGATCAAGCATTCTTTGAGATTCAAAACCTAACTCCACTCTTCGTTCAGCAATTAACCAATTTTTAATTGTTGCCTTATCTGTTGATGAAGGTCTATCTGGCAGTGTTCCTGCTGGTGGCAATACACCTAAAGCACTTACACTTGTTCTCGCTCTTGCTCTAATTTGGTTAATGATTGAGATTGCTTCCGGATACTGACCCAACTCGTTAAGTGCTTCAGCTTTCCAAAGTAAAACATCAGCATATCTGATATAGATTTTGTTGTTAGCAGCATCATCGTTTCCTTTATTAGATCCGTTCGTACTACCCAATAACTTATTTACGTTTTGATTTGGAACATCTACTGTATATAATTTCCTTGGATCGTTAGCCTCAAAAGCATTAAGAAAATCGGTACTTGGGGCAAAGAAACCCCAACCCAATGGCGCACAAATTCCATTTCCTTTTAATGGATTTTGATTGCTTTGATGATCATAACAAAAGATTACCTCATTTTCTGCGAACTCTTTCGTTTGATCGAAACTATCGAAATAATTAGTATTTAAACCGTAAAAGCCTAATGCTTGTAACTCATTAACGCTGGTAACAACATCTGCCCATTTTTCGGTATATAAAGCCGATTTAGCTTGCAATGCGATAACAGAACCTTTATTTACTCTCCATTTTTCAGTTGTAGAACTGTATTTTGCATTTGGCAATAAGCCCTTTGCTAAATTTAAATCTGATTTAATTTTATCCCAAACCAAACCTTTATCTGCTCTTACGGCAACTTCAAAAGCCTCTTGATAAGTGCTTACAGGCTTAAGAATTAGCGGAACATCGCCAAAATTGGTTACCAATGAGAAATAATAATAAGATCTGAGAAAATAAGCCTCTCCTAACAATTGATTTTTACGAGCGACTGTAATTCCGGTAATCGACTCGATATCTTGCTTAGTTAACAGTTCAATTGCAATATTTAATCTTTTAATCCCCTCGTAATCGTATTTCCAAAGACCGTTAGGCCCTCCATTTGTAGAGGTGAATGTGAAATTGTTCACGTCATCCATCCAAGGTTGATCTCCATCTGGATTCCATTTTTTCTCCATGTCATCAGATGCAATATCCTGCATCACTAAATCATTTTGAAAAACTAATCCTCCAGCCCAATCCCATTGCGCCAGAATATTTAAACGGTTTGATAATAATTGATACGCTGAGTTTACAGAATTTTCTACTGTACCCAAAGTTGGGGTTGAGTTAACCTGTTCTAAAGTTGTTAAACCTACAGCTTCGGTAGTAAGTTGCTTTTTACAACCCGCTAATGTGATCAAGGAAAACACTAGGCATATAAATAATATTCTTTTCATAATACTTTTTGCAAAAAAGGTTTACAGATTAATTTTTAAACCGATGATAAATGCTTTCGATTGCGGATAAGTTCCTTTATCGATTAATGAAGTTGATTCTGGATCTAAACCTGTATAGTCTGTTATGGTTAACAAATTCTGACCAGAGGCATATAAGCGCACATTTTTAACACCGATCTTTTTCACATCAAAAGTGTATCCAACCTCAATATTTTTTAATCTCAGGTATGATGCATCTTCTACAAAAACACTCGATACTTCGCCACCACCATTTCTATTAAATGTAAGTCTAGGCAATGTATTGCTTGTTCCAGACCCATTCCAGCTATCTAAAACAGAAACCATAGAGTTAAAAGGACGACTATCAAAATTGATAATCTGTTTCAAATCGTTGTAACGATCAACCCCTTGTACACCTTGAAGTAAGAATGAAAAATCGAACTGTTTAAATGATGAAGAGAATGCAAAGCCATAGGTTAATTTCGGAACAGGATTACCAATGAAGGTTCTGTCATCAGCATTAATTTGACCATCGTTATTTAAATCCTTAAATTTAATATCTCCAGGCAATGCACCATTTGCATTTGAGAATAAATGACTACTCACTTCTCCTGGTGTTTGATATATTCCATCAAATACTAACCCAAAATACGAATTAATGGGCTGTCCAACTTCTATTTTAGTATGGGTTTGATCATCAGTAATATTTTTAACAAACTCCTGAAGTTTATTAACATGATTAGTTAAGGTTGCAATGTTAGCATTAACATTGTATTTAAATGCATGTTCTCTATTCTGGAAATTTAACCCAAATTCGAAACCTTTATTGGTAACCTCTCCTGCATTTACATAAGTACGATCAATTACACCAACTGATACTGCAGGCAAACCAACGGTTAACAGGATATCATTCGTTTTTTTAACAAAATAATCAGCCGTAAATGAAAGTCTGTTTTTTAACACGCCAACATCTAAACCAAAGTTAGTTTGTGTTGTAGTTTCCCATTTAACATCAGGATTACCATATCTAACTACATTAACGATACCACCAGATTCTGAAACCAAGGTTTGATAGGTATTATTAGGTATTTCCTGATTACCAGCTTGCCCCCAACTTCCTCTTAGTTTCAATTCAGAAATCCATTGAATGTCTTTCATAAAGCTTTCATTGGAAATAATCCATCCAGCGGATGCAGATGGGAAATAACCCCATTTATTATTTGGACCAAAGCGTGATGAGCCATCCGCTCTCAAAGTTGCTGTAGCAAAATATTTATTATCAAAATTGTAAGTACCACTTCCAAAAAATGAAATTAAGTTAAAGCTACTTGCTGAACCTGAATTATAGATATTGGTTAAACTTCCGTAATCTAAATATTGGAAACCTGAAGTGCTCTTATCAAAATTCTGTCTGCTACCACCAATTGCTGATGATTTGCTTGAGATATTTTCAGCCCCTAATAAAAAGTTTAAATTATGCTTTTCGTTAAAGGTTTTTACATAATTTAAGGTGTTGGTAAAGGTAAAATTCATTACCTCACCTCTGTTTTCATCTAAATTATTAGGTCTGTTATTTCTACCTTTTCCTGGGTAAAGCTCATCAGGATTATTATCATTATCATCTCCATAATTCTGAGCAAAGTTTTTGTTATGAGAAAAACTAATATCTACACCAGCACTTGATCTAAATGTTAAAGATTTATCACTTAAGAAAGCGTATTCAGCATATATGTTTCCGAAAGTTTGGAATGTTTTTCTCTTATCATTAGTAAAATTAACAATAGCAATCGGGTTAGAACTAAATTCGAAATTCTTATCCCATCCGTTGTTATTTCCAGTATAAAAAGGTAAATCAGTATAAGGGTTTGCGGCAGTATATGTTGGATCAGTTACGCTTTTGTAAACACCCAAAACCGGTGGCCGTAATAAAGCATGACGAATTACACCTGGAACATCGCCACTGGATGATAATTTATCTTGCTTAGCAAAACTCAGTTGAAGATTTGTACCTACTTTAAAACGATCAGTAATGTTGGCATTAACATTTGTTCTGAAATTAAAACGTTCGTAACCATCATGATCTTGAACTACAATACCATCTTGTTTGTAATAACCTGTGGAAACCAGGTATTGAACGTCATCAGAACCTCCATTAACAGATGCTTGCAGATTTTTAGATTTGCCAGTTTCAAACAATTCCCCTAACCAATCGGTGTCTGCTAAATCAGTTCTGCTTCTTGCCGTTTGATAAGGACTGACGCCAGTATTTTGAACACCGGCTCCGTTAACAGAATTGTGCCAAGCTCTATCTTTTATCGTTAAATATTGATCTGTATTTAACATTTCTGGCAAATTGGTAGCTTGATGAAACCCTGAAAAATATTCAATATTAACATTTGCCTTGCCTTTTGTACCGTTTATTGTCGTGATAATTACAACACCATTTGCAGCACGAGAACCATAAATTGCTCCAGCGGCAGCATCTTTTAAAACAGTCATTGATTTAATATCGCTCTGATTTAGAGAAGAAATATCGCGAGTTGGTACTCCGTCTACAACGTAAAGCACATCATTATTACCTAAAGTTCCTTCTCCCCTTATTCTTAGTTTAATGCCATCCCCAGGTGCCCCGGTATTAGCAGCTACGAACACACCAGCAACCTGACCCTGGAGTGCTTGCGCGACATCAGCAATTCTTGTCTTTTGCAAATCCTTCATATCAACTGTAGCAACAGAGCCTGTAATTGAGGCTTTCTTTTGTGATGTATAGCCCACAACTACTACATCATCCAATGATCTGGAACTCGGTTTTAAGGCTACATTTAAATTCCCTCCGGTTGCATTTAAAGTTACAGAGCCGTAACCTATATAATTAAATGTTAAAGATTGTGATGCCCCTGCCTGCAGGGTTATTACATAAACCCCATTACCATCGGTAGAAGTTTTGTTTTGTGTATTGGCCTGCATGACCACAACACCTGGTAAGGGTTGATTTGCTTCATCAGTAACCTTACCCGTTACTTTTGTTTGTGCATAACTTGTAAAACCCGTAACGGCTAAAAACAAGAAAACCAACAATGCATAAATACGTCTGTTTTTTTTCATCTGATTTATATTTGATTATAACAAATATAGAGCAGGAGGATGGCTATAATAGTGCACTATAATAACATTTTAGTTCACTATTGTTGCAAAACAGTTTATTTAAGAGGGGTTTTTATATGTGCTCGGTTGTAGTCGATTCTTCGTATTGTTTTTGCCGATAGTCATTCGGGGCCAAATGATATATCTTTTTAAATTCCCTGAAGAAATAAGATTTATTATTAAATCCTGTTAAATAGAATATCTCGGATACGGTTAGTTTAGAATTTTGGAGTAATACCGCAGCGTGTTTTAAACGGATTCGCTTAATAAATTCTGATGGTGTCATACCCGCCAAAGTTTTTAATTTTCGATACAATTGCATTTTACTGATACACAAGGTATTTTCCAGTTTGGATGCATCTAAATCTGGCTCTGCCAGATTTTCTTCAACTGCTTTAACCAATGCATTTAAAAATTCCTTATCGCCTTGATCTAAATCGACATCTATAAACTGATTATTAATATTCCTATCCTTAATCAAACTATTCATCCGGTTTCGGTAATCCAATAATTTCCGAACACGCATTTGCAGGTAGTTTATATGAAACGGTTTTGGAATATAGGCATCTGCTCCGGTTTCATAACCTTCAGTTTTATGCTCCTCCGTACCCCGGGCAGAGAGCATGATGAAAGGGATGTGGCAAGTAGCAGGAACCGTTTTTACATGCCTACAAAGTGCTAATCCATCCATATCTGGCATCATAATATCACTAATGATAATATCCGGCGTGTTGTTTTTCAGAAACTCTATTGCCGAAATTCCGTTTTCGGCCTCGTAAACATTGTATTGATCTTTTAATATCGTCTTAATCAAAAAGCGCAATGCATCGTCATCTTCTACAATCAATATACTGTATTCAGCAACGCCTTGCAAATCATCAATCAAGGCAATTTTATTGCTCTCCTCAACAGTTTCTATATGCTCTTGTTGATAAGGTTTCAAAATAGATTCGAATAGGTAGGATGGCGCTGATGCAATGACTTCATCTTGTTTACCCTCTACAACCTGTTTAAGCTTAAGTTTAAAATTGAAATAAATCCAACCGTTTTTTAAGGATACATCAATACTGCCATCCATTATGGCAATTAACTCTTTGGTAAACGCAAGACCAATACCTGTGCTAAATTTTTCAAATTGATTTTCTTTGCCAATATGGAATTCAGTGAAAAGGCTTTCCAGATCTTCTTGTCTTAATTTACAGCCCGAGTTGGCTACGATAGTTTCCAGAGTTTGATTTTCTGCATCAAAATTTACGATAAAAACAACATTTTGCTTTTCGCCTGCATGTTTAAAAGCGTTGGATAAAAGATTGAAAAGTACTTTCTCAAACTTATCCTTATCAATAAAACCGGCTATACCGTTTTGAATTTGCCTATCAAAATGCTGTTCGTTTTTTTCAGCTATCGGAATAAACAATTGGGTTAAACCGTTCAGTAACTTCGTAATATCAAAATAATCGTCGTTCCTTTTTAAATAGCCCGCCTCTGCTCTTCTAAATTCCAGTAATTGCTGTACCAGATAAGTTAAACGGGCAGTATGCTGATGAACAAGCGACAGAAAATAATTCTTGTCAATAGGTTTATCGAGCATATTTCGTTTTTGCATAAAGTGCTCAACAGAACCTAAAATCAAGGTTAATGGCGTTTGGATTTCGTGCGCTATGTTGGTAAAAAAGCTAATTCTTTGGCGATGCACTTCTTCATCTTTTTGCCTAAATAAATATTCACGCTCCAGCTTAAATTTCATTTCAAGTTTGTTCTTCCTGTAAAGATGAAAGGCATATCCACCAATGATCAATAACAAAGCATAAAAAGCATAAGCAGGATAAGTGAGCCAGAAATATTGTTTTACATTTAATTTTAAGGCCACAATATCTTTCGTCCAAACGCCTTCTCCATTACTCCAGCGAACCAACAATTCATATTCTCCAGGTGGAATATTGTAATAAGCGATCTTTCCGTCTGTACCGGTATAGCGCCAATTTTGATCCAGTCCTTTTAGTTTATAAGCAAACTCATTTTTAGATGCATTGAAATAATTTAATGCATTGAATGAAAACTGGAAAAAGTTGCTTTTCCTTTCCAAATCGAAAATTTCAATCGGCTGTTGACCAGCTTTTACAATTAAATATTGGTTGTTCTGAAATTCCCGACCTCCCAATTGTAAATCAGAAATCAGAAGATTTGGCTGCTTGGCATTTTCGATAATATATTTAGGCAGGAAATAATTGAAACCATAAATTCCACCAAAAAGCAGATTATTGTTTGAGGCTTTTAAGACTGCGCCATCACTAAACTCATTGCTTTGCAAACCATCGCTTTCCTGATAGTTGGCAATACTGTTGCTTGTTGGATTTAGTTTAGCCAAACCTTTATTGGTGCTTAACCAAATATTACCCGAGCCATCTTCCTGAATAGCATGAATGGTATTATTTGGTAAACCTTCATCCATTGTCATTTTTCTGAATTTAGGTTTACTTTTTAAGGATTCGGCATACGATAAATAATTCAGTCCATAACTCGTACCGATCCAAAGTCGATCTTTACTGTCATAGAATAAAGACAACACATCACTGTGCGATAAACTTCCAATATAGCCAAAAGCTTTATACGTTTTAAATTCGCCCTGCTTTTGGTCAAAAACACTTAAGCCACCATACCTACAGGCAATCCAAAGCCGATCATCCTTGCCCTTTGCCAGTGCATAAATAATATCATTTGCCGGACCATTTTTTTCTGTTGATGAAGAATAGTATTGCTTAAAGTTTTTAACAGATAGGGATTTATCAGCATTTCGAACAATTTTTAAATGAATCAATCCGTATCCACTTGTTCCCATCCAAATGGAACTATCTTTATCTTGAATGATGGCATAAACTGATCTAAAATCTGAAATCTTTTCTGCACCTCTAATATTCCTCCAATTAATGGTTTTAGCCGTTTTTTGATCATAAACAGAAATCCCTTTTCCATCCGTACCCATATAGATAAATTGATCTACTCCTCGCTTAATCGCAAACACCGAATTGTTCTCTAATCCGGAATTTACATCAATTTTTTGAGGTTTTGCGGTTTCGCTACCTGCTTTCCAAAAGCTATTAAAAATTAGAACCCCATTTCCCTTAGTACCCACCCACAGGTTTCCATCATCTTCTGCAAAAGTTCTGATTGGCTTATTTATAGTTGTTCCATTGATTTTGGTCAACAGGCCAAAATAATTTTCTTTCGGATAAATTTGGATCAATCCATTACCATCGGTACCAATCCAGAGTACCTTATCCTGACCAACATTTAAGGCTGTAATTTTGATGTTTTCCAGTACTTTTGTTTCTTTTTTCAAAAAACTGCTTGGCTTAAAATTTTGATCGTAAATGCTTATTCCCTGGTTTTCCCAAGCCACAATATAATTGGATTGATAAAAGGTTATGGCTTTAATTTTCCTGGAATCTATATCTAGTTTTTGCGTTTTTAAATTGGCATCAATTTTAAAATGCGTATCATGATTACTGCTGTAAATGATCTGATTATTAACCGTAAAAAAATTATTTATGCCTTCTGCCTCTGAAAACACTTTAACAACATGAAGGTCTTTTTCATTAACCTTAGCAACAATTAATTCTCCTTTTTTATTTAGATACCAAAGCTCATTATTTAAGAAACACATCTTCACAATGCCTTCTCTTCCGGTTAATTTCCGGTAATCGGTAAATTTATCGGTCGATAGATTGTACCTGCTTAAAATGCCATTTGCGGAAAAGCAAAATACCGTTCCATTATCACTAACCACCAACTCATATTCATTTTCTCTTATTTTTTGTGCAGAACCATTTCGATAAAAATAGCGATTAAATTTTCCAGAAGCTTTGTTGTAGCGCGAAATTCCACCAATGGTATTGATCCATATATTACCTCGGTTATCTTCCTTAATGGCTTGAATAACATTACTTCCAATACTATTTTCGGCTTTATCTATATTGTGGTTGTAAACACTAAACCGGGCACCATCATAACGATTTAGTCCATCCCAGGTTCCAATCCATAAGAGCTGATCTTTATCCTGGAAAATGGCATTAACCGAACTGTTTGATAATCCGTTTCGATTATCCAGTTGTCTGTAATAAAAAGATATGCCCTGCTTCACATCATCCGCAGAAACACTTCCTGAAATGAATAAACCAATCCATACTACTAAAAGGACAAATGCCTTACTCATTTTAAACTTTGTTGTTGAAAATTTTATTTGGCTAAACGCTTTTGGAGATCTTTAAATTTATAAAAAATTATCGGGATTAATCAATTTGAAGCTATATAAAACCAAAACAAGATAGCAACAGCTTATTTTACACAAATCATAAAAAATGCCCTTGAAATTTCAGGGGCATTTTTTATTTATCGAAACCTATAGGTCTAAACCCAATTTGGATTCAACATGGCCTTATAATTTTTTTGCGGCTTCAATAATTTCCTCAACTACTGCAGGATCTAACAAAGTTGAGGTATCACCTAAGTTCGAAGTGTCTCCCTCTGCTATTTTGCGTAAAATACGACGCATAATTTTACCTGACCGGGTTTTAGGCAATCCGGAAACAAAAAGTATTTTATCGGGTTTTGCAATGGCTCCGATTACACGGGTAACGGTTTGTAGAATATCTTTTTTGGATAAATCTGCCTCTCCATGCATCTCCGGGTAAATTACAAAAGCATATATGCCCTGCCCTTTTACATCATGTGGATAGCCTACAACCGCACTTTCTACCACACCAGCATGCATATTTATGGCATTTTCCACTTCAGCGGTTCCAATCCTGTGTCCTGAAACATTTAGCACATCATCTACACGACCAGTAATCCGGTAGTAACCATCTTCATCCCTTAAGCAACCATCACCAGTGAAATACATGTTTTCGTAAGCAGAGAAATAAGTTTGTTTACAGCGTTCATGATCGCCATAAGTTGTACGCAACATACCCGGCCATGGAAATTTAATACACAGATTTCCACTTACCCCATTTCCCTCGATTTCATTTCCATTTTCATCAACCAGAACGGGTTGTATTCCCGGCAAAGGCAAGGTCGCATAACTTGGTTTGGTTGGGGTTACGGTGGCAATTGGAGAAATCATAATGCCCCCGGTTTCCGTTTGCCACCAGGTATCTACAATTGGCGCCTTACTGTGTCCAATCTTTTCATCGAACCAATGCCATGCTTCTTCATTAATAGGCTCTCCTACTGAACCTAAAACACGAATGGAGCTTAAATCTTTTCCATTCAATGGTTCTTCGCCAAAACTCATTAACGAACGGATAGCCGTTGGAGCTGTATATAAAGTATTTACCTTATGTTTTTCTACAATATCCCAAAACCGTGAAGCTGAAGGGTAAGTTGGTATCCCCTCGAATAAAACAGAGGTCGCTCCCTGAGAAAGTGGACCATAAACAATATAAGAATGCCCGGTTATCCAACCAATATCTGCCGTGCAAAAGTAAATTTCTCCGGGTTGATAATTAAATACATTCGCAAATGTATAGCCTGCATAAACCATATAACCTCCACAGGTATGAACCACACCTTTGGGTTTGCCTGTAGAGCCGGATGTGTACAGGATAAACAACAAATCTTCTGCATCCATTTCCTCCGCTTCGCAAATGTCGTTAACATGTTTAACCTCATCTTCCCACCAAACATCACGTCCTTTAAGCATGGAAACCGGCGTGCGTACATGGGTTAAAACAATACATTTTGAAACCGTTGGACAACCAATTAAAGCATCATCAATTACATCTTTTAATGGAATTTGTTTGTTGCCACGGTAAGCCCCATCAGCAGTGATCACCAGTTTACATTCGGCATCATTAATCCGATCTGCAATAGATTTTGCAGAAAACCCTCCAAAAACAACGGAATGAACAGCACCAATGCGGGCACAAGCTAAAACAGCTATCGCCAATTCGGGTACCATCGGCATATATATACAAATGCGATCGCCCTTTTTAGCGCCATTTCTTTTTAAAACATTCGCAAAACGACAAACACGTTCATGCAACATTTTATAGGTCAAGGTAATACTTTCTTCTTCAGGGTTATTGGGTTCCCAAATAATGGCTGGTTTATCTCCACTGCTGGCCAAATGACGGTCTAAACAATTTTCGGTAATGTTCAGTTTAGCACCTTCAAACCATTTGATATTGGGTTCAGTAAAATTCCAGGAAAGCACTTTAAACCAAGGTTTACGCCATTGAAAATTTTGCGCTACCTCGCCCCAAAATTGTTCAGGGTTTTCTACGCTTTTTTTATAATCTTCTTCGTATTGTTTAAAGGATGTGATTTGCATTACGTTTATATGTTTTGGTTTTAGCTGCCGCTAATTTAAAGAAATATTGATTAGCGAAATATTGAAATCGCATCAAAATGAATACTCTGGTTTAATTTTAAAAATATCTGAAAATATTTAGCGGCTCTCTTGCCGTTTACAATTATTATTCAGATATTTGCAAACTCTTAAAAAAATTAAGCGACGATATTAACAACTATATTTACAAGTCATGTCAAGAGTTTGTGATTTAACAGGAAAAATGGCAATGAAAGGTAATAACGTTTCACACTCAAACGTTAAAACCAAGCGCAAATTTTATCCTAATTTGAAACTTCAGAAATTTTATATCCCTGAAGAAGACCGTTGGATTACGTTGAAAGTTTCTACTTCAGCGATTAAAACCATCAACAAAGTGGGTATTAGCGAGGCAATCAGCCGTTTCGTAAAAAAAGGATTTTTGTAAAAAACATTAACTGTTGAGATTAACAGTTTATAATTTATAATAAAATGGCAAAAAAAGGTAACAGAGTTCAGGTTATTTTAGAATGTACTGAGCATAAAGAAAGTGGCATGCCAGGTATGTCTAGATATATTTCTACCAAAAACCGTAAAAACACTACCGAAAGATTAGAATTGAAAAAATTCAACCCGGTATTGAGAAAAGTAACCGTACATAAAGAAATTAAATAAGGTTGAAGGTAAAAGGTTGAGGGTTATTCACTCATTCAATTCTTCTATCATTCAATCATTTAAATTATAAGAACATGGCAAAGAAAGTAGTTGCAACCCTTAAAACAGGAACTGGTAAAGAATATTCGAAAGTAATTACAATGGTTAAATCACCTAAAACTGGTGCTTATTCATTCAAAGAACTTATCGTACATAACGACCACATTAAAGATGCTATCGCATCTAAGTAAGGTTAATATTTTTGATATTGAAAATATTAAAGGCCGTTCCGTATCAATCGGAAGGGCTTTTTTTGTTATAATATTGATTTAGCTTTAATTGTTTATCTTTATAAAAATGAGCTATTATGGAAGCCTATAAATTTAGAACAAAGGTTTCGGAAGACGGAACTATTATTATTCCTGATGAAGCAAACCTGAATAACAGAGAAGTAGAAGTTATTATTTTGAATCAGGAAACTATAAGTCCCACATCAAAAAAAATGACAGGAAAAACATTTGTTCAAAAATATTCAGGTTTTTTAAAGGGGGTTGATCCAGATAAAGCAAAGTCAGATTATTTTAAAGAAAAATATAATTTATGATAATTCTGTTTGACACAAATATTATCATTGATATTGCACTAACAAGAGAACCCTTTTTTCAAGAATCTTCAAAAGTTTTCGAGCTTATAGATGGTGTAAATATTAAAGGTTGTATTACTGCATCCATTTTAACGGATATTTATTACATAGCGAAAAAACATTCAAGCCATTCTGAAACCATTTCTTTTATAGAATCCTTAATAGAAACTGTTGACATTGTTAATGTAAACCGCGACACGATTTTATTGGCTCTTCATTCTAATTTTCCTGATTTTGAAGATGCGGTTCAAAGTTCAGCAGCAGAATTAAATCATGTTGATTTAATTGTTTCAAGAAATACCAAGGATTTCAAAAACAGCAAAATTACAACCTTAACACCCGCCAATTTTCTTAAAAAATATAGTTTATAATAATGGGCTTATTCGATTTTTTCAAAAAGAAAGAAACTGCACCTGAAGCTCAGGAGGCTTTAGACAAAGGTTTGGAGAAAACCAAGGATGGTTTCTTTAGTAAAATAACCAAAGCTGTTGCCGGAAAATCTTCTGTTGATGATGAGGTTCTCGATAATCTGGAAGAAGTTTTAGTTACTTCTGATGTTGGTGTTAGTACTACCCTAAAGATTATTAAAAGAATTGAAGAACGTGTTGCCCGGGATAAATATCTTTCTACTTCTGAACTGAATTTTCTATTAAGGGATGAGATCCAGTTGTTGTTATCAGAAAACAACAGTAACGATTTTCGTCAGTTCGAATACGGCGACCATAAGCCATACGTCATTATGGTTGTGGGTGTAAATGGTGTGGGTAAAACCACAACCATTGGTAAACTGGCCCATAAATTAAAAGAAGCTAATCTTAAAGTTGTTTTAGGTGCTGCCGATACTTTTCGTGCCGCAGCTGTTGATCAGATTAAACTTTGGGGCGAGCGTGTTGGGGTTCGTGTAGTTGCGCAAGCTATGGGCTCTGACCCTGCTTCCGTTGCCTTTGACACCTTACAATCTGCCGTTGCTAATGGCGAAGATGTTGTAATCATCGATACTGCTGGTCGTTTGCATAACAAAATCGGCTTAATGAACGAGTTGGGCAAGATTAAACAAGTGATGCAAAAAGTTGTCCCTGGTGCTCCGCATGAAATTTTATTGGTATTAGATGCATCAACAGGGCAAAATGCTTTTGAGCAGTGTAAACAGTTTACTGAAGCTACTGATGTTAATGCTTTAGCGATTACCAAATTAGACGGAACAGCTAAAGGTGGAGTAGTTATCGGCATATCAGACCAATTTAAAATCCCAGTTAAATATATTGGTGTAGGCGAAAAGATAAACGATCTGCAATTATTCGACAAGAAGGAGTTTGTGAATAGTTTGTTTAAATAAGATAAATTTAATACGATCGTCATCCTGAATTTATTTCAGGATCTCTAACTAAAAATCTCCTAAAAGATGCTGAAATAAATTCAGCATGACGAAAGTTATAACAGAAAGATGAATACAAAAGTAGTAAGAAGTAAAACCGCTATTAAACAACCAAAAATCAATGTGATTACTTTGGGCTGTTCAAAAAATATTTACGATTCGGAAGTGTTAATGGGACAGTTGCGCGGAAATAACTTAAATGTTGTTCATGAGTCTGATAAAATGGGCAAAGATGATATCGTGGTAATCAATACCTGTGGTTTTATTGATAACGCTAAACAAGAATCGATAGATACCATCTTACAATTCAGCGAGTTAAAAGAAGCCGGAAAAATTGGCAAAGTGGTGGTTACCGGCTGCTTATCTGAGCGCTATAAACCAGAACTGGAATCAGAAATTACAAATGTTGATGCCTTTTTTGGCACCAACGATTTGCAAAACATATTGCACGAGCTTGGTGCAAATTACAAACACGAGCTTATTGGCGAACGTTTATTAACTACGCCATCTCATTTTGCTTATTTTAAAATTGCTGAAGGTTGTAATCGTCCTTGTTCTTTTTGTGCCATTCCACTTATGCGTGGCAAGCACCTGAGCAAACCCATGGAAGAGTTGGTTAATGAGGCTAAAATCCTGGCAAAAAACGGGACTAAAGAATTAATTTTAATTGCACAGGATCTTACTTATTATGGATTAGATTTATACGGCGTTCGTAAATTAGACGAATTGATGCGCCGTTTATCTGATGTTCCGGGTATTGAGTGGATTCGTTTACAATACGCCTACCCTTCTGGTTTCCCTATGGAAATTTTAGATGTTATGAACGAACGCGATAACATTTGCAAGTATCTGGATATGCCATTGCAGCACATCACAGATAATATGTTAAAATCGATGCGTCGTGGTACAACCAAACAAAAAACGGTTGATTTAGTCAATCAAATTAGAGATAAAGTACCAAATATAGCCATGCGTACCACTTTAATTTGCGGTTACCCTGGTGAAACAGAACATGATTTCGAAGAAATGAAAGAATGGGTTGCCGAAACCAAATTCGATCGTTTAGGCTGCTTTACCTATTCTCATGAAGAAAAAACCCATGCCCATACATTAGTGGATGATATACCAGAAGAAGTAAAACAACAACGCGTAGATGATATTATGGAAATACAACAAGGTATTTCTTTTGATATTAACCAGGAGAAAGTTGGCAAAACCTTTAAAGTTTTGGTTGATAAAAAAGAAGGGGATTTCTTTATTGGTCGTACAGAATTTGATTCTCCTGAAGTTGATAACGAAGTTTTAATTGATGCCAATACTGGTTATGCAGCCAATGGAAGCTTTGTTCAGGTTAAAATTGATCGAGCAGAAGATTTCGATTTATACGGAACGATTGTAAAATAAATCCATTGTCCTCGTTTGCAACGAGGATAAGAGAGATTTGCGATTGCATTGCAATTAAGCACATTAAAAATGTACTACTCATGTATCCTTGTTACAAACGAGGACGATATAAAAAAACCTCATAGGTTTTAAAACCTATGAGGTTTTGAGAACAAGTTATGCCTTTGTTATTCTTTATTTCTTTGGCGCTGGCCTGTCTTTAATCTGGCTTGGTTTTAACCAAATTTTTGCGCCTTTTGAATTCACATAATATTTTTCATTTTTCGAGTTGATGTATACATCAGAACCATCTGGTGCCATTTTGCCTTTCCAGGTTTTATCGGCTACCTTAGAACTGCCTTTAACAGCAACCTCAGCAGTTTTATTTCCTACTGCTTTTGCGCCTTTTTCAATTGCCTTACCTGTTTTATCTACAGCCTTACCAACTTTAGTTTCTTTCTTTTCTTGTTTCTTTTCTTGAGCATTAATGCTTAATGTTAAACCTCCAAATAGAGCAAACGTTAAAAATCCAATTACAAATTTCTTTTTCATAACCCTGATTACTTTTATTTAGATAATTAACATTCGAAAATGGGTTTTGTTTTTACAAACCTTATAGCTTTCAAAAACCTATAAAGTTTTAGTAAAAAAGTATGTCTAATTCAACTTTTCAGCGAGCAATTTCATTTCGATGTGTGGAGAACGACCTTCATACAATATGCTATGAACAGCTTTGCAAATTGGCATATCTACATTATAAGCCTGATTTTTAATGTACATGCATTTAACAGCATAATAACCTTCAGCAATCATATTCATTTCCAACTGGGCGGATTTAACCGTATAACCTTTACCAACCATATTGCCAAAAGTGCGGTTACGACTAAACTGCGAATAGGCGGTAACCAAAAGATCGCCAAGATAAGCTGACTCTTTTATATCCCTGTCGATTGGATGCACAATATCTACAAAGCGCTTAATTTCCCGGATTGCATTACTGATTAATACAGCCTGGAAGTTATCGCCATATCCGATTCCATGACAAATACCACTGGCAACTGCGTAGATATTTTTCAATACCGCAGCATATTCAGTTCCGAATATGTCATCAGACACATTGGTTTTAATATAGCGGGTATTTAAAAATGAGGCAAAAACCGATGCTTTCTCTACATCATTACATGCGATAGTGAGGTAAGAAAGTTTTTCCAATGCAACTTCTTCCGCATGACATGGACCACTCACTACTAAAATATCATGATAAGGAATAGCATATTTCTCGTGCAGAAATTCGCCAATAATCAAGTTATCTTCAGGAACAATCCCCTTAATTGCAGAAACGATTTTCTTGCCCTTTAAATCTTCAGGGGTAATGGTAGACAAAGTATCTTTTAAAAAAGCAGCGGGAACGTTTAAAACTATATATTCAGCAGTTTTTACGATCCGGTTAATATCTCCCGAAATATGATCATCAACAAGTTTAATTTCTACCGAACTTATATAATGTGGATTGTGCTTAAACTTTTTGATGTGTTCAATCGCTTCGGTATTGCGCATCCACCAATAAATCTCTTTTTCAGACAAATTATCGGATAGCATTTTTACAATGGCAGTTGCCCAGCTCCCGCCCCCTATCATCGCTATTTTAGGTACCATGTTTATTAAATAGGTTTAAGGTAAAAGGTGTAAGGTTTAAAGTGCAGACCATATTAGCCTTAAACTCTATACCTTACACCTTAAACCTTTGCAATTTACTATTAATTGCGATTAAATATATCCTACTTTTTACCGTTTTTGCTAAATAATTGGTCTTTAGCCGTTTTCTCGACAATCATTCCATCTTTCAATTTATTCTGGATCGCGGAATAGGGACCAGTTACGATTTCTTGTCCTGATTTTATTCCAGATTTTACGATAATAAACTGATCATTTTGAATACCCGTTGTAACTTCCGTTTTTTTAACCTTTTTATCATTATTATAAACGTAAACATATTGTTTAACAGTTTTATCTGTCAACTTCGATTTTTGCTTATCTGTATTTTCCTGGTTACCCTCGTTTTTTGCCGCATCTTCGGATTTGCTACCATTATCTGTAAATACAGACTGAATAGGGACAGCCAAACCTTTTAATGTTGCGCTTTCGACATCTACAGTTGCAGACATACCCGGGCGGAAGATTGATTGTTGTTTACCTGCTAATTCTTCATTAATTCTGATTTTTACAGAGAAATTGGTTACCTGATCTACTGAACCCGAAGTTGCTGTTCCGACTGCTGTTGATGAACTGGCAATCTCAGTTACCACACCTCTAAACTTCTTATCAGAAAAAGCATCTACTTCAATAGAAGCCTTATCGCCAACTTTAACACGGGTGATGTCGTTTTCATTTACATCAACATTTACCTCCATGGATGCCAGATTGGAAATACGCATAATTTCGGTACCAGCCATTTGTGATGTACCTAAAATACGATCACCTAACTCAATAGATAGTTTTGAAACCACACCATCAACAGGGGCATAAATAGTTGTTTTGGCCAAATTGGCCCCCGCTTCCTTAACATTTGCTCCGGTTTGCTCCAAGGTAAATTTAGCACCGGTTACATTTTCTTTAGCACTTGCCAGAGTTGCCTTAGCAGTTAAATAAGCTGCCTTTGCCGCATCGAATTCTGATGCGGAGATTACTTTTTTATTGAAAAGCTCTACATTACGTTTGTATGTTGCATCTGCATTTACAAAGTTTGCCTGGTTTTGGATTAATTGCTGTTGAGCTGCCGCAACACTTGCTTTCTGAGCATTATAGGTTGCTACTGTTCTTTCATAACCCGACTGTAAAACATCTGGTCTAACTTTACAAAGCAATTGTCCGGCTTTAACAATATCGCCTTCTTTTACCTTCAGCTCTACAACTTCTCCGGATACTTCGGAGCTTAATTTTACTTCGGTTTCCGGCTGTATTTTACCACTTGCGGTTACTGTTTCCACAACAGTTTTATCTGATGCTTTTTCTGTAGTTACTTTTTCAGTTTTATCGCCACCTATAACCCCGGTCAATTTCAGTACAACTAAAATGGCAATGATAACACCAATGGTAATTAATATATGCTTCAGTTTCATAATGTTTTATGTATTTCGTTAGTGGTTTATTAAAATATAATCTGTTTTCCTAAATAATAATCAATCACTTTAGCTCTGAACAAAAGATCATATTTAGCTTGTATAAAATCTATTTCTGCCTTGTTTCTATTGGTTTGAGCCGTGCTATAATCTAAGGAGTTTACCAAACCAACATTGTAACGTTGTTCTACAACATAAAAAGCATCTTTTTGTGCGTTAAAAGCATTTTGGGTAGATACATAACGACTTTCTGCTGCTTTTAAATCCGTTGTAGCCTGAAAAACAACTTTGTTCAAGTTGTTTTTTGCCAATTGTTCCTGCGTAAGGGTGTTATCATAATTAATTTTTGCCTTTCTAACATTCGATCTTGCAGAAAATCCATTAAAAATTGGGATGTTGATCCCCATACTCACGTATTGTCCGAAGTTATCAGAAAGTTGTTTGTTAAATCCTGAATTAGGATAAAGAGGATTAACATTAAACTGATAATAATAAGCAGAACCTAAACCGGCACTAAGAGATATTTTTGGAAAAAAACTTCCCTTGGCAACGTTAACACCTTGTTTTGCTGCAGCCGAACGTAAACTCGCTAACTTAATATCTGGAAATATTCTAAGCGCATTTTCATAAACATCTTCTGCATCTTGATTATTTATCTCAGGTTTTATATTATCAATTAAAGGGGCTTGCACAACAAATTTTTGACTGGGCTGCATCTCCATTAACTGCCCCAATGTTAAATATGAAATTGATAGCTGGTTTTGGGCATTAGTTAAATTTAATTCAGCGGTAGCCACTTGCGATTTTGCCTGAGAAATATCAGCCAGTGTTTTATTTCCTGCATCTAACAACGCATTTTCTCTAACCAATGTTTTATTGGCAATATCCAATTGATCTTTTGATGCCCTTGCCAAATCTGTATTATATAATACTTGTAAGTATGCTGTAACGACTTGCAAAATCAAATCATTTTTAATTTTATCAACATTGCTTTTATCTGCCTCCAAAAAAAATTTATTCTGTCTAATCTGATTTAAAAGGGCGCCACCCCCAAAAAGAGTAACACTGGAACTAAGATTTGGACTTAAATTATATGTTTGAGTATTTTCATACAAACCTGAGGATTGCTGACTCCTACCCCATTGCATGGATTGGTTAACACTTCCATTTAAGTTGGGCAGTAAAGCATATTTAGATTGGCTTAAATTCTCCTCACTTAGCGCAGCGCTAAACTGAGCTTGTTTAATCTGTAGGTTATTTTTTAAGGTATTGTCAACCGCTTGTTGTATGGTTATTATTTCCTGAGCTTTAATATTCTGGCTAAAACATAGCGCCATTAGTAATGCAGATCCGGTAAAAAACTTATTCTTGGTAAACATCTTCATAATTTGCTTCAAATCTATATAAACAACTTTAAATAATTTCAATCTGTGTTGGCATTTACTAACTTTGGCTAAATGTACCTAGTCAAATCACCGCTTCTGCTCAAATGGTATTATCCATCATTACTATGGAATAAATCACGTACCGAAAAAGTCATTTACCTGACCTTTGACGATGGCCCCATACCCAATGTTACAGAATTTGTATTAAAAACTTTAAAAGCGTTTAATGCAAAAGCTACTTTTTTTTGCATTGGCGATAATATTGTTAAATATCCCGAAATTTATGCAAATGTAATAAATGATGGCCACGCCATCGGAAACCATACTTTTAACCACCTAAAAGGCTGGGAAACCGACGATGAAACCTATGTGCAAAATGTAATGGCCTGCCAGCAACTTACCAGAACTTCTCTTTTTCGCCCACCATATGGAAGGATCAAGAAAAGTCAGATCCGGAGTCTTCAGTCATTAGTCCTGAGTCGGACTTCGGACCTCAGACTTCAGACTTCAGACTCAGAACTCAACATCGTAATGTGGGATGTTTTAAGTGGCGATTTCGACACCGAACTATCTCCCGAAAAATGCTATAAAAATGTGATAAACAATACCCAAAATGGTTCAATAATTGTTTTTCATGACAGTTTAAAAGCATTCGATCGTCTACAGTATGCCTTACCCAAAGCATTAACTTATTTTACTGAAAAAGGTTTCAAATTTTCTACGCTTTAGCAATCATCCATCGATATGCCAAAAACTAATAAATGCTTAAACGAGTAATCCTTTAAGCATTTTAAACTATAAGCACTAAGCCAGTTGTTCGTAATCGAACACTAATGTTCAATTACGAACAAAATTAATCGAGCAACACTGATGCATGGGTGGTTTTGATAAAGATAAGTGCATCAAAATCATCATCAAATCTCACAGGGATGGTATATGGCTTTCTCCAATCGGCATAAATATTGGTAATGGTGTTTTTTACTCCGGATAACGGACTACCTCTCCATAGATAGATGTAAAAATTTTCACACTTCTGCTCAGAAAATAAAGCGGTAAAATTATCTACAGGTACCTCAAGTGAATGTTTATCAAAACTTAATGCCCCTTCTCCATTGAGCGTTATCGTATTCACGGTTCCCTGATAAGTATCGAAAGCAATATTAAAATAGCTCTTTTTATACTTCTTACTCAAAAAATATCCAAATGGCTTATATCCGGCTGTAGTATCCCTTGAGAGATGAAGATTGTGTCCCCAAACAATAAACTTCCCTTTTACCTTGAATTGACGATCGATGACGTTTGCCGCCATGAGGCTATCACGGATAAATGGATTAACATAATCAGCGTTATCAAAACCAAAAACTTCGACTTTTTTGACTCCGGCAGTTGCATTATAGTTTTTTATCCACTCAAATAAATCAAAAAAAGACTTAGTCCGGTAAAGTCTAAAATCCGCCATGATGGTTTTCAAATCTCCTTCGCCAGATAGTACATACCGATTCACCTTTTCTATGTAAGTATTAGGAAATTCGAATCCGAGCTGCACATAACTCATATCCGTGATGAGATGTTGTATTATCTTATTTTTCTCTCTATAAAATTCTTCCGTCCCGTGAGAAGCCTCACCTAAGCCAATGACTTTGTTTGAGCCCAGTTTCTCGTCTAGCCGCTTAAGGTAATCCGTTTTTAAATCAACAATATTTTGGCCTAACCAATTTCGGATTTCAGTAGTAGTTTGTTGGCCGTTTGCACAAAAAAATACAATCGATAGCAAGAGTGTGTAAATAATCTTCTTCATATTTTTTTATTATTCAGATGATGCAAAATCCGAAATTCCACAAAAGCACTGTACAGGTTCATAATCTGAAAGATACGTTCATAAAAAGAGTTACTTATTTAGAATATTTCCAAATAATACAATGATATAAGTATGATGGTCAGAGGTGTATTTTTTTTGTAAATTCGCAGCTAGTAGAATAGAAGTATTACCTTTTAACCAATAAAAATCGATGGCTTTTGATATAGACATGATTAAAAAGGTTTACGCAAACTTCGGTAGCCGCGTTGATGCAGCTCGCAAAGTAGTTGGCAGGCCTTTAACATTATCTGAAAAAATATTATACGCACACCTTTGGGATGGCGATCCAAAAACGGCTTTCACTCGTGGAACTGATTATGTAGATTTTGCTCCGGATCGTGTAGCGATGCAAGATGCAACAGCACAAATGGCCTTGTTACAGTTTATGCAAGCTGGCCGACCGCAAGTTGCAGTACCTTCAACAGTACATTGCGATCACTTAATCACTGCAAAAGAGGGTGCAGCAATAGATCTTCCTCATGCAAAAACAGAAAGTGCTGAAGTTTTCGATTTCCTATCTTCTGTATCAAACAAATATGGCATTGGTTTTTGGAAACCAGGAGCTGGTATTATTCACCAGGTGGTTTTAGAAAATTATGCTTTCCCTGGTGGAATGATGATTGGAACCGACTCTCACACGGTAAATGCTGGTGGTTTAGGTATGGTTGCTATTGGTGTTGGTGGTGCCGATGCCTGCGATGTAATGGCTGGCCTACCTTGGGAGCTTAAATTCCCTAAATTAATCGGCGTTAAATTAACTGGTAAATTAAACGGCTGGACGGCTGCCAAAGATGTGATATTAAAAGTTGCGGGTATTTTAACTGTAAAAGGTGGTACCGGCGCAATTGTAGAATATTTTGGCGATGGCGCAACATCCATGAGCTGTACAGGTAAAGGTACCATTTGTAATATGGGTGCTGAAATTGGTGCTACAACTTCAACTTTTGGTTATGATGAGAGCATGGAACGTTATTTACGTGCCACCGGAAGAAATGAAGTTGCTGATGAAGCGAATAAAATAAAAGAATATTTAACTGGTGATTCAGAAGTTTATGCTGATCCTGAGAACTATTTCGACCAGGTTATAGAAATTAACCTGGATGAATTGGAGCCCTATTTAAATGGTCCTTTCACTCCAGATTTAGCGACTCCGGTTTCTCACATGAAAGTTGAGGCAGAGAAAAACGGCTGGCCTTTAAAAGTAGAATGGGGATTAATTGGTTCTTGTACCAACTCTTCTTACGAGGATTTATCAAGAGCAGCTTCTATCGCCAACCAGGCTATTGCAAAGGGCTTAACAACTAAATCAGCATTTGGTATCAATCCAGGTTCTGAGCAGGTGCGTTATACCGCAAACCGTGATGGTTTCTTAAAAACTTTCGAAGATTTAAATGCAACCATCTTTACCAACGCATGTGGACCATGTATTGGTATGTGGGATCGTGTTGGGGCTGAAAAAGCAGAGAAAAATACAATCGTTCATTCGTTTAACAGAAACTTTGCTAAACGTGCCGATGGTAACCCAAATACTTTCGCTTTCGTAGCCTCACCAGAAATGGTTGCTGCTATTGCAATTTCAGGTAATTTGGCGTTTAACCCATTAACGGATACTTTAACGAATGATAAAGGCGAACAAGTTAAATTAGATCCACCTACAGGTGATGAATTACCTGTAAAAGGTTTTGCTGTGGAAGACGCTGGCTTCCAGGCACCTGCTGCTGACGGTTCTAAAGTTGAAGTATTGGTTTCTCCAACTTCTCACCGTTTACAATTACTGGATCCATTTACCGCATGGGAAGGTACGGATCTTAAAGGTTTAAAACTTTTAATCAAAGCTAAAGGCAAGTGTACAACCGATCATATTTCTATGGCTGGCCCATGGTTAAAATTCCGCGGTCACTTAGATAATATTTCTAATAATATGCTTATCGGAGCTGTCAATTATTTTAATGACAAAACCGATAACGTTAAAAATCAAATAACCGGCGAATACGGACCAGTTCCTGCAACCCAGCGTACTTATAAAGCTGCTGGCTTAGGTTCTATTGTAATCGGTGATGAAAACTATGGTGAAGGTTCATCTCGTGAACATGCAGCTATGGAACCTCGTCATTTAGGTGTTCGTGCTGTATTGGTAAAATCTTTTGCCCGTATCCACGAAACAAACCTTAAAAAACAAGGTATGTTGGGCTTAACTTTTGTCAATAAGGATGATTATGATAAAATATTGGAAAATGATGTGATCGATATTTTAGGATTAACGGAATTTGCTCCAAACAAGCCATTGACCTTGGTTTTACACCATGCTGATGGTACAACAGAACAGTTTGATGTTAACCACAGCTACAATGAGCAACAAATTGAGTGGTTTGTTGCAGGTGGTGCTTTAAACATTATCAGAAGAGAAGCTGCTCTTAAAGCACAAAGCTAAAAAGCGGAAAGTTTTTTTTATAAAAAATCCCGTTTTGAGTAAAATCAGAACGGGATTTTTTATTGAGACCCCATAGGTTTTAAAAACTTATGAGGTCTTGGTTATTTATTTAAAAACTTCTTCCATCTACTCAAATTCATGACCACAACTATAGCAATGGTAACATTTATTCCCTTTAAACGGATAAACACCTCCAAGCAAAAATGATACTACTATTACCCACCAACTGTGCTTATGTTTTGTTGCCATCCCATAGCTTACATTATTTGAACCACATTCCAGACAGGCTAATCCATCTTCTGGAATCTGCTTTTCTTCCGAAAGTCCATCTTGTTGATCAAGTTCAATATTTTCGGCCAGCAATGCATTTATTTCTTCTACATCGCGTTCAAAAACGATAAGTTTAACCCCACCAACAGCTTGATTATATAAAGGATTTAATGTTATTACATTTTCATCTGCCAAAAAGCAAGAAAAACCACTATCCGCTAACCTGGCTTTAATAATATTCGCTTCTATTGGATTGTAATAGGTACTGTAAACAACCGTTCTATCATTCATCATTCAAACATAAACATTTTCGTGACTCTCAAGTACAAAGTAAAGTTATAAACGAGATAGTCATCCGATGAATATGGACAGCATGCTGTCCATATTCATCGGATGACTAAACATAAGTAGACCATATTAACTATTTAAAAACTCCTGCCACCAATATCCGGAATCTTTAATGGTCCTTTCCTGCGTCTTGAAATCATTGTAGATCAAACCAAAACGGGCATTGAAACCTTCTGCCCATTCAAAATTATCCATTAGTGTCCAAGCCATATAACCAGTGATGTTTAAGCCTTCTCTTTTGGCTCTGAGCAAGGCGGCTAAATAAAGTTTGAAGTATTCAATACGTTCCGGATCTTCTACCCTTCCCTTAATTAATTTATCCTGATAAGCGGCACCGTTTTCAGTTATGATAATGTTTTTTACATTTGGATAAGTAGCGAACTGCTTAACGATATTGTAAAAACTATCCGGATTAATTTCCCAGCCCATCGCAGTGTGTGGTTTTTTCCTGTTCCTGGCTTTAACTTCCCAGGCCTGGATAACCGGGACAAATGCATTATATTTTATCGTTAAGGGAAAATAATTCTGTAAACCAATAAAATCAAAATCGAATTTCATTCGATCATTAAGTCGCCAGGTACCGTATTCTATCTGGAATTTTTCGAGTACATCCCAATCCGCTGTAGGAAAGCCCAAACCAAGAGTTGGTTCAATAAAAAGCCTGTTTACTAGGCAATCAATATGTTTTGCGACTAGAATGTCGTTATCACTTTGTGTATTCGGGATAATTTCTGAACAAGAGTATGTTGTTCCTATATTGGCTTTGTTTACCTCTGCCCGTAAAATCTTTGCTCCATCCGCTTGTGCCAAAGCCGTATGTAAAACAGCCGAAAAGAAGTTATTTAAACCGGTTTTCCCAGGTGCGTGTATGCCCAACATATAACCCAGTGAGGTGTAACCAAATGGTTCATTTAAAACAATCCAGTTTTTAACTTTGTCGCCATACTCAATTGCACAAATGCTAACAAAAGCATTGAATGCTGCATTAATGCTAAAACTTGTCCAGCCACCCTCTTGCTCTAAGGCTTGTGGCAAATCCCAATGATAAAGTGTTACATAAGGTATAATCCCGTATTTCAAACATTCATCTATAACATTGTGATAAAAACGAATACCCTGTTGATTAATTTCTCCTTTCCCATTGGGTAAAATTCTCGACCAGGCAATTGAAAACCGGAAGGTTTTAAAGCCCAGAAATTTTATCAAGGCAATATCTTCCTTGTATTTATGATAGAAATCGCAGGCTGCATCAAGCTTATGGCCTTTTTTAATTTTACCACTCTTGCCCGAAAATGTATCCCATATGGAAAGGCCTTTGCCATAAAGATTTGAGGCACCTTCTATCTGAGCCGCAGCCGTTGCTATACCCCATAAAAAATCAGAACCAAAATCAGTAGATTTAATCATTTCTTTGATACGCCATATTGCTATAAATATGAGAAGTTTATATTAAATTGGTGTTAAACTTTATCTTTACAGAATTAAAAAATTTATTTTGAAGATCACACTCATTGCCATTGGCAAAACAGAAGATAAATATTTAATTGAGGGCATAGAAAAGTACATCAACCGCTTAAAGCATTATATAAACTTTAATTTTCTGGCTCTGCCCGATGTTAAAAACGTTAAAAACCTAAGCGAGGCACAGCAAAAAGCTAAAGAAGCAGAACTTTTACACAAACAAATCAATAATGGCGATGTTGTTGTTTTATTGGATGAGAAAGGAAAAAAATATACCTCTGTTGCATTTTCGGCTTACCTGAATAAACAAATGGTTGGCAGCGTACAACATCTAATTTTTATAATTGGAGGTCCGTATGGTTTTGATGAAAGCATTTATAAAAGGGCAAATGGCTTAATTTCATTATCTGATATGACTTTTTCTCACCAAATGATTCGCTTATTCTTTGTTGAACAGCTATATAGAGGTTTCAGCATTCTAAAAGGCGAACCTTATCATCATGCTTAGCTTATGTTTCAGGAATTGATGTTGTGGAATAAATAGTTTAAAATCATCATTAAATAAAAAGAGCTTATGTTATTTGATAAATATAAAAGAGAATACAGATTTAAAAGCCATAACAATAACAGGAATATTTGGATAGCTATAATTATTTCGGCTATAATATTTATCGCACTCTGGTATCTGATCTAAGCATTACAGCATAAAAATTGGGCATAAAAAAACACCAAGCCAATGCCTGGTGTTTTTCTAATCGTATTTTATAAAGCTTATACGCCTTTTTTACTGGTCATGCTCGCTTTTTTAGCAGGAGCTGATGTTTTGGTTGTCGCTTTAGCATTTGCAGATTTAGTAGCCGTAGCCTTTTGTTTTTTATCTGCTGCTTTTTCTTCTGAAAGTTTAACCTCTGCATCTGTACCCGGTGTATCAGGAGTGTCCTCTGTAAACAAAGGCAAATCTTTAATCAGGGTATACCATGAAATAATTTTCTTCATATCGGATGCATAAACCTTTTCCTCATCATGGCCTGGGGCAACTTCGTTGAAATAAGCGCGCAGGCTTGCAGTATCCGCTTTTACATCAGGAGTACTTCCCTTAGCCGAAATTTTAGCAAAAATATCTGCTAACTTAATTTCTTTTTCTTCTCCGTAAACGGTAATATCTTCAAGTGACGCAAGTTTGGTATTGGTAATGTTGGCAACAATTTTAAGCTTTTGGGCATCCAGACTTTCTAAGATATACCCTACTTTATTTTGTCCAACCAGTTTAAACAAACCAGGTCTGCCAGATACGGCAACAATTCCTCTTAAATTCATATATAAATAAGTTTGGCGTTTGGAGATAAGCGTTAAGCGATTAAACGCCATTCGCAAATCGCTTAACGCATTTTAATCTTCTAAAACCTCAATACCTAAAATTCTATCACCCTGGCGAATATCATCAACTAAATCTACATTTTCGATTACTTTACCAAAACAAGTATGGTTACGATCTAAATGAGCTGTGTTGGTTCTGCTGTGACAGATAAAAAACTGTGATCCACCGGTATTGCGACCTGCATGCGCCATTGATAAAACGCCACGATCGTGATATTGGTTTTCGCCATCTAATTCGCAATCAATTTTATAACCTGGGCCACCTGTACCTGCCAAATGTGCTTTAGCCGGATCTTTTGAATTCGGACATCCGCCCTGAATCATAAAGTTAGGAATTACACGGTGAAAAGTAACACCATCATAAAAGCCTTCTTTAGCTAATTTTTTAAAGTTTGCAACGGCTTTTGGCGCATCATTCTCGTAGAATTCTACGGTCATATCGCCTTTTTCTGTTTTTATTATTGCTTTACTCATGTCAGTTTGGTACTAATTATACATTTTAATTATCCTTAAAAACAATCCATTTTTTTAAGTAGAGGGCAAAAATAACAAAATTGTATCATTTATAACACGATTAAATTTTTCTAAACAATTTAAATGCGGTATTTTAGTTTTTTAAGTATGAAGGTTTTGACTAAGAAATATTACATCCTGTTGGTTTGTCTGCTTTGCAGCTTAAGCCTTAAAGCTTCTTCCTTATTAATTTATATGGATGAAGACCAGAAAAACCATCTAAAGGCTTATGGAATTGCTTACTGGACCATAAGCAAACAGGTAGAAGTAGATTGGTTATTAAATTATCGGGGAGGTAGCTTTCTGATCAAATACAACAAAACCGTTGAGGATGAATGCAAAATACGGGGCGTTTCTTATGAAGTGATGGCAGATGGGAAAGTAATCAGTTTGCTCAACGAAATCAGTGACCCTTCGGTGAACATGGAAATGGTGAAACTGGAAAAAACGCCAAAAATTGCTGTTTATTCGCCTAAAAGTAAATTACCCTGGGATGATGCCGTGACACTGGTTTTAACTTATGCAGAGATTCCTTACGATGTTATTTATGATGATGATATTTTGCAGGATAAATTGAGCAAATATGACTGGCTACATCTTCACCATGAAGATTTTACAGGTCAGTATGGTCGGTTCTGGTCATCGTTCAGGTATGCAACCTGGTATCAGGAAGATGTTAAAAATCAAGAGGCCATGGCCAAAAGATTAGGCTATAAAAAAGTATCCGAGATGAAGCTGGCTGTTGCCAAACACATCAAAGAATATTGTGCGGGAGGTGGTTTTCTTTTTGCCATGTGTTCCGGAACCGATAGTTTTGATATTGCTTTATCTGCTGAAGGTGTAGATATTTGTGGGGCCATGTTCGATGGCGATGGAGCGGATCCAAATGCCCAATCGAAACTCGATTTTAATAAAACACTGGCTTTCCAAAACTTTAAACTCGATAACAACCCGATGAATTATGAGTTTTCGGATATTGATGTAACTTCTCACAGAAGTCTCAATCAGAGTAATGATTATTTCACCCTGTTTGATTTTTCTGCCAAATGGGATTTAGTTCCAACTATGCTGACCCAGGATCACGACCGGGTAATTAAAGGTTTTATGGGACAAACCACGGCTTTTAAAAAGAGTTTGGTTAAAACCAGTGTAACGGTTCTGGGCGAAAATAAAGGAGCCGCCGAGGTTAGATATTTACACGGCGAAATCGGCAAGGGCCAGTTTACTTTTTATGGCGGTCATGATCCGGAAGATTATCAGCATGCCGTTGGAGATCCGCCTACGGATTTAAATCTGCATCCTAATTCGCCCGGATATAGATTAATATTGAATAATGTTCTTTTTCCAGCAGCCAAAAAGAAACCACAAAAAACATAGAAACTGTTTAAAAATGAATCAATAGTTTTACAATTTCTGAGGTACGTGTCTCCACGTACCTCGGCTTCAGATTTGTCGGGATCAAGGTCTGGTTTAGAGAGATGCTGATCCCGATTCGTCGGGACAGCATGAAGTAATATTTTTTAACAAGAATTTGAAACAGTTTCTAATTGCCATAATTCTAGTTTGGCACGTTGTCTTCTATCAGATTTTTAGCCGTATTCCTGATTTGTATACAAAACATAACATGGAATCGAGCTTGACCAATCGCATAACCTGGCGTTCAAAACCAACAAAAAACACCCTGTAAACCAGTCATTTAACCCAAAATACGTAACATAAATGATACTTTGGCACAGCTTTTGGAAATAAGGCTGTAATTAAGGCTGGGTTTTTAAGCCTGGCAGTTTTAAACAAGAATTATTATAAAGAAAAATATTATGAAAAAGTTATTAATCGCCGCAAGTGCATTACTATTAACAACGGGTGCGTTTGCACAAACAAAAATGAGTGGCTCGGATGCCAGATTTGGACTGAAGGCTGGAGTTAACCTTGCCAGATTTCATGCTAGTGGAGATGGTTCAAGCACTTACAATGAAAATGTAAAAGACAACATTGGTTTCAATATTACCGGTTATGGTGATTTTGGAGTTGCAAACAACTTCTTTATCCAGCCGGGAATCTCATTACAAAACAAGGGTGTTAAATTTGAAAGTAGTTCTACAGTAGGTGACGTAACTACAACTGTTTCCAACAAAACAAATTTAATGGTTGTCGAAGTTCCGGTTAATGCAGTTTTCCGTATTCCAACAGGTGATGCCGGAGCTGTTCAGATTAGTGCCGGTCCTTATGTAGGATTTAATATTTCAGGTAAGGATAAAAGTGAAACCACTGTTTCTGGAACCAATGGAAGTGGAAATACCTCGTCTGAAACGGACTTAAAATTTGGAAGTTCGACAGATAAAGATTACAGCAGCATAGATTTCGGTGCTAACGTTGGCCTGGCTTATCGTTTAAACTCTGGCCTTACCCTTGGTGCAAACTACGGTTTGGGTTTATCAAACCTTGTACCTAAAGATGCCCAAAGTGGTGAAAACAAGTTAACAAACAGGGTATTAGGTTTCTCTGTTGGTTACTCATTCTAATCATAAGCTATAAAATTAAAAAACGGGATTCGAATATTCGAATCCCGTTTTTTTTATGCTGCCGAATCGTAAAAGTTCCAGGATCCATCAAATTTCAGTAATGCATTTTAACACAATAATACTTTTGGCATAGCTTTTGAAAATGAGACTCATAAAAGGTCAGATTTTTAAGCCTGACAACTTTTAAACTAAGAATTATTTATATAAAGAAAACGATTATGAAAAAATTATTCATCGCTGCAAGTGCATTACTATTAACCACTGGTACGTTTGCACAAACAAAAATGGGCGGTACCGATGTTAGGTTTGGTCTTAAAGCCGGGGTTAACCTTTCCAGAGTACATTACACCAACGATTATAGCAATTTAAATGATTATGTTAAAGATAACGTTGGTTTTAACGTAACGGGTTACGGTGATTTCGGTATTGCCAATAATTTCTTTATTCAGCCAGGTATTACCTTACAAAATAAAGGAACCAATATAGAACTTAAAGATGAGAACAATCAAGCTATCAACACAATGAAATCCTCATTAATGTCTATCGATGTACCCGTTAATGCAGTTCTTCGCATCCCTACAGGTGATGCTGGTGCTGTTCAAATTAGTGCCGGTCCTTATATAGGCTTTAATATTTCAGGTAAAGAAAAAATTGAGCTTAACACAGGGGCTGCTACCGGTTCTACGGAGCGTGACTATAAATTTGGCAGCAGTACTGATGATGATGTGAGTTCAATTGATTATGGTGCAAATTTTGGTCTTGGATATCGCTTAAATAGCGGCTTAACCCTTGGTGCAAATTATGGACTTGGTTTTGCCAACATGGTGCCTAAAGATAAAGTAACCAATAACAGTAAAGGTACCAACCGAATCTTAGGTTTCAGCGTAGGTTATTCTTTCTAATTATAAATCTGCATAAAAAAACCGAGTTCGAATGTTGATCCCGGTTTTTTTGCTGTTTTTTTGGACAAAGTTTTTTGATTTTAATGTCCCTCCCTTGACTGCTGCTAGCTTTTAGCCCGTACTTCCTTTTTAAAATTTTTAATTCGTTTTTCTATCCTTTCATCACATTAAGATTGCTTCGTACCTCAGCAATGACGAACATTTTTTAAAGTGTCACTTAGTATAAAACCTAAAATTCTGGCATTTAACTTCCAGATCAATAATATTTCTGATTATATGGTTTTAATCCCATTAAGTTAGGATTTCTAATTTTTTATACCCCCTAATCATAAAAATTCCAGGATACTCCAAATTTCAGTAAGGCATCTTGCATCGGGTAACGATTAACCGTATAATATCCCGGGGAAAACAGCTTTTGGTTCAGGTAATCGTATTTAACAAAAATATTGGCTCTTTTTAAATTGGCCTTGATATAGGCATCTACGATTGGCGTAGATTTAAAAACGGTATTGTCGCCTACATAAAATTGTGCTGTAGCTGGCGAATAGGCATAATTCGCGTATTCTGAATTGTACCGGATATCGAAACCAATATTTGCTTTAAGCACCTTAAAAAAGGTTTGATCCAGGTAGAAACTATTGTAAGTATAAAACTCAGGAGTTCTTAAAACAGCATTCTTATCCGTTTTTTGATAGGCTACATAGTTTTCCAGAACGAACTTGCCGAATCTCCATTTTTTTGAAATGTCCAATCTGATCAAACTCATATCAGAGCTTTCCTGGGCTGGCAAAATGGAGTTGGTACCATCCAGGGTAAAATATAGATAGTTACTGGTTAAAAAGTATTTAGCTCCTGCTTTCAGTCCAAATTTATCATTGATGTAGTTAAAAGATAAGTTCGCGATTTTAGTGTTCTTAAAGTTATAAGACCATTTATAATGGTTGCCATGATAATATTCATAAATGGCTTCCGGTGATTGGTTTTGAACATAGGCGCCCAATTCAATACGGCCAACTGTTTTACCTAACAGGATCCTGCTTTTGGCTTCGTATAAATAATCGCCTCCATTTTCTCCCTGCAATATTTGCTGAACATCTAAATTAAAATCGATGTTATTGCTAAAACGGTAACCGGCTGCACCTAAAATGGTAATATTCTGATTGGCAAACTGGCTTTGTTCGTACAGACCTCCATCCGGCTTAAAGCCTAAATATTTGTGATTATAATAATCGTGGCGAATACCAGCATCTACTTTTAATTCATTTTTAATTACAGATGAATTTTTGGCTCTTAAGAAAAAACTATAAATGAACTCATTTTTAATGTGCTGAACATGGGTAGAATCATTGGTGAATACATCACTTGCAATTCCGACCGGCATTACGTTATAGTTATCGGTTTCATTCTTAGAAAAATCGTAACTGTTGTTGTTGTACTCCAGCGTATAGGTTACCTTATTTGTGGGTAAAACCGAATTATTTACATTGGCAGAGGTATCTATACGGCCAACATAATAAGTTTGTTTCAGGAATAAAATGTTTTTACGATATAAATTTTTAGCAGTATTCAGCTTTATCTGTTCAGCATCACGGTTTATTTTCTCATAGCCTGGCTCAAAAATATTTTCTTCTGCAACAGATCCGTTTTCATAAGCCCGCATGGTATTAAAAATGGCCGATGCCCACATATTATAGCGTTTACTTGGAGATTGATACCAGGAGAATAGCGCAACATTCAGGTTGTCTCCCCGCTGCCTGCTATAAAAGCCTCTCGAATCTCCACGATTAAAGTTTGCGCCTACATTCCAGTTCTTTTTAACATTCTGACTAAGGACGGCTTTGAAAAGCTGTTCTTTTTGTCCGGCACTAACAAAATACAAACTGGTATAAGGCGATCTGGCCTGGTAATAAATAATATCTTCTGGAGTTAGGGCATAATAATCCAAAGCATGAAACCCAACATCAAAGCCTATTCTTTTGCTGGGCTCATACAACAATGGTCTTGCAGATAAACCCATGTTTCCATTGTTAATGGTTGGATGTTCGGGTTGCAAAAGCGGGCTGTAATTTTGAATATTAGTGGTCGATGTATCTAAAGGCAATAGAACTATACTGTCCTTACTTAAGGATAATTTAGTAAAACGAATAAATTTTGCCGTATAAACAACAGAATCTTTACTACCGTCTTCTCTTTTACGCAAAGAATCGAGTTCTTTATTATTACCAACATTTGTTTTTAAATCTTGCGCAAAAGCCTGGTTTATGCTTGTGCATAGCAACATCAAAAAGCAGATTTGAACAAATAGCCGCATTTTACAGTTCGGAGATTAGGCGGGTTAAAATTTCAGTCATTTTAGGCTCGGCCTTAGCTGCTGCTTCTAAAATTTCATCTAAATTAAAGGGCTGCAGATCTTCAGGGAAACCTTCGTCTGTTAAAACAGAAATGGCAAATACAGGCAGGCCAGCATGGTTGGCTACAATAACTTCGGGTACCGTACTCATACCAACAGCATCGGCTCCAATTAAACGTAAATACTTATACTCGGCCTTGGTTTCTAAATTTGGGCCGGAAACCGCAACGTAAACACCCTTATGGCATTCTATATCAACTTCTTTTGCAATGGCTATTGCTTTTGCAATAATGGATCGCTTATAAGACTCACTCATATCGGGAAAACGCGGACCTAATTCGCTTTCCATTAAACCCCGAAGTGGATTATCCGGCTGAAGGTTGATGTGATCTTCTATAATCATCAGATCGCCTTTTTTAAATGCTGGATTTAAAGAGCCCGCGGCATTTGAAACGATCAGATTTTCGATACCCAAACCTTTCATCACCCTAACCGGGAATGTAATCTGTTGCATATTATAGCCTTCATAATAATGCAAACGGCCCTGCATCGCGATTATTTTTTTACCATTTAATGTCCCAAAAATCAGTTTGCCACTATGGAATTCTAAAGTCGATATCGGAAAATTTGGAATATTTGAATACATCAATTGGAATTGAACCTCTATATCCTTAACCAATCCGCCTAAACCTGTTCCTAAAATAATTCCAATTTCCGGCTTAAAGTTTTCTGTTTTACGATTTATATATTCAACGGTTTCTTCTATTGCTCTTAACATAGTTTAAAATAAGTTCATCAAAGGTAATCTTATCTTTTTCAAATAAATCAATCTCTATAGGTAAATAATATGCGGGTAAATTTACCAGTAAATCTTCAAATCCGGTAGTTCTTAAACGCTGGCTATCCTTTTCTGTTGTGATGATGATTTTTTCTTTACCATTACCGGCATCAAAAGCAGCCCTTAGTTTTTTAATATCATCAGGTTTAAAAGCGTGGTGATCCGGATGTTCCTGGTGATGGATGTTTTTGCTATATTTTTGCAATTCTTCAATTAAAGGATCCGGATTGGCAATACCTGTCAGGAGGAAAATCTCTGCATCTTTTATGGAATGCAATGAGCAGCTTTCTTGTTTGTACAAGTGGTTTAAATCGCCATATTTTAAATAAGAATGCAGTACCGGCTGATTATTATTGGGCTGTAATTCGTTTATTGATGCTTGCTGTGCAACAGGCAACAAAGGTACTGGCGATTTGGTTACCAACAATACATCTGCTCGTTTACGAGATGAAAAAATATCTCTTAAATTCCCTGCCGGGAGCAAGAACTGTAAAGTACCCAGTTTTCTGAATTCGAACAGCAAGATATTAAAGCCTGCTCTAACGCTACGGTGTTGAAAAGCATCATCCAGGATAATCAGATCGTGGTTTTCCTTTAATTGATTGATTCCATTTACCCTATCCTCACAAACCGCGACACTCACTTTTTTAAACTTTTGATGATACTGTAAAGGTTCATCTCCAATAGTTTCTGCCGTCGAATTTTCATCAGCCAGGATAAATCCTTTGGTTTTACGACCATATCCTCTACTTAAAATGGCGACTTTGTAATTGGATAATAAACGAACCAGGTATTCGGTTGTGGGTGTTTTACCTGAGCCGCCAACAGCCAGATTGCCTACACAAATTACCGGTAAATCGAATTTTTTAGAATAGAGAATGCCCCAATCATACAGCTTTTTCCTTAGGATGATTGCCAACCCATAAATGAGAGAAAAAGGAAAAAGTAAAAGGCGCAGGTATCTAATCATAGCGTGTTTTCAAAAATACAGATTATTTAAAAAAGAAAGGCATAACAGTTGATGATGCAGCCACCCATCTTTAGCATTAAGGCGACCTTCTCTCAGGATTAGCAAATCGGGTTGAGCTTCTAACTCAACAATTAAAAAAAGAGTCGGAGACTCTTAACCATTATAAAATCCTTAGAGCCCCTTCAGAACTCTAAGGACAGAATGGTTTACTGTTCTTACTTTTTTAAACATTAAGAAATTTAGGGATATTAAGGCTTGATTTTAACCAAAGAAATACCTTAATTAATCTTAATTGTTTATTAGATTGTAAATTTTTTCCTTCCGTAAAACCGGTAAATGAATAGGTTCAGAATCACAATACCAGTCATTCCATAACAGAATAAAGTCCAGCCGCCCTGATCCCAAAGATACAGGCCCAGCGCAGAACCACAACTGGCACCGATAAAACTGACAGACATAAAAATGGTGTTGAGCCTGTTTCTGGCTTCCGGAACCAAAGTGTAAATCCGCGTTTGGTTGGTTACATGAATGGCTTGTTGACCTATATCAATTAAAACTATTCCAATTACAAACAAATACAAATGACTGCCTGTACAATAGAATAATGCAATGCTGATGAGCTGTAAAATAAATCCGATCATCAGATTTTTGCGTGGATGGCTTCCATCGCTCAATTTACCAACCAATGGCGCGGCCAATGCCCCGGCAGCTCCTGCAATTCCGAATAAACCAATTTGCAGGGTTTGAAAGTTAAAAGGTGGATTGGCTAAAAATAAGACCATCGTTGTCCAAAAAGCACTGATAATGGCAAATGCCAAAAAGTTGATGATGGATGTTTCCCGTAAAGCAGGCTGTGTTTTAATGTACCCAAACATGGAACTCATCAGTTCTTTGTAACTGCCTTTAAAGGATGGATAACTTTGGGGAAAACGTTTCGCCATTAAGCCGATCAGCAATGCGCAAATTCCTGCAGCGATGTAATACATGGCTCTCCAACCCAGCCAAAAACCAATACTTCCGCTTACTGCTCTCGATGCCAGAATACCAACTAATAATCCGCTCATAATCATACCAATGTTTGCTCCACGATTCTGATCGGAACTTAAATTAGCAGCCAATGGTAAAATGAGCTGGGGTACAATGGAACAGGCACCAATTAAAACAGAGGCAATTTGCAATAATAAAAATGAAGGTGAAAGGGCGGCGGCCAATAAGGCTAAAATAGCTAATCCTGTTATAAGGAGTATTTGCTTTTTACGCTCGAACATATCGCCCAGTGGCACCAAAAGAAATAGGCCCAGTGCATAACCAATTTGAGTCAGGTAAGTAATGCGCCCAGCATAACTTTCTGTTAAATGAAACTCTTTAGCCACCAAAATAACCAATGGCTGGCAGTAATATATGTTTGCAACAATAAGGCCGGTGCAAAAAGCCATCAGTAGAATATCGGTTCGGGATAATTTCGGAGTAAGCTGCATTTTAGTCTTGAGTCGGGAGTCTTAAGTCATGAGTCCTGGGTTGATCATAATTTTTGACTAAGGACTAAAGACTTTTGACTATTTCTTACAAAGGTATATTCTCATGTTTTTAGCCAGAAGTCTTAAATTTATTAGTCCTGGATGCTTTGATACTTAACTATAATTTTGACTAAAGACTTTTGACTTTGAACTTTTCTTACAAAGGTATATTCCCATGTTTTTTTCTCGGATTATTAACGACCTTATTTTCCAGCATCTTAAATGCCTTAATCAATTTTATGCGGGTTTGGGCAGGTTCAATTACTTCATCGATAAAACCACGTTCGGCTGCCCGGTATGGATTGGCGAAAATATCTGAATATAGTTTTTCTTTTTCCAGCCATTTTTGCTGTGGATCTTCCGCTGAACTGATTTCTCTTTTAAAGATAATTTCGGCCGCACCCTTAGCGCCCATAACGGCAATTTCAGCACTTGGCCAGGCATAATTCATGTCGGCTCCAATGTGTTTACTGTTCATTACATCGTAAGCACCGCCATAGGCTTTCCGGGTAATTACCGTGATTCTGGGTACGGTCGCCTCACTAAAGGCATATAATAGCTTTGCCCCATTGGAAATAATTCCATTCCATTCCTGATCAGTGCCGGGCAAAAAGCCTGGAACATCTTCAAAAACCAGTAAAGGAATGTTAAAACAATCGCAAAAACGAACAAAGCGGGCGGCCTTGATTGAAGAATTACTATCTAAAACACCTGCCAAATAAGCGGGCTGATTGGCTACAACGCCTATACTTCTTCCAGCTAACCTCGCAAAGCCAACCACAATATTTTCCGCGAAATCTTTATGGACCTCTAAAAAACTATCAACATCTGTCACAGCAGCAATCACCTCCCTGATGTCGTAAGGCTGTGAGGCATTTTGCGGCATAAAGGTATTGAGGCCAGGTCGGCTTTCATCTGTCCATTCATAAGGCAAAGCCTCTGCCATTTCCTCACAATTTTGAGGCATATAGCTCAACAGTTTTTTAACGTTATTGATGGCCTCAATCTCATTGGCACAGGCAAAATGGGTAACACCTGATTTTGTTGCATGTGTACTTGCCCCGCCTAATTCTTCTGATGTTACTTCTTCATGTGTAACCGTTTTAACCACATTTGGACCGGTTACAAACATGTAAGATGTGTTTTCGACCATGAGGATAAAATCGGTTATGGCTGGGGAATATACGGCTCCACCTGCACAGGGACCCATAATAGCTGAAAGTTGTGGAATAACGCCTGATGCCTGTACGTTGCGGTAAAAAATATCGGCATAACCACCCAAAGAAACTACGCCTTCCTGGATACGGGCACCGCCACTGTCATTTAAACCAATTAAAGGGGCGCCATTTTTCATGGCCATTTCCATTAGCTTACAGATTTTTTCGGCATGGGTTTCTGATAACGAGCCCCCAAACACGGTAAAATCCTGCGAGAAAACATAGGTTAAACGGCCATTGATTGTTCCATAACCTGTAATTACGCCATCTCCCAGATACTTTTCGCGTTCCATTCCGAAATCGGTACTGCGATGCATCACCATCATACCAATTTCTTCGAAACTGCCTTCATCCATTAAAAAATGAATGCGTTCTCGGGCGGTAAGCTTGCCTTTTTTATGCTGACTATCTATCCGGGCTTGTCCGCCTCCAAGATTGGCCTCGCTTATTTTATCCTGAAGTAAAGCTATTTTCTTATCCATTGCCGATGCTATGAGTTCTTTAAAATTAAAAATTACCAGCGGTATTGCAAGCGGGTAGTAAATACATTGTCCCTAATATCGGCATTAAAACCTGTAAGACTGGTACTTTCGTTGGTTATATGCTCATTATACACAGTAACCTTTAATCGATTGTTTAACTGATAGGCTAATCCATAGCCTAAAGTATTATATTTAATGTCTCCTGCAGTAGTCAGATTATCAGCTACACCTATTTCCTGGCCTTTAATTTTAGCATTTGGATCGTAAACATCGTAAGAAAGTAAAGCGGATAATCTTGTTTTAACGATTTGATGGGTAAGCCAGAAATAGTAACCATTAAAATTTCTGTTATAAAGATTTGTTGCGGGTTGAGCGGAGAAACTCTGACTGGCATAGGGCCCTTTTATATCAGCAGAGCTTGCCACCCCAGGTTGTTTGCCTGCTACATATTCTGTTTTAAAACTGGTTTTACCTAATGGATTGTCGTATTGAAGCTGCAAATTAACCCCATAATAATCGCGATCGAGGTATAAACCTGCATTATTATCATTGGTATTGGCATCAAAACCATTGGCATTGGGGGTATAATATGTTTTTGTAGCATTCCTAACATATCCTTTATATATGGAGCCTCCAAAACCCAGGTGTAACTTTTTATTGGCCAGGCTATCAAATTTAAAATTTAAGTTGCCGATAAAATCTTTTTTAGAATCATAATCCCGGGCTGTTAAGCCGCTCCCATTCACCACTGCAAATTCAGCAGTCAAAAACTTAGCGATTTTTTGCGGATGAAATCCGATTAAAGCACCTAAATCACGTTCGCGTGGCATTAAGGTTTGAAAAACCCTTGCTCTTTCCGGAAAATCGCGGGAGCCCGATGAGTATACAATAGAATATCCGAAAGGACGGTTAAATAAACCAGCTGTAAAGATGAAAGCTTTGTATTTTGGTTCTCTAAGCTGAATAAAAGCATCCATGAGCTGAACGCCATTTTGCGTGGCATCGATCTGAAAAACAATGCTGGTATATTTATCTACCCGGTCAATTTTTAAGCGGCCACGCCTGATCATAAAACGGCTATCTGAATTGCTTGAAAAATCCCCTCCTGAAAAGGAAGTAATGCCAGGCGCTTGTGCTTTTTGAAATTGGGTTTGAAGGTATCCTGTTATGGCGATGTCATGTGGATCGTAACTGGATGGTGCGTTATTATTATTTTGCGCGTAAATAAAAATAGGAAAAAATAGGATGGCCAAAAATGATATTTTCTTCATAGGATGCGAAAATAAATTTTTATATCCAAATTACATGGAGATAAGCCATTTAACTTTGGATAAATTGAAAAGAGGAATATACTAACCCGTATATCCCCCTCAATTCTCCATTTCCTATTCTCTATTTTAAAAGCCGCTTTATCTGTGTTTCTACACTTTCTTTAGTATCTACACCAACCCCTCTGGTTACGCCCTCATTTAAGGAGCCAAAAAGGAGCAATGGAATGGCGTTCGCATTAAAAACATCTCGCAATTCGCCTTCCTTATCTACATTAACTTTGTAGAAGATCACTTTGTCTTTGTATTGAGCTGCAAGCTGTTCCATGATGGGCATCATACGCATGCAGGGTCCACACCAGGTTGCCCAGAAATCAATCACTACCGGTTTGTTTCCTTTTGTTTTCCATTGTTTACTGGCTTTATAATCGTAAACGTGCTCCAGAAAATAATCCTTATCAATCGGATTAACCTGACCTGATATCACCGTGATCTTTTCTTTTTTAACCAGGGGTGCTGAAGCATCTTCGCCTTGATTATAGGGTTGGAAATAGTATTTATTTCGCTGAACATCAAAAGAGAGCACACCTTTACTTAATAAAGATCTTCCCAGCACCGTATACTGATCCTTGCTTTTATCAGCTTCTACCTGATCGAACAACTGACCAGCCATCTTTATCTTTACAGATTTACCTTCGGGATGTATGCGCTCAAAATCTTCTACAGAAAGAGCAATGGCTTTATCTTCATAAAAATCTACCAGCACTTTTACAGGTATTTCATTGACCATAATATCAATAAATATTCCTGCCAGCCTCAATTCAGCATCTCCCCGATTGCTGATTTTTATATAAGCGGGCCGGTAAGGTTGGGAAAGCGTAATTGTTTTGATGTTGGTATTCAGTGTAAGTACCGCATCTGTAAAAACATCGAAACCAATAATTCCGTCAACTTTTAATTTGCTCAATATTGGGTTGTTTTTAATAATATTGGTTGCAATGTCCTTTTTATATACCGTGTTTCCAATATAAAAGCCATAAGCCATCGCCCTGCCAACCAATTCATAGCCTGGTCTGGAGTAAATACCTTTTTGCAATTCCACCAGCATCTTCCGTTTTAAGGCCGATTCTTCCGTAACCGCTACTGTTGTTGCCCTCGAGTCGAGCAGGAAATCTCCTTCAGTACCACCAACATTTGCTCGGATGATGATATATCCATCTGCGTTCCTATAGGGCAATACCTCATTTGTAATATTGTTTTGGGCAACCGCAGCAAAGCACATAAAAAGTAAAAGTATGCATAACGGTACATGCTTTATTTTGTTGATCATTTCCTTCATTTTTCTTTTTTAATAAGAAACTGTTTTAAATAAATAACTTTACTTTTTCTAAGACTATTTTACTTTTTCTATAGGCATTTTTACCTGTTTGCCATTCTTTTCTATAATGATATAGGCTTTATTGCCTTTGATTTCTCTCATAACCCGCTCTATCTCATAATCATCTTTTGGAAAATCTTTAAGCGAAGTACCATTAATATTAATAACCCGATCGCCTAAAGCTATTTTTGAAGCTGGAGAACTCCAGAGTCCGGATATTTCAAAATGATCTTTAAAACCGATTATATTCACATTCCAAGTTTGGGCTGCGCCTCCCAAATTAGAAGGTTTCTGCTCAAAAGGATAGAAGTAAAATTTTTGTCTTGGAATATCCAGTACCACATTGCCATACTGCAATAAATCTATGCCCATAATGTTGCTGTTCATAGCCTGGGTAGTACCACCCACCTGTTCAAATACTTTATTACCCAGTTTAAATTTCTTAATAACAACCTTGTAAAAGGTATTATTATCCGGTAAGCCATTAATCCCTATACCACCTATTCCGTATAAAGAATTCGTTTTTGCAATCAAACCAGTGTCTATCGTTTTAATTTGCTGGTTAGAAATATTGAGCAAGCCAGACATGCCAGTATCAAATAAAGCAACGATTGTTCTGTTTTCCATTTGCAGTGGCAGCATAAATCCATAATTGGGTAATACTGTAACAGGTATCCCATCAGCCCTGTTTACCCAGGCCGGCTTAAAAGGGCTAAGCACCATCTTCTTTTCGCGTGGCAAAATGGTTACCGCTACATCCGAAAAATATTCATTATTGAGCAGCCCGGCTACTCCGAGGCCTTTAAAATAGTTGTAATCACCGCTGATAACGGTGATTACATTTTTTTTGATGAAATTTTTACTCAGTTGTATTTCTTTGATATCGCCTGAATGCTGCAGAGCATTCTTGTTATTCAGATCGCTTACCGTGGTATAGCCAGAAGAAACAATACCCAATCTTTCCGCTTCGCTTTTCATAATCCAGGGTCTGCCGCCAGAGTCATAAATAAAGCGGGTATCCAGTCCATTTACTTTAACAGCAATGATCATTTTCTCCTTTACAATTTCATATGAAATGGTATCAGAAAAATTGATTTGTGCAAATGTACTTAAGGGCAATAGGGCCAGGATTCCGAAAATGAATGGAATCCACCTCTTTTTAACTGGTTTGCTCATCCTGCGGTTTTTCATTCTTTAGATGTTTATTACTTCGTCTTGCTCTGTTCTTCAGCTGCAAGGAGAGTTTTATAGCCATTAAGAATTCCTCCTGAAGCACATAATTCTTCGAACAGAAACAGATCAGTAACCACACTTCCGTTTAATGCTACTTTCTTTTCTATTTCAACCCCTTCACGGCGTGTTACATTATTCAGGATCAGACTGCGCAATTGTGGAGCTTTAAGTTCAGGATAATAACTTTTAACCAATGCCGCAACACCAGCTACAGTGGCAGCAGAGATGATAGACCCTGTACCTTTACGATAGGTATCTCCCAGGTAGGTAGTACTTACATTTATACCAGGCGCAAAAAGATCCAGCTCTGTTTTACCATAATTGGCATTCATTGATGGCTTACCGGTACTGTCTGAAGCCGCCACAGTAATGAAATTATGTAATTCTTTTTGCAGACTGATGTGTTTGTTGGGATAGTAAGAAACCTTGGAAAGGTCCTGAGCAAGATCTACAACGGGGGCGATAACCAGTGCTCCCTTCTGTTCTGCATACAGGAGTGCTTCATTTACCCATTTTGCTTCATAAGCAGGATAAATTTCATTAGGTGTGCTTAATAAGATAACATCCGACTGCTGATCTGCCGCATAACGGATAGCCAATGCCAGGTCTTTATAATAAGGATCTCCTTTTTGAGGATAGACCCTTAAGGGAAGGATCTGTGCATCAGAAATACCATTAATTCCTATCCCATTATTTCTTGTTCCTGCAATAATTCCTGCAGCCATGGTACTTACAAAAGCACTTTTGCTATATAGGTTATTGTTACCATAATTTTTCTGGTTAATATCGGCCCAGTTATTCCCAATGGTTTTACCTACATCTACTTGTTTAGCCAAAAGGCCATCAAAAATTTCCTTGCTCTTACCAGATATTTTTAAATAATGTTCTTTAAAAGCATCAAAAGTAATATAAGGCGTACCTTTTGGCGCATTAGGTGATTGTGTACCCATAAAAGTACTCAACAGGGAGTAGGCAATCATTTTTACAGTATCCGGTTTATTATTTGTAGTCAGATCAATTTTTGAAAATTCCACATAGGTTACCTTAGAAGGATCCGGATACAGTTTTTTTACTTGCTGATCAAAATCATTAACGAGGTAATATTTGATGAATTTAGAAAAATAGTAAGAAAGAGATGCGTTAACCAAACGGGATTTTGCGCTCAGTGTATGTCTGTAATATTTATATTCCTTCAAATCTGCGGGAGCAGGAACCACAACGGGTTTGTTTAGCAGATCATCAAATTTCACATAATCTGTTCCTGTAAAAAAGATGCCATCATATTTGTCATGAAGGCGGAAATATTCCCTATCTCCTTCTGTACTTAATTCTTCAATAGTCTCTCCTTTTGCATTTCCAAGAAAATTCCATCCCTGCAAATCATCTATCCAACCATTTTTATCGTTGTCGATGCCATCTTCCTTTTCCAGCTTATTTGTCCATGCAGCCTTGGTCAGATCTTCATGTTCAATATCCAATCCTTGTCCAATAATGGCAACAAGGGGTCTTTTTTTTGGTGTTTTTCCTTTAAGAAAATCATAGGCTTTATTAATTTCAGCGCCATAAACCTGATCTTTATCTGCAGAGAGGTTATACCAGTCTGCTGTTTTTTCGGTTGCATTTGTTTTTTTTACGAGCTGGGCCTGAGCAGTAACTATGGAGCAGCTAACAGTAAGTAAGAACAGAATGCCTGCTTTCTTTAATTTCATTTAAATATGTTTTAATTTTTAAGGGAATGAAAGTCTAACTTTTTTTAATGGTTATTTTTTTTGTGCCATTTTGGGTCTGGACTGTAAGAACTGCCTGTGTTTTTCCTTTGAGGACGGTCAGGCCGGTAACAATGCTTTCGCAAAAGCCCATAGGTTTAATCTCCTGTCCATTAATATGAGTGATTTTGTCATTGAGCGCTACTTGTCCTTTTAGATTGTCCCAGATGGCGCTCACTACCATATCATTACCTTCAACCATCATTTCCAAATCCCAGAGTCCTTTTTTCTCGTCAACAACAGCATTATCGTAAGGAACAAACAGGAACAATTTATTTACGAAATCGATTGTGATCTTTCCATATTGTATGACTGTACTTCCCAATAGGGTAACCGGTACTGTACCGGGATGAGTCCTGACATTTAAGAACTGTTTTTTACCGATCAGTACTTCAGGCATTTCTGTTAAGATCCGCTTGCCAGACTTACCACGCCCTGAAGCCCCCATAGCGCCCATGCTTTCGCCAGTGCGCAAAACACTGATTACGTTCTCGGCTAGCAGGGCCTTGTAATCACCATATTTGAGCGACAGGAAATCCGGTGCACCGGTATCAAATAAAACTTTGATGGCATGGTACTTCCCAATATTTAATGGAATGATAGGTTCACCATTGGCATCTTCCATAAAAGGTACCATCTGTCTGTTGATCGAGGCCAACTTCCCTCCATTAGTAAGGATGATCACTTTATTCTTATCATCTATTTCAATGGTTTTTCCGGGAAAAAGATCATTACCAATCAAACCTTTTGCACCACCAAAACAAGTAAAAATCTCATTATCTAACACTAAGATTGGTACATTTTTAAAAGCAATCTTACCATCGGTTGTTTCTAAGCTGTCTGCCAATACAAAATCGTATTTAGATTTATTACTATTGGCATCCATAATTTCTCTTGAACTGCTCACTTTAAGGTGCAATGCTTCTTTTAGTTCGCTGCTGATGGAATTTTTACCTCCCGTATCAAAAATCATAGGAACGGACAAACCATTGATCTTCATTTCAATGATCATTTTACCGCCTATCATTTTGTAGGGTATAATGGATTGTGCATAACCCGATCGCCCTGCCAGGATTATGAATAAAAAAAAGAATATCCGTTTCATTTGTTTTTAAATCTGTTACTGTCCGTTACCTATCTTTTGGAGATCAATATTATAGTTGTCTTTATAATGCTTTATCATCGCATCGTACTTTCTTCTTACCACACCGTTTACATCTTTAACTGAGCTTAAAATACCTTTAGCCGTTGCATCTGTGGCCGTTGTAGCAGGATTGGTTAAATTGGCATAGGTGTTGGAAACTATAACTTGCAGGTAAGCATACCAATCACTCTGAGAACTAGGCAGTGTTCCGATCGAGACACCCGTCCCGGGTGACAGAAACCCACGTTTGTAACGCTCGGCCATGGTTGCCGGAGAAATCGGTGTAGTGTAATTGCTGGCCGCAAGAAAAATATCCGATTGGGTCATTTTCTTTTTAATATCCATCATTTTCAGAAAACTGTAATTTACGTTACCCCTAAAAATCGACACGCTATCAATTGGACTACTGATGTTTAAAATCCTTTTATTACCCCAGTTTACCGCAAAACTTTCAAAACCTCCCATATTGGTACTGGTTAGCAGATAAGCATCTGTCCGCTTGTCCAGGTAGGTTAATGAACTGCAAAGAAAAAATTTAGAAGGTAAATATTTCCGCAATGTACTGTCCTGATAATATTTAAAAAAGGTATTGTCCAGTAAATTAAGTTGCTGATCTATGTAAGCCTCATCAGCAGGCACGCTCTTATAGTTTTTGTCAGAGCCGGTAACCTGCCAGGCAAAATCCTCGGCAGAAAATTTGTATAGGAGATATATCCCCCAACGGTTATAATAACCAACAATGCGCTGGTCGAAGCCATTATTTCCTTGCGGTAGCTGATAACCTAATTCTGGTTTTTCGGTAGGTGTAAGTTTTTCCTCTTTTTTACAGGCAGCCATAAAAAAAAGCAAGCCAAGTACTATTAAAACACGCTCTGGCCTTAATGTATAAAGATTGATATTCGTTTTCATGTTTATTTTTAAGGTTATGGATTTTGGATTAATTCCCCGTTACGTTGTAACACCTCTAAGGGTATAGGCAAAGTATAGCGACTATCGCCTTGTGCCAGGGTATAGGTTTGACCTGTACCGACCACTTCTTCATAATAATGGCTTATGGAAGGCATACCATAACGACGCAGATCGAACCAACGATGACCTTCTTCAAAAGGGAATTCCCTGCGGCGTTCTTCTTTATAATAATTTAGCAGGGCATTTCCGTCAGCGATATTAATGGTTACATAAGGTTTACGGGGATCATATCTTGACATTCTTAATGTATTAATATCACTCAGGGCAGCCACACGAAACGCATCGTTACCACTATCTATAAATTTATGGATATTGGCCTCTGCACGGTTAAGATAAAGTTCAGCGACCCTGATCCCTGCTCCACCCATTCCTCCGTTAACATTAATGAAATTTACACTAAAATTGGAAAAATTGATATAACCGTAATACACGAAATAAAGGCGTGGTCTCAAATCGGCCAGGTAAGTTGTGCTATCCGGAAGGGGCCTGGTCTCATATAAATTCATTAAATCTGAAGAGGGGGCATAAACTGGTTTATAAGTTGAACTATAATCGGGCGTTGAGTTACCTTTAAACCATTCGGATGTGCCGCCATCGGTAGGCCGGTAACTCCAAAGCACCTCTTTACTTCTGGTTACATCATAAATCCTGTTTAAATAAGCTCCTCCACTTGAGAAATCATTATTAAATTTATTGTAACCACCAATGGCTGCAAATGAACTTAATTGTGATAAAGTTGGTTTTATAGCCAGACCTTTGCTGGCATAATCAATAGCCAGATCCCATTTCTCCTGGTACAAATAAACCCTTGACAAAAGTGCATATACTGCAGGCACATTCATTTTATAAGGACTTTGTGAGCTCGGCGGATAAGTTTTCATCAAATCGGCGGCTTGTTTAAGATCGGTTTCAATCTGATTGTATACTTCGGCCACCGTGTTTCTGGTTGCAAAATCGTCACCCACTTCCATGCTTAATCTGAGCGGTACTCCCGGGCTGGTTTCAGGCTTTGATGAAGGATCGTTATAAGGCCGGGCAAACATATTAACCAGCATAAAATAATAATACCCCCTCATGGCCAGTGCCTGTCCTTTAAGGTTTTCCCGATCGGCCTGTGACCCGCTAACTTTGTCGGCATAGCTTAGTACTACATTACAGCCGGATATACGCTTATAAATAACTGCCCAGGAATCCACGTTCGATTTACTCTCCAATCCACCAGGAAGTAGTACCTCTTCAAACATTTGTTTAGACCAGGTATAAGGTGCTTTTCCTTTACGCGCCGTAAGCTCGTATTGCTTTTGGCCCTGACCGCCATTACATTGTACGTCATCTGAAATCATATCAACCATCAGCGTTAAGCGGTTATTGGGATTGTTTGCACTTTGATATGGATAGCCATCAGCAGACATCAGGCTGTTTAGATGCTGAAAGGTAGAGGGCCTTACCTCATCCTGACTTTGTTCTTCCAGAAATTTTTTGCAGCCGCCTGATAATAGTGCTGCCGCTATGAATACATATATTATTTTTTTCATCTTTCTTCTGTTTAAAATGTAATCCCTAATGTGAACGCGTGTGTACGGGCCAAAGGCTGACTTCCCGATGCCACTTCCGGGTCTATCCCTTTATAATCTTTACTCACGAAAGTATAAGGGTTACCCAATGTATATCCCAACCTGACGCTTTTGGTTAAAATCCGTTTACAGAATGCATCAGGAAGTGTATAGCTAACACTAACATCGCTGATGCGCAGAAACGATGCATTTACGACACGCATAGTGCTATAATTATAAAATGTATAGGGAGAATAAGAGGTAAGCTCTCCTGGAATCGTAATAAAAGTGACACCCCTAAAAGGTAGCGCCGGTATATCGGTATTCAGCTCATCGCCAGGCTTGCGCCATCGGTTCACCAGGTCATTACTCAGATTATTATATTCACTTGGAATATCGTTCGTCATATTAGAGGCATAAAACGGGGATAATATTTTTTTGCCACCTACAGATAGATACATATTAGTGGATAGGGTTAAAGATTTATAGCGCAGGCTCGTATTAACACCCGTACTAAAATCCGCATTCAACTTACCTCCATAGGTCATATAAGCCGTTGCATCAGAAGCGGCATTTGGAATATCTTTTGTATTCGGAATATTATACTCAGGAATACCGGTATTTGGGTTGAGGCCTTTGTAATCAAATACCCAGAAAGAAGATACTGCATAACCCTGTACATAATAGCTGCCTGATATAGCATTGTTCCAGCTAGAATTAGGGAGTAAACTGGATTCAATATTATTATAGTTCCTGGAGAAATTTGCACCCAAAGTCCAAGTGATATCCTTGTTACGAACCGGTATAAAATTTAACACCACATCAAAGCCCGAGTTGGTTAAGCGACCACCGTTTATTGGCATTTGTGCTATACCACTTTCAAAAGGCACATCCAACAGTACAATTAAATCTTTACTGCGCTTGTTGTAATAATCTACACTACCAGTAATTCGATTTTTAAAAAAGCCAAAATCAACACCTAAATTTACAGTTTGGGTTTTTTCCATCCGCAAATTGGTATATGGAAGATTACTAACGTTAAGTAAAGCTTCACCTGTCAAGGTATTTGAGCCACCCATTTTAGCAATAAGATCAGGCCCATAATTTTCTGCAGCATTACCCTGGTAACCATAAGAGGTTCTGATACTAAAATCATTGAACCAGTCATTTTTATCAAACCAATGCTCTCTGGCTACATTCCATCTGCCACCTAATGCCCAAACCGGCTTATAGCGACTGCGCGTATCCTGGCCAAAACGGTTGGAAGCATCCCCACGTACACTCACACTGAATACGTAACGATCATCATAACTATAGCCTCCGGTTAAATAATAAGACACTGTATTGGCTGTTTTATCGGTAATCGTATTCGTTATCGATGAGTAAAGCGAATTGTCAACCATACCTATACCAGTACCGTTTAATACGGTTAGTGGTGGATTAACCATCAGTTTCCCCATGTCCTCCATATAGCCATACGATGTTCCTGATGATCCTTTATACGCGTTACTTTTAAGCTCCATACCCAGCATACCGGATATACTGTGTTTTTGATTAAATGTTTTTCCAAAATTAATGCTGTTGCGCCAGGTATAATTGCTGTTTCTGCTTTCTAAACTAGCAAGTTCACCACCTACAGGTAAACGCGACTGCTTATACTTATTTGTTAAAGGCCCATATTCGCCATATTCATATCCTCTTGTCGTTGTTATATTATTTGTTCGCTCAGTTTCATAAGATTCGCCATCTGTACCGCTATAAGACAGGCCCAAAAGAGATTCAAATCTAAGTCCTACAGGCAGTTGGTACCTGACACTGATATTAGAATTTAAACTGTTCTTTATATTTTCATTACCTGAATTCGCAAGCTCATTAAGGATGTTATAATTATAAAGGCCGTTACGATAATAAGATAAACTGCCATCAGGATTATAAGCGGGAATAACCCGGCTGGTGGTAGTAGCATAGGTATAAGGATCAATACCTTTAAATCCGGTTGTTTTACTAAAACTACCAGACAAACGAGCGGAAATAGAAAATTTAGTACTTAAATTACTGGTAAAGTTAAGACTGATATTATACGTTTCCTGGTCATTTCCTTTTGCCTGTCCTTTTTGGTTATTATAACCAAATGAGCCATAATAATTGCTGTTGATGCCACCACCACTAACACTGATATTGTGATTCTGGCTTAAAGGAGTCCGAAACAAAATATTAAGCCAATCGGTATTGTTAATTTCCAATTGTTTAACACCTGAATTAAATTGATCGTAGGAAATCTTATCTGAAAGATAATCTCTTAGAATTCCCTGGAAACCAACCCTATCCATTCCATTTTCCGATATCATATGCTTTTCCCATATCTCCCTGGATACATCTACCCTGTCTTTAGAGTTCATCAGGTTTAACTTATTATAGTTATACTTGCCTTGGGTAGAAAAACTATTGCTGTATGTAATAGAAGGTGGGGTACCGCTTTTTCCTCTCTTCGTGTTGATTACGATAACACCATTGGCTGCTTTTACTCCATAAATAGCCGTTGATGCAGCATCTTTCAGTATCGTAATGTCTTCAATATCATAAGGATTTAGCCAGGATATGGTACTTCCGACAAAATTTTTCAATGCGGTTTCATCGCTTGGATCTTTACCAAAACGATTTAATTCTGCTGCTTTAAAAGGTAAAGGATCTTCCTGAACAATACCATCTACCACCCATACCGGTTCCTGGCTGCCCAATAAAGTAGAAGTACCTCTTACACGCATCGTTTGGCGTGTACCCACAACCCCACTGTTATTAACCACCTCTAAACCTGCCAGTTTTCCCTGCAGCATTTGTTCTATCGTATTGGTCCCGTTCATAACCAGGTTATCGGCCTTAACCTTGGCTATAGCACCTGTCATCTGCGATTTATCTATTTTCTGATAGCCCGTTGAGATCAGCACTTCTTGTAATTTTCCGGAGGTTTGTATCAACTGAATGTTACCTAAATCTTTAGCAGCTGCCACTTCTTTGCTTTCATAGCCCAAAAAGGAAATAATAAGGACGGCTTTTTCTTCTACATTCTGTAAAGTAAATTCGCCGTAATCGTTCGTATAGGCATAACGGTTGCCAATTTTGGTTTTTACAGTAGCCCTCGGCAATGGCTTCCCATTTTCATCAATAATCCGTCCTTTCGCATCAATTTGATTAAAAACATCAACCAGTTTATCCAGAAAAGATTTCTCAACCTTCGTTAAAACGATTGTGTTTTTTATGATTTTATAACTGAGTGGAAGATTTTTGATGCTCGCCTTGATGGCCTCTTCTACTGTTGCATTCTGTAACCTGATGCTTATTTTCTGATCTGTTACGTCTTTAATTTTATAAAAGACTTCATAGCCAGATTGCTTCATGATAGACTGCAATGCCTTTTCTAAGGGCATATTGTTTTCATTCAGACTAATTTTTTGTCCAAATCCCTTTGCACAAACTTGTGTAAGGGCAAGGATGAGGAAGAAAGTAGTTAAATTAATTCTCATTATCCATTTCCTTTTTTTGGCCCCGTTAATACTGCTTTTTGCAGCATCTATAATCCACGATAGTGCGGGGAGCCTTTTTTTAAAAGCATTTACTTGCATTGTCAAGATTTTGTATTCAGCAGTAAGGGCGCAACAGAGGTTTGCTTACAATTGTTCATGTAATCTCCTGATGGTTTCCTACCTTTGAATAGGTTGAGTTGATGTTGAAATAGTTGTTGTAATTATTTTTTATCCGGCAGCTTGTTCGGCCGGAATAGGGTTGGCTCAATCGATTGCCGGATCGTGGTTCGAACACTTTCCGGCTTCTTAAACCTCCTCCTTTGGATGGTTATTCTCGTAGATATTTTTTCATATAAGTTTGGTTGGTTTAGTTGTTGATTTATTTAGTTCAAAAATGATTCTTATTTCTTAACAATAATGGTTCTGCCTTCTATTTCAAAATTGACTTTGGTGAATTTTAAAATTTCCAGAGCATCTGCCAAACTCAGATTTCGGTCCAGCGCTCCAGAGAACCTTTCGTCAGGAATACCCTCAGGATATTTAATATCTACATCATACCATCGGCTAAATTGCTTTAGTATAGTTTCGAGTTTGGCTTCTTTAAACCAGAATTTTCCATCTTTCCAGGCTACGGCGGCATTAATATCAGCAGATGATGATACAACGAGTCTTCCGGATCTGGTTTGAATCGCCTGTTCTCCAGGTTTAAGAATAGCTTCATTAGCGATTCGCCCAGGTTCAGCATAATTGCTTAGCACATGAACAGATCCTTCAATAAGCGTAGTAACCGTTGCAGGTTCGTCCGTATAACTATTGATGTTAAAATGAGTCCCCAACACTTCTACATCCTGTACGGATGTTTTTACATGAAAGGGATGTTCTTTGTCTTTGGTTATTTCAAAATAAGCTTCGCCGATCAATTCTACTGCTCTTACCCTTTTACCTTTAAAGGAGACAGGATAAATAAGTTTTGAAAGCGCATTAAGCCATACTTTGGAGCCATCAGGCAAACTCAGCTGATATTGGCCTCCTTTCGGAGTTTCAATAATATGGAGTGCATTCGAAGGATTTATCTGATCGTTAATCGTATAGATAATCTCTCCATCTGAAGTTTTAGAAATTTCTACTCCCCCTTCTTTAGCCAGCATACCGTTGGTGGCATCAGTTAGTGACAGTTTTTTACCATTGGCAAGTGTTAAGTAAGCTTTATTGCCTCCGGCTTTAATGTTTTGAGCAAGTATTAGATTTTGATTAGCATTACGAATGGTATACGCATAGTACAGGCCGGTTCCGATAACTAAAAGGATAGCGGCTGCCGCAGCAATACGCGGCCATAAAGTTTTTCTTACTGTTTGAATTGGTTTTTCCCGATCTGCAATATCCCGCAAAATATTTGCATGAAGCCTGCTCTTCGCATTTTCCTCATTTCCCAATTCTGTTTCATCCCAATATAAAGTGTCTTTTTGCAACACTTCATAATATTTATACAGAAGTAACTGCTCTGCCTCTGTAGCAGTGCCTTGCAAGTATTTTTCGACTAACTGTAAAAATTGTTCTTTCTTCACTAAAGGTAATTGTTCTCTGTATGTACCTTAACTCCCCTATCTACCCCCAAAGGTAAATGAAATTTATTTCCATATACCTGCAAGCATCACTGTAGCCCAAAACAAAACATCTCCCATGGAGGATTTTAATCGCTTCAGAGCTATTGTCATTTGATTTTCTACTGTCTTAACCGAAATATTTAACCGTTCTGCAATTTCTTTATTAGACAATTGTTCTTTTCTACTCAGGGTAAAAATCTCCCTGCATTTTTCTGGAAGTTCAGCCAGTCCTTTTTCATATATGCTATTGATATCGTTTTCCATTAAACGATAATCGGCTTCATTATTAATGTTTATGCTTTCAATTTGTTCAAACAGTCCCATCCTTACTTTCCCTGCTCTAATTGCTTTAAATACCTGGAACCGAATGGCGGTATGCAAATAAGCTTTCAGGGAATCAATTTGCTGGTGCTCTCTTTTTAACCACAATTGCACCAGGATTTCCTGAACAATATCTTCAGATCCCTGCTGCTCTCTTAAAATATTGTAGGCGGACAGGTATAGCTTAGACCAATACCTGTTATAGATGTGTGTAAATGCGGTCTTATCTCCCTGCTTCAACAAAGTTGTTAATTCCTTATCACTTAACTTACTATAAGTAACCGTCTTATCTAACATCAATTTAAGGCCAATTAAATTCCATCAATATTAATTATAATCATCTGAATTGCTACAATAATGTTAATTTTTGTATGTAAAAAAAGTCAAATAATCATCGATATTGATAAATTGAGAAAATATTTGCCAACATTCAGTGTATACCCAACCTCTACCTAACTAAAACGCTCCCAAAATGAACATTATAGAATTTGCACATTTGCTTTTCCTTCTAAAAACCTGCTTTGACATCAAAATTAAACAAAATAACGAATAGCTTTCTCTTTATAACTTAACCAGTTACTTATTAATTACATTTTTTTTACAGCTTATTGTATTGAAAAACCAGTTATGGTTCTAAATTTGCAAAGTCAGAATTAAAAAATGTTTTTAAGAAAATACCGATATCTAATAGTTGCAGCCTTTATGGGCATCTTCGTTGCGAAGATGGTTATATCTGGTGCACCGGTATTTTTTACCAGCCTGGATAAGGAGATCATGAATGCTGTTATTATGCAAATTGAATTGGAGCATAGCAGCGGAAAGGATTCCAATAAGAATACCGCCAAGTTTACTGATTTTAAACTAATTGAATTAAATTATTCCCTGGTTTCCTATGATTTTTCTTTATATCATTTCTGTTTGAATAATAGCTTTATCGAGCATTTTAAACGGCATGTAGATCCATATTATCCTGCGGTTCCAACACCCCCTCCTAATTTTGTCTGATATTTTTGGGGTAATCTAAAAAATTTACTCAATTTGTTGTATTGCGTTTGCCGATATGGGAAAGGCTGGTTGCAAAGTGTTTCAATATTTTGCCACCTTTTTAATAGCACCGATACAACAGTTGATATCTTAAATTTCCCCTCGATTTTTTTGGTTAAAATTTACAGATAATTGATATCATCATGCAAGAAATTAAGTCGGCCTTTTTAAGGCCGGGTATAAAATATATTCTTAAAAAGAATTTAAAGAAAGACTTACCTTCAAGTATCGTCGTTTTCTTAGTCGCATTACCCTTATGTTTAGGTATTGCTTTAGCCTCCGGCGCCCCCTTATTTGCTGGATTAATAACTGGTATTGTTGGCGGTGTGGTGGTGGCCTCCGTTAGCGGATCCCAATTAAGTGTTAGTGGCCCAGCTGCCGGATTAACGGTTATTATTTTAGGTGCAATCGCTCAATTAGGCAGTTACCAGATTTTTCTGCTTGCCGTTGTTCTGGCAGGCGTTTTTCAGCTGGTTCTGGGTTTAATAAAAGCGGGCACCATTGGCAACTATTTTCCTTCTAGTGTTATCGAAGGAATGCTTGCCGCAATAGGCTTAATCCTGATCTTAAAACAACTTCCACATGCACTAGGTGTGGATACCAACTTTATCGGAGATGAAGAGTTTTTTCAAAAAAACCATGAAAATACTTTCTCCGCAATAACATCCGCTTTAAATCAAATCAGCATTGCGGCTTTAGCAATTAGTGTTTTGTCTATTGCAATATTAGTTGTATGGCCAAGATTTAAAAAACTAAGCGTCGTACCCGCTCCACTTTTAGTGGTTATATTGGGTGTTATCGGCAACTTTATCTTCAGCGGAACAGCATACCAGTTAAGAGCTGATCAAATTGTAACCATTCCGGTAATTAATGGATGGGGAGAGTTTTTAGGCTTATTTACCCTCCCCGATTTTTCTGCACTTGGCAATAAAGATGTTTATATAATTGCGGCTACCATTGCAGTAGTTGCCAGTTTAGAAACCTTGCTGAGTATAGAAGCCGTAGATAAAATTGATCCTATAAAAAGAGTTTCGCCTACCAATAGAGAATTAATTGCACAAGGTATTGGCAACATGGCCAGCGGCATGTTGGGTGGTTTACCTATGACATCGGTAATCGTACGCAGCTCGGCAAATGTAAATGCCGGAGGCAGAACAAAAATGTCCGCAATTTTTCATGGTATTTGGTTGTTACTTTCCTTATTGTTTATCCCCCAGGTTATAAACATGATTCCACTTTCTTGTTTGGCCGCAATCCTGCTGGTAACCGGTTACAAATTAACCCGCATCAGTTTATTTAAACACATGTATCATAAAGGTTGGAATCAGTTTGTACCTTTTGTAGTTACTGTTGTTGCCGTTTTATTTACCGATTTATTAAAAGGTGTAGCGGTGGGTATGCTGGTATCGATCTTTTATTTGTTACGAACCAATATGCGTAATCCGTATTTTTATAAAATACAAAATGAGGGTGATAAAAAGAACATTAGGATTAAGCTTGCAGAAGAGGTATCTTTCTTAAACAAAGCAGCAATACAAGTGGTTTTAACTAATATTCCAAAAGAAACCAACGTTATTATAGACGGTTCAAATTCCAGGTATATAGACCCCGATGTATTGGAAACTATTTTTAATTATAAACACAATGCTTATACTAAAGGTATTATTGTAACATTAGAGAATATCCAGAAAAATTATGCTATTCCAAAATTAACCAACAAAGTTGTAGAAGAGATTAACAATTAAAATTATGTGCGCAAAAACAATCGAGACAAAAGATATTACATACGATAGCCTTTTAAAAGGTAACAAAGACTGGGTTAAGGATATGATTAATGCAGATCCAACCTATTTTGATAAGCTTTCTGCCGGACAGAATCCACCGGTTTTATGGATTGGCTGTTCCGATAGTCGTGTACCTGCAAACCAAATTACCAACACGATGCCTGGTGATATTTTTGTTCACAGAAACATCGCGAATGTTGTGGTTCATACCGATATGAATATGCTTTCGGTATTGGATTATTCGGTAAATGTTTTAAAAGTAAAACATGTAATTGTATGTGGCCATTACGGTTGTGGCGGCGTTAAAGCTGCTTTGGGGAATAAACAAGTGGGCATAATCGATAACTGGTTAAGAAATATCAGAGATGTATATCGCATGCACGACCGCGAAATGAATACGATTAAAGATGCGGATCAAAAATTTGATCGTTTGGTAGAGCTGAATGCCATAGAAGGTGCTGCAAATATCATGAATACCTCAATTGTACAAAATGCCTGGGCAAATAAGCAGGAATTATCTGTACATGCCTGGGTTTATAGCTTAAAAACAGGTTTAATTAAAGATTTGAAAGTAAGCAGTTCAAGTCTGGATGATGTTGCCCCAGTATTTAAAGTGAGTTAGCATCCCAAAATGATTTAGTTTTAGTTTTGTTGAAAGCCCGGATTTTATCCGGGTTTTTTATTTTTTCGTATCGCCTGCATAGTCGGCATTACCTTTTTCTGCATCACTGCGAGCTTCCTCCGAACCGTAATCACCTTTTCCAAAATCTCTTGCCAGGTTTCCAGCCTCAGATTTTACCCGGATTTTATCTTCTTTTTCGTTACTGCGGTAACGAGGAACCTGTTGGCCAGGCATATTGGATTTATTGGCAGAATTATCCAGGTTTTTATCCCTTAAATTTTTATTGTTCTGAGGTTGATTTTTCATGTTTTTATATTCAGCTGTTTATATAAAACAGGTGGCGAGTAGATTGGTTTCGAAAAATTTTAGGACGTTTATAATAAGCATATTGTTATCCTGGGTCATAATTTATTTCATAAAAATCAATATAAATGACGTTACAAAAGAAAAAAGCCACCGCAGCTAACAGAATAAATAAAACATTGTTTTACAATCTATTACAAAAAATACGTCAATGGCAGGAACGAAAGATCTCTGTAAACTAACCCCCTTTTAGGGATTCTTCAAGCGTTCAGAATAACAAAAAATACTTTTGGCTTTTAGTCTTTCAGCTTAAAGTTGCCACTTTTTTGGCCATTTTTAGTCATCCGATGAATATAAACATACTGTCCATATTCATCGGATGACTGGCAACATGTCCGTAAACCGATCAGAACCTTAGATTATGCAACTCCCCCTCCTTATTTTTAAGGAGAGTTGAGGTAGTTTAGCGGTTCTTTTTTGTCTTAGCCAGACAGGCTTTTTTCTTTTTCTTGATAAAAAGAAACAAAAATCAAGGCTTGCGAATATTTGTTGTAAATCCTCAATAAATCTTTTTCTGCAATTCTAAGCCATGTGAAATTTTTTGGTTTTTTAATGTTTTCTCAACACTCGTAGAATTGCTTTCCTAAACTGCAATAGGAATGGTGCTTCTGAAGATTTATTAGCCTTTACTTCCAATATTCTAATGCCCCTTTGCGAGACACGAAAATAACCGAGCGCAGCGAGCTTATGAATAATCTTAATGCAGGAATTCTAAAACATAACCACATCATGGTGAACTTACATTCCTACATAGTAAAAAAAGCTTTTTAAATCATTAAAGATAGATAGGAACATTCTCATTCTGTCCTTAGAATTCTGAAAGGCATAATGGTTAAGAGTCTCCGACTCTATTTTTTAACCATTGAGTTAGAAACTCAATCCGATTCGCTAATCCCCCTAGAGATTCTGCGCTTAACGCTAAGGATAGATGGTATTGTCATCCTAAGGCACGAAAGATCTCTGTAAACTAACCCCCTTTTAGGGATTCTTCAAGCGTTCAGAATAACAAAAAATACTTTTGGCTTTAGTCTTTTCAGTTTGGAGTTACCACTTTTTTGATTGGCATTTTTAGTCATCCGATGAATATAGGCATACTGTCCATATTCATCGGATGACTGAACATAAGATTTAGTGCAAAGTCTTACCAATATTATTTATGGCTGCTCCCCTACTTTTCAACCCTTAACAAGAAAAACCTCCAATTGCTTGGAGGTTTTAATATAAATTTATTTGCATTACCAATGCTTCGACAAGCTCAGCATGACAAAGGTTAATCTTCTGCCAAAAACGGATAACGATAATCTTTTGGTGGATCAAATGTTTCTTTAATGGTACGTGGAGAAACCCAACGTAATAAATTAATCATCGATCCTGCTTTATCATTTGTACCGCTACCTCTTGCACCGCCAAATGGCTGCTGACCAACAACTGCGCCAGTACACTTATCGTTGATATAGAAATTTCCTGCAGCATTGCGTAAACGTTGTGTAGCTTTTTCAATCGCATAACGATCTTGAGCAATTACAGCACCGGTTAAGGCATAAATTGAAGTGGTATCGATAATATCCAATGTTTTATCAAAATCCTGATCATCATAAACAAAAACGGTTAAAACCGGACCGAATAATTCTTCACACATCGTGGTATATTTAGGATCATCAACCACTAAAACGGTTGGCTCAATAAAATAACCTTTGCTCTTATCGCAGTTTCCGCCAGCAATAATTTCTACACCTTTATCTTTTTTGGCTGTATCGATATATTTGGCTAAGCTATTGAAAGATTTCTCATCAATAACCGCATTAATAAAATTGCTAAAATCTTCAGTTCCACCCATTTTAAAAGTGGCCAAATCGCGAAGCATAAATTCTTTAACCTTAGGCCAAACACTTTTGGCAATGTAAACCCTGCTTGCAGCAGAACATTTTTGTCCCTGATATTCAAAGGCACCACGAATAATAGCTGTACTGGAAACTTCAGGATCTGCCGAACCATGAATCAAGATAAAATCTTTACCGCCAGTTTCTCCAACAATACGTGGGTAGGTTTTAAATTTGTGAATGTTATTGCCAATTGTTTTCCAAATATCCTGAAAAACCCCGGTAGAACCTGTAAAGTGAATGCCCGCAAAATCCGGGTGAGAGAAAATTACATCTCCGGCATCAGGACCAGAAACATACACCAGGTTAATTACGCCATCAGGCAATCCCGCTTCACAGAAAATCTGCATTAAAACATTTGCGGCAAAAATTTGAGTATTGGCCGGTTTCCAAACTACAACATTGCCCATCATTGCTGCCGAAGTAGGTAAATTACCTGCAATGGCCGTAAAATTGAAAGGCGTTAAGGCAAAAACAAAACCCTCTAATGGACGTTGTTCAACACGGTTCCAGCTACCACGAGGCGAAACCGGAGGTTGTTGCTTATAAATATCAGACATATAACTTACGTTAAAACGCAAGAAATCAATCAGCTCGCAAGCCGAATCAATCTCGGCCTGGTAAGCATTTTTGCTTTGACCAAGCATGGTCGCCGCGTTTAATTTATAACGGTATTTACCAGCGATCAGATCAGCTGCCTTTAAGAAAATAGCTGCACGATGCTCCCAGGCTAAATTTTCCCAATCTTGCTTTGCCGCAAGGGCCGCATCTATAGCCTGATTAACATGGGTTTTATCACCTATGCTATATTGAGCTAAAATATGTTGATGATCGTGTGGTGGGGAAATTTTACCTTTTTTATCGGCGCGGACTTCCTGACCACCTATATACATCGGAATATCTTCTTTTTTTGAGCGGGCTTCGGCAAGTGCTTCTTTTAATAAAGCACGTTCTTTACTGCCCGGTGCATAATTTAAAATAGGCTCGTTTACCGGAATGGGTACGTTAAAAAATCCTTTAAGCATGGTATTATTTTTTATGATTTGCGCAAAGATAAGGCTTTTCTATGTAGGCCAATCTATAATTCTGTCAGAAAAACAATGGAAGTTTCAAGAGTAAATGTTTAAGGCACATAAAGGATAAATTTTTGCTTTTTGCCACCTATTCGTAGAGTTAAGCGTAGCGGCTCTACGGATGATAGAATGGATGTTGATGTTTATAATTTAACACTAAAATTTACGCATGATTTAAAACAAATTTGCAACCCTTAAACATTGTACAACCAAATATTATTTTAAGCCTGCATTTTGTTTTTTACTTTAGCAACAAATAACTTTCTTTTAAGTTAATATGGCTAAAGTAAAATGACCCAGATCGAACAAATATTCCCCTCATTAACCTGGCGTATCCGGCATGAGGCTATGTACCCGGAACAGCCTTTCGATTTGGTAAAACTTCCTGATAATTTTGATGGCATCCATTTTGGCCTGTATGCTGATCATAAATTAACCGGAGTGGTTTCCCTGTTCTCTAAAGATAATATTTACCAATTCAGAAAACTGGCTGTATTACCCCTGGCACAAAAATCGGGTTTCGGCTCAGCGCTTATGGATTATATCATAGATTTTTGTAAAATTCAAAAAGCGACAAAACTATGGTGCAACGCCCGCATAAATGCTAAAGAATTTTATTTTAAATTTGGCTTCCACGAAACCGATAAAATCTTTTCTAAAGATGGAAATGATTTTGTGATTATGGAGAAAAAGTTGGATTAACACTCGTCATGCTGAATTTATTTCAGCATCTCTTTGATTCAGACTCTGAAACAAGTTCAGTGACGAAATAATTATAGAAACAAAAAATAATGGCTAAGAAAAAAGAAAGCGACAAAAAAAAACATGTTCCTGTAGTGACTAAAAAATCATTACAGTTTTTTGAAGAATACATCAACAATCCTGCCCCTACCGGTTACGAATGGGAAGGACAAAAACTCTGGCTCAACTATTTAAAACCTTATATCGATGAGCATTTTATCGATAATTATGGAACAGCAGTAGGTGTAATTAATCCTAAGGCAGAATATAAGGTCGTAATTGAAGCACATGCCGATGAAATTTCCTGGTATGTAAACTACATCACCAACGAAGGCTTAATTTATGTAATCCGCAATGGAGGTTCCGATCACCAGATTGCCCCATCAAAACGGGTAAACATCCATACCGAAAAAGGAATGCGCAAAGCCGTATTCGGCTGGCCTGCCATCCATACCCGCCATGGAGAAAAAGAACAAGCTCCGGAATTAAAAAATATTTTCCTGGATTGCGGCTGCACCACTAAAGAAGAAGTTGAAGAATTAGGCATCCATGTAGGTTGCGTAATTACTTACGAAGATGAATTTATGATCTTAAACGACCGTTACTATGTGGGTCGTGCCCTGGATAATCGTGCTGGCGGCTTTATGATTGCCGAAGTAGCCCGTTTACTTAAAGAAAATAAGAAAAAATTACCATTTGCCTTATATATCGTAAACTCGGTACAGGAAGAAATTGGTTTGCGGGGAGCCGAGATGATCGCCCAGCGCATCAAACCAAACGTAGCTATTGTTACCGATGTAACACACGACACTACTACACCAATGATCAACAAAAATACCCAGGGCGATTTATCAGCAGGAAAAGGTCCGGTAGTATCTTATGCCCCAGCCGTACAAACCAATCTGAATAAACTATTGATTAAAACCGCTGAGAAGAACAACATTCCATTCCAGCGCCAGGCATCATCACGCTCAACAGGCACCGATACCGATGCGTTTGCCTACTCAAACGGAGGTGTACCATCGGCATTAATTTCATTGCCCTTACGCTACATGCACACAACTGTAGAAATGGTACACAAAGAAGATGTGGATAATGTAATCAGCCTGATTTACGAAAGCTTGCTGAACATTAAAGCCGGACAGGATTTTAGAGAATTTAAGTAAGGTGGAAAGCTAAAAAGTTAAAGGTGGAAGGTTAAAAGTTAAAATAGGCGACTAAAATTAATAATTGAGATTTGTAACTTTTAGTATGCTAGTCGGGATTTGCAATCCCGACTTTTGAACCCAGGATTTTTAATCCTTACAGCAAAAATTTAAGCCTTATACCAAATTACAAAGCGGATTAACCAGTCTCATTAGGTTTATTGACCAACAATGAAGCAAAAATAAATTACAAAAATTATGGGTTCAGAAAATCAGGACAAAATACGTTACGGCAAAATTATTTTAAATACACTCTTAAAAATGTTGGCTATGGCAACGGTTATATTTATCCTCAACTCCTGGCCGCAAATAAGACAAAGCTTTAATGGAGAAACGCCTGAACTTGCCTATTGGTTAGACCACAGCTTTAAACCCAGTAACCTTTTACTGATTGCAGGTTTCGGCATATACTTCTTTTACAGAGATGTAAAAACACAACAAGAAGCCATCAATAAGGCCTCAGACCAAGAGGATTAACACCAAAGGTTAATCAGAAATATTTGCCAACCAAAAAAAGGCTTGAAATGAATCTCAAGCCTTTTTTCCGATCTAATTTTCAATCTACCCAAATTCCATTAATAAGAAATTCTAATTCTCTGTAAACCCCACTTTCTCTTTAACAATCCCCTCATTTCTTAAAATCATATACACAAGCCAGTAAAACCAATATTAAAGAGAGTACTGAAAAAACTGTACGAATTGTATGCAATAGATTCCAGGGCCCTTCAAAATTTAACCTCGCCCCGGTAATTTCATCCGGAGTAGCAGATTTAAGGTCAACAGCAGCCAGCGCATCATTTAAAGGAACATTTCCAACTACGGTAACACCAAATACACCAATAATATAAAAAGCCGCAGCAAACAACAATATCCAAAACTGCATTGGGGCAGTCTTTTCGTAAGATAGATAAACAGATATCGGCAGAAATAAAAGAGTTCCGATAAAACTCATAAAAAATACAGGATTTAGAATCGCATCATTTATAGCCTGCATGGCCGCAACATATTCATTGTCTGGCAGACGACGCAAACCAATATTGACAGAGCAACTGTAGGCATAAAAAAGTCCGGCAATCAGAGCCGTAAGAGTTGCCGTAATAATTAAGATAATGGCTGTCATTTTTTTATTTTTAATCATTAGTAAACCTGTTTAATTTGCAAGACTATTAATAATTAAACAGTTCCCAAAAATCTCTGGGGTTAATCTATTCTCTTATAAATTTTACCACAGATGAACACAGATCAGCACAGATGCTTCTCTATGAGCAGATTGCATCAACTCAATTTTATCTGTGTCGATCCCTTTTTATCTGTGGTTAATTAAATATTCATGTCAACGTAAATAGCATGTACATCAGTTAATTATGTAAAACAAAAACCTTTTATCCAATGCTTTGTTTTAATTCTTAGTTAATCAATTAAATCAATTTCCTATGAAAAAGTTAATGATCATGCTGTTGGTGTCGATATTGAGTTTTGGCGCCTTTTCTCAAACGCGCCAGGACACCACCAAAAAGAAAACCGAAAAAACACAAAAAAAGACACATCCAGGTAAACACAAGCCATATCCAAAAAATGACACGTTAAAAAAAGATACCACCTGGAAAGACACAACAAGAAAGAATCCAATGTAATCAAAACGACCAAAGCCCGGACAGCGATGTGTTCGGGCTTTGTCTGTTATCCTGATGTTACCATTTCAGTATCCATCCCAATATAAAATTATAGGGAATGGAGATGAAACATTCTATTGACTCCTAATCAGTTATCCTTTACAAAAGAAGAAACTGTTAAGCGATGAACACCCAAGATTCGCCCAATAGCAGAATATGAAACTTTTTTGTCCAGCAATTGAATGGGATATAAAACAACCAACTTTCAATTTATGAAGCCCTCCTTCTCGTAAACTTGAAAAACCTGCTAATTATGTAAATGTCTAAATCATTAGATTTCAGAAATAACTCCTTATTCCTCCTTAAAATAAAGACGAAAATAGCCACTTACACTTTTATTCAAGATTAGACAATCCCCTTGAGCCTTAATCATTATCCTACACCTAAACAAAAATTATTTTGTTCATCATAGCACAGAATCTATAAAACCAGACCATAATAACAAGCCAGTTGCCACAAAACCATTTTACAATCAGTACCCAGCACTGATCTAATAATTACAGAGGCAACTGAAATGTTGCAAAGTTTAGAGCTTCTTACTGATATGCAAAACCCTCAGCCTTTCTATTTCTAGGCGTTAAATTCTTAATTATTGGCTCTGCCTCTTCTGGCAATTGTTCCGAAACACTTAAAAGATCATTGTATTTTTCGAGCAGGCTGATGTATTTGTTCATCCAAAAATAGACTGAACTACTACCTGCAGTTGATTGTTTGCCCTCGTGTTCACTAAAAATCTGTTGACTTGTATCACTTTTAGGAAAGACATTCGGAAACGATTCAGAAAGATCCTGTCCTAAAAGACTACCTACCTGCCATATGACTTCATGATGAAGTCTGTCCTGACCAAACCAATTGTAAACCGTTCTTCGGCTCACATTAAGTTTTCTGGAGAGTTCGCTAATACCCATGCGGTCTCTACGCACTAACCGCTCGAGGATTTGCCCGTGTTTTAATTCTGTTGCCATCAAATAAAATTTAATTTTTAAATAAAAAAAATTAAACCAAATCAACATCTGGGACGATTTTGATATATGCAATTTAGACAAAAACCCGAAACATCATACAAAACTTGTACATTTCTTGATATTTATCAAAAAAAAACATACTATTTACCTTGTTTTTTGATTTAAACTGTAAAAATCTAATTTTCATCACCCCATATTTCCACAGTAAACCCTATTATATTCTGGATTTTTACTGAGCAGAGCCACTATCTTTTGTAAATAAACCCGATAAATACGGAAAAACATTTTTTAAGATATTGTACTAAAGAAAAGTTTGTAAAAAAGGAAGCTAATTTTAGTTTTTCAATCAATTTAAACCTGTAAATAAGTGGTTACGCAATACCGGAGCTAAACTAAATTTTACAATATTTGAATTGTCTTTTTAAACTAACCAACTAACAATGATTAAAAAACTACATCTCTATTTTTTGATAGCAAGTGCCTGTACCTCATTAAATACTGTTGCACAGGATGCTATAAGTTATCAAACTCCGGCAAAAGAAATTGCCGATTTACTCCTTGCCAAACCCACACCCGGACTGAGTATGGATAGCAATGCAGAATGGATTTTATTTAGCGAACGCAATTCTTATCCTTCTGTAGAGGAATTGGCCATGCCCGAATACCGCATTGCAGGTTTAAGGCTTAACCCTAATAATTATTCTCCAAGCAGACAGAGTTACATCAACAACTTTAGCCTGAAAAATATTAAGGCCAACCAAACTTACCAGGTTACAGGCCTGCCATCCCCTTTATATGCGGGCAACCTGACCTGGAATCCGGCAGAAAATAAAATGGCCTTTACCAATACCACTCCGAAAGGTGTTGATCTTTACGTAATAGATTTGGCTGCTAAAAAAGCAATTAAGATAAATAAGACTTTTTTAAACGTGGTTTTAGGGGCCGGTTTAACCTGGCTTAATGATCAGACGATAATCTATCGCACCATTACCAAACCGGCGGGTGCCGCACCTGTTAAACCTTTAATGCCTAAAGGCCCAACCATTCAGCAAAATCTGGGTAAAGCAGCACCAAGTGCTACTTTCCAGGATTTAATTAAATCGCCTTTTGATGAACAATTGTTTGAGTTTTTTAGTACTTCGCAACTGGTTAAAAATACAGCAGGTGTTGAAAGCCCAATTGGCAAACCTGCCATTTATGCTTCCGTTCGTTTATCGCCGGATAAAAACTATTTGATGATGGAAACCATTCAAAAACCGTTTTCTTATCTCGTTTCTGCTTATGGTTTCCCATCTACTGTAACCATTACCGATTTAACCGGAAAAACGGTTAAGGTTCTGGCCGAATTGCCATCAACTGAAGGTACTCCTTCCGGCTATGATAATACACAGAATGTTCCCCGTGGTTTCGACTGGCGCGATGATGAAGCCGCAACAGCGATATGGGCTAAACCTTTAGATAGTGGCTTAATCAAAAAGGATGTCCCTTTTCATGATGCGCTTTATGCATTAAGTGCTCCATTTACCGGGGCCGAAAAAGAATTGTTTAAAACTCAAACCCGTTTTCGTGGCATACAATGGGGCAATGCAAACCTGGCCCTTATTACAGAGGGTCTGCGCAGTAAGCAAACCAGCAAAGTGAGCCGATACAATCCAGGTACAGGTGTAGTTGAAGAATTATATAGCCGCAATCAGACTGATGCTTACGGCAATCCAGGATTTGCAGTAACAACAAAAAACAAATACGGTCGCCAGGTTATTCATACGATTGATAACGACAGTAAATTACTGATGAATAATCCTGTAGGTTCATCAGGAAAAGGAGATTTACCCTTTTTAGCCAAGTTTGATTTGACAACCAAAAAGAATGAAATTATTTGGCGCAGTGCCGAAGGTAGCTATGAGTATGTTAGTGATGTAATAGATCCGGATAAATTGGTGTTACTTACCCGCAAGGAAAGTCAGAAATTAGTACCCAACTATTACATCAAAAATCTGATTCTTCGGGTTGCTGATAAACCAGTTACCAGTTTCAGCAATCCTTACCCCTCATTGGATGGGATTACTAAAGAAAAAATCTCTTATAAACGTGCCGATGGAGTCGATTTAACTGGAGATTTGTATTTACCAAAAGGTTATAATAAAGAGAAAGATGGCCCATTACCCACCTTAATTTGGGCGTATCCCCGCGAGTTTAACTCTGCTGCAGATGCCGCTCAAATTCGGGGTTCGAAAGATAAATTTACAACCATCAGCTGGGCAGGCCCTGTTTTTTGGGTAACCCGTGGTTATGCGGTTTTGGATAATGCAGAAATGCCAATTGTGGCTAAAGGAGACAAAAAACCAAATGATACATTTATTGAACAATTACAGTTAAATGCAGAAACAGCAATTAATAAACTATCAGATTTAGGTGTGGGCGATAAAAGCCGTATGGCTGTTGGCGGACACAGCTATGGTGCTTTTATGACCGCAAATTTATTAGCACACACCAATCTTTTTGTTGCCGGTATTGCCCGCAGCGGCGCGTACAACCGTACCCTCACCCCTTTCGGTTTTCAAAATGAAGAACGTACCTATTGGCAAGTCCCTCAATTGTATTATGAAATGAGTCCCTTTAGTTACGCGAATAAAATTAAAACACCAATTTTAATAATTCACGGAGATTCTGATGATAACCCTGGTACTTTCCCAATTAATAGCGAACGATTATTTAATGCCATTAAGGGCGCAGGGGGCACAACCCGTTTTGTCTTTTTACCTTACGAAGCCCACAGTTATCGAGGCAAAGAAAATCTTTTACACATGCTTTGGGAGCAAGATCAATGGTTAGAAAAATATGTTAAAAACAAAAAATAAATCTCAGTATCGTTAAGTTTAAGATGCCCCGGTTTCGGGGCATTTTTTATTACAAGCCTTGCCTACTTTTTTTCATATTCAACATTTATATAAGCAATACGAACACAACTACCCTTTATTTGTTTAATGCTTATGGATTACATAGACTATTATAAAGTTCTCGATCTTAAAAAAGATGCAGCAATTGAGGATATTAAAAAGGCATATCGCAAATTAGCAAGAAAATATCACCCCGACCTCAATCCAAATAACGAAGAAGCAAATAAAAAATTCCAACAAATAAATGAAGCCAATGAGGTTTTAAGCGACCCTGAAAAACGTAAGAAATACGACAGATATGGAAAAAACTGGCAAAATGCCGAACAGTTTGAAGCACAACAACAAAGACAATATCAATCACAGGGAGGCAATACCAGAGGTTACGAAAGCTTCTCCGGAGGCTTTGCTGAAGATGATTTTTCTGATTTCTTTTCTTCCATGTTTGGAGGAGGTCATCGCAATAGCCGGCAGTCGCCTTTTAAAGGACAAGATTATACCACGGAATTGAAATTAAATCTTCCGGATGTATATACTACACACAAACAAACCTTAACAATAAATGGGAAACAAGTTCGCATTACCATTCCGGCTGGGGTAGAAAATGGACAAAAAATAAAATTGCCCGGCTACGGTGCTCCGGGCATTAGAGGTGGCGCTCCCGGTGATTTATACATTACCTTTAAGATTAGTGACGATGCCAGGTTTAAAAGAAAAGGAAACGATATTTACATTCAAGAAGAAATAAATCTTTATACAGCGATTTTAGGCGGCGAAAAAATAATTGAAACCCTGAGTGGAAAAGTCAAAATTAACATTCCTCCCGAAACACAACCAGATAGCACATTAAGACTAAAGGGAAAAGGATTCCCGGTATATAAAAAAGAAAATGCATTTGGAGATTTATATATAAAATGGCAAGTTAAATTGCCTACCAGGCTCAATGCAGAACAAAAAGAATTATTCAAAAAACTTTCTAAACTGTAAACGGCTATGAAACGTACATTAATATCAATAGAAAAAATATGCGCCCATCATAAAATAAGGATCAATTTTATACAATCTCTGGAGGATTTCGGCATAATCGAAACCACAAACATCAAAAAAGCTGTTTTTCTGGATACGGATGAATTGGTTAAATTAGAACGCTATATACGTTTGCGCCAGGAGTTAAAGATCAATTTAGAGGGAATACACGCGGTTTCGCACTTACTTACACAGGTTGAGGAAATGCAGGAAGAGATAACAAGGCTCAGAAATGAACTGAATTATTATAAGCAACTGAATTAAAAGAACCTAAAGCCCAATTTCATTATTTGCTTTTTCGATCAAAGAAATAAAGCTTATCACAAAAAACTTCACTTTTAAGATTAGTTTCTTAAATTGGCCACTCAAAATATATAATATAACATGAGTGAATCTTCAGCAAAATTCATTGAAAAAGTAAAATCTTCTTACGCTCCAACAGGTTCTTATATTTATTTAGGTGCCGGAATTTTAGACGGGCAAGTTTACAGTGAGGCCGAAGTTAATTTATCATTAAAAATGATGAACAGACATGGCTTAATTGCTGGCGCTACAGGAACCGGAAAAACACGTACCCTTCAATTGCTTTCCGAGCAATTATCTGATGCGGGTGTGCCTGTTTTTATGCTCGATGTTAAAGGCGATTTATCTGGTTTGAATCAACCAGGAACCATTAACCCTAAAATTGAGGAGAGAGCTCAGCAATTGAATAAACCTTTTACTCCAACTGGTTTTCCGGTTGAGATATATTCTTTATCCGGAAAATTAGGTGCCCAAATGAGGGCAACTGTTTTAGAGTTTGGTCCTACCCTTTTATCAAAAGTATTAGATTTAAACGACACCCAGGCGGGCGTGATGGCGGTAATATTTAAATATGCCGACGACAACAAAATGCCAATTATTGATCTGAATGACCTGAAAAAACTGGTTTCTTATCTTTCTGATGGCGCCGGTGCCGCAGAAATAAAAGATAGTTACGGAACCATTTCTACCGCAACATCAGGTACTATTTTAAGAAAAATCGTAGCCATTGAGCAACAAGGTCTAGCTGGTATGTTTGGTGAAAAATCTTTTGACATTGAAGATCTTTTTGAACGCGTTGATGGCAAAGGTGCAATAAGCCTATTGAACATTAGTGATGTTCAAAATCAACCTGTTTTATACTCCACATTTTTATTAAGCCTTTTGGCAGAGTTATTTAATACCATGCCCGAAGTTGGTGATTTAGACAAACCCAAACTGGTTTTCTTTTTTGATGAAGCACATTTATTGTTTAAAAATTCATCGAAAGCCTTCTTAGAGCAGATAGAAACCATTATCAGGTTGATTCGTTCCAAGGGAATTGGGGTTTTCTTTTGCACCCAATCGCCTACAGATGTTCCGGAGAGTGTTTTAGGACAATTGGGAAACCGGGTACAACATGCCCTTAGAGCTTTTACACCTAATGATGTTGATGCTCTTAAAAAAACGGTTAACACTTATCCGAAATCAGAATTTTACGAAATTGATAAAATTTTAACCTCCTTGGGAACAGGACAAGCCTTGATTACAGTTTTAAATGAAAAAGGAAGTCCTACAGAAGTTTCGGCAACCATGCTTACACCGCCAAGAGCCATAATGGGACCGCTTACTGCTGCAGATTTTGATAAAGTTGTACAAGGTAGCCCAATGTACACTAAATATAAAGAAGCAATTGATCCGGAAAGCGCTTACGATATTTTAACCAAGCGTATTAATGAACAAACCGCAGCAGCAGAACAGGAAGAGGCTGAAAAACAAGCTGAAGCAGAAAGCAAACCTAAAGCCGGCGAAAAAAGTTTAGTAGAAAAAGTAATGGGCGCCACAATAACCCGGCAAATTGGCAGAGAAATTGTAAGAGGTATTTTTGGTATGTTAACAGGCAAAAAAAAGAGAAGTGGCGGTGGGTTATTTGGCTTTTAAAAAAATGTTCTCTTATCGAATCAATTATATAAATTAATTAAAATGTTACCCGTTTTCAAATAAAAACTAAACGGCTATTACTATTTTCACATTATGAAACCTACCTTATTAATATTGGCTGCTGGTATGGCAAGCCGTTATGGAAGTATGAAACAAATTGATGGCTTTGGTCCAAATGGAGAAACCATCATTGATTATTCGATATATGATGCAATTAAAGCCGGATTTGGTAAAGTTGTATTCATTATTAAGGAAGAATTTGTAGATAACTTTAAAGCGATATTCGAACCAAAATTAAAAGGGAGAATAGAAGTAGATTACGTTTTCCAAAACTTTGATTTAAAACAGTTTGGCATCGAAGAAGAAATTTACAGAGAAAAACCCTGGGGAACTGCCCATGCCATTTTATCAGGCAGAAAGGTAGTTAAGGAGCCTTTTTGTGTGATTAATGCTGATGATTTTTATGGTTTTGATGCCTATAAAAAAATGGTCGATTTTTTAAGTAATGAGGCTAATGATAGTAATTATTCCATTATTGGCTATGAAATTGGAAAAACCCTTTCCGAATTCGGAGCGGTTTCTCGCGGTGTTTGTAAAGTGGATGAAAGTGGCAACCTAAAGGAAATTGTAGAACGTACAAAAGTTTTCCAAAACAATGGAACTATTGTTTATGAGGAAGATGATAAGCAATATCCTTTAAGTTTCGATACACCTGTTTCCATGAATTTCTGGGGCTTTACGCCGGCTGTTTTCAAAATCACTGAAGATTTATTTAAAACCTTTGCATTAGAAAACAAAGACAAACCCAAAGCTGAATTTTTTATTCCATTAATTGGCGAAAATTTAGTTAAAAACAATGCGGCCGCTTTTAAAGTTGTACCAACATCTAACCAGTGGTTTGGCGTAACGTACAAAGAAGACAAACCTTTTGTTCAAGATTGTATAGACCAATTGGTTAAAAACGGAACATATCCTGAAAAACTATGGAGCTAAATTTAGATTCCGAGGTTTTAAAAGCATACGGGTACACCAAAGAAAATGTTAATATTACTCAAATAGGTTCGGGCTTAATTAACCGAACTTATTTGCTTGCTCCTTTGCAGGAAAGTAAAAAATATATTTTACAGCATATAAATACCGCTGTTTTTAAAGACCCGATGGCCATTGCTAATAATATTAAGGCCATTGCCGATTATCTAGCCAAAACCTATCCAGATTATCTTTTTATAAAACCCATCCCAACAATTAGTGGAGATGAAATGGCGCATGTTCATCAAGAATATTGGCGTCTCTTACCTTTTATTGGCGAAACGGTATCATTAGATGTTTTAACAGAACCTAAACAAGCGTATGAGGCGGCAAAGCAATTTGGCAAATTGAGCCGCTTATTAAACAATTTCGATGCAACATCACTGGAGCCTACAATTCCTGGTTTCCATGATTTAGGCTTACGGTTTGAGCAATTTACACTGGCCCTGAATCAAACTTCCAAACAGCTTAAAGGCTTGGCTAAAACGGAAATTGATGATGCTTTAGATCATCGGTACATTTTAGATTATTATACATCTTACATGCACAGGAATGATTTTCCCGATCGGGTAATGCATCACGATACAAAAATCAGCAACGTTTTATTAAATACCGACGCCAACGAGGGGATTTGTGTAATCGATTTGGATACAATTATGCCAGGCAAATTCATATCAGATTTAGGAGATATGATGCGCACTTACTTATCTTCGTTCTCAGAAAATGAAAAGGATTTAAGCAAGGTTAAAATCAGGTTACCATATTTTGAGGCCACAATAAAAGGTTATTTATCGGAAATGAAAAGTACTTTAACCGAAACGGAAAAAGAACTGATCTTATTTTCTGGCAGATATATGATTTACATGCAGGCATTGCGTTTCCTGACTGATTTTTTGAATGGAAATATCTATTACCCTATAAGTTACCCTACACAAAATTTAGACAGAACAAAAAATCAGTTTAAATTACTTCAGGAATTAGCCATAAACGAAAAAGAGTTGCAGGATATTATTGAAGAAAATTTGGTTTAGATTTTAAATCGAGACATAACCAAAATGGCCGTCATTGCGAGGCACGAAGCAATCTTACAACTATAGGTTTAAATAGCAACCGCATTAAGATTGCTTCGTTCCTCGCAATGACGACTAACTAAGGATGGCATCTTAAACCAAAAAAGCGTCTCTGAACTTAATCAGAAACGCTTTTTTTATACGCCCAAGACTCTCGACTTAGGACTGAAGACTCAGAACTTATTTCTCTTCTTTCACTTCTTCAAAATCAACATCAGTAACGTTATCGCCGCTAGCTTGAGGCTGACCATCAGCTTGTGGTTGTTCACCAGCACCCTGAGGCTGCTCACCAGCTTTGTACATTTCTTCTGATGCCGCATTCCAGGCATTTTGTAATTCCGCCTGTGCCGCATCAATATCTGCAAAGTTACGAGATGCATGTGCATCTTTCAGTTTTTGCAATCCAGCTTCGATTGGCGCTTTTTTATCAGCAGATAATTTCTCCCCAAACTCTTTCAATTGTTTTTCAGTAGAGAAGATTAAAGCATCAGCGCTGTTGATTTTATCTGCTTCTTCTTTAGCTTTTTTATCGGCATCAGCATTAGCTTCAGCTTCTTGTTTCATTTTTTGGATCTCAGCATCAGTTAAACCAGATGAAGCCTCGATACGGATTTTTTGCTCTTTACCAGTAGCTTTATCTTTAGCGCTTACGTGTAAGATACCATTGGCATCAATATCAAAAGCAACTTCAATTTGAGGAACACCACGAGGTGCTGGTGGAATACCGTCCAAAATGAAACGACCAATTGTACGGTTTTGAGCAGCCATTGGACGCTCACCTTGTAAAATATGGATTTCTACCGAAGGCTGATTATCAGCAGCGGTTGAGAAAGTTTCCGATTTTTTAGTTGGGATAGTGGTATTGCTTTCGATTAATTTCGTCATCACACCGCCCATAGTTTCAATACCTAAAGAAAGTGGGGTAACATCCAATAACAATACATCTTTAACATCACCAGTTAAAACACCACCTTGAATAGCTGCACCAATCGCTACAACCTCATCAGGGTTTACACCTTTACTTGGTTCTTTACCGAAGAAAGCCTTAACAGCATCCTGGATAGCAGGAATACGGGTAGAGCCACCAACTAAGATAATTTCATCGATATCGCTTGTACTTAAACCAGCATTTTTCAAAGCTGATTTACAAGGCTCAATAGTACGTTTGATTAAGCTATCTGCCAATTGCTCAAATTTAGCACGGGTTAAGGTACGTACCAAGTGCTTAGGACCGCTTGCATCAGCAGTAATATATGGCAAGTTAATTTCAGTTGAAGTGGTGCTCGATAACTCGATTTTAGCTTTCTCAGCTGCTTCTTTTAAACGTTGCAAAGCCATAGGATCTTTGCTTAAATCCATATTGTTTTCAGATTTAAACTCAGCGGTTAACCAATCGATAACAACATGGTCAAAATCGTCACCACCTAAGTGTGTATCACCATCAGTAGATTTTACCTCGAAAACACCATCGCCCAATTCTAAAACAGAAACGTCATGAGTACCACCACCACAGTCGAACACAACAATTTTCATGTCTTTATGTGCTTTATCCAAACCATAAGCTAAGGCAGCTGCAGTAGGCTCGTTAATGATACGTTTTACAGTTAAACCTGCAATCTCGCCAGCTTCTTTAGTCGCCTGGCGTTGTGCATCATTAAAATAAGCTGGCACAGTAATAACAGCCTCAGTAACTTCAGTACCTAAGAAGTCTTCAGCGGTTTTTTTCATTTTCTGCAAAATCATTGCAGAAATCTCTTGTGGAGTATATTTTCTATCGTCGATTTCAACACGTGGTGTGTTGTTATCACCTTTAATCACTTTATAAGGCACACGACCAGCCTCTTTCGAGCTCTCATCATAGCTGTTACCCATAAAGCGTTTAATCGAATATATCGTTTTAGTTGGGTTAGTTATAGCCTGACGTTTAGCCGGCTCACCAACCTTACGCTCACCGTTTTCTGCAAAAGCAACAATAGACGGCGTAGTACGTTTACCCTCGCTATTCGCAATAACTACAGGCTCGTTGCCCTCCATTACTGATACACAAGAGTTTGTTGTTCCTAAGTCTATTCCAATAATTTTTCCCATTGTATTATGTATTTCTCTTTAAATTTTATTATAATTTCTACAGCTATCAAACAATGCTTGTGCCAATTGGTTTTTGGCAGATATTCATGGGCAAACACTGATAAAATGTAAAAACTATGTAATTCCGCTGCTGACAGCTTGGCAGAAATAGCGATGAAAACCTTAAAGGAAAGGGCAAAGCAAAGACCATGGATCTTTAAAATAATTAGAAAACGAAAGCAAGTAAACAATCGGAGTATTCGCCCCGCTATTCCTACAAGCCAAGCAGAAAAAGCTTGGGCTTTTCGTATTATCGGGTTTATTTAACCAAGGCCTTTGCAATTAAGAATTGACGAGCTACAGCCATAGTTGGTGTCACCACGAACCATTTTAAACAAAACTTCATTTCGTGGAGACACAAACTGAGGTGGTATATTTAGAACATAGAGGCTGTAAAGAATCGGAAACCTTGTCCCGTTGCCCTTATTATAAAAGAAAACCGGAGCAGATAAGTAAGCTTTTAACATTAATTACCTACCTTTAAATATCAGTATAATCATTTTAATCTGTGTAACCTTATCACATGCAATTAGCAGCTCAAATCGTAATCGGTTTCATTGCAGTTATTCACATTTACATTCTTTGGTTAGAAATGTTCGCATGGACAACCAGAGCACCAAAAGTATTTAAATCATTCCCACAACACCTTTTTCAGGAAACAAAAATCTTAGCGGCAAACCAAGGATTGTATAATGGTTTTTTAGCCGCAGGATTAATTTGGTCGCTATTTATTTGTGACCACGTTTGGAAACAAAATGTCTCTATCTTTTTCTTAATCTGCGTTTTGGTGGCAGGCATTTATGGAGCCATCACTTCGAGCAAAAGAATATTATTTGTTCAGGCAGTGCCCGCTGCGATTGGGTTGGTTTTGGTATTGCTTGAAAAGTTCTTCTTTGATGTAATTGTTCGTTAACATAAGCAAATTTCGTTTCGTTGAGGAAACCTATAAGGTTTTTAAAACCTTATAGGTTTAGCAGTCTCTCCAAATGATGGTAACCAATCCCAAAATAAGCTTTAATGGCTTTAATCTTTTGTAAAATTTCTTCTTTATTCTTTGCTCCTTTTTCCTTGCTCTTAATTCCTACTACCAGCACATTCTTTGGTGTATGCGCATCAGATATAAATTCAAACACTTTAGTTTTATAACCGAAATATTCTAAAATCAGAGCCCTGATTCCATCCGTAACCATTTCAGCCTGACGTTCTAAAAAGATGCCATATTTCGTTAAAAAAGAAACATCGTTCTTCACTTTGTGCTGCTCTATTTCTCTACGGATTTGTTTATGACAGCAAGGCGCAACAACAATTAGTTCTGCATTCGCTTTTATCCCTTTATAAATCGCATCATCTGTAGCTGTATCGCAGGCATGCAGGGCAATAAGCAGATTCACATTGCTGGCATCATAATCTTCTATCGTTCCCTGTACGAAATTCAATTTATCGAAATCAGATTTCCTGGCAACTTCATTACACAAATCAACCATATCCTGACGGTATTCAACGCCTGTAACTTCCGTATCCAGTTTCAAAACCGAATGCAGATAATCGTACAAAGCAAAAGTTAAATAACCCTTACCCGAACCCATGTCGGCTACTTTTTTTATTGTTCCTTCTGGTAATTCCTTAATCAAGGAACTTAAAATTTCGATGTAATGATTAATCTGTCGGAATTTATCCTGAGCATTTTTAAAAACATTACCCTCAACATCAGTGATTTTTAACTCAGCCAAATAAGCTTTTGTATCCGACTTAATCAATCGACTTTTTTCCTTATCGTGGCTAACAGATGGAGCTGCTTTTGTTGATGCTTTAGCCTCCCTTAAAACCATTTTACCGCTTTTTAACTCCTCAAAAATCAAATCCTTCTGAGTAGTAAATAAAGTTGCGATTTTAAAACCTGTATGGAGGTAATCGGAAATTAAATCAATAGCCTCGTTAACCGAATAATTTTTGACAACATCACGGGTTTTATATCGAAAGGTAAAAGCCAATTTATCTTCCCGTTTAATCAAAACTTTACGGATGAGAATTTGCTTCAAAGCTTCCTCCCTTCCCTGATAATTTCCTAAAGAAATTTTCACAAAAGTTTGATGGCTTAAACTTTCTTTCCAAGCCAAAATAAATTCTTCGGTATGTTGCTGAACTGACATCGGTAAATTTTAAACCGCAAAGATAAACAACTTTATTTGCCACTAAACTCGCTTTGGACAATGTAACAATTTAGCGACTTTTTCAACACGATAAATTATAGTTTTATTCAGAAATCAGTTGAACAATTAGCCCTCAAATCTTAACAAGCCATTTTTTACTAATACGATTTAGTAAATACTTAAACTAAACAATTATCTATAATCATTCCAAAAAACCAAATTGAAAAACGATTACTTTCAATTCACAAAATTTAAGTTTAGATTAGAATATCATTTAATTTCTAACCATTTTATATGAGTGAATTTCAGATAAAAAAATCGCCCACAGTTTACGATGCCATTATCGTGGGCTCTGGTGCAGGCGGCGGAATGGCTGCGTATGTACTTGCACATGCAGGACAAAAAGTTTTAATGCTTGAGGCTGGTCAATATTTCGACCCGAGAATAGATGCACACCAGTTAAAATGGCCTTGGGAATCCCCCCGTCGTGGTGCAAGTACAGTTAGACCATTTGGAGATTTCGATGCCTCTTATGGTGGCTGGGAACTAGAAGGCGAGCCTTATACCACAAAAGATAAAACTGAATTTGAATGGTTTAGATCGCGTATGCTTGGCGGTCGTACAAATCATTGGGGACGAATTTCACTCAGAATGGGTCCACATGATTTCAAATGTAAAGATGGTTTAACGGATGACTGGCCAATTACCTATAATGATGTAAAACCATTTTATGATAAGGTTGACCGTTTAATTGGTATTTACGGAACTACTGAGGGTTTAGAAAATGAACCTGATGGAATATTCATGAAACCACCAAAACCAAGACTGAATGAGCTCTTCATCAAAAAAGGAGCTGAAAAAGCCGGTGTAAAAGTAATTACAGGTCGTGGTTCAGTATTAACGGAGGCTTTGCCGAATAATAGTGACAGAGCACCTTGTTTCTATTGTGGTCAATGCGGAAGAAGTTGTAAAGTATATGGCGATTTTTCATCATCATCATGTTTGGTAATCCCTGCGGTAAAAACAGGTAACTTAACTGTTATAACCGACGCCATGGTTCGGGAAGTTATTACAGATAAAGATGGTTCAGCAAAAGGGGTTTCTTATGTAAACCGAAAAGATTTACAGGAATACCAGGTTAACGGAAAACTGATTATCCTGGGGGCTAGTGCCTGCGAATCAGCCCGCATTTTATTAAACTCAAAATCATCGCAACATCCTAACGGATTAGCCAACAGTAGTGGCGTTGTTGGCAAATATCTCCACGATTCTACCGGCGCAAGTGTTTCTGGATTTCTACCGCAATTAATGGATAGAAAAAGATATAACGAAGACGGATTGGGCAGCGTTCATATTTATTCACCTTGGTGGCTGGATAATAAAAAATTAGATTTTCCTCGTGGTTATCACATAGAATATGGTGGAGGAATGGGCATGCCATCCTATGGTTTTGGAGGAGGTGTACCAACCATGAATGGTATGGTTCCTGACAGAAATGGCAAGATGAAAGATGCAGGCGGTTATGGTAAATCACTTAAGGATGATTATCGCCGTTTCTATGGAACCGGAGTTGGTATGGCAGGTCGTGGAACAGCAATTGCCCGTGAAGATAATTACTGTGAAATAGACCCTAATGTGGTAGATAAATATGGTATCCCGGTTTTAAGGTTTCATTACAAATGGGCTAAGGAAGAGATCCTGCAAGCCAAACACATGCAAGAAACCTTTCTTTCAATAATGAAAGAGATGGGGGGCATAGTAACTTCAAAAATTCAGGGGCCAGAAACTAATTACGGTTTAGAAGCACCTGGTAAAATTATACACGAAGTTGGAACGATTCGTATGGGCGATGACCCTAAAAAATCGGCCTTGAATAAATATTGCCAGGCACACGATTGCAAGAATTTATTTGTGGTAGATGCAGGTCCATTTGTTCAGCAAGGTGATAAAAATGCAACCTGGACCATATTAGCATTATCCATGCGTACCGCTGAATACATTTTGGCACAAAGTAAAAAACAAAACATTTAAGAATTACATTATGAACAGACGTGATTCCATAAAAGCATTAGGGCTTACAGCATTAAGCACAACTGTATTAATTGAGGCTTGTAAACCTGGTACAGACACAAAGACGGAAGTTGTCAAACCTGAAGAAAGCGCAAAAGAGGCTGGCCGGGAGCAGTGGGAAATAGACCGTGATAAAAAGCTAAAATCCGAAACGTTCTTTACCAAGCATGAAATGGCTACAATAACCGTTTTGGCAGACATCATTATACCGAAAGATGATGTTTCCGGTAGCGCATCTGAAGCCAAGGTTCCGGAATTTATAGAGTTTATTGTTAAAGATATTCCCGAACACCAAATACCGATGCGTGGTGGCTTAAAATGGCTCGATATTGAATGCTTCAACAGATATGAAAAATCATTTATAGAAGCATCAGAAAAAGAACAAATTGCTATTATAGATGAAATCGCTTATCCTGCTAAAGCCAAGCCCGAAATGCAGCCAGGCGTAGTTTTCTTTAAAAGAATGCGCAATCTTACAGCCTCTGGCTTCTACACAACTGAAATGGGCGTAAAAGATATTGGTTATGCGGGTAACGCACCGAATCAATGGGCTGGCGTTCCGGAGGATGTGTTAAAACAATACGGCATGCAGAATGTGAAAATATAATAGCTTATCGTTGGCGTCATTCTGAATTTATTTCAGCATCTATTCCATTTGAATAGGCCCTGAACTAAATTCAGGGTGACGTAACTTATGAGAGATTATTTTCGCTCAACAATCAAAATCAATCCTTTCTCTTTTTCTACAGGAATATCTTTACCGTTCTGATAGTTACCTGCACTTTGGAATTTATCGATTGCTGGAGCGGTTATTTTAACTTTCGAGGCATCTAATCCCAGCCTGGTCCAATCTATATTCAAATTAACTTTTACGTCCCCATCTGCCCAACTTGCTAAAGCAATCATTGCCTTACCCTGTTTCTTATAAACTGTGGCCAATACTTTTGGATTATCCGTTTTAACCGGACAGTTATCGCTCCAATAACCAATCATTTCTGAGTTCTTAATTCCGAAATCATTCCAGGCTTCCCACAATGGTTTAGGATCACTTTTCTCCGACCAGCCTAAGCGGCTTGTCATACCATAAATCATTCCTCGCCATGGATTACCATCATCCTGCAACATTTCTCCCATCAATCCGAAGGGGATTCCACTCACTTCCGTTAAGAAAAAATCAGGATTATTTTTCTGATAATCAAAATACTCACCAAACCATAAGCGATTCAAATAAGGGAAATGCTCCATATATAAAATGGCACTGTTATTAAAACCATCGCTTTTATTATATTGATTAGCTGAATGTAAATCAATAATTCCCGGATGACCATTAGCTGTTAAAACACGTTTAATACGTTTCATCGTTACCCGGTCAAAAGCTACATCATCTAAATAAACACCATCGATTCCAACATTATTAACTAACCAATTCATGCCCTCCACATAATAATTATGCCAACGGTTCATACCACTGTTTATAATGGCTGCATCCTTAATTCCAGGTACAAACCAAGCCGCGATATAGTTTGAATCCAAGTGTTCTTGCAACCAGCTAAAACCTCCGCCTTTTCCTGGCGAATAAACCTCGGTACCCAAACTTCGTAATGCTGGCCATTCATAAGCATGATTAGACAACTCGCGAACCGTATTGTATATCTTAACCTTTAAGCCTTTGCTATGTGCCTCATCAATATAGTTTTTCATCTTTTTCCATTCAATAAATGGATAGTTTATCCAGGGATTAATTGGCGTAGCATGGTGAATATTTACAACGGTTGCTCCGGTAGATTTAATAGAATCTAAATCACCATATTTATGATAGAAACGGTTATCCCATTGGAAATCGGTATTAATTAAATGGAAAGGTGTAATTAATAAATTGAAGTTGTAATATAAAACATCATCCTTTTTCATACTTCTGGCACCTGTATAATTATCAGCAAGCATGGAGCTTCCTTTTACATTAATCTGGATTCCACCCTTATTTTCATTGCCCCAGGATTTTGGCAACAGCAAGGGTTTCTGAAGATAGAAATTGGTATTCAGTGGACGAACATAATTTTCATCCCTCAAATTGTAATACAAACCAGCATTTACGTTTCCAATCCAAACTGCATCCTGATTTTTGTTTGCCACATCCCATTTCCATTTTACCGTATCCGGTCGAACGCCACCCTTTTCGCCTAAACCCATCAAATATTTCGTTGAGCCTTTATCAAAAGGAATGTGAAAATCAACATTACTAAAATCAACATCTTTCAATGCCGTAACCTTTACTACATAATGTACATACCCATCAAACTCCAAAACCCCCTCAATATCCAATTTCAAATTTTCGGAAGTGTTGGTTGCAACCCATTTTACAGTTCCAGCTTCCTTACTTACAATTTGGAAATTACCAGTTGTAAACTTCTCTTGTATTTTTGGTGTATTGTAAAAATGAAAATGTATTGGTTCAGCCAATAAATTATTTGGTTTTTCATTATAGGCAGTCATTTCTGAGTTAAAAAACGTTTGAATCTGCTTAGGGAAACCATCCACATTAATCTCAAATTTTCTGCCTAGTAAGGAAATCACATTTCCATCAACCGTTAGTGGAGTATAAGGCGCAACAACTGTATTTTGTTGTGCCATGGTAGAATTTAACCAGGTTAAACGGGTTTGTTTATTTGGCTGACCAACACCTGCATCAGCTAAAACTTCATTCCCTACAGTTAGCTTAACATCAATCATTTTAGATTTTCCATTAGCCTTAACCGTAAATTTTCCAGTATAAATTCCTGCTGAAATATTTTTCGGAACATCAACCGTTATCCATATTGGTTGTATCTTACCACTTGCCACATTTACAGTTTCAGTTAGAGGTTTATTATCGTAGCTGATTCCATTTGTATTTAAACAATTGATATATTTTGATGAGATGACTTTCCCTGTTGATGATTTCAAGTCTCCAAAACTAACCTCCACCTGTTGTAAATCCTGTAAAGCGTAAACACCCAATTGAAAAGCATAGTTTTCACCTTTGGCAGCAAGCCCGGAAAACACGTTACTACTGCCTTTTTGTATCCAACGATATGGCAAATCGCTTTGCATTTTAATCGGATACATTCTATCCTCAGGAAAAACAATAAAAGATTCTGCTTTATGTTTGGCCTTTAGACCAGCGGTTTCATGAGCAGTTGCAATAACCTCCATCGGATAAAAAGAATTGAAAGCATCAATCGATTGGATTTCCAGAACTGAGGAATTAACTGCAATTTTCGTTGCTTTGTTTAACCACTCATCATTGGCTTGTTCTGCTTTTAAATAAACACCCTTGGGATAATTGCTTCTACCCTCATTTTTATAAGGCATATAATACACGTAATATTTTCCAGGAGTATTGCTTTCAAAATAAAGATCAGCACTTTCTCTATTTACATTTCGGGTACCTACAACAGAAATAGCTTTACCATTGGCATCTTGTACAATAATCTTTTTTAATTCGGGATGCTCATCTCTTCTTCGCCAATCAATTTTGGCATGTACAATATTGCCTGTTCCATTAAATTGGATAACGACTCTATGGTTCCCTAAAGAATCGAGATTCCAGGCATTATTACCATTGGTATATTTAAGAATTTGGGCACTAACCGATAGCTGACCGAGAAGATAAATAAGTAGAAAAAGCCTAAATTTCATTTCGAATTTGTTTTGGACTAATTTATAGATACATAGGGGAAATCATACTATGTAATGAAAAAATGAGACAAACGTTTGTCTTGCTCCTATAGGATCATTTCCATTTTGGAAAGCGCAACTTCAGCAATTCTTCAAATGTCTTTCTCCCGCTTTTTGTCTCCGTTTTACAGTAGTTATCTGACGAATATTTGCAGTTTGTCTATATTCATCAGATGACTAAAAAGCTAATACACAAAAAAAGTCCCGTTCTTTCGAACAGGACTTTCTATATTCTTCTAGAAGAAAGGAGAAAAAATTATTCGCCTTTTGGTTCTTCAGTAGCAGGAGCTTCTTCAGCAGCAGCTTCTGTTGCAGTTTCTTCAGCAACTTCCGCTTTTGCAGCTTTAGGAGCCGCAGATTTGCTTCTACCACGACGAGTTGTTTTCTTCTCTTCTTTAGCTTCTACGTTTTTACCGTAAACTTCGTTATAATCTACCAATTCAATTAAAGCCATTTCAGCGTTATCACCTAAACGGTTATTTAATTTAATGATACGAGTGTAACCACCTGGACGGTTTGCAACTTTCTCAGCAACTTCGCGGAACAAAATAGTTACCACTTCTTTATCCTGTAAATAAGCGAATACTGTACGACGTGAATGCGTAGTATCATTTTTTGATTTAGTGATAATAGGCTCAACATAAGTACGTAAAGCTTTTGCTTTAGCTAAAGTTGTTGTAATTCTTTTGTGTTTAATAAGTGATGTTGCCATGTTAGCTAACATCGCTTTGCGGTGGCTGTCGGTTCTGCCTAAGTGATTTACTTTTTTACCGTGTCTCATTGTTGTTTAATTAAGTGTATACCGTCTCCTTATCGAGGGAATTATACACTGTGAAAAAATATTTTATTCAACGCTTAGTGCTAAGCGCATGGCGCCATGCTTTTATTCTTCGTCTAATTTAAATTTAGACAGGTTCATACCAAATGATAAACCTTTTGATTTTACAAGCTCTTGAATCTCAGTTAATGATTTTTTACCGAAGTTTCTGAATTTCAACATATCAGCAACATCGTAAGAAACCAAATCAGCTAAAGTACGGATATCCGCTGCTTTTAAACAGTTTAAAGCACGTACAGAAAGATCCATGTCTACTAATTCAGTTTTAAGGATTTTACGCATGTGTAAAATTTCTTCATCAACTTCTTTAGTTTCTTCCTTAGCTTGTGATTCCAATACCAGGTTCTCATCAGAGAATAACATAAAGTGTTGGATAAGAATCTTAGCCGCTTCTTTTAATGCTTCTTCAGGATGAATCGAACCGTCAGTAGAAATATCTAAAACCAATTTCTCATAATCCGTTTTTTGCTCTACACGAAAGTTTTCAATCGTATATTTAACGTTTTTCATTGGTGTATAGATCGAATCGATAGCGATAACACCTACAACAGCATCAGCAACTTTATTTTCTTCAGCAGGTACATAACCACGTCCTTTATTGATGGTTAATTCCACTTCCAAAGTAACAGATTTATCCATATTGCAGATTACATGCTCAGGATTTAAAACTGTAAAGTTGTTAGAGAATTTAGTGATATCACCAGCTTTAAACTGATCTTGACCATTAACAATGATGAAAACCTTTTCAGAATCGCCAGAATCACCTGTTTTCTTAAAACGAACTTGTTTTAAGTTTAAGATGATATCAGTTAAATCTTCTACAACACCTTTGATAGTAGAAAACTCATGCGAAACGCCTGAAAAACGAATAGTAGTAATGGCATAACCTTCTAATGAAGAAAGTAAAATTCTTCTTAAGGCATTACCAATTGTTACACCGAAACCGGGTTCTAAAGGACGAAATTCAAATGTGCCATCGAAATCCGTTGATTTCTGCATGATCACTTTGTCTGGTTTCTGAAATGCTAAAATTGCCATTTATATTTTTTTAAATTCGTTATTGAATATATGTAACATAAAAAAGTTAATTGCCCTTGCGAGGCAATTAACAATAGTATTAGATTACTTAGAGTATAACTCGACGATTAAGTTTTCCTTAATGTTTTCAGGAATTTCGTCGCGTTGTGGGTAAGTTAAAAACTTGCCGCTCAATTGATCCGCGTTCCAGTCTAACCAGGCATATTTATTAATTTTTCTGCCTGCTACTGAATTGGTAATCGATTCTAAAGATTTAGATTTTTCACGAACCGCAACCACATCGCCAGCTTTTAACTGATATGATGGAATATTTACAACTTCACCATTCACGGTAACGTGTTTATGGCTAACTAACTGGCGTGCACCAGAACGGGTTGTTGCAATACCTAAACGATAAACGGTATTATCTAAACGTGCTTCTAATAATTGTAATAAATTATCACCGGTGATACCTGCACGTGAAGATGCTTTTTTAAACAAGTTACTGAATTGTTTTTCCAATACACCATAAGTGTATTTTACTTTTTGCTTCTCCATTAACTGGATAGCATATTCAGATTGTTTTCCTCTTCTTTTTGATGAGCCATGTTGCCCAGGAGGATAATTTTTTCTTTCCAACGCCTTATCAGGACCGAAGATTGGTTCTCTGAATTTACGGGCGATTTTACTTTTTGGGCCTGTATATCTTGCCATTTTTTTTCTGTTTTAAAGTATCATTCAGCCTGTAGCTGAAGATTCTTAGCTTTAAAATTAATTAAACTCTTCTCTTTTTAGGAGGACGACATCCATTGTGAGGAAGTGGAGTAATATCCTTGATAGATGTTACTTCGATACCTGCTACTTGCAAAGTTCTGATTGCAGATTCACGACCTGAACCCGGACCTTTTACAAATACTTCAACTTTACGTAAGCCTAAATCAAATGCAACTTTACCGCAATCTGAAGCTGCTTGACCAGCTGCATACGGTGTGTTCTTTTTAGAACCTTTAAAGCCCATTTTACCAGCTGAAGACCATGAAATGGTTTGTCCGCTGTTGTTTGTTAAGGTAACGATGATGTTGTTGAAAGTAGCATTGATATGCGCTTGACCAACAGGCTCAATTACAACGATACGTTTTTTTGTTACTTTTTTACTCTTAGCCATTTTTTAATTTATCGATTTTTGATTTACGATTTTAGATTTGAAGAACTAACAATCGTAATTCGTAAATCTAACATCTAAAATCTACTTTCTATTTAGTAGCCTTTTTCTTGTTAGCAACTGTTTTTCTCTTACCCTTACGAGTACGTGAGTTGTTTTTAGTACGCTGACCACGAGAAGGTAAACCTTTTCTGTGACGTAAACCACGGTAACAACCAATATCCATTAAACGTTTAATGTTTAATTGAACCTCTGAGCGTAAAGCACCTTCTACTTTAATCTCATCGTTAATCATTGTACGGATTGCTGATAACTCATCATCAGACCAGTCTTGTACTTTTTTGTTAACATCGATACCTGCAGTCGTTAATATACGTTGTGCAGTTGCTTTTCCTATACCGTAGATATAAGTTAAACCGATCTCTCCTCTTTTGTTTCTTGGTAAATCAATACCTGATATCCTTGCCATATTATTATTTAGCGATTTTTGATTTACGATTTTAGATTTACAACTTACGAATGAATCGTAACTCTAAAATCTACAATCTAAAATTTAATTACCCTTGACGTTGCTTATATTTAGGATTTTTCTTGTTGATAACGTAAAGTTTTCCTTTACGGCGAATAATCTTACAATCAGCGCTACGTTTTTTAATTGATGATCTAACTTTCATTTTATTTATATCTATAAGTGATGCGACCTTTGGTTAAATCATAAGGCGACATCTCCAATTTCACTTTATCCCCAGGAAGAATTTTGATGTAATGCATCCTCATCTTACCTGAAATGTGCGCAATAATCTCATGTCCGTTCTCGAGTTCTACCCTGAACATCGCATTTGACAATGCTTCTCTTATTACTCCGTCTTGTTCAATTGAGGCTTGTTTAGCCATATTTTATTGATTGTTACTTAATTAGCTGCTTCTAAACAGGGATGCAAAATTAAATAAAAAATTTTAATTTTTTATTTTTTTTGTTGTAAAACTTCTTCTATAATAGAAAAGGTTGAAAGAACATCTGCTTTGCCCTTTTTTATAGCCACTGTGTGCTCAAAATGTGCTGATGGCTTATTGTCTTTACTGGTCACTGTCCACCCATCCTTATGGAATTTAACGCCTGCTACTCCGGCATTAATCATCGGTTCTATAGCGATAACCATTCCTTCTTCAAGTTTTGGTCCGCTACCGCGTTTTCCGTAATTAGGTACTTCTGGTTTCTCGTGAAGCTTTACCCCCACGCCATGTCCTACTAATTCTCTTACTACTCCGAAACCATTAGCTTCAGCGTGCTGTTGTACGGCAAAACCGACATCACCAATCCGCATTCCACTTACTGCTTTCTCTACCCCTAACTCCAGGCAACGTTTGGTTACTTCTACCAATTTTTGCTTTTCGGCATCTACCTCTCCAATTGAAAAAGTATACGCCGAATCGCCAAAATAATTGTTTTTGATTACCCCGCAGTCAACTGAAATCAAATCCCCTTCTTGTATTACATATTCACTTGGAAAGCCATGAACAACTTGCTCATTAGGCGAAATACACAAAGAGAAAGGGAAACCATTGTAGTTTAAAAATGCAGGGATTGCTCCATGATCACTGATAAACTCGTAAGCCAACCGATCTAACTGTATAGTTGTAATACCTGCTTTGATAACCTTTGCCACTTCTGCCAAAGTTTTCGAAACAAGTAAAGAACTTTCTCTTATTAACTCGATCTCTTCAAGAGATTTGTAATAGATTTTGGACATTCTTCTTAAGTTTTGAATAATCGAATTTTGAGTGAGCGAATTATTTAAATTTAAGTTCTACACTCATTCTATCATTCAAAATTCAATAATTCAGTTTTACAACGCTGCATTGCTGCTAGCCGCAGGAATTCCTGTTCTGCCAGTAACTCTACCCGTTTTCATTAAACCATCATAATGGCGCATTAACAGATAACTTTCAATTTGTTGTAAAGTATCCAAAACCACACCCACTAATATCAATAATGAAGTTCCACCAAAGAAATGTGCAAATTCTTGCTTAATACCAAATTTAACTGCTAGCGAAGGCAGTATTGCTATAATCGCTAAAAATATCGCACCAGGAAAAGTGATTTTTGAGATTACATCGTCAATGAAAGTTGATGTAGCCAAACCAGGTTTAACACCCGGAATAAAACCGCCATTCTTCTTCATATCATCGCTCATTTGAGTTGGATTAACTGTAATAGCGGTATAGAAGAAAGTAAATGCAATAATTAAAAATGCGAAAGTTAAGCTATACGCCAATGAAGTTGTATTACTGAATTGGATTAACCACGAGCCTTGTAATGATGGAACAAATGACATTAAAGCACCTGGAATAAACATTAAAGCTTGTGCAAAAATAATTGGCATAACACCAGCAGCATTAACCTTTAAAGGAATGTACTGACGAACACCTCCAAACTGACGGTTACCAACAATTTTCTTTGCATATTGAACAGGAACTTTACGTACACCCTGAACAATTAAAATGGTAAACATTACCACTGCAAATAAAGCAACGATCTCTAAAACCAATGCTACCGGGCCACCACCTTCACTGGAAGATCCTACACGGGCACTGAATTCCTGACTGATTGCCACAGGTAAACGAGCAATAATACCCACCATAATGATTAGTGATGTACCATTTCCAATACCTTTATCTGTAATTTTCTCACCCAACCACATTACAAATAATGTACCTGCCGTTAATACAAACGTAGATAACACTAAGAATAAAGTATTCGGTAATAAAATTGCCTCTGCTGGAACTTGAGTTTTAACGTAACCTACAGACTGAACGATTGTGATCGCTACAGTTAGGTAACGTGTAATCTGGTTCATTTTTTTTCTACCACTTTCGCCTTCTTTCTGCATTTTTTGAAAAGAAGGAACAGCAATACCCAATAGTTGCACCACAATAGATGCAGAGATATAAGGCATTACCCCTAATGCTAAAATAGATACACGAGAGAAAGAACCTCCGGCAAACATATCCAGTAAGCCTAAAATTCCTGATTTTTCGTTATCACCTAAAGCAGTTGGATCTACACCTGGTAAAACCACGTGAGATACGAAACGGTATACCAAAAGAATTAAGAGCGTAAACAATATACGCTCTTTTAATTCCTGAATTTTCCAGATATTACTTAAAGTAGTAAATAGCTTCTTCATTTAATAATTACAATTTTACAATTGAACCACCTGCAGCTTCAATAGCTTTTTGTGCGGTTGCAGAAAACGCATGTGCTGTAATTTCTAATTTTGCTTTTACTTCACCACGACCTAAAACTTTTACTAAGTCATTTTTAGAAGCTAAACCATGCTCTTGCAAAGTAGCAAAATCAATTTTTGTTAAACTGAATTTCTCAGCTAAACCTTGTAAAACATCTAAGTTTACACCAACGTATTCTGTACGGTTAATGGGTTTGAAACCAACCTTAGGCACACGGCGCTGTAAAGGCATTTGACCACCTTCAAAACCAATTTTGGTTGAATGACCAGAACGTGAACCCGCACCTTTGTGACCACGTGTTGAAGTACCACCACGACCTGAACCAGTACCACGACCAATTCTTTTACTGTTTTTTGTAGAACCTTTTGCAGGTTTTAAATTACTTAAATTCATTTTTTTGAATTTGTGTTGCCCTTCGCTTTCACTAAACAGGTACAACGATTAAACATATGTAAAGGTAGCATCTGCTTTTGGCTTATACTACCTTTAAATCATTATTAGATACTTTCGATCGCTACTAAATGATTCACTTTGCGAACCATACCGATAATTTGTGGTGTAGCTTCTACCTCAACACTTTGGTTAATTTTAGATAAACCCAAAGCCTGAACGGTTCTTTTTTGGCGCTCGCTTCTGTCGATAACGCTTTTTACTTGTGTTATTTTGATCTTAGCCATAATATTATCCGTTAAATACTTTGTTTAAATCTACACCACGAGTTTGAGCTACTGTATAAGCGTCACGCATTTTTGTTAATGCATCAACAGTTGCCTTTACCACGTTATGTGGGTTAGATGAACCTTTAGATTTTGCCAATACGTTATGAATACCAGCACTTTCTAATACCGCACGCATCGCACCACCAGCAATTACTCCGGTACCTACTGCAGCAGGTTTGATTAAAACAAAACCACCCGAAAATTTACCGATTTGTTCGTGAGGAACCGTACCATTTAATACCGGAACTTTTACCAAGTTCTTTTTAGCATCATCCACACCTTTAGCAATAGCTTCAGTTACCTCTTTCGCCTTGCCTAAACCATAACCTACAACACCGTTTTCATCTCCTACAACAACAATTGCTGAAAAGCTGAAAGTACGGCCACCCTTAGTTACTTTGGCAACACGTTGTATACTAACCAAACGATCCTTTAATTCGATATCGGTGGTTTTTACTCTTTTTATATTGATAGTTGACATCTTACTTTTTCTTCAGATTAAAATACTAAACCAGCTTCGCGGGCACCCTCTGCCAACGATTTAACACGACCATGATATAAATAGCCATTTCTATCGAAAACAACTTGTTTAATACCAGCAGCAATTGCTTTTTCGGCAACTAATTTACCTACTGCAACTGATTGGTCGCTTTTGCTTCCAGTACCTGCAAAATCTTTTGATAATGATGATGCTGAAACTATTGTTTTACCGGTAACATCGTTAATTACCTGAGCATAAATCCCTTTATTGCTTCTATATACAGATAACCTTGGACGCTCTTCCGAACCGGTAAGTCTTTTTCTGATCCCTTTTTTTATACGATCTCTTCTTGATAATTTTTTACCTGCCATGATTACTATTTTTTAGATGCTGATTTACCTGCTTTTCTTCTTAACACTTCACCTACAAACTTGATACCTTTACCTTTATATGGTTCTGGTGCACGTAACGAACGGATTTTCGCTGCTACCTGACCGATCAGCTGTTTATCAATGCTTTCTAAAATGATTTTAGGCGTTTGACCTTTTTCTGATGTAGTGGTTACTTTAATCTCTTCTGGTAATTGGAATACGTAATGGTGAGAGAAACCTAAAACTAGATCCAGTGTATTACCTTGATTTGTTGCACGGTAACCAACACCAACTAATTCTTGTTCTAATTTATAACCAGTAGTAACACCAACAACCATGTTGTTAAGCAATGAACGATATAAACCATGCAATGCTTTGTGTTTCTTTTGTTCTGAAGGACGTTGAACTGATAAAATTCCGTCTTCCTGACTTACAGTGATATCTGAATCTACTGCTTGTGTTAATTCACCTTTTGGGCCTTTTACAGTTACTACGTTATCTTTTGAAACGGTAATTGTAACACCTGCAGGGATTGTAATTGGGGCTTTTCCTATTCTTGACATTGTGCTGCTCTCCTAATTATTAATAAACGTGACACAATACCTCACCACCAATGTTTAATTTGGCTGCTTCTTTATCGGTCATTACACCTTTAGAAGTAGATAAGATTGCGATACCTAAACCGTTTAATACTCTTGGCATATTTTCTACGCCTGCATACTGTCTCAAACCTGGTTTACTTACTCGCACTAAAGTACGAATAGCAGGAATTTTAGTTATCGGATTGTATTTCAAAGCAATTTTGATTGTGCCTTGAGCTGTTGTATCCTCAAATTTATAATTCGCGATGTAACCTTTATCAAAAAGTACTTTGGTAATTTCCTTTTTAAGGTTTGATGCAGGAATTTCTACAACTCTGTGGTTGGCCTTAATGGCATTCCTTACTCTTGTTAAATAATCTGCTATTGGATCTGTATTCATTATTTATTGTTTTTGATAGTGGTTTCCTTTTGCTACCCAGCGGTGGGACCTGCTATCGGTTAAAATTCTGTTTTAAGCAGAAAGCCAAAAGACCAAAGTCTAAAGCAAACTATATCGCCTCAGACTTTGTGCTTTAAGCTTTAGTCTTTCTGCTTTGAGCTTATATTACCAAGATGCTTTTTTAACACCTGGTATTTTACCGTCTAATGCCATTTGGCGGAACGTTACCCTTGAAATACCAAAGGTACGCATATATCCACGTGGACGACCAGTTAATTTACAACGGTTGTGTAAACGTACTGGAGAAGAGTTTTTAGGTAATTTATCCAAACCTTCAAAATCTCCTGCTGCTTTTAAAGCCGCACGTTTTTCAGCGTATCTAGCCACCAATTTTTGGCGCTTAATTTCGCGTGCTTTTACACCTTCTTTTGCCATTATTCTGCTGTTTTTTGATTTTTAAATGGTAATCCGAATTGTTTCAATAACTCTAAAGCTTCCACATCAGATTTGGCCGAAGTTACGAAAGTAATATCCATACCTAAAATTTTATTGATTTTATCGATATTAATCTCTGGGAAGATGATTTGTTCGGTAACACCTAAAGTGTAGTTACCTTTTCCATCAAAACCTTTATCATTAATACCTTTGAAATCACGGATACGCGGCAAAGCTACAGAGATCAAACGATCTAGGAACTCGTACATATTGTTATCGCGTAAAGTTACACGTACACCCACAGGCATACCTTTACGTAATTTAAAGTTAGAGATATCTTTTTTAGATTGTGCCGGAACCGCTTGTTGACCAGTAATGGTTGTCAACTCAACGATTGTGGTATCCATAATCTTTTTATCAGTAACAGAAAAGCGACCAACACCCTGATTGATACAGATTTTTTCCAATTTCGGAACCTGCATTACAGTTTTGTACTGGAATTTTTCTTTTAATGCATTTACAACTTCTTCTTTGTATTTGCTTTTTAATCTAGGTGTAGCCATTATTTAATCTCCTCTCCTGAAATTTTAGCAACTCTAACCAATTTACCTTCTGCATTAGCTTTACGGCCAACACGAGTAGGCTTACCAGATTTTGGATCAACCAACATCAGGTTAGAAATATGAAGAGCGGCTTCTTTTTTAATAATACCACCGTTAGGATTTGCAGCGTTTGGCTTAGTATGTTTAGATACTAAGTTAACACCTTCTACAACGGCTCTGTTTTTATCTATAAGTACCTGAAGTACTTTTCCTTGTTGACCTTTTGAATCGCCAGCAATGACTTTAACTAAATCTCCGGTGCGGATTTTCAGTTTTGATGGTGTATTTACTTTGTTTCCCATTTTATAATACCTCCGGTGCTAATGATACAATTTTCATGAATTGTTTTTCACGTAGTTCTCTCGCAACCGGGCCAAAGATACGTGTACCACGTGGCTCATCCTGTGCGTTCAATAATACAGCTGCATTATCGTCAAAACGGATATAAGAACCATCCTTACGTCTGATCTCTTTTTTAGTTCTTACAACAACTGCTTTAGAAACTGTACCTTTTTTAATATTACCTGATGGCAATGCGCTTTTAACGGTAACAACTACTTTATCGCCAATTGAAGCATAACGTTTACCGGTTCCACCCAGTACACGAATAACTAATACTTCTTTTGCGCCACTGTTATCAGCAACGTTTAATCTTGATTCCTGTTGTACCATGTTATTTAGCCCTTTCTAAAATTTGTACCAATCTCCAGTTCTTGTTTTTACTCAAAGGACGAGTTTCCATAATCAATACTGTATCTCCGATACCGCATTCGTTTTTCTCATCATGAGCCATAAATTTGGTAGTTTTCTTAACGAACTTACCATAAATCGGGTGTTTTACTTTACGCTCTACCGACACTACAACAGATTTATCCATCTTGTTGCTTACCACCAATCCGGTTCTTGTTTTTCTTAAATTTCTTTCCATTTGGACTCTAAAATTATTTAGTTTCAGTAGCTGACTCAGCATTTTTTACCTTAGTCAGTTCAGTATTTAAACGGGCTATGTCTTTCCTTACTTTAGCAATGCGTGAAGGATTTTCGATAGCTGAAATGGTATGAGCGAACTTTAATTTTGACAAGTTCTCTTTTTCTTCCGCAATCTTAGCTACTAATTCTTCTTTTGAAAGCCCTGTGATTTCTGAATTTTTCATTTTTATTTTTCTTTTACGATTGAGTGTAGCGGTTATAATAAACAAGTATTTACAACATTCATCTCAACTCTTTACTATGCTTCTACGTAATCTCTACGTACTACAAATTTGGTTTGGATTGGTAATTTCTGAGCAGCTAAGCGTAATGCTTCTTTAGCAACTTCTAAAGGAACACCTTCAGCTTCGAAAATTACACGTCCGGGTCTAACTACTGCAACCCAGTATTCAGGAGCACCTTTACCTTTACCCATACGTACTTCAGCAGGTTTTTTAGTTACCGGTTTATCCGGGAAAATCCTGATCCATACCTGGCCTTCACGTTTCATGAAACGGGTTACGGCGATACGGGCAGCCTCTATCTGGCGACTTGTGATCCAAGTGGCTTCTAAAGATTTGATACCGAAAGATCCGAATGCCAGCTCAGCTCCACGAGAAGCTAAACCTTTCATTCTGCCTTTTTGCATCTTCCTGAACTTCGTTCTTTTTGGCTGTAACATTTTATTTTGTTCTAATCGTTAAACGATGTTAATAAATCAATTATTTACGAGGACCTCTGTTAGCGCCTGCGCCACCACCTCTGTTTCCACCACCTTGACCTGGACGACCGCCTTGGTTTCCACCACGTCTGTCTCCACCGCCACGGCTATCTCTTCCACCACCTCTGTTATCTCTTCCACCGAATGCTGGTTTCTCTGACTGGCCTTTTGGACCGTTACTTGTTGCACCAATGTTTGGAGACAAATCACGTTTTCCATAAACCTCACCTTTACAGATCCAAACTTTAATACCTATTTTACCATAAGTGGTTAAAGCTTCTGCTAAAGCATAATCAATATCAGCACGGAATGTATGCAAAGGCACTCTTCCTTCTTTGTACTGCTCAGTACGTGCCATCTCAGCACCACCTAAACGACCAGAAGTCATGATTTTAATACCTTCAGCACCCATACGCATAGTTGATGCGATAGAAGATTTCATTGCTCTACGGAATGAGATCCTTGCTTCTAATTGTTTTGCAACACCTTCTGCAACTAATTGTGCATCAAGTTCCGGGCGTTTAATTTCGAAAATGTTAATTTGAATTTCCTTTTTAGTTAATTTCTTTAACTCTTCTTTAATTTTATCAACCTCAGCACCTGCTTTACCAATTACGATACCCGGACGAGCTGTGTGAATAGTTACTGTGATGCGCTTTAATGTACGCTCGATAACTACTTTTGCAACACCGCCTTTTGCGATACGGGCAGAAAGGTATTTTCTTATTTTTTCATCCTCAACTAATTTATCGGAGTAGTTGTTGCCACCGAACCAGTTAGAATCCCATCCTTTGATGATACCTAACCTGTTACCTATTGGATTTGCTTTTTGTCCCATTTCCTGATATTAGTTTTGAGTTTCTGTATTTTTGCTATCTACTATCAAAGTTACGTGGTTAGAACGTTTACGAATTCTGTATCCACGGCCTTGAGGTGCCGGTCTTAAGCGTTTAAGCTGGCGGCCACCATCAACCATAACTGTTTTTACAAATAGTTGGCTTTCTTCAGGGCGTGCACCATCGTTTTTAGCTTCCCAGTTTTTAATGGCAGATAATAATAATTTCTCAACTCTTATTGCTGCTTCTTTATTGGTAAACTTTAAAATGCTTAATGCTTTCTCTACACGTTCACCTCTGATAAGATCTACAACCAAACGCATCTTACGCGGTGAGGTTGGACAATTGTTTAATTTTGCTACTGCTTCCATTGTCTAATTATTTTTTCTTTTCAGCGTGTCCTCTGAATGTTCTGGTTGGAGCAAATTCTCCCAACTTGTGGCCAACCATGTTTTCTGTTACGTACACAGGGATAAATTTATTTCCGTTGTGTACTGCAAATGTATGACCCACGAAATCTGGTGAGATCATTGATCTGCGAGACCAAGTTTTGATAACAGACTTTTTGCCTGAATCATTCATAGAGTTAACCTTTTTCTCTACGTTATGGTCAATATAAGGTCCTTTTTTTATCGAACGAGCCATTATTTCTTCCTTCTCTCTATGATGTAACGATTAGAATATTTCTTAAGTTCTCTGGTTTTGTAGCCTTTAGCTAAAATACCATTTCTTGAACGAGGGTGACCACCTGATGATCTACCTTCACCACCACCCATTGGGTGATCTACAGGGTTCATCGCTACCGGTCTAGTTCTCGGACGACGGCCCAACCAACGCTTACGACCTGCTTTACCTAATACTTCGTTTGCGTGATCTGAGTTAGATACCGCACCGATTGTAGCCAAACAAGTAACTAAAATTAAACGGGTTTCGCCTGAAGGCATTTTTAAGGTAGCATATTTACCATCGCGGGCAGCTAATTGTGCGTAAGCACCTGCACTACGAGCTAATTGCGCTCCTTTTCCAGGATGGATCTCTACATTATGAATGATAGAACCTAATGGAATGTTTGATAATTTTAAAGTGTTACCTACTTCTGGGGTAGCCGTATCGCCAGAAACTAATTTCTGACCAACTTGCAAACCTTCAGGAGCAATGATATAACGCTTCTCGCCATCTGCATAATGTAATAATGCGATGCGGGCAGTACGGTTTGGATCGTATTCTACAGTTGCAACTGTAGCAGGAATATCAAATTTATCACGTTTAAAATCAATTAAACGATAAGATTTTTTGTGACCACCGCCCATATAGCGCATAGTCATTTTTCCTGTGTTGTTACGTCCACCAGACTTTTTTGATGATACAACCAATGATTTTTCGGGCTTGGTTGCTGTAATCTCCGTAAAGCTGGCACCAACTCTAAAGCGAGTACCCGGAGTAACTGGTTTAAATTTTCTTAAGCCCATAGTTATAATTAATAATTAAATTAAAGATTTGCGTAATAATCTATTGTTTCGCCGTCTTTCAACGTTACAATTGCTTTTTTGTATTTAGGGCTACGACCTGATACAAAACCTGCCTTAGTGTAACGAGATTTAGCTTTACCATCTACAACCATAGTGTTAATTGCTACGATGGTTACACCGTACAATTTTTCAATAGCTGATTTAATTTGCAATTTATTTGCTTTGTGGTTAACGCTAAAAGTGAAACGATTAGATTTCTCAGTTAAAGCTGAAGCTTTTTCGGTTAATATTGGTTTTTTTAAAATTTCCATATTATTTGGCAAACGCCTCCTCCAAAGTTTTAACAGAATCAGCAGTTAACACAAGCACACCAGCGTTTAATACATCATAAGTATTTAAATCTGCTGCAGTGATCACTTTAGTTTTCTGAACGTTTCTGCTTGATAAATAGATATTATTATTTTGTGCAGGTAAAACCAACAAAGTTTTCTCGTTACCTACGTTTAACGCAGCGATTAAATTTGTATAGTTTTTAGTTTTAATCGTATCGAAATTAAAATCTTCTAAAACCACCACGTTATTATCTTTTGCTTTATAAGCTAAAGCAGATTTACGTGCCAATGATTTTAATTTCTTATTCAATTTAAAACTGTAATCACGTGGTTGAGGACCAAAAACACGACCACCACCATTGAATAATGGAGATTTAATGCTTCCGGCACGGGCACCACCTGTACCTTTTTGTTTGTATAGCTTACGGGTAGAACCAGCAATCTCATTACGTTGTTTAGCTTTGTGTGTACCCTGACGTTGATTAGCCAAATACTGTTTCACATCTAAATAAATCGCGTGGTCGTTAGGCTCGATACCGAATACCGATTCAGGAAGTTGCACCTTGGCACCTGTTTCTTTACCTGAAATATTTAATACTTTAACTTCCATCTGATTACTTATCTAAGATTACGTAAGAACCTTTAGCTCCTGGAACGGAACCACTAACTACTAATAAGTTTTGCTCAGCATAAACTTTCAAAACCTGTAAGTTCTGAATTTTCACCCTGTCTCCACCTGTTCTTCCAGCCATGCGCATTCCTTTGAATACACGTGATGGGAATGATGATGCTCCCAATGAACCTGGGGCACGTAAACGATTATGCTGACCGTGAGTCTGCATACCAACACCGGCAAATCCGTGGCGTTTTACAACACCTTGAAAACCTTTACCTTTTGAGGTACCTACAACATCAACAAAATCGCCTTCTGCGAATGCATCAACTGTTACTACATCACCTAAATTAAGTGAAGTTGTGAACGAATTGAATTCTACCAGCTTGCGTTTCGGAGTTGTGTTTGCTTTCGCGAAATGGCCTTTTAACGGTTGAGTTGTGTTTTTCTCTTTTTTCTCATCATACCCTAACTGGATTGATGAATACCCGTCTTTTTCTTCGGTCTTTACTTGTGTAACTACACAAGGCCCAGCTTCGATTACAGTACAAGGAATGTTTCTTCCTTCTGCATCGAAAATACTGGTCATTCCTACTTTTTTTCCAATAATTCCTGACATTTTATCTTTTAATTTAACACCCATCGAAGCAGTAGGGCTTCGTTCAAGGTGGTTGTACATCCCCCGAAAGGGAGGGCAAAAATAGGAAAGAATTATTAATTTTCAAATAGTTAGCTAAATATTTTTTCAAATAATTTGCTGATAGATGGGGACTTAGCTAAAAAAGGCTGACTAATGTGCCAAACCGCTATTTAAACTAATGGTTATGATAGTCAATATAATCAAACCAATTAATACATATAAGTAATCGCGCTCTATTAAAAAGCTAAATAAGGCAAAAACAATACGGGCAATCGGCGTAAAAATGAGCATGAGCACGCCAAACTGTACAATGGCATCGCCATGGAATGTTAAAACCCCTTTAAATATGGATACAATTGAGGAGAATTTGGATAGTTCGGGCTTAAAAACTTTGTAATCCGCAATCACACCTTTATTATGAACCAAATAAATGATACCGCCAATTAAAACAATGCTCATGGAAATAATTACGCCAGCACGCAGCAGCGTACCCAAAATGATCTGGATATCTTTATCATTTAAATTTTCTTTTCTTGCCATATTCATCACATCGCTCCGCTCAACCCTTTATAAATCATCTGAATCGCCAGGAAAACAACTACAACTGCGAAAACAATTTTAAGCTTATCGGTTTTGGTTCTCAGTAAAACTTTTGATCCAATGGTTGCTCCTGTTAATACGCCAATACATACAGGCATTGCGATACCCGGATCTATTTGACCACGATGTAGGTAAACAATCGCACTCGCTGCAGCGGTAACACCCATCATAAAATTACTGGTGGTTGTAGATACTTTGAAGGGCAAGCGCATAATATTATCCATAGCGATTACTTTTAAAGCGCCACTGCCAATACCCAATAAACCAGAAAGTGTTCCTGCAAAAAGCATCATAAAGAAACCACCAGGAACATGTTTTACTGCGTATTTATGTTCCAATCCTTTATCGGGATAACTACCATTGAGTTTAAAGAACCTTGCCCATTTATCCGTATCATCCAGTGTAGAATGATCCACCTTTTTTTTTAAAGTCATGATGGCAGAAAAAACAAGGATACATCCGAATATAACGGCAATATAATTTGCGTTCAGATAAACGGCTATAATCGCTCCGAAAACCGCGCCTACTGTTGTAGCGATTTCTAAAAACATACCAATGCGAATATTGGTAATCCCTTCCTTTACATATGCCGCAGCAGAACCAGATGATGTTGCGATAACCGACACAATTGATGCACCAATAGCATAATGAATATCAACTCCCAATGCCAAAGTTAAAAGTGGAATAATAATTACACCACCACCTAAGCCAGTCATAGAACCTAATAATCCGGCTAAAAAAGCACCAACCAAAACGATAAGGGTAAACAGCAATACCGACATGCGGGCAAATATAGTCGACAGTTTTTTACTAAACGAAGGATTGAAAAGATAAAATAAAGTCTATATGCTATATAGAAATGATTGAATGAGTGAGGGAATGAATGATTGAAATGAATAAATGAGTGAGTGAATAGCCAAATGAACTAATGTCCAATAAACTAATACCCAATGAACTAATTATTATGCACTGTCACTTTAAACTCAAGCGTATCCACCTCAGCCGCTACAAGTTTCTTCCTGAGTTCGGCAACCACCTCATAAAAAAGTTCTTTCGAAACGTTATTATATGTTGCCCCGCTTAAATAAATTCGAAACTGGGGTCTAAGTTTGGCTTGCGCAAGCATCATCTTTAAAGAGATAACCGAATTCTCCAAGCCTTCACTTAGTGATTGCCCTTTTTTAATCGATACAGCAGTTGTCACATCAAAAGGGACGAAAGTAGCTGAATCTACGGGTTTACGCCTCGAATATGGATCAGGGTTAATCTTTTGGCTCGGATCGTAGAAACGTAGGAATAAAAAAGTATCGCTGGAATCTCCATAATTCATCATACTCTTCCGCATAACCGTCATTTGTTTCTTGCTATCCACCAATACGGTTACAAAGTTGGCACTATCCGGATGCTTGATAAATTTCTTTAATTCTATATTGGTAAACGCACGTTTAAGGGTGGGTACAGCATCCAGATTATGCTCCTCTTTGATAATTGGAAAGAGCATAAGCTCAATATTAGGATCATTACTATAGAGATAAACCGGGCCGAGTGTTTTAGCAAAGCTATCGAGTACCGCTTTCGATTCGATTATATTAACCTTGTACTGTCGATCACTATTCTGGAACATTTCCCTGATCTTATCATCCTTATTGTCGCGGATAAAATTTGTTCCACAAGTTTTTATATAGATGAGTATAGCAAAGAGAAGTCCAACGGGCCATATTATCGCTTGTTTCCCATATTTGATTTTAATCTTGCCCAGTTGTTGGGATGGACTTTCCTTTGAATCTGAGCCATTATCAACAATACGGCAAACTTGCTCATCATCAGTTTGCCTGGCTTTTCGTTCAAGATGAAAATACAAATCATCTATAAAAGTCCTGAATGTTACGGCATCTGCCGTGGTACTAAAAACGCTGCCAACATCGCTTAGTCCCCACATTAATTTCCTGCCAGATTTCAATACGATTTTTAATGAAGGTGCGGGGGCACCTAACCAGGCGGGATGTGGAATCCGATCTATCTCCTCATACTCCACCCTTCCGAAAAACGATGAGCTGAAACCTACTTTATCCAGAACGATATGATCTGATGCCTTTCCCTTCTTATAAAAAAGCCAGCCACCCGTAATAAAAGGGACAAAAACAGCGAGTATAATAAGCACAAAATTGAGCACATTGAACAACAACAATACCACCATTAAACTGAAACCCAATAGGGCACCGTATATGAAGTACTTAACTGAATTTACAACTTGAAATTGGAAAGAATAAGCAGGCATTAATCTCGGTTTAATTGAAATTATTTCCCTAACCTTTTAATCATCTCTCCACTTAAATCCCTTCCATCATTTAATCGATTGGCAAAAAAAGATTTAGCGGCTTCGAAATGTTCTTTATAACCTTTTAAATCGCCATATCCAATGATGGATGCCCATTCATGTACCGCAGTATGGAATTCTAAATCATCACCACGGATGGATTTATCGTACAATGCGGTATGAATGGATTCTTCCAGCATAGCTTCGTTTTTGAAAAGATATTCGGCAATGCCCAAACGCAATTTAAAGGGAGGTGTTTGGCAGATCAGGTTATCGTAAGGATTAACACCCATTTTATACCAGGCATAAACCATACTCAACAAACTCAGGTGCGAATTAGGCTTTTGTTTATGTTCCGCATCAGAAAGACTAAATTCTTTCATAATGTTGTCATCAAGCAATAAAAGCTGACGGCTTTCATGAAAAACGAAATCCCGGGCGGCATAAATCTTTTCTCTAAATTCCTTTTCATTCTCACAGATCATCAGTTTATAGAGTTCTGATTCGGCTTGGGCATAATATTTAACCTGCTTTTGTGCATATGGATTTAAAATCGCCAAGCCAGCGTAGATATGAGATTTATAACTGAAAATCCTGAGTGTGGTCAGAATCTTTACATTATCGATTCCACCAGCATAAGCAGGATTATCCCAAGGAAAAAATCCAGCATTTTTCCATGCCGAGCCCATGCTTTCAAAGCCCATATGCGTTACGGCCTGTGTATCTGCAACAATGCGATCATGTTCTTTGTAATCATCCATCTCTATGATGTTTGATTTTAAGGATTGATAAATTTTTAATGCTTTTTGATAAACTTCATCAGTAGCTCGATGTCTTACTACGACTAAAGTTTGCCCCTCAGGACTAAAAGCCGGACCATGCAAAGAATGGCAGGTTACAATTTGAGTATCTTCAGGTAAATGTTTTTCAAATGCGGCAATTTCAGGATGTTTAACAGAAGTTTGGCCTGCCACTATCGCCCCATACTTGGTTGAATGGGCAAAAGTTGCTACTACCTCATCAATCTTTTCAGCTTCTACACAATAAATGATAAAATCTGATTTGCGCGCAACCTCATGTCCATCAATTAATACTTCAATTCCTTTTGGTTCAAGCTCATTTTTTAGATCTTCAAAACGTACAGGCATATCCGCTCCACACACCTCATAACCTGCATTTACAAACGATAGTGCATACAATTTGCCCATATCGCCTAAACCAATAATTCCTATTTGCATGAAACAAATGTAATCTATCGAGAATAAATTTATAATAAAACTTAGATAAAATTGTTATTTTGTAGATTAGACTAAAAAAACAATTTTATTGATCCTCCCCCATCTTAATAAAAATAGATTATTGGGGATGTATAAAAATGCATTTTTACAATTTTACAGCTATATTTAACCTATGCAAAACATTAAACACACTCTTTACTTTTTAGGGGCTTTGCTATTTTTAAACGTTGCATTTGCCCATGCCCAGTATGACACGACAAAACATGCCGACCCATCTTTAAATGGCCAATATCAGTTTATGCTGTCTAGATCAAAAACCCTCTATGGTGCAAAGCTGATCAATCCCACAAGGCTTGCCTCTCTCTGGAAAAGCGTTAATGACACTTTGAGAAAAGAACGCAAGCAATTGCAAGAAGCCAGGCAACAAATTAAAACACAAAATGAAAATATCCTGGGATTAAAAACTGAGGTTTCGGGCAAGGAAAATTCTTTGGCAAGCTCAAATGCAATGGTCAACGAGATCAAATTTTTGGGGATATCGTTTAATAAAGGAACCTACAATACAATTGTTTGGACCATAATAATTGTTCTGGCCGCTACATTGGCATTTATTATTTTTCAATCGGGAAAATACAGACGTGAAGCTATTTACAGAACTCAGCTTTACCAGGAAGTAGCAGATGAATTTCAAGCCCACAAGGTAAAAGCAAAAGACAAGGAGATGAAACTTGCCAGAGAACTACAGGATGAACGGAATAAATGGGATGATGCACGAGGTCGTTAACCTCAATCAAAACATTAAAAAGAGCCATCTAACATCAGGTTAAGATGGCTCTTTTTATTTTGAAGCTGGTATTATTTGATTTTCAGATAATTATTATTTAGATTTAAGTCATTAACCAAAACCGAGCCATTATGAAATCCGTTAAACAATTGCTAGACACCAAGCAAGTTCAGATATTTTCTGTAACCGAAAACAGTTCTGTTTTAGATGCTTTAAAAGTAATGACCGAAAAGAATATCAGTGCCTTATTGGTTATGGAGGGGCCAAAATTATTAGGCATTTTTACCGAGCGCGATTATGCAAGAAAAATCGTTCTTCAAGGTAAGGCATCAAAAGATACACAGATAAAAGAGGCCATGACACCTAATCCCATTTCGGTAAGTTTAAGTGATAGCATTGATAAGTGCATGGAACTGATGACGGAAAAACACATCCGCCACTTGCCGGTTGTAGTTGATCATGAGGTTAAAGGCATGGTTTCCATTGGTGATGTAGTAAAATTCATTATCGCTGATCAAAAACTGACCATATCCCAATTAGAAAGTTATATCAGTGGGTAGAATATTAGGAGTTGTTTTAATTTTCGTTCCCAATTTATTTTATCGTCACCCTGTCTCGAATTGCCGGAATCAGGGTCTATAATTTAAGGAGATGCTGAAACAAGTTCAGCATGACGTGTATTTTTAAACAAGAAATTTAAATAGTTTATTATTATTGTAAAAATAATAACCACAGATATCAAGAATAAACACAGATAAAAATTTACGTCAAATCAATGACAAAAAATCAATGAAATTTCTTTAAATCTGTGTAATCCTTAATTACTTCCACCTCCATTCACCAGCAATAGTTAGTGGTTCTTTTAAACTTTGAGCCTCCAGAAAGGTTTTTAATTCTTCTTCAGCCAGAATGTCAACTGGTATTTTTGGTGTATTCGCCAAAGCATAAGTCAGCATTGTGCTGTAACGCACAGTGTTTTTCAGCTCTTGCTCATTAACCAATTCAAAAGAATCACCATCAGAATGATAGAATAGACCTGAATTATTTGGCAATTTGCCACCATAGCCGCCACCTGTTGGTATTCCCTCCAGCAAAAAAGGCTGATGGTCGCTGTGTAAACCTGCAGAAGCATTAAACAGATTCTTAAACCCGGTATCAATCTTTGCTATATCTGCTCCCCAGGCGGTAAACAGATCTTTCATTTCTACCCTTGAAGTCGAAAAGCCTTTCGGATCATTGGTCATATCATAATTTAACATAAACTTAACCTGACTCAGTTTTCCTACTTTTTTAGATTGTTCAACATAAGCTTTTGAACCCAATAAGCCTTGCTCCTCACCCATAAACAATACAAATTCTATGGTGCGTTTGGATTTTAGATTCATTTTTTTGAAAGTACGGGCCATATCCAGAATGGCAAAAGAACCGATACCATTATCGATTGCTCCCGTAGCTAAATCCCAGCTATCTAAATGTCCGCCAACAACGATCTTATCTTTTGGTAATCCTGTTCCTTTAAATGTAGCAATTACATTCCTCGCTTTGATCATTCCGGAAAAATTCGTCATGGTAATGTGTGCGATCTGAGTTTGGTTTTTTAGCTTTTCTTTCAAAGCCATTCCATCTTCCAATCCAATACAAACTGCAGGAATCGGAATTAATTTCCCGGTTACAGATGCTGTTCCTGTTAACAGAACGCCATCTTTTACGGTATTGATTATGATGACACCTATTGCACCATATTTCGTTGCTATAGCTGTTTTCTCCGAACGATGTAACGATTTTGTTCCGGCAGAAGAGCCCGGTAGAACACCCAAATAAATTAAGGCAATTTTACCTTTAAACTTATCCGGATTGGCCTGATAATCGATTTCCATTCCATTTCCGACATCAACCACCTCTCCCGTAATATCAGCTTGAACTGGTGAGTGAGCCAACGTTACCGCTTTTATTTTTGCCAAACTATTTTTATTGCCACCAATCTCAACTCCAATTGTTTTTCTGCTCCAGCTCTCTACCTCAAAGGGTTGAAATTTAACGTCGCATCCGTAAGATTTTAGTAAATCAAAAGCATATTGTTCTGCCTTTGCTCCGTTTGCAGAACCCGTTAAACGGTGACCAATGTTTTCAGTTTCGTATTTAAGTGTTGGATATGCTTTGGAATTCTGTTGAACTTCTGTGTTAATTTTATTAAAAATATCGACGAAATTATCTTGAGCACTAACAAATAAAGCTGAACAAAGAAATATTATTGCAAAAAGGTATTTCATAGAGAATAGTTTATCCGATGAAAATACAACTTTTAAGTAAACGTTTTGGGCTGTAACGTTTATTTTGCTTTAAAGAGAACTAAGATCAAATAATAGGTTCTTGTCTTGTATCCCAGAATGCGATTAATTCAATACCCATTTCTGTAGCCCGATATAAAAAAGAGCAATTTTTATGTAAGGTCCCCTTTCTAATCGTATCATCTTCATAGATGTTGTTTCAATTTTGCAGACCTATAAGGTTTTGAAAACCTTATAAGTCTTAATTAACGAGGTTTATGTGAATCTATTAGAAAAGGTATAAACTTAAACAATTGTTAAACTAAATGTTCTAATATATTTTAGAGGTTAAAAACTTAAGTTAATGCAAAGAATGCTTTTTCTTCTTGGGGAAAGCAAGAGAAGCCACAATGCTTATTACCAGAATACCCAATATTATAATAAGAGAATGCTCCGTGGTAAAACCCCATTTTTCCAAATAAGTATGCCCCAGCATTTTAATACCTATAAAGGTTAACAGCACAGCCAAACCTGTTTTTAGGTAATGGAATTTGTGGATAATGTTAACCAATAAAAAGAACATGGAACGTAAGCCCATAATGGCAAAAATATTAGAGAAGAATACGATATATGGATCTTTTGTTATAGCGAAAATTGCTGGGATAGAATCTACCGCGAAAATCAGATCGGTAAATTCTACTATCAGTAAAACCAAAAACAGGGGCGTAACCATTTTCTTTGCATTTATTTTAACAAAGAATTTTTTGCCTTCATATTTTGGATGAATGGCAAAAATCTTAGAGGCCCATCTAACTACAGGATGATTTTCGGGATCAATTTTCTCATCTTCTTTGCTCAAAAACATCTTTATTCCCGTAAAAACAAGAAAAGCACCAAATACGTATAATATCCATGCAAACTTGGCAATTAATGTAGCTCCGACAAAAATGAAGATGAAACGCATAATGATAGCACCCAAAATCCCCCAGAACAAAACACGGTGATAGTATTTTTCCTCAACAGCAAATGCTGAAAAAATTAAGACGATAACGAAGATATTATCTACTGAAAGGGCATATTCAATAACATAACCTGTAAGAAATTCCAATCCAAGGTTTTGTTTATAAACCATTAAGCTTTGTGCAAAATCATCAGGAATAAGCTTTATATGATGCTGATGCTTGGTAACAATATATTGTAGATGCTTAAAATCTGTAATACCATGCAATTGCTGCCCCTCGGTTAACAATACAAAATAAAATCCGATAGCCAGGGAAATCATTACAAAACTCATTATGGCAGCCTGTTTTAGGCTTACAATATGTTCACGCCTGCTAAACAAACCTAAATCCAAGGCCAGAATAAGTACAATAAATAAAAGGAAACCTATACTAAAAATTAATTCGTTACTCATCATTTTTTACGTTCGGTGGTATATAATACAAGCTGTTCAAGTCCTGTTCTTGCCTCTCCGGCATTAAACTGGTGCAAAATATCAAATGCTTCCTGTTGATATTGGAGCATTTTTTGGTTGGCATAGTAAACCCCTTCTTTGGCATTTACAAAATCAATAATTTCCTGGATTTTAACAGGGTCATCCTGATGGTTTTTAACCAGATTAATCATCCTTTTGCGTTCCGATTTCTCTGCTTTATTTAAGGCATAGATTAAGGGCAAAGTCACTTTTTTTTCTTTAATATCGATGCCTAAAGGTTTTCCGACATCATCAGTTCCGAAATCGAAAGTATCGTCTTTTATTTGGAAAGCAATTCCAACTTTCTCTCCAAACAAGCGCATTTTCTCAATTGTTTCATCGTCAGCATGAGCTGATGCGGCACCAGCAGCACAGCACGAAGCAATTAATGAAGCCGTTTTCTGACGGATGACATCGAAGTAAAGTTCTTCAGAAATATCCATCCTCCTTACCTTTTCAACCTGCAACAGTTCGCCTTCGCTCATCTGTTTTACGGCCTCAGATACAATTTGTAACAACCGATGCTCATTATTGTTTACCGATAGCAATAAACCTTTGGCTAAAAGATAATCGCCCACCAAAACAGCAATTTTATTTTTCCATAAAGCATTTATCGAGAAAAATCCACGACGCTCATAGGCATTATCAACCACATCATCATGTACCAGGGTTGCTGTATGTAAAAGCTCGACCAAAGCTGCACCACGATGTGTCGATTCCGTGATTCCACCACAAAGTTTTGCCGCAAAAAACACGAACATTGGTCGCATCTGTTTGCCTTTTTGCTTAACAATATAATGGGTAATTCTATCTAGTAATGGCGCATCACTGTGCATAGATTCCTTAAAGGTTTTTTCAAACGCTTTAATGTCAGCAGCTATAGGTGTTTTTATCTGATCGATTCCCGGCATTAAGTCGAAAAATTTTGAATGCAAACTTAGGTTAATTTCCCATAAAATTTTACATTTAATAAAAACTATAAGTAAACAAGAATATTAATCATGGATAAAAGAATGAGCACAGGATATAGAAAAATGCATAAGAACCTGAATTCATTTATTTTTTACGCTTAAATACAATTAGAAATTTTCTAAATGAAGAAACGCTACAAAATTTTAATAGGCATTACAGTTTTATTGATTGGTACTTATTTTTCAGGTCCGAAACCTAAGAAACCCATTTACAATGAAGAACCAAGCCAAGTTCCAGACCTTAATGACCTGGAGAATTACATTAAAACCATAGAAACCGGGCATAAGGTAAAACCTGGCAATGAAGCTGAAATTGTTTGGGCAGATTCTACACATCAGCAAACTGAATATGCTATTGTTTACCTTCATGGCTTTTCTGCATCAAAAAACGAAGGCAATCCCATACATATAAATCTCGCTAAAAAACTAAATGCCAATTTATTCCTCGCCCGCCTTGCCGATCATGGAATTGACACCATAGCCCCTATGCTACATTTCACTGCCGATAAACTTTGGGAAAGCAGTAAACAGGCTTATGCCATTGGAAAAAAATTAGGCAAGAAAGTGATTTTAGTGGGTACTTCGACAGGTGGCACAGTTGCCTTGAAGCTTGCGGCGACCTATCCGGAAATCAATAGTTTGATTTTGATTTCGCCAAACATTGCCATTAACGATAAAAACGCCTGGTTATTGAATGATCCCTGGGGATTACAAATTGCCAAAAAAGTAGTTGGTGGTGATGAACGTAAGATTGATGGCAGAACTGAAGAATATAAAAAATATTGGTACACCAACTACCGTCTTGAATCATTGGTAGAGCTTCAGGAATTTATAGAAAGTAGCATGAACAAAAGTACTTTCCAAAAGATAAGCCAGCCTGTTTTAATGCTTTACTACTATAAAAATGAAAAAGAACAAGACCCCGTTGTGCGTGTAGATGCCATGTTGAAAATGTTCGATGATTTGAAAACGCCTCAAAAACTAAAACGTAAAGTTGCTATTCCAAATGGGCAGAATCATGTTTTAGGCTCTTACATTACCTCGAAAGATATACCTGCTGTAGAAAAAGCAATCGATGATTTTTTAAAAGAGGCTTTGAAAGTTAAAGGTTAAAAGTTGAAAGTAAAAAGTTGAGAACATAAGCCTTAAACCCAAATCCTACATCCGGTTATGTTGGATTTAGGCACTTAATTATATCCCACAATCACATTTAAAAAGGTATTTTCGTAAAAAACAAATAAATTATGGGTCTATTTTCAGCGCTCTTAGGAAATGCAGGAGCAGTAAATCAAAATGAATTAAAAAAGGATTTTGGTAAATTATTAATTGATGGTGAAGAAATTGAATTGGGTTTCAAACTGGTACGTGACACTTTTATTTTTACCACGAAACGCCTTATTCTTGTCGACAAGCAAGGATTAACAGGTAGTAAAATGGAGTACCTTTCTATTTCATATAAAAGTATCTCAAGGTTTAGCGTTGAAACGGCCGGAACATTTGATTTAGATGCAGAATTGAAAATCTGGATCTCTTCTGAAGTGCATCCAAGTATTAAAAAACGATTTAATAAATCTGTTAATGTATATGATGTTCAAAATGTATTAGCTCACCACGTTTTGAAATAGTTATTTTTGTCATCCTATACAAACATAGGATGACAACTATTGCTTAATCATATTCTTCATAATCATCTCTGCATGAACCCGGGAATTTTCAATAAAAAGCTTATGCGTATCCAATCCGCCACAAACTACACCTGCCAGATATAACCCTTTAACATTGGTTTCCATGGTTTCATGGTTGTGATTTGGGGCAAGACTTTCAGTCAATTCGATTCCAAATCTTTTGAGCATGGCGAAATCAGGTTGGTAACCCGTCATGGCAATTACGAAATCATTTTTGATGGTCATTAAGCCATCAGATGTTTTAATATCAACTTCAGTTTCTCTGATTTCAACCAATTCCGAGTTGAAATGTACGGTAATTTCTCCCTCTTTAATCCGATTTTCAATATCCGGACGAACCCAATATTTTACATGTGGTCCAAGCTCAGTACCCCGAACAATCATGGTAACTTTTGCACCTTTTCGATAAGTTTCCAAAGCAGCATCTACCCCCGAGTTATTTGCACCAACCACCACTACATTTTGAAATGCGTACAGATGAGGGTCTTTATAATAATGGGTAACTTTTGGCAATTCTTCACCTGGAATATTCATCAACGAGGGCACATCGTAAAAACCAGTTGATACGATTACATTATTTGCCGAATATTTGCTTTTGGATGTATTGATTTCAAAAATACCATCTCCATTTTTTACAACCCGGTCTACGCTTTCGAAAAGATGTATATTTAAGTTAAACTTCTCTGTTACACGGCGGTAATATTCTACCGCCTCGTTACGATTTGGTTTAGGGCTTATGGTCACAAAAGGAACACCGCCAATCTCCAGCCTTTGGGAAGTGGAAAAGAAAGTCATAAATACCGGGTAGTTGTAAAGACTATTTACCAATGCCCCTTTTTCTACAATGATATAACGCAGATTAGCTTTCTGTGCCTCAATGGCACATGTCATCCCGATTGGACCAGCACCGATAATCAGCACATCGTAATGATTATTGCTTTGTTTTTTTACCAAGGTATCCTTCTTAAAATTTATTATGTCATTCTGAGCTTGTCGAAGAACTTAATCCAGTGCGTTTCAACAGACTCAAGGTGACATAATCCAAAGTGATTGCTTCGTTCCTTTGCAATGACGAGCAAAAAAGCATTAAACATTCATCGCTTTACTTGGGCAAGCAAAATCGGTTCTTTTTAAACCTGTATTTTTAATTGCTCCATATCCTCCAGCTACATCGATTACATTTTCTACCCCACGTGATTTTAGAATGGATGCTGCAATCATAGAGCGATAACCACCAGCACAATGAACATAATAAGTCGATTTGGGATCAACCTCATTTGTCCAATCGTTAATGTAATCTAATGGGCGACTTAAGGTAAATTCCAGATGTTCTGATTCGTATTCGCCTGGTTTACGTACATCAAGTGCTTTAATTTCGCTATTATTAGCCGCTTTTTCAAATTCATCTGCCGAAATAGACTTTATGGTATCGATTTCTTTGTTGGCAACCATCCAGCTTTCGAAACCATCATTTAAATAACCAATGGTACCATCATAGCCCACACGGGCCAAACGCGTAATGGTTTCCTGTTCCTTGCCCGCATCGGTAATCAACAAAATCGGCTGTTGTAAATCGGTAATCAGAGCCCCAACCCAAGGTGCAAATTGCCCATTTAAACCAATATTTATAGAATGGGGGATAAAGCCTTTTGCAAAAACCTGTGGGTCGCGAGTATCAAGCATTATGGCACCGGTTTGGTTTGCCATGGCCTCAAATTCTTGTGGAGTTAAAGGGTTTAAACCTTTCTCAAAAATATCATCGATACTTTCAATATCTCCTTTATTTATTGCTGCATTTTTAGCGAAATATTGTGGTGGAGGCAGAATACCTTCGGTTACTTCTTTTATAAATTGTTCTTTCGAACTTGCTTTTAAGGCATAGTTAACTTCTTTTTGATGGCCTAAAGTATCAAAAGTTTCCTTACTCATATTTTTACCACAGGCAGAACCTGCACCGTGGGCAGGATAAACAATTACATCATCGGGCAGTGTCAGGATTTTATCCTGCAAAGAATCGTATAATGTTGCCGCCATATCTTCTTGCGTTAAATCGCCTTTTTGCGCCAAATCTGGACGTCCAACATCACCAATAAAAAGTGTATCACCGCTGAAGATACAATAAGGTTTACCATCAGCGGTTGTTAAAAGATAGGTAGTAGATTCTGGTGTATGTCCAGGGGTATGTAGGGTAGTAATGGTTAAATCACCGATTTTAAATTGCTCCCCATCTTTTGCAATGTGTGATTTGAAAGTAGTTTTCGCCGTTGGACCATACACAATTTCAGCACCTGATTTCTCGGCTAAATCTACATGACCGGATATGAAATCCGCATGAAAATGGGTTTCAAAAATATATTTGATTGTAGCATTTGCTTTTTCGGCTTTCCTTAAATAAGGTACAACTTCCCTAAGCGGGTCTATAATCGCAGCCTCGCCATTACTCTCGATATAATATGCGGCTTCTGCCAAACAACCGGTATATATTTGTTCTATTTTCATAATTCTCACCTTGCTTATCGTCACCCTGTCCCGATTATCGGGATCAGGGTCTTATACATAGAGATGCTGAAACAAGTTCAGCATGACGAATAGATAATACAAAAATAAGGCTAAATAGTTACAACCAACATGATATTGGTCATAATTGCACAAGTTTTACTTAATTGGTTAATTCTCCCCGAAGAGATTGTTCCATTAACCGGCAGCTTTCTGCTGTAGATAGTTTGAGTCCCATCACAAACATCAACTTGGTTACGGTAGCCTCAAAAGTTAAATCGTAACCACTTAAAACGCCCATTTTCTGCAATTCTCTACTGGTTTCGTAACGGCCCAATTGAACAGAGCCTTTTTTACATTGAGAAATATCGATGATAATTTTTCCATTTTTTATAGCCTGATGAAGACTATCCAAAAACCATTGCGCTGTTGTAGTATTTCCTGAACCAAAAGTTTCTAAAATAATGGCATCAACTTTTGAATCGGTAATCGCCTGAACTGCTTGTGGAGTAATCCCCGGATATAATTTTAAAACTCCAATATTCGAATTGAAATCGGTACGCAAACTCAATTTTTCTTCCGGTGCTTTTAGAATGTAGTTTTTATAAAATTGAAGATGAACACCTGCCTCTGCCAGAATAGAATAATTAGGAGAACGGAAAGCCTCAAATTTTTCGCTATTGTATTTTATAGAACGATTACCTCTAAACAATTGAGCATCGAAATAAATACAAACCTCCGGAACCAGTGCCTTACCATTTTCCTTGGTTGCGGCAATTTCCAGTGCTGTAATTAAATTCTCTTTTGCATCTGTCCTGATTTCACCAATTGGTAATTGTGAACCTGTTAATACAACAGGTTTATCTAAATTCTCCAACATAAAACTTAATGCCGATGCTGTAAAAGCCATGGTATCTGATCCGTGGAGGATTACAAAACCATCATATAAATCGTATTGCTTGTAAATGAGTTCAGCTAAAGTTTTCCAAATTTCAGGGTCCATATTTGATGAATCCAAAACCGGGTTAAATGAATGCACATCCAAATGATAATCTAAACGGTTTAATTCGGGGACATTATCTTTAATCTGTTCGAAATTAAAAGGAACTAGCATCCCATTGCTGGGGTCGTTAACCATACCGATTGTGCCACCGGTATAAATTATAAGGATCTTGGTCATTTGGTCTAGAATCTGGAAGTATAACCGCAAAGATGCAAAGATTATCGCAAAGGAAAAGAAGATGGTAAATCAATTTTAATCAGCACATCTAAATCAACAGATTTTAACCGCAAAGAAGCTAAGATATCGCAAAGAGAAAAAAGATAAAAGTTAAGATTTTCCGAAGACTTAACTTTATTATCGTCACCCTATCCGGATTTATCGGGATCAGGGCCTCATAAAAAAATGCAACCGAAAAAGATGCTGAAATAAATTCAGCATGAGGAGTACTGAATACCTTATAACCTGAGTTCGAGAATTAATTCTGAATAAAATTGTAATCATGGCTGCAAATGTTTATATTTAAGTGTCTGAAATTCAAATATTTACATTAGAAATAGCCATGATTACATACGATAAAGTTAC
>Ga0160465_100055_pt1 | contig 130749 bp, 112 predicted proteins | sample HID1971K_E11MG_FD_108209 | JGI IMG/M metagenome (GOLD analysis project Ga0160465, IMG submission 108209) | Enriched millipede-associated microbial communities from UW Madison campus, WI, USA - HID1971K_E11 MG | ecosystem: Host-associated > Arthropoda: Insects > Digestive system > Unclassified ...
ACGATGAACGACAGCACGCCGATGCAGGCGGTGGCGTAGACCATGCCCTTGTAACCGAACAGCGCCTTGCGCGAGAAGGTCGCGATGACCTCGGAGAATACGCCGAAGGCCGGCAGGACCAGGATATAGACTTCCGGGTGACCCCAGATCCAGATCAGGTTGATGTACAGCATGGCGTTGCCGCCACCATCATTGGTGAAGAAGTGCGTGCCCAGGTAACGGTCCAGGGTCAGCAGCACCAGGGTGATGGTCAGCACCGGGAAGGCGGCGATGATCAGCACGTTGGTGACCAGCGCGGTCCAGGTGAACACCGGCATCTGCATCAGCTTCATGCCGGGGGTACGCATCTTCAGGATGGTGATGAAGAAGTTGATGCCGCTCAGCGTGGTGCCCAGGCCTGCTACCTGCAGGCCCCAGATGTAGTAATCGACACCTACCCCTGGGCTGTATTCCTTGCCTGACAACGGCGGGAAGGCCAGCCAGCCGGTCTGCGCGAACTCACCGACACCCAGCGAGATCATCACCAGGCCCGCGCCCGCCACGAACAGCCAGAAGCTGAGCGAGTTGACGAACGGGAAGGCGACGTCGCGTGCGCCGATCTGCAGCGGCACGACAACGTTCATCAGGCCGGTGATCAGCGGCATCGCCACGAAGAAGATCATGATCACGCCATGGGCGGTGAAGATCTGGTCGTAGTGATGGGGCGGCAGGATGCCCTCGTTGCCGCCGGCAGCCATTGCCTGCTGCACACGCATCATGATGGCGTCGGCGAAGCCGCGCAGCAGCATGACGAAGGCGACGACGAGGTACATCACGCCGATCTTCTTGTGGTCGACCGAAGTGAACCACTCTTTCCAGAGATAGCCCCACAGCTTGAACTTGGTGATCAGGGCCAGCACGAGCAGGCCACCGATCCCCGCGCCGATCAGCGTGGTGATGACGATCGGATCGTGTGGGATGTCGGCAAAGGTCAGTTTACCCAACGGATTCATGGTCATTCTCCCGAGCCGCCGTGACCGGCGTGACCGGCTGCGGCGTGCTCGTCTGAAGTGTGTGCGGCGTCCGCGGCAGCGGGCTGGTCGGCATGGACCGGCAGCTTGACGGCTTCGTCCTGGGCTCCGCTCATGGCGTTCATGTCATGGCCTTCATGGCTTTCGCCCTGGGCACCGTCATGCTTCATCGCCTTGTGGTCGTGCTTCATGCCGTAGTGCTGGTTGTCGCCCATGTGCTTGGCGATCACCCAGTCGAACAGGCCGGCCTCAGCGGTGCCGAAGTAGGTCACCGGGTGCCAGTCGTGGTTCTTCTCGGCGACCAGCGCAGCGAAGGCGTTCTTGTCCAGGGTCGCGCGTTCGGCACGCACCTTGGTCAGCCACTGCTGGTACTCCGCCTCGGTCACCGAGTGCGCGGAGAAATGCATCTTGCTGAAGCCCGCGCCGCTGTAGTGCGAGGACATGCCCGGGAACTCGCCGGTCTCGTTGGCGATCAGGTGGAGTTTGGTCTCCATGGCCGTCATCGAGTAGATCATGCTGCCCAGGTGCGGGATGAAGAACGCATTCATCACCGAATCGGACGTGATCTTGAAGTTCAGCGGAGTATCGACCGGGAAGGTGATCTCGTTGACGGTGGCGATGTTCTCTTCGGGATAGATGAAGAGCCACTTCCAGTCCAGCGAGATGGCTTCGATCACCACCGGCTTCTTGTCCGAGTCGAGCGGGCGGTACGGATCCAGCGCGTGCGAGGACCGCCAGGTCAGCACGGCCAGCACCAGCACGATCATGCACGGGATCGACCAGACCACCACTTCGATGGCCGTGGAGTGCGACCACTTGGGCTCATAACGGGCCTTGGTGTTGGTCGCACGGTACTTCCACGCGAAGGTGAGGGTCATGATGATGACCGGCACGACAACCAGCAGCATCAGCACGGTCGCCGTGATGAGCAGGGTCTTCTCGTCGTGGCCGATCTGGCCCTTCGGGTTGAGGATGGCCGAGTTGCAGCCCGTCAGGAACACGGACAACGCAAACAGCAGGCCCGGGCGCAGGAAGCGTCCAAGGGGGTTCAACGGAATCATCGGTCGATCCAATTGCGTAGGGAATGCCAGTTCAAGCCCGCCTCCGTCCCAGCCAAAGCCGGTGGTGCCGGTCCAAGGGGACAGGCACGGAGGACGATCATGTCAGCCTTCTAATTTTAGGCCGTCATGCATCATTTAAGAAAGGCATTGACAATGATCCAGCGCAGGAAAGGCCTGTTTTGGGCTGCGACACGTTGTCGCAGTGCCGGGCAATGACCCGATTCGGCAACATTCCGGCGCTTGTATAGACATGAACGAGTCATCCGCGGCCCGTCCGAATCAGGCGGCCAGCACCTGATTCGGACAGGCCGCCCCAGCGGCGAAATCGGCCAGATTGCGCAGCGTGATCGCCGAGATCTCCTGCAGCGCCTCCACCGTGAAGAAGCCCTGGTGCCCGGTCACCAGCACATTGGGGAAGGTCATCAGCCGCTGGAATGCGTCATCGTCGATGATTTCGCCGGACCGATCCTGGAAGAACAGCCCGCTCTCCTGCTCGTACACATCGATGGCCAGATGGCCGAGGCGGTGCGACTTCAGCGCGCGGATCACCGCATGGGTATCCACCAGCCCACCGCGCGAGGTATTGACCAGCATCGCCCCGGGTTTCATTGCGGCCAGCGAGACATCGTCGATCAGGTGATGGGTCTCCGGCGTCAGCGGGCAGTGCAGCGAAACGACGTCGGAACGGGCGAGCAGCTCATCCAGCGCGACCGATGCGCCGATGGCGACGAAGTCGGGCGATGGAAAGGGATCATGACCCAGCACGGTGCAGCCCATGCCGTTGAAGATGCGCGCCGTGGCCAGGCCGATCTTGCCGGTTCCCACGATCCCGACGGTTTTGCCATGCAGCGTGCGGCCCAGCAGGCCATCAAGCATGAAGTTGCCCTCGCGCACCCGGTTGTAGGCACGGTGGGTCCGGCGGTTGAGCGTCATCACCAGCGCCAGTGCGTGTTCGGCCACCGCCTCCGGCGAATACGCGGGCACGCGGGCCACGAACAGGCCCAGCTGTCCCGCCGCCGCCAGGTCGACATTATTGAAGCCGGCGCAGCGCAGCAGTACCGCGCGCACGCCCAGGGCCTGAAGCGCCCGCAGGACCGTGGCATCCAGCCGGTCATTCACGAACACGCAGACCGCCTCGCAGTCCTGCGCCAGCGCCGCGGTGTGCAGATCCAGCGCGGCATCGAAGTACAGAAACTCGAACAGCGGCCCTGCCCCGCGGCGCTGGTTGGCCTCATCGAGGAACTGCTGGTCGTACGGGCGGGCGCTGAATACTGCGATCTTCATGAGGGGGATCCCCGGGAGTTCGAGCCTGACGATACCGCAGTACACTCCGTCCAACTGCCTGGAGCCTGCCGTGTCCCTGACTGCCCGCCTTCTTCGCTGGACCGCCACGCCGATGGGCCGACGCGCCCTGTTCGCCCTCACTGCCGCCATCGTGACCCTGATGGCCTGCAATCCCCTGCTAGCGCCCCTGCTGCCCGTGGTGGATGCGCTCGGGCTGGATGTACTGGTCCTGCTGATGGGTGTGCAGGCGATGGCATGGCTACCGTGGGTGCGGCTGCATGCCGGCCGTATCGCCCGCGTCGCCGCCGGTTTGCTGATCGATGCGCTCACGGGTGCCATCGCCGGTTTCATCGGCGGCTATCTGCGGCAACTGGTGTTCGGCGCGGGCGCGCGTTGGACCCTCGCGCGCCCGTGACCTAGTATGCGGCCCTTGCAAGACGCCATGGGTGGATGTGCGTGGAGAGTTTCGAGCGGTTCAATGGGCGCCGTAGCGGCGAAGGCAAAGCGGTCGCGATCCTGTCACACGGCTTTGGTACCGATCAGACCGCATGGAACGCGCTGCGCCCCTGGTTTGAAGCGCGCTTTGATGTGATCGCCTTCGATCTCGCCGGCTGCGGTCCGCAAGGTGCGCAGACCTACGATTTCGAACGGCATGGTTCGCTGTTCGGCTATGCCGACGATCTGATCGACATCCTGGACGAGCTGGACGTGCACAACTGCACATATATCGGCCACTCGATGAGCGGCATGATCGGCGCGGCCGCCGCCGTTGCGCGGCCGGACCTGTTTGAGCGTCTGGTCATCATCGGTGCGTCGCCGCGTTACCTCGACGACGATGGCTACACCGGCGGCTTCAGGCCGCAGGACCTGGAGCAGCTGTTCGAGAGCATGCGCGCCAACTATCAGGCCTGGATTGCCGGCTTCGCCCCGATGGTCGTAGGCGTTGACGACAGCGCGGTTGTCGCCGACTTCTCCAACACGCTGTTCCAGATGCGGCCGGACATCGCACTTAATACGTCGCGCACGATCTTCACCTCCGATCTGCGCAGCCTGGCTGCCCGGGTTTCCACGCCTGTGCATCTCATCCAGACCGCGCACGACATCGCCGTGCCGGTCGCGGTCGGCGAATGGCTGGCCAACGCGATCGACGGCGCTACGCTCGATGTGATCGATGCCTCGGGTCATCTCCCGCACATGACGGCGCCGGACGACGTCACGCGCATTCTCGAACGGCGGCTGGTCGGAACGGCGCTGTGACCACGTCCGACAGCGAAGCGCTCGCCGCGCTGTGTCAGTTTGCCCGCCTCGCCTCGCACGCCGACCTGGTCATGGCGATGGAGGTGGAAGACGGCGGCAGGGCGACCTGGGCTGCCGCAGCACCGGCACTGCCTTCATCGAGCTTCAACCTGGCCCGCAGCGGCCTGTTCGAGCACACCTGGGGCGATGAAGCCATCGACGCGGCGGGGTTCCGGCTGCCGACCGCGGTGATCCATGCGCTGGAGGGCCTGCCTGCCCGCCTGCTCTACGTGCCGGCCCCCTCGCACGGTGCGCCGCTCAGCGGCCTGCTGCTGCTCTGGCGAAACCCACTCGCGCCTGCCGGGCTGACGCGGCAGATGGAGCTGCTGGCAAAGAGCGTGGCACGGCTGTTGTCCGCACGCCGCGAGGCCGCCCGGCAGGTCATCGTGCGCAATCAGTTCCTCGATCTGTTCGACAGCGTGCCCGCCGGGATCGTCCTGATCGACGGCGACGGTGTTGGTGCTGCGGTCAACGAGCACGCCGCGGCCTTGCTGGGCTGCGCCGCAGGCAATCACCGCGCCGCGGATCTCGCCGGGCCGATGCGCACCCTGAGGCAGCGCTGCGACAACCACGCCGAACTGGCGCTGGCCTACAGCGCCCAGATGAACAACGATCAGTTCGCCGCGACGCTGAACTGGATACTGGGCGAACGGACCTTCGAGGTGGATACCCACCCGGTGCGCGGCAACGGGGCGCACGGGCGCATCTGGCTGTTCACCGACGTCACTGCCGATCTGCTGATGGCCGCCGAACTGCGCCGCCTCGCCTCCTCCGATCCCTTGACCGGTGTTCCCAATCGTCGGCACTTCGAGGAATGCTCGGTACAGATCATCGCTGCCCGCGAAGCGAACGGCCGCGCCGTGGCGGTACTCATGGTGGACGTGGATCACTTCAAGAAGATCAACGATACCTACGGCCATCCCGCCGGCGATGAAGTCCTCAAGATCGTGGCCAGGCGCTGCCGGGACGCCCTTCGCGAGCGCGACCTGTTTGCCCGCTTCGGCGGCGAGGAGTTCATTGCCCTGCTGGCTGCGTCCGCCGTGGATGAGATTCCTGCCGCCGCCGAGCGACTGCGCAGTGCGGTCGCCGCTGAACCCATCCTGGTGGGCAGCGACCGGATCTCCGTCTCCGTCAGCGTCGGCGGGGCGATCGGCGAGGCGCTGCCGGGTGGCGACCAGAGACTGCTGGAAGACCTGATCGCCCGGGCAGACGAGGCGCTGTACGAGGCCAAGACCAGCGGGCGGAACCGGGTCCGGATGGCGGCGCTGCAGCCGGAGCCAGTCGACCACTGAGTCGCCCTGGCGGCACTTGTCCGCGCCAACCTAACACTGTTAGATTCGCCACCTAACATCGTTAGGCCACCCACACAGTGCGTCAACCCATCGCGCGGGAGAACATCGTCGAGGCAGCCTTCCGGATCCTTGACGAGGATGGCCTGGAAGGCATCACGCTGCGCAAAGTGGCCTGCTCGCTGGGCATCCGCGCGCCGTCGCTGTACTGGCACTTCAAGAGCAAGCAGGCGCTGATCGACGCCATGGCCGACGCCATGATCTGCGACGTCGCCCGTGCGTTTCCCGCCGGGCAGCCGTGGCGGCAGACCCTGCTGCAGATCGGGCGCGAGTTCCGGCTGGCGTTCAAGGCCCGCCGCGACGGTGCTCGCGTGTATGCCGGCACCTTCCTGGCCACCGAGAACGTGCTGCGGGTGGGTGAGGCCAGCATCGCCGCGCTGATGGGCGCCGGCGCGCCGGCACGCTTTGCGGCGACCGCGGCGATGGACCTGGTGTACTACACGATGGGCTTCGTCATCGAAGAACAATCCTGGCCCGGTGACGGCAGCATGGAGGCGCTCGGTGAGGCCTTCATGGCACTGGCCGAGGCGCGTTTCCCCCATTGCTGGCAGGCCCGTGACGTGTGGAGCGAAGTCGATTTCGACGCGCGCTTCGAGCAGGGGCTGGGCCTGATGCTGGATGGCATCGAGCTGCATCTGTCCCGCGACGCCTGATTCCCCCCTCCTTCTTTTTCCCGCTGTTCCGACCCGGAAAGCCCCTCAATGCGTGCACCCTCCTTCCGCAGTTTCTCCCTGATCTTGGTTGCTGCGCTGCTGTCCGCGTGTGGCGGCAAGGACGACAAGGCCTCGGCCGACGCCGCCGCTGCCAGCTCTGCGCTGCCGGTGTCGCTGGCGCCCGCGCAGCAGCAGACCATGGCGCGCACGGTGCTGGTCTCCGGGCCGGTGACCGCCTACGAGGAAATGCAGCTGGGCGTCGAGATCAGCGGCCAGCGGGTGACCGCCTTGCTGGTGGATGTGGGGCAATGGGTCAAGCAGGGCCAGGTGCTGCTGCAGGTGGACCATCGCACCCTGGACAGCGAGCTGGCGCAGGCCGATGCCTCGTTGCGGCAGGCGCAGGCCTCGCAGGAACTGGCCCGCATGAACTACGAACGCAGCGCCAAGCTTGCCGCCCAGCAGCTGATCAGCGAAAGCAGCCTGGATGAGCTGCGCGCCTCGCGCATCAATGCCGAAGCGCAGACCGCCACCGCACGTGCCGCGCGTGACGCGGCCAAGCTGCGCCGCGACTTCGCCGACCTGCGCGCACCGGCCGACGGCCTGATTTCCAAACGCCTGGTGCAGCCGGGCCAGGTGGTCTCCGCCGGTACCGAGCTGCTGCGCCTGATCCGCGATGGCCGCCTGGAGTGGCGTGCGGAGCTGCCGGAGAACCAGCTGGCGGATGTCGCCGTCGGCAATACCGTGGAGCTGCCGTACGCTGGCCAGGTGGTCAACGGCCGCATCCGCGCGGTCACCCCGGGTGTCGATGGGCAGACCCGCACCGGCACCATCTACGCCGACCTGCCCACGCCCGGCCCGCTGAAGCAGGGCATCTATGTGGATGGCCGCATCGTCACCGGCGACGGCCAGGTGCTGACCATCCCGACCGCGGCGATCGTGCAGCGCGACGGCCACAACTACGTGTTCACCGTGAACGACAAGCAGCAGGCCACCCGCCACCGGGTCAGCACCGGCCAGGCCGTCAAGGGCCGTACCGCGATCCTTGAAGGATTGAAGGCGGGCGACCAGGTGGTGGTGGATGGCGCCGGCTTCCTCGGTGAGGGCGACCGCGTGCGCGTGGTGGCCGATGCCAAGGCAGCGGCCCGATGAACATCTCCGCCTGGGCGATCAACCGCCCCCTGCCCGCGCTGTTGATCTTCTTCGTGCTGTGCGTGGCCGGCCTGTGGGGGTTCCATCAGCTGCCGGTAGCGCGCTTCCCCGACATCGCCTTCCCGATGACCACCGTCACCGTCACCCAGCCGGGTGCCTCGCCCAGCCAGCTGGAGGCCGAGGTGACGCGCAAGGTCGAGGACTCGGTGGCGACCGTCAACAACGTCAAGCGCGTGATGTCCTCGGTCAGCGAAGGCGTCAGCACCACCACCATCGAATTCCAGCTCGAGGCCGATCTTGCCACCGCGCTGGATGACACCCGCGACGCGGTCACCCGCATCCGTACCGATCTGCCGCAGGACATCCAGGAACCGGTGATCTCCAAGGTCGATATCGGCGGCTCGCTGATGACCTACGCGCTGGTCGCTCCGCACATGACCACCGATGAGGCCAGCTGGTTCGTTGACCGTGATATCTCGCGAGCGATGTACGGCGTGCCCGGTGTCGCGCGCGTCACCCGCGTGGGCGGCGTGCAGCGCCAGGTGCGGGTGGACCTGGATCCAAATGCCCTGATCGCGATGGGCATCACCGCCGGCGATGTCTCCCAGCAGCTGGCTCGCATCCAGGTCGAGCGTGCCGGCGGCAAGACCGAGGTCGAAGGCGCGCAGCAGACCATCCGCACGCTGGGCACCGTCGGTGACGCGCAGGCGCTGCGCGACTACTCCATCGCCCTGCCGGACGGCCGCGCGGTGCGGCTCTCCACGCTGGCCACGGTGACCGACGGCGCTGCCGACCCGACCGAGGCCGCCCTGCTGGACGGCAAGGGCGTGGTGGCCTTCTCGATGTCGCGCACGCGCGGCTCCAGCGAGGTCAAGGTGGAGGCCGGCGTGCATGACGCGCTGGACAAGATCAAGGCCGAGCATCCGGGCATCGACTTCCGCCTGGTCACCACGGCGATCGACGAGACCCACCGCTCCTACGATTCCTCGATGACCATGCTCTGGGAAGGCGCGCTGTTGGCGCTGCTGGTGGTGTGGCTGTTCCTGCGCGACTGGCGCGCGACCTGGGTGTCGGCACTCGCGTTGCCGCTGTCGATCATTCCGACGTTCGCGGTGATGTACTTCTTCGGTTTCACTCTCAACATCATCACCCTGCTGGCGCTGTCGGTGGTGGTGGGCATCCTGGTGGACGATGCGATCGTGGAGATCGAGAACATCGTGCGCCACCTGCGCATGGGCAAGCCGCCATTGGAAGCCGCACGCGAGGCCGCCGGCGAGATCGGCAATGCGGTGATCGCCACCTCGCTGACCCTGGCGGCGGTGTTCGTGCCGGTCGCCTTCATGCCCGGCATTGCCGGCAAGTTCTTCCGCGAATTCGGCTGGACCGCCGCCACCGCCGTGCTGTTCTCGCTGCTGGTCGCCCGCCTGCTCACCCCGATGATGGCCGCGTACCTGCTCAAGCCGCATGGCGAGGAGAAACCGGAATCCAGGCTGATGACGTGGTACCTGGGCTGGGTGGACGCCGCACTGCGATATCGCGGCCGCACCCTGTGGCTGGCCACCGGGTTGTTCGTCGCGTCGCTGGCGCTGGTGCCGTTCATCCCGGCCACCTTCATCCCGCAGTCCGATCTGGGCCGCAGCAACCTCAATCTCGAACTGCCGCCGGGCACCCGCCTGCAGGAGACCGTGGCCGTCGCCGAGCACGCGCGCGCACTGCTCAAGGACATGCCCGAACTCAAGCAGGTCTATACCGCCGTCGGCAGCGTGCTCGACCTCGGCGACCCTGGTGCAACCGGCGTCGGTGAGCCTCGCAAGGCCACCCTGGTGCTCGACTGGGGCAGCGCCGATGGGCGCGAACGCGACCAGCGCGTCCTGGAACGTGAGGCGCGCGAGCGCTTGGCCGATCTGCCCGGCGTGCGCGTCAGCTACGTGAGTTCCGAGCCCGGCAACCTGCTGCAGCTGGTGCTCTCCGGTGACGACCCGCAACGCCTGCAGGACGCCGCCACCGCGCTGGAGCGCGACCTGCGCGGCATCCAGGGCCTGGGCAGCGTCACCTCCACCGCCTCGCTGCTGCGTCCGGAACTCCAGATCGTGCCGAATCCCGCCCGCGCCGCGGACCTGGGCGTTGCAACCGCGGATATCGCCGAAGCCGCCCGCATCGCCACCGCCGGCGATTACGAACAGCGCCTGGCCAAGCTCAACCTGCCCGACCGGCAGGTGCCGATCCGGGTTGGCTTTGCCCAAGCCACGCTGGCCAATCCGGGTTTGATCAGCCAGCTGCGCGTGCCCGGCCGCAATGGCCCGGTGCCGCTGGCGGCTGTGGCCGATATCCAGCAAGGCAGCGGCCCCTCGCAGATCTCGCGCTACCAGCGCCAGCGCAACGTGACGCTCACCGCCGAACTCAACGGTCGCCCACTGGGCGATGTGATGACCGAAGTGCAGGCGCTGCCGGGCGTCAAACAGCTGCCGCCGGGCGTGACCTTCCTCAACACCGGCGATGCGGAAGTGTTCGTCGAGCTGTTCATCGGCTTCATGCTGGCGATGGCGGCCGGGTTGATCTGCATCTACATGGTGCTGTTGCTGCTGTTCAACCACGCGCTGATGCCGGTCACCATCCTCGCGGCGGTGCCACTGTCCGCCGGCGGTGCGTTCGGCGCGTTGCTGATCACCCAGAACATGCTCTCGCTGCCGGCGCTGATCGGCCTGCTGATGCTGATCGGCATCGCCACCAAGAACTCCATCCTGCTGGTGGACTACGCGGTGATGGCCGAAGACGAGCAAGGCATGAGCCAACATGACGCGCTGATCGATGCCTGCCGCAAGCGTGCACAGCCGATCATCATGACCACCCTGGCGATGGGTGCAGGCATGATGCCGATCGCGCTGGGCTTTGCCGGTGATTCAAGCTTCCGTGCGCCGATGGCGATTGCCGTGATCGGCGGATTGATCACCTCCACGCTGCTGAGCCTGATCGTGATTCCCGCGGCCTTCACCGTGGTGGACGATGCGGGGGATTGGCTGTCGCGGAAGTTCCGGCGGCGGTCTTCGCATCCGGTGCATCCGGCAGGCTGATCGTCTCGAACGCCTGACCCGTCCTGCCACTTGCAGCAAACCCGTGGACAAGCTCCAGCCCCAAGATTTCGATCTGTCGGAGGGGGGGGGCATGGCCCACTCCTCACAAGAGGACTATCACCTCGCCCCTGCCACCATCACCCGCAACCAAGGCATGCTCTCCAGCGTCTTCACCAAGCGATGTTCCGCTCGATGCAGGGGACTGGCGGGAGTGCTGGCGCCACCGTGTGCAGGATCCAGTGAGCAACCACAAGCGCGTCCCGATGACCGCCGGCCCTGCCCTGCCTCACGCTCCCCGTGTGCCGTCCACGAACCCGGATTCGGTTCGCCGGCTGGCCCGGCTGCAGGCCTCAAAACAGGCTGACCGGTTTGAGGAAGCGGAGCACCGTTATAGGGAGGCGATGGCCCGAAAAATGAAATACCTGGAGCGAGTGACGCGCGGCCTGGAGGCCCGGATGCCGCTGGACGAGTACCAGGCGTGGAGCGATGAGGTGAGGCAGTTGGGCGTGGCTTGGAGTCTTCTAGTAAGAGATAGTTAGTGCGGTTAGCTACCAAACTCATTCATAAGGGATCTGAGGTCAAAAACCTCGACTCTGACTTCCAAGTCAAAACTCTTTGCGTAGTTGCGGACCATTGAGTCAATGCTGAGTGCGTCCTCAGGCTCTCTGGTAACAACTGCAATCGTGAATATAACGTCCTGCTTGTCGCCGTCGGCCAACATCTGCTTTTTTAGCCTCAGAAAAAGCTCGAGCTTTTTCTTCACGCTAGACCCAATGTCCCGATTCCTCTTGTACAACACCTCTAGAATATTAACCGCTCGCCCCAGCACAAGAACTCCGTCAAAACGATACGGAACGCCATTTGCCGAAACCGTGGCCTCAGAAGTAAGCTCGCCGCCCCAAATCGATTGCAGCTTCTGCAATGCTAGACGTTCAGCCATAACTTCCTCACCGAATGCAAGAGTGGCCTGCGCAATCTTGGGTGTCGGCGCTGGTGTTTGCATTTGATACATAGCCTGTGAAGTAGCCACCTCAGCGGTTACAGCTGGGATGGCAACATCAGCCGCCTCAAGCGCAGGGATGGGCGACTTTTGCTCGGGCAACCCGATTGCATTCGGCAAAGGCAATTCCGCCGCCGCCCCTCCAACGCCTGCATCCCCTTCGACCTGGTCTGGCGCAAGCGAAGGACGCCTTGGCGGCTGCTTATTTCCTTGGACATTGAGGTATGACGCATCTTCCCTGTAGTCGCCCGGGGCGTAAAGATTCTCAGGCCTCCACCATAGGACAGCGAAGAAAAGAGCCACTAAGAGGGCGGGGAACAGCATTACAAACCAGACAAAAGTTGACTGGATGCCGGGCTCAAGAAATGGAAGAGCTCCTATTGCGGCGCTCTCCGCGAGCCCAGCAAATATTGCAATGAGCGTGAGAGGATTGCTGATGGCTATTTTAGACATCTGGTACGCCCTTCCTAGGCTGCTGATCCACGATGGAAGCACTCCAGTGCAGATTACCGTTAGCGGTCCGGGAATGAAAGCGGCTTTCCATCAGTCCTAAGCGAACCACCATAGGGCGAGCTCTTCACCCACTGCCGGCTACAATACGGCGCTCCGTCGGTCCACCACACCGGGCCCCGTTCGCCCAATCCCCTTTTGCAATGTCCACCTCTTGGCGAGAGGCAGCCAGTGCCGCCCCGTCACCGCTGGCCTTCGCTGGTTTGACGGCACGCCTGGCGTCCATCAGCGCGTGGACCAGGCGCTCCCGTTCCTGCTCGCTTAGACCTGGGTTCGTGGTTCGCCATAGTCGGCCGCGGACGATGAGGTAGCGGCCATCTGGGATCGTGAGGGGATTCATGGGGAGGAGCGTATGGGGTTGGCGGTGACGGGGACGCAGACAACAAAGGCGGCACTTTGGCCGTCTTTTGTCTTTCTCCCACCCGCCGCGCATTGCCTGGCTAGCCGGTCGCTGATCCCAGCAGCTCGACCCGATCAAAAGAAAACTGCCTCAGATGCGTGGTCGATTAGCAGGTGTGCTTAGGCGTCGAGCGACAAAGTCCGGCGAACGTGCTCATCGACGTGCCCGTCGAAAACTCCTCTTCTGGCGTCCTAACGCTAGGCACGATCAACGGTTCGGCTAAGATTGAACGCACCAACTTTTTGAGATGGAGATTTGATGGACAGCAAACAGGAAGCGAAGTTCGAACAGGTGCTTCTCGAAGCTGTGGACCAGGCCAAGGCATTCAACTATCACCCAAACCGTTTCGTAGCGATGATCCGCAGCAAGGGACCGTTTCAAACGGTCAAGGACATCGTCGCGAGCGCTAAGCCCTCGGACGGCTTCAACGAGCTACTGCTGGCGGGCCGAATGGACCTGACCTGTGAGGCCATCATCGTGCAGACCGAATGGCGCACGTTCTTCGATGAGGATCTTCTGGCGATCGCAGAGCGGCGACTCACCGCGCATGGCTACGCTTGGACCCGCCTCGCGGAATGATGGGCTCATGGCACTTGGTGCACTCTTGGCTCGGCTGAACCCCGCCGGATGGCATTTGAGAACTGTCGGGTTGCCGGCGACGGCCCCGTTTGGCTTGGCAAGCTGAGCGGAGGAGGCAAGCCTTGCGGAAATACAGACGCGAACATGCCCCTATGAGCCTTAGAGCGCAAGGATTCTGGCGTTTCGCTTGCCGCACTTAGAGCACCTGAGTCGTGCCTTTAAGTCCTCCACGTTCGTACCGGCATTGGAGTGGCGAGCAAGGTCGTACTTGGTTAAGACCGTCTCCCAACCACAAATGAATCCAGCCATGCACAGCGACTCAACTCAACTTCAGTCGCCCCCCAATCTACTCCCATTCCGTAATAGGAGAGTCGATTTATGACCATACGAAAGATCTACCCCCCAAGCCTCCCAAGCCACCGGATCGGCCACAGAACATCCAGACATTTCGACCATTTGGAAAAACCAAATGGGTACGCGCTCACTGGCGGCGGGATTACTCGACTCATCAATGGGAATGGGTGCTTGGTCATTGGAGCAAATTATTCAGTAGGCGGGCAGCACTGACGGAAGGTCAAAATTCCGCAATAATGAACTCCTGCACTCGCTTCGTTAACGGAAGACCGCTTGCCCTTCTCAAACAGGCAAACTCCGATCTTAGGGAAGAGCGATGAGCTTTAATGAACCAGTAACACTTTCGATGGCGTGGAAGGTCACTCAGGCTCAACTGGCATCTGTGGGCGTGATTGATGTGACACTCAATTGTGACACCAACCTCTTCATCGACCCACTTCTTCTGGATGATGCATCAGACGACGAGTTTGCGCAGTGCGCAACCGAAGCATACATCTCGAGGTTTGAGACCATATGTGCCCTTCTTGCAGAGTCGAAGGAACGCGGTGACCTGGCAGAAAGGTCTGCCAGAAATCTACTGAAATTTCACGAAGTTCCCTACACCCATCTTGGCTACTCAAGTGGCACTGCCGGTTCGGGGTTTGGCCCTCAACTCATGGACAACCTGGCTAGCAACGCCAAACAAGCCATTTCTATTGGAGTTCGGGATCCAAACCTTTTCATGGTTCTTTGTTTGTTTGAAGCCGGAGTAGGCCCAGACCGCATCAGCGATATGACGACTAACATCTTGGTCGACTGCCTAGCTGCCTTTACACTACGGGCATGTACGCGACTCCAAATCCAAGTTCAAGATTTTACGCTTGCCGGGAATAAGCACCCGCTTCCGCGGAACCCACTTAAGCCCAGCGAGCCAATCCTCCTAGTTCCGCGCGATATCGTTAGAGACCTCCCGATCGCTGCCGACTGGAGCGCGATAAGCGACGCTGCCCAGGTAACCGAAGACCTTAAGAATAGAGTGAGTGCTCAGATCGGAGATATCTGGCGAGCGAAAACGAGGCGCGACAAGGATGAGACACTTAAACTCGCGCTTAAAAGCAAGACATCTTTTGAAATGCTCTTGGACTTGCTTAGAGCTGCTGCGGACGCCCCCTACGACCTAAAGAATGACCATCGCGGCGAGATTTATCCAGCGGATCTAAGGGAGCGCATAGCAGCCACAGAGCCCTTGTCACTGCATCAATACTCCGGGCGAAGTTTGAATTTGACCGAAGCGACGGACGCCGTGACGAATATTATAGACAAGTTCAAGTCGCTAATTGAGGATAAGGGTCTGTGGAAAGAGCTGTGGAATGAAAAGTTGACAACAGCCCGCTTAGAAAAGGCGATGCAGCGCCTGTTTTACGCAGTCGCAGCTGCGTACTGCGAGGCGAACAACCTCGACCTATCCCCCGAATCAGACGCAGGATGTGGGCCGGTAGATTTTAAGATGTCCAACGGCGCCAATGTTAAGGTTCTCGCTGAACTCAAGCGATCCACCAATCCGAAGCTAGTCGCAGGCTATACAAAACAACTTGAAGCCTACAAGGGTGCAGAAGGGACAACCCAAGCATTCTACGTCGTGATTGATATAGGCAATCTTAGTTCCCAGAAGATGTCTGAGTTGAGCCGAACTCGATCCGCACGGCTTGAGGCAGGACTTCCAGCCTCTGAAATCTGCATCGTCGATGGGCGACCGCAGAGGTCAGCAAGCAAGCGATAGTGGACGCCAAATAGCAGCACCCCATACTCCAGCAACAAATTTGCGCACAACCCAAGCAAGCGATTATCTTTTAATTAAAAGGTAGAACCCTTGAACTACAAAGAAATACTAAGCCATCTTACAGGAATCAGCACGCCAATCGTTGGAATACAGTGGACACCAGTGACGGCAGATGTAACCACTGCTCGAAATCTCATACAAGAGCTGGAGGATAGAAGGGTTCTTTATCGACCAGAGGAGATGGAGGGCCATCAGTACTGCCTTATCTCGGTTGAAAAAATTCGCAGAAATCTTACGGATACAATTCAAAAAACTGAATCAGACACGCCACTCGGCAAGAGCTCGGCGAAAATGCGAAGAGCGTGTCGAAAGTTCTGCGACATCGTCGGATCCCCAAGATTTGACGCACTCCCCTTCCTTGTTAAAAAATCCATTCTCAGCCGCGAACTAACGAGACTGAGGAAAGTCTTCGGCTTAGCAATTGCCGAAGTTTCCACTGCCTATGGTCTAGATGTAGAGGATGAACTCGCGACTATCATTCCATTTAACCAAGACTAGATAAGAGGCAGTCGCGAGCCAGCCCTCCTAAACTCAAGGGCACGTCCGGCCCAAAATGTGGAACTTGATGTGACAGCAGATATTGAAGAAGCGCTAGAAGCATTTTTCATTGACCCTCGAGTTGTTGAATTGTGCGAACTATTGCGCGTAAGTGACGATTTGCTCGATGTGATAAATCTATCCGAGAATCAGCACTCCAGCATGCTAGCCTGGCTGCTCGATCCCCGCGAAGGACACGGACAGGGTGACCAGATCCTACGTGACCTACTGATCGCCGCAACTACGTCTGCTCGCTCAACCAATATCCTTGATGGAAGGGGTAGAACCTCCCGATTTTTCTCTGCCTGGCCCCCCTCGCGCATTAGGACAGCGACCTTTGGATCGGCATTCGTTGCTCGGGAACTGGGAATTAGCGCAAGAGAGCGGGTGGACCTGTTCGTAATTGACCCACAGAATCATTTCATTCTGGTTATTGAGAACAAGGCTGGAATGAATCACTCCGGCAACCAGCTCGACAGCTACAGGGGGAAATTCGATGAGATTGCATCATCCAACCCAAATTTAAAGGACTACGATTGTGCGTTCATCGCCTTGGATCGCTACTTCCAAGGAGATGATGAAATGGAGCACCCGAGTGCTAGCACGTGGCTTCATATTGGCTACGATTGGCTTCAGGTGTCTGCGAATCGCGCTCTGATGCACATGGAACGGGGGAACAATGCGGCGCGACTCGTAGTGGGTTACTGCAATAGACAGACCGACTGGGACAGCCCTCACAACAGAAGAAGCATAGAGCTAGCCTCGGCGTTGCATCACGACCACAGCGATGCCATCAAGCGCTTGCTTTCGATGTCTATTAAGCGAATCGAAACTGAATGGCTGTCAAGTCGAGCGCCGCCTTCTGAGCTCGAATTCATGCTACAGAATCGTTCACTTGGAGACCTGCTCCGCGAAACGCAGGGCATGGCGTCGGTGGCCTCATCGTTGCTGGCACGTGTTCCCGGTTTGACAACCGACTCGCTTGAACACGGACGTGTATGGATGGACATCTGCCCGACTGGCTGGGAGAAATACTTCAACGGCGACTGGTGGCCTGTCTATCTCAGCATCATCTACTCAAACAAGGACAGAACTCAGTTCAGAGTTTCTCTGGTGTGGAACTCACATCACGCCCGCTCTGAAACTGAAGCGAAGCAACTTAGAGGGTTACTTGCAGAGTACGACCCACGATTTTCAACACATAGTGAGTCCAGCCGCAGATGGATTGTGTTGGATAAAAACCTAAGTCTTCAGGAACTCTTTCATCGGGTCCCCGAGGTCTTTGCGCGCCTGAAGAAGTTGCTAGAGGTCAGAAGCGTCAACCCCTGAAAAACACCCCTTTTGCCATCAGACTCGTCGGCCTCGACGCGTTCCCTAAGCGAGTCTGAAGCCAACGGCGAGTGGATTCCGCGAATGATCTGCGCGGACGCGGACCATCCGCAATAAGCGGCGTGGAAGACAAGCCCGCAATCAGAACGCACTAACCCTTCGCGAATCAATGAGTTCCAACACTCACACAAACAAAAAGCCCCGACCAAGGCCGGGGCTTTCTGCTGTATCTGGTGCCGGAAATAGGAATCGAACCTACGACCTACGCATTACGAATGCGCCGCTCTACCAACTGAGCTATTCCGGCGAGGTCGTGAATTCTAGGGGGTGCGGGCCACTTTGGTCAATCAGGGAAGCGCGCGCGCCGCCGAACCGCCGCGCGCCAACGGGCCGGCCCGACGTGCTCCAGCAGCACCAGGCCTTGACGCACCAGCCCCTACAGTGGATTCCCCACCTCCGGAGGCATCCCATGCGCCCCTGTCCCCGCTTGGCCGGTCTGCTGCTGTCATCCCTTCTGCTCAGTGTCCCCGCGCTGGCACAAGGCACGGGGCCGATGCCGCAGACGCCGGACCAGCAGTGGCGGCCGCTGTTCCAGCAGGTCCAGGGGGCGCACTTGTTCAAGGATCAGAAGACCTTCGCGGATGCAGTGCCCCGCCAGCCCAGCGCCGCCCTCCTCACCCGGTGGCAGCGCGCCCGGACTGAGCCCGGATTCGACCTGGCAGCCTTCGTGGCCGAGCACTTCGCGGTGCCCGGTGACACCCAGCCCTACGTGCCGCCAGCGGGCGAGACGCTGCGCGCACACATCGAGGGGCTGTGGCCCGTACTGACCCGCACCACCGACACGGTGGATCCGAACGGCTCGCTGCTGCCGCTGCCCCAGCCCTACGTCGTGCCCGGCGGGCGCTTCCGCGAGGTGTACTACTGGGACAGCTATTTCACCCTGCTCGGGCTGGCCTCCAGTGGTCGCTGGCAGCAGGTGCGCGACATGGTGGACAACTTCGCGTGGCAGCTCGACAGCTACGGCCATGTTCCCAACGGCAACCGCAGCTACTACCTCAGCCGCTCGCAGCCGCCGTTCTTCAGCCTGATGGTGGATCTGCTCGCTACGCATGAGGGCGACGAGGCCTACCGCCGTTACCTGCCGCAGCTGCGCATCGAGCATGCGTTCTGGATGCGCGGCGCGGAAACGCTGGCAGCGGGCGAGGCGCGCGAACGCGTCGTGCGGCTGGCGGACGGTCAACTGCTCAACCGTTACTGGGACGACCGCGCAGTGCCACGCACCGAGTCGTGGATGGACGATCTGGCCACCGCCGCGCAGGCGCCGCAGCGCGCGCCTTCTCAGGTGTATCGCGACCTGCGCGCCGGTGCGGAGTCGGGCTGGGATTTCAGCTCGCGCTGGCTCGCCGAGCCGTCTGCACTGGCGAGCATCCACACCACGGTGATCGTGCCGGTGGATCTGAACAGCCTGCTGTTCCATCTCGAGATGACCGTGGCCCGCGCCAGCAAGGCGGCCGGTGATCGCAGCGGCGCACGCACCTTCACCGAACTGGCGAAGGCACGTCAGCACGCCATCAACGAGCTGCTCTGGGATGACACGCAAGGCTGGTACGTGGATCGCGATCTGGAGCGCGGCCAGACCCGCCCTGCCCTGACGGCGGCGGCGTTGTTCCCCTTGTGGCTGGATGTCGCTGGCCGCACGCAGGCACGCCGTACCGCGGAGGCCGTACAGGCTCAGTTGCTGCGCGACGGCGGGCTGCTGACCACCACCGTGACGACCGGCCAGCAATGGGATGCCCCGAATGGCTGGGCACCGTTGCAGTGGGTCGCGGTGGACGGGCTGCAGCGCCATGGGCAGGACACTCTCGCCCGCCGGATCGGCACGCGCTTCCTGCGCACCGTGCAGACGGTGTATGACCGCGAGGGCAAGCTGGTGGAGAAGTACGTGGTGGACGGTTCGGCTACAGGCGGCGGCGGTGGCGAGTACCCGCTGCAGGATGGCTTCGGCTGGAGCAACGGGGTCACGCTGGCGCTGCTGGATCGCCTGTGTGCGCCGAAGCGTGTCTGCGACAGCGCGCAGGATGTGGAGGCCGCGGACTGATCCAGCGGCCGCCGCGGCGCGGCATCACCGCGCCTTCCACAACTCCGCCAGTCGATCCGGCTTACCCGCGATGCGCTCCAGCGACGGGTACTTCAGCCCATCGTGGTAATCCAGCGTCACCGTATCGATGCGATCGAAGCTCTTCACCAGCAGCGTCAGCGGCGCCTTGTCGGTCTTGGCGGCGGTGATCGCCTCCTTCAACTGCTCGGCCTTGAACACCCGGCCATTGAGCGCGACCACGCTCATGCCGGGAATCAGGCCGGCATTGAAGGCCGGGCTGTCCCACAGCACATCGCCGATGTAGCCGGACTCGCTGACAGACAGGCCGATGGAGTACAGCAGGTTGCTGTTCTTGCCGCGGGTTTCCTGTGCCTTGAACGCCTCGTTCGGCGTATCGGTGTAGACCAGCTTCCAGCCGGCCGCTTCCAAGCCGCCGATCAGCGGCCCGTGCCCATCCAGGCGCTCGCGCAGGAAGCTGGCCCAGTCGAACGGCGCCACGCCATTGAGCGTGCTCACCACGTCTTCGAAGGTGTACGGATGGACGTTCCAGTCGCCATCGTTCATGCCGAAGAACGCCTTGGCGAAATCATCCAGGCCGCGCTTGTTGCCGGTCAGCGCGCGCAGCTTGCCGTCCACGTCCAGCCACACCATCTGCCCGCCGGAGTAATAATCCTCGCTCATCTGATAGTTGCGGAACGCCAGCGCGCGGCGCTGTGCGATGGTCGGGTCGTTGGTGGTGTCCTGCAGGTTGCGCCAGGCAAGGCCGGGGCGACCGCGGTCGTAAGTGCCCGCCACATTGGCCAGCACGTCGCGTGCCTGCTGCGGGCTCCACAGGCCGGAGCGCGCGGCCAGCACCTGGCCCCAGAACTGGGTCTGGCCTTCGTACAGCCACAGCAGGCTGTCGCCCATCGGCACGTTGAAGTTGGGGGTGGTCAGATCGGCGCCGCGACGGTACTTGCCGTTCCAGGAGTGGTTGAACTCGTGCGGCAGCAGATCACGGCCCAGCCAGGTCTTGTCCCACTCGGTGAAGTAGCCGGTGTCGCCGCTGTTCTCGCTGGAGCGTTGATGCTCCAGGCCGATGCCGCCGAGCTTGTCGGTCAACGCCAGCAGGAACTCGTAGCGGTCGAAATGGCGTGCGCCGTAGAGCTTGTACATCTGCTGCACGAGCGCGCGATGCGCCTGGATCTGCTCGGGCTTGGCGGCCAGCGATTTGGCCTCATCGGCGAACACATTCAAGTGCACCGGCACCTTCGCACCGGGGTCCAGATCGAAGCGCTGGAAGTGGCGGCCGGCGAACAAAGGCGAGTCGACCAGATGGTCGTAGCTGATCGGCTTGAACACCACAGTGTCACCCTCGCGGCGCTCGGTATCCAGCGCGGTGGCGTACGACCAGCCCGGCGGCAGCGTGACGGTGGCCTGCGCCTGGATGTTGCGGGTGATCACCCCGGCCGGGTACAGCGAATTGGCATTCCACTGCAGGTTGAGCATGTCCGGGGTCATCACCACGCGGCCTTGGGTGCCCTGCGAAGAGAGGAACTTGAACTCGGCCACCACTTCGCTGGCGCCCTGCGGCACCTGCACGGTGAAGGCGTAGACGTCGTACGGATCGCGCGTCCACTGCAGCGGCGTGCCGTTGGCGGTGACGACCAGGCCGGCGAGCTTGTCGATCGGGCCACTCGGCGAATGCGCGCCGGGCAGCCACTGGGGATACAGCAGGGTCAGCGGGCCGGGCTTGGCCGGCACCGTGGCCTTGACCTTGAGGATGCGTCGGCCGATGTCGCGCGCGTCCACGTCGATGCGCAGCAGGCCCGGGAAGGCCACGTCCTGCGGCGGTGGTGTCTGCGCGTGCGCGCCGGTGGCGGACACGGCCAGCAACACGGACAGGGCAATGGCACGCATCTTCATGAGGCAGGCTCCAACGGGGGAAGCCTCGATCCTAATCCTCCGCCAGCGCCCTGCCCCCTGGCCAAAGGTCATGCGTCACGTTGCGGCCATGATTGGCACAGCGGCGCGCAGTGACGTTCTGTGTGCCGGTCGGGATCAGAGCCAATCGGGGTGCGCGGCCGGCCAGCGGCCGGCACTACCTTGGCGGAGACACGGCAGGTATGGCGGAATGCTGCGCGGTCAGTCGACCAACCGCAGCCGCAGTTCCTTCGGCAGCGCGAACACCATCGATTCCGGCTCGCCTTCCAGCTCGCCCACACCGGTGGCGCCGAGTTCCTTCAGGCGCGCGATCACACCATCCACCAGCACCTGCGGGGCCGAGGCGCCTGCGGTCAGGCCGATGTGCTTCTTGCCGGCGACCCACGCCGGATCGATCTCGTCGGCACCGTCGATCAGGTAGGACTCCACGCCATCACGGCGCGCCAGTTCACTCAGGCGGTTGGAGTTGGAGCTGTTCGGCGAGCCGACCACCAGCACCAGATCGCACCGCTTGGCCAGGTCGCGCACGGCGTCCTGACGGTTCTGCGTGGCGTAGCAGATGTCGTCGTTCTTCGGGCCCTGCATCGCCGGGAAGCGGGTGCGCAGCGCGTCGATGATGCTGCGGGTGTCATCCACCGAGAGCGTGGTCTGGGTGGTGTAGGCGAAGTTCTCCGGCTGGTCGATGACCAGCGTGGCGACATCTTCCACATCCTCCACCAGGTAGATCTGGCCGGTGCCGCGCTCGCGGCTCCACTGGCCCATCGTGCCTTCCACTTCCGGGTGCCCGGCATGGCCGATCAGCACCACGTCGCGGCCGGCGCGGCAGTGGCGGGCCACTTCCAGGTGCACCTTGGTGACCAGCGGGCAGGTCGCGTCGAACACTTTCAGGCCACGGCGGTCGGCTTCCTGGCGCACCGCCTGGGACACGCCGTGGGCGCTGAAGATCACCGTGTTGTCGTCCGGCACTTCGTCGAGTTCTTCGACGAAGATCGCGCCGCGGGCCTTGAGGTCATCCACCACGAACCGGTTGTGCACGACCTCGTGGCGCACGTAGATCGGCGCACCCAGGGTCTCGATCGCGCGCTTGACGATCTCGATCGCACGATCGACACCGGCACAGAAACCACGCGGATTGGCGAGCAACACATCCATCGGTCAGATACTCCGGCCGGCGTGAGCCGGGTTGTTACGGATACAGGAGGGAATTATCCCGCTTTTTTGGCAGCCTTGCCGTCGAACAGGCCGAACAGGGCGATACCCACCGCGCCGACCACGATCGCCGAGTCGGCGATGTTGAACGAGGGCCAGTAATGGTCCCCGATATGCCACTGGATGAAGTCGACCACGTGACCGTGCATGAGGCGGTCGATCACGTTGCCGATCGCCCCGCCGATCACCAGCGCGTAAGGCACGGCGCTGCGCCAGGCACCGCGCGCGGTGCCCCACATCCAGTACGCCATCAAGCCACTGATGCCCACCGCCAGCGCGGTGAAGAACCACAGCTGCCAGCCACCGGCATCACTCAGGAAGCTGAACGCCGCACCGGTGTTGTAGGTGCGGTACCAGTTCCAGAAGCCCTCGATGACCACCACCGGCTCGTACTCGGGCAGGCTGGACAGCACCCAGGCCTTGCTCCACTGGTCGGCGATGATGATCGCTGCCGACAGCAGCAGCCAGATCAGCGCGTTCGGACGCGGACGGGCGGCGGCCATCAGAACCACCGCCGGTCTTCGCCGGCACCGTCGATGTTGGTCACGCAGCGGCCGCACAGTTCCGGGTGCGCAGCGACCGAGCCGACATCGGCGCGGTAATGCCAGCAGCGCACGCACTTCTGCTTGCCGGTCGGCTGGGCGCTGACGAACACCTCGTCGGTGGTCGCCGGGCGCACCTGCACGTCACCGCTGATCAGCAGGAAGCGCAGCTCCTCGGCCAGCGGCTGCCAGCGCGCGGCGGTCCCGGCATCGGCGGCGACAGTGATCTCCGCTTCCAGCGCCGCACCGATCGCACCATTGGCGCGCATCGGCTCAAGCACCTTGGCGACCTGCTCGCGCAGGGCCAGCAGCTGATCGAAGTCGGCGGCGTTGAGCGGTGCATCGGCCGGCAGCGGGGCCAGGCCCTCGTACCACGTGGCGAACAGCACATTCTCCTTGCGCTCGCCCGGCAGGTAGCCCCACAGCTCATCGGCGGTGAAACTCAGGATCGGCGCGATCCAGCGCGTGAACGCTTCGGCGATGTGATACATCGCGGTCTGCGCCGAGCGGCGGCCGCGCGAGTCCACCGGCATGGTGTACAGGCGGTCCTTGGTGACATCCAGATACACCGAGCCCAGATCCACGCTGCAGAAGTTCAGCAGCAGCTGCACGATCTCGGCCATGTTGTAGCCGGTGTACGCCGCCTTGATCTTCTCCTGCACCTCGAAGGCGCGATGCACGATCCAACGATCCAGCGCGACCATGTCGGCGGGGGCGACCAGATGCTGGGCCGGGTCGAAGCCGTCCAGGTTGCCGAGCAGGAAGCGCGCGGTGTTGCGCAGGCGCCGGTAGGCATCCGCGTTGCGCTTGAGGATTTCCTGCGACAGCGACATTTCATTGCTGTAATCGGCCGAGGCGATCCACAGGCGCAGGATATCCGCGCCCAGGGTCTTCATGATGTCCTGCGGCTCGATGCCGTTGCCCAGCGACTTGGACATCTTGCGGCCCTTCTCATCCACGGTGAAGCCGTGGGTGAGGCACTGCTTGTACGGGGCCTGCCTGTCGATGGCCACGCCGGTCAGCAGCGAGGACTGGAACCAGCCGCGATGCTGGTCCGAGCCTTCCAGATACAGATCGGCCGGCTTGCCGAAGCCACGCGCCAGCAGCACGCCTTCATGGGTCACGCCCGAGTCGAACCAGACATCCAGGATGTCGGTGACTTTCTCGTACTGCGGCGCTTCCTCGCCCAGCAGCTCGGCGCTGTCCAGCGAGTACCACACGTCGATGCCTTCGGCCTGCACGCGGTCGGCGACCTGCTGCATCAGTTCGACGGTGCGCGGGTGCGGCTCACCGGTTTCGCGGTGGGTGAACAGCGCGATCGGCACGCCCCAGGTGCGCTGGCGGCTGATGCACCAGTCCGGGCGGCCATCGACCATCGAGCCGATACGCGCCTTGCCCCAGCTCGGGAACCAGCCGACGTTGTCGATCGCGGCCATCGCATCGCTGCGCAGGTTGGCCTTGTCCATCGAGATGAACCACTGCGGGGTGGCGCGGAACACGACCGGCGTCTTGTGGCGCCAGCAGTGCGGGTAGCTGTGCACGATCTCGACATACGCAAGCAGCGCACCGGAGGCACGCAGCACATCGACGATCAGCGGCTGCGCCTTCCACAGGTGCACGCCCGCCAGTTCGACGTCGCCCGCTGGCGGGGTCGAGGACAGGTAAACGCCACGGCCGTCGACCGGGTTGATCTGGCCGGCGTTGTACTTCTCCATCAGCCCGTATTGCTGGCTGACCACGAAGTCTTCCTGGCCATGGCCCGGCGCGGTATGCACCGCACCGGTACCGTCTTCGTCGGAAACGTGCGCGCCGTTGAGCAGCGGGATGTCGCGCTGCGGGTAGAACGGATGGGCCAGCAGCAGGTTTTCCAGCGCGGCGCCGGCGGCACGACCGTGCACGACCAGGCCGTCCACACCGTAGCGCTGCAGCGAACGCTCGGCCAGCGCGGCGGCCAGCACCAGCCAACGGCGCTTGCCGTTGTGGGCCGGGCCTTCGGCCAGCACGTACTCGATCTCCGCACCGAGCGACACCGCCAGCGAGGCCGGCAGGGTCCACGGGGTGGTGGTCCAGATCGGCACCGCCACCTCGACATCGGCCGGCAGCGCCGCGCCGAAGCGCTCGGCCAGCTGCTGCGAATCACGCGACACGTAGGCCACGTCGATCGCCGGCGAGGTCTTGTCCTGGTATTCGATTTCGGCCTCGGCCAGCGCCGAGCCACAGTCAAAGCACCAGTGCACCGGCTTGGCGCCGCGCACGATGTGACCGTTGGCGAACACCTTGGAAAGCGCACGGATCTCGTTGGCTTCGAAATCGAAGCTCAGCGTCTTGTACGGGTTGTCCCAATCGCCGATCACGCCCAGGCGCTTGAAGTCGCGGCGCTGCAGGTCGATCTGCTCTTCGGCGAACTCGCGGCACTTCTGGCGGAACGCGACCGCATCGAGCTTGACGCCGACCTTGCCCCACTTCTTCTCGACCGCGATCTCGATCGGCAGGCCGTGGCAATCCCAGCCCGGCACGTAGGGCGCATCGAAGCCGGCCAGGTAGCGCGACTTGACGATGATGTCCTTGAGAATCTTGTTGACCGCGTGGCCCAGGTGGATCTGGCCATTGGCGTAGGGCGGGCCGTCGTGCAGCACGAACAGCGGGCGGCCCTGCGCGTTGTCGCGCAGGCGGGCGTAAAGGCCCTCGTCCTCCCAGCGCGACAGAATGCCCGGCTCGCGCTTGGGCAGGTCGCCGCGCATCGGGAATTCGGTTGCCGGCAGATGAAGGGTGGCTTTGTAGTCCTGGCTCACGCAGTGGCTCGCAATCTGTGTTCGGAAAGGATGTGACGGGCCTGTTCGGCGTCACAGTGCATCTGGTCGGTCAACGCAGCCAGATCTTGGAACTTTTCTTCGTCGCGCAGCTTGGCGACGAACTCGACATCGATGTGGCGGCCGTACAGGTCGCCCTGGAAATCAAACAGGTGCGCTTCCAGCAGCGGCTCCACGCCATCCACGGTGGGACGCGTACCGAAGCTGGAGACCGACGGCCACGGCTGGTCGAACACGCCGTGGACCCAGGTCGCGTAGATCCCCGACAGCGCCGGCGTCTTCGGGAAGCGCAGGTTGGCGGTCGGGAAGCCCAGCGTACGGCCCAACTGGCGGCCGCGCACTACCCTGCCCCCAATCGTATACGGCCTGCCCAGCAGATCGCCGGCATGGCTGAAATCACCGGCGCGCAGCAACTGGCGGATGCGGGTGCTGGAGATGCGCTCGCCATGCAGGTCGACCGGCTCGATCTCACCGGCACTGAAGCCACGCTCGTGGCCCATCGCCTGCAGCAGGGCCAAATCGCCCTTGCGGCGGTTGCCGAAGCAGAACTCCGGCCCGATCCACACTTCACGCGCGCTCAGACGGTGCACCAGCAGTTGCTCGACGAAATCTTCGGCCTGCATCGCGGCCATGCGCGCATCGAAGCGCAGCAGGCCGATCGCATCCACGCCGAGTTCGCGCAGCATCGCGACCTTGTCGCGGGCCAGCGTCAACCGCGGCGGCGGCTCGCCCTGGGCGAAGTACTCGCGCGGCAGCGGCTCGAACGCCACCGCCACCGCAGCCACGCCCAGCGCGCGCGCGCGCGAAACGGCGTGGCGCACCAACGCACGATGACCCAGGTGCAGGCCGTCGAATGCGCCGATGCAGACCACGCTTCCGTGCGGGAACAACTGCCCGCCTTCGACGTTTCTAAACAGCCTGCTCATCTACGTGGAATGCGGCCCACCAGGGCCGATGCTTTGCAAGAGATAGCCATGAAGTATAGCCGGGCTGCCCCCGGATCAATGCTCCCGCAGGTGGCGCGGTCGGAAGCCCATGGCGACCAGGGCCACCAGATAGGTCAGGCCACCGCCGCCGACCAGCAGCGCGAGGTTGCCGATCCGGTGCCATTTGTCCATGCCGGTGAAGTCCGCCATCCCGTAGCGCAGGCCCAGCAGCACCGCCACCATCGCTAGGCAGGCCAGCCCCAGCTTGGTGACATAACCGCCCCAGCCCGCCTTGGGCTGATAGACATCGGTCTTGCCCAGCCAATACCAGAGCAGGCCCAGGTTCAGATAACTGGACAGCGCGCTGGCGATACCCAGCGCCAGATGCAGGCCCGGTTGCTTGCCCAGCGCGACCCACACGCCCTGCGCCTTGAGCGCCTCCGGCACCATGACGTGGTACAGCACGGCCAGCAGGATGAAGTTGAACACCATGTTGGCCACCAGCGCGGCCACGCCGGCGCGGACCGGGGTGCGGGTGTCCTGGCGTGCGTAGAATGCCGGCAGCACCACCTTGAGCAGCGCGAACGCTGGCAGGGCGAAGCTCAAGCCATACACCGACAGCGCGGTCATCCGGGTATCGAACGCGGTAAAGCGGCCGTACTGGAACACGGTGGCGATCAGCGGCTCGGCCAGCAGCAACAGGCCCAGCATGGCGGGAATGGCGATCAACAGCGTCGTGCGCAGGCCCCAGTCCAGCGCACTGGAGAAGCCGGCCTTGTCGGTACTGACGTGGTGGCGGGCCAGCGCCGGCAGGATCACCGTGCCCAGCGCCACGCCGAACACGCCCAGCGGCAGTTCCAGGAAGCGGTCGGCCAACGACAGCCAGGACTGCGAGCCGTCGGTCAGCTTGGCGGCGATCACCGTATCCAGCAGCAGGTTGATCTGCGCGATCGAGGAGCCGAACAGCGTCGGCACCATCAGGGTCAGTACCTTGCGCACCCCCGGATGCCGCCAGCCCCAGCGCGGCAGGGTCAGCAGGTTGATGCCCTTCAGCGAGGGCAGCTGGAACAGCAGCTGCAGCAGGCCGGCCGCCAGCACCGCCCAGCCCAGGGCCAGGATCTGCTTCTCCGGGGTGCCGCCCAGCCGCGGGGCCAGCCACAGCGCACCGGCGATCATGCACAGGTTGAGGATGACCGGGGTCAGCGCGGGCATCGCGAATTTCTGGAAACTGTTGAGCGCCCCGCCCGCCAGGGCGGTCAGCGAGACGAATAGCAGGAACGGGAAGGTCAGCCGGAACAGGTCCACCAGCAGGCCGTGCTTGGCCGGGTCGGTATCCACCCCACTGGAGAACAGGGTCGCCAGCTGCGGCGCGAAGATCAGCGCCAGCGCGGTGACCAGCAGCAGCACCCCGCCCAGCGTGCCGGCCACTCGCGACATCAGCTCGCGCAGTTCGGCGTGGGAACGGGTTTCCTTCACCTCCGTGAACACAGGCACGAACGCGGTGGCGAACGAGCCTTCGGCGAACAGCCGGCGCAGGAAATTGGGCACCCGGAAAGCGACCCAGAAGGCGTCCGTCACCGCATTGGTGCCGAACGTGGTGGTGATGACCAGGTCGCGAACCAGCCCGAGCACCCGCGAAATCATGGTCATGCTGCTGAAAGACAGCAGGCCCCGCAACATCCTTGGTGAACTCACCCGTGTTCCCTCTTGACAATTGACTTGACGTACATTTTTCGAGCCATCATACTTTCCAGCTTGCTGTTCCCATTACACCGATTTTTCAGGAAACCACCACTGTGGCCAATATCAAGTCCGCCAAGAAGCGCGCCAAGCAGACCGTCGTGCGCAACGCGCGCAATACGGCTCAGCGTTCGATGCTGCGCACCGCTGTCAAGAAGGTGATCAAGGCTCTGGATGCCAACGACGCCGCCGGCGCCGAGGCAGCCTTCGCTGTTGCCCAGCCGATCCTCGACCGTTTCAGCTCGCGTGGTCTGATCCACAAGAACAAGGCTGCTCGCCATAAGAGCCGCCTGACCGCGCGCATCAAGGCCATCAAGGCCGCCTGATACGGCGCTGCGGGTGTCGTAGAGCCACGCGCTGCGTGGCTTCGACCCAGCCGCAGAAAAAAGCCCGGCCCCGGCCGGGTTTTTTGTTGCCTGCGATCTCGAGCGCCCATCGCGATCGACGGCAGGGGCACGCCATGCGTGGCTGGCACCACAGAAAAACCCGGCCGGAGCCGGGTTTCTCAGGGGCGCGCGGGTGCGCTCAGTACGCATCGCGCGCTTGCGCCTCGTCTTCCTTCTGGCGGTCGAAGAAGGCCATGATGTTGTTCATGATCGGCCAGGTGCCTTCGCGGCCCAGCGCCGAGACCAGGTACCACGGCTGGGTCCAGCCCAGTTCGGCGACGATCTTCTCGGCGGCGGCCTTGGCCTCGTCCTCGAACATCAGGTCGGCCTTGTTCAGCACCAGCCAGCGCGGCTTGTCCAGCAGCTCCGGGTCGTGCTTTTCCAGCTCGCGCTCGATCGCACGGACCTGCTCGATCGGCGAGACACCTTCCACGCCGCCTTCCATCGGGGAGATATCCACGAGGTGCAGCAGCAGGCGGGTACGCTGCAGGTGGCGCAGGAACTGCGCGCCCAGGCCGGCGCCATCGGCCGCACCTTCGATCAGGCCGGGAATGTCGGCGATCACGAAGCTGCGGTAGTTCTCCACGCGCACGACGCCCAGATTGGGGTACAGCGTGGTGAACGGGTAATCGGCGACCTTCGGGGTCGCCGCGGACACGGCGCGGATCAGGGTGCTCTTGCCCGCATTCGGGAAGCCCAGCAGGCCCACGTCGGCCAGCAGTTTCAGTTCCAGCTTGAGCAGGCGCTCTTCACCCTCTTCACCCGGCAGCGCCTGGCGCGGCGAGCGGTTGGTGGAGCTCTTGAAATGCATGTTGCCCAGGCCGCCGCGGCCGCCCTTGGCCACCAGCAAGCGGTCGCCATGAGCGGTCAGATCGCCGATCACCTCATCGGTGCTGACGTTCATGATCACGGTGCCGATCGGCACGGTGATGACCAGGTCTTCGCCGCCCTTGCCATAAGCCTGGCGACCCATGCCGTTCTCGCCACGCTGGGCCTTGAAGATGCGGTCATGGCGGAAATCGACCAGGGTGTTGAGGTTCTCGTCGGCGCGGATCCACACGCTGCCGCCATTACCGCCGTCGCCACCGTCCGGCCCGCCCAGCGGAATGAACTTCTCGCGACGGAAACCGATGCAGCCGTTGCCGCCATTGCCGGCGATCACCTGGATTTCTGCTTCGTCTACAAGTTTCATGATTCTGGATGCCAATCTGGAGGCGGCGGGCGCGAGGTGCACCCCACCGCAGAGTCTAACGGCCCCGGTACGATCCAGGGCCGGCGGCGGGAAATGTCCCGCCCGATAGTTGATACCAACGAAAAACCCCGCCGAAGCGGGGCTTTCGTCAGCGACCCCACGCCGTGGCGTGGGCGCCTGCGTACCGCTGAAGATCAGGCTTCGGCGACGACGCTGACGGTACGACGCTTCTTCGGGCCCTTGACCGAGAACTCCACCTTGCCGTCGACGAGCGCGAACAGGGTGTGGTCACGGCCGAGGCCAACGCCGGTACCCGGATGGAACTGGGTGCCGCGCTGACGCACGATGATGTTGCCGGCATCGATGGCCTGGCCACCGAAGATCTTGACGCCGAGGTACTTCGGGTTGGAGTCGCGACCGTTGCGCGATGAGCCTACGCCCTTCTTATGTGCCATGACTGCTTCTCCTTATTACTTGCTGCCACCGGCAATGCCGGTGATCTCGATTTCGGTGTAGTACTGACGGTGACCCTGACGCTTCATGTGGTGCTTACGGCGACGGAACTTGATGATCCGGACCTTGTCGGCACGACCCTGGGACACGACCTTGGCAGTGACCGAAGCGCCGCTCAGCGCGTCGCCCAGCTTGATGCCATCGCTGTCGCCCAGCATCAGGATGTTGTCGAACTTGATCTCGTTGCCGACTTCGACTTCGAGCTTTTCAACGCGGAGCGTTTCGCCCTGCGCCACGCGGTATTGCTTACCGCCGGTTACCAGTACTGCGTACATGACCAGACTTCCTCTGTAGTTATTGTGGTCTATGGACTGCCGCCATCGAGGGCGGACAGAAGCGGAATTTTAATGACTTCAACCACTTCGGGTCAACCCACCCCCTGCTCGGACCCGGATTTGGCTGAATACGGTTCAGGAAACCGGCTGGCGGGGTCTCAGGGAATGAGACATGGGGGTGGCAAAGTCCGCGATTGCCCCCAAATCCCAAGCTCGGTAGGCTGACCGATTGCCGTTTCCGATTGCCCCACCCGCTTGCCGGCTCCCTGAGCCGAAGCCCCACAACGGATCCCCCATGGCGATGGATTTCATCCGCATCCGCGGCGCGCGGACGCACAATCTCAAGAACATCGATCTCGACCTGCCCCGCGACAAGCTCATTGTCATCACCGGCCTGTCCGGTTCGGGCAAGTCGTCGCTGGCGTTCGACACCATCTACGCTGAAGGCCAGCGCCGTTACGTGGAGTCGCTGTCGGCCTATGCCCGCCAGTTCCTCAGCGTGATGGAAAAGCCGGACCTGGACCACATCGAGGGCCTGTCCCCGGCGATCTCGATCGAGCAGAAGTCGACCTCGCACAACCCGCGCTCGACCGTCGGCACGATCACCGAGATCTACGACTACCTGCGCCTGCTGTACGCCCGCGTCGGCAGCCCGCGCTGCCCGGACCACGGCTACCCGCTGGAAGCGCAGACGGTCAGCCAGATGGTCGACCACGTGCTGACCCTGGATGCCGAGCAGCGCTACATGCTGCTGGCCCCGGTGATCCGCGAGCGCAAGGGCGAGCATGCCCAGGTGTTCGACCAGCTGCGGGCGCAGGGCTACGTGCGCGTACGCGTGGACGGCCAACTGCATGAAATCGATGCGGTGCCGCCGCTGGCGCTGCGCCAGAAGCACACCATCGAAGCGGTGATCGACCGCTTCCGGCCGCGCGAGGACATCAAGCAGCGCCTGGCCGAGAGCTTTGAAACCGCGCTGAAGCTGGGCGACGGGATGGTCTCGGTGCAGTCGCTGGATGTGGAGGATGCGCCCGCGCATCTGTTCTCCTCCAAGTACAGCTGCCCGGTCTGCGATTACTCGCTGCCCGAGCTGGAACCGCGCCTGTTCTCGTTCAACTCGCCGGTCGGCGCCTGCCCGGGCTGCGATGGCCTGGGCATGGCCGAGTTCTTCGATCCCTCGCGCGTGGTGGTGCACCCGGAGCTGTCGCTCTCGGCCGGTGCCGTGCGCGGTTGGGACCGCCGCAATGCGTACTACTTCCAGCTGATCGCCTCGCTGGCCAAGCACTACAAGTTCGACACCGACGCCCCCTGGCAGAGCCTGCCCGAGGACGTGCGCCAGGCCGTGCTGTACGGCAGCGGCGATGAAACGATCACCTTCACCTACTTCACTGAAGCCGGTGGCCGTACCCAGCGCAAGCATCGCTTCGAGGGCATCATTCCCAACCTCGAACGCCGCTACAAGGAAACCGAATCGGCGGCGGTACGCGAAGAGCTGGCCAAGTACATCAGCGAGCGCAACTGCCCCGAGTGCCAGGGCCAGCGGCTGAACAAGGCCGCGCGCAATGTGTTCGTGGCCGACCGTGCGCTGCCCGAACTGGTGGTGATGCCGATCGACGATGCGCTGAAGTTCTTCAGCAGCATGACCCTGCCCGGCTGGCGCGGCGAGATCGCCGGCAAGATCGTCAAGGAGATCGGCGAACGGCTTGGCTTCCTGGTCGACGTCGGTCTGGATTACCTGACCCTGGAGCGCAAGGCCGACACCCTGTCCGGTGGTGAAGCCCAGCGCATCCGGCTGGCCTCGCAGATCGGTGCGGGCCTGGTCGGCGTGATGTACGTGCTGGATGAGCCGTCGATCGGCCTGCACCAGCGCGACAACGAGCGCCTGCTCGGCACCCTGACCCGCCTGCGCGACCTCGGCAACACGGTGATCGTGGTCGAGCATGACGAAGACGCGATCCGCCTGGCCGACTACGTGCTGGACATCGGTCCGGGCGCGGGCGTGCACGGCGGCGAGATCGTCGGCCAGGGCACGCTGCAGGACATCCTGGATGCGCCGCGTTCGCTGACCGGCCAGTACCTGTCGGGAAAGCGCGCCATCGAAATCCCGGCGCGCCGGCACAAGCCGAACCCGAAGATGACGCTGCACCTGCGCGGTGCCAGCGGCAACAACCTCAAGGGCGTGGACCTGGACATTCCGTCGGGCCTGCTGACCTGCATCACCGGCGTGTCCGGCTCGGGCAAGTCGACCCTGATCAACGACACCCTGTTCTCGCTGGCTGCCAACGAGATCAACGGCTCCTCGCACCCGATCGCCCCGTACAAGGAAGTGGACGGGCTGGATCTGTTCGACAAGGTGGTGGACATCGACCAGTCGCCGATCGGCCGCACCCCGCGCTCGAACCCGGCCACCTACACCGGTCTGTTCACCCCGCTGCGCGAGCTGTACGCGCAGGTCCCCGAAGCGCGTGCGCGCGGTTATTCGCCGGGCCGCTTCAGCTTCAACGTGCGCGGCGGCCGCTGCGAAGCATGCCAGGGCGATGGCCTGATCAAGGTGGAAATGCACTTCCTGCCGGACGTCTACGTACCCTGCGATGTCTGCCACGGCAAGCGCTACAACCGCGAAACGCTGGAGATCCTCTACAAGGGCTACAACATCAACGACGTGCTGCAGATGACCGTCGAAGATGCGCTGAAGCTGTTCGAGCCGGTGCCGAGCATCGCGCGCAAGCTGGAAACGCTGGTCGATGTGGGCCTGAGCTACATCAAGCTGGGCCAGAGCGCGACCACGCTGTCCGGCGGTGAAGCGCAGCGTGTGAAGCTGTCCAAGGAACTGTCGCGCCGCGATACCGGGCGCACCCTGTACATCCTGGATGAGCCGACCACCGGCCTGCACTTCCACGACATCGAAGCGCTGCTCGGCGTGCTGCACAAGCTTCGCGACGAAGGCAACACGGTGGTGGTGATCGAGCACAACCTGGACGTGATCAAGACCGCCGACTGGATCGTCGATCTGGGTCCGGAAGGCGGCCATCGCGGTGGCACCATCCTGGTCACCGGTACGCCGGAAGACGTGGCGGCCTGCCCGACCTCGTACACCGGCCAGTTCCTGGCCAAGATGCTGCCCTCCACCAGCGCGCGCCCGGAACAGCCGGCGGCCGTGGCCAACAAGCCCGACGCCCGCCCGCCGCGCAAGGCCAAGCCGGAACCGAAGAAGGCCGTGCGCAAGACCGCCGCGACCAAATCCCCCAGCAAGACCAAGAAGAAGACCGCATGAGCAACGAGCACAAGATCCTCGCCCGCGTGCCGATCAGCGTCCGCTGGCGCGACATGGACAGCATGGGCCACGTGAACAACGCCAAGTACATCTCCTACCTGGAAGAAGCGCGCGTGCGCTGGATGCTGGGGGTGGAGGGCGTTTCGATGACCGACCGGATCGCACCGGTGGTGGCGGCGACCAACGTCAACTATCGCCTGCCGATCGTGTGGCCCAACGACATCGTGGTGGAACTGTTCGTCGAGCGACTCGGCAACAGCAGCGTGACCATCGGCCACCGCATCGTGGACGAGAAGAACGACAGCACGCTGTATTCGGACGGCAACGTGGTGGTGGTCTGGATGGACACGCAGACCGGCAAGAGCGCGCCATTGCCCGAGGCGATCCGCACCGCGTCGAGCTGACAGGGTTTGCAACATCGAACCTAGAGGTAGTGCCGGCCGCTGGCCGGCAGCTTCGTGATCCTGATGATCCGCGTGGGTGCCGGCCAGTCGCCGGCACTACCGTTCCATGCCCCATGAGGCCTTACGGTACCGCGCTGCGCACCTGCAACGTTCCATCCACCTTGCGCCCATCTTCCAGGCTCAGCCGCAACGGCAGCTGCGCGCCTTCCTTGAGCGCCACCTCCGGCTGCATCAGCATCAGATGCAGTCCACCCGGTTTGAGCGTGACCGTCGTGCCCGCCGCGATCGGCAAGCGCTCCACCGCGCGCATGCGGCTCACACCATCAACCAGCGTGGTTTCGTGCAGCGACACATCACCGAACGCCTTGCTGCCGGCGGCAACCACCGCCACCGCCTTGCCGCAGTCATTGCGGATCTGGCCATAGCCGGCCGCCATCGGCATCGCGCCCGGCGGCATGCGTACCCACCCCTCGCGCAGTGACACACAGGCCGGCTCTGCCGCCACGGCCGATGTTGCGAACGCACACAGCCCCAACAATACGCACACGAATGGTTTGGTTATCATCGGCTTCGTTCCCTGTCCGCAACGAGACTGCAGCATGACGACGCTCATCGAGGTGATCAACCATGGTCCCATCCGCGAACTGCGGCTGGCCAGGCCACCGGTCAATGCGTTGGACACCGAGCTGTGCCGGCACCTGATCCACGCGATCAACCAGGCCATGTCCGATGACGTGCACGGCATCGTGCTGTCCGGCAGCGAGCGCATCTTCAGTGCCGGCATGGACGTGCCGCACCTGCTCGGCCACGGCGATGACAAACACAAGCTGCTGGACAGCTGGCAGGCCTTCTTCGGCGCCGTGCGCACGCTGGCCGAATGCCGCGTCCCGGTGGTTGCCGCCATGACCGGGCACGCCCCGGCCGGCGGCTGCGTGCTCGCCTTGTGTTGCGACTACCGGATCATCGCGCGCAGCCCCGATGCCGCCCATCCCACGGTGATCGGACTGAACGAAGTGCAGGTCGGGTTGGTCGCACCGGAAGGCATCCAGCGCCTGATGCGCCGCGTTGTCGGCCATCATCGGGCCACCACCCTGCTGGTCGGTGGCGAGATGGTGCCGGCCGAGCGTGCACTGCAGATCGGGCTGGTCGACGAAGTGGTCGACGCCAATCTGGTGGTCGCCCGCGCCGTGGCCTGGCTGCAGAACCTGCTCACGCTGCCGCGCCAGCCGATGCTGCTGACCCGCGCCATCGCCCGTGCCGATCTCCACGAGGCCCTGCACGCCGACCTGATCCAGCTGGATCGCTTCATCGAGGCCTGGTACGCCCCGGACGCCCAGCAGGCGCTGCAGGGCTTGGTGGCCAGACTGGGCAAGGGATGACCCACCACAGCTGAAGCGCCCGCGCACACCGGTAGTGCCGGCCGCTGGCCGGCTCCCGCTGCGCCTGGACACGACGCGGAGCCGGCCAGCGGCCGGCAGTACCGGACCCCGTATAATCGGCGCCAGTCCAACCCAGGTTGCCGCCTTTGTCCGCCACGCACGAACCCGTCGTTTCCGAGCTGATCGACCTGCTCTCGCTCGAACGCCTGGAAGACAATCTGTTCCGCGGCCAGAGCCGCGATATCGGCACCAAGTACGTCTTCGGTGGCCAGGTGCTGGGCCAGGCGCTGTCGGCCGCCCAGAAGACGGTCGAGAACGGCCGTCACGTGCATTCCTTGCATGCCTACTTCCTGCGCGCCGGCAACATCGACCATCCCATCGTCTATGACGTGGATCGCACCCGCGATGGCGGCAGCTTCTCCGTGCGCCGGGTCACCGCGATCCAGCACGGCAAAGTGATCTTCTTCTGCGCCGCGTCGTTCCAGCAGGCCGAGACGGGCGCCGAGCACCAGCACAAGATGCCGGAAGTGCCGCAGCCCGAAGACATCGAACCGAACCAGCCGCTGCCGCAGGCCGTGCTGGATCGCCTGCCGATCAAGGTACAGCGCTGGCTCTCGCGGGGCGGTCCGTTCGAGTTCCGCCATGTGTACCCGCGTGACGAACTCAACCCGCCCAAACGCCCGCCGTACCACCAGGTCTGGTTGCGCCTGAACGAGACCGTCGGCGATGCGCCCGAGCTGCATCAGGCGCTGCTCGCCTACGCCTCGGATTTCCACCTGCTCGGCACCGCGACCTTCCCGCACGGCATCAGCTACTACCAGCCGCATGTGCAGATGGCTTCGCTGGACCATGCGATCTGGTTCCACCGTCCGTTCCGCGCCGACGACTGGCTGCTGTATTCGCTGGACAGCCCCAGCGCGCAGGATTCGCGCGGCCTGGCCCGCGGCCAGTTCTTCACCCGCAACGGTATTCTGGTCGCCAGCACCGCGCAGGAAGGCCTGATCCGCGTGGTCGATGACAGTGCTGCGGCTGCCGCCGTGCCGGCCAAGGACTGACATGAGACAGATTTTCAACAGCCAGCGCGTCGAGACCGTGGAAGGCGTGGCCCAGCTGCTGCGCGACGCCGGCATCGAAGTGCGTATCACCAACGGGCGCTCGTACCACAGCAAGCGCGGCAGCCAGTTCAGCTATCTGGACAAGGAAAAGGCCACCACCCACCCGACCCTGTGGGTGGTGCACGCCGACGACCAGCCGCGCGCCCGCGAGATCCTGCGCGATGCACGCCTGCTGGAAACCACGCGGCGCGATCACCCGACCGCGCAGTTCGCGTTCCGCGATGAGGTCGCCCAGAACGACGCGCCGCGCAACTGGGCCTGGCGCATCCGCATCGGCCTGCTGCTGGTGATCGCCGCCGTGGCGATGGTGGTGGTCATGCGCCACCGCAGCGCCCCGGTCGTGGCGCCCGCGCCGGCATCGGCTCCGGCACCGGCCGTGCAGCCGACGGCGTCACCGAACGCACCGGCAGCCACCCCGCCGGAAGAAGAGGAAGTGCGGGTCCGAATCCAGCCCACCGAGTAACGGGTAGTGCCGGCCGCTGGCCGGCTCCGCAGGATGCCAACCGTACGAGGCGCCGGCCAGCGGCCGGCACTACCCGGTCACATTCCGGTTCAGCCATCGTCATACTCGGATCACCGCCGGGGAACGTGCCATGACGCATCCGCTGACCACTACGCTCGAACGCGAGCTGCCCGCTGCCGCAGGCGGCTGCCAGCAGTCCTACGGGCGCATCGTGCTGGCCTGCCAGAACACGGTCACCGCGATCGCGCTGGCGATCACCCGCGATGTGCATGCCAGCGAGGACATCGCGCAGGAAGCCTTCATCAAGGCCTGGCAGCAGCTCAACCAGCTGCACAACCACGCCAGCTTCCTGCCGTGGCTGCGCCAGATCACCCGCAACCTCGCCCGTGACTGGCTGCGCGCCAACCGCGGCCGACCGCTCTCCGGTGAAGCGGCGGAAATCGCGATCAACATGGCCGCCGATCCCAGCCCGAGTGCGCCCGATCATCTGCAGCGGGTGGAGGAGGAACTGGCTGCTGAAGACATCATCTCGGCACTGCCGGAGGACAGCCGCGAAACCCTGCTGCTCTATTACCGCGAAGGCCAGAGCTCGCAGCAGGTCGCCGACCTGCTCGGGCTCAGTGATGCCGCCGTTCGCAAGCGCCTGTCGCGTGCACGTGCCACCGTCCGTGAGGAGATGCTGCGTCGTTTCAGCGACTTCGCCCGCAGCAGCGCGCCGAGTGCCGCCTTCGCCACGACAGTGGCCTCGATGGTGCTCGTCGCCGCCCCCGGTACGGCCAGTGCCGCGATCCTGCTGGGCACCGGGCTGGGCACGGGCAAGCTCGGCCTGGGCGGGGCCAGTGTCTCCGGCGGTGCCGCGATGGGGTCGTTGACGGCCGCGGCCAGCCAGACACAGGTATTTCCACCGGATCTGGCGTGGGGCGCGATCATCGGCGGCATGGTCGGCGGCGTGCTGGGGAGCTACCTCGGTGGGCGTTATCTGCTCTCGTATGCCGAGAACGACGGCGAACGCGCGGCCATCCGCAGGTTCGTGCACTACAGCACCTTCACTGCGATGCTGGTCTGCATGTCTGTGTTCGCCCTGACCTACCTTCAGCCGGGGGGGTACTCCCCGGTGGTGGCCCTCGTCATCGGACTGGCACTGGTCAACTACCAGTGCCTGGGTCCGCTGCAGCGGATCATGGCACCGATGATCGCGCGCGACGCGGCCCGTCACGGGCGCACCGGTCCGAACTGGAAATACGAGTCGCTTTACGGCCGCAAAGCGGTGTGGGTGATGAATCTTGTGGTAATCGGCACCATCGTCTGGGCGATGTACAAGAACGGCCGCATCTGACGAAGAAAAGCGCCGGTCGATGACCGGCGCTTATGTTGTGCAACGTCAGGGTATCGCTTACTTGGCGGCCGGTGCCTTCGGCGGCATCGGCGGCATCGGCGGCTTGCCATCGCGGTGCTTGCCATCGCGATGATCGCCACGCGGACCACCGAACGGGCCCTTGGCCGCATCGAACTCTGCCTTGCTCAGCTGGCCGTCCTTGTTGGTGTCGGCCGCCGCGAACCAGGCATCACGATGCTGCTTCATGCGCAGCTCGCGGTCGGCCTTGTCCAGGTAGCCATCCTTGTTGACGTCCATCTCATCGAAGCGCGCGGCCAGGCGCGGGTCGGCCTTGGCTTCCTCACGGCTGATGCGGCCGTCCTTGTTGGTGTCCAGCTTGGCCATCCAGTCGCCATGACCACCCGGGCCACGGCCGTGACGCTTGCCATGTCCGCGCGGCAGTTCCTCGCGGGAGAGCTTGCCGTCCTTGTTCTTGTCCAGGGTGTCGAACTGCGCGGCAAGGCGCGGCGCCTTCGCCGCTTCAGTGCGATCGATGAAGCCATCGCCATTGGTGTCCAGCTTGGCACGGGCCGGCTTGTCCGCCGCGGCAGGGGTATCGGCAGCGACCGCCAGGCCGGCAGCGCCGGTGGACAGCAGCAGGGCCAGCAGCAGAAGGGGTTTGCGGTTGCGCATGGGGTTACTCCGATGTGTAGGGGGAACGGCGTGCGGTGCGTGGCACCCACACCGGTAACAACGCGTGGGCACCCGCGGCGTTGACAGCCCGGTCGGCCAGGTTCATGTGGCAGACAGTCGCGGCGGCTGCGACGGCACGGGGCTATGCTGTAGGCATGGCAATACACGGCGACCGCGACGACGAGCTGCGACTGTTCCAGACCGGCGACCACCCCTGTGGCTACTGGCCGGAACGGGCCGCGCGCGACCTGGTGCTCGATCCCAACGATCCGCGCCTGGGCACGCTGTACCCGATGGCGCTGGGCTGGGGCTTCCGCCGCTCCGGCGATCTGGTCTACCGCCCGCACTGTGCCGACTGCCACGCCTGTGTGGCCGTGCGCATTCCCGTGGCCCGCTTCGCACCGGACCGCAGCCAGCGCCGCTGCCTGGCCCGCAATGCGGATCTGGAAGTGCGTATCGTCGCGGCCGAACAGACCGAAGAGCAGTTCGCGCTGTACCACCGCTACCTGACCCATCGCCACGCGCAGGGCGGCATGGACGAACACGGCCCGCACGAGTTCGACCAGTTCCTGATCGGCCGCTGGTCGCAGGGCCGTTTCATTGAAATCCGCGGCCCGGCAGTGGACGGCCATCGCGGCCCGCTGCTCGGGGTCGCCGTGACCGATGTCACCCCGCAAGGGCTCTCGGCGGTCTATACGTTCTTCGACCCGGAGCAGGCCCATCGCGGGCTGGGCACCTTCGCGATCCTGCAGCAGATCGCCTGGGCCCAGCGCGAACAGCTGCCGCACCTGTACCTGGGCTACTGGATCCGCGACCACCGCAAAATGGACTACAAGCGCCGGTTCCGCCCGCTGGAGGCCTACGACGGCCGCCGCTGGCACGCCTTCGATGACGAATTGGACGGCCGCTGACGCATCACTGACACCGCGCCGGGTGCAAAATAGGCGGATGAAAGCCCATCCCCTGATCCTTGCCCTGGCCCTGCTCTGCGGCGCCTGCGCCCAGACCCCTGCCAAGACCGCCGCCATGCCGGATACCGCCTCCGCCCCGCTGCGGATCGCCACCTACAACACCTCCCTGTACAGCGACGATACCGGCGGCCTGATCGCCGAGCTGGAGGGCGACAGCGAACACGCGCGCAAGATTGCCGCCGTCCTGCAGCAGGTCCGCCCGGATCTGGTCCTGCTCAACGAGTTCGATTACGACGATGCCCACCGCGCCGCCGACCTGTTCCAGCAGCGCTACCTGGAAGCTGCCCAGCCGGGCGGCGGTGAGCCGCTGCACTACGCCTATCGCTACCTCGCCCCGGTCAACACCGGCGTGCAGAGCGGCCTGGACCTGGACAACAACGGCGAGATCGGCGGCAAAGGCCGCGCCCGTGGCAACGATGCCTGGGGCTACGGCCTGCACCCGGGCCAGTACGGCATGCTGGTGCTGTCGCGCTACCCGATTGATGAAGCCAAGGTCCGCAGCTTCCAGCTGCTGAAGTGGAGCGCGATGCCTGGTGCCCTGCGCCCGATCGACCCACGCACCGGTAAATCCTTCTACAACGACCACGTCTGGTCGCAGCTGCGCCTGTCCTCCAAATCGCACTGGGACGTGCCGGTGACCACCCCGAACGGCACCGTACACGCCCTGGTCTCGCACCCGACCCCGCCGGTCTTCGACGGCCCGGAAAAGCGCAACGCCGCCCGCAACCACGACGAACTGCGCCTGTGGCAAGACTACCTCAAGGACCGCGACACCGCGTGGCTGTGCGATGACCGCGGCCAATGCGGCGGCCTCGCGCAGGACGCACGCTTCGTCATCCTCGGCGACCTCAACAACGACCCGGTCGACGGCGACGGCCGCCACGACGCCATCGTCGAACTGATTGAAAACCCCCGCGTCCTGCGCTACCCCACCCCGCGCAGCGTCGGCGCCGAGCAGACCAGCCTGGCCTACGCCGAGAAAGGCATCGCCCGCAAAGGCGCCCCCTTCCACGCCACCGGCGACTTCGGCCCGAAATCCGGCACCATGCGCCTGGACTACGTCCTGCCCTCGGTCGGCTTCAACTACATCGGCAGCGGCGTGTTCTGGCCGTCCAATGACAGCCCGGAAGCAAACATCGCCGACGGCAGCGATCACCACTTGGTGTGGGTCGACGTGAAATAAAGTCTGCTCCGTATTCAACGAAAAAACGGCGAGCCAAGGCTCGCCGTTTTTCGTTTGCTCCGCTGTTCGAACCGCGCAACCGACCTTCCACGAGGAGGTGATCGGGCAGCCCGATGAAGGACCGTGTGCGGCATGGATGCCGCACTACGAGCCCCCAGGGATGGGTTTACGGCGTGTCCTGCATCGGGCTGCCCGATCGCCTCACACCGGCAGCAACCAAGGCGCCAGCTTCGCCTTCTGCGTCGGCCAAACCCACCTCAAGACCGCAACTCGATCCCGATAGCCTCAGCCGCCTCGCGCGCAATCCTCCGCGCCTCATCGATATCCGTCCCCCGCGCCAACGTCACCCCCACCCGGCGATGCCCGTGCACACTCGGCTTGCCGAACAGACGCAGCGCCGAATCCGGCTGCACCAGCGCCGCCGCCACATTACTGAAGAACGGCACGCCCTCACCATGCGCCAACAGCGCGCACGACGCCGACGGACCACTCTGGCGGATCACCGGAATCGGCAGCCCCAGGATCGCGCGCGCATGCAGCGCGAACTCACTCAACTCCTGCGATGCCAAGGTCACCAGACCCGTGTCATGCGGCCGCGGCGATACCTCGCTGAACCACACCTCGTCGCCCTTCACGAACAACTCGACCCCGAACAGCCCCCAGCCGCCCAGCTCGTCGGTGATCGCCTGCGAAATCTCTTCCGCCCGCGCCAGCGCACGTGGCGACATCGGCTGCGGCTGCCAGCTCTCACGGTAATCCCCGTCTTTCTGCCAGTGCCCGATCGGCGCACAGAACGACGTCCCGCCTGCATGGCGCACGGTCAGCAGCGTGATTTCGTATTCGAAGTCAATGAAGCCCTCCACGATGCAGCGCCCGGCGCCGGCGCGGCCACCGGTCTGCGCGTACTCCCAGGCCGGCGCGATGTCCGCCTCCTGGCGCAGCGTGCTCTGGCCCTTGCCCGAGGAGGACATCACCGGCTTGACCACGCACGGCAGCCCGATCGCCGCCACGGCTGCACGGTACTCGGCGTCCGTATCGACGAAACGGTAGGGCGAGGTCGGCAGGCCCAGCGTCTCGGCGGCGAGCCGGCGGATGCCCTCGCGGTCCATGGTCAGGCGTGCCGCACGCGCAGTCGGCACCACGCGCAGGCCCTGCTCCTGTTCCAGCTGGACCAGCGTCTCGGTATGGATCGCCTCGATCTCCGGCACTACCAGATGCGGCTTTTCCTGCGCGATCAGCGCGCGCAGCGCCATCGCGTCGAGCATGTCGATCACGTGCGAACGGTGCGCCACCTGCATGGCCGGCGCATCGGCATAGCGGTCGGCGGCGATCACTTCCACCCCCAGCCGCTGCAGTTCGATGGCGACCTCCTTGCCAAGTTCACCGGACCCCAGCAGCAGCACACGGGTGGCGGAAGGAGACAGCGGCGTACCGAGCGTGGACATGGCGGTGTTCCGGGCAACAGGGGCGGGAGGGCATTTTAGCTGTTGCGCCCCCTCCATGACCGGCCCGCCCGGCACTTGCGGACTGATATCAATTTGATATCTTCCAATCAACTACCCAAGGACGCCCCGCCATGAAAGAGAAGTCGATCCGCTCGCTGTCCGGCCTGCCCTTCCTGCTGCTGGTGCTGGCCCTGACCGCGGTGGCCGTGTGGATGTTCGTGGTCGGGGTGGACAAGGGAAACCGCAACCCGGCGCTGATCATCGGCAGCCTCCTGCTCGCCACCACCGCCCTGCTCAGCCTGGTCGGCCTGTATACGGTGCAGCCCAACCAGGCGGTGGTCGTCAGCCTGTTCGGCAAGTACGTCGGCACCGTCAAGGAGAATGGCCTGCGCTGGAACAACCCGTTCTTCACCAAGGTCAAGGTGAGCCAGCGCGTGCGCAACTTCGAAAGCGGCAAGCTCAAGGTCAATGAGCTTGATGGCAGCCCGATCGAGATCGCCGCGGTGATCGTGTGGCAGGTGGTGGATGCTTCCGAGGCTGTCTACAACGTGGATGACTACGAGAGCTTCGTGCACATCCAGTCCGAATCGGCGCTGCGCGCGATGGCGACCAGCTATCCGTATGACCAGCACGAAGAAGGCCAACTGTCGCTGCGCAGCCATGCCGCTGAAATCTCCCAGCACCTCAAGGACGAGCTGGCCGAGCGCCTGGCCGATGCCGGCGTGCAGGTGATCGATGCGCGCATCAGCCACCTCGCCTACGCGCCGGAAATCGCTCAGGCCATGCTGCAGCGACAGCAGGCGAACGCCGTCATCGCTGCACGCACGCGTATCGTCGCTGGTGCGGTCGGCATGGTCGAAATGGCCTTGGCCGAACTGCAGAAGAACGGCGTGGTCCAACTCGATGAAGAGCGCAAGGCGCACATGGTGAGCAACCTGCTCACGGTGCTGTGTTCGGACCGTGGCACCCAGCCGGTGGTCAATGCCGGTTCGCTGTATTGATGCACCAGCGTGCTGACCCAGCGTCGGCACCTGCCAACGCAACCCGGCGCCGAGGGGACGGCACGGGGTGTAGATAAAGGACCCCCGCATGACCGAAAAGAAAGCGTACCCGCTGCGTATCAATGCCGACGTCCTGGCGGCGGCGCAGCGCTGGGCCGACGACGATCTGCGCAGCCTCAATGCGCAGATCGAATACGTGCTGCGTGATGCACTGCGCAAGGCCGGACGCCTTCCCAAGCCCACCACCGACAAGGAGAGCAAATCATGAGCAGGCGCTGGAGCTACCTGACCGTTGAAGTAAAGCCGGGCACAATGGGCAGTGTGAAGCCCAACGACATACAGGACGAACTGACCCGGCACGGCAACCTGGGCTGGGAACTGGTCAACAAGGAGGTTTGAGATGCCTGCAGCTCAATCCTTCGAGGTTGCCCCATCGCCGGTCTGGCGACTGCTGTGGCTGTGGATTCCGCTGCTGCTCGTCGCTGGCCTGATGGTCGGCACCGCGCTGGACGCACCGGAGCGTTCGCACACCGAACTGTTCATCACCCTGCCATTCCTGGCGGTGCTGGCGGCCGCACTGACGTGGGCCTACAGCCGGCGTCGCATCGTGCTGCATGAGGACAGCCTGGAGGTGTTGTCGACCTTCTACCGCAAGCGCGTGCCGGTCAGCGCGATGCGGCTGGACGAGGCACGTATCGTCGACTTCGCCGAGCATGGCCGGTACAAGCCGTCGATCAAGACCAACGGCTACGGCGTACCGGGCTTCCAGTCCGGGCACTACCGCATGGCCGATCGCAGCAAGGCGTTCTGCCTGATCACCGACAGCAGCCGCGTGCTGCACGTGCCGCTGCGCGATGGCAGCGCCCTGGTGATCAGCCCGGACCGCCCACGTGCACTGCTCGATGCCCTGCAGGCGCTGGCCGGGCCGCCGCGCGCGCACTAAGCTTGCAGCATGCGCCGACCTCCTGCCCTGCTGATCAACACCGCCCAGATCGAACTGTGGCCCGGCGGCCTCCTGCGTGCGCGCAGCTCCGCCGACGCGCGCGCCCTGGCCCGTGCACAGTGGGTGCTGCGGCGCAAACGCGATGGGCGCTACCTCGCCGTGGCCACCGCGCACGGCGTGCTGCCGCTGGTGCCGCGCCTGATGCGTGAGCCGGGCATCGAGGAAGCACTGGATGCGCTGGACCGCCAGGTGCTGGATCGCCGCCGTGGCAGTGTGCCCGATGCACTGCTGCCGCTGAGCGGGCTGCAGCATCGCCTGGAAGCCCTCGGGATCGATGCCGAGGCTTACGAAGCCGGCACCGGTCTCGCGCTGGAAGCCGAACCGGCTCAGCTGCATCTGGCCGGCTTCGACCGCTACCGGCGGCCACTCTGGCTGCAGCGTGACGCCGCCCGCAGCTGGCAACGCCTGCGCGCGCGGGCCGCTGCCGATGGCATCGCCCTGGATGCGATCTCCGGCTACCGCAGCCACGATTACCAACTCGGGATATTCGCGCGCAAACGCAGCCGCGGGCTGAGCGTGGAGGAGATCCTCACGGTCAACGCCGCGCCGGGCTACAGCGAGCACCACAGCGGCTACGCGCTGGATATCGGCACCCCCGGCGAACCGCCGGCGGAAGAATCGTTCGAGTCGACTGCCGCGTTCGCGTGGCTGGGCGAGCATGCCGGTCGCTTCGGGTTCCAGCTGAGCTACCCGCGGGACAACCCGCATGGGATTGTCTACGAACCGTGGCACTGGTGCTGGCACGACGCCATACCCTGACCAGCGCGACCCACAAGGAGGGCGACCATGGACGATCAGAATCCCTACCAGGCCGGTGAGGTTCCCCCCACCCCGCCAATGGCGCCGCACTGGGAACAGGTGCCGAGCGGGATCACCAGGCCAGTCACCCAGCTCTGGCTACTGGGCGCGGGACTCACCGTGTTCACCCTCGCCACGGGCGGCTGGACGTGGGCCACCAACCGGCACGTGTTCGCCATGATGAACTTCGTCGCTGCTGCGATGCTCGGCTGCGTTTACCTGGGTCTGGCAGTGGGGGTCTACAAACGCAGCCGGGTGGCGGCCTGCCTGACCGTTGCGTTGTGGGCATGGGTCTTCGTGATGCATCTGAGGCAGGACACTGCAGGCCTGGCAGACACGCTGCGGAGGATGGGGATGATGGTGGCGATCGGGGTCGTGGTCCTCCGCGGCACCTTCGCCACCTTCCGCCATCACCGCTACCTTGCGGCGAAAAAGCACCAGCCAGCACGGGCGCGAATCAGCGACGACCCGGCCTTCGCGCCGAAGCCGCCGGCCGCGTAGCATCACCCCTGCGAGCGGTTGGTCGTCGCCTTCGCATCCACCGTGAAATCGGCGATCCGCCACAGATACAGGCTGGCATAGGTCCGGAACGGGCCCCACTTCTCGCCGCGGCCGAGCAGCTCCTTCGGGGTCGGCATCCGTTCGGCCTTGTCCACACGCTGGGCGCCCTTGCGGACACCGAGGTCGTCCACCGGCAGGATGTCCGGGCGACCCAGCCGGAACATCAGCATCATCTCCACCGTCCAGCGGCCGATGCCACGGATTGGAACCAGCGCCTCGATGATCGCGTCGTGGTCCATCACCGACATCCGACGCAGGTCGGGGATCTCGCCCGCCGCCTCGCGACGCGCCAGGTCTCGCAGGGCCAGCGCCTTGTTGCCCGAGACCCCGCAGACCCGCAGCCCGGCATCATCGATGCGCGCCAGCGTATCGGCGTGCAGGCGGGTGCTGCCGATGGCGGTCTCCACCCGCCCGACGATCGTCGAGGCAGCCTTGCCGCTGAGCTGCTGGAACAGGATTGCTCGTGCCAGCGCATCGACCGGGTCGAAGGTCTTCGCCCAGCCAGGTTGCGGGTGGATCGGGCCGAGCCGCTTCATCCACGTGCCCAGCCGCCGGTCGCGCCGGCTCAGCCAGTCGTGCGCTTCATCGACATCAAAGCCACGGCGGTAACGGGGCATGTCAGCGCCTCAGCGCGTTCAGCCCGTAGGCCAGCCAGCCCACCATCAGGGCCGTACCGCCAATGGGCGCCAATTGGGTGCTGAGCTTCCACAGCGCGCCTGCCACCAGGCTGCCGGAGAACAGCAGCGTGCCGATCAGCAGCACATACAGGGCCAGCCGACCCAATGTGTTCTGCTGGGTCGGGCCGAGTACGGCCAGCGCCACCCCGTGCCCGAAGGCGTACAGGGCCGCGGTGGTCACATGCGACTGCGCCAGCGGGTCGGCGATGCCATGGGAGGCGTAAGCCGACAGGCCCACCGCCGTAGCCGCGAGCAGGCCGCCCAGGCCGGCCAGCAGGGAGGCTTTGCGCGTGCGTCGTTCCAGGTTGAGCATGCTTGCGTCCTTCAGACAGTGCCCCGTGGCCGGAGCCAAAAAAAAACGCGCCGCAGGAAGCGGCGCGTTTCAGGTCGTGCGTTACATCACGGCAACCGTCGGATTACTTGACGGCCCAGTAGATGTCGTACGTGCCTTCCGGAGTGAACGACTTGTCCACGCCGTCCTTCCAGGACTCGTACGGACGATCGATCACTTCGTTGCCGCCGGTCACCGACCACGCACGCAGGGCGTTGCGGGCGATGTCCAGGCCGGCCATGTGGCCGGTGTAGGCCGCGTGGGCCGAACGATGCGGAGCCACATGCACGTACTTGACCGGTGCACCATCGTCGATCTTCACCGTCAGGGCTTCGGCCGTCGCAGCTTCAGCACCCTTCTTCTTGACCGGCTGGGCCACGTCGAAGGCGTACTTCTCGGCGCCGAAATCGGTGGTGATGATGCGGAACGGACCGGCGGCTTCGAGGTTGTTGGCCTCCATGACGCGCTTGATCCACTCCTGGTTGTCCTTGATGGACTTGGTGATGGTCTCCTGGCCGCGGTCAACGTTGCCGGCGGTGACGACCAGCAGGTCCTCGGCCGGAACGTCCACGATGCCCAGATCGGTCAGCGGGGCTTCGGCGGTGCGGTAGTCCACGTTCGGCACGGTGGCCAGCATGTTGGCCATGCGCGACAGACCCAGCTTCAGGTCGTCACCCGCGTGACGGCTGACGTACAGGCCAGCGTAGCGACCGAACAGGTTGAACCCGTACTTGACGCTGTAGTCCTGCGTGATCTTGACGTTGCGGCCACCCTTGCCGGTCGGCTCCAGGGTGAAGTTGGTCACCTTGTCGTGGCCCTTGGTCTGGTCCTCGATGGCGATGGCAACGTGCTTGTTCTGCTCGGACTCGGTGATCACCCAGCTACCCTGGCCCAAGGAACCTTCCTTGGAGGAGTAGTCCAGGCGTGCGCCGACACCGGCAGCCGGGCCGGAGTGCTTCAGTTCAACGGCGGGATCGCGCAGCAAGAGCGGGTTCCAGTCCTTGAAGCGGCGCAGGCTGTTGACCGTGTCGTACACGATCGTCATCTTGCGGTTGGTCTCGATGCTTTCGGAAATATGGCGCTCGCCCGGCAGACATACGCCAATGATGACGAACAGGCCAGCCACGATCCCCAAGGCGATCAGGAACTCGATAATACGGGTCATTCAGGAGTCTCCGGGGCCGATCCCACGGCCGGGTTGATTGAAGCGAAGCGCCAATCCTAGCAGGCTTCGCCGGTGTTGTTGATCAGGGTTGGCACACCGGTTTCCATGTCGGCAGCGGTTTTGCATAGACAAGGAGCGGAAAGATAACGCATCGCGCGTGTCAGCACGTAGCGTATGGGCAATATTTCTTTGCCGGATTCGGCCGCCGGGGCCGAAAATCCCCTTGCATCGCTTGCGCCGCAAGGGTTTCGCAGGATTCAGAAATTACCTGTGAACCGATGACCGCCCGAAGGCCGCCACCAGGCGCACGGGCTCACACCAGTTGCAGTTCGAAGGCCTTGAGCACCGCCCGGGTGCGGTCGCGCACCCCCAGCTTGGAGAGGATGTTGGACACATGGTTCTTGATCGTGCCCTCGGCCACGCCCAGTGAATTGGCGATCTCCTTGTTGGAAAAGCCGCTGGCCATCAGGCGCAGGATCTCGGTCTCGCGGTCGGTCAACGGGTCCGGCCGGTCCAAGCTCACGAACTCGTTGCGCATGTGCTCCAGGCCGGAGAGCAGCCGCTGGGTGACCGCCGGCTGCACCAGCGACCCGCCATCGGCCACGGTGCGGATCGCGCCCACGAGCTGGTCCAGGGTCACGTCCTTGAGCAGGTAGCCCTTCGCCCCAGCCTTCAGCCCGGCCAGCACCAGCTGGTCGTCATCGAAGGTGGTCAGGATGATGGTCGGCGGCAGCTGGTTCAGACGCGACAGCATCTGCAGTGCCTCCAGCCCGGACATCACCGGCATGCGCATGTCCATCAGGACTACGTCCGGGCGGACCTGCGGAACCACCTCGACTGCCTGGCGGCCATCGGCGGCCTCGGCGACCACCTCGATGCCGTCATCGAGCGCCAGCAGCGAGCGGATCCCCTGCCGCACCAGGGTTTGGTCGTCGACCAGGCAGACGCGAATCATCAACGCACTCCTTCAATGACAGCGGACAGCATCAATACTGGCACGCCGGGTACCGAGGCGCGCAGGCGGAAGCCCTGACCCCGGCGGGTTTCGATCTGCAGCTCACCACCGCATTGTTGCAGCCGCTCGCGCATCCCGCGCAATCCGTTGCCGACCACGATGCCGTCCGCGCCGACCCCATCATCATGCGCCTCCAGCACCACGATGCCCGGCGGCTCGCGCCGGACCTTGATCCACAGGTTGCGTGCGCCGGCGTGGCGCACCGCATTGGTGATGATTTCCTGGGTGCAGCGCAGCAGCACGTGGGCGCGCTCGGGATCTTCCACGCTCAGCGGCTCGTCGATGTCCAGGTGGATAGCCAGCGAGGGCACCTGCTCGGTCAGCGGCCGCAGGGCCGCGGCCAGATCGATGGCGCCACTGTCGCGCAGCTGGCTGACGGCCTCGCGCACATCGGTCAACAGCAGCTTGGCCAGGGTGTGGGCCTGGTGTACATGCTCCTGGGCCTGGCCCTCGGTGATGTGGCCCGCTACCTCCAGGTTGAGGCTGAGCGCGGTCAGGTGGTGGCCCAGCAGATCGTGCAGCTCGCGTGAGATGCGGGTGCGCTCGTTGACCCGGGCGCTCTCGGCCAACAGCACACGGGTGGCGCGCAACTCGGTATTGAGCCGGCGCTGCTCTTCCCGGGCATCGGTCTGCTGCCGCGCGACCAGACTGGTCACGAAGATGAACATGGAAAAGCCACCGTACAGCAGTGACTGCATCACCGCCTCGAACAGCGAGAAATTCAGGATCAGGTAGTAGACCGGCAGCACCGCCAGCTGGCTCAGCAGCAGCCAGATCACGCCACCGCGCACGGGGAGCATCCACGGAATGACACCGGCGGCGACCATCATCAGGATGCTGCCCAGCCCGGACCCGCTCAGGTAGCTGACACCCAGCGCCGAGGCGGTGAGCAGCACCAGCATGACCCGGTCGTACCAGCGTGAGTGGCCGCCGTTGCGCAGCCCGCGGGTCAGCCAGAAGTAGCCCCCACCGAAGGCCAGGTAGGCAGCGAACAGCCACAGCGCCCAGGCATCGACGCCTCCGCCGCGGCGGAGCAGCGCTTCGTACTGTGAGTAGACCAGAGGGAGTCCGACCATGACCCAGGTGAACAGGCCGGCCAGTCGCAGTACTCGGGTGTGGCTGAGGTATACCAACATGGACGCATAGTAGGCTGAACCCGTGCCCCTGCACTCCCACAGAAGTCATGCCTGTCGGCTCGCGGGGGAAGGCCACCCATGCAATAATCGGACCGAACGGCCCCTCGATGGGCCAACCGCGTTACCCCACGGAGTCACAATGTCGATTGTCATCCGCGACGTGCGCGAGCACGAGCTCGATTCCGTCCTGGCCCTGAACAACAATGCCGGCCTGGCCATCCTGCCGTTGGATGCCGCCCGCCTGCGTCTGTTCTATGAAAGCGCTGAGTATTTCCGCGTCGCCGAGCGCGACGGCAACCTGGCCGGTTTCCTGATCGGCTTCGGCAGCGACAGCCAGCACGACAGCAGCAACTTCGCCTGGTTCAAGCAGCAGCTGGGCAGCAAATTCTTCTATATCGACCGCATCGTGGTTGCCAGCCGCCGGCGCGGCGGTGGCGTCGGCCGTGCGTTCTATGCCGATGCGCAGAGCTATGCCGAGCTGCGCTACCCGCAGCTGACCTGCGAAGTGTTCCTGGACCACGGCGCCGATGCCGCCCTGCTCTTCCACGGCAGCTTCGGCTTCCGCGAGGTCGGCCAGAACACCATGGCCCACGTTGACGTGCGCGCCAGCATGCTGCTCAAGGACCTGTGCAGTTACCAGTGGGTGCACGACACCTACGGCGACCAGTTGCCGGATGTGCCCTGGGTGGGCCATCGCCGCGAGCCGCTGCGCGTCCAGCAGCAGACGGGGACCTGATCGGTGGCAGCGAACATGGATTTTGAACAGGCCGGTGAACTGAAGATCGGCCAGGTCGGCATCGCCAATCTGCGTATCCGCACCCTCGACGTGGAGCGCCTCTCCCGTGAAATGCAGGAACGTGTCGCGCGTGCGCCGAAGCTGTTCGGGCGTGCCGCGGTGATCCTGGATTTCGGCGGACTCAGTAAGATTCCGGACGTGGCCACCGCCAAGGCGCTGCTGGACGGCCTGCGCAAGGCCGGCGTGCTACCGGTGGCGCTGGCCTACGGCACCACCGAAACCGACCTGCTGTCCCAGCAGCTCGGCCTGCCGTTGCTGGCCAAGTTCCGCGCCCAGTACGAGCGCGCCGAGGCCGAGCCGGCCCCTGCGCCCCTGCCGGTCGCCGAACCGCCGCCGCGCCGTGCGCGTGCCGCCGCTGCCGTGCCTGCTGCACCGGCACCGAGCGCTGTGGCTACCGGCGGCGCGCCCAAGCCGGGCCGCATGCAGACCGCCAATGTCCGCTCGGGCCAGCAGCTGTATGCGGAAAACTGCGACCTGACCGTCATGGCCACCGTCGGCGCGGGCGCCGAAGTGATCGCCGACGGCAGCATCCACATCTACGGTACGCTGCGGGGCCGTGCCCTGGCAGGTGCCCAAGGCAACACCACGGCGCGTATTTTCTGCCGTGAATTCCACGCTGAACTGGTCGCCATCGCCGGCCATTACAAGGTACTGGACGATGTTCCGGACTCCCTGCGCGGCAAGGCCGTGCAGGTGTGGCTGGAACAGGACCAGATCAAGATCGCTGCGCTGGACTGACGCAGCCCCCAAACAGAAGAATCAGGAGAAATCCTTTGGCTGAAATCATCGTAGTCACCTCCGGCAAGGGCGGCGTCGGCAAGACCACCAGCAGCGCCAGCCTGGCCTGCGGGTTGGCACGTCGTGGCAAAAAGGTGGCGGTGATCGACTTCGACGTCGGCCTGCGCAACCTGGACCTGATCATGGGCTGCGAGCGCCGCGTGGTGTACGACTTCGTCAATGTCGTGCACGGCGAAGCGACCCTCAAGCAGGCCCTGATCAAGGACAAGCGCTTCGACAACCTGTACGTGCTGGCTGCCTCGCAGACCCGCGACAAGGACGCGCTGACCCAGGAAGGCGTGCGCAAGGTGCTCGACGACCTCATCGCCGACGGCTTCGAATACGTCATCTGCGACTCCCCGGCCGGCATCGAGAAGGGTGCGTTCCTGGCGATGTACTACGCCGACCGTGCGGTCGTGGTGGTGAACCCGGAAGTGTCCTCGGTGCGCGACTCGGACCGCATCATCGGTCTGCTCGATTCGAAGACCCACAAGGCCGAATCCGGCAAGAACGTGCCGGCCTTCCTGCTGCTCACGCGCTACAGCCCGGTACGGGTGGAAAGTGGCGAGATGCTCAGCATCACCGACGTGGAAGAAGTGCTGGGCCTTAAGGCCATTGGCGTGGTGCCCGAATCGGGCGACGTGCTCAATGCGTCCAACAAGGGCGAGCCGGTCATTCTGGACCCCGAATCGGCGGCGGGCCAGGCATACGAAGATGCGGTCGGCCGCATCCTTGGCGAAGAGCGTCCGATGCGCTTCACCACCGTGGAGAAGAAAGGCTTCTTCAGCAAGCTGTTCGGAGGGTAAGCATGGGACTGTTCGATTTCCTGAACCGAAAGAAGACTACTGCCGAAACGGCCAAGAACCGCCTGCAGATCATCATCGCGCAGGAACGCAGCCACCGCGGCGGCCCGGACTACCTGCCCCTGCTGCAGCGCGAGCTGCTGGAAGTGATCAAGAAGTACGTCAACATCGACGCTGATGCGGTCAAGGTCGATCTGGTAAAGGACGGCGAGCACGATGTGCTCGATATCTCCGTCGCCTTGCCGGAAGGCCCGCAGCAGCCCTGATCGACATCGCCCCTTCCGTTCTGGAAGGGGCGGTTGAGCGGTAACCCATGAACGACGCTGCCCCCACCGCCGAACCGCAGGTCACCCGCCTCGGCGATATCCGTTTCGACGATGCCCATGCCCTGCTTGCGGCACACGATCTGCACCTGCATCGTGTGGCCGATGGCGCGCCGATTCCGGGCAGCTATTGGGGCGAACCCGAAGCCGGCATCATCGGCAGCGACGTGTATGTCCGCGATGACACCCCCGTGCACTCGATGCTGCACGAAGCCTGTCACCTGATCGTGCTGCCGCCGGAGCGGCGTGCGCTGGTGCACACCGATGCCACCGATTCGGTGCCCGAAGAAGACGCCACCTGTTACCTGCAGATCGTGCTGGCCGGCAGATTGGCCGGTGTGGGCAGCGACCGCCTGATGCTGGACATGGATGCGTGGGGGTATACGTATCGGTTGGGGTCGACAAAGGCGTGGTTCGAGCAGGATGCGGAAGATGCAAAAGCCTGGCTGGTCGAACGCGGCCTCCTTGCTGCGTAAATCCGCACGCGCGGTAACTCCCGGGCGGCCCTGATTCCCGGTAGTGCCGGCCGCTGGCCGGCAACCTCCTGGACAAGTGACGCATCGCCTGGCTGCCGGCCGGCGGCCGGCATTACCCGGATCAGCCCTGCCCTGCCATCGCGCGCAGGGTGATGCCCACGATGTAGGCCAGGTACGTACCCGTCGCGTAGCCCATCGTGCCCAGCAGCACGCCTACCGGCGCCAGCGAGGGATGGAACGCCGCTGCGACCACCGGCGCCGAGGCCGGCCCACCGATGTTGGATTGGGAGCCGATCGCGAAGTAGAAGAACGGCACCTTCAGCGCGCGCGCCAGCGCCCACAACAACACGATGTGCACCGCGATCCAGATCAGCCCCAGCGCGAACAGCCACGGGCGGTCCAGCAACGCGAGCAGGTCCATCTGCATGCCGATGCAGGCGATCAGGAAGTACAGCAGCAGCGAGCCGAGCTTGGAAGCACCGGCGCCTTCCAGGTTGCGCGCACGAGTGAAGCTCAGTGCCAGACCGCAGGTGGTGGAGATCACCACCACCCACACGAATGGTGCGTCCAGACTGAACTGCGAGGCCCAGGCGACATGGCCCTTGAACCACGCCGAGACCGGCCCGGCGATCGCGTGCGACAGGCCCACTACGCCGAAGGCAACGGCGACGATCAGCATCAGGTCGGTCAGGCTCGCCACACGCTCGTGCTTGGCCTGGAAGGCCTGGATCCGCAACTTGAGTTCATCGATGCCCGAGGTGTCGGCGCCGCTGCGCGCATCGATCTTCGCCGCGCGCCCGGCCATGAAGATCAGCACGGCCATCCACACATAGCCCACGCCGACATCGACCACCGCGAACTGGCCGAAGGTGGTCGCGTTGACATCGAACACTTCGCGCATGGCCAGCATGTTGGCACCGCCGCCGATCCAGCTGCCGGCCAGCGCTGCCATGCCCGCCCAGGTATCGCCGGCGACGGTGGCCGGATGCAGCCATTTCATCAACTGGAACGCGACCACCGCGCCGATCATGATGCTGAGCGAGGCGCCCAGGTACATCACGATCAGTTTCGGGCCCAGCCGCAGGATGCCCTTGATATCCACGGCCAGAGTGAGCAGCACCAGGGCAGCGGGCAGCAGGATGTCACGGGCGACCGGGTTGTAGAGCTGTGTGTTCTGGCCGTCGATCAGCCCAACCGTGTTGTACACGCCGGGAATCATGTAGCACAGCAGCAAGGCGGGCACGTAGGTGTAGAAGCGCTTCCACAGCCCCTGCTCGCGCGAGGCGGTCCAGAACACGGCACCAAGGGTGGCGGCGATCAGGCCGAAGACGACGATATCGTTCTGGATCAGGGCGGGTGCTTTCACGGGGATGGGGTGCCTGGGTCGTGCCGGCCGCGGGCCGGCAACCTCATGAATACTGAAAGCGCGGTGCAGATGCCGGCCAGCGGCCGGCCCTACCGATGTAAAAGCGCCGCCCCTGGGGGCGGCGCCTCAGACCGGCTTAGTCGCCGATGTGCTGCTTCAACCAGCTGTTGACGGTGTCGTGCCACTGCACGCTGTTCTGCGGCTTGAGCACCCAGTGGTTCTCATCCGGGAAGTACAGGAACTTGGACTCGATGCCCTGGCGCTGCGCAGCGGTGAACGCGGCCAGGCCCTGCTCCACCGGAATGCGGTAGTCGAGCTGGCCGTGCACGATCAGGATCGGCTTCTTCCAGTCGGCCACGTGGTTGACCGGGTTGAACTTCTCGTAGTTGGCGGCCTTCTCGTACGGCGTGCCGCCCTGCTCCCACTCGGTGAACCACAGCTCTTCGGTGGCGTAGCCCATCATGCGCTGGTCGAACACGCCGTCATGGTTGACCAGGCACTTCCACGGCGCGTTCCAGTTGCCGGCGATCCAGTTGACCATGAAGCCGCCGTAGCTGGCGCCCAGGGCACACGCCTTGTCACCGTTGAGGAACGGGTACTGCTTCTGTGCCGCCGCCCAACCCTTCTGCAGATCTTCCAGCGGGCGGTCGCCCCAGTGCTGGCTGATCGCATCGGTGAAGGCCTGGCCGTAGCCGGTGGAGCCGTGGAAGTCGATCATGACCACCGCGTAGCCCTGGCCGGCGTAGGTCTGCGGATTCCAGCGGTAGCTCCAGCCGTTGCCGAAACTACCCTGCGGGCCACCGTGGATCAGGAACGCGACCGGGTAACTCTTGCCTTCCTGGTAGTTGTACGGTTTGACCACGTAACCGTGCACGGTTTCGTTGTTCCAGCCCTTGAACTGGAACTGCTCGTAATCGCCGAAGGCAACGTCGGGCAGCATCTCACCGGCGCTCGGGGTGATCTCGCGCGGGTTGGCACCATCGAAGGCGGCCACGATGATCTGATCGCCGCTCTTCAGACTGTTCTTCGTATACGCCAGCGTGGTGCCGGCGATCACCGGCGAGCCGATGCTGCCGCCGTCGGCCACCACTTCAGCGGTGCCGGTGGCGATGTCGACGCCGAACAGGCGGTGCTCGCCCATGTCGTCGGCGCTGGTGTAGATCAGCGTGCCGTCACCGGACAGCACGATCTCGCCGGCCGAACGATCCCACTTGGGTGCGATCTCGCGGGTCTTGCCGGTGGCCACGTCCATCGCCATCAGGCCGAAGCGATCCGCTTCAAAGCCCGGGCGCTTCATGGCGCGGTAGTACAGGGTCTTGCCGTCGGCGCTGAATACCGGGCCGGCATCCCAGGCCGGGTTGGCCGCGGTCAGGTTGACCGGCGCCTGCTTGCCTTCGGCGTCCAGGCGGTACAGGTCGAAGTTGGTCGACCACGGCTCCTGCTTGCCGGCCACGCGGATGGCCGCGACCACGCTCTTGCCATCGGGCGACCAGGTGAAGTCGTCATTGCCACCGAACGGCTTGGACGGCGCATCGCCGGCCAGCGTCGCGCTGATCGCCGAAGCCCCCTTCACCGCGGCGGCCTTGCCTGCCGGCAGCGGCGCCACGAACAGCGTATTGCGGCGACCATCGGCCCAGGTATCCCAATGGCGCACGAACAGGCTGTCGAACACCTCACCGGTGTTCTTGCGTGCCTTGTGCGCGTCCAGCTTCTTGCTGGTGCAGGCCAGGTCCGAACCGCAGTCCTGGAACACGCCGCTGCTGAAGGCCACGCGGTCGCCCTGCGGGGAGACGTGGAAGCTGTCCACATCGACCGGGAAATCGGTCAGCTGGCGCGGCGTGCCGCCGGTGGTCGGCTGCGCGTAGAGCTGCTGGCTGCCATTCTTGGCGCTCAGGAAGTACACCGTCTGGCCATCGGCCGACAGCGCGGCGGAATTGACGTTCCAGCCGGCGGGGGTCAGCGGCTTGGGCGGGGCCAGGTCACGCGTGCGCAGGTTGCGGATGTACAGGCCGGTGCTGGCCTTGCTGTCGTTACCGACCACGCGCTTGGCAAAGATCACGTTGCCGCCATCGGCGGTGAGCAGCGGGCTGGAGACCCGATCCAGCGCGATCATGTCGCGCACATCCAGGCCACGCGTGGCCGCCAGCGAGGGCATCGCGGTCAGCAGGCACAACGGCAGCAGGGCGTAACGAAGTTTCATCGGGGTCTCCGCGGAACGGCAAAACGCCGATGGTAGGGCCGCAGGGGCCACCCATGCAAAGGCCATCGGTCATGCAGAGCGAAGGGCGGGCGGCAGAAACGACAAACCCCGCCGAAGCGGGGTTTGTCATGACGCAGATCCGGGCGTTTTAGACCGAACCCACCGCGCGCTTGCCGGTGCGGTAGATCAGCCAACCGACCAGGAACAGCACGGCCAGACCGATCCACTGCGCGCCCGGCAGGTGGAACGGCAGCGCCAGCACATCGGCACGGCTGCTGATCACGATCGGCACCGCGATCGCGATGCCCATCAGGGCTTCACCGGTGATCAGGCCGGCAGCGAACAGCACGCCCGGCTTGTGCACGCGGTCGCGACCTTCTTCGTCATCGGCGCGGATCTTGTGGAAGCGCTCCACCAGGTAGGCGATCAGACCGCCCAGGAAGATCGGGACCATCAGCTCCAGCGGCAGGTAGATGCCGATCGCCGCAGCCAGCACCGGCACGCGGAAGCGGGCATTGCGCGACTTGAGCCAGCTGTCGAAGGCGATGATCGCCGCGCCCACCACCGCACCGATGCCGATGAAGGTCCACGGCAGCTCGCCGCCGAACAGGCCCTTGGCCACGGAGGCCATCAGGTTCGCCTGCGGCGCGGCCAGCGCGTTGGGATGCAGTTCGGATTTGACGCCGATGCCGTAGGCGGTCGCCAGCAGGTTCAGCACCGGGGCCATGATCAGCGCGCACGAGAACGCACCGATGCCCAGCATCAGCTGCTGCTTCCACGGGGTGGCGCCGACGATGTAGCCGGCCTTGAGATCCTGCAGGTTGTCACCGCCGACTGCGGCGGCGCAGCACACCACCGCGCCGATCATGATCGCGGCCACCGCACCCAGCGGTGCTCCGCCGACGCCGACCGGGGTCAGGCCATCCTTGCCGAGCAGCAGCACCAGCACCGCCGAGGCGAACAGGATGGTGGAGATGGTGATGCCCGAGACCGGGTTGTTGGAGGAGCCGATCAGGCCGGCCAGATAGGCCGAGACCGACACGAACAGGAAGCCGGCCACGATCATGATGAGGGTCATCGGGATCGAGACGTGCCACTGGCCCACGATGGCCTGGTACAGCGCCAGCAGCGGCAGGGTGAACACCACCAGGGCCACCAGCATCCACTTCATCGGCAGATCGCGCTCGGTGTGCGCCAGCGCCGGTCCACCGCTCTTGCGGGCTGCGGCGAAACCACTCTTGACGCCATTGAGCAGCGACTTGCGCAGCGAGATCAGGGTCCACACGCCGCCGATCAGCATCGCGCCTACGCCCAGGTACCGCATCTTCGCGCCCCAGATGGCGAAGGCCGCCTCGGTGGAGCTGGCCGTGGCGATCGAAGCGGCCAGCGCCGGATCGGTGTTCATGAAGAACGACTGGTACAGCGGAATGGCGATGTGCCAGGTCAGGATCGAGCCGGACACCACCACGATGCCGACATTCAGGCCGACGATGTAGCCCACACCCAGCAGCGCCGGGGACAGGTTGGTACCGATGAAGGCGGTGATCTTCGAGCTGCCCACGTAGGCCGAGGTGGCCCAGGCATCCGGAATCAGGCGCAGGCCACTTTCAGCCGCCAGCTTCACGAAGGCGCCGATCACCGCCGACACGGCCAGGATCTTCAGGCCCGGGCCCGGGTTCTCACCGGCCTTGAGCACTTCGGCGGCCGCCTTGCCTTCCGGGAACGGCAGCGGATCTTCCACGATCATCGAACGGCGCAGCGGCACCGAGAACAGCACGCCCAGCAGACCACCCAGGCCGGCGATGCCCAGCACCCACCAGTACTTGAAGTCCGGCCAGTAGCCCATGATCACCAGCGCGGGAATCGTGAAGATCACACCGGCGGCGATCGACGAACCGGCCGAAGCACCGGTCTGGACGATGTTGTTTTCCAGGATCGTGCCACCGCCGAGCAGGCGCAGCACCCCCATGGAAATGACCGCGGCGGGAATGGCGGTGGCGATGGTCAGGCCTGCGAACAGACCGAGATAGGCGTTGGCGGCCGACAGAATCACCGCCAGCACGATGGCAAGCACCACCGCGCGGAAAGTGAGCTGGCGTGGCGCAGCGTCGTTGTTCATGGAAGCCCCTGCTGGCAAAAAATCCCTGCCACGCTAGCGTTCATGTACGGGCAAGTCCAGTAGTGCCAGCCGCTGGCGGGCAACCCTGCACCACCCGATCGAGGCTGCCGTTGACCTGCGCGTGCCGTCGCGGCCGCGACCCGCCGGACTCGGCAACGTCCAAGGCCGGACCCATCCAATTTAGTTATGTTATATCCTATCGCACCGAGTAACCGGCGCCGCTGTGACGCATTCCCCCACTTCCCGCCTGACTTCCATCGACCAGCTGCGCGGCACCGTGATCGTGCTGATGCTGCTCGACCACGTGCGCGAAACCTTCTACATGCACCAGCAGGTCGGCGATCCGATGGTGGTCGAGCAGGTCGAGCCGGCGCTGTTCGTCAGCCGGCTGCTGGCGCATCTGTGCGCCCCGGTGTTCGTGCTGCTGACCGGCCTGTCGGCCTGGTTGTACGCCAGCGGCAAGCCGGATGGGCGCCGGGCCGCATCCGCCTTCCTGCTCAAGCGCGGCCTGTTCCTGGTGGTGCTGGAACTGCTGGTAGTCAATTTCGCGTGGACGCTGCAGTTCCCTCCCAGCGTGGTCTACCTGCAGGTGATCTGGGCAATCGGCATCAGCATGATCGCGCTGGCCGGGCTGCTGTGGTTGCCGCGCGGGGCACTGGCCGTGCTGGCGGTGGCCGTGATTGCCGGGCACAACCTGCTCGATGGCATCCGCGTGCAGGGTGACGGAGCGCTGGCCGTGCTGTGGAAAGTGCTGCACCAGCGCGACTGGATCGCCGTGACAGATGGGCTGCGCCTGCGTACCTCGTATCCGGTGCTGCCGTGGATCGGCGTCATCGCGCTGGGCTGGGTGATCGGCCCGTGGTTCGCGCGCGGCGGCGATGCCCTCCTGCGCCAGCGCCGGCTGTGGATGGCCGGCGCCGGTGCGCTGCTCGCCTTCATGCTGCTGCGGGCGCTCAACGTGTATGGCGACAGCCCGTGGCAGTCCTTCGCCACGCTGGGCAGCACGCTGATGAGCTTCTTCAACGTGACCAAGTACCCGCCCTCGCTGCTGTTCCTGCTGTTGACCCTGGGCATCGGACTGCTGGTGCTGCGCCTGTACGAACAGCCGCGCGTGGCCCGGGCGCTGGCGCCATTGGCCGACATCGGCGCGGCACCGATGTTCTTCTACCTGCTCCACCTGTATGTGCTGAAGCTGCTGTACGTGCTGGCCGAAGCACGCTGGGGCCAGACCCACGGCGCGTACTTCGCCGTGGACCACGTGGCGAGCCTGTGGGTGATCACCGCCGTGCTGGCACTGGCGCTGTACTGGCCGACCAGAGCGTTCGCGCGATTCAAGGCGCGGCGGCGGGATCTGGACTGGCTGCGCTATCTGTAAGCGAGCGATGCCGGGCTTCTGAGGTTGCCGGCCAGCGGCCGGCACTACGACAGCGGAGCGGCCAGACCCGGCACGGCTGACCCTTCGCCCCGGGCCTATACTCGCCCCCTTGTCCGCCCTGCCCGATCCCTCGATGACCGCAGCCGCCCTGCCCGCCTCCACCACCTCGACCGCTACCGACGACTTCCTCGGCCATCCCAAAGGCGTCTACATCTGCTTCTTCACCGAGATGTGGGAGCGGTTCTCGTTCTACGGCATGAAGGCGCTGCTGCTGCTGTATCTCACCAAGTACCACCTGTTCGGCGACAAGGCCGGCCTGGATCTGCTCGGTGCCTACGGTGGCCTGGTCTACTGCATCCCGGTGTTCGGCGGCCTGCTCGCCGACCGCTGGCTGGGCATGCGCAAGGCGGTGGTGTTCGGTGGCGTGCTGCTGGTGCTGGGCCACCTGGGCATGGCCTTCGAAGGGCACGCGGCGGTCCGCGTCGATGGTGCGATCGTGCGCGATGACGCGGCCCTGGGCATCACCTACCTTTCGCTGGCCCTGATCATCATGGGCGTGGGCTTCCTCAAGCCGAACATCTCCACCATCGTCGGCAAGCTCTACCCGGAAAACGACCCGCGCCGCGATTCGGGGTTCTCGCTGTTCTACGCCGGCATCAATCTGGGCGCGCTGTTCGCCTCGCTGGTGTGCGGCTTCCTCGGCGAAGCTTATGGCTGGAAGTACGGCTTCGGCGCGGCCGGCATCGGCATGGTGATCGGCCTGGGCATGTTCCTGTGGGGCCAGAAGTATCTGCAGGGCCATGCCGAACCGTCGGATCTGCCGGCCCTGCGCCAGCGCGTGCTCGGCATCCGCCGCGAATGGCTGATCTATGCGGTGGCCGTGCTCGGCGTGATTCCCGTCGCTGCCTTGATGTGGGCCGCGGCCAACGGCGCGTTCGCGCTCGGCGGTGAAATCAGCCTGGCCCTGATGCTGATGATCGTCGTGCTCGGCGGCGTACTGGTCTGGTTCGCCTGGTTCACCGGTACCCGCTGCACGCCGGTGCAGCGCCAGCAGATGATCGCGCTGATGGCGCTGATCTTCATGGCCCTGGTGTTCTTCACCCTGTACGAGCAGACCTATGGCTCGTGGGTGACCTTTACCGATCGTCTGCTGACCAAAGACCTGGTGCCGTCGCTGGTGATCCAGGGCGGCACGCCGCTGCCATGGTCGATCGCCTCGCTGCTGCTGGCGCCACTGGGCTTCGTGGTGGCCGCGCGCCTGTCGGAGCGGAACCCGGGTTCGTCCGCACCGCGCAACCTGTTCATCGCGATCGTGGCGGCGATGCTGGTGATGCTGATCCGCGACTGCCTGGTGATTCCGCAGACGGCCGGTTCGCTGACTTACCTCGGCGGCCTGTTCCTGGTCGTCCTCGCGCCGCTGTTCGCGATGCTGTGGGCGTGGTTGGACCGTCGCCGCATGGACCCGTCCAAGCCGGTCAAATCCTCGATCGGACTGATTTTCGCCGCACTGTCGTTCGTGCCCTTGGCCCTGGCCGCCCAGCACGTCGGCGCGACCGGACAGATGGCCAGTGTGTGGTGGCTGGTGCTGGCCTACCTGATCCTGGAGATCGGCGAGATGTGCCTGTCGCCGGTCGGCCTGTCGGCGGTCACCCAGTTGGCCGCGCCGCGGGTGGTCAGCCTGATGATGGGCACCTGGTTCCTGGCCACCGCGTTCTCCGAAACGCTGGCGGCGCTGTTCGGCAAGCTCGCCGCGATCGAGGTACCGGAAGGCCAGACCATGGATATCGCCAGCGCCGCCGCCAGTTACGAACACCTGTTCTGGCTGCTGATGTGGATCGGACTGGGTTGCGCGGCGGTGGCATTGATCTGCTCACCGCTGCTGAAGCGGATGATGCACGGGGTGAAGTAATCCCGAGCCGCGCCGTGCTCGGGGTTGGCAGGCGTCGATGCCGAATCGGCCTGCCCGACCAGGCTGTTGGAGAGCAATGCCAGCAGCTTCGCAGTACTGACCGCAATGAGGATCGGTGTCGTAGCCGCGGCCTTCTGCAGGGTGGTACAGCGGCGCTTCCAAGCAAAAAAATGGCACCGCGAACGGTGCCATTTCCAGGACCTGCATTGAGGAGAGAGGTCAATGCATGCCGCGGAACGCGAGACTGAGCGCCAGGATCGACAGGATCACCGCGATGGTGCCGTCGAGGATGCGCCAGGTTTTGGGCTTGGTGAACAGCGGGGCCAGCAGGCGCGCGCCCAGGCCTTGGGCGGTCAGCCACAGGCAGCTGGCGGTGAACACGCCGGCGGCGAAGGCCATGCGTGCGTTGCCAAAATTCTCGGCGATGCCGCCGATGACCATCATGTCCAGCCAGAAGTGCGGGTTGATCAGCGAGAAGCCGACCGCCGACATCAGCACCGCACGGCGCGAGCTGCTGTCGCCATCGTCCACGTGCATGCCGCCGCCACCGGCCAGCGCGCGGCGCGCCGATTGCCAGGCATACCAGGCCAGGAAGGCGACACCGCCCCACAGCACCACGGTGGTCAGCCACGGCAGCGCCTGGGTGAGCGTGCGCAGGCCGGCCACGCTGGCGAAGATGAAGATGCCGTCGATGGCGGCGCAGGTCGCCACCACGGGCACGATGTGCTTGCGCAGGATGCCCTGGCGCAGGATGAAAGCACTCTGCGCGCCGACCACCGCGAACAGGCCGATGCCGGTTGCGGCACCGCTGAGCCACGCGCTGAGACCGGCACCGCCGGCAATGATCGAAAACATGGGATACCACCTGTGTCTTGCTGGGGGGCGGTGCCTCGCCAAGGCGTACAGCACCGGATGGCGCGCATTGTCGCGCCGCAACATGAAAAAGTAGAGCTAAACTTACTTAACCATCTTTAGCGGAACTTAAGATCATGCGCATCGACCATGCCCAGCTCCGCGCCTTGGCGGCGGTGATCCGCGAAGGCAGCTTCGAACGGGCGGCGCAGTCGCTCAACGTCACCGCCTCGGCGGTCTCCCAGCGGGTCAAAGCGCTGGAGGACCGGGTCGGGCGCCTGCTGGTCAAGCGCTCCTCGCCGGCGGTGGCCACCACCGAAGGCCAGGTGCTGGTCCAACTGGCCGAGCAGACCGCCCTGCTGGAGCACGATGCGCTGCACCGGATGGGCATCGCCGATGAGGACCTGCCCCATGCCAGCATCCCGGTGGCGGTCAACCACGACAGCCTGGAAACCTGGTTCCCCGAGGCGGCCCTGCAGTTCGCGCGGCAGACCGGCACCACGCTGGACCTGCGCTCGGAAGACCAGGACCACACCGTGGCCCTGCTCCGGCAAGGGGCCGTACTGGGCGCGGTGACTACCCTGGATGAGCCGGTGCAAGGCTGCCAGATCCACGCGCTGGGCAGCATCCGCTATGCCGCCACCTGCACGCCGGCCTTCCACGAGCAGTACTTCGCCAAGGGCGTCAACGCGCAGTCGCTGGCCCAGGCCCCGGTGCTGGTGTTCAACCGCAAGGACGACATGCAGGCCCGTTTCGCACGGCGCCTGGCCGGCAACGACCTGCCTCTGACCGCGCCGACCTGGTGGATTCCCTCGACCCGCGCGTTCGTGCAGGCCAACCTGGGTGGGCTGGGCTGGACCATGAACCCGCTGCCGCTGGTCAAACGGCACCTGGATGCCGGCCGGCTGGTGCACATGAAGCAGCGCGCCTGGGAAGATGTGCCGCTGTACTGGCAGCACTGGAAAGGCGATGTGCAGACCATGGCGCTGCTGACCCGGGCGGTGCTGGCGGCCTCGGCGACGCTGGTGCGCAAGAAACGATAGCCCCGGACCGGTAGGGCGCAGCGTCGGTCGGGTGTCGTAGCGGGGCCGCCTGCAGCCCTACACGACCCGACGACCCGCCCCGATGCAGCATCGGCGCATTCCAGTCGCGGGCACGTCGATGGACACCGATCCGGTCTACCTGCACATCCGCGTGGTCCTGAGCATCATCCTTGGCCTGAGCATCACCACCCTGCTGCGTGGCCTGGCCGGGATCATCGAACACCCGCAGCGCCGCGGTTGGTCGTGGATCCACCTGTGCTGGGTGGTCTGGGCGCTGATCTCGGTGGTGACCTTCTGGTGGTGGGAGTTCCGGCTGGGCGAGGTCCGGCAGTGGACCTTCGAGCTGTACCTGTTCGTGATCGCCTACTGCGCCGCGTGGTACCTGCTGTGCGTGCTGCTGTTTCCGGACGATGTGCGCGAGTTCGGCAGCTATGAGAACTATCTGCTGCAGCGGCGCGGTGGCTTCTTCGGGATGCTGGCGCTGGTCACGCTGCTGGATCTGGTCGATACCGCCATCAAGGGCCATAGCCGCTGGCAGATGCTCGGCGACGCCTACTGGGTCCACACCGTGGTGATGCTCGTCATGGCCGGGCTGGGCATGGCCCTGCGCCAGCGCCGCGCCCATCTGGCTCTGGCCGTGCTGGCACTGGTCTATCAAGCCGGCTATTTCCTCCTCGAATACTTCACCCTGGCCAGCGACTGACCCGGCCCGGCACACCCACCGGATGCTGCGTTGCACCAAATCCGTACCGGAAAGGGCTAAAATTGCCCACAAGGTACCGCTGTGATGCCCGTATTCAAGGGCGTTCCCGGCAGCGGCGGCATCCTTCCCATGTCTCCCTACCTGAGATCCCCATGAAAAAACTAGCGAAGGTCGTCCTCGGCCTGCTCGTGGTGTTGCTGTTGGCAGCGGCACTGTTCCTGTACTGGCCGCTGCATCAGCGTTCGGTCCCGGCCGCCGGCAACGACAAGCCGGTCGACGTCGTCCTGGTTGGCGGCGGCATCATGAGCATCACGCTCGCCACCTTCCTGCAGGAGCTGCAGCCAGACTGGAACATCCAGGTCTATGAGCGCCTGGACGGGGTTGCGCTGGAAAGTTCGGACGGCTGGAACAACGCCGGCACCGGCCATTCCGCGTTCGCCGAGCTGAACTACACCCCCGAGCTGCCGGACGGCAGCATCGAGACCAAGCGGGCGGTCGGCATCGCCGAGCAGTTCGAGATTTCGCGCCAGTTCTGGTCGCACCAGATCCGCGAAGGCCGCCTCAGCCAGCCCAGCGATTTCATCAACCCGACCCCGCACATGAGCTTCGTCTGGGGTGATGAGAACATCGCCTACCTGCACAAGCGCCAGCAGGCGTTGGTCAAGAACCCGCTGTTCTACGGCATGCAGTATTCCGAGGATCCCGCGCAGATCACGCAGTGGGCACCGCTGCTGATGGAAGGCCGTGACCCGAAGCAGAAGGTCGCCGCCACCTGGATGCCGCTGGGCACCGACGTGAACTTCGGCGTGATCACCCGCCAGCTGACTGCGGGCCTGGAGCGCAGCCCGAACTTCAGGCTGCATCTCAACCATGAAGTACGCGCCCTGCGCCAGAACGATGACAAGAGCTGGAACGTGACCGTCAAGGACCTGAAGTCCGACAACGAGACCACGGTCAAGTCGCGCTTCGTGTTCATCGGTGCCGGTGGCGCCGCGCTCAAGCTGCTGCAGCTGTCGGGCATTCCGGAAGCGAAGAACTACGCCGGCTTCCCGGTCGGTGGCCAGTTCCTGGCCTTCCAGGACCCGGCGATCGCCAACCGGCATTCGGTCAAAGCCTACGGCATGGCCGAAACCGGCTCGCCGCCGATGTCGGTGCCGCATCTGGATGCGCGCAAGCTGGATGGCAAGCCGGTGGTGCTGTTCGGGCCGTTCGCGCTGTACAGCACCAAGTTCCTCAAGCACGGCTCGTGGTTCGACCTGTATTCGTCGGTCAGCCACAACAACGTGGCGGGCATGATCGATGTGGGTCTGGAGAACCTGGACCTGGTGAAGTACCTGATGGGCCAGGCGCGTCTGAACGATGACGACCGCCAGGCCGAGCTGGTCAAGTACTTCCCCCACGCCAAGCGCGAGGACTGGAAACTGGTCACCGCCGGCCAGCGCGTGCAGATCATCAAAAAGGACCCGGAAAAGGGCTCGATCCTGCAGTTCGGTACCGAGATCGTGACCGACCAGGACCACACCCTGGCCGCCCTGCTCGGCGCCTCGCCGGGTGCTTCCACCTCGCCGCCGATCATGCTGGACCTGCTCAAGAAGGCCTTCCCCGAGCAGATGGCGGCCGGCTGGGAAGCGCGCCTGAAGCAGATCGTGCCGTCGTATGGCCGCAAGCTCAACGACAGCCCCGCGCTGACCAATGAGATCCGCCGCCTGACCAGCGAAACCCTGAAGCTGCCGTACCTGGATGTGCCGGTCGAGACCAGCCCAGCGGTGATGCTGACCCCGCCGCCGGCCGCCAAGCCGGCCGAAGCCAAGCGCAACGCCAACGAAGAACTGCAGGCCCTGTAAGCCTGCGCAGGCACGGGGCTACCGTCCCCTGCCATCGCTTTCCCTCCGGCCACCCTCGCGGTGGCCGGATGCGTTGTGGGGTTGGGCGACACTGAATGTTCACGATTTGTAAAGCGAATGAGAACGCTTTACATTTGCACCCCGCCGGGCTTGGGGCCCGGCCACGTCCCCCAGATCATCACGAGACCCCGCATGTACGCCTGCGCTGCTTCGCTTCGCCTCCCCCGCCGTGCCCCGCTGGGCCTGGCCCTGCTTTCCGTGTTGCTGCTGACCGCGCCGCAGGCCTTCGCCGATGCGCCGGCAGACGCCAGCAGCAACGCCGATGCCAAGACCCTGGACAAGGTCAGCGTGGTCGGTGCGCGGGCGATGCCGTCGAGCACCACGCGCCTGCCCATCAGCCTGCAGGAAACCCCGCAGTCGGCCACCTCGATCGGCCTGCAGCGGCTGCAGGACGAATCGCTGTTCAGCATCAACGATGTGATGCGCAACGTTACCGGCGTCAGCGTCTCCTTCTATGACACACAGCGCCCGCTGTATTACGCACGCGGCTTTGCCATTACCGATTTCCAGGTGGACGGCATCCCCACCTACAGCGGCTCGACCAACCAGGAATACGACACGGCCTTCTACGATCGCGTGGAAGTGATCCGCGGCGCCAACGGCCTGCTGAGCGGCGCCGGCGTGCCCTCGGCCACGGTCAACCTGCTGCGCAAACGCCCGGGCAAGGAATTCGATGCCTCCTTCGCGGTGAGCGCCGGCAGCTGGGACTACCAGCGCATGGAAGCCGACGTGACCGCGCCGCTGACCGCAGATGGCCGTTTCCGCAGCCGGGTAGTCGCCGCCTACACCGACCGTGATCTGTATTACGACCGGTACCACGAGAACAAGATGGCCGGCATGGCCGTGCTGGAAGGCGACCTGACCGACAGCACCACGCTGACCGTGGGCTACCAGACCCAGGACAACAACCCGGTCGGTTCGACCTGGGGCACCGTGCCCTTCTTCGACAGCCAGGGCAACTTCGCGCACCTGCCGCGCTCGACCAACGTGGCCCCGAAGTGGAGCTACTGGCAGCGCGAGACCAGCACCGCGTTCGCCAACCTGGAACAGCGCTTCGGCGAGAACTGGCTGCTGAAGATCAATACCGCCTACACCCAGGGCAACGTGCAGAACGTGCGCGTGTACGGTAGCGGTTACCCCGATCCGGCCACCGGCGCGGGTATTTTCCTGCGCACCGCCGCCGGCGATTCCGAAGACACCCGCCGCAACGTGGATGCCTACCTGAGCGGCACGTTCTCCCTGTTCGGCCGCGAGCACGACCTGACCGTCGGCGGGCAATGGGCGGACCTGGAAGGCACCACGAACACCATCGCGCTGCGCTATCCCACCGACTGGGCACGTTGCGGTAACGAGCGCTGCTATTACATCCCGGATATCCGCGCCTGGGATGGCGACATCTCCGAAGTGACCTACGCGCGGACCGGCGCACGCCGCGTCGCCAAGACCACCCAGAGCGGCGTCTACGTCGCTACCCGCCTGCGCCTGGCCGATCCGCTGGCGCTGATCGCCGGTGCGCGCCTGAGCCGTTGGGAAACGCTGTCCCGTTCCTACAACGCGGCCGGTGCGTACACCGGCACCAGCGGCGCCTACAAGGTGACCGATGAAGTCACACCCTATGTGGGCCTGGTGTACGACATCACCCCGCAGGTGGCGGCGTATGCCAGCTACACCGAAATCTTCAATCCGCAGAACTACAAGGACCGCAACGAGAACCTGCTGGCGCCGGTGGAAGGTTCCAACCTGGAAGCGGGCATCAAGTCGCAGTGGTTCGACGGCCGCCTGACCGCCAATGCCGCGGTGTTCGAGGCCAAGCAGGACAACTATGCGGTGCGCGACATGAGCCTGCCGGACGGATCGCTCAGCGACGGCAGCTCGGCTTACATCGGCATCAACGGCACCAAGGCGCGCGGCTGGGAAGTGGACGTCAACGGCGAGATCCTGCCGGGCTGGACGGTCAATGCCGGCTTCACCCACGTCAAGGTGACCCGTGCTGCTACCGATCTGCTGTACGCCAACCCGGCCGAAGACCTGCTGCAGCTCAATACCCAGGTGCGACTGCGCGGCGCGCTGGAGCGCCTGAGCGTGGGTGCGGGCGTGCAGTGGCAGAGCAAGGTGCAGGGCTACAACATCCCCTATCCGCTCGGCGGCACGGTGACGGTGAACCAGCCGGCGTATGCCCTGGTGCAGTTCAATGCCAACTACCGCATCAGCGACAGCTGGACGGCCACCCTCAGCGTGCGCAACGCGCTGGACAAGACGTACTGGGCCAACCTGGACTACAACAACTACGGCGAGCCGCGTTTTGTTGCGTTGAGCCTGCGCTGGAAGTACTGAGGATCTCCGGTAGTGCCGGCCAGCGGCCGGCACTACCTGGGTCGGGTCTCGCGCAACGTCCACATCACCGGCAGCACCAGTACCGCCACCACGGCGATCATCGCCCCGGGGGCCGACGACCAGCCGGTATGCCGCACCAGCAGTTCGGCCAGCAAGGGCGTAGCACCGCCAAAGAACGCCGTGGCCATGGTGACGCCCAGTGCCAGCCCGCTGAGCCGCCCTTCGCCGGGGAACTGCTCGGCCGTGGCCGGGGCCGCCACCGCGCTCACGCCGCCCGCGAGGCAGGCCAGCACCACCGCCGCCAGACCGATCGCCACGGTGCTGCCGCCGGCCATCACCGAGAACATCGTCAACGGCAGCAGCGCCGACAGCGCGGCCAACGCGATCAGCACGGGGCGGCGCCCGACCCGGTCCGACAACGCGCCCGCCAGCGGCGTCACCACGATCACCGCCACCGCCGCGACCGTGGACAGCCACAACGCCTCCGATTCACTCACCTGCCCCACCGAACCGAGGAACGCGGGCACATAGGTGATTCCAACGTAATAGGTGATCGAGCCCAGTGCGGAGATCGCAAACGTGCGCGCAATCGCGGGCTTGTGGTGCCGCCAGCTATCGCGGATCGGCGACGTCGGGACGGTGCCCTCAGCCTGTTGCCGCTCGAACTCCGGCGATTCGTGCATGGTCGAACGCGCCAGCAGGATCGCCCCCGCCAGCGCTGCACCGACGAAGAAGGGAATCCGCCAGCCCCAGCCATCCAGCTGCGCCGTGCTCAGCAGCGCGACGGTCAGCGCCGACAACGCCACCGCCAGCAAGGCCCCCACCTCGCTCGCAGCCGACGCCAAGGAGGTCACCAGTCCGCGCCTGCGCACGGGTGCGGTTTCCAGCAGGTATGCGACCACGCCGGTGTACTCGCCGCCCACCGAGAACGCCATCAGGCAGCGCAGCAGCAACAGCAGCACACCGGCAGCGGCACCGATGCTCTCGAAGGTGGGCAGCAGCGCAGTGGCAAGCATCGCCACGGTCATCAGCAACATCGAGGCCAGCAGCATGTAGCGGCGACCGAAGCGGTCGCCGAGATGGCCGAAGACCAGCGCACCCAAGGGCCGCATCAGATACGACACCGCAAACCCGGCCAACGTGGCCAGCAGCGCATTCTCGCCACCACCGAAGAACACGCGCGAGAGCACGGTGGCCAGATACAGATAGAGGGTGAAGTCATACCACTCCACCACCGTGGACAGGCCGGCGATGATCATCGAGCGCGTCTGCGGGCGCGCCGCAGGCGCCGTGGCGGCCGCGCTCAAGCGTGCATCCTGGGAACAGACGGGCCATTGCGGCGCGGCAGTGGACGAGATCGCATCGAGATACTCCCGGCCGCCTGGGCCGCAACTGGACGGCGACAGCCTACGTCAGTCGATCTGCACGCCGCGTCACAGCAGAGTGCTCAGGCCACGGCTGACGACCGCACATCACCGCGCCGGTAACTCAGCAGACGGCCGTTGCCCGGCGCATTGCCTTCATCCTCGAACAACCCCAGTTGTTCGGTCACATCGAAGCCCTGCAGCGCCATGCCACGGGAAAACGAGCCCACGTTGCCGCGACCGGGATCGGTGATGAGCAGTTCGGCATCGGGCTTGGCATGCCGCTGCATCATCGCCGCGATCTGGTGGGCGTGGCCCCGCTCGTACAGGATGTCACTGCCGATGATCAGGTCGAACCGCCCCAGCGAGCCATCGGGGATTTCCCAGGGCAGGTCGCGGTAGGTTACCGCCGGCAGGTCATTGAGGCCGGCGTTGTAGGCCAGGAAGGATTCGGCCAGCGGATGGTGGTCGGTCGCCACGACATCCGCGCCGCGATGGGCCAGTACCAGGCTGGACAGCCCCAGCCCGCAGCCCAGTTCCAGGATGCGCTTACCGGTCACGTCGAAGTGGCTCATGGTATCGGCCAGCGCGCGGCCGGCCGGCCAGATCTGACCGAACAGGCTCCACAACGACGAGTGGATGCCGGCCCGCTGGGCACGTCCGGTGGGATCGGAAAACTGCTGCAGATCGCTGAGCGCGCGGATACGGAAATCGTGCCCGCCGACCGGGATGGTGAGAATGCGGGTGGTATAGCCCGGCATGTGCGCTCCGTGGGACACGGGAGCCTTCATTCCGCTGGCGGCATGAAAGGCTCTGAGAAAGGAGCGAGGGCGATCAGGTGTCGATCGCGCTGGACGCGCGTAAGTGCGTGTGCCCCCCATCCTACGCCATGGGTGAGGACCTGGCTGAACGCCTCTGGGCCGCCTTGCGGGCGTTCGGCGCGGCTTTGCGTCCGGCATGCGCGGCGCCGTAGCGCACCTGGCACACCGGGCAGAAGAACGCCCGCCGCCGGGTCGTGCCCGGGTAGGTCTTGCTGATCGGCCCGCCGCAGTGGGGACAGCTGCGCTTGGTGTGCACGAGCCACTGCTGGCGCAGCACGCCTTGCCGCTTCCAGTCCAGGAAATCGAAGCTGTATTGCCGCGCCTGTTTGATGATCTGGCCCAGCTTGCGCGGCGGCAGCGCACCGACCGTGGATTCGGGATGCACGCGGGTGCGGAACAGCACTTCGTTCTTGATGATGTTGCCCACCCCGGCAAAGAGGTCCTGGTCCAGCAGCGCGTCGCAGATCAACGTTTCCGGCTGCTGCTTGAGTTTCCTGCGCGCCAGCCTGGGATCCCAGGCCGGGTCCATCACGTCGCCGCGCCAGTCGTAGGTGTCGTCCAGCGCACCCTCGATGTACTTCACCGACGAGGCATAGATGTTGAGCTCACCGTTGTCGAACTGTAGTGATACCCGCGGTGGGGACGGCTTGCGCTCGTCGATGCGGTAGCTGCCGAACATCAGCATGTGCACACGCAGGCTGAAACCGCGGAATTCGATCAGGAAGTGTTTGCCCCAGCTGCGCAGGGCGACCACACGCCGCCCTTCCATGCGGGTCAGATCCAACGTGCTGTTGCCCGTGGCCAGCCGCACGGTCTTGCCGCGGAACTTCGCAGCGGCCTCACGCAGGATGACGATGGAGGGACCTTCAGGCATGTCCGGGCTCCTGTAGGGCAGCGCCGCTCAGGATGTCCTGCAGCCGGGCCGCATTGGCGATGGCGAACCCATGGGCAGTGTTGTCGAAGATCACCCAGCGCACGCTTGCCGTCCGCGCAACAACCGTTCTCGCCAATGCATGCAGCGCCGCGTCGTCATACGCGCTGTAGTACATGCGGGGCGCGCCGTGCCATCGCCAGTAGCGCCATGCATCGTCACCGCCCGGCTGCGCGGCCTCAGGAGCACGGGCAGGGTCCGCCCCTGCTCGCCCAATCCCATGGCGCTGCAGCAGCGCGTCGGCCTGCGGCGTGAACCAGCTGGCGTGGCGTGGCTCGCAGACCACGCGCACAGGGGTGCGACGGCGCAGCAGGCCGAAGAAGGCGGCCGCCACGCGCGCGTCGAAGACATGGCTCGGCGGCAGCTGCAGCAGCAACCCGCCGAGCGTGCGGCCCAGACCGCCCACCGCGTCCAGAAAGGCGTCCAACGCGGGACCGAACCCACGTAGCCCCGCCTCATGCGAGATCGCCTTGGGCAATTTCACAGAGAACCGGAACGCGGCCGGCACGCTCGCCGCCCAGCGTTCGTAGGTGCGCTGCTGGTGCGGCCGGTAGAAAGACGAGTTGATCTCCACTATCGGGAACCGCGTGGCGTAGCGCGCCAGCATGCTCTCGCCCTCGCCGGTCAATGCCGCATGACGGCCGGGAATCGACCAGCCTGCGCATCCGATCCTGATCGATTGGGCAGGCATCGGTTACAGACGGATCTCGCCGTCGTCCTCACCCGACCAGTAGTGGATGCGGGTCGCCTTGACCTGGATCAGCACGATGCCGGGCGTGTCCACGCCCTGCTTGAACCAGCGCTCCAGGTCAGGGACCCAATGCGCCTGCAGGGTCGCGCGGTCGCGGCTGAGCGTGGCGTGGCCTTCCACGGCGACGAACAGCGGCGGCTTGCCCAGCAACCCCTTGCTGCCGGTGAAGGACAGCGCCACTTTGGGATCGCGTTCGATCTCGGCCACCATGTCGGCGCTGTCGAAGGCGAAGAAGTAACTGTCGCCGTTGTAGTCGACGTCGCCGTTGTTGCTCATCGGCCGGCCGGCGATCTCCCCGCTGGCGGTGTGGGTCTGCAGCATGGCGAAATCGATGCCGGCCATCTTCTTGGCCAGTTCGGGCAGGGTGAGGGTGGTCATGGAATCTCCGGGGGTCAGGGCTCGTGCGCCCAGCCTCCGCGCAGCCCGGTGACCGAGGCGTGCACACCCACTGGCGGAAATTTCACATGGTCCTGGCCGTGGTCCCGCTGGGCAACAGCGCCAGCAGCGCGCGGGTGAGCATCGCCGGGTAGACCGTCAGGTGGTCCTCGTCCGGGACGACCCGCGTCTCCAACTGCAATCCCCGATAGCCGCGCCCGCGCAGCCGGTCGGCGAAGCGCAGGGTGTGGGCGACCATGTCGTTGCGCGCGGCGAACGGCGCATCGGACGCCGGGGTTTCATGTGCACCAACCGACATCCACACGCGCGCGTCCAGGTCCGCATGTGCCGCTGCGTAATCCGCCTCGATACGGTCAATCACATGCTGATCGAACCACAGCGAAGGGCTGGACAGGAGGTACCGCTGGAACATCGCCGGGCACGTCAGCAGAACGTACATGCCGAACAGCCCGCCATAGGAGTGGCCGGCAATGGCACGTTGCGCTGGATCGGCCCGGTAGCGCGCCTCGACCTGCGGCAGCACATGCTGCGCCAGGAAGTCGCGATAGTGCGCCGCGCCACCGTAGGCGATGCCATCGGTGTAGTCGTCGCCCGCACGGCGGACCGGCTCGGTCGGCGTGTAATCGCGTGAGCGGCTCTGCTGCGAGCTCAGGCCCTGCTGCGGCGGCAGCCCGACCAGGATGAAGGGCGCCAGGTGCGCGCCGCCCTGCCCGACCATGTTGCGCACGCTGCGCGCGAGCGGAAAGCTGTACAGCGCATCGGTGACATACAGCACCGGATAGCGCAGGTGCGAATCCCGCTCATACCCCGCTGGCAGCGCCACCCAGACCGGATACTCCCGGCCGGTGGGATCGCGCACCATCCACGCTTCGGTATCCGGCAGCACGACGCCGGGCATGACGCATCCACACGCCATCAGCGCGGCCGCAGCGTGATGAGGGTGATCTCCGAGGGCACGCCGATCCGTGCGGCAAAGCCGGGCCACAAGCCGGCACCGTTGCTGACATACAAGGTCATGCCATCCACCTCATAGCGGCCGGACACAAAGCCGCCATTGGCGCGCTTGACCAGCTGATCCATGCCGATGATGTGACCGCCATGCGTGTGGCCGGAGAGCTGCAGCGCAACGCCCTTCGCGGCGTTGGCGCGTGCCTCCACCGGGCGATGGTCGAGCAGGATCACCGGCGCATGCGGATCCGCACCGGCCAGCGCCGCGCCCAGGTCCGGCATGGGCAGGCCATAACGCGCAGCCACCGGATCGGTGACGCCGGCAATGGTCAGGGTGCCGCCCTGACGCTGCACCTGGGTGTGGCTGTTCTCCAGCACCTGCATGCCCTGCCCACGGAAGGCCTGCATCCAGTCGGCGTACTGCGCGTAGTACTCATGGTTGCCGGTGATCGCGACGACGCCATCGGGCGCACGCAGTCTGGCCAGCGGCGCGAAGTCGTTGGCGCGGGCGCTGACCGTGCCGTCAATCAGATCGCCGGTGATCACCACCAGGTCCGGGTGCAGCGCGTTGCTCTCGGCCACCACCTTCTCCACCCAGGCAGCGGTGAGCAGGCGGCTGGCGTGAATATCGGTGAGCTGCAGCACGCGGTAGCCGTCGAATGCGGCGGGCAGCCCGTCGATCGCCACCTCGATCTGGCGCGGTTTGGGCACCGCCATGCCCTGCCAGATGCCATAGGCGGACAGCAGCAGCGCCAGCGTCCCCGCTGCCGGTCGCAGCCACGCCGCCTGCAGCACCGGCAGCACGCGCCGCGCACGGATCAGGCGTGCGATCAGCAACAGCGCATCCAGCGCCAACACAAACAGCGCACTGAGCAGCAGCGTGGTGAATCCAGTCGCGAGCACCGCAATCACCGCCTTGGGAATCTCGGGCGAGGCCATGGTCCCGGCGAACTGGGCCACGATCCGGTGGTGCAGCGCCAGCGCCACCACCAGCAAGCCCAGCACGATTCTGACCGGAAGTGACACTCGCAGCGGCCAGATCAGCCGCCACACCAGATACAACGCAAGCAAACAGCCGATCACACTCAGCACAGGCACATCCTGGAAACGTTGGGGGACAAACCCTGCCATCGTTCCTGATTCAGGCCGCGCATTCCAGTGCAGGCGTTCGGGATGATTCAGGCAAAGAGCTGCGTCACCTTCGTGCGCGGTGGTGCACGCGAGGCCTTCGCCGTGTCATTCAGGGCGATCGCCGACCGGATCAACGCTTTGAACGCGGTGGCGTTGATCGTGTCGCCCTCATGCAGATCGATGGCGCGGCGGGTAGTGCCTTCGAGGCTCGCGTTGAATAACCCCCTGGGATCGGGCAGCGATGCGCCCTTGGCGAAGGTCAGCTTCACGGCCGCCTTGTAGGTCTCACCGGTACACAGGATGCCGTTGTGCTCCCACACCGGCACGCCTCGCCACTTCCAGGTTTCCATCACCTCCGAATCCACCTGATGGATCAGGCTGCGGATGCGCGCCAGGGTCTGGCCGCGCCAATCGTCCAGCGACTGGATGCGGGCATCGATCTGCTGCGATGCGGACGGCTCGCTGGTGGTTGCAGCACGCGGGGTTGAACGGCCATTGGACGGGGTCATCGTGGTCACCGATCGCCATGGGCGGCCCGGCTGGCAGCGCCCTTCAGCGGCGTTATAAGCCCGATGGACGGGTGCTTCAAGCCGGATCCGTGAAGCGGCGCGCAGGGATGGAATGACCTCGAACTGCAATGTTATATTATTTCTTTTACAGGACGGGATGGCAGACGAACGACGTCTGCTCGTCCACGCCTTGTCCCACCTGCTCCTGAAAGGCCCAGATAGATGAGAACCAAGGCAATGGTGTCCGCCGTATTGGCGACCCTGTGCGCAGGCGAAGCGCGCGCACAGTCCGGCGATGCTGCGATCACCCTGGGCAGCGTGCACGTGCGCGAAGGCTCGCACCGCCCCTTGGCCGCCAGCCGGGTGCTGACCTCGGTGGATGTGCTGGGCGGCGACCAGGTACACGAGAAGAACGTGTCCAACAGCTGGGAGCTGCTCGGCCAGATGCCGGGCATGCAGCTGACCGAAACCCGCCAGGGCGCGGAATCCGGCAAGGCCACCTTCCGGGCGTTCAATGGCGAGGGTTACCTCAACGGCATCAAGATCCTGATCGACGGCATCCCCAGCAACGTCAACAGCGGCAACCAGCGCTTCATCGACATGGTGTTCCCGCTGGACATCGACTACATCGAGGTCGTGCGTGGTACCAACGACCCGCGCTACGGCCTGCACAACATTGGCGGCAACATCAATCTCGGCACCCGTCAGGGCGGCAACTACACCGATGCGCGGCTCACCTACGGCAGCTACAACACCCGCGAAGCCCAGGTCGCGATCGGTCGCGAAACGAATGGTGTCGCCCAGAACTACTTCCTGGCCTCGCAGGCCTCCGATGGCTACCGCGACCATGACCGCTCGAAGAAGTACTCCCTCGGCGGCAAGTGGTTCTACAGCGGCGACGATGAGCTGTTCAATGTTGGCCTTATCGCACGCGTGTACCACCACGAGGCGGATGAGCCCGGCTTCATGACCGCCGATGAGTTGGCCACCGACCGCCGCGGATCGGCGCTCAAGAATGCCAACGATGCCGACGACCGCGACATGCGCCACCTCAGCACCCATCTGGACCTGCAGTTGAGCGACACCGTGCATGTCAGCAACAAGCTGTACTACAACCGCTACGAGGACGATCGGCAGGTCACCTTCACCCGTTACGTGCCCGGCAACGCGCCGCGCCAGCGCCGCCAGTGGGATGAGAAACAGACCGGCCTGCTCAGTACGCTGACCTGGGCGGCCACGCCTGCGCTGACAGTCGAGGGCGGCCTCAACGCCGAGCATCAGGACAACACGTATCGCCGCCTGCGCTACAACCACGCCGTCCCGACCGACTTCTCGACCCCGGCGCGGATCCAGAACGATGACCGTTACACCTTGGACAACCTCGGTGCTTACGTGCAGGCCGTGTATCAGCCCACCTCCGCGTTGAAGATCGTGCCGGCCTACCGCGTCGATCGCTTCTCCGGCAGCACCCGCCTGCCCGGTGGCGTCACCGCTCCGCTGCAGCACTACGGCACGATCGAGCAGCCCAAGCTCAGCGTGGTCTATGCCATCACCCCGGCCCTCAACGTCTACGCCAACTGGGGCCGGACGTTCCAGGTGCTGACCGGTTCCACCGCACCGGCCTACCTCACCGCCGGCCAGGCGACCTTCCGGCCCTCGATCAATACCGGCAAGGAGGTGGGCATCAAGTTCACCCCGGCCGTCGGCACCCACGCGCGCATCGCGGTGTGGCGCCAGGATGCGACCGATGAAGTCGCCAACATGCCCGCCACCGGTACCTCGGTCGGGCTGGGCCAGACCCGGCGCGAAGGTGTCGATCTGCAGCTCACCGCACGCCTGGGCGACCACTGGACGGTGTGGGGCTCCCACGCCATCCAACAGGCCAAGGTGGTCAGCGCCTTCACTACAGACGGTACCGCCCTGGCCGGCAACGAAGTCATCGCTACACCGCGCTACATCAGCAACATCGGCGTGGACTACCGTACCAACGAGCGCTGGACCTTCGGCCTGCAGGGCCGGATGCAGGGTGACTACTACATTGAAGAGCGCAACACGCAAGGCAAATTCGGTGCCTTCGCGGTGCTCGATGCCAGTGCGTCGTATCGGTTGTCCGAGCGGCTGAGCATGGACGTGCAGGTGAAGAACCTGACCGGCCGTGATTACGCGTATGCGTGGTACGACAACTTCTTCTGGGGCGGTGCTGACCAGCCGATGTTCTCACCGGCACCGGGGCGCTCGGCGTATGTGTCGTTGAACCTGAAGCTCTAGGGCGGCCCTGCCATCAGATCCAGCGCTGGTCCAGCAGTTCGCGCTTGATGTAGGCGTAGAACACCGGCGCCGCGACCAGCCCTGGCAGACCGAACGCGGCTTCCATCACCAGCATCGCCAGCAGCAGTTCCCAGGCACGTGCCTGGATCTCGCCACCGACGATGCGCGCGTTGAGGAAGTACTCCAGCTTGTGGATGACCACCAGGTACAGCAGCGCGACCACGGCCACGTAGAACGACACCGACAACGCGACGATGGTGATCACGGTATTGGAGATGATGTTGCCCACCACCGGCAGCAGGCCGGCGAGGAAGGTGATAAGCACCAGCGTCTTGGACAGCGGCAGATGCACCCCGAACAGCGGCAGCACCCCGAGCAGGAAGACGGCGGTGAACAGCGTATTGAGCAGCGAGATCTTCACCTGTGCGAACACGACCTGCCGGAAGGCAGTGGCCATGCGGCTGGTGCGGCCTATCAGTTCCTGTGCCAGCGGCCCCATCTTCGGCAAGGGCAGCTCGTCGTAGAGCGCGATCATCGCGCCCAGCACCATACCGATCAGGATCCGCACGCTGATCTGCACCGCCGAGGTACCCGCGATGCCGAGCTGCTGGCGGTGGGTTGCCGCCCAGTCGTTCATGGCCGTTCGCAGCGCCTCCAGGTCTTCCGGGATATAGGGCTGCAGCAGATCCGGCACCTGGTGGCGGGAAGTGTTGAGGATGTCCATCAGGCGCATCAGCAGCGCGTCGGGGCCACCGGTCTCGTTGCGGAAGAACGAGGCGATGCCGACCGCAGCCAGGGTCAGCGCGCCGATGATCAGCGCTGACAGGACGATCACCGAGTAGGCACGTGCGCGCCCCGGCGGGAGCCTGCCTTCGACAGTGGAGGCCAGCAGATGGGTCAGGTGGAACACCAACAGGCCCGACAGCAGTGTCACCACCAGCCCGAGTTTGAGCGCCAGCCACATGCCCAGCAGCATCAGCAACCAGGCCGCGATGCGGGCGGTGGGCGGCTTGGGCAACGCGGGGATCACAATGGACATGCGGGCGCATCCTGACGGGTGGCCCATGGTAGTGGATGCGGCGCGGGCGCTGCAGTCGAACCCCGAACCATCAGACTGAAATCCAGCGTCTGCTGAAGCGGCACATCGACACGTTCGATGATGGCGAGCAGCAGATGGACCGCGCGGGCACCGATCTCCCGCATCGGCTGCCTGATGGTCGTCAGCGGAGGCGTGAGATACCGCGAGGATGCCAGGTCGTCGAAGCCGACGACAGACAGACCATCGGGCACACCGATGCCCAGATCCCGACAGGCCGCCAGGACGCCCAGCGCCATCTGGTCGCTGAAGCAGAACACCGCGGTCGGCACCGACGCGCGGGCCAGCAGTTCCATCCCGGCCGCATGGCCGGATTCCACCGAGAAGTCACCCGGGACAATGCTCAGCTGACGCAGGCGACCGCGCGCCTTGCCGGCAGCACGCACCCCTTCCAGCCGTTGCTGGTGCAGGGGATTGTCCGGCGGCCCACCGACCACGGCGATGCGCTCGTGTCCCAGGCCATACAAGTGGTCCATCACGGCGCGCGCGGCGGCCGCGTTGTCGATGTGGACGCTGGGAATACCCAGCGCAGGATCGAACTCGCAGCCGTTGACCACCGGCGCGGCAGTGCCCTGCTGCTGGACGATGTCACGTGCCGTAGGCGGGAGGCGATGCCCCAGCACGATCAGACCATCGGCCTCGTTGCGCCGGAGCATCTGCGCATAGCGCTCCTCGCGCTCGGGCAGGTTCTGGGTATCGCCCAGCAGGACGGCATAACCCACGGCCTGCGCCGCGTCCTCGGCGCCCTGCAGGATCTGGGCGAAGAACGGGTTGGCGATGTCCGGCACGGTGACCAGGATCTTGCCGCTGCGCTGGGTCTTGAGGGTTCTGGCCACCGTGTTGGGGACATAGCCCAGAGCGGCGGCCGCCTGCTCGATGCGCGCGCGCGTGGCCGGCAGCACTTTCTCCGGCCGGGACAGCGCCCGCGACACCGTGCCGGCCGAGACGCCGACGTGCTTTGCGATGTCGTAGATGGTGGCCATGGGGTTACTTCTTCCTTCCGCTGTGCAGTGCACAACGGATCTTTCGAATGCTGCTGCTAGGATAATGCAATCGATTGCATGGAGGGCGAATCCTCTTGAAAACGCTCAAGGGTCCAGCACTGTTCCTGGCGCAGTTCATTGGCGACACACCTCCGTTCGATCGGCTGGACACGCTGGCCGGATGGGCCGCGGGGCTGGGGTATTCTGGCGTACAAGTGCCTACCAGCGCTCCCGCGCTGTTCGATCTGGCCGAAGCTGCGCGCAGCCAGACGTACTGCGACGATGTGGCCGGCATGCTGGAGGCACATGGCCTGCAGATCACCGAGCTGTCCACCCACCTGCAGGGGCAACTGGTTGCCGTCCATCCCGCCTACGACAGCTTGTTCGACGGATTCGCACCGCCGGACAAACGGGGTGATCCCGCGGCCCGCCAGGCCTGGGCGGTGGAGCAGCTGCTGCTGGCCGCCAAGGCCAGCCAGCGCCTGGGCCTGACGGCGCATGCCACGTTCTCCGGCGCGCTGGCCTGGCCCTACTTCTATCCCTGGCCGCAACGCCCGCCCGGGCTGGTGGACGAAGCGTTCGCCGAACTTGGTCGCCGCTGGCGTCCGATCCTGGATGCGTTCGACACCTGCGGCGTGGATCTGTGTTTCGAGATCCATCCGGGTGAGGACCTGCATGACGGCGCGACGTTCGAGCGCTTCCTGGACGTGGTGGACCATCACCCCCGCGCAAAGATCCTGTATGACCCCAGCCATCTGCTGCTGCAGCAGATGGACTACCTCGGCTTCATCGACCGCTACCACGATCGCATCGGCATCTTCCACGTCAAGGACGCGGAGTATCACCCCAGCGCGCGCAGTGGCGTGTATGGCGGTTACCAGGACTGGATCGATCGTCCGGGCCGGTTCCGCTCGCTCGGGGACGGCCAGATCGACTTCAAGGCGATCTTCTCGAAATTCGCGCAGTACGACTATCCCGGATGGGCAGTGCTGGAGTGGGAGTGCTGCCTGAAGCACCCGGAAGACGGCGCGCGCGAAGGGGCGGCCTTCATCCGCGACCACATCATCCGCGTGACCGGGCGCGCCTTCGACGACTTTGCCGACAGCGGTACCGATCCTGGATCACTGCGCCGCATGCTGGGGATCTGAGCCATCACTGCCTGGGAGGGCAAGCCATGACGCACACCATGTCGCGCTTGGGCGCGATGATGTTTCTGCAGTTCTTCATCTGGGGGGCATGGTTCGTCACCCTCGGGACCTACCTGGTGCAGGGGCCGTTGCAGGCCAGCGCAAGCCAGGTGGCGACGGCATTCCTCAGCCAATCGATCGGCGCCATCGTCGCGCCCTTCCTGGTCGGCCTGATCGCGGATCGCTACTTCGCGGCGCAGCGCATCCTCGCGGTACTCCACCTCGCTGGCGCGGCGCTGATGTGGCTGGCGTCCACAGCGACGGACTTCAGCACCTTCTCCGTCTATGTCATGGGGTACATGCTGCTGTTCATGCCGACGCTGGCGCTGGCCAACAGTGTGGCGATGCGGCACATGCAGTCGCCGGAAAAGCAGTTTCCGCTCGTGCGGGTGGCCGGAAGCGTCGGCTGGATCGTGGCGGGCGTGCTGATCGGCTGGCTGGGCTGGGAGCAGGCGCATCGGCTCGAGCTGACCTTCCAGATGGCGGCGATGGCGTCGCTGGCGCTGGGCCTGTATGCGTTCACGCTGCCGCACACGCCGCCGCTCGCGCAACAGCGCGATGCCGGGCTGGGGCAGATCCTGGGGCTGGATTCGCTGCGGCTGCTGAAGTCGCGCTCCTACCTGGTGTTCTTCCTGGCGTCCATCGCCATCTGCATCCCGCTATCGTTCTACTACAACTTCACCAACCCGTACCTCAACGATCTTGGCGTGCGCGGCGCGGCCGGCCTGCAATCGCTGGGCCAGGTCTCTGAAGTGCTGCTGATGCTGGCCATGCCGTTCCTGTTCGTGCGGCTGGGGGTCAAGACGATGCTGGCCGTCGGCATGGCCGCATGGGTGGTGCGATACGCCATGTTCGCCTTTGGCGATGCGGGCGGGGGCTTCTCCCTGCTGGTGATCGGCATCGTGCTGCACGGCATCTGCTACGACTTCTTCTTCGTCACCGGCCAGATCTACACCGATGCGCATGCCGGGCCCGCCGCGCGCAGCAGCGCGCAGGGGTTCATCACGCTGGCCACGTACGGCGTGGGCATGTTGATCGGCACGTTCCTGTCCGGCGCGGTGGTGGAGCACTACACCACCGCAACTGGCCCGGACTGGCAGCAGATCTGGCTGTTCCCGGCGGGCGTCGCGCTGGTCGTGCTGATCGCCTTCCTGTTGTTGTTCCGCGAGCGGCCGGTGGTTGCCGCAGCACCGTCCACCCCCTGAGGACCGAACCTGATGCCAACGCTTGGAATCGCCATCCTCGGCACCGGTATGATCGGCGCAGTGCATCGTCGCGCGGCGCTGCTGGCGGGAGCAGAGATCCGGGGCGTGGCCGCCTCGTCACCGCAACGCGCATGCGACGTGGCGCAGGCATGGAATGTCCCGCGCGCCTATCGTGACATCGAAGAGGTGGTCAACGATCCGCAGGTACAGGTGGTGCACGTCTGCACGCCCAACCATCTGCACCGCGCCATGGCGCAGGCGGCGCTGGAAGCCGGCAAGCATGTGGTCTGCGAGAAACCGCTGGCCACCACGCTGGAGGACGCCCAGGCGCTGGCCGCCTTGGCCGCCTCGACCGGGCTGGTCGCCACGGTGCCCTTCGTCTACCGCTACCACCCGGTGGTGCGTGAGGCGCGCGCACACATCGCGCAGGGCGAACTGGGCCCGCTGCACCTGATCCACGGCAGCTACCTGCAGGACTGGCTGCTGGACCCGGCCAGCAACAACTGGCGCGTGGACCCGGCGTTGGGCGGCGCGTCGCGCGTGTTCGCCGACATCGGCTCGCACTGGTGCGACCTGGTGGAATGGGTCACTGGCGAGCGCTTCGTCGACGTCAGTGCGACGTTCGCCACCGTGCTCGCCGAGCGCGGCGCCCTCACCGGCCAGAGCTTCGCCACGCCGGCGGCGGGTGGCGCGATGCAGGCCGTATCCAGCGAAGATGTGGCCGCGGCGATGTTCAAGACCGGCGCAGGCACGCTGGCGTCATTGACGGTCAGCCAGGTGTCGGCCGGACGCCACAATCGCCTCTGGTTCGAGATCGACGGCGCCCGGGCCAGCGTGGCGTTCAACCAGGAGGACGCCGAACGGCTGTGGATCGGCCGGCCCGACCAGCGCGAGGAAACCTTCGTGCGTGGGCCGGCTGCCGGCAGTGCCGAACAACGGCGGCTGTCGGTGCTGCCGCCAGGCCATGCGCAGGGCTACGGCCACTGCTTCGAGGCGTTCGTCGCCGACACCTATCACGCCATCGACGGCGAGCGGCCGCAGGGCCTGCCCACCTTCGAGGACGGCCTGCGTTCGGCGTTGATCGTCGACCGCGTGATTGCATCGGCCAGGTCCCGCGCCTGGACCACCATCGGTTGAATCCCGGGAGGATGTGTTGATGAACATCGCTACGCGCAGGTCCACTACCCTCGCACTGCTGCTGCTCGTTGCCCTGCCCGCCTTCGCAGGCGGCCCCGCAGGTTCACAGCCGCCCATCGCAGTGCAGATGTACACGCTCCGCGACGCCGGCACGCTCGACCAGCAGTTGAAGATCGTGCATGACGCGGGCGTCGGCGCGGTGGAGACCGTCGGTACCCAGAACGTCAGCGCAGCCGAACTCAAGCAACTGCTGGACCGCTACTCGATCAAGCCCATTTCCTCCCACGTGCAATTGGCCGATCTACGCAGCGACCTGGACGGGGTGGTGGCCTTCAACCGCTCGATAGGAAACACCACCCTGGTGGTGCCGTACCTGGACAAAAAAGATCGGCCGACCGATGCCGCAGGCTGGACTGCACTGGGCCAGGAACTGGGCCGCATCGCGGTGCTGGCAAAAGCCCAGGGGATGCGCCTGGCGTACCACAACCATGACTTCGAGCTGGTCGACGTCAATGGCAAAACCGGGCTGGAGCTGCTGTTCGCTGCGGCTGGACCAGATCTGCAGACCGAACTGGACCTGGCCTGGGTGGCCCGTGCGGGCCATGACCCGGTGGTGATGCTGGGCAAATTCCGTGGCCACGTGTTCGCGGTACACGCCAAGGACAACGCACCCAGAGGCCAGGCCGACGACGAGGGCGGCTTCGCCGCCGTTGGCCAGGGGGTGCTGGACTGGAACGCGATCCTGCCTGCCGCCGCGGCGGCAGGCGTGCAGTGGTACATCGTCGAGCACGACCACCCCCGTGATCCGGCCAAGGTCATCAAGACGGGCACGGACTACCTGCGTCAGCGCCTCACCACCACGCTGCCCGCCAGCGCCCCGCGCTAACCCGCCAAGGAGCCTCTCGTGAACAAGATCCTGATACTGGCCCTGACGCTCTGCGGCACGGTGCTGACCCCCGCAGCGTGGTCCAAGGATGACCCGGCCGCTGGCGCACAACTCTATGCCGTGCACTGCACGGCCTGCCACGGCGCGGATCGGGCCGGCGTTCCGCCGACGTTCCCCGCACTCACCGATGTCGCCAAGCGGTTGCAGCCGGCGCAGATCAAGGAAAAGATCAGCAAGGGCGGCGGCTTGATGCCGCCCTTTTCCCAGCTGTCGCAGCAGGAGATAGATGACATCGCCAGCTACCTGGCGAAGTAAGCCGCCGGCGACCACGCCGGCCGTGTACCACTACAGCTGGCGCACCCAGATATTGCGGTAGCTGACGTTGGAATCATGTTCCTGCAGGTAGAGCGGCGCGCACGCATGGGGCGAATACGAGGGCGCGCCGATGTACTCGGTCTTGCCCGCCAGCACCGTGTCATCCTGCACCAGCACGCCGTTGTGCAGGACGGTGATGCGCGCAGGCGACACAAGCCCGCCGCCCGGCGAGAAGCGCGGCGCCTTCCAGAGAATGTCGTAGGCCTGCCACTGTCCGGGTGCACGCGAAGCGTTCACCAGGGGCATGGCCTGCTTGTAGAGGGCGCCGGCCTGGCCGTTGGCATAGGTCGGGTTGTTGTAGCTGTCGAGCACCTGCAGCTCGTAGAGTTCCTGCAGGAAGATGCCGCTGTTGCCCCGGTTCTGGCCGTCGAAACCCTTGGTCTCCACCGGTGCGCGCCACTCGACATGCAGCTGGATATCGCAGAAGCGCTGCCTGGTGCGGATGCCCTTACTGCCCGGCACGATGGTCATGGCGCCGTCGGCGACGGTCCAGGGCACACGCCCGCCCTGCTCCGACTCCCACGCGGAGACATCCTTGCCATCGAACAGCACGATGGCGTCGGACGGCGCCTTGCCCGGCGGCGTGGCGACGGTTGCAGGCACGGGCGTCCATACCTCGGTCTTCGCTGGATCGCGCGCGGGACTGGCACCGGCCTGCGCGAACGCCGGTCCAGCGGCCAGCATGCTGGCGGCGATCACCAGCGGCCTGATCTTCACGGCGTGATCCATCAGCTGGTCCCCCAGGCAGGCGTGCCGGGAACATAGGCCAGGTCGCCGTCGTAACGCCCCGGCACCGCGACGTAACGCAGCACCTCGGTCGCGCCGACCTTGGAGGTGAAGAAGCCGAAGATGGTCAGCTGCTTGAGCATCGTGAAGTAGTGCGGCATGGGCTCTCCTGCTTCGGCGGTGCCGGTTTCGGTCACCTCGACCGCGTGTTTCCTGGCCTCTGCATCCAGCGTGCGCAGCAGTTCGGTGCGCGCCTGCGGCGCAAGTGAAACGAAGCGGCCGCCCGCGCGTTTGTCGATATCGGCCAGGCCGGCGCGGAACGTCGCCTGCTGCCGGGCGGTGTAACAGTTGCTGACGAACGTCGCCATGAACAAGCCAGTGGCGGCGTCCTTCGCTCCAGGCGTCTTCGTCCGCGGCAGAATGGTCTCTGCAATCTCATCCAGCGTGCCGACATCGGCATCGGAGAACGGCGTCTTCGCTCCTGTGGCCTGAACCTGTGCCTGGCCCAGCGCGGGCAGGCCAACCAGTGCCGCTCCGGTGGCGGCGACGATCATCTTCAACAGTTCGCGGCGATCCATCAGAGATTCCCCGCTTTCAGTTCGCGTACGGCATGGTCGGCAGCCCGGGCCGTCAGCGCCATGTAGGTCAGCGAAGGATTCACGCAGGCGCTGGAGGTCATGCAGGCACCGTCGGTCACATAGACGTTGGGCGCATCCCAGACCTGGTTGTGCTGGTTCAGCACGGACGTCCTGCGGTCACGCCCCATGCGCGCGGTCCCCATTTCGTGGATGCCCTTGCCGGGGGCGTAGTCATTGTCATGCATCTCCACGTCCTTGACGCCGGCGGCCTCGAGCATCTCGGCGGCATCGGCGGCCATGTCCTTGCGCATGGCCAGTTCGTTGGCACGCATGGAGACATCCATCGCCAGCACCGGTAGTCCCCACTTGTCCTTGCGGTCCCTGTCCAGGCGGATCGTGTTGTCGTGGTGCGGCAGCATTTCACCGAAGCCGGTCATGCCGATGCGCCAGTCACCGGGCACGGTCAGCGCCTCCTTCAGGTTGGCACCGATGTTCAGCTCGGCGATCTCGCGCGACCACCCCGTGCGGCTGGCCCCGCCCTGGTAGCCGAAGCCACGCAAGTAGCCGCGCTTTTCCTCGGCGACGTTGCGGAAGCGGGGAATGTAGAAGCCGCAGGGACGACGGCCGAAGTAGTACTTGTCCTCATAGCCCTCGACCCGGCCCGAGGCGCCCGCACCGAAATGATGGTCCATTACGTTGTGGCCCAGCTCGCCCGACGACGCGCCCAGCCCGCCCTCCCACACATCGGTGGCCGAGTTCATCAGCAGCCAGGTCGAGTTGAAGGAGGACGCGTTGAGGAAGATGACCTTGGCCGTGTACTCATGGGTCTGACCCGTCTCCGCATCGATGACCTCCACCCCGCGCGCACGCTTGCGGTCCTTGTCGTAGAGCACTTCCTTGACGATCGAGAACGGCCGCAAGGTCAGGTTGCCCGTCTTCATGGCCGCCGGCAGCGTTGCCGCCTGTGTCGAGAAATACGCACCGAAGGGACAGCCGAGGACGCACTTGTTGCGGTACTGGCAGTTGACCCGACCCTGCTCGGGCAATGGCTGGGTGATGTTGGCGGTGCGCGAGTGGATCATGTGCCGTGTTCCGCCGAAGGCCTTCCTGATCCGCGCGGCCACGTCCTTCTCGACGATATTGAGCGGGATCGGCGGCAGGAACTGACCGTCCGGCAGCACGTCCAGCCCTTCGCGGGTACCGGCGATGCCGGCAAACTTCTCCACATGGTCGTACCAGGGTGCGATGTCGGCGTATCGGATCGGCCAGTCGGTGGCGATGCCGTCCTTGAGGTTCGCCTCGAAATCCAGGTCGGAGAAGCGATAGCTCTGCCGGCCCCACATCAGCGAACGCCCGCCGACGTGGTAGCCGCGGAACCAGTCGAAGCGCTTGGTCTCGATGTAGGGCGATTCCTGTTCGTCGGCCCACATGCCCTGGAGGTTCTCGGCCAGCGCGTAATCGCGCATCAGCACCGGGAAGGCGGCCTTCATCGCCTGGGTTGGCCGGTTACGGTGCGGGAAGTCCCACGGCTCCTTCATCGCGTTGACATAGTCCTTCACGTGCTCGATGTTGCGGCCGCGTTCCAGCATCAGCACCTTGAGGCCCTTCTCGGTCAGTTCCTTCGCTGCCCAACCGCCACTGATTCCCGAGCCAACGACGATCGCGTCGTAATGATTGTCTGCCATGGATTTTTCACCTGGTGGATATCGTTTCAGACGTCGCAGAGGCGGATGGCCTCGCGAAGCGAGCCGGTGGGATCTGGTGACGCAGGCATGAATTCCTGCGCCAGATACCCATCGAAACCGGTGTCGCGGATCGCGCGACAGATGGCGGGGTAGTTGAGTTCCTGCTGGTCTCCGATCTCGTGTCGGCCAGGCACCCCCGCGGTGTGGTAATGCTTGAAGCAGTCGTGATGCCTGCCAATGGTGGCGATGATGTCGCCCTCCATGATCTGCATGTGATAGATGTCGTAGAGCAGGCCGAAGTGGTCCGAGCCGAGTCGCTTGCATAGCGCCACGCCCCATGCGGAGGTGTCGCACAGGTAGTCGAGGTGATCGACCTTGGAGTTCAGCAGCTCCATCACCAGCACGACGTTGCGTTTCTCGGCGTGCCGCAGGATGCGCTTGAGCCCCGCTTCGGCATGGGCCATGCCTTCCTCGGGGTCCATGCCGTTGCGATTGCCGGAGAAGCAGATGAGGTTGCGGTAGCCGGCATCGGCGACCAGATCGATGTGGCGCGTGTAGCGCTCCACCAGTTGGTCATGGAACTCGCGGCCGGCAAAGCCCTGGGTCAGGCCCAGCTCCGCGCCGTTGCACATCGAGCTGTCCACGCCATGGGCCTTCAGCGTGGGCCAGTCCTCCGGGCCGACCAGATCGATGGCGGCGAACCCGATGTCCTTCACTGTCCTGCACAGTTGCGCGACCGACTGCTGCGGAAAGGTCCAGCGGGCGACGGCGTGCTTCAGGTTGCCTTTGAGCGGCGCGGCCGCGGCAAACGCCGGCAGCACGCCCGCAGCGCCCAACCCAAGGCTCGCGGCGGCCGCCAGGCGCAGTGCATCGCGCCGCGTGAGCCCCGGCCCCGATACCGGCGCCGGTCTGATCGAATGGATGGACATCCGTCTCCCGGCCTCCCAACCGGTATCAAACGCTGACGATCCGTTGCAATGCAATCGATTGCACCATAGAGGAGGAACGGATTTTTTTGCAAGACGCGGTGCACGAAAACGCATGTTGCGGGGCACAACGCGCGTGATGGCTGTCGCCCGCAGGCACCCGCTCATCGTCGGCGATGCATCGCCTGGCACAGCTGCTCGCGCGCCTCCGGATCGGCCTCGATCATGCGGCGCAGCGAGCGATAGACATACGCGCGGCAGAGCCCCGGCCAGGCGACCAGCAGATAGACCGCGCCGGCGATCAGCCACGCATTCGGTGCCTGCTTCATCAGACCGGTGTAACCCCCGGTCGCGGCCACGGCCAGGATGACCAGCAGCACCCAGCGGAACCAGCGCCAGAACCGCATTCCCCAGTCGACATTGAGCACGTGCTTGAGTTCCTGGTCCGTCAGCCGCATGCCGTCACTCCTTCCTTGAGTTGTGCCCCATCGTGCCACGACCAGAGACAGAAGACCGACGCCAGACCAGAACGTCCCGCGCAGAAAAGAAAAACCCCGGCAAGCACAGGGGCTTACCGGGGATTCATTTGCATCCGTAAAAATCAGAAATCAGAAATCAGAAATCAGAACGGTTGTGACTGCCAAGAAGGTAAACAACTGCCACATGCGCTGGCATGCAATGCATCCAGCGTACTAGTGCCTTGATATCCTTACCCCCTATCCCTTGTTAACAGCCGTGGTAGCTGGAAGCCAAATCGCACCCTTCCCCTCTACTGGTATACGACCCAGCGAGACACGTTCGACACCGCCTTGTGAACTCTGAACGGGACGGGCGGATTGACTCAATCATTTGGATCGTCGTGCAGCGGCCGGAACGTTTTGGGATCGCTGGGGATTCTGCCTGCCGGCGCGTTTCCATTTGTTCAAGGACCCGACTGCGCTCCGCTTCGGTGCGCGCCAACCTTCCGATCCAGAAACTCCCGGATCACCGGAATGATCTCGTCCGCATGCGTCTCCAGCGCGAAGTGCCCGGTATCGAAAAAGTGGATTTCGGCATCGGGAATGTCGCGCTTCCACGCCTCCGCACCGGCGGGCAGGAAGTACGGATCGTTTCGCCCCCACACGGCAAGCAGCGGCGGTTGATGCGTCCGGAAGTAGGCCTGGAAGGCGGGGTATAGCCGCACATTGGAGGCGTAGTCCAGCAGCAGGTCCAGCTGGATATCCGCGTTGCCGGGCCTGGATACATGCAGCCCCTCAAGGGTGTAGCCATCCGGCGCCACCAGGCTGGGGTCGCGCACGCCTTCCAGATACTGCCATTTGATCGCAGCGGCCGTGGGGAACTCGGCCAGGGCAGCGCGGTTCTGCGCACTGGGATCGTTCCAGTAGGCGCGGATCGGATCCCACCCCTTCGCCAGGCCGTCCTCGTAAGCGTTGCCGTTCTGCGAGATCAGGGCGGTGATCCGCTCTGGATGCGCGCTGGCGAGACGCCATCCCACCGGGGCGCCGTAGTCGTGCACCACCAGCGCGTAGCGCTCCAGCTTCAACTGCTCGGTGAAGCGCTGCAGGGTCGCGGCCAGGGTGTCGAAGGTGTAGTCATACGCGCCACGCGCAGGTGCCTCGGTGTAACCGAAGGAGGGCAGGTCCGGGGCGATGACGTGGTATTTGTCCGACAGCGCCTCGATGACGTCCCGGTACATGTACGACGACGCCGCGAACCCATGCAGCAGGAGCACGGTGGGGCCCGAACGGGGGCCGGCCTCCCGATAGAACACCTTGACCTCGCCCACCTGTTCGTAGCGGTACTGGACCTGGGCGTGCGCGGTGGCGGTGGCGGCGAGCAGGGCAGCCGTCGCGCCGAATCGGGCGAGCGTATTCGAAGTAGTCATGAGCGTTTTATGTAACCACATTGGAGTTGATTTGAAGGTTACGTACGACGGTGGTAACCTGTCAACAACATTTACAGGGGTTACGCATGATCGACTCAGCTCCATCCCCCGCATTGTTCGTGGCCAATGATCTGGCGCTCGACTTCATCAACTCGGCCTACGGCCCCAGTACGGCCCCGGTGGACGTGCTTCAGGGCGACCAGGCGGCAATCGACTGGCTGGCCGCGGCGGGCGTCCTGGACGCAGGCGCGGTCCCCATCCCGAACGGCGTGGCGGAGCTGGCCGCCGCCTTGCGCGACGAAGCACGCGAACTCCTGGCGGCTGCACGGGCAGGGCGCCCGTTCCAGGCCCCGGTGGTGAACAAGGTGCTGGAGGCTGGCAGACCGATCGTTCAACTGCAGTCGTCTACTGACGGTGCAGGCCCTTGCGTGGTCGAACGCCGCCGCGATGACAGCGCGGAAAGCCTGCTGGAGCCCGTCGCAGTGGCGCTGAGCCGGCTCCTCGCCGGTGGCGACCTGCAGCACGTACGCGAGTGTGAAGCGCATGACTGCACACTGCTGTTCCATGACACGACCAAGTCGCGAAAGCGCCGTTGGTGCAGCATGGCGCTGTGCGGGAACCGGACGAAAGTGGCGGCGTTCCGGTCTCGCAAACTGAATCCCCCCGGGCTCCGTGGAGGCCAGTAGGTTCACGTCAGGCCGCCGCCGCGGCGGATGGACTGGCTAGTTGCCGAAAGTAGAGCGCATCCAGGACGAAGCCGGTCCGCAACGAGCTGCTGACACGCCAGCAGACGATGCACTTGGCGAACACGCCGATCACGAAGGCGACGGATTGACATCCCTGCCACGTGGAGACGTAGGTGAAGTCGGAGACCCACAGCTGGTTGGGACATTCGGCGCGGAACTGCCGACGCCGATCGCGCCGAAGCGCCGCATACCGGCAATACCCAGACGGGGAAATGTGCAGGACCTTGCAGATCGGCTTGCCCCCGAACGCATCCCGATGCGTATCAAAAAGAGCGGAAATGCTTCCCGATCTACACGCACCGGGAAGCGCTCACCGGACGCGAACAGAACAAGCCGAACACGGAATCCTGGTGCCATCGTTTACATCCTCTACAAGCAGAAGATAGAAACGAGATCAGCACATGGGAGAACCGCGGCCGTAAATAGCAGAAACCCCGGTAAGTACAGATGCTTACCGGGGCCTTTTTTACATAATTCTGCAACTAAAAATCAGAACGGAATGTCGTCATCCGCGAAGTCGTCCATCGGCGGAGCGGACTGCTGCGGACCCTGCTGCTGCGGGCGCTGCTGGCCGTAGCCACCACCACCGCCGCGCTGACCGCCACCACCGCCGCCACCACCGCCATACTCCTGACGCGGGGCCTGCTGGCGCTGCGGACGTTCGCCGCCGCCACCACCGCCACCGCCGCCTTCACGGCCGCCAAGCATCTGCATCTCATCGGCGATGATGTCGGTGGAGTACTTCTCCACGCCGTCCTGGCCGGTGTACTTGTCGTAACGCAGGCTGCCTTCGACGTAGACCGAGCTGCCCTTGCGCAGGTACTCACCGGCGATTTCGCCGAGCTTGCCGAAGAACACCACGCGGTGCCATTCGGTACGCTCCTGATGGTTGCCATCCTTGTCCTTGCGGACGCTGGTGGTCGCCAGGCTGATGCGGGTGATCGCCATACCGCCCTGGGTGTACTTCACGTCCGGGTCGTTGCCGAGGTTGCCGACCAGGATGACTTTATTGATGCCGCGCGCCATAGGGTTGCTCTTCCGTTGTCCGAGGGCAGGCCGCAGTCATATCACAGCCCCGTGCGGGGTGCAGATCTGCCGGGCCGCCCTTGGGAAAATTGGGGGGATCCAGATTGCACCATCTTATCATCGCCGCCGTCCCCGACCCTGTCGGAATTCCGGCCGGAAGCGACCGGAAACCTGCTCGAGCCATATGCCGCAACGGTGACGGCGGTTCCGCCCAAGGGCTGCAGGCCACTGGCTGCCCGCCCGGCGCCCTACCCGGCCTCGCCTTGGCGACGCATGGCATGATGTCCCTTCACTGCCTCACCCCCCTGCTGAAATGACCATCCGCGGTAAAGCCACCTCCCTCGATATCGCCCACCTGGCCGGCGTCTCCCAGCCCACGGTGTCGCGGGCGCTGCGCGGCAGCCCGATGGTCAACGCCGAAACCCGGCAGCGGATCCTGGCCATCGCCCGGGAGCTGAACTACAAGGTCGACAAGAACGCCTCCAGCCTGCGCCTGCGCAACGCCGGCACGCTGGCCCTGCTGTTCTTCGAGGACCCCACCAATGACGATTCGCTGATCAACCCCTTCTTCCACGCCATGCTCGGCTCGATCACGCGGGCCTGCGCGCTGCGCGGTTATGACCTGCTTGTCTCCTTCCAGCAGTTGTCCACCGACTGGCAGGCCGATTACGAGGACAGCAACAAGGCCGACGGCATCATCCTGCTGGGCTATGGTGACTACCACGAGTCGCGCGAGCGGCTGCAGCGGCTGGTCGAGCAGGGCACCCACTTCGTGCGCTGGGGCGCTTCCCTGCCCGACCAGCCCGGTGTCTCGATCGGCAGCGACAACTTCCAGGGCGGCTTCGACATCACCGCCCACCTGCTCGACCAGGGCTGCCGCCGGATCGCCTTCGTCGGCCACGCTTCCAGCCACTATCCCGAGTTCGAGCAGCGCTATCGCGGCCACGTCGAAGCGATGCGGGCGCGAGGCCTCACCGCCGAGCCCTCGCTGCAGCACGATGCGATCACCACCGAGCAGTCCGGCTTCGATGCCTGCCAGGCGCTGCTGGCGCGCGGTGAGCGTATCGATGGGCTGTGCGCGGCCAGCGACCTGATCGCGATCGGTGCGATGCGCGCCCTGCGCGAGCATGGCCTGCGCGTGCCGGAGGACGTGGCGGTCACCGGCTTCGATGACATTCCACTGGCCGCCTCGGTCTCCCCGCCGCTGTCCACCGTGCAGCAGGACACCAAGCAGGCCGGGCACCTGCTGGTGGAAAAGCTGCTGGCACTGATCGAGGGTCAGCCGGTGGAGGGCCAGAGCATCGCGGTGAAACAGGTGCTGCGGGACTCCTCGCTGCGCGGCTGAGCGACGCGCGCGCAGCCTTACTTCAGGCGACGATCCAGCACGAAGTACACCACGTTGCCCAGCCCGGTCGCACCGAGCAGCAGGGCGATGGCGCCAGGCGTGACCCGGTCGATACCGAGCAGATCGACCAGGCCGAATGCCAGCGCCAGGGTCAGCAACACGCAGCCCCAATGCAGTGAGGCCAGCCGCCGCTTGGTGGTGTCGCCGGCCAGGAGCGAGCGCACCAGCTCTTCCGAGCCGCGGGCTTCAACGATCCGACGGCGCGTGTGACCATCGACCACGCTCTTGATGGCATACACGATGCCGAGGATCAGGACGACGGGAAGAATCAGGTTGTAATCCATGATGCGTACGTTCCGTTGAGGAGGGGCTTGTCCACTGAGATACGGCCAGGGCAGGATCGGTTGCACACAAGGTGGTTGCAACCGATGCCGCACTCGACGTATCCCTAGGGTGATGCGTACGCCACCGCCCTCCCCTGCTGAGTGTCTCGACGCCGACCGTGCACTGGTCGCTGCCATTCTGTCGCGACAGCCCGGCGCGTTCGAGCAGCTGGTGCGCGACTATCAGGGACTGTGCTGGCGCGTCGTCGACCGCATGGTCCGCCACCCCGACGACACCCGCGAGCTGTGTCAGGAAGCGTTCCTTCGCATCCATCAGACGCTGCATCAGTACCGCGGTGAAAGCGCGTTGAAGTCCTGGGTGGCGCAGGTCGCCTATTCGATCGCCAAGCGCCACCTGGAGCGGCGCCGCATTCCGCTGGTGGAGAACACCATGGGCGAGGACGGCACCGCATTGATCGAACAGATCGGCGATGGCATCGATCTGGAAGCACGTACCAGCGAGCAGGACATCAACGCGCACCTGCATGCGGCGATCGATGCCCTGCCCCCGCTGCAGCGCACCCTGCTCACGCTCTATCATCTCGAAGAGATCTCCATCGCCGAGATCGCTACCCTCACCGACCTGGCCGAAGGCACCATCAAGAGTCACCTGTTCCGCAGTCGCAAGCGGCTGCGCGAACTGCTTGAATCCCGCATTGGAGTGCCCGCATGAGCAGCGCAGACGATCCCCGCATCGATCCCGAGGAATGGCAGGCCCAGGAGGATGCGCTGCGCGCCGCCCTCAGCGGCCAACGCGCTGCACCGGACGCCATCGACTACCTGCGCATCGCCCAGGCGATCGCTTCGGCCCCACAAAGTGGGCCGCCGATGCGCTTCGCCCGTGATGTCACGCTGCGCATTGCCCGGCATGACGCCGGGATAGAGCGTTGGGTGTCACGGGTATTGCTGGCCTCGTTGGCACTCGCCGTACTGGCCATCGGGGCGATGTTCGGCCCTGCGTGGTGGGGAGCGATCAAGCACAGCGCCGGGCCGACCGCATCCGGCTGGCTGCTGGTGGTGGCAGGCTGCGTGGGCGTGTCATGGCTGGCCGGTCGCTGGCGCACAGGCACCCAGAAGCACCCATGACTTACGGCGGATGCGGCTTACCTGAACAGGGCGGATAACCGAGTCATCTCCCCGGGGAAGTGGCCACATGCTTGAGATCCGCGCGCTGTCCAAAACGTACGCCAATGGTGTCCATGCCCTTGCCGGTGTGACGCTCGATGTGCCCCGCGGCATGTTCGGTCTGCTGGGGCCCAACGGCGCCGGCAAGTCCTCGCTGATGCGCACGCTGTCCACCCTGCAGGAGGCCGACAGCGGCTCGGCGACGCTGTCGATTCCCGGTGAGGCGGCCATCGACGTGCTGCGCGACAAGGATGCGGTGCGGCGCCGGCTGGGCTACCTGCCGCAGGACTTCGGCGTGTATCCCAAGGTCAGCGCGCTGGACCTGCTCAATCATTTCGCGGTGCTCAAGGGCATCACCCAGAAGGGCCAGCGCCGTGAGGTGGTCGAGGCGCTGCTGCAGCAGGTCAACCTGTGGGATGCCCGCAAGCGCAAGCTCGGCACTTACTCCGGCGGCATGCGCCAGCGCTTCGGCATCGCGCAGGCGCTGCTCGGCGATCCGCGCCTGGTGATCGTCGATGAGCCCACCGCTGGCCTGGACCCGGAAGAGCGCAACCGGTTCCTCAACCTGCTCGCGGCGATCGGCGAGAACGTGGCGGTGATCCTGTCCACGCACATCGTCGAAGATGTCACCGACCTGTGCCCGAACATGGCCATCATGAACAAGGGACAGGTGCTGTTGACGGGCAAGCCCAGCGACGCGATCGACGCCCTGCAGCACCAGGTCTGGCGCAAGCAGGTGGACGTTGCCGAACTGCCCGCCTATGAGGCCAACCATGTGGTGCTGTCCACGCGCCTGGTCGGTGGCCGGCCGGTGATCCACGTACACAGCGCGACCGATCCCGGCGACGGCTTCGCGGCCGTGGCGCCCGATCTGGAAGACGTCTATTTCCAGCGACTGCGCCTGCAGTCGCGGGCCGCCTGACCGGAGCCCGCCCATGATCGCTGCCTTCTTCCGTTTCGAGCTGCGCGAGCAGCTCCGCTCCCCGCTGCTGTGGCTGATGGCGGGCCTGTTCGCCCTGATGGCCTTTGGTGCCGCGTCCTCCGACGCGATACAGATCGGTGGTGGCACCGGCAACGTGTACAGCAATGCACCGACCGTGATCGCTTCGATGCTGGGCATCTTCACCCTGCTCGGCATGCTGGTGTCCACGCTGTTTGTCAGCAATGCGCTGCTGCGCGACTTCGATCTGGGCACCGCCGAATTGATCTTCGCCAGCCCGATCAAACGCCGCGATTACCTGGCCGGGCGCATCGGCGCCGCCCTGGTCAGCGGGCTGCTGGTGTACGTCATCATCGCCGCCGGCATGGCGCTGGGGCCGTTCATGCCCTGGGTCGATCCGGCCCGCATGGGCCCGGTCTCGCTGTACAGCTATGTCTGGGCATTCGGCGTCATCGTGATTCCGAACCTGATCTTCACCACGGCCCTGCTGGCCTTGCTGGCGGCGACCACGCGCTCGATCCTGTGGGTCTACATCGGCGTGATCGCCTACTTCGTGCTGTACGGCGTCAGCGCGGCGCTGCTCCGCGACATCGACAACACCTGGATTGCGGTGCTGAGCGAGCCGCTCGGCCTGCGCGCGTTGTCGCGGACCATCCGCTACTGGTCGGTGGCCGAGCGCAACACCGGCCTGCCCGCCGTCGCTGGGCAGCTGCTGGCCAACCGTGCGCTATGGCTGGGTGTAGCGGCAGTGCTGTTCGCCGCGACGTTCGCCTTGTTCCGCACCGAGCGCAGCGGCAGTGCCGGTCGTCGCTGGGGCCGTAAAGCCGCCGCCGCAGCGACCACGCCTTCGCTGCGTCCGGCCCAGGTAACCGTGCCACGCGTGGTGCCCGGCAGCGGTGCCGTCACCGCCTGGCGCCAGTTCCTGCATCAGGTTCGTTTCGATACGGCTGGCGTGCTGCGCAGTGTGCCTTTCCTGGTGTTGCTGGTACTGGGGCTGTGCAACTTCCTGCCTGGCGCACTGTTCCGCCAGACTCTGTACGGCACACCGATCTGGCCGGTCACCTCGGAAATGCTGACCGCCCTGCAGGGCGCCTACAGCTGGCTGCTGATCATCATCGTGCTGTTCTTCGCCGGCGAGCTGGTGTGGAAGGAACGCACCGCACGCATCAGTGACGTCACCGATGCCATGCCGGTGCCCAACTGGGTGCCGCTGCTGGCCAAGTTCGCCACGCTGGTGGCGGTGATCGCCTGCTTCCAGGCCATCGGTGCGCTGGCCGCGATCGGCGTGCAGCTGGCCAAGGGCTACACCCACATCGAGCCGCTGGTGTATCTGAAGATGCTCGCGCTGGATTCGGTGGTCTATCTGCTGATGGGTGGGCTGGCGCTGGTGCTGCAGGTGCTGACCAACAACAAGTTCGTCGGCTACGCACTGCTGATCCTGGTGATGATCGGCCAGGCCGTGCTGGGCATGCTCGATTACACCCAGAACCTCTACAACTTCGGCAGTTGGCCGATCGCGCCGTACTCGGACATGAACGGCTACGGTCACTTCCTGCCCGGGCAGCTGGCGTTCCAGGGGTATTGGGCGCTGTTTCTGCTGGCTCTGTTGTGCGTCGCCTCGGCCTTCTGGGTGCGCGGCGTCGGCAATGGTGCGCGTCAGCGGCTGGTGCTGGCCGCCCGCCGCCTGCGCGGCCCGACTGGACTCGGTGCAGTGGTGGCCACGCTGGCCTTCATCGGGATGGGTGGATGGCTGTATTGGAGCACGAACCTCCGCAACGAATTCCGCTCGCCGGACCAGCAGCTGGACCTGCAGGCCCGCTACGAGCGTGAGTTGTCGCGCTACCGCGGCCTGCCGCAGCCGCGCATCGTGGCGGTGGACAACCGGATCGACCTGCATCCGGAAACCCAGTCGATGGTGATCGATGCGTACTGGACCGTGCGCAATACCCACACCGCGCCCATCGATCAGATGCACATCTCCATCAACGACGACTCGCAGCTCACGCTGGTCGACCTGGGTGGCGCAACCCTGTCCCTGCATGATGCCGATCTGGGCTACCGCATCTACCAGTTGGGCACGCCACTGCAGCCCGGCGAGGAACGGCACATCCACTTCCGGATCCGCCAGCAGCCCAATGGCATCACCGCCGATCAGGCCCCGACCAATCTGGTGGACAACGGCAGCTTCTTCAACAGCAGCATGCTGCCCTCCTTCGGTTACGACCAGAGTGTGCAGATCACCGATCGCAACGAACGCCGCAAGCGCGGGCTGGGCGAGCCGACACGGATGCCCAAGCTGGAAGACCAAGCGGCCCGCGCCAACACTTACGTCACCGATGACGCCGACTGGCTCGCCTTCCGCAGTACGATCTGCACCGCGCCGGACCAGATCGCGCTCGCACCGGGCTACCTGAAGCAGGAGAAGACCGTCAACGGCCGGCGCTGCTTCAGCTACGTGATGGACCGCCCGATGCTGAACTTCTACGCGTACCTGTCGGCACGCTGGGAGGTGAAGCGCGCGACCTACAACGGCATCCCGGTCGAGGTCTACTACGACGCGCAGCATGGCTACAACGTGGACCGCATGATCGAGGCGGTGCAGAAGTCGTTGGCCTATTACGAAGCCAACTTCACCCCCTATCAGCATCGCCAGGTGCGCATCATCGAGTTCCCGGGCTACCAGAGCTTCGCGCAATCCTTCGCCAACACCATCCCCTACTCCGAGTCGATCGGCTTCATCGCCGACCTGCGCGATCCGGACAAGGTGGACTACGTGTTCTATGTCACCGCCCATGAGATCGCGCACCAGTGGTGGGCGCACCAGGTGATCGGCGCCAACGTGCAGGGCGCGACGATGCTGTCCGAGTCGCTGTCGCAGTACTCGGCACTGATGGTGATGGAGAAGGAGTACGGGCGCCAGCACATGCGTCAGTTCCTGAAGACGGAACTGGATGGTTACCTCGCCGGGCGCGGCAGCGAAGGCATCGAGGAACTGCCGCTGGCGCGGGTGGAGAACCAGCAGTACATCCACTACGAAAAGGGCTCACTGGCGTTTTATCGCCTGCGTGAGGAGATCGGCGAAGCCGCCCTCAATCGCGCCCTCAAGCGCTACCTGCAGGACAAGGGCTTCCAGCAACCGCCCTACACCACCTCCACCGAACTGCTCGCCTACATCCGTGCCGAAACGCCGGCCGACCGCCAGCAACTGGTGACCGATCTCCTCGAGAAGATCAGTTTCTACGACAACCGCGTGCTGGGCGCGACCGCGCGGAAGCGTACCGATGGCAAGTACGACGTCACGCTGACGTTGCATGCCGAGAAGCGCTTCGCCGACGGCGATGGCAGGGAGACCGCCGGCGCGATGGACGACTGGATCGAAGTGGGCGTGTTCGCCAATGCGCCGTCGGGCAAAGAGCGCGATCAGAAGGTGATGTACCTGCAGCGCCACCACATCACCGAGGCCAACCCGTCCATCACGGTGACAGTGGAGGGCAAGCCGGAGGAAGCGGGCTTCGATCCGTACAACAAGTTGATCGATCGGGTGTCGTCGGACAACCGCCGGAAGGTGACGCTGCCGTAAGGTGCAGCGTCAGCGCGGGCCGTCGGCGAAGTCCTTGAGGATTTCGCCGACGCCGGACGGCGATATCTCAAAGCCCAGCGACGTACCCGGGTTGATCACTACCCCGTAGCCGCCGGGGACGCGCTTGAGCACCTCCAGCATCAGCATGCGGATGGTGTGCGGGGCCTGCTGGCTGTGGAAACCGACGCGGCTCATATCGGTGAACACCGACACGTGCAACACGCCCTGCTTGTCGAACAGCAGCGGATCGAAACCGCTGCCATCCGGCGTTACCAGGCTGCCGGTGAGCAGCACCACTTCAGACGTGACGAAGGCTTTCATGAACAGGCCGATCGGCAACTGGCCGTCCATCGCCGTCTTGAGCAGCGTTTCGATCGGGGTCTGGGGGGCGGCATCGTTCATGGAATGCGGGGGTATGGGTGGGGGCTGCTAGTGTACCGCCGGGGGTGTCGGGAGCCGGCCAGCGGCCGGCACTACAGGCTGGGTTAGGACGCCGATCAGGAACAGGGGCGAGTCACGGCCTGGCTGTCATGCCCGGCCCACCGCGAACGGCAGACCCGGCATCATCCGGCTACTTCGCCAGGCGCTTGGTGCGGGCCTGCTGATCGTCGACCGCCGCCTTCAACCGGACCTGCAGCGCGGCCTGGTCGACCTGCGCATCCAGCACGAACACGCGCACACCATGCGCAGGCACCTCGGCCTTCAGTGATCGCTTGACCGTCTGGCTGGCACCGCCCAGCGCGTCGCGCCAGGTGCCGGCCTGCAGATAGCGGCGCACCTCAAGGGTGCGGGCGGTGTCGCCCTTGTTGAGCAGCACCAGCGCGGTCTGGGCGGTATCGCCGTGCTGCAGCACGCGGAAGAACACCGCTTCATCGCCCTGCAGCCGCTCATTGACCTGCAGGCCGCGCTGCAGGGCCGGTGTGGCCTCACGCAGTCTGGCGATGCGCTGCAGCGGCGCGAAGATCGGGCTGCTCGGCGCGTCGTTGACGCGCTCCTGGCCGAAGTAGGCGCGGTTGCCGGCATGCTCGGCGCGGCTGCGCATGAAGCCGGTTTCCGAGCCGTAATAGATCACCGGAATGCCGCGCGCGGTGAACAACCAGTTGTGGGCGTCGATGAACCCTGCATCACTCGCATCCAGCCGGGCCATGTCGTGGTTGTCGTAGAAGCTCATCAGTTCGTACGGATTCGCATACGGCCCGTCGAGCAGATGCAGCGGTTCGGCCAGGGTCTCAAAGCCTTTCTGTTCTTTGCCGAACACGGACGACAATGCGCCACGCAGCGGGAAATCCAGCACGCTGACGTTCGCGTTGGCCGGCCAGGTGTGCTCGGCGATCTTGCCCGCGTCGTAGTCGAATGCCTCGCCGAACATGAACATGCCGGGATGCTCGGCGCGGATGCGATTGACGAAGGCATGCCACCACGGGTGCGGCAGCCAGCCGATGGTGTCGATGCGCAGCGCATCCACGCCCTGGGCGGTCCACTGCAGGTAGGCGCCGACCAGGTAATCCATCACCGCCGGGTTGTGCTCGTTGAAGTCGGACAGCTCGGCCAGGTTGCCGTCGAAGATCGAGCCGTGCTTGCCGTCGACGGGGCCGATATTGTTGTAGAAGGCATGCAGCGGGTTATGCGCTGGATCCAGCTGCTGCGGGGGCAGGTTCTGGTGATCGGCGATCAACCGGCCGTCCTTGTCGAAGATCTGGCCGAACTGTGGCTGCGCCTTCGGCATCGTCCACGCGGGCGAGCCATGGTTGCCGACGATATCCAGCACCACCTTCAGATCGGCAGCGTGAAGGCCGCGGGTGAACGCGGCGAAGTCCAGGTCCTTGCTCGGCAGATGCTCATCGAGCGTGTAGAAGTTGACGCCCCAGTAACCGTGGTAGCCGGTCTTGCCGCGGTCGGTGAGCGTACTTGTGCAGCTGATCGGCTTGCTGCCGGTGAAGGCCTGGTCCGGGTTGTCGATGATCGGGGTGATCCACACCGCGCCGAAGCCGAGGTTGCGGATGTAGTCAGCGTTATCGAGCACGCCCTTGAAGTCACCGCCGAGGTAGCCGATGTTGCCGTCCACCTTGTCCGGGCAGGGCACCGGGATGTCGAAGGTGGGATGTGCGCCGCCCTGCTCGCGGTGGTCGTTGGACGGGTCACCGTTGACGAAGCGATCGGTGACCACAAAGTAGACCGCCTGACTGGCGAACGGCTCACGCGTGCCGACATAGTCCGGGCGCTCGACGGCCAGGGCGGGGCTGGCGGTCAGCGCAAATGACAGGGCCAGCGACAACGACGAATACCGGGACATCAGACAACCTCCTGTTGAGATGGCACATACAGCACGCACAGGCCGGCCAGCAGCAGGCTGCCGCCACCGAGCGCAAGCACATGCATCGGATCACCGCCCAGCCAGGTGCGCAGCAGGAACCCGAGCGCACTGGCCGCGACCAGCTGCGGAATCACGATGAAGAAATTGAACAGGCCCATGTAGATGCCCATCTTGGCCGCCGGCACGCTGTCGGACAGCAGCGCATACGGCAGCGACAGGATCGAGGCCCAGGCGAAACCGACGCCGACCATCGACAGCAGCAACCAGTGCGGATCACGGATGAACAGCATCGAGATCAGCCCAAGTCCACCCAGCCACAGATTGACCAGGTGGCTCCAGCGCAGGCCCAGTGCGCGCACCATCACCGGGATCAGCAACGCGGCCAGCGCCGCGAAGCCGTTGTAGGCACCGAACAGCACGCCAACCCAGTTGGCCCCCTCGTTGTAGGCGGCCGACGCAGTATCGGTGGAGCCGAAGTGGGTCCCCGCGACCGCGGCGGTGGTGTAGATCCACATCGCGAACAGCGCGAACCACGAGAAGAACTGCACCCAGGCCAGACGACGCATGGTGCGCGGCATCGCACGCAGGTCGTCGACGATGGCGGCCAGCATGTTCGCCCCCGGTACACAGCGCGCCACACCCAGCAGCACGCCATAAGCGATGCACAGGCCAGCCAGCACATACAGCATGCGGTCACCCTGCCGCGCCGCGATGGCGGCGGCCAACACGATGCCCACCGCCACCCAGCCGCCGATCTGCGCCCACGGGGGCGGTCCGGCCACGCGCGCACTCTGGTGCACCGCGGACGGCTCGGCATCATCGAAGCTGGCCAGCTCAGCCGGCGAGTATTCCCGGGTGCTGACCACGGTCCAGGTGATCGCCGCGAGCAGCACCGCGGCCCCGAAGTAGAACGCGTAGCGCACGGTATCGGGCACCTGCCCCGCTGCCGCCGTGTTGGCCACGCCGAAGTGGGCCAGGATGAAAGGCAGGAAGCTGGCGACGATCGCACCGATGCCGATGAAGAAGCTCTGCATCGCAAAGCCGGTCGGCCGTTGCCGTGGAGCCAGCTGATCGCCGACGAACGCGCGGAACGGCTCCATCGACACGTTGATCGAGGCATCCAGTACCCACAGCGTGCCCGCGGCGATCCACAGCGTCGGCGAATTCGGCATCACCAGCAGAGCCAACGTGGTCAGCACCGCACCGATCATGAAGAACGGTCGGCGGCGCCCCCAGCGCGTCCAGGTGCGGTCGGACAGGTAGCCGATCACCGGCTGCACCAGCAGGCCGGTCAGCGGCGCGGCGATCCACAGCCCAGGCACCGCGTCCATCGGCGCGCCGAGGGTCTCGAAGATGCGGCTGGCATTGGCGTTCTGCAGGGCAAAGCCGAACTGGATGCCGAGGAAGCCGAAGCACATGTTCCAGATCTGCCAGAACGACAGTGTCGGTTTGGGCGAACGGCTCATCGACGCGGCTCCGGCGAGGCTGCTACCGGCATCAGGGTCAACGCGGACACGCGGGCCTGGTTGAGCACGCCATCCTTGCCTCCCTTGCCGCCGTTGTACTGCGCGAAATGGGTCAGCGCGCTCATGTTGAAACCGTCCTCCAGCAAAAAGCGGCAGGCCCCAGCCGTCGCCTCGAACACTACGGCAGTGGAGTCCTGTTCGCCCACACTGTGCGGCATCACGACGGGGCGGCGCTGATCTGGCTGACCCTCGCACTGCATCACCAGCGTCTTCACCGCCGCGGTCACGCCGGTGTTGATCGGGCCGTTCGGGTTGTCGTAGCGCAGCCGTGCACGCCAGCGCCCGGCCGTCAGTGCGCTCCACTGCCAATGCGTGGCACCGGCGAGCACCTGCTGCGGGCCGACGCAGATCATCGGGCTGTGCAGCGATTCCAGCACGCCTTCGCGGCGGGTCAGGCTCAGGCAGTGACTGATACCGTCCTTGGCCAGCGTGGCGACACCCTGCACGGGCGACACTTGCTGACCGTCGCGCCACAGCACGTGCCCAGCGGGCACCGTGATCTGCCAGCCGGCCTTCGTTTCGCGCGGCACCGGTGCGGCGGGGGTGGCTGGGGCGAAGACGGTCGAAGGACGCAGGATGGCCGGTGATGGCGTCGCCGCGGGACCACGCAACGGCACCAGCTGCACCGTCGTGGTGCTGCCATCGCGCTGGATGTCACCCGCTACCAGCAGCTCGCCAGCAAGCTGCTTCGGCCGCACCAGCACGTATTGCTGTTTGCCGTCGTCCAGGCGGATGCGGTCATGCGCACCGAACAGCGTCGGCACCAGGGACACCGGCAGCTTCGGCGCGATGCGTCCGTCGTCTTCCACGCCGAACACGCCCTCCAGCACCATCGAGAGGTACCCGGCCACCGACCACAACTGCCGCGGCGAATTGACCACCGGGCCGCTGAGGGCGCCTTCATCGACATGCACGGCCAGCGTGCGCATCTCGTAGTTTTCCATGTTGGAGCCGGCCAGCGCGGTGCCGCGCATCAGCGATTCGATCTCCATGGCAATGCGCGGGGCATCATCCAACCGGCGCGCTGCCCGCAGCGAGTAAGCGCTGACGAACGGCCAGATGCCGCGGTTGTGGTAGATCGGCTGCTGCGCTTCCTGCGGCCAGACGACCGGGCTGCCACCGGCCACGGCCGGGTAATTCGCCAGCGCGCGCCGCGCGCGATCGGCCGGGAACACATCGGCCAGCACGCCCAGCGAGAGCGCGAGCAGGTCGTACTTGGCGTACGGCACCGGGTGGGCCGCCTCGCCGATGTAGCTCATGTACTGACCAGCCTCCTCGCGCCAGAAGCGTGCGTCGATCTGGCGGGCCAGTGCATCGGCCCACCGGCCGTACGTGGTGGCGCGCGCATCGCCGCGCTGGCTGGCCAGCTGCTCGGCCAGCCGCAGCGCTTGGTAATGCAGCACGTTGGTGGACAGCGCGAAGGACTCGCCGATGAAGCGCACATCCTCGCGGGTCCAGTCCGGGTAGGTCTGCTCGCGCCAATCCAGGAACGAGGTCTCGCCGCGATACAGGCCGATCCGCGCATCGAACACCGCCTCGCGGTCCTGCGCCAGGGTGGCCTGCAGTGCCTGCCAGACCTGGTCGGCAAAGGCCGCGTCATCCAGCAGCCCACGTGCGGCCAGGAACCACACCACGCGGTCGCTGCTGATCGGCCAGCTGCCACCGGAGCCGGTGTCCTGCGCCACGAACAGACCGCGCGTATGCCCATCGCGTGCCGTGGAGAGTTTGAACTGCAGCGACTGGCGTGTGCGCACCGGGTCCAGACGCGACAGCGCCAGATCGGCGGCGAAGCTCACATCGCGCGTCCACACATAGGGCCAGCGCTCGCCGGTCTGGAAGCACTCGCAGGCCACGGGCTTACCGTGATTGAAGGCCGGGTCGCGGATCGCGTCCACGCGGTCGGCATCCATTTCCTGCTGGGCCAGCCCGAACAGCGCATCGAACAGCACATTGCCGGTCTCGCTGTGCATCGGCTGCGCGCTGACGCGCACCTCGCCCTGCGGCGCATGCAGGCGGTAGCCACCTTCAGCAGCGGTCTCGGCGCGCGCATGGCGGCCATCGAAATCCAGGTCGGCCGCACGGGCGGTGGACCCCATCGCTGCCCCGAGGGCAACGGTCAGGCAGATCATCTTCAGCATCGAAGTGGCGAACCGGCTCGCGCCCGTTGCCTCCCTCCCCTTTGCTCGCGTTGTAGGTCCGCACCGCCTCGCGGCAATGCGCTCGCGGCCCCCTCCCAGGGTGCCTTGGCCCATGGTAGACGGCGCGCTGCAGCCTGCATCGACCTGCATACGTATTCATGGCCACGGCGGTCGGCAAGCGTGACCGCGTCGCTATAGTCCGAGGGGTGTTTTCGGCCGCCTTGGGAGGGGAAATGCCGTCACTGTCGCATCCAACGGACGGGCATCACGCACGTCGTCGCCTGCCCCTGCTGGGCTGGATCTTCTGCGCATTCAGCGCCACCGCTTTCGCCGAGCCGGTCACCGTGGCCAGCGTCGAGTCACCCGGCAAGGTGCTGCGCGTATCGCTGCAACTGGACGGCGGCAGCCCCAGCTACCGGGTGGACCGTTTCGGCGAGAACGTGGTGGACACCTCCAAGCTCGGCTTCCAACTGCGCGATGGCCGCCTGGACCGGGATCTTGCCGTGGTTGGCCAGCAGTCGCGCAGCGTCGATGAAACCTGGGAACAGCCTTGGGGCGAGCGCCGACTGACCCGCAATCACTTCAACGAAGTCGTCGTGCAGTTGGCCGAACGCGGCGGCGCCAAGCGCCGCATCGATGTGGTGTTCCGGGTCTATGACGACGGCCTGGGTTTCAGCTACCACTTCCCTGAGCAGCCGGGCATGCGCGAGGCGATCATCGACGATGAGCTGACCGAGTTCGCGATCGCACCGCCCGCCACCGCCTGGTGGATTCCGGCCGGTGAGCCGATTCACTACGAGTATCTCTATCAGCGCACGCCACTGGATCAAGTGCCAGTGGCCCATACGCCGATGACGCTGCGCAGCCGCGATGGCCTGCATGTCGCCATCCACGAAGCCGCGCTGGTGGACTACGCCGGCATGTGGCTGCGCCGCACCGACGGCCAACGCCTGCGCACACAGCTGTCGCCCTCGGCCGAGGGCTGGAAGGTGCGACGGAGCCTGCCCTTCGACACCCCGTGGCGCACGCTGCAGATCAGCGACACCGCCGGCGGACTGGTGGAATCCAGCCTGATCCTCAACCTCAACGAGCCCAACGTGCTGGGCGACGTCAGCTGGGTGAAGCCCTCCAAGTACCTGGGCGTGTGGTGGTCGATGCATCTGGACGAGGAAAGCTGGGCGACCGGCCCACGGCACGCCGCAACCACCGCCAAGACCAAGCGCGTGATCGACTTCGCCGCCAGCCATGGCTTCCGCGGCGTGCTGGTGGAAGGCTGGAATCCGGGCTGGGACGGTGACTGGGTCGGCAATGGCTACGCCTTCAATTTCACCCGGCCCACGGCCGATTTCGACATCGAGGCCCTGTCTGCCTACGGCGCGAAGAAGGGGGTGCACCTGATCGGCCACCATGAAACCGGCTGCGCCATCGAGCACTACGAAGATCAGCTCGGCGCGGCACTGGATCTGTATGCGCGGCTGGGCGTGGATTCGTTCAAGAGCGGCTACGTCTGCGATGACGGCCAGGTCGACCGCCGCAACCCGGCCGGAGGCCCGCTGTGGCGTGAGTGGCATGACGGGCAGTTCATGGCCCGCCATCACCTCAAGGTGGTGCAGGAAGCCGCCAAACGGCATATCGCAGTGAATCCGCACGAGCCGATCAAGGACACCGGCCTGCGCCGCACCTATCCAAACTGGATCACCCGCGAAGGCGCGCGTGGCATGGAGTACAACGCCTGGGGCCAGCCACCGAACCCGCCCGAGCACGAGGTCAACCTGGTGTTCACCCGGATGCTGTCCGGGCCGATGGATTACACCCCCGGCATCCTGAGCCTGAAGGGCCGCGGCGGCCAGGCGATCCCCAGCACGCTGGCCCGTCAGCTCGCGCTGTACGTGACGATCTACAGCCCGATCCAGATGGCAGCCGACCTGCCCGAGCACTACGAGCAGCACCGCGAAGCGTTCCGCTTCATCGAGGACGTGGCGGTGGACTGGGACGACACCCGCGTGCTCAACGGCGAGGTGGGCGACTACGTCACCCTCGTGCGCAAGGACCGTCACAGCCGCGACTGGTTCCTGGGCAGCATCACCGATGAACACGGCCGCGTGCTTCCGGTGTCACTCGGCTTCCTCGAGCCGGGTGTGCGCTACCGCGCGGAGATTTACCGCGATGGCGACGGCGCGGATTTCCGCCGCAATCCCTTCGCCTTCGTGCGCGAAACGCGCGAGGTCACCAGCGCCGACCCGCTGACGCTGGTGCTTGCACCCGGTGGCGGCCAGGCGATCCGTTTCACGCCGCTGTAGACCTGGTCAGAGGTGGTCTCGACGTAGCCCCATGACGTGTAGTGTCGGCCGCTGGCCGGCGGCTGCACCTGCATGGCATCCCGAGGATGCCGGCCAGCGGCCGGCACTACCATCCACGGTTGCATGGCAGACCGTGGCGCGGCAGCACGACTGCGCCAACGCGATGTAATCGATTCCAATACAGCCAACGTCATTGAATACGTATGCAGGGTGATTCCCGCGGCATGCGCGCTGCCTACCATAGCCACGCAGTCAACGGCCACCGCGCCATGACGCTCCCGGGTCCTCCGGGCAACCACAAAATCGATTGGCAACATTGCCTGGGAGGGGAAAATGTTGAACCGCAAGCGCAGCGCGCTGAGTCTCGCGCTGGCCGTCGCCCTGACGCCGTTGATGGCGTCGGCGCAGACCGCCGAACCCAGTACCACTACCGCACCGACCGGTACCGCCGCGACCAACCTGGACACCGTCCAGGTCACCGGCATCCGCCGCGGCATCGAAAACGCGATCGCGATCAAGCAGGACGCCACGTCGGTGGTCGAAGCGATCTCGGCCGAGGACATCGGCAAGCTGCCTGACGTGAGCATCGCCGAATCGCTGGGCCGCCTGCCCGGCCTGGCCGCGCAGCGTGTGGCCGGCCGTGCCCAGGTGATCAGCGTGCGCGGCTTGTCGCCGGATTTCGCCACTACGCTGCTCAACGGGCGCGAAGTGGTCAGCACCGGTGACAACCGCAGCGTCGAGTTCGATCAGTACCCCTCGGAACTGGTCAACGGCGTGACCGTGTACAAGACCCCGGACGCGGCGCTGGTCGGCCAGGGCCTGTCGGGCACCATCGACATGCAGACGGTGCGCCCGCTGAGCTTCGCTGAGCGCGTGATCGCCATCAGTGGCCGCTACCAGAAGAGCTCGCTGGGCAAGGCCGCCAACGTCGATCCGTACGGCAATCGTTTCAGCGCCAGCTACATCGACCAGTTCCTCGACAACACCCTGGGCATCTCGATCGGCTACGCGCACAGCGACATGCCGATCCAGGAAAACCAGGTGGGCCTGTACGAGCCGTGGACCACCGAGCAGACCGACCAGGGCAACCGCCCCGGCCTGGCCCCGGGCACCGTGTTCTCCGATGGCATCAAGGCGCTGCGCCGCACCGGCAACAACGAGCGCGACGGCGTGATGGCCACCGTGCAGTTCCGCCCGTCGAACGTGTGGACCAGCACCCTGGATGCGTTCCACACCGAAGCCGAGCAGATCGATACCGCCAACCAGTTCGAGGTCAACCTCAGCAACTACAACGGCGGCTATACCCCGGGCCTGCTGATCACCAACCCGCAGATCAACGCCGATGGCACCTTCGCCGGCGGCGTGGCGACCGGCGTGTACCCGCTGGTGCGCGGCATGTACAACAAGCGCAAGGACAAGATCGACGCGTTCGGCTGGAACAACGAGTTCAACTTCGAGCGGGTCAAGGTTGTCGCCGATGTGAACTACTCCAAGGCCACGCGCAACGAACTGAATCTGGAAAACAACCTGCAGCTCACCCCGATGCCGCAGCTGGACTCGGTCGGTGTGGTGGTCAAGCCGGATGGGTTCTCGCAGATCAGCCCGGGGCTGGACTATTCCAACCCGGACGCACTGTTCCTGACCAACACCATCTACGGCTCCGGCTACGGCAAGGTGCCGATGGTCGAAGACCGCCTGAAGGGTGCCCGCCTGCAGGCCACCTTCGCGATGCCCGATTCGCTGCCGTGGTTCTCCGATGTGGACGTGGGCGTGAACTACGCCGACCGCCGCAAGGACAAGACCCAGGCCGAAGGCAACATCCTGCTGGGCGACCAGGGCGATGCCAACATCGCCGGTGACCTGCAGTACGCACCGGTCAATCTGGGCTTCGCCGGTATCGGCTACATCCCGGCCTGGAACGTCCCGGCCGCGGTGGACCGCTATATGGTCTTCAACCCGGTCACCAATCTGGACTATCTGATTCCCAAGGCTTGGACGGTGCAGGAAAAGACCAGCACCGCCTGGATCCGCGCCAACATCAACACCGACCTGGGCGAGGTTGGCCTGCGCGGCAACATCGGCGTACAGATGGTGCGTACCGACCAGAGCTCGCAGTCCAACTACTTCGACCGCTCGCGTCCGGACGGCCAGAACATCCTGCCGATCGATGACGGCAAGACCTACACCGACTGGCTGCCGAGCTTGAACCTGGCCTTCATGTTCCCGCACCAGCAGACCCTGCGCTTCGCCGTGGCCAAGCAGGTCGCGCGCCCGCGTGTTGACCAGATGCGGGCGGGCCTGGAGTTCGGCGTGGATACCTCCACCGGCCGCCCCGGCGGCAGCGGCGGCAACCCGCTGCTGGATCCGTGGCGCGCCAATGCGATCGATCTGTCGTACGAGAAGTACTTCGGCGAGAAGGCCTACGTGGCCGCCGCGGTGTTCTTCAAGGACCTGAAGTCCTACGTCTACACGCAGTCGCGCGATGACTACGACTTCAGCGACCTGCTGGCCAGCTACGTGCCGCCGCCGGGCATGGTGGTGCCGGTGCTGCCGACGGGCACGTTCTCCGCGCCGCAGAATGGCGAGGGTGGCAAGCTGAAGGGCCTGGAGCTGACCGCCTCGTTCCCGCTGGAGATGATCACCGACAGCCTGCGTGGTTTCGGTGTACAGGCCAGTGCGACGTTCAACGACAGTGACATCAAGATCCTGGACCCGGAAAGCGCCTCCAGCGTGGGCAGTGATCCGATCAGCCTGCCGGGCCTTTCCGAGCGCGTGTACAACTTCACGGCGTACTACGAGCGCAGTGGGTTCGAGGCCCGCGTGAGCCAGCGCCGTCGTTCGGATTTCATCGGTGAGATCGGCAATTTCAACGGTAACCGGACGTTGCGTTATGTGGTCGGTGAGAACGTGACGGATGCGCAGGTCAGTTATACGTTCGCCGACAGCAGCAGCCTGCATGGGCTGACGCTGTTGCTGCAGGGTAGCAATCTGACCAACGAGCCGTATCGGACTTACGCTGGCACGAAGGATCGTCCGCTGGAGTACGTGGAGTGGGGCCGTACCTACATGCTGGGCGTGAACTACAAGTTCTGATGTTGCTCTTGTCAGCGACTTGGTGGCGACATCGAAAACCCGCTGCATGTGCAGCGGGTTTTTTGTTGGTTTACCCCGCCCTCTCAAAAGCGTCAGTGCTGACTGTCCGTGGCCTGGTCGGGGGTGTGTGGGTTCGCGGGACGCGCCGTGAACCCATCCTTGGGGGCTCGTGAGCCGCATCCATGCGGCACAACGGTCCCGCCAACCCACACACCCCCGCCCTTCGACAGTTGGTTGGTGGCCATGGGAGTGCAGTGCAGTGCAAAGGAGGATCGAACGAAATATCTGCGGTTCGGACCAGCGCGACAGCTCAAGCCTCTCGGATTCCGGTCAACATCAGCCTCGCGGGTGCCATGACGTGCCCGCCCAGCATCGCTTTTTCCTTGCGCACCGGCACATTGTCAAAGGGTGGGCGGGGGTGGGTTGGCGGGACCGTATGCCGCCATGGATGGCGGCATACGAGCTTACATGGACGTACTTGCAGCGGGTCCCGCTGACCCACCCCTGCCCGCCCAAACCAGCACGATCGCAGCCCTGAGCGCTGTAGCTGTAGCTGTAGCTGTAGCTGTGGCTGTACCCCAACGCACGAACGCAAGACAAAAAAAGGGCGAGGCACCTGGCCCCGCCCTCTCAATACCACCGGAAAATCCGATCAGCCGCGTCGCGCGCAATACATCGACTGCGCCGGCAACACCAGCTCACCACCGACCACCTCGCCCGCATCCGGACCAGGCACCTGCACCACCTGCCACTGCCCCACCGGCAGCGCAACCCGGGCAATCTCAGCCGAAAGATTGAACGCCAACAGCAACGTCTCCTCCCCGTGCACCCGCTCGAACATCAACACCGGCTCGGCGCACGCAAGGAAATGAATGTCACCCACCAACAGCGTCGGCATCGTCCGCCGCCACGCCAGGAACTGACGGAACGCGTTCAACACCGAGTGCGGATCATGTTCCTGCGTCGCCACCGACGCGGCCTGATGCTCCGCCGGAATCGGCAACCACGGCTCACCCGTCGTGAAGCCCGCCTTCGGCGCATCCAGCCACGGCATCGGCGTACGGCAACCGTCGCGGCCCTTGAAATTCGGCCAGAACGTAATGCCGTAGGGATCCTGTAGCGCCTCGAATGGCACGTCCGCCTCGCCCAGCCCCAACTCCTCGCCCTGATACAGGCAGATTGAGCCACGCAGCGAACACAGCATCGCCACCAGCATGCGCGCCAAGCGCGGCTGTGCCGGATGACCGCCCCAGCGCGTTACCGCGCGCTCCACATCGTGGTTGGAGATCGCCCAGCACGGCCAGCCTTCGGTCATCGTCGCTTCCAGCCGCGATACGGTGTCGCGGATGTAACCGGCACTGAAATCCTTCACCAGCAGCTCGAAGCTGTAGCCCATGTGCAGGCGGCCCGGCGCGGTGTATTCGGCCGTGGTTGCCAGCGAGTCTTCCGCAGAAATTTCCCCCAGGCTGACCGATCCCGGGTACGCGTCCAGCAGAACGCGCAACTGCTCGATGAAGCCGATGTTCTCCGGCTGCGTGTTGTTGTAGTAGTGGTACTGGTAGGCGTACGGATTGTCCGCGCTGAAGCCACGGCCGAGACGCTTTTCCAGCGGCTTGGCTGGGTTGTCACGCAGCTGTGCATCATGGAAACAGAAGTTGATGGAATCCAGCCGGAAACCATCCACACCACGGTCGAGCCAGAACCGCACGTAGTCCAACGTGGCCTGCTGCACTGCCGGGTTGTGGAAGTTCAGGTCGGGCTGGTCGGCCAGGAAGTTGTGCAGGAAATACTGCTCACGCCGCGGCTCCCATTGCCAGGCCACGCCCCCGAAGATCGACATCCAGTTGTTGGGCGGCGTGCCGTCCTCGCGCGGATCGGCCCACACGTACCAGTCCGCCTTGGGATTGGTGCGGTCCTGCCGGCTCTCCTGGAACCAGGCATGGTCGATCGAGGTATGGCTGAACACCTGGTCGATCATGACCTTCAGACCCAGCGCATGCGCCTTGGCCAGCAACTGGTCGAAATCGTCCAGCGTGCCGAACATCGGATCGACGTCGCGATGGTCGGCGATGTCATAGCCGAAGTCGGCCATCGGCGACTTGAAGAACGGCGACACCCAGATCGCGTCGACGCCAAGCGCGGCAACATAGTCCAGGCGCTCGATGATGCCGGGCAGGTCGCCCACGCCATCGCCGTTGGCGTCCAGGAAACTGCGCGGGTAGATCTGATAGATGACGGCACCGCGCCACCATGGAGACTGCGACATTGGGGCCCCCCTTCGGGCTTCCACGGCACCCGCGAGGGGGCCAGAAACGAACCCGACAAGCTTAGCGGGGCGTCTCCAGCGGTGGGGTCGCATGCATACGTATTCACGCCGGATCGCGCTGCACGGGGCGCTCCGGGCCCCCGGTCAGGTGGCCAGGGTCGGCCAGATCGGGCGGCCTGCCCCGCGCCTTGACCGGGCCACCGGCGCGTCTTCGCGGGCGGAATACGACGGCACCGCCTATAATTCCGCCCAAGCCTGAAAGTCAGACCGCATGACCATCACCGAAGACACCCGCCCCGCGCTGGGCCTGCCCCAGATCCAGACGCTCGCCGCGCCCGACATGGATGCCGTCGATGCGCTGATTCGTCGCCGACTGTCCTCGGATGTCGTGCTGATCAACCAGATCGCCGACCACATCATCTCGGCCGGCGGCAAGCGCCTGCGGCCGATGCTGGTGATGCTGGCCGGCCGCGCGGTCGGCCAGGCCGGCCCGGAACACCACCAGCTGGCGGCGATCATCGAGTTCATCCATACCTCGACCCTGCTGCACGACGACGTGGTGGACGAATCCAGCCTGCGCCGCGGCCGCAGCACCGCCAATGCGCTGTGGGGCAATGCCCCGAGCGTCCTGGTCGGCGATTTCCTGTACTCGCGCAGCTTCCAGCTGATGGTCGAACTGGACCGCATGCCGGTCATGCGGATCCTGGCCGATACCACCAACCGGATCGCCGAGGGTGAGGTGCTGCAGCTGCTGCACGTCCACAATCCGGACACGGACGAAGCGGCCTACCTGCGCGTGATCGAGCGCAAGACCGCGGTGCTGTTCGCGGCGGGCACCCGGCTGGGCGCGCTGGCCAGTGGCGTCGATGAAGCCACCCAGCAAGCGCTGTACGACTACGGCATGGCGCTGGGCTACGCCTTCCAGATCGCCGACGACGTGCTGGACTACTCGGCCAACGCCGAGGAGCTGGGCAAGAACCTGGGCGACGACCTTGCCGAGGGCAAGGCCACCCTGCCACTGATCCACGCGATGGCGCATTCCGATGCCACCACGCGTGAGCGCCTGCGCGCGATCGTGCAGAACGGCGACGCCGAGGCGATGCCCGAGGTGCTGGCGGCCATCCACGCCACCGGCGGGCTGGAGTACAGCCGTGCCCGTGCCGAGGAATACGCCGATGCCGCCGAGCGTGCGCTCGACGGCTTGGCCGACAACGATGCCGTGGCTGCCCTGCGTGGTCTGGCCCGTTACGCGGTGCAGCGCTCGCATTGATCGGAAGGCGCCGACCACGGTCGGCAGCTGCCGCGATGTGTAGGTACCGACCGTTGGTCGGTACCCCTTACGCTCAACGCGTCTCGAACCGTTCCTCGAAGAACTCATCCAGCGCCTTCCACGCGCGCTTGGCGGCGCGCTCGTTGTACTGGCACCCCGGCGGACTGTTCGCATCCGACTCGGCAAAGCAGTGGACCGCGCCACTGTAATTGGTGAACTCCCAGTCGACCTTGGCCGCGTTCATTTCCTGCTCGAAGCTGGCGATGTCGTCCTTGCTCACGCTCTTGTCGTCGGCGCCATTGAGCACCAGTACGGAGGGATGGGTGCCACCGGCCTTGGCCGGCAATGGCGAGCCCAGCCCACCGTGCAGGCTGACCACACCGGCCAGCGGTGCCCCAGCTCGCGCCATCTCAAGCACCGTGGTGCCGCCGAAGCAGAACCCGACCGCGCCGATCCGGCTGGTATCCAGCGGCGCCTTGCCAGCCTGCGCCTTGAGCACCTCGATCGCCTTGAGCGCACGCGCCCGCAGCACGGGGCGGTCATTGCGCAGCTTGGTCGCCACCGGACCCGCCTCGGCATCGGTCTTCGGGCGCACACCCTTGCCGTACACATCGGCCACCAGCACCACATAGTCATCGCCGGCCAGCTGCTTGGCCTTGGCGATGGCCGAATCGTTGACGCCCTTCCAGTTGGGCACCATCACCAGGCCCGGGCGTTTGTCGTTGTCGCTGTCGTCATAGACCAGCACCCCGCTGAAGGTGGTGCCGTCCTGGGTCCACTCCACCGGCTTGGCCTGCATCGCCGCCAGCGCGGGCAGCGCCGTCATGCCCAACAGCACCGCCGCACCCCATCGCCATTGCCTGTTCATGCGTCTGCTCCCGACAGAAAGAACCCTGAGTGTATGACGGTCGGTTGACGGGACCGTGTAGAAGCACCGGGTCGACGTGAACTCCCGTGACCTGGCAGGCGGCCGCGGAAGACCCCATCTGGATTAACTACCTCCGTCCCTGTTATGGCAGGCTGGCCGCCCCCTTGTGTATGGAACAGCTCATGAGCCTTGTCGACCGCTTCCTGTCCGGCCTGGTGCCGCGCCTGCCCGAAGACGATGCGCGTATGTGGGCCTGGGTCGAAGGAGCCAGCGCGGGCGATCTGGCACGTTTGCGCGAGCGCTGGCCACAGGTGCCCGAGAGTCTGGTTGCGCTGCTGGCGCGGGTGGATGGCACGCATTTCCGCACGTATCCCAGTGGCGATGTCGTGGTGCTGATGCTGGGTTCGGATGTCGAGGAGGGGCATTACCCCTACTACCTGCGTTCGGTGGAGCAGGTGTTCGAGGACAGCGCGCAGTGGGATGACAGCATCCGCTCGATCTACGAGGAATGGCTGGAGGAAGACCCCGAGATCCTCGGCGAGCGCATCGATGCGGATCTGCCGATGGGCAAGCGCCTGTGCTTCTCGCACTGCATGAACAATGGCGGCACCTCGATGCTGTATCTGGATTTCGATCCCGCACCCGGTGGCACGGTCGGCCAGGTGGTGCGCTACCTCCACGACCCGGACAGCTACCGGGTGATCGCGCCGAGTTTCGATGCGTACCTGCAGCAGCTCATCGACGGGGATTACGCGTTCATCGATGAGGAAGAAGCCTGATGCCTGCCTCACCGGCGTAACCAGGGTGGATGCAGTATCCCCGTCGCCCCAACGGTAGAGCCACGCCATGCGTGGCTGCAGAATCCATGCCAACAGCAGCCACGCATGGCGTGGCGCTACATCGACAGATCAGGCAATCCCGATGCCCGGAATCGCGGTGATCTGGTCCGGATCAAACCCCGCCAGTTCGGCGAAGTGCCGGCCACGGGCGACGTAGTCGCGGTACACGCCATAGCTCGGCGCCCCGGGCGAGAGCAGCACCACCCCGCCCTGCCCGCCGAGCGCGGCCTGCGCCAGCCGCATGGCCTCGGGCATATCGGCAGCGGCATGCAGACCGAAGCGGCCGGCTTCGGCCAACGGCTGCAGCAGCGCATGGATGCGCGGGCCGTTGGCGCCCATGGTGACGATCTCCACCGGCGGCACGTCGTGCGCCATGTGCGCGACGAAGTCGTGCCAATCCAGGCCACGATCATGCCCGCCCACCAGCAGCGCGATGCGGCAACCGGCGAAACACTCCAGTGCTGCCAGACTCGCGTGCGGCGTGGTGCTGATCGAATCGTTGACGAAGGTGACCCCGTCGCGCGTACCGATGGTCTGCAGGCGGTTGGGCAGCGGTCGGAAATCCTGCACCGCCGGGGCCAGCGCCACCGCATCCAGGCCCAATGCCTCGATCGCCGCCAGCACCGCGCACAGGTTGCCGCGGTTGTGTCGGCCGGGCAGCGGCGTGTGTGAGGTATCGAACACGGCCTGTTGGCCGCGATGCACGACATCGCCGCGCATATGCCAGCCCTGCGGCTGGTTGAACCAGACAACCTCGCTCTCCGGCAGCGCCAACCCGGCCAGGTGCGGGTCGGCCGCGTTGAGCACCGCGATCCGCGGTGCTGCCTCGGTGACCAGGCGCAGCTTGTCTTCGATGTAGCGCGCTTCGCTGCCATGCCAGTCCAGGTGCTCGGGGAACAGGTTCAGCACGATGGCGACCTGCGGGTGCGCGCCACTGCGCGCGACCTCGCCGGTCTGGTAGCTGGACAGCTCCACTGCCCAGTACTGCGGCGCCGGTTGGGGCTCCAGCACTTCCAGCAGCGGCAGACCGATGTTGCCGATCAGCCCGGTGCGCGCACCCGAGGCGCGCAGCAGATGCGCCAGCAGCGCGGTGGTGGTGCTCTTGCCCTTGGTACCGGTCACGCACACGGTGTCGTACACGATGCCGTCGGCAGCGGCGTGCTCGGCGAACCACAGCGAGGTGCCGCCAATGAACTGCGTGCCCTGTGTGGAGGCGTGCAACGCAGCGTCGCCATACGGGCTGATGCCCGGCGATTTGATCACCACCTCGAACGCGGCCAGCGCGTCGCCGGTGACCTCCGAACGGACCGTCAGCGCACCCCGGGTTTCCTCACGGGCGCCAGCGGCCTCGACCTCCGGGCAGAACAGGGTCAGCGGCAGCGACGGCAGCCGCTGCTGCAGGACACGGAACGCCGCGCGCCCCTCACGTCCCCAGCCCCACAACGCAACGCGCTTGCCTTCAAGCTGTGAAATTCGCACGCAGACGCTCCCAGATCGCCGGCGGAATGCGGTGTTCGCCTTCCAGCGCCAGCAGCGGCTCGATCTGCAGTTCAGTGGCATCCAGCTGCGGGCGGATCTCGTGGACGAAACGCTTCACCAGCGCATCTTCATTCCACTCCGGGCGCTCGGCCAGGGTCGCCATCGCCGCGCGCGATTCGCGGCCTTCGCCCACGCACTCGAACGGTTTGTGGTCCTGGAATTCCAAAAGCGCATCAAAGCCCGGCGCCTGCTCGATGTCATCGAGCAGGTTGCGGCCGAAGATGCCCACCAGGCGCATCTTGGGCATGAACGGGGCCAGCGCCAGGAACACGAAGTGGCACTTCGGGCAGACGCCGCACCACCGATTCACCGGGCGCTCGCCCAGGATGTGGAAATTGCGGTTGCAGCTGGAGAAATGCGCATCGTAGAAGTCGCTCTTGGCGAACTGTCGTGCCACCGCCAGCTCCGAGAGCGGGCGCAGCAGCGAGTAATAGTGCAGGTCCGCCGCGACGTGCCGTTCCAGATGCTCGCCGAAGGCCTGCTCGAACGCCCAGCCCTTCGACCACTGGTGATTGACCTCGCCGGTGCCCGGAATCTGGCTGCCATAGCTGGCCGAGCGCTCGTTGGAGAACACCACCTGGTCCACGCCCTGCAGCAGCGCGGCCAGCACCATGATCGCCGAGTTCACCGCGGTGACCGGGATATGGCCGTTCCAGGCGCCCTGGCGGTTGAGCTCGAACAGCTCCGGGGCCAGCGTGCGGCCGATGTTGAGGATCGGCAGGCCGGTGCGCTCGGCGCAGGCGCGGATCAGCTGCGAGCCACCGATCCACGTGACCGTTTCGGCAATGCCCAAGCTGCGCAGCGCTTCAATGCTGACCAGTGAATCCTTGCCGCCGCCGATGGCGACCAGCGCATGTTCGCACAGGCCCAGCGCCGGTGCGGCGAAGGCCTCGCCTTCCACCGGGAGACGGAAGCGGCCACGCAGGTTCAGGCCATTGCGGTAGGCGAATTCGCCCAGGCCGTTGAGGTAGACCGTCTCCACCAGCGCGGCGGTGGCCGCATCGATCGAATAGCTGTCGATGCGCACCTGCTCGGGCACGCCGGCCTTGTAGTAGCTCACGCCGGCGATCAGGTGCAGCAGGCGCAGGGCGCGCTGAACTGCCTCGGCGCGGTCACCCTCGAGCACGAACGGCGCGCCCGGGATGGTCACCGTCTCGATCAGCTCCGGGCCGTCATCGAAGGCGTAGACCAGCTGCGCCACGCCGGTGTCCGCGGCGAAATCGCAGCGGACGAAGCGGAAAACGGCAACCTGGTGTTTATCAAAAGCAGTCATGGTGTATCCGGTTTGAAAGGCGGCAGGCAGCGGTCAAGGACCATCATCGATGACGTCCTCGCGCGGCAGCTCGCGCTGGTTGTAGGTGTTGGCCATGACGTAGCCATACGCGCCCGCGTCGGCGATCAGCATCACATCGTCCGGCGCGGTCGAGGCCGGCAGGCGGCGGCGCTTGCCGAACACATCGCTGGATTCGCAGATCGGGCCGACCACATCGAACATCGCTTCGGAGTAGCCACTCAGGCGGCTGAGGTTCTCGATGTCATGCCAGGCGTCGTACAGCGCCGGGCGCATCAGCGTGTTCATGCCCGCATCCAGGCCCACGCGGCGGATGCCGTCTTTCTCCACTACCTGGGTGGCACGCGCCAGCAATACGCCGGACTCGGCCACCAGGTAACGACCCGGCTCGATCGCCAGGCGGAATGCCGGGTGGACGGCCTTCACTTCGGCCAGGCCGACGGCCCACGCCTCCAGATCGAACGGCTCATCGTCGGCGCTGTATGGAATCGGCAGGCCACCGCCGATATCGATGGTCTCGATGCTGCCGATGCGGCGGGCGAACCCGGCCAGTTCATCGCACATCAGGCGCCAGTGCTGCGCGGTTTCCACGCCGCTGCCCAGGTGTGCATGCAGGCCGACCACGCGGGTGCCCAGCTCGCCGGCGATGCGCACGAATTCATCCACGCGGGCGATCGGCAGGCCGAACTTGGAGTCCTTGCCACCGGTGCGGACCTTGGCATGGTGGCCTTCGCCACGGCCCAGATCCACGCGCAGCCACAGCTCGCGGTTGCTGAACAGCTCCGGCCAGCGCTGCAGGGCTTCCACGTTGTCCAGCGTGACCGTGACGCCCAGCGCGAACGCGGCATCGTACTCGGCATGCGGCGCGAAGCTCGGGGTGAACAGTACCCGCTTGGGCGACAGCGTCGGCAGCGTGTTGAACACGTGCTTGAGCTCGCCGTGCGACACGCACTCCAGGCCGAAGCCTTCCTGCTCCAGCACTTCCAGGATGGCCGGGTGCGAGTTGGCCTTGATCGCGTAGTAGCGCTGGTCGATCGCCTTGATCGCGGTCAGCGCGCGTGCACGCGCCCGCACCGTCGGCAGGTTGTACACGTAACGCGGCGTACCGGCCTGGGCGAGCGTCAGCAGATGCTCGCGCTGGCCGCGCCACCAGGCGGTTTCGCGCGGGCGGATGGTGCCGGCGATTTCGCGCCAGCGCGGGCCGAACACTTCGCCCTCTTCCACCGGCATCGCGCCGCTGTCGATCAGCTCGGCGTGCAGGATCGGCAGCAGCCCATCCGCATCGGCCTCGTCGATGACGAAGGTCAGGTTCAAGTCGTTGGACGACTGCGAAATCATGTGTACGCGTTCGCGGCCGAAGGTGGCCCACACGTCCGAGAGCTTGTGCAGCAGCGAGCGCATGCCGCGGCCGACCAGGGTGATCGCCGCGCACGGCACGATGATCTTGACCTTGCAGATCTGCGACAGATCGGCCGACAGCGCAGCCAGCACATCGGTGCTGACCAGGTTTTCGGACGGGTCCAGCGAGACCGTCACGTTGGTTTCGGCCGAACCGATCAGATCCACGGACAGGCCATGCTTCTTGAACAGCCCGAACACGTCGGCCAGGAAGCCGACCTGCTGCCACATGCCGATGCCTTCCATCGAGACCAGCACGATGCCGTTGCGGCGGCTGATCGCCTTCACGCCCGGCACCGCCGCGGCATTGCCATCGATGCTGGTGCCCGGCAGCTCGGGGCGCTCGGTATCCAGGATCGCCATCGGCACGCCGGCATCGCGGCACGGCTTGATCGAACGCGGGTGCAGCACCTTGGCGCCGGTTGTCGCGATTTCCTGCGCCTCGTAATAGTCCAGGCGGGTCAGCAGGCGCGCGTCAGGCACATCCTTGGGGTTGGCGCTGAACATGCCCGGCACATCGGTCCAGATCTCCACGCGGCTGGCACCCAGCAGCGCGCCGAAGTAGGCCGCCGAGGTATCCGAGCCGCCGCGGCCGAGGATGGCGGTGCCACCATCGGCATGGCGGGAGATGAAGCCCTGGGTGATCAGCATGCGGGTCGGCTGGGCGCGGAAACGTGCCGCCCAGTCGGCCTCGGCACGCCACTGGCAGTTCACCGACAGGCGCTGCGACCACTCGCTCTGGCTGGGCTGCGGCGGCAGTGCGTCGAGCCACTCGCGCGCATCCATCCAGCCGAAATCCAGGCCGCTGGCGCGCAGGTAGGCCGCACCGACGGTCGAGGACAGCAGTTCGCCCTGGCCCAGCACCTCGGCCTGCCACTCCAGCGGCCGACCGGCAGCACGCGGATCGTCCAGCAGCCCGGCCAGCGCGTCCAGACGCACGTCCAGCGCGGTGGCGTCCAGCTCCAGCTCGGTCAGGAACGCGCGGTGCCGCGCGACCAGGGCGGCGACACGGTCGCGACTGTCGGCGGCGCCATCGGCGATCGCGGTGAGTTCATTGGTCACCCCGGACAGCGCCGATACCACCACCAGCACGCGCGAGCCCGTTTCTTCCGCCCGTTTTTTCGCCAGCTTGCCGATGGTGTCCCAGCGGTGACGACGCGACACGGAGGTGCCGCCGAACTTCAGTACGATCCAGCGATCGACAAGGGGGGAAGCTGACATGGAGGTGGAGGTTTGGGTAGTGAGGGGAATCGCCCGGCACGCCGGGCCGAACCCCCGATTCTATGCCAAGCCTGCCCGTTGCAGGGGCCGGGCCCGCAATGCGGCCCCGGTTGGTAAGCTGCCCGCCCGTTTTTAGCTGAGCGCCCCGCCATGACCTCCCGTCGTTTCCTGCAGCTGGATGTGTTCTCTCCCTACCCCGGCGCCGGCAACCCGCTGGCCGTCGTGCTCGATGCACAGGGCCTGGACGAGACGGCGATGCAGGCCATCGCCCGCTGGACCCGGCTGCCCGAGACCACCTTCGTCTTCCCGCCTGCAGCCCCGGGCGCGAGCTACGGCATCCGGATGTTCAGCCCGCAGAAGGAAGTTCCGTTCGCCGGCCACCCCAGCGTGGGCACCGCGCATGCCGTGCTGGAGCTGGGCGTGGCCGCGCCGGTGGAGGGCGTGCTGGTCCAGGACGGCATCGCCGGGGCCCTGCCGCTGCGCGTGGACGGCAGCGGTGACGCCCGCACCATCGCGATCCGTACCCCGCGCGCCGCGGTGGCTGAAGTGACCACTGCCGCCGACCCGCGCCTGCAGGAAGCCTTGGCCGGGTGGCCACTGGGCAGCCTGCCGCCGGCGCGCATGGCCGGTGGCCGCAGCTGGTGGGTGGTCGAACTGGCCGATGAAGCCGCGCTGCGCGCACTCACCCCTGACTGGCAGGCCGTGGCAATACTGGCCGAAGCCACCGACAGCATGGGCGTGTTCGCCTATGCACGCAGCCAGGGCCAGGCATGGGACCTGGCCGTGCGCGCCTTCGTCGGCAATGGCCGTCGCTTTGAAGATGCCGCTTCCGGGGCGGCCAACGCCGTGCTGGCCGCCTGGCTGGACAGCCGCGACGCGCTGCCCGGCAACGCGGGCACCTATGTGGTCAGCCAGGGCCGCGAAGTGGGCCACGATGCGCGCCTGACCCTGCGCATCGATGACCATGGCGATGTCTGGTCTGGCGGCCAGGTGCAGACCGTCATCCGCGGCACGCTGGACTGGTGATCCCGGCCCGGCGCGTCACCGCGCCGCGTCGTATACCGGTGCGCCATCGACCCAGGTCGAGCGCACCTGCAGGTCCGCCAGTTCGGCGGGGGCGACGCTGAGTGGATCCCGATCCAGCACCACGAAATCCGCGCGCAGGCCCGGCTGCAACCGCCCGACCTGGGCTTCGTCATGGCCCGCCCACGCCGCATCAGCGGTGAACCCCCGCAGTGCTTCACCCGCCGTCAGGCGCTGATCGGGCTGCCAGCCACCCGGTGGTTGGCCGGCACGGTCCTGGCGGGTGACGGCGGCATACAGGCCCAGGCGGGGATCCACCTGCTCTACCGGGAAGTCCGAACCCAGCGCGAGCCGGGCACCGGAGCCCAGCATCCGTCGCCACGCATAGGCCCCGAGGATGCGCTCGGGACCGATCCGATCCTGCGCCCAGCCCATATCCGAGGTGGCGTGGGTGGGTTGCATCGAGGCGATCACGCCGAGCTGGGCAAAGCGCGGAATGTCCTCCAGCGCCACCACCTGCGCATGCTCGATCCGCCAGCGATGATCGCTGCCACGGCGCTCGCCCAGCACCTTGGAATAGGTATCCAATGCAATCCGGTTGCCACGGTCCCCGATCGCATGGGTGGCGACCTGGATGTGACAGGCATCGGCCCTGCGCACCGCCGTTTCAAAATCGGCCGGCGAGGTCACCAGCAACCCGCGGTTGTGCGGGTCGTCGCTGTAGTCGGCCAACAGCGCGGCACCGCGGCTGCCCAGCGCGCCGTCCATGAAGAGCTTGACCCCGCGCATTTCCAGGCGGCCACCGGCATGCTGGTACGCGCCCTGCGCACACAGATCCGCGAGGGCATCACCATTGCCATCGGCATACGCATCGATACGCAGCGGCAGCGTGCCGGCATCGGCGAAGCGGCGCATGAGGGCCAGATCGGCGCGCGATACGCCCATGTCGTGCACACCGGTCAGGCCCTGGCTGACCGCCTTGTCCAGCGCGCGGGCCAGCATCTGCTCGCGCGCGGCGTCGCTGGGCGCCGGGATCGCCGCCTGCACCAGGGTCATCGCTTCATCAACGAACACCCCGCTCGGCTGCCCCTTCGCATCGCGCACGATGCGCCCACCGGCCGGCTGCCAGTTGCCCCTCAACGCGCGTTGGCCGGGCTGCCGTGCGACCGCGCGCAGCGCTGCGCTGTTGCCCCAGCCGGCATGACCATCAATGCGAGCCAGCCAGACTGGCCGGTCCGGGAACGCCGCGTCGAGATCGGCCACCGTCGGGAACTGTTTGTCCGGCCACCGGTTCTGGTCCCAGCCGCTGCCCAGCAGCCAGCCCTCGGGATTGTCGGCCGCAAAGCGCTGCAGGCGCGCCACGATGTCCTGGGTGCCCGTCGCGCCGGTCAGATCGGCCTGCATCAGGGTGCCGCCCAGGAACATCAGGTGTGCATGCGCATCGATCAGCCCCGGGATCACGGTGGCCTGGCCAACGTCGGTCAGCGCCGCCAAGGGATACAGCTCCAGGAGTGCCTGCCGATCACCGACGGCGAGCACCCGCCCGGTGTCGGTATCCCAGGCCAACGCTGTGGCCGCCGGTGCCTCAGGGTTGCCAGTGCGGATGGTCGCGGCGGTCAGCAGACGCACATCGGCCTGCGCGGTGCCGGCCAGCAGGCAGGCCATCAGGGTGGCAAGAGCGGTCGGACGCATGCAGATACCCCACAACAGGAAAGCGGCGACTATGCGGCCGCCGCTTTCCCATCACAATCTGCTGTGCACCAATGGCGGGCGCGGATCAGCCGGCCAGTTCGGCCTCAAGGCTGATCGGTACCGCACTGAGCGCCTTGGAAACCGGGCAGTTCTGCTTGGCGTCATCGGCGATGGCACGGAACTGGGTGGCCTCGATGTTCGGCACTACGGCCTTCACCTTCAACGTGATCTGCGACAGCTGGGGGCCACCCTCCATCGAGAGGTCGACCTTGGCTTCGGTATCCAGCGAGGTCGGTACGAAACCGGCTTCGGTGAGCTTGGCCGACAGCGCCATCGTGAAGCAGCCGGCATGGGCGGCGGCGATCAGCTCTTCCGGGTTGGTGCCCTTCTCATCACCGAAGCGGCTGCTGAAGGCATAGCGGGTTTTGTCCATCAAGCCGCTCTGGGGCGTGCTCAATTGTCCCTTGCCTGTCTTGAGGTCACCTTCCCAATGCGCGGTGGCGTGGCGTGAAATACCCATCGTGAGATCTCCTGCGGCGTGAATGACGGGACCAGCCTAGACGGTGGCGCGTTAGTGCCATGTCTGATCGCTGTCAGGTGATCAGCGGGGATCGACCCCAGCTGAATCGACCATCAAAATGGAGGCTGTTTTCAAGTGGTTTTCGTGCGACAGTCGGGGTGCGACGGTGCATGACCGATGGCCTCCGCCGCGAAGGCGGACCCTGTTTTCTGGCTATGACCTGATGCACTGCGGTAACGAAGGGCGTGGAAATCACGAATTTTTATGCGTTTGCCTATTGGCGGCGCCCCATAGTTGCCCTACATTTCGCTTGCCGACGGGGTTCGGCGCGACCAAACAACCAACCGTTCACGGAACAGGAAACCATGGCAAAGACCGCTAAGAAGGCTGCCCCGAAGAAGGCAGTAAAGAAAGTCGCTACGAAGGCAGCCGCGAAGCCGGCCGCTCCCAAGCCGATCAAGGAAGTGCTGAGCAAGTCTGGTCTGGTTGCACACATCGTTGAAGCGTCCGGCGTTGTCGCCAAGGACGTGCGCGCCGTGCTCGCCTCGCTGGAAGGCGCCGTCGCCGCTTCGGTGCACAAGAAGGGCGCTGGCAGCTTCACCCTGCCGGGCCTGCTGAAGATCTCCACCGTCAGCGTGCCGGCCAAGCCGAAGCGCAAGGGCATCAATCCGTTCACGAAGGAAGAGCAGTGGTTCGCCGCCAAGCCGGCGTCCACCAAGCTGAAAGTGCGTCCGCTCAAGAAGCTCAAGGACGCCGCGCTCTAATCTGCGCGCTTCCTGCAGCACCTGAACGGGACGGCCCATGCCGTCCCGTTTTTTTTGGTTGGTCTCCCATCTGCGTGCCAGTCACGCGGGGCACTCGGGACCTTTGCACCGGCACCTGTGGATGGTTCGGGCACTGCGCGAAACACAGCGTTGCCAAAGTCGTGTCGGAGGCGCGATACCCGTGCCGATGCCTGCCCTGCCGCGATCCGCGGCACAGCGAAGCCGACCGGAACGCACAGGGTGGAACACTGCGTGCGACCGCGCCTGTCGTCGCGGTGCGCATCGCACCCTATGGTGGCGCTGTCCCCCACCGCGAAGGCAGCCATGGCCAGCTCTTCTTCCCAGCGTTACCGCATCACCGTCACCCCGATCGAAAAGGACGGCCTGCAATGCAGTGGGCGCTGCACCATCGAACTGGAACACCGCGCGCAGCAGGATTGGATGCGCCTGCTGGAAATCGCACGGCGCAACAGCGGGCTGAGCGGCGACGAGCGTGCCGCCGCGATCGTCGCCACGCAGCTGCTGCGCGATCTCGCCCAGCGCCACGCCGATGCGCCCAGCCATCCGCTCACCGTGCTCCAACCGCAGCTGGATGAGGTGCTCGCCGCATTGGAATCTATCCAGGGCGCGCCCTGATCGACATTCCGCGCACGTCAAAGCTGGATTCAGCCGGGCGCGCTATTGTTGGCGTCTCATTCCCCAGGCATGTCGCCATGAACGCTCGCCCGCTGTTGTCCCGCCTTGCCGCCTGCACCGTGCTGCTCGCCGCCGCCATCGGTGCGCAGGCCGCTCCCAGCGTCTCTGGCCGCCAGTTGTCCGTGGGCGCCACCGATGTGCAGCAGTATCTCGATGGCAGCTTCCCACGCACGCAGGATGCGCTGGGTGGGCTCATCGCAATGACCATGAGCCACCCCAAGCTCACCTTGCCGCAGGGCAATCGCCTGGATCTCGGTTTCGATATCGCCATGGCGACCGCGGGCGGCAATCCGGCGCCGCTGGGCAAGGTCAAGCTGAGCAGCGGCCTGCGCTACGACGCGCAGACCCAGGGCTTCCATCTGCAGGAACCGACGGTCGATGACTTCACTCCGGCCAACAACGGCGGAAAGCTCGATTCGCGCACCCGTGGCCTGCTCAATGCCTGGCTGGTCGATTACGCCCGCCGCGAGCCGATCTACAAAATCGACCCGACGGTCGCCGCCGTGCTGGGCACGCTGCAGGTGCAGTCGGCGCAGGTGGAGAACGGCAAGTTGGTGGTGACGTTCAACCAAGATCTCGGCGCACTGGTGCCGGCCGGGTTGCTGAGCAAGTAATCCGGAACGGGCACCGACCCACGGTCGGTGCCTACACCCTCAACCGGCCAGGGCCTTGCCCACCGCATCGGCGAAGGCGGGAATGTCGTCCGGCTTGCGGCTGGTGATCAGGCCACCATCGACCACCACCTCGGCGTCGGTCCACTCGGCGCCTGCATTGCCCAGGTCGGTTTTCAGCGACGGCCACGAGGTCACCTTGCGGCCTTTGGCCAGGCCAGACTCGACCAGCAGCCACGGGCCGTGGCAGATCGCCGCAACCGGCTTGCCTGCGGCACCAAAGGCCTTGATCAACGCAATCGCATCGGTGTCGATGCGCAGTTTGTCCGGATTGATCACGCCACCGGGCAGCACCAGCGCGTCGTAATCATCGGCCTTGGCGCCCTTCAGTGGGGCATCGACCTTCACGTTTTCGCCCCAGTCCTTGTCTTTCCAGCCACGGATCTGGCTGGCATCCCCGGGTGCGATCACCTTGACCGACGCGCCCCAGGATTCCAGCAGACGCTTGGGTTCCTGCAGCTCGGACTGTTCAAAACCATCGGTGGCCAGAATCGCGATGTGCTTGCCGTTGAGTGCGTGTGCCATGGATCGGCTCCAGTAAGTGGGAGCGGTCAGTGTGACCACGGGCGCATTGGGCGACGGTGACCACGATGTGCACAGCGTGTCGGCGCAGCCACCGACCCACACGGTCGATGGCTGCCGGTGCGGATCAGCGCTTGGGCTGCAGCATGGTGCCGGTGCACTTCTTCGAGCCGCAGCGGCATTCCCAGATCTTCTTCAGACGCGCGGTGTGACGTTCGGCCAGGGTGATGCCGTAGTTGTAGGTCAGCTCGTCGCCCGGCTTGATGTCCTTGATCGACTCGATGAAGACCTTGTCCTCGCGGCGGTTGTCACCCTCGGCTTCCTCGATCACCGCTTCGCAGTTCGGCTCGCAGCTGTGGTTGAGCCAGCGCGCGTCGTTGCCCTTGTAGTTCGCATCGATGACGTAGTCGTCGTTGAGGGTGAACAGGAAGGTATGACCGCTCTCCACATCCCCGGTGTCGTCGGCGTCCACGTCGGCGTGGCTGCGCAGCAGACCCTTGTACTGGATGACCCGCTCGCCCTTCTTGATCGGCGCCAGCGCGAATACGCCATTGCCATGGATGGTGGACTTGCGGGCCTGGATCTTCTTGGGCATCTGGCTGACCGTTGCGGTGGGAAGCCCCGATTCTCGCTTAATCTTTGTGATTGCCAAAGCGATGCGGTTCAATACGCGCCCAAGGCCGCCCTGCGGGCGCCTGAACGGGCGGGTTGGATGCCGGCGGAGAAAAGCGTACAATTTCAGTCCGCTTTATGGTTCTGCCCCCACCATGCTCCGCGTCACCAAGCTTACCGATTACGCCACCGTCGTACTGACTGTACTCGCCGCCCGCCCGGGCGAGGTGCTCAGTGCCACCGAACTGGCCGAGTTCGCCCGTCTGGAACCGCCCACCGTCAGCAAGCTGCTCAAGCCGCTGGCCCAGGCCGGGCTGGTCGAAGGCCTGCGCGGCGTCCGCGGCGGCTACCGGCTGACCCGCGCCGCAGACCAGATCACGCTGTTCGAGATCGTGGAAGCCATGGAAGGGCCGCTGGGCCTGACCGAGTGCGCCCACGACCACAGCCAGTGCGGCCGCGAGCTGCAGTGTGGCGCGCGCAGCAGCTGGCGGATGATCAACGACGTGGTGTCCGAAGCGCTGCGCGCGGTCACCCTGGCGCAGATCCTGCCCCCTCTTCCCCTTGTTGACGCCCACCGCCGCGCGATCGCGGCGGATGTCGTCTCCTGATCAGGCAGCCCCCATGGCCACCGATACCCTCGACACCGTCGCCACCGGCGATACCCCCAACCGCGAGATCCATGAGCAGCTCGGCCGCAAGTATTCGGCGGGCTTCATCACGGACATCGAATCGGACTCGTTGCCGCCCGGCCTGGACGAGGACACCATCCGTGCCCTGTCGGCCAAGAAGGACGAGCCGGAGTGGATGACGCAGTGGCGCCTGGACGCCTACCGCCACTTCCTGACCATGCCGATGCCGGACTGGGCCAAGCTGCAGATCGCGCAGATCGATCTGCAGGCGCTGAGCTACTACTCCGCGCCCAAGGGCCCGAAGTACGCCTCGCTGGACGACGTGCCCAAGGAACTGCTGGACACCTACGACAAGCTCGGCGTGCCGCTGCATGAGCGCGCCAGGCTGGCCGGCGTCGCCGTGGATGCGGTGTTCGATTCGGTCTCGGTCGGCACCACGTTCCGCAAGGAACTGGCCGAGAAGGGCGTGATCTTCTGCTCCATGTCCGAAGCGATCAAGGAACACCCGGAGCTGGTCAAGCAGTACCTGGGGACCGTGGTGCCGGTCGGCGACAACTACTTCGCCGCGCTCAACTCGGCGGTGTTCTCCGATGGCAGCTTCGTGTTCATTCCCAAGGGCGTGCGTTGCCCGATGGAACTGAGCACCTACTTCCGCATCAACGCCGGCCACACCGGCCAGTTCGAGCGCACGCTGATCATCTGC